>Ga0073934_10000369_pt1 | contig 131404 bp, 117 predicted proteins | sample LarsenN4metaG_FD_76834 | JGI IMG/M metagenome (GOLD analysis project Ga0073934, IMG submission 76834) | Hot spring sediment bacterial and archeal communities from British Columbia, Canada, to study Microbial Dark Matter (Phase II) - Larsen... ... | reverse complement strand
CGCGCCGCACGCGGCCGCCGCCCCGGGATCCGGACACCGCATTGGAAATCTACGTGTGCGTTGCCTATCCTGACACCAGCACCCGATGCGAAACGGCCGAACGGCCGAATCTCGAGAGGAGATTGCCATGGGCAAGCGGTGGAAGATTGCGCAGTTGAGCGGCGAGCAGATCCGCATGATTCAGGAGGCGGAGCGCGGCCTCGGCGCCGATTACCTCGTCGTCTTCAAGGAGGATGCCGGCGGAACGCCGGACGTGCAGTTCCCGGCCGCCGGCGTGGTTGCGCCGGCAGCGCTGGACCCCGGCCAGATCGAATGCCTGCAAGGACTCGAGCGCGCCCTCGATGCGGTGGCCGTTGCGTATCGTCGCGTCGCCTGAGGATTGAAGCCGGCACCGATCCGCTTCCGTCTCATCGGTCACTGCGGCGCTCGAGGCCCCGCCGCCGGGGAGCCCGTGCAAGAAAAAAGCCCCGGCGGTCTCCCGCCGGGGCTCGCACCTCCGCCTAATGACCCGCGGCCGACGCTAGCGGATCATGCGGCCTTGCTGAGTTCCCAGGTTTCCGGCGAGCGATTCAGCCGTGACAGCAACAGCTCACGCTCGAGAAGCAGCTCACGCGGCATGCGATCGCCGAATTTGTCGAAGAACTCCTTCTGCTCCTCGGCTTCGACCTTCGCCTTCTCCCGATCGATATTCATGATCGCGTAGTACTTCTCCATCGGGAAATTCAGCCCTTCCCAGTTCAGCGCCGAGGCCGGCGGCAGCCAGCCGATGGGGCTTTCCACGGCGGCGGCCCGGCCTCTGCAGCGATCGACGATCCATTTCAGGGCGCGCATGTTCTCGCCGTAGCCTGGCCAGATGAACTTGCCGTTCTCGTCCTTGCGGAACCAATTGACGCGGAAGATGAGAGGCGGCGCGGCGACCTTGCTGCGGCCGATCTTCAGCCAGTGCGACCAGTAGTCGGCCATGTTGTAGCCGCAGAACGGCAGCATCGCCATCGGGTCGCGACGCATCGCCGCCTGGCCGACCGCCGCGGCTGTCGCCTCGGAACCCATGGTGGCGGCCAGGTACACGCCGTGTTCCCAGGAGTAGCTCTGGAAGACCAGCGGGAAGTTCTTGCTGACGCGGCCGCCGAAGACGAACGCGCTGATCGGCACGCCCGCGGGATTTTCCCAGTTCGGGTCGATCGAGGGGCACTGTCCGGCCGGCGCCGTGAAGCGGGCGTTCGGATGCGCGGCCGGCGTTTCGGAGGCCGGCGTCCAGTCATTGCCCTTCCAGTCGATCGCGTGCGCCGGCGGCTGATCGGTCATGCCTTCCCACCACACGTCGCCATCGTCGGTGAGGGCGCAGTTGGTGAAGATGCAGTTCTCCTTCAGCGTGAGGATCGCGTTCGGGTTGGAGTGCATCGAGGTGCCGGGCGCGACGCCGAAGTATCCCGCCTCGGGATTGATCGCGTAGAACTTGCCGTCGGCATGGGGCTTGATCCAAGCGATATCGTCGCCGATGGTAGTTACCTTCCAGCCCTTGAACCCTTCGACCGGCGGGATCAGCATGGCGAAGTTGGTCTTGCCGCAGGCGCTTGGGAATGCCGCCGCGACGTAGGTCTTCTCGCCGTGGGGCGACTCCACGCCGAGGATGAGCATGTGTTCGGCGAGCCAGCCCTGCTCGCGCCCCATCACCGAGGCGATGCGCAGCGCAAAGCACTTCTTGCCGAGCAGCGCGTTGCCGCCGTAGCCTGAGCCGAACGACCAGATCTCGTGAGTCTCGGGGAAGTGGGTGATGTACTTGATCTCATTGCACGGCCAGGGAACGTCCTTCTGCCCCGGCTCGAGCGGCGCGCCGACGGAGTGCATGCACGGCACGAAGTCCCCGTCGGCGCCCAGGGCGTCGAGCGCGTCCTGCCCCATGCGGGTCATGATGCGCTGGTTCACCGCCACGTACGGCGAGTCGGAAAGCTCCACGCCGATGTGCGAGATCGGCGAGCCGATGGGGCCCATGCTGAAGGGCACCACGTACATGGTGCGGCCCTTCATGCAGCCGTCGAACAGCTTGCTCAGGATGCCGCGCATCTCGGCGGGATCCATCCAGTTGTTCGTCGGACCGGCGTCGTCCTTGTTCTTGCTGCAGATGAAGGTGCGATCCTCCACGCGTGCCACGTCGCTGGGGGAAGAACGGGCGAGATAGCTGTTCGGGCGCTTCGCGGGGTTGAGCTTGATGAACGTGCCAGCCTTGACCAGCTCGTTGCAGAGGCGGTCGTACTCCTCCTGCGAGCCGTTGCACCAGTAGATATTGGCCGGCTTGCAGAGCGCCGCCATGTCATCTACCCACTTGAGCAGCTTCTTGTTCTTGGTCCGCGAGGAACCGTCGTGTTGGATTGCCATGTGAAAGAGCCTCCGAACTCTCAAGTTATGATCTGGTTATGGTCTAAAGGGCACTGCACTTTACCGAATGGGCCGGGTTCCAACAAGCGGCGAGGCGTGCGCGCGGCTGGCCCCGCGGCGCCGGCGCATTCAGCCCGCCGGAGCCACGTCATCAGAACCTGCGCACAGCGGCTATCTCGCTGAATTTGCGAGCGTTACCCGAGGATGCCCAAGCCACGCGCAGGCGCGCGGCAGCAATCCCCGCGATCCCGGGAGACGCCTTGTGGTCGGTGCGCACGCCCGCTGGCCGATCGCGCTATCGTGCGTGCCATACTGTGAGCCTGCGGCGCAGCCAACGAGCGCCGCTCCGACCCACGGAGCCGTCCATGAAGATCATAGTCACCATCGACACCACCCCCGAGGAGATGCGCACTTTTTTCGGCCTGCCCGACCTCGGCCCGCTTCAACAGGAATGGCTCGCGCAGGTGCAGGCGAGACTGAAACAGGGCATGGAGGCGATGGATCCGACGACGCTGATGATGCTCAACCCGGCATTCGCCCAGCAGATGAAAATGTTCGATGCAATGCAAAAGAACTTCTGGGGCGCGTTCTCGAGCAGCGGCACGAAGGCCGAGAAGGGCGATTGACGGACCGCGACCGGGACCGTCCGCGGCTGCCGGGAGCCGCATCTTCGCGCAGCGAGACATCGGCTGGAAGACGCGCGAGCGGCAGGCTCCCATCCGCCCGCCCGGAAACGCGATGCGCGGGAATCCGAGCCGCCTGACCGCGGTGTTATCCTGTGCCGATGGCAATCACGCTCGGTCCCATCGAAGCCCGCGTCATCGGCTGCCTCGTCGAGAAGCAGATCACGACCCCGGAACAGTATCCGCTCTCGCTGAATGCGCTGACCAGTGCCTGCAATCAGAGGAGCAACCGCGATCCCGTGATGCAACTGGAGGAGGCCGAGGTGCGGCGCGCGCTCGAGGATCTGACGCGGCGGCACCTGGTGATGGAGAAATCCGGGATCGGCAGCCGGGTTCCAAAGTACCAGCACCGCTTCTGCAACACCGAGCATGGCTCGCTGAAGCTCAGCGCCCAGGAGCTTGCCATACTCTGCGAGCTCATCCTGCGCGGGCCGCAGACGCCCGGAGAGCTCCGCGCGCACGCCGCCCGCATGGCCGACTTCGCCGACCTGGCGGAGGTCGAGGCGACACTGCGGCAGCTCGCCCGGCGCGAGGATGGGCCGTTCGTGGCGCGGCTGCCGCGCGAGCCCGGGCGCCGAGACTCACGCTATGCCCATCTTTTCGGCGGCGAGACCGCTGCCGTGGTCGGCGGCGAGGGCCTGGACCCGCCGCCGGCGGCGCCGCCGCGTTCCGCGCCGCTGGCGGATCGCCTCGTCCGGCTCGAGGCCGAGGTGCGGGAGCTCCGCGCCGAGCTCGAGGCGCTGAAGCGCCGCCACGGCGATGGTCTATCCTCTAGCTAGGGACGCGAGCCGCGAGCCCGACGAGCCGACCACGCCCCGCACACAACCAATCATCAACCGGAAATCAGGGGGGGGCCATGCGTTACGGCGCACGCAATCAGCTCACTGGCGAAGTCAAGTCGATAAAGAAGGGCAAGCTCATGTCGCAGGTGGATGTCATGCTCAATGCCGACGGACTCGTGAGCTCGGTCATGACCCTCGATTCGCTCAAGGATCTGAAACTGAAGAAGGGCGATAGGGTTCGCGTGATCGTTAAAGCGGTCAACGTACTGCTGGTCAAGGAGGGCTGAAGGGCGCGCCAGCCGACACTTCCGCCCCGCGATATCCCATGCGTGTGCTAATCCTGGGCGCCGGAGGTGTCGGCGGGTACTTCGGCGCCCGCCTTCATGAAGCCGGAGGCGACGTCACCTTTCTGGCGCGCCCGGCCCGGGCCAGGCAGTTGCGCGACCACGGTCTGCGAATAGCCAGTCCGCTCGGCGATACCCGCTTAGAGCCGAGGGTGGTGGTCGGCGGTGAACTGGCTGGCGGCTACGACGCCGTAATGCTCGCCTGCAAGTCATACGACCTGCCGGCGGCCATCAACGCGATAGCGCCGGCGATCGGTCCCACCACGGTCGTCATCCCGCTGCTCAACGGGGTGGCCCATCTGGACGCGCTCGATGCGCGCTTCGGTCGCGAGGCCGTCCACGGCGGTCTGGCGCACATGGCGATCACGCTGCTGCCCGACGGCACCATTCAGCACCTCAACGCCATGAACCGATTCACCGTCGGCAGCCGCGGCACCAATGGATCGCAGGTGCTGACGACGATGGCCGCCACGCTGGCGGACTCCAGCGTGGAGTTCTCCGTTTCCCATGACATCGAGCAGGCGATGTGGGATAAGTTCGTCTTCCTGGCAACGCTGGCGTCGGCGACGTGCCTGATGCGGGCCAGCATCGGCGAAATCGTGAGGTCCGAGGGCGGCGAGCAGCTGATATCGGGGCTGCTCTCGGAGTGCGTTCGCGTCGCCACCGCCAGCCGTCATGCTCCCGGTGCCGGCAGCCTGGCCGAATACCGGCGACTGCTCACCGATCCGGACTCCACGCTCACCGCCTCCATGCTTCGAGACGTCGAACGCGGCGGAGCGACGGAGGCCGAACATGTGATTGGCGACATGGTGCGGCGGGCGAGCGCAGAGGGCATACCGGTGCCGCTGCTTGCGATCGCCTGCACCCACATGCGAGCCTACGAACGGCGCCGCTCACAGGCCGGCGGATGAGCGCCGCGCCGAGATCGGGCGGCCTCGGCGAGGAAAACATGATGGGCCGCGACCGCGGCCCGGCGATGAGCAGGATGAGGGTTTGGCGCCCCCGCACCTCCGGGGGCGGCCGGTCGATCAGCTGCGCTTGGCCAGCCAATCGCAGACGGCCGGCGGGATCATCTTCTGAGCCTTGCCGCTGACGTAAATTCCGATATGGCCTCCGGGGAATTCCAGCGCCGTGTAATCCTTGGTGCCAACGAAGCGCTCGAGCGCGCGCGAGGATGCCGGAGGCACCAGGTGGTCGGCGCTGGCGAAGATGTTCAGCACCGGCATGGTCACGTTCGAGAGCTTCACCTGCTTCTCGCCCAGCATCACCTCGCCCTTGATGAGCTTGTTGCCCTGGTAGAAGTCCTTGATGAACTGCCGGTAGGCCTCGCCGGCCTGATCCGGACTGTCGAAGATCCACTTCTCCATGCGCATGAAGTTCTTCGCCGCGGTCGGATCGTCCAGGGTGTTGATCATGTCGAGATACTTCTGCCCGGAGAGCCGAAACGGCATCAGCGAGAGAAAGGTGAAGTTCAGCATTTCCCCGGGCACGTTGCCCATCGTGTCGATCACGAGGTCGATATCCACGTTGCGCACCCAGTGGCTCAGCATGTCCTTCTCGGTGTGGAAATCCACCGGCGTGACGGTCGTGACCAGGTTCTTGACCTTCTCGGGATGCAGCGAGGCGTAGCAGAGGCTGAAAGCCCCGCCCTGGCAGATGCCGAGGATGTTGATGGCGTCCACGCCGTGTCGCTTGCGCAGCACGTCGACGCAGTTGTCGATGTAACCGTTGATGTAGTCATCCAGCGTCAGGAAGCGATCGCCGCCGTCCGGGTAGCCCCAGTCGATGAGATACACGTCCTCGCCGCCCTGCATGAGGCCGCGGATCATCGAGCGGTCCATCTGCAGATCGGCCATGTACGGCCGGTTCACGAGCGCGTAGATCACCAGCAGCGGCGTCCTGTTCTTCACTTCCGTAAAGGGAATGAAGTGATACAGCGTCGCCTTGTCCTCGTGATAGATCGCCTCCTTGGGCGTGCATCCGACCTCGATATCGCCGAGTTCGCTCAGGGTCTTGAAGCCCTTGGCAAGCTTCTCACCGACCTGCTGAATTTCCTTGAGCGCCTCATCGGGCTTGATCTGGAAAGGCATCATGTGTCACTGCTCCTCAACGCTGGTACCGTTAACGGGTCATCGCTTGTTGCCGCTGCGGGTGGAGTCTATCGGCGTGACAGTGGCGTCCTTGATGATGCTGCCGATGTCCCAACTCGACGGCGACTCGGCGACGGCCGGTTTTGCGCGCCGCGCGGTCTTCCTCGATGCTTCGGTCTTCACCGCCCGCAGCGCAGGGGTGCGGCGGGGCTTGCGGATCGCCACCACCGCTGCCGCATTTCCGGCCGGCCCCGCGGCCGCGGCGCCGGCCCTGGCCAGCGCCGTCTGCAGCGCGCCCACCTGCTCGCGCAGCGCCGCGAGCTCGCCGCGAAGGACGCTGAGCTCCGCGGCCTCGCTGTCCAGGCCGTTGCGCCTTCCGCGCGGCGGCGGCGCCCCCTCGCCCATGCTCTTTTGGAGCGCGCGCAGCTCGCGGCGCAGTTCCTGCTGGCGCTTCAGGATGGTGTTCATCTCGCGCCGCGTGGGCATGTTGAAGGCGCCGAGTATCTCGTCGACCATCGAGCGCGCGTGCATCTTCACCCGCATCAGCGCGTTGACCATCTTGGCGTAGACCTCCTGGAACGCCGGCGACATGGCGAAGCTGCCGTACGCCTCTTCGCTGGCGTCCACCCAAAGGTCGTAGAGCTGGCGCAGGCTCGTGATCTGCTCGCCCTTCTCCGTGACCGCGATGATCTTGCGATAAAGCCGATCGAGAGCGTCGGCGCCGAGCTTGGCGTGCGCGTTGAGGTATTCCTGCGTCGCCTTCTGGTAATCGAGCGTCAGCTTGGCCAGCTGCTGCACCTGCTCCTGGCTCTCGCGCGTGTATCCGACCCCCGGGACGGAGAGAAAACGATCCATGTCGCCGTGGAACTTCTCGTGTATGCCCTCGATCACCTGCGAATGAAACGCCTCCAGGCAGTCCCCGGGCAGCATGGAGGCCCCGGAACACATACGCCTCCACATGTCGAGCGGAAGTTCGAAGAAGGCGCCCATGCGCTGGACGCTCTCGGCCCACTCGCTGCTCTGGTGCATGGACATCGACGCCTTCATGGCGTCGAAGCGCTGTTTCAGCACCTCCTGCCAGTGGGCGCCGGCCGCCGTGCTGTCGGTCACGGCGCGCAGCAACTCGTTCATCTGCTTGCCGAGATCGAAGAAGGCCTTGCCCTGTTCCATCATGCGCGCAACGACGTCGGCGGTGTCGCCCTTCATGCCGCCGCCTAGGGATTTCCACCAGTTCTCCAGGGCCTGCGCCCAGGGGTTCGCCGCCGCCCCGCCGGCGCTGGCCGCGCCGGGCATGGCGGCGCGCCACGCGTCCCAATAGGCGCGCTGTGCCTGCAGCCACTGTTCGTTCGAGGACGGGGTGGATGATGCTTGGGAGGGATTCTCGCTCATGACGTCGTTCATCCGGATTGGTGTGGGACGGCCTGCGGCGCGTCGCCACCGGCCCAACAGCTATTTATAGATCAAAGCCTAGCATGCGTTATATTGCACTGCAACATGCGTGCCTACGCGACTCTCCGCATGCATATAATGCCCGCCCCAACCGCGTCACTGTAGGCCCATGACCGCCAGAGCCTTCGAATCCGCCATTGCCGCCGTGCGCGAGGCGTGCGCCGTCACGCGCGCGGTGCAGCGCGACCTTTGCACGGGCGACGTCCTGCGCAAGGACGACCGCAGCCCCGTCACGGTCGCCGATTTCGCCGCCCAGGCGCTCATTGCGCGCCGACTGGCGGGCGTCGACCCGACCGTCGTCGTCGTCGGCGAGGAAAGCGCCTCCATGCTACGTGCCGATGACCAGACCGGGTTGCGCCGGGTCATGATCGAGCGCCTGCGCCCGCTGTGGCCGGACGTCACGGTCGACGACGCCCTTGCGGCTATCGACATCGGCAGCCAGGAGCCGGCCCGGGCGTTCTGGACCCTCGATCCCATAGACGGCACCAAGGGTTTCATGCGCAATGGGCAGTACGCCATCTCGCTGGCTTGGATCGTCGACGGCCGGGTCGAGTTCGGGGTCCTGGGCTGCCCGAACCTGTCCGCCGATCTCGCGCGGCCCTTCGACGACCCCGACCCCCACGGCCTGATCGTCCACGCGCGCCGCGGCGGGGGGTGCTGGAGCATCGCCGCCGACGATCCCGCGAGCGTGCCGCGGCCCGTCCGCTATGAGCCGCCCCCCGACGGGAAGCTGCGCCTTTGCGAATCCGCCGCCTCGGGCCATTCCGATCAGCTCGCCGTCGGCCGCGTCGTCGAGGCGCTGGGCGGGGCGCGGCGCTACCACCTGGATAGCCAGGCCAAGTACGCCGTGGTAGCCCGTGGCCAGGCCGACATTTACCTGCGCATGCCGGTTGGCCCGGACGATCGCGAGTACATCTGGGATCATGCTCCCGGCGAGATCATCGCCGTGGAGGCTGGTGCCCGGGTCAGCGACATGCGCGGCCGCCCGTTCGATTTTGGCGTCGGCCGCCGCCTGGAGCGCAACCGCGGGATACTGTGCGCGAGCCCGGAATGGCACCCCCGCGTCGTGGCCGCCATCAGCGCGGAGCTCGCAGGAAGAGATCGCTAGTCAGCGGCGGACAGTCGAGGATCTTACCGGGGTTGAGGACCCCGGCGGGGTCGAACGCAGACTTGACCTGGCGCATCGCCGCCACCGATTCCGACCCCACCACCGCCTCGAGGTACTTGCCCCGCATGCGTCCGTCGCCGTGCTTGCAGGAGAACGAGCCGCCGCGACGAACGGTGATGGCGGCAACCGTATCGAGCAACCGCTCGAACTCCTCCGGGCTGTACTCGCGCCCTTTGCGCGGCTCGGGGCGGATATGCAACGAGCCCATGCCCACCGGCCCGTAGGCATAGTGTGCCAATCCCTCGGCGGCGAGCAGCGCCTGCACCTCCGCATAGAATTCCGCCAGTTCCTCGACGGCCACGGCCGCATCCTCGATGCCGGTGAATGCGCGCAGGCCGCCCTCGGCCTGCATCAGCATCTTCAGCGCCGCCCGCCGCAATGCCCACACGCGCTCGACGTCGCCGCCGGCGACCACGGTTGCGGCGCGTGGCGCATGCATCCGCCGCAGCCGTGCGACCCGCGCCTGCACCGCATCGGGCGAGGCGCCTGCATACTCCACGAGCAGCACGGCACCCGGATCGCCCTCCAGCCAGCAGCGGCTGCCGCTGTGTTCGACATGCACGTCCGCGACGCGCAGTATGGCGCGGTCGAGGAGCTCGAGCGCGGCTGGCCTCGTATCCAGTATCGCGGGCACGGCGCGCAGCGCCGGCGCGACGGCGTCGAAATGCAGGCAGCACAGGCACACCACCTCCGGAACGTCCACCAGCGCGAGGGTGGCCGCGGTGACGATGGCGAGCGTGCCTTCGGAGCCGCAGATCATTCCGGCCAGGTTGAAGCGCCGGCCCTGAGCGTTCCACGGCTGTCCGCGCGCCAGAGCGTCCAGCGCATACCCGCTGTTGCTGGTGATGCCGCGCGCGGACGGGTAGCCGGTGGTGATCGCGGCCTCGTGCGCGTCGATCGCCGCGATCACCGCGCGATACAACCTCCCCTCCCGGTCGTCGCGACTGCGCAGAGCACCAAGCCCCGCGGCGTCGACGGCGCCGGCGGTCATGACCGTGCCGTCGGCGAGGACCAGATCCACCGCCTGCACGTGTTCACGCGTGGTCCCGTAGCTCACCGCATGCAGCCCCCAAGCGTTGTTGCCGATCATGCCGCCGACCTGGCAGCGATCCGTCGTCGACGGGTCGGGCGCGAACTGCAGTCGATGGGCCGCCAGCTGGCGATTCAGGGTGTCGCGCACGACACCGGGCTCGACCGTGATCCGCCGGGACCCCGGATCGAACTCGACGATGCGCTGATGGTGGGCACCCATGTCGACGACAATGCCGCTGCCGACGCACTGGCCGGCCAGACTGGTGCCGGCGCCGCGCGCGATGACCGGGAGGCCATGCTCGCTGGCGATCCCCAACAGCGCGACGACGTCGTCGCGACCGCGCGGACGCACCACCGCCATCGGCATCTGCCGGTAGGGTGAGGCATCGCGCGCGTACGCGCAGCGCGAGCCCGCGTCGGCCAGCACCTCCCCCTCGATATGCGATCGCAGCAGATCGGCGACGCCACGATCGGCAGGAGCTTGGGATTTGGTACGCGGATCCGCCACGGCGCCACTCTCGGTCGTCAGTGGCGGCGACGTTACCGCAGGCCGTGCGCGGCCGCCAGCCCGCCGCTGGCGGCACCCGCCAGCGGTCGAAGGTCCTCCGGCGCAACCGGCCGCGCGCCGCAACCGCTCAGGCGGCTGCTCGTCGCGCTTCCCGGCGCTGGAAGTCCAGGAAGGCCCTGGCTCCCGCCTTGCCCATGTATCGGGCCAACAACCGCGGCTCCGTCCTGCGCAGATCGACCGTCACCAGCCCGTCCAGGGCGTCGCCGAACTGGTCGTCGACGTTGAAGCCGAGAAAGCGGCCGCCCAGCCGCAGGTAATGCCGCACCAGCACCGGCGTGCCCTTGCCGTCGGGTTCGATACCGGCGATGAGCGCATCCACCGCGTCCAGCCCGCCGAAGGCACCGAGATCGCCGGTCTGTCGCCGCAACCGCGCCGGGGTACGGAACGGCTTGCGCGGGCGAACCTCCCGCGCCCCGTCCGGCTGAAGGTGGGAGCGCCTCAGGTAATCGACCAGAAGTGCGCGCGACAGCGGCTGATAATCGTTGCTGATGCTGACAGGCCCGTACAACGTCGCATAGTGCGGATTGCGCACGACGAACTCGCCTATGCCGCGCCAGAGAAGCATGAGCGCGGCGTGACTGCGCTGGTACTCGGGCCGCACGAAAGAGCGCCCGAGCTCCAGCGCCGGCGACATCTCGTCCACGAGCCGACGTCCGTACTTGAACAGCGAGTGCGTATACAGGCCGCGCAGACCGTAGCGGGCCACAATCTCGTCGACCAGGCCGATCCGATAGGCGCCGGCGATCTCCAGGTTTGCGGTGTTCCACAGGTACAGGTGCAGGTAGTAGTCATCGAACAGGTCGACATCGACCGTCCGGCCCGTACCCTCGCCCGCGGCGCGAAAGCTCAATTCGCGCAGGCGGCCAATCTCCTGCAGCGTCCACGGTATCTGCTGCGCCCGTGCGTAGAGCACGCGCCACTGTTCGGCGATCACCAGCGTCTGGGGGGCGGGCAGGGATTCGATCTCCGCCTGCAACAGTCTGCCCGGCACCGGGTCCGCGATTCGTTCACCGGCGCGTGGCTCTGCCTTGGTCTTCCCGTCGCGCCTCGCCGCATCACGCTCATGCAGACCGAGGAGGTAGGTCCGCAGCCGCAGGGACGCGATCATCTCCGCATCGCTGGCATGGCGCCGCAGGCGATCGTTGGCTATCGGGGCGCCGATGGTGAGACGCACGCGGCGATGGGTCTTGTTGAGAAGCTCGCGGGCCAGCATGACGGTGCGCAGGCGGGCGTGCAGCAGTCCGCAGAGATGAAACAGGACGCCGTTGCTGCCGTGCACGTAAACCGGCACCACGGTCGCGCCCGCCCTTCTGATGATGGCCGCTACCGCCGGATTCCACGGCGGGTCGGCGACCGCGAGGCGGGTCAGTTGCAGGTTCGAGACCTCGCCGGCGGGGAACACCATCAGCAGACCGCCGTTTTCAACCCACCGCATCGCCTCCCGCAACGGCCTGAAGTTACGGCGCACCGCCGTCTTCCCGCCGAAGGGATCAACCGCGATGAACAGGTGCGCGATCTCCTCGAAGTGCCCGAGCAGCCCGTTCGCCATGATACGCACGTCCTCACGCAGCGTGCGCAGCAGGTGGGCCATGATCACGCCCTCGATGGCTCCATAGGGATGATTGGCGACGACCACCACGGGACCCTGCCGCGGTATGTGGGCGAGATCCGAAGCGCTGACCTCGGCCTCGATCGCGAACAGATCGAGCACCCGTTGCAGAAAATCCTGATCGCCGGTCGACGACGGCAGCTGCTGGTACAGCCGATCGACCGTGCCGAGTCCGGAGATCCTGTCGAACAGCCGGCTGAGGACCGCGTCAATGGCACCGATGCGGGTGGGTCTCAGCAGGCCACCGGTGCTTATACGCGTGCGTTGCCTTTGCATGCCCGGCCGTCTGTCCTACGATAGTCCCGCGCCGCTTTATAGGCCCGTGTTGTTACGGATGAGCGAAATCCCCGTGAAGGTTCGATGACTCCAACCATGCGCACTCCCGAGGGCCGTTGGCCCGACCGCCGGCCCGGCTTCGGCTCGCTCGCAGAGGACCAGAAGACACGCACGAGGCGTCCAGGACCATGACTGCACGTATCGTTCGCTTCGACCGCGCCACGGCCCCGGCAGAGGTATCGCTGCCTGCACGTGTCCTCGACGGCTCGCCCGTCACGACGCTGTACAACTACTACTCGGATGCCGACGATCACTTCTACGCGGGCGTCTGGGAATCCACCCCCGGGAGGTGGGAGGTGGTCTACACGGAGGAGGAGTTCTGCGTGATCCTCTCCGGGAAGGTCGTGCTCACCGCCGATGACGGACACGCCGAGACCTTCGTCGCCGGCGACGCCTTCGTCATTCCGGCAGGGTTCCGCGGCACCTGGGAGACGGTCGAGCCGGTGCGCAAGCTCTACGCCATCTATGATCGCTGAGCCCGGTGCGGGCCAGATGAAGACCTGCGACCTCATCTGGCGCCGCGTAATACAGGCGATCGCCACCATGGCGCTGCTCGTCGCTGGCGGCTGCGCGCATCGGCCGATGCCGCTTTACGAGGCGGAGCGGGCGGTCGCGGAATACATCGACAGCGGCCTGTACCTTCGCGACGTCGAGGCGGTCGTCCAGCAGGCCGAGGAGTTCCTGGCGAAGCGGGCGGCAGTCCCGTCGTCGAATCTCGCCGTGGTCCTCGATATCGACGAGACGGCCCTGTCGAACTGGCCGGCCTACAGGCTCAACAACTACTCCCGCATCCTGCACGGCCCGTGTGATCTGCACGAAGGGCCTTGCGGCATCTTCGCCTACCAGACCATGGGAGTCTCACCCGCCATCGAACCCACGCGGGAGCTGGCCCGCACCGCCAACCGGCTGGGGCTGAAGGTGTATTTCCTCTCCGGACGCGACGAGCGGATGCGGGCGTCGACCGTGCGCAATCTGCGCGACGCCGGATTCGCCTTCGACGGTGTGATCCTCTACCCCGACGTCGAGGAGAAGCTCCCGAGCGCCGCGCGGTTCAAGGCGGCCGAAAGGGCGCGACTCGAGGCCAGCGGTCTTAGGATCGTCCTCTGCATGGGCGACCAATGGAGCGATCTCAGCGGCGGCCACTGCGAGCGAACCTTCAAGCTGCCGAATCCCGTCTATTTTCTGCCGTAGCCTCGTCCCGCACCGCCGGCGCCAGATCCGGGCATCGGCGGGGCCCCTGCCCGGAGGGCGGCGAAATCCTCGTACGGCGGCGGCCTGCTATAGAGATAGCCCTGAACCTCGACACAACGGCAGTCACGCAGCAATTGATGCTGCGGCTCAGTGTCCACGCCTTCGGCCACTACACGCAGCTCCGAGGCGCGAGCAAACGTGACGATCGCCTTCACGATCGAGGCGCTGCGCCGGTCCACGGCCATCTCGCCGATGAACGAGTGCTCGATCTTCGGGCGGTCAACGGGGGAATCTCCGCAGGCAGTTGCGGCTCGAACACCCCGCGCCGAGATCATCGGCCGCGATCGTGACAGCCAGTCTCTCGAGCGCGCAGGATTGAAGCAGCCGCGGAGTTGGCGACCCCGCAGGCGGCCGTGACCATCGTCACGGCCGCCCGGGACGGCGAAGGTTGCAGGGGGCGCCGCGTCGGCGGCGACGCGGCACCCCCCAAAAGTCAATCGAACCGATTTTCGATCCGGCCCATCAATTGAAGGAGGCCTGCATCGCAGTCAGCTCCGAAGTCATCTCCTCACACTGGACCTCGGTGATCCCGAGGCAATCCAGGACCAAGTCCTTTACCTTCTGCCAGGAGGGCTCCGGACGCTGGCGGTAGAGGTCGTTCACGTGCGTGGCGAACTTCAATATCGCTATGGTCGAGGCGAGGGCGCCACGCCTGTCAGTCTCGGAGCCGAGTATCTCCTCGATGTCGTCGTGGTGCAGCACGGCGTCGCAGATGAGCGGCGGAAGGTTCCACGCGCGCGCCAGGTAATAGCCCACGACGGCATGATTGGTCTGGTATGCCCGCTCTTCCACCGGCGTGAAGCGCTCGGCCTCGTTCGCCTCCTGCAGCACTGACTTGTAGTCCGGGAACTTCTGCGCGAGCAGAGGGATACCGCAGTCGTGAAACAAACCGGCCGTGTACATCTCTTCCGGCTTTCCTATGCCTAACATCCGCGAGATTGACGCGGCGTGCCGCGCCTCGGCCACGGCCGTGTCCCAGAAGCGCTCCATCGACAAGCCGGCGACCTGTCTGAACACCCGCCGCAGCTCCACGGTGGCGATCAGACTGACCGTCGGCTCCAGACCCAGGTAACTGACCGCCTGCGCGATCGACACGATCTTGGTCGGCAGGGCCAGCTGCGGCGAGTTGACGATCGTCAGGACGCCCGCCGACAACGACAGGTCCTTGCGGACCGCCTTGGCAATAGCGAGCAGATCAGGAGATTCCTTCGCGGCCTCCTGCTTGGCGAGCCTCAATATCTCGGGTTGCGGCGGAATCTTCAACTGCGAGGCAATGGATTCGGCTATGGCTGCTGCGGCACTGGCCATCTCGGCTCCTCCTGAAATCGGGAGTGTGAACCTGACCCCGGGGTACCCCGGAGACCTTATCGGCCGTTTCGCCGGCCGGATTTAGTACACGTTGCGGACCGCTGCCCCCCTGGCGCCTCAAGGGTGCCGCGCGCCACGAGAACCTCGGAAACCGGCCCGAAGGAGTCTAGGCCGAATACTTAGACAGGCTGCCAGTCAGGCCGAGCCGGGGTTGCCCGAGCTTTGTCCCAGCCATGCGGTCTGCTCCCCGGAGACACCGCGGTTCGTGTTTCGCCCGCTGTAGTTACGGTGGTGAACAAGGTGCGCGGCGGACGCGCACGGCTGCGGGGTGGCGCGGCAACCGAGGTGCCGCCCGGGATGGCGCCTGCCGTCGCACCGTGCCCCGCGGCCGCGACAGTCGCGATCGTCATGGCGACGACGCCAGTCTACAGGGGGTCAGTCTAGGTGAATGGCGGAGAGGGGGAGATTCGAACTCCCGATACGGTTACCCGTATGCCGCATTTCGAGTGCGGTGCATTCAACCGCTCTGCCACCTCTCCGTGGGACGCGCAGTTTATCCAGTGGGCCCTCATCTCTCAACCCGGCCAGACCGCGGCACGGTCTGCGCGCCCGTCGCCACGGCGACGGCGGGTCGTCGCGGCGATCGGGCTAGAACAGCGGGAGCTGATCGCGATGGACCGGCGGCGGCGTGAACAGCGCAGCGGTGGGTCGGGGGTCCTCCCGGTTCAGGCCGAACCGCTCGCAGGCCAGGCGGAAGCGCCGCTGCACCAGCGCCGCGTAGTGCCCCGTGCCTGTCTGCCGGGTTTGAAAGTCGGCACGATAATCCCTGCCCTCGCGCAGGTCGCGGATCACACTCATGACGTGCGCCGCCTTCAGCGGGTAATGCTTCTCGAGCCAGTCGCGGAAGAGTTCCTTGATCTCCAGCGGCAGGCGGATCATCACGTAGCCCGCGTGCCGCGCGCCGGCGGCCGCCGCGGCCTCCAGCACGCGCTCCATGTGGCTGTCGTTGAGCACCGGGATGACCGGGGCGAACATCACTCCCACGGGGATGCCGGCGGCGCTCAGCCGCCGCACGGTCTCCAGCCGCCGCCGCGGCGCGGTCGCGCGGGGCTCCATGCGGCGGGCGAGTTCGTGGTCCAGGGTAGTGATCGAGAGGAACACGTACGCCAGGTTGCGCGCCGCCATCGGTGCGAGCAGATCGATGTCGCGCTCCACCAGTGCCGACTTGGTGACGATGCCGAGCGGGTGGTTGCACTCGGCCAGCACCTCGATGAGCCGGCGGGTAATCAACCGCCGGCGCTCGATGGGCTGATACGGGTCCGTGTTCGCGCCGAGCGCGATCAGCTGCGGCCTGTAGCCGGGGCGGCCGAGTTCGGCGCGCAACAGCTCGTGGGCGTTGGTCTTGGCGTACAGCCGGCTCTCGAAGTCGATACCGGGAGAGAGATCGAGATAGGCATGGGTGGGGCGCGCATAGCAGTAGATGCAGCCGTGCTCGCAGCCGCGGTAGGGATTGATGGAAGCGCGGAACGGGATGTCCGGGGAGTCGTTGTGGGCAATGATGCTTCGTGCCCGTTCCTCCTTCACGACGGTACGCAGCGGGGGCGGCGGTTCGGCATCCGCGTCCCAACCGTCGTCGAAGTCCTCGCGCGTGGTCTGGAGGTAGCGCGGGTCGGGATTAATCGACGCGCCGCGACCCTTGCGGGGCGATGGATCCCTCTTCACGGGCTCCGCCCGCGCATCGGTGCGGTCTTCGCGATCATCCGCAGCGTCCGAAATCGGTCATCAGTGCAGGCGGGCTGCCGAGCGCTGCGAGTCCATCAGCTGGCCCCGGACCTCGTCGACGTCATCCGCATCCGGCCGGGCGGCGAGATAGCGGCTGAGGTCCTCGACCGCCAGGCGGAAGCAGCCCAGGCGCTTGAAGACGAATCCGCGATCACGCACGGTCTCCACGTCCTCGGGCCGGACGCATAGCATGTGTTCGATGATCGCGAGCGCCTTCTCGTCGTCCCTGGCATTGAGGTAGATCGCCTTCAGATTCCGGAGCATGCGGTGCAGGATCTCCGTGCGGGGGGCCGACTCGAGGAACTGCGCCAAGTCCATCACGCCGCCGTGCGCGCGGTTCGGCGGCGTTACTCCCATCAGCCGCATCTCCAGTTCCTCCTTGCCCAGAGAGATGCCCCCGGCATATGGATCGAGCACGATCTCGCCTTCCTCCACCGGGAGCTTCACCAGGAAATGCCCGGGAAACGACACGCCCTGGAGCGGCAGGCCGAGTCTCCAGCCGATCTCCAGGTAGATGATGGAGAGCGTGATCGGGATCCCCAGCCGCCGCTCGAGCACGTCGTTGAGGTAGCTGTTCCGGGGGTCGTAGTACTCCTTGCCGTTGCCGGCGAATTTCAGTTCCGCGAACAGGTGGCGATTGATGGCCCGCAGGACGTCTTCGTGCGAGGCATCCTTTTGAAGCCGGCCGCCGACGAGCGCCGCCATCTGATCGAGCTTGAGCAGATAGTCGTCCACCTCCATCGACGGGTACTGGATACGGGCGACTTGCAGCGCGGCGCGCGCCAGGTCCAGCCCTTCGTCGCCGGCGGCGACCAGGTCACGAAATTGCTTTGTCACGGCGGCATTCATCTCTTTCACCCCCGAACGGCCCGCTCGCCCGTACGGCGCATGACAAATCGGCGGTGAGCCGTTAGCCTGCGCATGCATGCAGGAAGTCAACCGCTACTTCGCCGCGCTGGGCGCTCAGGACTACATTCTAATCGTTCTGGGCCTGGTCCTACTCGCCCTGTTGTGGCTGCTCCTGAGACCACGACTGTCGGCCCGGGATCGCGAGCTGCTGATACGATTGGACACCCGGATCGAGGACCAGTTGCGCCGCATCGACGGGGTGGAACAGCGGCTGGAGGAGGTCATCACCGCGCAGATCCGCGCCGGCGGGGAGCTGCGCGGCGACGTCGTCGAGCGCATGGAGCGCCTGCGGCACGGCATGGCCGAGGCCCTCGCCGAGGGCCGCAACCATTCCACCCGCTCGCTGATGGACCTGCGCGAGGAGTTGCGCAATCACCTCGCCGAGCACCGGACCCGGTTCGAGCAGCGACAACTGGAGACCAGCCGCAGCATGCAGGACGGCCTGAGCACCGGCATGACCGCGGTGCAGCAGCAGGTGGCCTCTGCCCTGATGCACTATGCCGAGGACCTGGGCAAACGCCTGGAGGCGCTGACGCAGACGACCGACAAGCGACTGGTTGAGATCAGCGGGCAGGTGGAAAAGCGTCTTTCGGAGGGGTTCGAGAAGACCACCGCCACCTTCGCCGACGTGCTCAAGCGGCTGGCGGTCATCGACGAGGCGCAGAAGCGCATCACCGAGCTTTCGAGCAACGTCGTCAGCCTGCAGGAGGTGCTCTCCGACAAGCGCTCGCGCGGCGCCTTCGGGGAAGTGCAGCTGGCCGCCCTGGTGCGCAACGTGATGCCGGAGGCGAATTTCGCGCTGCAGTACACCTTGCCCAACGGACGCGTCGTGGACTGCGTGCTGTTTCTGCCGAGCCCGACCGGCATGGTACCCATCGATGCGAAATTCCCCCTCGACACCTACCGGCTGCTGGTGGACGCGACCCAGCCGGAATCGGAGCGCCGGCAGCACGAGCGCGTCTTCAAACAGGACATCCGCAAGCACGTACACGACATCGCCGAGAAGTACATCATCCCCGGCACCACCGCCGACGGCGCAGTGATGTTCATCCCCGCCGAGGCGGTCTTCGCGGAGATCCAGGCGCATCACCCGGATCTCGTCGAGGAGGCCCACGCCATGCGGGTATGGATGGTCTCGCCGACGACACTGTGGGCGGTCCTGAACACCGCACGCGCGGTTCTCAAGGACGCCGCCACCCGCGAGCAGGTCAACATCATCCAGGAACACCTCGGCTTCCTCGCCAAGGATTTCGATCGCTTCAAGGAGCGCATGGACGCGCTCTCCCGCCACATCGCCCAGGCTCACGACGACGTGCAGAAAGTGAACACCTCGGCCAGAAAGATCAGCGAGCGATTCGCCCAGATCGAGCGGGTCGAATTCGAACCGACCGAGGCCGAGGAACTCCTGGACCCACCGGGGGACGGTCCACGCGGTGGTTCAGCTTAGGTTCGGTTGTGGGGAACGATAATTGCTTGCAACGGCTCCCACCAGAGCCATCATCGGGAAAGGTGTGAATGCATCAGCTGCGGGCTTTGATCTTCGACATGGACGGCACGCTGGCCGACACCGAGGAAATACACAGGCTTGCCTTCAACGCGGCCTTCTACGATTTCGGCCTCGACTGGGATTGGACGCCCGAACTATACGAGGCGCTGCTTTCCATCTCCGGCGGGCGTGAGCGCATCGCGCACTACGCCGCCGAGCAGGGCCTGTACCACGACCGCGGGACGATCGCCGAATTCGCCAGTGACGTGCACCGAGTCAAGACCGGCCACTACGCCCGCATGCTCGTCGCCGGGCAGATCTCCCTGCGTGTCGGCGTGCGCCGGCTGCTGCGCGAGGCGCACGCACAGAAGATGCGGCTCGCGATCGCCACCAGTTCGGCGTATTCGAACGTAAAGACCTTGCTTGACATCAACTTAGGCGCCGACTGGCGGGAGATGTTCGAGGTCGTGGCCACCTGCAACATCATCGAGGCCAAGAAGCCCTCGCCGGCCGTATACAACTACGTCCTGCAGGAGATGCGGCTGGCGCCGGACCAATGCATCGCCTTCGAGGACACGGTCAACGGCCTGACCGCGGCCACGGCCGCCGGCATCAAGACGGTGGTGACGACCCACTACTTCACGCGCAATCACCGCTTTCCGGGGGCCGCCCTGGTCGTCAACCACCTGGGAGAACCCGACCACCCGTTCCGCCGCCTGGCGGGCGTTCAGCCTGACATCAGTCATGTCACCCTCGGTCTGTTGAAGGAGATCATCCAGAGTGGCAGCAAGAGCGGACGCACGACCCGCTTCCGCTCGCCCTGCGCGGCCTCGGCCAGCGCGCGCTAGGTCCGCGCGCGTCGCCGGGGTGCGACAGAGTCTCCCACCACGGGCACCGACCGCGCCGCGACGAGACTACCGGCAATAGGCGGGACCCCAATACGGCCCCCAGTAAGGGCCGTAGAAGCCATACGGGTATCCCCACCAGTAGCGGTGGTAGAAACCGGGGTAGCGGTAACGGTAGAAGAGCGAATAACGCCAGGCATAGTCGCGGCACCAGGGATCATCGCGCCAGTCCGCGCGCTGCGGCCACAGGTAGGTCTTCTCGGCGCGCACGACCGGAAAGCTGTACGGTTGTTCGCCGACCTTGCCGTTTTCCGTTCCCTCCACCTTGCCGTAAACCGTCACTGCCCGCTCCTTCGCGAAGACCTGTGGGTCAAGGAAACCCTCGACCCGGGCGCGGAACCGCCCTTCGGTCCTGTCGGTGACCACCGGCTCACCGTACGCATCGAGGCGACGCGCGACGATCTCCAGCCACGTCTGGTTCTCGCGGTTCTCGACATTGGCAATCACCCCTCCCCAGCGCACCGTCTGGCCGACGTGTGCGCCGGGGTTCGTGTACACCGACAGCAGACTCGGCGATCCGGACGGCGGTTGGCGGATCTCCACGGGCACGTTGCTGGCACAACCGTGCAGCAGCCATGCAATCAGTATGAGGGCTACGTTTCTTGACATGGCCGTTCCTTTTCAGCTCGACAGGCACTTCGACGCCGCCGTCGCTGCTTTGGTTCGCGGGACACGCGTCGGCGTTTGCACTGACCTCCACATTTTTCTATTGTACGCCGCTGAACGATCCCCCGAGGAAATCGATATGCGTCGCTGGTACTGCCTGATCTGCGGCTTCATCTATGACGAGGCGCTGGGGCTCCCCGAAGCCGGGATCGCGCCTGGCACGCGCTGGGAGGACGTACCGGAGGACTGGGTCTGCCCCGACTGCGGGGCGCCCAAGTCGGATTTCGAGATGGTCGAGATGGCCGACTGACATACGGGGGCTGCGCCGGTCGCGACCATGGAACCGCTCGTCATCGTCGGCGCGGGGCTCGCCGGCTACACCCTGGCGCGCGAATGGCGCAAGCTCGACACGGCTACGCCCTTGCTCATCGTCACGCGCGACGACGGGCGTTACTACTCCAAGCCCATGCTGTCGAGCGCCTACACGAGCAACAAATCGCCCGCGGCGATCGCCCTCGCCGACGCGGGCGCCATGGCAAGCCAGCTCAACGCGGAGATCCGCACCGGGGTAACGGTAGAGGAACTGGATACCGCCACGGGCACCGTGCGCGCCGGGGGAGTCGTACACGCCTATTGGAACCTGGTGCTGGCTGTCGGCGCCGATCCGATCCGCGTGCCCGTCGAGGGTGACGCCGCTGAACGCGTCATGACGGTCAACGACCTCGCCGATTACGCGATTTTTCGCGCGGCCATCGCGAACGCCCGCCACGTGACGATCATCGGCGCCGGCCTCATCGGCTGTGAATTCGCGAACGATCTGCTCAGCGGCGGCATCGCCAGCGCTGTGATCGATCCGGCGGCCTTCCCGCTCAGCCGTCTGCTGCCTGCCGAGGCGGGCCAGGCGCTCGCCGACGCGTATGCCGGCTTCGGCGTCGACTGGCGTTTCGGTCGCACACTCGCGCGTGTCGATCGGGATGGTTCGCGGCTTCGGGTCACGCTCTCCAACGGTGAGGCAATCACCACCGACGCGGTATTGAGCGCGATCGGCCTGCGGCCCAGGACCGGGCTCGCGCGCGCGGCGGGGCTGGAGGTCAATCGCGGCATACTCGTCAGCCGGCAGCTGCGCACCTCCGCCGATCGCGTCTACGCCCTGGGCGATTGCGCCGAGGTCGACGGGCTGGTGCTGCCCTACGTCGCCCCCATCATGCAGGCCGCCCGGGCACTGGCGCCCACGCTGGCGGGCAGGCCGACCGACGTCGCATATCCACCCATGCCCGTGCTGGTGAAGACCAGCCGCTACCCGGTGGTGGTCGCGCCGCCGCGGCCTGGGGTCGCCGGGGACTGGCGTATCGAACGTCTCGAAGGCGGCATGCGCGCGCTTTACCGAACCCAGGACGATCGCATCGAGGGATTCGCGCTGCTGGGCAGCGCCACCGCGGAACGGCAACGGCTCAGTCGCGAGCTGCCCGCGCTGCTGGATTAGCGAAGCGCCGAATGAATCCATCCTGGACTTGCCAGAACACGATCCGGCAAGAAGTATGATTCTCGCCGGCCTCCATCTTCAATGGCCTGTGGCCATGGAGGATGGCGGTGCATCCACGCACCGCAGGAAATTCTGCCTATTGCGGAGCTTCCGTAGAGCAAAAAAACGCCGCGCAGGGCCAGGCCTGCACGGCGCGATCGGGCCCGCGGCGGGCCCGGGCGGGGAGCCGGTTCGCGCCGGCAACGGCTACTTCAGAACCATGAAGGCCGCGCCGTTCCCGCGCCGCACACCGACCAGCAGCTGACCGCTCTCTGCCTGCACCAGCTCGAGGAATTGATCCAGGTTCCTAACGCGCTGCCGCTGCACTGAAGTGATGAGATCGCCCGGACGCAGACCGCTGCGCCAGGCGCGGCTGCCGCGCTCCACGTCGGCCACGAACACGCCGCTTTCGCCCTCGTACTCGGGGATGCTGTCGGGGATGTCGCTGAAGGTCGCACCGGCAAGCACGGGGTTGCGGACTCCGGTGGCGCCACCGGCGCTCGCCTGCTCACTCTCGCGCTCGGAAACCTTGGTGGTGATCTTCTTGCGGCTGCCCTCGCGGACGACCTCCAATTCCACCTTCTCTCCGGCGCGCGTCAGACCGATCTGGTTACGCACGTCGAAGGCGCTGCGGACCGTGCGGCCGTTCACCGCCACCACGACGTCGCCCTGGCGCAGCCCGGCCTTATCGGCCGGCGAACCCTGCGCGACGGAGGCGATGACGGCGCCCTCGGTCTGCGTGATGCCGAAAGCCTGTGCGAGGTCCGGATTGAGATCCTGCAACTCCACTCCGAGGAAGCCGCGCCTGACCTCGCCGTACTTCACCAGCTGGTCGACCACCTGCCGAACGTTGTTCACCGGGATGGCAAAGCCGATGCCGATGTTGCCGCCGCTCTGCGAGAAGATTGCGGTGTTGATGCCGACGAGTTCGCCGCGCAGGTTGACCAGCGCACCTCCGGAATTGCCGGGGTTGATGGAGGCGTCGGTCTGGATGTAGTCCTCGTACTCGCCGATGCCGAGACCGCTGCGCGCCAGCGCGCTGACGATGCCGGAGGTGACGGTCTGCCCGAGACCGAAGGGATTGCCGATCGCGACCACGAAGTCACCGACGCGCAGGGCATCGGAGTCCGCGAGCGGCAGCGCCGTCAGATCCTTGGGCGGTATCCTGATGACGGCCACGTCGGTGTCCGGATCGCTGCCGACGAGTTCGGCATCGAGCACGCGCCCGTCGCGAAGCTTCACTCTGATCTGGTCGGCGTTGGCGATGACGTGATTGTTGGTCACCACGAGGCCGCGGGTGGAGTCGATGATCACCCCGGAGCCCAGCGCCTGCGTCTTGCGCTCGGGCAGTTGGTCGGGGATGTTGAAGAACCGGCGGAAGAACGGATCATTGAACAAAGGGTTCAGCCGCATCTGCACATGGCCCTCGGTGGCGATGTTCACCACCGCCGGCGTCACGCGCTCGATCATCGGCGCGAGCGACGGCACCGGCTGGCCATCGACGGCCGCCGGCAGCGCCGCCCGGCTCTCTCCTGAGGCTCCGAGCAATGTCGCCGCCGCCACAGTGGCCGCGGCAAACGCGGCCAGGCACGGACGCACGCGCACTTCGCGCACCGCCGCCTTCCACCCCTGTCGTTTATCAGAGCCCATCTTCGATTTCTCCCGTGTTTTCCGGATGCTACTCTTCTGGCCATGCGAAACGGTCAGATCCGGTTGAGCGTTGAGAACGCACCTCGACTGAAAAAGTTCAATGCCGCGTGCCGCTGCACGCGGCCGAGCGCGCGACGGCTAGTCCGCGTACGCGGGCGCGGCGGTCCGGCGCAAGGGCGCGGGGGAGGAATCAGGCCTGCACGGCGATCTTGCGCGGCCAGCTCTTCTCCCGCTTCGGTATGACGATCTCGAGCACGCCGTCGCGGCTTTTCGCCTGGATGCGATCGGCATCGGCGGAATCCGGAAGGCTGAAGCGGCGACAGAACGTGCCGCGGGGCCGCTCAATGCGGCGGTAGCCGGCCCCGGCCTCCTCGTTCTCGGGTTTGCGCTCGCCGCGCACCGTGAGCACGCCCTTTTCCATGGTAATCTCGATGTCCTCGACCTTCACCCCCGGAAGGTCGGCGTGGATCACGAAGCCTGTCTGCTCTTCCTTGATGTCGACGGCCGGCGCCCAATGACCGATCGCGGACCGGCAATCGTCGCGTTCGCGTCCGTCGAACTGCGCCTTCAACAGGCGGTGCGCCCCGTCTCGAAGCTGGGGAAACGCGTCCCAGGGCTGGTACCTAAATTGGCTCATCGTCTAGTCTCCGGTGAATCCCGATGGGCGCCAGCGGCGCCTTGTGCATGCAAATTGGGGCCATCGACACGGCTTTCAAGGGGCCGCCGCCGTGAGCGCCCTGGCGCGTCCCGATTGGTGGCGCGTATTGCGCAAATATCCCGGAAATTCAGGGCGCCGCGGTTTGCGTCGGGGGGCGCCAGGCTTTACCATGCCTAGCCGTTTTGCGTTGCGACATAAGCCCGTTTCGGACATCGCCAGCCAGGTTCCCGTCCATGACAGAACGAAGTGCCGCTCCCACGCCGAGCCTGACTCTCGGCCTGCCCGGTTTCACCTATTCCGATCTCTACCAGCCGGCACGGCTCGCTGACCTGCTGCGCGTCTTCAATGCCGAGGTCGAGGCCGACGACGCCGGGCTCTCCAGGGAATTCGATGCCTACCGCGCCTGCCAGGGTGCCGGCATGTCGCCTGAAGCCATCAGCGATCTCCTGGTGCGCATGGCTCCGCACGTGGGCCGCTTCGTAGCGAAGCTCTTCGGCGTCGGCGGCGAGCGTGACCGCCAGATCGTCGCGATCAAGGAGGAGATGGACACGATCTTCCTGTTCCGCGCCGAGGTGGCGATGAAGGTCGACGGAAAGTTCAAGGGCGTGGATGCCGCGGCCCTCGATCTGAATCGCATCGAGCGGCAGATCTCCGCGCTCAAGCAGGCCGCCTTCCCGGCAGCGGCGCAGGACCCCGACGAGGAGCGCTCGCTGGCCCGCGTCGGCGCCCCGCTCTGGCGGCTGGCCAATCACTACGAGCTCATCGCCGCCGGCAAGCCCGGCGAACACCCGCATGCGGATCAGGAAAGCGCGCGGCTGCGCGCGGCGCTCGCCGCGCACGGGGAGGCCCGGGGCCTGTTTTCCGAGGCGCTCGCGCTCGCGGATCCGGCGGCCTTCGCGAACGCCCTGCTCGCGCCGCTGCAGCAGTACTGCTACCTCGCCATGCATCTCCCGGCGTTGCGCGCGCGCATCGGCCATTGGATGACCTTCAAGTCGCCGGCCAAGACCGACTACAACAACCTCGTTCCCATCGAGATCGAGGATCGCGGCAGCTACACGACCCTGAAGGGACCGCACCATCACCGCCGCCGGCGCGACGGCTTCGCGCTCACCGACACGCGCGCGGAGCGGCGCGAAGTCCTGTACGAGGTCGACCACTGCATCTACTGCCACGACCGCGACACGGACTCCTGCTCTAAGGGGATGCGGCAGAAGAAGGACAATACCTACAAGGTCAACGCGCTAGGAGTCACGGTGACCGGCTGCCCGCTGGAGGAGAAAATCTCCGAGATGCACCTCGTCAAGCGCCGCGGTGACAACATCGGCGCCCTGGCGCTGATCGTCATCGACAACCCGATGTGCCCCGGAACCGGACATCGCATCTGCAACGATTGCATGAAGGGCTGCATCTACCAGAAGACCGAGCCCGTCAACATCCCCCAGATCGAGACCAACACGCTGACCGACGTGCTGTTCATGCCCTGGGGTTTCGAGATCTACAGCCTGCTCACGCGCTGGAACCCGCTGAACGTCAAGCGCCCGCACGCTCTGCCGTACAACGGCAAGAACGTTCTCGTGGCGGGCATGGGGCCGGCGGGATACACGCTTTCGCACTACCTTTTGAACGAGGGCTTCGGCGTGGTCGGCATCGACGGACTCAAGATTGAGCCGCTGCCGAGGGAGTTGACCGGGGATGCGAATCATCCGCCACAGCCGATACGGAACTTCCACGAGCTCTACGAGGATCTCGACAAACGCATAATGCTCGGCTTCGGCGGCGTCGCCGAATACGGCATCACGGTGCGCTGGGACAAGAACTTCCTGAAGGTCATCTATCTCACGCTCGCCCGTCGCCGCTCTTTCCGCGTATACGGCGGCGTGCGCTTCGGCGGCACGGTCACCATCAACGAGGCCTGGGATCTCGGCTTCCACCACATCGCCATCGCCAGCGGCGCGGGCAAACCCACCATCATCGGGCTGAAGAACAACCTCATCCGCGGCATTCGCAAGGCCTCCGACTTCCTGATGGCGCTGCAGCTGACCGGCGCGGCGAAGGAATCCTCGCTCGCGAATCTGCAGGTGCGATTGCCCGCCGGCGTCATCGGCGGCGGCCTGACCGCGGTCGACACCGCCACCGAGCTGATGGCCTATTATCCCGTGCAGGTCGAGAAGATCCTGCACCGCTACGAGGCCCTGAGTGCGGAGCTCGGCCAGGAGAAGGTGTTGAGCCGCTTCGACCAGGAGGAGCGGGGCATACTCGATGAGTTCCTGACACACGGCCGGGCGATACGCAGCGAGCGGGAACGCGCCAGGAAGGCAGGTGAAATGCCGGACTTCCAGCCGTTGCTCGACAGCTGGGGCGGGGTCACGCTGTTCTACCGCAAGGGCATGAAGGACTCCCCGGCCTATCGCCAGAACCACGAGGAGGTGCACAAGGGCTTCGAGGAGGGGATCGCCTTCGCCGAGGGCATGGACCCGCGCGAGGCGCTGTGCGACGAGTACGGGCATCTGCGCGCGGTTCGGTTCAAGAAATACTCGCACGTCGACGGCAAGTGGGTGGACTCGGGCGAGACGCCGGAAGTGCCGCTGCGCAGCCTGTTCATCGCCGCCGGCACCTCGCCGAACACGATCTACCAGAGCGAGTATCCCGACACCTTCGCGATGGACGGGAAGTTCTATCAGCGCTGCGAACCGGCATTCGAGGACGGCCGAGTCAGCCTGCAACCCATGCACGACACCCCCATGCCGAAGCTGGGCAAGCCCGCACCGCTGACCTCCTACCAGCGCGACGGCCGCTACATCAGCTTCTATGGGGACAATCACCCGGTCTACGCCGGCAACGTCGTCAAGGCGATGGCCAGCGCCAAGGACGGCTACCCCTACGTGGTGAAGCTCTTCGAGTCCGAACTGCAGTCGCTGGACCCGAATCGCCAGCGCGAGCGCGACGCCGCACTCGCCGAGTTGCAGGCGAAGCTCGACGACGAGCTGTTGGCCACGGTCGTGGAGGTGAAGCGCCTGACGCCGACCATCATCGAGGTGGTCGTCCGCGCCAGGCGCGCGGCGCGCAAGTTCGCTCCGGGCCAGTTCTACCGCGTCCAGAACTTCGAGAGCTACGCCGATCGCATCGAGGGCACGGTGCTCGCCTCCGAGGGCCTTGCCCTCACCGGCGCCTGGGTGGACAAGGAGCGCGGACTCATCTCGCTCATCGCGCTGGAGATGGGCGCCTCGACGCGCATCTGCGCGCACCTGAAGCCCGGGGATCCGATCGTGGTGATGGGCGTCACCGGCACGCCGACGGACATCCCCTCCGGCCGCACCGTGATGCTCGTGGGCGGCGGGCTGGGCAACGCCGTGCTCTTCTCCATTGGCCGCGCGCTGCGCGCCGCGGGCAACAACGTTATCTATTTCGCCGGATACAAGAACAGCCAGGACGTGTTCAAACGGGAGGACATAGAGGCGGCGGCCGACGTGGTGGTCTGGGCGGTCGACAAGAGCACCAACGCGATGGCGATACCGCCAAGGCGTCCGCAGGACAAGACTTACGTCGGCAACATTCTGGAAACGATCATCGCCTACGCAAAAGGGGAGCTCGGCGACACCCCCATACACCTGGACGACGTCGATCACATGATCGTCATCGGCTCGGATCGCATGATGGCGGCGGTCAAGGAGGCTCGCCACGGCGTGCTCAAGCCCTACCTCAAACCCAAGCACCACGCGATCGGCTCGATCAACTCGCCGATGCAGTGCATGATGAAGGGCGTGTGCGCGCAATGCCTGTGCAAGCACGTCGACCCGAACACCGGCGAGGAGTTCTTCGTATACTCCTGCAACAATCAGGATCAGGACCTGGACGCGGTGGATTTCCCCAACCTGAACGCACGCCTGCGGCAGAACACGGTGCAGGAAAAGATCGCGGACCTGTGGCTCGACCACCTGATGGCCAGAAAGTCCGCCTGGGAGATGGCAGCCGGAGACGATTGAAGCCGTGAGCGAGAACCCGACCAAACCGAGTGGCACCCCCTCCGCCCTGGAGAGAAACCTGGAGAAGATCCTGTTCGCCAGCCGGTGGCTGCTCGCGCCGATCTATCTCGGCCTGAGCCTCGCCATCCTCGCCATCGCGATCAAGTTCTTCCAGGAGATCTTCCACCTGCTGCCGCACATCTTCGAGGTTAAGGAGGCGGACATGGTGCTCACCGTTCTCGGCCTCGTCGACTTGGCCCTGGTCGCTAGCCTGCTGGTCATGGTGATGCTGTCGAGCTACGAGAATTTCGTCTCGCAGATCGACATCGAACAGGGCAAGGCCGGCCTGGACTGGCTGGGCAAGCTCGATTCCGGAACGCTGAAGATCAAGGTCGCGGCCTCCATCGTCGCCATCTCTTCCATCCACCTGCTGCGCGCCTTCATGAACGCGCAGCAGATCCCGAACGACAAGCTCATGTGGTACACGATCATGCACATGGCGTTCGTGCTCTCGGCGCTGCTGCTCGGGATACTGGACAAGGTCGTCTTCGGCAAGCGCCCGCACTGATACCCAGCGACTGCCGTCCGCCCACCCACCACGCGGCGCACTTCCCCCCGGACGATGCCATGCGGGTCCCGTCACATGGCGACCGGCTAGCGGAAGGCGTTACGCTATTCTGCCACGCGGATCTGGCTTACCATTTGCTTTAGATTCAGGGGAGACTTGGCGGCATTCCACACGCGCCGGGAGCCGCTCCGCGGTCGGGCGCCCATCCCATGCCGGCCAGCGAACTGCCGCGGAAGGCTATCGAGTCACAAACAGGCATTGATCGCGGTCACGACAACGACCCGCCGGAGAACAGCAGCATGATGGAGCATATCGGCTTTATTCTCTTCTACCTGTTCGCCATCGTCGTGCTGATCCTGCATTTCAACGGCACACTGGAGGAATACAACATCGAGTGGCTGCTGTATGTCCTGGCAGTCGCGGTCTTTCCCGCCGTGCTGTTCCTCTAGCCGCCCCGGCCTCGGGCGAATCCGCCGGGAGCATCATTCGTCGTCCTTCAGCCATCGCGGGCGCATGTGCGCCACGCAGGCGCCGGCCTCGCGCGCGAGGCCGCCACTGCCGGCGGGGATCTCCAGGACCATTACGCCGGCCGTGGGCATGAGTTTCTCCTCCCGCGGCAGAGTCTCGGCGCGGGCCAGGTAAGCGGCGAGCTGTTCCAGCCCGGGGTTGTGCCCAACCAGCATCTGCACCCCCGACGCGGCCGCGTGGTCGGCAAGCACCACGAGCAGATCATCGAGATCAGCGTCGTAGACGCGGGGGTCCCACCGGACCAGCGCCTCGTCCAGTTCCAGCTCCCGGATCACCGAGCGCGTCGTTTCCCGGGCGCGGACCGCGGGGGAACTGATGATCTCGCGGGGAACGAACCGATTCGCGCGCAGCCAGCGCGCCATGCGCGGCGCATCACGCTCGCCACGGCGATTCAGCGGCCGATCGAAATCCGCGAGGGCGCCCGAGGCCCAATCGGACTTGGCGTGCCGCATGATGACGAGCAGGCGGTTCATGGTTTGGGGCGCGGCGCGACGAGGCTCCCGCGGGCTCCTATTTCACCTTCATCCCGGGCTCCGCGCCGCTGTCGGGACTCAGTATGAAGATACCGGGCTTCTCCCCGGAGGCAGCCAGCACCATGCCCTCGGAGAGCCCGAATTTCATCTTGCGCGGCGCGAGATTGGCGACGATCACGGTCAGCCGTCCGACGAGCGCCGCCGGGTCGTAGGCGGCCTTGATGCCGGCGAAGATGGTGCGCGTGCGGCCCTCGTCGAGGTCGACCGTGATCTTCAGCAGCTTCTCGGAGCCCTCGACGTGCTCGGCATTGACGATCCTGGCCACGCGCAGATCGATCTTGCCGAAGTCCTCGATGGAGATGTGGTGCGCCTCGTTCGCAGCCTTCTCGTCAGCGCGCGTCTGGTGCTCCGCGTGCCGCTGCTGGGAGTGGCTGTCCCTGGCCGGCGCCAGCGTCTCCATGTTCGCCTCCACCATCGCCGCCACGGCCTTCGGATCCATGCGCGTCATCAGGTGCTTGTACTCCTGGATGCGGTGACCGGCCGGCAGCCAATCCCCGGCGTCCGACCACTGCAGCGGGGGTACGCCCAGGAAGGACTCGACCGATGCCGCCAGTCTCGGCAATACCGGCTTCAGGTAGAGTGTCAGCAACCGGAAGATGTTCAGGCCCTCGCTGCAGACGCGCAGCAATTCGCCCTCCTTCTCCGGCTTCCTTGCGAGCTCCCAGGGCTTGACCTGGTCGATGAACTGATTGGCGTTGTCGGCGTGCAGCATGATCTCGCGCAGTGCGCGGCCATAATCGCGTGCCTCGTAATGCCGCGCGATCGAATCTCCCGCCGACCGCAGGTCGTTCAAATTCGGGTTCGGAGCCACGCCTGCGAGCCGGCCTTCGAAACGCTTGGTGAGGAAACCCGCGCAGCGCGAGGCGATGTTGACGTACTTGCCGATCAGATCGCTGTTGACGCGCGCGACGAAATCCTCGAGGTTGAGATCGACGTCCTCCATCGTGCCGTTTAGCTTGGCGGCGTAGTAGTAGCGCAGGTACTCCGGGTTGCCGACGTGATCCAGGTAGCTGCGCGCGGTGATGAAGGTGCCGCGGGACTTCGACATCTTCTCGCCGTTCACCGTGAGAAAGCCGTGCGAATTGATCCGGGTCGGGGTGCGATAGCCCGAATGCTCGAGCATCGCCGGCCAGAACAGGGCGTGGAAATAAAGGATGTCCTTGCCGATGAAATGGACCATCTCCGTGCCCGCCCGCGCCGCCCGCTCCTTGTCGACGAAATCTGCGACCTCGCCCGCCCGGCCGGTGCGCTCGAAGTAATTGCGAAGGCTGCCGAAGTAGCCGATCGGGGCGTCGAGCCAGACGTAGAAATACTTGCTGCCGCCGGTGTCGGGTATCTCGAAGCCGAAATAGGGCGCATCGCGCGAGATGTCCCAGTCGTTCAGGCCGGCGGCGAACCATTCCTGCATCTTGTTCGCGGCCTCCTCCTGCAGCGCGCCGGAGCGAGTCCAATCCCTCAGGAACGCCTCGCATTCGCCGAGCTTGAAGAAATAATGCTCGGACTCGCGCCGCACGGGGACCGCGCCGGAGACGGAGGAGTACGGGTTCTTCAGGTCCGTGGGCGCGTAGGTCGCGCCGCAGACCTCGCAGGAATCTCCATATTGATCCTTGGCGCCGCACTTCGGGCACTCGCCCTTGATGTAGCGATCCGGCAGGAACATCGCCTTGACCGGGTCGTAGAACTGCTCGACGCTGCGGGTCGCGATGAGGCTGGGCTCGCGATCGCGCAGCTTGCGGTAGATGTCCTCGGCGTAGGCGCGCGTCTCCGGCGAGTGCGTCTGGTGATAGTTGTCGAACTCCACTAGGAAATCCGCGAAATCCCGCTTGTGCTCCTCATAGACCCGGGCGATCAACTGCTCGGGCGTGATTCCCTCGCTGTCGGCGCGCAGCATGATCGGCGTGCCGTGGTTGTCGTCCGCACAGACGTAATGCACCTCGTGGCCGCGCATCTTCTGAAAACGCACCCAGATGTCCGTCTGGATATACTCCACGAGATGCCCCAGGTGGATGCTGCCGTTGGCGTACGGCAAGGCGCTGGTGACCAGGATGCGGCGCTTGGACTCTGTCATGTGGCGAGCCTGATGGCGAAATGCCGCGTAAAGTAACCCATGGAACCGGCCCTGTCACGGCGCCTGCGCCGTCGGCGCGGTGCGCCGCAAGACGCGCCGATTCGGTGTATCATTCCGGGCGCGCGGAGACCTACCCGCTACTCACAACCCGAACGATACGCCATGTCTTCCCCCACCAAGGATGCCGTTGAGGCCGCGCTGGCCCGATACGTCGACCCCTATCTCGGCACCGATCTCGTCGCGGCCAAGGCGGTGCGCGCGATCGGGGTGGACGGAGGGAAGGTGAGCATCGACCTCGAACTGGGGTTCCCGACCCGCGCCTACGCCGCCACCCTGACCGAGGCGCTGGCGCGCGTGCTCGAGGAGCAGGCCGGCGTCGTGGATCCCGCCATCCACGTACGCTCGGTTATCACGGCACATGCCGTCCAGAAGGGGGTCCAAGCGCTGCCGAACGTCAAAAACGTCATCGCCGTGGCCTCCGGCAAGGGCGGCGTGGGCAAGTCGACGGTCGCCGTCAATCTCGCGCTGGCGCTGCAAGCCGAGGGAGCGCAGGCGGGACTGCTGGACGCGGACATCTACGGCCCTAGCCAGCCGCGCATGCTGGGGGCCCACGGCCGGCCGGAGTCGACCGACGGCAAGAGCATGGAGCCGAAGGTGAGCTACGGCGTGCAGTGCATCTCCATCGGTCACCTGGTGGACGAGGAGACGCCGATGATCTGGCGCGGTCCGATGGCCACCGGGGCACTCGAGCAAATGCTGCGCGACACGCGCTGGAGGGACGTGGACTACCTGGTCATCGATCTCCCGCCCGGCACGGGCGACATCCAGCTCACGCTCTGCCAGAAGATCCCCGTGACGGGCGCCGTCATCGTCACCACGCCTCAGGACATCGCGCTGCTCGATGCCCGCAAGGCGCTGAAGATGTTCGAAAAGGTGCAGGTGCCGGTGCTCGGCATCGTCGAGAACATGAGCACGCACGTCTGCTCGAAGTGCGGCCATGAGGAGCACATCTTCGGCGAGGGTGGCGGCGCGAGCATGGCGCGGCAGTACAACGTCGACCTGTTGGGCTCGCTGCCCCTGGACATCCGAATCCGCGAGGGGGTGGACAACGGCCGCCCTACGGTAGCGCTGGAGCCGCAGTCGAAGGTGGCGCTGGAGTTCCGCGACATCGCCCGACGGGTCGCGGCGAAGATCGCGTTGCGCGCCCGCGACTATTCGGCCAGGTTTCCCAAGATCGTCATTCAGAACACCTGACGGAGCGCATCGCCGACCCGACGAAGGGCAATCGTCCGACCGTACCGGCACGCCATCACAATGACTATCAAGTCGGACAAGTGGATACGCCGCATGGCGGCGCAGGGCATGATTGAGCCGTTCGAGCCGAACCAGGTGCGGCAGGTGAACGGCCGTCGGATCGTCTCCTACGGGACCTCGAGCTACGGCTACGACATCCGCTGCTCACCGGAATTCAAGATCTTCACCAACATCAATTCCACCATCGTCGACCCGAAGGCGTTCGACGAGAAATCCTTCGTCGACTTCCACGGCGAGGTCTGCATCATTCCTCCGAACTCCTTCGCGCTGGCGCGCACCGTGGAGTACTTCCGCATCCCGCGCAACGTGCTGACGATATGCCTGGGCAAGTCGACCTATGCCCGCTGCGGCATCATCGTCAACGTCACGCCACTGGAGCCGGAGTGGGAGGGACACGTGACGCTGGAGTTCTCCAACACGACTCCCCTGCCGGCGAAGATCTACGCGGGCGAGGGCTGCGCGCAGGTGATATTCATCGAATCCGATGAGCCCTGCGAGACCTCCTACAGGGATCGCGGCGGAAAGTACCAGGGCCAGACCGGCGTCACGCTCCCCAAGACCTAAACCCGCTCTGCCCCTCCCCCCGGGGCTCACGCAGCCCGCCGGGCGCGACCGTCCCCACAGTCTCGCCGGTTCCACGCCGTGCGAGGCGAGCGGGCGCGGCACACCGCGCTCACCGCTTGCGCAGTACGAAGACAAACCTGCCGTCGTCGCAGGACTCCTCCACGAGCTGGTGGCCGGTCTGCGCGCAGTACGCGGCAAAATCGATACTCGAGGCCGGGTCCGTGGCCACGACGCGGATCAGCTGCCCGCTTAGCATGGTGTTCAGTGCCTTCTTGGTCTTGAGGATGGGCAGCGGGCAGTTCAGTCCACTGGTATCCAGTTCCACGTCGACAGATTCCAGCATGTCCGCCATCGCACCCCTCAGCCGGGCTTCTTCCACATGGGTGGTAGTATAAGTCCTGTCTCGCCCGTCGATTGCCGCCGAATGAATCAGCTCCCGATCTTCCTGCAAATCAGTGACCGCGACTGCCTAGTGGTCGGCGGCGGATCGGTCGCCGCGCGCAAGATAGAACTGCTGCTGCGCTACGGCGCCCGCGTCACGGTGGTCGCGCCGCAGGTCTGCGAGCGCGTGGCCGCCTGGGCCGGCGAGGGCCGGCTGCGGCTGCTCAGTCGCGGCTTCGAGCCGGGGGACCTCGAGGGCTGCCATCTGGTCTATGCGGCCACCAGCGATGCCGCGGTCAACGCGCTCGTCTCCAGGCTCGCGCAGGCGCGGCGTCTTCCCGTCAACGTGGTCGACAACCCGGCCCTGTGCAGCTTCATCATGCCCTCGATCATCGACCGCGATCCGGTGCAGGTGGCGGTCTCCACCGGCGGCGCCTCGCCGGTGCTGGCCCGGCTGCTGCGCACGCGGCTTGAGACCTTGATCCCGGCCTCCTACGGACGCCTGGCGCAGCTGATGGCGCGATTTCGGGCCGCCGCCAGGGCGCGGTTCCCGGAGAGCACGCAGCGCCGCCGGTTCTGGGAGCAGGTGCTGCACGGCCCGGTGGCCGAGATGCTGTTCGCCGGCCAGGACCACGCCGCGGAACGGGCACTGGAGGCGGCATTGGAGAATGCCGACGAGCACCCGCCCATCACCGGGGAGGTCTACTTGGTCGGCGGTGGGCCGGGGGATCCCGATCTGCTCACCTTCCGCGCCCTGCGCCTGATGCAGCAGGCTGACGTCGTCGTGTACGACCGGCTGGTCGCGGAGCCGGTGCTGGCACTTACCCGCAAGGACGCCCGGCGCATATATGTCGGCAAGGAGCGCAGTCAGCATACCGTGCCGCAGGAGGAAATAAACGCGCTGCTCGCGCGTCTGGCCCGCGAAGGCCACCGGGTGCTGCGCCTGAAGGGCGGAGATCCCTTCATCTTCGGCCGGGGCGGGGAGGAGATCGAAACTCTCTCCGCCGAGGGCATCCCGTTCCAGGTCGTGCCCGGCATCACCGCCGCCGCCGGCTGCGCGAGCTATGCCGGCATCCCGCTGACCCATCGCGACTTCGCGCAGTCCTGCTTGTTCGTCACCGGACACCTAAAGGACGGCAGCATGGACTTGAACTGGCAGGCGCTGGTGCAGCCGCGTCAGACGATTGCCATCTACATGGGGGTGCACGGTATCGAGCCCCTTTGCGAGGGTCTCATGGGCCACGGGATGCGCCGGGACATGCCGGCCGCCGTGATCGAGCGTGGCACGATGCCGCAGCAGCGCGTGCTCGTCGGAACGCTCGGTACCCTGCCCGGGATCGTGAAGGCAGAGCAGGTGCAACCGCCTAGCCTACTCATTGTCGGTGAGGTCGTGCGGCTGCGGGAGAAGCTCGCATGGTTCGCGTGACGGACCGGCGGCGGCGCGGCGCGGCGTACCCCGCGCCGGCGCCTCCAGCGCTCAGCCCGGCCTCCCGCGCCGGTCGGCAAGCAGCACGACGGCCACGCCTATCGTCAGGAGGAGATCGGCGAAGTTGAAGATGCCGGTACGCCACGGGTCAAGGCCGACGTTCAGGAAGTCGAGGACGCTGCCCGCGTCGAATACGCGGTCCACGAGCTTGCCCACGCCACCGGCGATGAGGAGTCCTCCTCCCGCGATCGCCGCCATCGACAGCCTTGGCGCGAACAGAATGCAGGCCGCCACGAGGGCCAGCAGCGCCGCCAGTCCGCCGGTAAGCAGCCGCTGGCGGCTGGTATCCTCCAGGTGCGCGCCGGCACTCAGGAACGCGCCCCTGTTCCCTGCGTATCGCAGCCGGACGACGTCGTGGAACACGGAGATCGGGGCTCGCGCGGCGAGATGCTCCCGCGCCAGCGCCTTGGTCATCTGGTCGCAGCCGACACCAGGCAGGGTGATCACGCCCAGCAGCAGCGTCCGGATGAACACGTTTCGCAACATGGCGGTATCTTCGCACGGAGCGGGGCGGCACCGACGACAGGCAGCCGCAGCCCGGCAACGCTCGCGCCGCCTCGCTCCCTCTGGAAAAAAGAGGGGCCGCTCCAAGCTTGTAGGGGGGAGGGAAAACTCGAGCGGCCCCGTGCACACAACTCGCTCGCCGGCCAGCCGCCGGCGACTGATACAAGCCTAGGTTACCCCTGCACGGGTGGTTGTGACCGGACTCACACTACCTCCCTGTCTCCCCGGCGAAGCCGCGCGGCCGCGACGCGCGCGCCTCGCAGACACCCTCCCTTCGGCACGCCGTCAGCCTGGCGAGGCCGGCCAAAGCCACGCCGCGCCGCGCACGCCACTGGCATCGCCATAACGCGCCGGGACGATAGGTGTCGAGATACGGTCGGAGAACGCGTACTTAGCGATCAGGCGCGGCAGAGTGTGATAAAGGCGCCGCACATTGGACAGACCGCCACCCAGCACTATCACGTTCGGATCGAGGACATTGACGACGCTCGCGAGGCTCTTTGCGAGCCGTTCCTCGTAGCGCCGCAGTGCCTGCTCCGCCAGCGCGCTGCCCTGCTCGGCGGCGGCGACCACCTCGCGCGCGGTGAGCGTGGGCTGAGCGTTGGCGGCAAAGTCGCGCGCGAGGCCGGGGCCGGAGCAGAACGTCTCGATGCAGCCGCGCTTTCCGCAATAGCACTGCGGGCCGGGGAGTTCCTGGGCGCTCGGCCAGGGCAGGGAATTGTGGCCCCATTCCCCTGCAATGGCATTCGGACCGGTCAGCAACCGGCCGCGAACGACCACGCCACCGCCGACACCCGTGCCGACGATGACACCGAAGACGACCTCGGCGCCCGCGCCCGCCCCGTCGGTCGCCTCCGAAAGGGCGAAGCAGTTGGCGTCGTTGGCGACGCGCACCTCGCGCCGCAGCGCCGCGGCGATGTCGCGATCGAACGGCTGGCCATTCAGGTAGACCGAGTTGGAGTTTTTCATGAGTCCCGTGGCCGGCGAGATCACGCCCGGCGTGCCGATGCCTATCGTTCCAGGTCGCTGCAATTCGGACTCGGCCGCGTGCACCAGCGCGACGACCGCATCGAGCACCGCGCGGTAGCCGTCGCGCGGGGTGTCCACACGGGTCCGCGTCAGGACCCGCCCGTCGTCTTCCAGCGCGATGAGCTCGATCTTGGTGCCGCCGAGATCGACGCCGATCCTCATGGTCAAAGGGCCGGATTCCGCGACGGACGGACCGGGGCGGCCACACCGTGCGGCGCGTGGATGTGCCGGAGCGAGCGAAGGAATTCCAGGCAGGCGTCGCGATGCGGCGAGGGTCGCTCGTCGGTGAGGATGGTGAAGACCACGACGAGCTGCCCGACCGCCAGCGCACCCTGCGTCAGGTACCGGTAGTCCTCTGCGGCGGCCGTGGCGTCCTCCAAATCGTACAGAAAACCAGGGCCCGGGGCGCCTGCCAGCGGCACGACCGCGAGGTGGCGGTCGGTCGAAGACCTCTTGGCCTCCGCACCGGCCTGCTCCACGCGCGCACGCAGTGATTCCGCGCTGGTGATGTCCTGGTCCATGCCCTCATGCCAGTACACCGTCATCGACATGTCGAACTCAGAGCCCTCCAGCGGGTAGACGCGAAAGGTGGGAGCGACGCGCCCGTCCTCGGTGTAGAGGTACTTGACCTGCCACTGCGCGGGGACCTGCAGCCGTAGCTCCCCGTGCCGGGGCACCGGGTAGTCCTCCGCCACGGCGTCCGCCAGCGCCGCCGCCTCGTTGGCGGCCGCGACGCCGCTGGCCGTTGCCAGGGCCGCCACCAGCATCCCGGCGCACACCCGCAGCCTGCCCGCGCGACCTCCCAGACGCATGGCTTTTCCCTACCGCCTGGACTTGGCTGGCAGCACGGCCGGGCCCGCCCGGCCCGCCCGCCTGCGATGCGGGCCGGCATCTGCTAAACTGGCGGCCTTGCAGCGCACACCATTCGTGCCCGCTGCAGACAATCGCGGTAATTCCAGGATCTCGTTCATGTCCGTATCCAAATATCAGTCGCCGCGCCGTCACAGTGTCGGCGTCAAGGTCGGCTCCGTCCTGGTGGGCGGCAATGCCCCCGTCGTCGTGCAATCGATGACCAACACCGATACGGCCGACGCGGTCGGCACCGCCAGACAGATCCAGCAGCTCGCTGCGGCGGGTTCTGAGCTGGTGCGCGTCACCGTGAACACCGAAGAGGCGGCGGATGCCGTACCGCGCATTCGCGATCTGCTGGAGTCCGTCGGCTGTCGTGTACCGATCATCGGCGATTTCCACTACAACGGTCATCTGCTTCTCACCAAGTACCCCGCCTGCGCCGAGGCGCTCGCCAAGTATCGCATCAATCCCGGCAATGTCGGCTTCGGCAAGAAAAAGGACCGACAGTTCGCCACCATGATCGAGCAGGCCATCAAATACGACAAACCGGTACGCATCGGCGTGAATTGGGGCAGCCTCGACCAGGAGCTCGTCGTGCAGATGATGGACGACAACGCCAAGCTGCCCGAACCAAAGGATGCGGCCGACATCACGCGCGAGGCCCTGGTCGTCTCCGCGCTGACGAGCGCCGCCAAGGCCGAGGAGATCGGGCTCCCGCGCGAGAAGATCATCCTGTCGTGCAAGGTCAGCGGTGTGCAGGAACTGATCGCCGTGTATCGGGACCTCGCCGAACGGTGCGATTACGCGCTGCACCTGGGCCTGACCGAGGCGGGCATGGGCTCCAAAGGCATCGTTGCCTCCACGGCTGCGCTCGCCGTGCTGCTGCAGCAGGGCATCGGCGACACCATACGCATCTCGCTCACGCCGGAGCCCAACGGCGATCGCGCGCGCGAGGTGATCGTCGCCCAGGAGATACTGCAGACCATGGGGCTGCGCTCCTTCGTGCCGCTGGTCACCGCCTGCCCCGGCTGCGGCCGCACTACCAGCACGGTGTTCCAGGAACTGGCCAACAACATCCAGGCTTACGTACGCAGCCAGATGCCCATCTGGCGCGAGAAGTACGTCGGGGTCGAGGAAATGACGCTGGCGGTGATGGGTTGCGTGGTCAACGGCCCCGGCGAAAGCAAGCACGCCAGCATCGGCATTTCCCTGCCCGGTACCGGCGAAGCCCCGGCCGCGCCGGTTTTCATCGACGGGCAGAAGGCGGTGACTCTGCGGGGGGAGCGCATCGCCGAGGAGTTCCAGAAGATCGTCGATGACTACGTCGCCCGCAAGTTTACGCGACGAACGCAGACGACGGAGGCGGAGCCGCAGCGCGCGGTCGGCGCGGGCTGAGCGGCCGGCGCCGGCCCCTCGGCAGCGCATCCTGAGCCGATACGACCGTGGAGTTCCCCTGCCGCCTTGAGCACGCCTGATCGCGAACTCGCGAAACTGTTCTGGAACATTTGCCTGTTTCGCCGCGGCCCCCAGGACGTGCCGTCGACCGACGCGCTGACGGCCGTGCTGCTGCTGCTCACCGCCGCGGTCGGCACGCTCATCGTCTACATCAACTATCCGTTGGCGACGGCGCTGCGTGCTGGCGTGGTCGATTCCGTGTCCGTCTGGGTGACGACGGCGGCGCTGCTCGCGCTGTTCCGTCGCCCCCGGCGGATACGCCAGACCTTCTGTGCCATCGCCGGTAGCGGTCTGGTCATCAGCCTGCTCGCTCTCCCTCTCATCTACTGGGGCGACCTGGCGGGAGAGACCAACCCGGATGCGCTCGCACCCAGCCTGCTGCTCACGCTGCTGATATTCTGGAACATAGCGATCAACGCGCACGTCTATCGCCACGCCCTCGATTCCGACCGCCTCGGCGGCCTGGCCGCCGCCCTGGTCATCTTCGCCTTCAACCAGTTCCTTGGGTCGCTGCTCCTGCCGACACCGCAGGGTTGAGGACGCCTCGCGACAGCGATCATGCACATACACATCCTCGGAATCTGCGGAACGTTCATGGGCGGCATCGCCCTGCTCGCACGCGAGCTCGGACACCGGGTGAGCGGATCGGACGCGAACGTCTATCCGCCGATGAGCACCCTGCTTGCCGCCAACGGCATCTCCATCGTGGAGGGCTACGACCCGGCGCAATTCCGCGCCGCCCCGGACGTGGTGGTGATCGGCAACGCCATGTCGCGCGGCAATCCCGCCGTCGAGCACGTGCTCAATCGCGGCATGCGTTACACCTCCGGTCCGCAATGGCTCGCGGAGAATCTGTTGCAGGATCGATGGGTCATGGCGGTCGCCGGCACGCACGGCAAGACCACCACGACCAGCATGCTCGCCTGGCTGCTGGAGCACGCCGGCCTCCGGCCGGGCTTTCTGATCGGCGGGCTCGCGGAGAATTTCGGCACCTCCGCCCGTGTGGGCGAGGCGCCGTTCTTCGTCGTCGAAGCCGACGAATACGACACGGCGTTCTTCGACAAGCGCTCCAAGTTCCTGCACTACCGGCCGCGCACCGCGATCCTGAACAATCTGGAATACGACCACGCCGACATCTTTCCAGACCTGGCGGCGATACAGACGCAGTTCCACCACCTCGTCCGTACCGTCCCGGGCGAGGGACTCATCATCAGCCCGGCGGGCGATGCCGCGCTGAACGCGACCCTGGCGCGCGGCTGCTGGACTCCACGCGCGACGCTGGGCGAGGGCGGGGACTGGCAGGCAAGGGCGCTGGCGCCGGACTACTCGCGTTTCGAGGTGCTATGCGAAGGACGCGCCCTGGGAACGGTGCAGTGGGAGACGGTGGGTCGTCACAACGCGCTGAATGCGCTGGCGGCAATCGCCGCGGCGCGACACGCGGGCGTGGAACCGGCCGCGTCGATCGGCGCCCTGCGCGGCTTCAAGAACGTCAGGCGGCGCATGGAAAAGATCGCCGAGATCGACGGCGTCACCGTGTACGACGACTTCGCCCACCATCCCACTGCCGTGGAGGTCACGCTGGCGGCGCTGCGCGCACGCGTCGGCACCGGCGCTCGCATCATCGCGGTCCTCGAACCGCGCTCAAACACGATGAAACTCGGGGTGCACAGGCAGGAGCTGGTGCACGCGCTCGCCGCCGCCGACGCGGCGCTGCTCTTGCAGCCCGAGAGTCTCGGCTGGGACCTCGCCGAGGCGACCCGCGCGCTGGGCGAGAAGCGCCGGGTCTTCACCCGTGTCGAGGAGATCGTCACTGCCCTGGTCGCGATGGCTCGTCACGGCGATCACATCCTCATCATGAGCAACGGCGGATTCGGCGGCATCTACCAGCGGCTGCCGGCGGCGCTGCAGGGCCGCCGTGCCGGCGATTAAAGCCCGGGCCGAACCGGCCGATAAGCTGAACGAAGACCAGCGCGATGCGCTTGCTCAGCGAGGACACCGTTATGTCGGCTCGACCCAAGATCTCCCAGGACCCCCTCTATCAGCTCCTGCGCGACGAGAATGTCCAGGAGTTCAATGCGCGCCGCAGCAAGGGCGCGATTCCGGACATGCGCGGGGTGGACCTGCGCGGGCTGGACCTGCGCAATATGAACGTCGACGGTCTGGACTTCACCGATGCGTACTTCCGCGGCGCCGACCTGCGGGGACTGGACTTCCGTAACTCGAAGCTGGAAGGCGTGAGCCTTGCGGCCGCCAACATCTCAGGCTGCTATTTTCCGAAGGAACTGTCGCCGGCGGAGATCCTGCTCTCGGTGACTCACGGCATTCGCATGCGCTACGGGACGAAGTGACGGCTTGGCGGCGCCGTCAGATCAGCGCCGTGTCGGCGGGTTCCTCGATGACCGGATTTTCGATTGCGCCGATCTTCTCGATCTCCACCCGGCAGGTCTGCCCGACTTTTAGATAGCCGCGCGGTGTCATCTTCACGCCCACCCCGGCGCAGGTTCCGGTGGCTATGATGTCGCCGACCTCCAGCGTGAACACGGTCGACAGAACCTCAATCTGTTCCCAGATCGAAAAGAGCATGTACCGGGTGTTGGAGTGCTGGCGCTGTTCGCCGTCGACGAAGGTCCTGAACTCCAGATCGTGCGGATCGCCGACTTCGTCGGGCGTGACGATCCATGGGCCGATCGGACCGTGCGTGTCGAAGGACTTGCCGAGCGTGAAGGTCTCCGATTTCGCCTGCCAGTCGCGTACGGTGACGTCGTTGCAAACCAGATAGCCGGCGACGACTTCGCGCGCGCGATCCCGGGGGACGTGCCGGCAGCGACGGCCGATAACCGCGCCGAGTTCGCCCTCGTAGTCGAGCTTGTTGGATACCCGTGGCATGTGTATGGGGTCGTGAGGGCCGGCGATGCAGGTCGACTGCTTATTGAAGAACTTCGGGAATTCCGGCTTCGCCATCTGCGTCTCGCTGATGTGCTCGGCATAGTTCAGCGCGATGGCGAGATACTTCGGGGGGCGGCGGATGGGCGCCTCAAGCCGGACTTCGCTCATCGCCAGCGACGGCGCGGCGCCGCCGTCGCACAGCTCGCGCAGGCGCTGCATGCCGGGCTCGCCGAGCTGCAGCAAGGAAAGCATGTCCGGCGGCATGCCCGCTGCGGCCGCGTCGATCATGCGGCCGTCGATCACGACGCCGGTGCGGGTTTGGCCGCGATGCGAGAAGGTTGCGAGTTTCATGACGGTATCGCCTCGACGTCTTCTTGTTGCCGGTGCCGGCAATTACGCCAGATGCGCCGCCGCGCTGCAATCGCCGCCTTCCGGCATCGGGGCTCGCGGCAGCGAGGGCGGGCCGCGATACTCGGGCGCCGCAATTGCCTGACCGGGAATGCTAGAATCCGGAACCAGCGGACAGAAACGACATGACCAGTACGCAGACCAATTCCCTGGAGGCCGTGGTCGAGGCCCTGCAGTGGTTCGATCCATTCAGGCACATGGAGACCTCCGACATGCTGGTCATGGCTACCAAGGGAACCATCGAGCGAGCGGCCCCACAGCAGACCCTGTTCTCCGTCGGCGACAAGGACCCGTGGATGTATTGCCTGATGGAGGGCACGGTCGAACTCACCGGCCGCGACGGCCGCAAGTCGACGATAGTCGCCCGCACCCCGCACGCGATACGCCCGTTGTCGCCGCTGCGGCCGCGCCTGCATTCCGCCAAGGCGGTGACGCCCATCGCATTCGTCCGGCTCGACATCTCCGGGCTGCTCGACGTGCAAAAGCTGCTGTCGCAGGCCGAGTACGGCGTCTACGAACTTCCTTTCGACAACTCCGGCCTCTCCGAGCAGCTGCAGATACACGAACTTTCGATGATGGGCGAGGGGCTGCACCTGCCCAGCCTGCCGGAGGTGGCGCTGCGCGCACAGCGGCTCATCGACCAGGACGACGCCGACCTCAAGGACATCGCCAAGGTCGTCACGCGCGACCCGGCACTGACTGCCAAGCTGCTGAAGGCCGCCAACAGCGCCATGTACCGCGGCACCTCCCCTGCGCAGACCTGCGAGCAGGCCATCACGCGCATCGGCACCAGGACGGCGAGGCAGCTCATCACTGCGTTCGCGGTGCGCGGCCTGTTCGAGTCCGACGTGCCGGACCTGAAGAGACATCTGCGCGCGAGCTGGGAGAAGGCCAACGAGGTCGCCGCCATCAGCTACGTGCTGGCGCGTCTGACCAGGACCTTCAATCCCGAGGAGGCATTGCTCGCTGGACTGCTGCACGATATCGGCGTGCTGCCAATCTTCGGATACGTCGCCAAACACCCTGCCCTGCTGAACGACGATGGCCAGCTGCTCGAGCAACTGCTGGCGGCGCTGCGCGTTCGTGCCGGCATCAGCATCGTACGTGAATGGAAACTGCCGGACTACTTCGAGATGGTCGTGCGCGACGCCAACGACTGGTGGCGGGATCCCGCGCCGCAACCGGATCTCGCGGATCTGGTGGTGGTCGCCAAGGTGCACAGCTACATCGGCAAGGCCAGCAAGCCGCCGCAGATCCCGTCTTTGCCGAAGCTGCCCGCCTTCAAGAAGCTGGCGGGAGATGCGGCCAATCCCCGGCTGAGCGCGCAAATCCTGGAGGAGGCGGCCGCACAGATCGCCGAGGTGAAGGACATCATGGGCGCTGCCTAGGCGCGCCTCGGCAGCCGGCGACGCGCGCCCCGCACCCGCGCCATGGGAACCCTCTCGGCCTCGGCAATCCTCCTCACCGGCTGCTCCTCGGGTATCGGCTACGCCGCCGCGCAAGGGCTGCGGGAACGCGGCTACCGCGTCTTCGCCACGGCCCGTCGTCTCGAGGATGTGCAGGCGCTGGCCGGCGAGGGCTTCGAGGCGCTGCAGCTCGATATTACCTCGAGCGCATCGATCGACGCGGCCGTCGGGGAGGTGCTCGCCCGTACGGGCGGCGAGCTGTATGCGCTGTTCAACAATGCCGGTTATGGTCAGCCGGGCGCGGTGGAGGATCTGAGCCGCGACGCGCTGCGCGAACAGTTCGAAACCAATCTGTTCGGATTGCACGAGTTGACCTGTCGCGTACTGCCGGTAATGCGCCGTCGCGGCCACGGCCGCATCGTTCACAACAGTTCTCTGCTCGGCTACGTGGCGTTGCGTTACCGCGGCGCCTACAACGCCTCGAAATTCGCCCTCGAGGGTCTGACCGACACCCTGCGGCTGGAACTCGCAGGCACGGGCGTCCGCGTCTGCCTCATCGAGCCGGGCCCGATTGAAAGCCGATTCCGGCAGAACGCCCTGCAGGCCTTCCTGCGCCACGACACCGTCGCCGGGAGCGTCCACGCGGCGGCGTATCGGGCGATGATCGCGCGACTGGCCACGGCGGGACCGGCGGCACCTTTTACGCTGCCCGCCGCGTCCATCATGAAGCCGTTGCTGCACGCCCTGGAGTCGCCACGGCCACGAGCGCGCTATCGCCTGACCGTGCCGGCCCACGTCTTCTGGGTATTGAAGCGTCTGCTGCCGACCGCCATGCTGGATCGCGTTCTGGCAGGGGTTTCCGGCAGGGAAAATCGCGCGCCCGGGGGGATTTGAACCGCGGCGCGTTCTGTGCGATTTTAGGCGACATCTCAGCGTCGCCTACGCAAAAAATGTCAATAAAAACGATAACATGGGTTGCCATTGCGGCAGCCGGCGTGTTGCCGGCCGTTGGTTTTGCAGCCGGCGAGCCACGCCAGATCAACTGGGGTCTGTGCCCGGTGGAGACCGGGATTGAGGCCAAACCGTCCTCGGAAGGGCTCGAGCCGGGCTTTGCAGCCCTGGAGGGTGATGACGCGACGCTGATCGAGCACGGCGTTTCCACGTTTGCCGGCAATGTCGAACTGGTGCGCGACGACAGCGCATTGCGCACTGATCGGCTCACCTACGATGAGCCCAACGGTGTCGTCGACGCGCTGGGCAATGCACGTTTGTGGAGCGGCTCCATGTTCTGGCATGGGGAGCACGCGACCCTCGACATGGCCGAGGACCGGGCAAGCCTCGAGCGCGGGTCCTATCGCCTGAGCGATACGCGCGGGCGCGGCGAGGCGGCGCTGATCGAGCACGACATGCAACGCGACGTCTCGAAACTGCAGGAGGTCTCGTACACCACCTGCCCGGACGCCGACGGCCAGCCGAGCTGGAAACTATCCGCCGGCAAGCTGTTCCTGGACCACGACAAGGAATGGGGCAGCGGACGCAACGTCATACTTCGGGTCAAGGGCGTTCCGGTGCTGTACACGCCGTACATCAGCTTCCCCCTATCCGACAAGCGCAAGACCGGCCTGCTGCCGCCCACCTTCGGGAGTTCGCGCGATTCCGGGGTCGACATCACGACGCCCTTCTACTGGAACATCGCCCCCAACTACGACGCCACCCTGTTCCCGCGTTATCTCGGCAACCGCGGCCTCATGCTCGGCGCCGAAGGCAGGTATCTCCGGCCGGAGCTCGAAGGCCTGATTGCCGGCACCATTCTTCCGAGTGACGACGAGCTGAACGACGAGGACCGGTGGCTGGTCCAGTTCCGGCACAACCAGAGCTTCGACGCCGATCGCGGCCGGCTGGTAGTCGACTTCAACAACGTCTCCGACAAGCAGTACCTGGAGGACTTCGGCAACAGCCTGAGCGTCACCAGCACGCGCTTCCTCAATCGTTATGCGCTCGCCACCTACGGACGGGACTGGTGGTCCGTTCGAGCCCGCGTGAACAGTTATCAGAGCGTGGACCGAACACTGCCCGGTTCGAGCCGGCCCTACGACTATCTGCCGCAGATCTACTATTACACGTCCTTTGCGCGACCGATGCCGCACGTCAACTTTCAGGTCCACGGCGAGACAACCTATTTCGACCGTGCCGACAGCGTCACCGGCGGCCGCTTCAATTTGCGACCTTTTGTCTCCTTTCCCTTCGAGACGGGAGGCAGTTTTTTCACGCCGCGCATCGCCCTGGACCAGACCTGGTACGCGCTCGATGGCAACGAGTTCGGCGATGACTCGCTCAGCCGTACGGTCCCGAACTTTTCGATAGACAGCGGGCTGTTCCTCGAACGCAGCCTGAGGCTGGGCGCAGACTCCTTCATCCACACGATCGAACCTCGCGTCTATTATCTGTATCGTCCGGACGTCGGTCAGGATGACATCCCCGTCTTCGATTCCAGCGATTACGATTTCTCCTTCGGCCAGCTGTTCCGCGACAACCGGTACAGCAGCATCGACCGCCTCGGCGATCAGAATTCCGTGACCCTTGCGCTCACCTCGCGGCTGCTGAACTCCGAGAACGGGCGCGAACGCCTGCGCGCCAGCATCGGCCAGATTTATTACTTCGAGGACCGGAAGGTCGTACTCCCGGACGAGACCGCCTTCTCCGACCCCGTGTCCGAGCTGGTGGCCGAGGCCTGGGCGCAAGTGACGCCTGCCTGGTCCGTGGGCGGGGCCCTGCAATGGGACCCGAACGAGGACCTCACGCAGCGCAGTGCCGTTCGTCTGCGCTACCGGCCCGGGCAGAACAAACTGTTCAACTTCGATTACCGCTTCCGGCGTCCGGCCAACGTCGAGCAGACCGACCTTTCGTTCCGCTGGCCCCTGAACCCGAACTGGGCGTTGCTGGGACGCTGGAACTACTCGGTGCCCGAGGGTCAAACGCTGGAGGTGTTCGGCGGGCTGGAGTACGAAGCTTGCTGCTGGGGAGTACGGCTGGTCGGCAGGCGATACATCAGCACCTCCGAGGGCGAGTATGACAATGCGGTCTTCCTGCAGGTGGAGCTGAAGGGCCTGGGCGGGCTCGGACGTGGCACCTCGTCCTATCTGAAGAAAAACATCCCCGGCTACACTAACGAGTTTTGAAGTGGACGCGGGCTGCGCGGGTGCGGGCCGACGACCACCCGGTCTCGCTAGGATCAGCGACGCCGCGCACAATCCAGAGGAATCCTGAACGATGCGGTATCGAAACCAACCACTCGTCTTGCCCCACGCCGTGCGGGCCGGCATTGCCATGCTCGCCATGACTCTCGGCCTCGCCAGCGGGATGCGCGTGGCCGCCGAGCCGATTGACCGGATCGTCGCCATTGTCGACGACGACGTCGTGATGCAGAGCGAATTCGATCGATTCAAGGAACGGATCCTACAGCAGATGAGCCAGCGCGGCGGGCAGATGCCGCCGGAGGACATCGTCAATCGGCAGGTTCTGGAACGGCTGGTCATGACGAAGATACAGCTGCAGTACGCCAAGCGCGCCGGGGTGACTGTCGACGACGATACCCTGAACAAGGCGGTGGCGAGCGTCGCGGCCCAGAACAAGCTGTCGCTGGAACAGTTCCGCGAGGTGCTCGCCAAGGAGGGATACGATTACGCGCAGTACCGCGAGGACATCCGCAACGAAATCACTCTTGCCCGACTCAAGCAGCGCGAAGTGGATAATCGGGTCACGGTCAGTGATCGGGAGATCGACTCCTATCTGCAGAACCCGCGCAATCAGGGCACGGCCGGCGACACCGAGTACCGCATCTCGCACATACTCATCGCCACGCCCGAGGGCGCCACACCGGATGAGATAGCCGCGGCGCAGCGCGAGGCCGAAGAGGTGCTGGAACGGATCCGCGGCGGCGCCGACTTCGCCGAGCTGGCGGCCAAGCACTCCGACAGTCAGCAGGCGCTGGAAGGCGGCGACGTGGGCTGGCGCAAGGCGGGAGAGGTGCCCTCGGTCATGGCCGATGCGCTGCGGACCATGAAGGCGGGAGATGTGAGCGAGGTCATGCGCGGCCCGAGCGGCTTCCACATCGTCAAGCTCGCCGACGTGCGCACCAAGGAGAGCCACCTGGTCACGCAGACGCACGCGCGTCATATCCTCATCAAGACCGGCGAGGCAGTGTCGCAGGACGATGCCAGACGCAAGCTCGAGCAGTTGAAGGTGCGCCTGGACGGCGGCGATGACTTTGCGACGCTGGCCCGGTCACACTCCGAGGATCGAGGCAGCGCGGCCAACGGGGGCGATCTGGGTTGGGTCAATCCCGGCGAGATGGATCCGGACTTCGAGAGCGCCATGAACGCCCTGGAGCCCAAACAGATCAGCGAGCCGTTCCAGACCCAGTTCGGCTGGCACATCGTCCAGGTTCTGGAACGGCGCGAGTACGACGACAGTGCGGAGGCGCAGCGCGCCAAGGCGCGCGAGGCCATCAGGCAACGCAAGACCGAAGAAGAATTGCAGGCGTGGATGCGCCGCCTGCGTGACGAGGCCTACGTCGAATACCGGATGCCCGGCGTCGCCGTCACGCGTGTGGAGGAACCCGAGGAATCGGACGCAGCGCCGGAGTCGCCCGAGGCGACGGAGGAATCTGCGGCGGAGGTCCCGCCGGCATCGCCCGGCGCACCGGAGGAGGCCGCCGCGGAGGCGGACGGTGGCGAGGAAGAGTCGCCCTATGCGGTTGGCGACCCGGGCGCGCCGTAGCCCGTCGCTTCCATCTGCCATGAGGGGCGCCGTCCCGTTGCGAATAGCCGTCACTGCGGGGGAGCCAGCCGGCATCGGTCCTGACCTTCTCGTGGAGCTGGCGCAGGCCGATCGCGATTGCCACCTCGTTGCCGTCGCCGATCCGCTGGTCCTCGCACAACGTGCGCGTGCCCTGGGGCGGCCGCTGCACATGCGCCCGTTCTCCGAAACCGCCGCAGCAACCACCCGTGCAAGCGAGCTCACGGTGCTGGAGGTCAAGGCCCGGGCGCCGGTCGTACCCGGAACCCTAACGGTGGCCAATGCGCGGCATGTGCTCGACATGCTCGATGTGGCGTGCGACGGATGCCTCCAAGGCAGATTCGCTGCCATGGTGACCGCTCCCCTGCACAAGTGGGTCATCAACGAGGCCGGCGTCGACTTCACGGGCCACACGGAGTACCTCGCGCAGCGAAGCGGCGCCCGTCTGCCGGTGATGATGCTCGTGGCGCCGGGTCTTAAGGTGGCTCTCGCCACCACCCACCTGCCGCTCGCCAAGGTCGCTGCGGCGATCACCGGCCCCCTGCTGGAGGAGGTCCTCACCATCCTCGAGCGTGAGCTCCGCAGCCGCTTTCACTGCGAGCGGCCGCGCATAACCGTGTGCGGACTCAATCCGCATGCGGGCGAAGGCGGCCACCTGGGGCGCGAGGAGATCGATGTCATCGGGCCGGTCGTGGAGACACTGCGCACGCGAGGCATGCGGCTTCGGGGGCCGGTGTCGGCGGACACCGCTTTCAATCCGGAGGGCCGGGCCGCAACGGACGCCTATCTCGCCATGTACCACGACCAGGGGTTGCCGGTGCTGAAGGCGCTCGGCTTCGGCGAGGCGGTGAATGTCACGCTCGGACTGCCGATCATCCGTACGTCCGTAGACCATGGCACGGCGCTGGAGCTGGCCGGAACGGGCCGTGCGCATGCCGGAAGCCTGGCGGCGGCAGTGGATATGGCGGTGCTGATGGCGGCCGGTTCGACTTCGCATCCGGCCCGCCAGCGCTGACGCGATGGCCGCCCCCCTGCCACCGCCACGCAAGCGCTACGGCCAGCACTTCCTGCACGACCCGGCCATCATCGCCCGCATCCTGGAGGCGATCGACCCCCGGCCCGGCCGCCGCCTCGTGGAGATAGGCCCGGGCCGCGGCGCACTCACCGCTCCGCTGCTGAACGCGGCCGGCGAACTGGACGTCGTGGAGATCGACAGAGACTTGGCCACCCTGCTTCCCGCCCGGCTGGGCGCGACACCGCCGCGGTTACGGGTCCACTGTCGGGACGCGCTGGACTTCTGGCTCGAGGAGCTCGCTCCTGTGCCCTCGGGCTACGACGTGGTGGGCAACCTTCCCTACAACATCTCCACCCCGCTGATATTTCACCTACTGCAACAGGCCTCCCTGATCCGAACCATGGTGTTCATGCTCCAGAAGGAGGTCGCCGACCGCATCTGCGCGCCGCCCGGCAACAAACAATATGGACGCCTGTCGGTGATGGTTCAGTATCACTGCCTTGTCGAACGGCTGTTCAGCATCGGGCCCGGCGCCTTTACACCGCCACCCAAGGTGGAGTCCACGGTCATCCGGATGACCCCGCGGCAGCATTCGGCCGGCGAGCGGGCGCAGGACGGAAAGGCATTCTCGATACTCGTGGCACGCGCTTTCTCCACCCGGCGCAAGACCTTGCGCAACGCGCTGAGGGATTTCTGCAACGCCGAGCAGATCATCGGCGCCGGCGTGGACCCCGGCGCCCGCGCGGAGAGGCTGTCGGTCGCGGATTTCGTACGCCTTTCAAATACGATTGCAGCCGGGCGCTGCCGGGTTATGTGACAAACTTTGCATCTGCCTCATTATGCCGCGCTAACCGATTGAACATATTGCCCTGCAAAAGTTACTCACATTGGGTGTGGATAACTCTGTGCGTTACCGTTCAAAAATATGCCGAAGGCTTCGTAATTGTGTCGTCCTCGTTACCTTGGCTAAATTTTGACCATTTCATTACACATTTTTTTTCAATGAGTTACAAAAACTTCTCTGGATTTCAGCGGGGCGATTAATGGCGGGGGGCCAAGGGTCATGGGAACGGGCCTGTTCTGTGCATAACGCGCGTTGCGGCTGCATTTTCCGCTTGACTTTGCGTCGAGTTTTCTCCCCGGGGGGCGGGACGGCGGCTATAGGTCGCCGGAGCGCAATAATTCGATGACCGGCCCGGTATCCGGCCGGATCCCGCGCCAGATCCAGAACGATTCCGCAGCCTGTTCGACGAGCATTCCCAGGCCATCCGCGCGTCGCGCGACACCGCAGGCGGCGGCCCAGCGCAGGAAAGCCGTCGGCTCCCGACCGTACATGAGGTCATAACACCAGCCTCCGGCCGCGATCACCCCATGCGGCAGCGGCGGTACTTCGCCGCGCAGGCTTGCGGCGGTGGCGTTGATGATTGCATCGAAGCACTGGCCATCCAGCGCCTGGAAGCCGCAACCGGTCAGCGGAAAGAGCGCGCCGAACTCCGCGGCTAGCTCCATGGCCCGCTCGGGCGTGCGGTTGGCGATCACGAGTCGTCGCGGCGCGGCTTCGATGAGCGCTGGGATGATCCCCCGGGCCGCCCCGCCGGCGCCCAGCACGAGCAGATCGGCGCCGCGCAACGCCAGCCCGCGATTGACGGTGATGTCGCGCACCAGACCGGTGCCGTCCGTATTGTCGCCGACGATTGCCCCTCCCTCGCCGAACCAGAGCGTGTTGACGGCGCCGGAGATCTGCGCGCGGGGCCGCCGCTCTGCGCAAAGGCGCCACGCCTCCTGTTTGAACGGCAGGGTCACGTTCGCGCCGCGGCCCCCGAGCTCCCGGAATCTGCGCACGGCCTGCGGGAACTCGCGCTCCGGAACGAGCACGGCGGAGTAATGCATGTTCTGACGAGTCTGGCGCGCGAACGCCGCGTGTATGCGGGGGGACTTGCTGTGCGCGACCGGATTGCCGAAGACGCAGTAATTGTCGGATCCGGCGACGAGGGCGAACTCGATGCTCACGGCCCCCTCGCGCGCGGCCATTGCTGCCGCAATCGGATCACGCGGCGCCGGCGCCGCGCAGGCCGTCTTTCAGCACGGAGACCTTGAAACCGCGCTCGCTGAGCAGGAAGGCCGCGGCCGAGCTACGCCGACCGGTATCGCAGCACACGATATACGCGACCTTGGGGTCGAGGGATTCGGCCTTCAGTCGCAGCATGAACAACGGGATGTTGATACTTCCCTCGATGCCGTCGTTGGCGTACTCGCTCTCCAGCCTTACGTCCAGCCACTTGGCGCCCTTGGCGATCTGTTCCTCGGCCTGCTTGCGCGAAACCCACGACAGCATGGGCTCCTTGAGCAGCGAATTGAAGTCCGACTTGGACAGGCGCATCAGATTCCCGTCGCTCACCATCGTGACCGTGGCGTTGCGCTTGGATTCCGACAGCAGTGCTTCCTCGCCGAATGCGTCGCCTTCGTCGAGTTGCGCGAGCACGAGCTCCGATCCGGCCTTGGAGGGGCGTGTGACCTTCGCCTTGCCGCTCTTGATGATGTAGTAATAATCCCCCTCGTCACCCTGCTTGATGACCACGTCGCCGGCGGCGACCGGGACCTCCTGCATCTGCATGAACATGGCCTGGATGTTGGCCGGCGGAATCTGCAGGAAGGCACGCGACTGCAGGATGCGCGTCATCCAGTCCACATGGGTGTCGGCCTCGTCCTGCTTCTTCGGCTGGATCTCTGTCACCTCGATACCCGAGAGCTGGTCCCAGGTCAGGAACACGTCCAGGAGATCGCTGTCGATGCGCACGATCTTGCAGGCCGTGCGGGCGGTCGCCGTGTGCTGTCGCGGCTGATGGTTGGCCAGGGGATGCCGGGCGCTGGGCGTGCCGCCCACCACGCTCATCGGCTTGCCCTGGTCGGAGGTGATCTGAACCTCGCCCTCGATGACGTAGGCATTCTTGCGGTCGGCCTCACCCTGGCGGAAGATCGTCTTGCCGGCCGGGACCTCCTCGACGTAAGTCTTGCCCGCCAGTTCGTGAAAGCTCTCCTGGTTCAGCGCGCTGACGGGGATGAGCGTCCGCAGGACCGCCTTGTCGACGAGCTGCCTCTGATCGGCCATTTACCTGTTGTCTCTGCAGTCGGTGTACGTGTGTGCAGTGGGCGCGGGCAGACTGAGGGCGCAAGCACGAAACCTTCGGGACATTTTATCTTGTCGGGCCGCGGCTTGAATAGCGGCGCGCGCCGACCACATCACGGCCCGCGACATTCCGCGGTCCCGGAAATTCCCGGGAATCCCGCTGATCTCCTCTCGCAAGAGGCCGCGAGCACTCGCCGGGACGAGGGGTATAGGCTGCCTGGCCGAGGATAGGTGAGCCGCGGCAATGCACCAACGCGCGGCCGGCATCCGTGCCGGATCGGCGAGGAAAAGGACGGTCAGATTATGTAGCCGCGCTCCCCATGGTCGGCAAGATCCAGCCCCTCGGTCTCGCCCTCCGCAGCCACGCGCAAGGGAGTGAGCACGCCGACAAGCTTGAGCAGGAGCCAGGTCACCACGGCGCACCATCCCACCGTCGCCGCAACGCCGGTGAGCTGCGTCATCACCTGTTGGCCCACGGTGACGCCGTCGGCGAGACCCACCCCGCCGAGACGCGCCTCCACGAATATGCCGACTGCGATGGTGCCGATAATCCCGCCTACGCCGTGCACGGGAAAGACGTCGAGGGAGCCGTCGATCCTGGCGACCCTCTTGACGAACTGGGTCGCGAAGTAACATACGACGCCGGCGATCAGTCCGATGAGAATTGCGCCCTGCGGCCCGACGAATCCCGAGGCCGGCGTGATGGTGCCGAGGCCCGCGACCATTCCCGTGACGATGCCCAGCACCGAGGGCTTGCCGTAGCGATAGGTTTCCACCGCCATCCATGACAGGGCGCCCGCAGCCGCCGAGACATGGGTGACAAGCACCGCCATTCCGGCGCTACCGTTGGCAGCGAGCGCGCTGCCGCCGTTGAAGCCGAACCAGCCTACCCAGAGCATGCCCGCGCCCATCACGGTCAGAGTCATGTTGTGAGGCGGCATGGCGGTCGTCGGGAAGCCGCGCCGGGGGCCGAGCACCAGCGCCGCCACGATGGCCGCGACGCCGGCGTTGATGTGGACCACGGTGCCGCCGGCGAAATCGAGGATGCCCATCTGCTGCAGCCAGCCGCCACCCCACACCCAATGGCACACCGGCACGTAGACCGCGATCAGCCACAATGCGCTGAACAGCAGCATGGCGGGAAACCGCATCCGCTCCGCGTATCCGCCGACCACCAGCGCCGGGGTGATGATCGCGAAGGTCATCTGGAACATCAGGAAGACGGACTCGGGGAGCGACGGCGCGGCGGGCGCGGTCGATGCCGGCGTGACACCAGTCAGGAAGATCTTGCCGCTGCCGAGGTAGGCATTGTGCCGGCCCCCGTCGCCGAACGCCCACCCGTACGCGAAGACCACCCAGATGAGGCTTGCTACGCAGGTGATTGCGTAACATTGCATCAACACCGACAGCACGTTCTTGCTGCGCACCAGACCACCGTAGAACAGCGCCAGGCCAGGCAGCGTCATGAACAGCACCAAGCCGGTGGCGACCAGCAGCCAGGCCGTGTTGCCGCTGTCGACCGTGCCCGCCTGCGCCACGGCAGCAATCGGAAAAACCGACGCCGGCAGCGTTGCGATCAAGGCCGCGCCGCGGACGAGCTTGCCCATATGCCCCCCAATTACCCTGCTTCCTGACTGTTGTTATTTCCGGCCGAGACGGACCTACAACGCCTCGTTGCCGGTCTCGCCGGTACGGATGCGGATGACCTGCTCGAGGTCCACGACGAAGATCTTTCCGTCTCCTATCGATCCGGTGTTGGCCGCGCTGCGGATGACCTCCAGCACGTCTTCGAGGCGATCGTCGGCGACGGCAATCTCGAGTTTGACCTTGGGGAGAAAGTCCACGACGTACTCGGCGCCACGGTAGAGCTCCGTGTGGCCGCGCTGGCGCCCGAAACCCTTCACCTCCGTCGCAGTCATGCCCTGCACCCCCAGCTCCGAGAGGGCCTCGCGCACGTCATCGAGCTTGAAGGGCTTGATTATCGCCGTGACCAGTTTCATCTCCAATCCTCCGCCACCCGCGCATACACGCGTTTCTTTTTTCCCGGACGACAGCAAGGCCGGCATTGGCCCCTGGCCGTTATTGTGCACGAACCGCGCGGTTCAGGCCACGCGTTCAGGTTCTGGGCTGGGTCCGGGCGCGGTATCGGGCCTCCTCCCAGCGCACGCGGGCCCACTTGTAGGCGTCCAGGATGGAGACGGCGTACACGAACAGGCCGCCGGCATGGCGGCCGATGACAGAGACCTCCTGGGGGTTCGTCAGGTGATATGTCACCCATCCGCCGAGTATCATGAAGAACACGAATACCAGACCCCGCTGCGGCTGTCCGTTCAGAACCTGACCGACGCCCGGCAGCAGCAGCGCAACCAGGGTGATCAGCAGGGGGTGCCTAGGGGACTCGGTAGCGGCCATCGAATCGCGTGAGTCTCGCGTGGGTCGGGTGCCGCCGACGAATCTGGGCGCCGTACGGCGCCCAGATCGTCGCTGATCGCGAGAGCAGCATCAAGTATCCGGCGGACCTCGTGCGACTGCGCGCGGCCGAGCTCGAAATTGACGCTGCGGAATACGGCGTAATGGGCCCGCTGTCCCTGCGCGAGCTGATATACCAGGCGCACGCCGCGCGGCGTGATCAGCAACTCCTTGGCGCGGGAGTCATGGAATATGCCCAGATGCCTCCCTACCACAGAGAGCGGCGGCATCTCGCCGACATTGTCGGTACGCACCAGCGCGTGCGCGGGCCACCCCGCCGGCGGATCGACGGTCACCGGCAATGACCAGATCGGGGAGTAGAACTCGACGTTCTCGGGCCGCGCCAAGATATCGAGAACGCCCCGATGTGGGATGTCGATGCGCATCGTCGCGCGCAGCCACAGTTGCGGCAGCTTGCGGTAGGCGACGTGGTCGGCGATCGCCTCCAGCGTGACGCGGCAGCCGCCGTAGTAGCCCTCCAGACGCGGAAAATCGATCTCGTCCTGATACAACCGCGCCGCATCCAGGAGCCAAAGGCATTCGTCCCACAGCTTGCCGCGCTCACTGCCGATCCGCCGTCGATGCCGGCGCTGCGCGTTCCAGTACAGCACCGCGATGAGCACCGCGGCGACCGACAGCAGCAACGATTGCAGCTCGATATCCATGCCCTATCCCGCGCGTGCTTCGGCGTTCGACCCGATGCGCACCGGCGTCAACGCACGACGGTCACCGGACAAGCGGCTTCCCGGACCACCTGCTCGGCGATGGAACCGAGCAGCACCCGCGTGAGGCCAGTACGGCCCCGCGAGCCGACGACGATGTGGTCACACCCGTGGTCGGCAGCGTACTTGACGATGTTGCCGGCGATGTCGCGACCGTGAAGGACGACGTACTGCACGTCACTCAGGCCGGCCTGCTTCGCCTTCGCCGAGGCGGTCTCCAGCGGTTGATGTACCTGCCTATCGGCGGCAGTCGCGATCTCCGAGTCCCAGGCCCTCGGCTCTGAGGCCATCTCGGCCTCCGAGACTGTGTTCACTGTGGCGAAAACCACGCCGCAACCATATGTCTTCGCCGCGTCGATCGCGTATTCGACGGCCTTGTCGGCCGAATGCGACCCGTCGGTGGCGCAGAGCACCCGCTTCGATTTGCTGATCATATCTGTTCCCCCGAATTCGTTTCGTCAAAGGCCCTTTGGCCGTGGCCAGGGCATCGTGAACTGATCGCCGCGACGCACGAACTTGTACCGATGCCAGGCGAACCAGAACGAGGCGATGATGAAGAACACTAGGATCGATATCAGGTAGTCCGCGTAGCCGAGGAAGGTCGCGAAGTACACGGCGATGCACAGTATGAAGAGCACGACGGCCGGCAGCGGATGGAACGGATGAATGTATCCACGCTTGATCGTACCGAGCGGCCACTGCTTGCGGAACCGCACCACGTTGAACGACATGAAGGTATATCCGAGCAGGCCCGCCAGGATGGAGAACGTGATCACGCCGTCGAGCGGCAGCTTGTAGGCGGCGACCAGGGCGATCGGGATGAGGAATACGATCGCCCGGAAGGGCGTGCGGTAGCGCGGATGCACGGCTCCGAACCATTGGGGCATGTAGCGATCGCGGCCCATCGAGAACCAGGCGCGCGAGGCATCGTTGATGCAGCCGTTGGCCGAGGCCAGCGTCGAGAACAGCGTCCCGATGAACAGGAACACCTGCAGCGGCGTGTTGCCGTAGATCGTCGCGGCGTCATAGAGCGGCGTGTATGCCTGGCCGAGATACTCCCACGGCATCAGTCCGGCGGCTACATACCATGTCAACGATGCAGCGATGATGAGGGTGACCATGCCGGTGATCGTCCCGAGAGGGATGGAGCGGCCGGCGGAACGGCACTCCTCGGCCGCCTGGCAGGTGCCCTCGATGCCGAGGTAATACCACATGCCGAATTGCAGCGCCGCGATGACGCCGATCCAACCGTAGGGCAGGCCGGTCAGGAACTCCTTGTGCGCCACGGCCACACCCGGCACCCACGGCGAAGTGGTAACGAAGAGCACTACGATCGCCACGAACGCGATGGCCGTGATGATGAAGTTGAAGGTCAGGGTCATGAAGACGCCCCGGTAGTTCAGCCAGGCCAGGAACGCGATGACCAGAAACACGAATGGGCGTGAATCGAGATTCTCGTGGCCGAGCTGCCCGGCGACGGTCTTCATAAGGTCACCGGCCACGAACGCATTGCCAGCCTCCAGCATCGTGTAGGCCATCACGAGGTAAAGAGCCACGTTGAAGGCCATCAAGGGCCCGATGATGTGCTTGGCCTGCGCGTACTGGCCGCCGGCAGCGGCGACGGTCGAGGTCACTTCCGAGTCGATCATCGCCACACAGGTGTAGAGCAGGCCGATGACCCAGCAGGCGATGAGCGAGGCCAAGGCGCCGCCCTTGCCGACCGAGAAGTTCCACCCCATGTACTCGCCGACGAGCACGATGCCCACCCCCAGCCCCCAGATGTGCGCGGGGCCGAGCACCTTGAGCAGATTGATGCGCTCGCCGCCCTTGGCGGCCGCGCCTGCGGTAGTCGTAGTCATGTCCTCTCTCCCGTCGCGCTTGACTGTTCGAGCAGCTCATCGGCTCCCTCCCGCGAGCTGAGCAGCAGCGCCTCGTCGTACTCCGCGCCGACACGCACCATGTCGGCGATCATCCACAGCACTAGCACCCCGGATATCCCCCAGGCTGCATATTCCGCGATGTTCCAAATGTCCATTGCAGTTCTCCCAGATGGCTTTCTGTCGAATGTCCGCGCGCCTCAGCCGTTGTCCTTGTCGCCGAACCGCTCGGCGATCACTTCCCGGTACTCCTTTGCGGAGACCGAAAGCATGAACCAGAAATAGAAGACGATCAGCGCGGCCACGAACAGCAGCTTGACGATATCGATGGTGTAATCGAATTTGTTGTCGATGATTTCCTTCGCGGCGGCCGGGTCCTTGCCGAGCTTCTCCCACGCCGCCTGCATCGTGGGGTTCTGACCCAGCTGCTCCCATGTGACCTCGGGTGCCGCCTCTTCGGTTGCTGCCGCCTCCTCCTCCGCGACTGGCTCGTGGGCCGCGCGCCATTCCGCGATCCACCCCGGCGCCATGAGCGCAAAAAACACCAGAACGAGCATCAACAGGGAGTCGATGATCATTCCCGGGACGCCTTGTCTTGGTGGTTGATAGGGTTGTCTTGCCATGGATTTCCACCTCCTCCAATAGGCTAAATTGCCGCCGTTACCGGCTTTGCGTCTTGATGCCTCGAACGAGGGCTGGTGCGCCGAATCACTTCCTGCTCTGCTCGTCGAGATGCCGTATGTCGATCCCGTATATCCAGTCCTTGTCGTGACCGTAGTGTGTGATCATCGCGATCAGCGACGCAGTGTTGTATCCGACGATGAGGACGGCGGCGATCACCAGGGCAAAGGCAATTCCCCTGTCCTCCACGAGATGTCGCACGGAGAAGTACACCAGTCCGACGGCGAGCCACAGTGCGATGATGAAGCCGATCGCCCACATGCGATCGCCCGCATACATTTTGTTGATGCGCTGCTGCAATGAATCTGACATGACGATTCCTCCACCACGGGCATGCGCGTGTGCCCGCCCAAGTCTTGTGTGATTGGCGGAGAGACCTCCGCCCGGTTTGGTCCGATCGATATCTCTGCAGGTGACGATTATCCCTTCGCAGCGGTCAAAGCATCATATTGTGCAACTGCGATTGTCAAGCAGCAGTTAACTTTTTTTCTTCACAGGAAACTTGTGCAGTGCGGCAAAGGGCCGCTAGCGCCGCATCTTGGTTTCTTGTCATTCACTTTTTGTTCCTATTGATAAACGTCGGTAGTTGGCACAGAATACTTTCCAGATAGGCGGCTTGCCATCGCGTGCGCAATGCGGCGTCGGCATACGCCTTGGATGCGCGGCGGAAGCGGTGACGCGTGTCGCGCCCGGCGGCGCGGGTGCCGGGCGCGACACGAGATCAATATTCAATTACCGGACGGGAGAGGAGCGATGACACCGAGTGAGGCGAAGAAATTTTTGAAGGACAACAAGGTCAAGTTCATACTTGCACAGTTCGTCGACATTCACGGATCTGCCAAGACCAAGGCGGTGCCGGCCTCGCACCTCGACGACGTCCTGACCGATGGCGCCGGGTTCGCCGGTTTCGCGATCTGGGGCATGGGTATGGGTCCGCATGGCCCGGACTATCTGGCCAAGGGCGATCTGTCCACGCTGTCGCTCATTCCGTGGATGCCCGGATACGCGCGCCTGGTGTGCGTCGGCCACGTCCATGGCAAGCCCTATCCCTACGACGCCCGTTACATTCTCATGAAGCAGCGTGAACGGCTCCAGGATCGGGGCTGGACGATGTACACCGGCGTGGAACCCGAGTTCATGCTTCTCCGCCGCAACGAGGACGGCAGCGTCTGCCCATTCGACAGTACAGACGCGCTCGAGAAACCCTGCTACGACTACAAGGGCCTCTCGCGCAGCGCTGTCTTCCTCGAACGCCTGTACGATTCCCTCACCGCCGTGGGCATGGATCCCTATCAGATTGACCATGAGGATGCCAATGCGCAGTTCGAGATCAACTACACCTACAGCGAATGCCTGACGAGCGCGGATCAGTACATCTATTTCAAGATGGCGGCCAGCGAGATTGCCAACCAGCTCGGCATGATCTGCACCTTCATGCCCAAACCGTTTGCCAACCGCACCGGTACGGGGACGCACTTCCACATCTCGATCGGTGACAAGAAGACCAAGAACATCTTCCACGACGACAAGGACAAACGCGGGCTGGGTCTATCGCAGACCGCCTATTATTTCCTCGGGGGTCTTCTCCACCATGCGCGCGGACTCACTGCGGTGCTGGCGCCCTCGATCAACTCCTACAAGAGACTCGTGGTCGGGCGCTCGCTCTCGGGGGCGACCTGGGCACCCGCCTACATCTCCTACGGAGACAACAACCGCACCTGCATGGCGCGCATTCCGTATGGGCGCATCGAGCTGCGCCTTGCCGACGGCTCGTCGAACCCGTACCTCGCCACAGCGTTGATCATCGCGGCGGGTCTCGACGGCATCGACCGCAAGCTCGATCCGGGCGAGCCCGTCAACGAGAACCTCTACGATTTCACACCACAGGAGCTGAAGAAGCGCAAGATCAAGGTGCTGCCCCAGAACCTCAACGAGGCGCTCGACGAACTCGAAAACGACAGCGTGCTCTGCAACGCGCTGGGCAGCGACGTGGCGCAGGAGTTCCTCCGGCTCAAACGCATGGAGTGGGTAGAGTACCAGCGGCACGTCTCGCAGTGGGAAATCGATCGCTACCTGGAGTTCTTCTAATGTGCGGAATTATTGGATTACTGGTAAAGAGGCCGGACTTGCGCAGTCAGTTGGGCGATTGGATGGTGCCCATTCTCATCGGCATGACGGAGCGTGGTCCGGATTCGGCCGGTCTGGCGGCATTCACCGACCGCTCCAAGGGCGACAGTCTGAAGTACAGCCTGTATGCCGATGACCCGGATTTCGACTGGAAGAGGCTCGAGACCAGCTTCAAGAAGCACCTGGGCTCGAAGATCAAGCTCGGCGTGCAGGACAACCACGCCCTGCTGGTAACGCACTTGGAGCCCGAGGAGGTGCGGACCTGGCTGCACGAGCACTTCCCGGGCGTGCACGTGCTCTCCGTCGGCAAGGTCATGGAGGTCTACAAGGACATCGGCACGCCCGCGGAGATTGCCGAGAAGTACGACTTCCAGGACTTGGAGGGCTCGCACGTGGTCGCGCACACTCGCATGGCGACCGAGTCGGCAGTGACGCCGGATCGCGCCCATCCGTTCACGGCCGGGAGGGACTTCTGCCTGGTGCATAACGGCACCGTCTCGAATCCGAACAGCATCCGCCGCATGCTGGAACCGCGCGGGATCCACTTCGACACCGACAACGACACCGAGGCGGTCTGCCGCTTCCTCGAGTGGCGCATGCGCGAGGGCGACAGTCTGGAAAAGGCGCTGCAGCACGGTTTCGCCGAACTCGACGGATTCTACACCCTGCTGATGGGCACCAAGGACAAGCTCGCGCTCGTTCGTGACGCCTTTGCCTGCAAGCCGGCCGTCGTCGCGGAGACGGACGACTACGTCGCCATCGCCTCGGAGTTCCACGCGCTCGCGCACCTGCCGAACGTCAACAAGGCTCGGATCTTCGAACCTCAGCCGGAGCAGATCTACGTATGGAACGCATAGACCTCGCGAAGACCTCGCTGCGGGAGCTGAACCAGTTTCTTCACCACGAGGTCAGGAAAAAGAAGATCAAGCACGTCGAGGTCATCAACCCCGATGGCGCCCACAGCATCGCCGCGGGCGTCGATGCGCCGGTGAAGATCGACATTCGCGGCCATACCGGCTACTACTGCGCCGGCATGAACAAGCAGGCGGAGATCACCGTGCACGGCAATGCCGGTCCCGGCGTGGCGGAGAACATGATGTCCGGCCTCGTGCACGTGAAGGGGTTCGCGTCGGTTTCCGCCGGCGCCTCCGGACACGGCGGCACGCTCATCATCGATGGCGACGCCTCGCTGCGCTGTGGGATATCCATGAAGGGGATAGACATCGTCGTCGGCGGCAACGTCGGCAACTTCTCCGCGTTCATGGCGCAGGCCGGCACCTTGGTGGTCTGCGGCGACGCCGGCGACCATCTGGGCGACTCCTTGTACGAGGCCGTCATTTACGTGCGCGGCAAGGTGAAGTCCTTCGGTGCCGACGCCCGCGAGGAACCGATGACCAAGGCCGACGAGAAAAAGCTCGCCGAGCTCCTGGACAAGGCCGGCCTGAAGTACAAGCCGAAGGAGTTCAAGCGTATCGCCTCGGCCAAGTCGCTCTACAACTGGAACGCCGACGCGAACCAGGAATACTGATCCCGCAGAGGACACAAAACGTGAGCCATCGACGCATACAAAAGGAAGAGAGCCACACCTTCGATAGGACGGTCATCGATTACATACAGCGTGCCGCTGCGACCGGCCTTTACGAGATTCGCGGACTGGGCGCCAAGCGCAAGGTGCCACATTTCGACGACCTGGTGTTTCTCGCCGGATCGATTACCCGCTACCCGCTGGAGGGGTACCGCGAGAAGTGCACGACCAAGACCGTGCTCGGCACCCGCTACGCGAAAAAACCAATCGAGCTCGATATTCCGATCACCATCGCCGGTATGAGCTTCGGTTCGCTGTCCGCCAACGTGAAGGAGGCCCTTGGCCGTGCCGCGACGGAATGCGGAACGTCCACCACCACGGGCGACGGCGGTATGACGCCGGAGGAACGGCAGTCGTCGAAGACGCTCGTGTACCAGTGCCTGCCTTCACGCTACGGCTTCAATCCCGACGACGTCCGCAAGGCCAACGCCATCGAGGTCGTCGTCGGCCAGGGCGCCAAGCCGGGCGGCGGCGGCATGCTGCTCGGCCAGAAGGTCAACAAGCGCGTCGCCGGGATGCGCACGCTGCCCGAGGGCGTGGATCAGCGGTCCGCCTGCCGGCATCCGGACTGGACCGGGCCGGACGACCTCACGATCAAGATCAAGGAACTGCGCGAGATCACCGACTGGGAGGTCCCCATCTACGTCAAGGTCGGCGCCACGCGTACGTTTCACGACGTGAAGCTCTGCGTGCACGCGGGCGCGGACGTCGTCGTCGTCGACGGAATGCAGGGCGGCACCGCCGCCACCCAGACCGTGTTCATCGAGCACATAGGCATCCCCACGCTGGCCGCGGTCCGGCAAGCGGTCGATGCGCTGGAGGACATGAACATGAAAGGCAAGGTCCAGCTCATCGTTTCCGGCGGCATACGCACCGGCGCCGATGCGGCCAAGGCGCTGGCGATGGGCGCGGATGCGGTCTCCATCGGCCAGGGCATCCTCTTTGCGCTGGGGTGCAACAACGAAACCTATTTGCAGCGCGGCGAGCATCATTCGGCTATTGCCGATTACGAGGCGCTGGGCACTGCCCCTGGATACTGCCACCACTGCCACACCGGGCTTTGCCCGGTCGGAATCACCACCCAGGACGAGATGCTCGAGCAGCGTCTCACCCCCGAGGTCGGCGCCAAGCACGTGAAGAACTATCTGAAGACCATGAACATGGAGCTGACCACGATCGCGCGCGCGTGCGGTAAGTCGGACGTTCACCACCTCGAGCGCGAGGATCTGGTCGCGCTGACCGTTGAGGCCGCCGCCATGGCGCGCATCCCGCTGGCCGGCACGCGCTGGATTCCCGGGCACAGCGGCTGACGAAACATCAATTCGGCGGAGACCTGGCGGAAATGCGCAGGGAAAGGCGTACGGGTAAACCGAAGGAAAGGGACGTCGCAAAGGTGGACGAGCGGTCGCTGGACGCGTTTCTCGGCCGCGCGATACACGAACTGCGGCGCCACGATCATCTGACCATTGCGGAGGTCGCGCAGCAGGCCGGCATCAGCCGCGGCATGCTATCCAAGATCGAGAACGGGCAGGTCTCCTGCAGCCTCGATACGCTCAACAAGATTGCCGGCGCGCTGGGCGTTTCCCTCTCGCACCTGTTCCGGTACTACAACGTGCCCGCGGGCAATGCCCAGCTCGTCAGGAGTGGGACCGGCATGGAGGTCGTGCGCCGCGGCACCAAGCGCGGCCACACCTATCACCTGCTCGCCTACGATCAGGGCCCGCAAAAGCTCTTCGAACCCTTCCTCGTGACCATGGACGACGCGAGCGAGGTCTATCCCGCCTTCGAACACCCCGGCACGGAGTTCATCTACGTGCTTAAGGGCAAGATCCAATACCGTCATGGCTCCGAGCTGTACCTGCTGAATCCCGGCGATTCCCTCAGTTTCAGGGGTGAGATTCCGCACGGCCCCGAGAAGCTCATCAAGACGCCGATCATGCTGCTGTCGATCATCGTGTACGGCGAACAGCCGGCCTGAGTCCAGCGTCGCACCCAGGCCGTTCCCGGGATTGCGCCGGAAAAAGAACGGGCGCCCTGGGGCGCCCGCAAAGTGGCTGGAGACTTCAGGAGGATTCACATGTGGTAGGCCGGCTCACCGTGCTCGGCGACGTCGAGGCCCTCGCGCTCGACCTCCTCGGGCACACGCAGTCCGACCACCATCTTGACGATGAGCAGCGCAACGGCCGCGACCACGGCGGACCAGATGATCGCCACGACAACGGCGGTGAGCTGCGTCATGAACTGTCCGGAGATGCTGAACTCGCCGGCGGCATTGGCCACGTAGTCGTACCAGCTCTGGCCGCCCAGGGACGGGGCGCCGAAGATGCCTGTGCCCAGCGCGCCGACGATGCCGCCGATGGCGTGCACGCCGAACACGTCCAGAGAGTCATCGTAACGGAGCATGGCCTTGACCTTGGCGACGAAAACGTAGCAGACGGGCGAGACCACCAGGCCGAGGACGATCGCGCCGACCGGGCCGACGAATCCGCATGCCGGAGTGATCGCCACCAGGCCGGCGATGGCGCCCGAGGCGACGCCCAACATGCTGGGTTTGCCGCGGAAGATCCATTCCACGAACATCCAGGAGATGGCCGCCATCGCCGTCGCCACGAAGGTGTTGATGAAGGCCAGCGCCGCGAGACCGGTAGACTCGAGATTGGAGCCGACGTTGAACCCGAACCAGCCGCACCACAGCAGCGAGGCGCCGATCATGGTCATCGTCATGCTGTGCGGCATGAACGCCTCGCGCCCGTAGCCGATGCGACGGCCAAGGATGATCGCGGCCACCAGGCCCGCGATGCCGGCATTGATGTGCACCACCGTGCCGCCGGCGAAGTCCATCGCGCCCTTCTGGAACAGCCAGCCGGCCGTCGCGGTCGCCGCTTCGGCGGCCGCGGCGTCGGTGTATGCGTCCGGACCGGCCCAGTACCACACCATATGAGCCATCGGCAGGTACGAGAAGGTGAACCACAACACCATGAACAGCAGCACCGCGGAGAACTTCATGCGCTCGGCGAACGCACCGATGATGAGACACGGCGTGATGCCCGCGAAGGTTGCCTGGAATGCCACGAAGATGTACTCGGGAATGTAGACGCCCTTGCTCCAGGTCGCGGCCCCGGAGCTTATGTCGATGCCCTTCAGGAACATCTTGCTGAGCCCGCCGAAGAATGCGTTGCCCTCAGTGAAGGCGACACTATAGCCGTACACCACCCAGAGCACGACCAGCAGCGAGAAGGTCGCGAAGACCTGCATCAGGACCGACAGCATGTTCTTAGCGCGCACCATACCGCCGTAGAACAGGGCCAGACCCGGCACGGTCATCATGATCACGAGCACGGTGGCGGTGATCATCCACGCGGTGTCGCCCTTGTCCATCGCCGGCGCGGGAGCCGCCTCGGCCGGCGCGGCTGCCGCCTCCGCGGCAGGTCCCGGGGCAGCGACGTCTTGCGCGAGGGCGGTGCCGCCCACGCCCAAGGCGAGTACGAGTAACACGTAACGAATAAAGGATTTCATGAGATTCTCCAGGGTTCGATGATTCAAGACGGTTGTCAGAGCGCCGCGGCGCCCGTCTCGCCCGTGCGTATGCGGATGACCTGCTCGACGTCGAAGACGAATATCTTCCCGTCGCCAATCTTGCCGGTCTTGGTGGCGTTGATGATGGCCTCGATGACACCGTCGAGCTGACTGTCCTGTATTGCCACCTCGAGCTTCACCTTAGGCAGGAAATCCACGACGTACTCGGCCCCGCGGTAGAGCTCGGTATGTCCCTTCTGGCGGCCGAACCCCTTGACCTCGGTAACCGTGATGCCCTGAACCCCCACGCCCGATAGCGCCTCGCGGACGTCATCGAGCTTGAAGGGCTTGATGATTGCTGTGACTAATTTCATTGCCTGGCTCCTCTCTTGTTTTGACGCCGATAAACGCGAGCGGTCGTTGCCTTCCCTGCTGCCGCGCTGCCGCCGCCCGCGAGCTGATCGACGCGTAACTCCGCCCTGCTCCTGCATGTGACCCCGCCTCTTTATGTATCGCCTCGTTAGGCATCCAGGGGTGCACGCATCGCAATCAGCATGTGTCATGCCAATGAAAGAAATTGAATTGCATCAATGTGTTATTGTATTTTCAGCAAGCCGTGCTTAGACTCGACGCACCACGACAGTGCGGGCAGGTTGATGCGGCACCGGTTTGGTGCGCGCCATCCCCGGTATTGACGGCAACCGGGGCATGCCGGAGAGTTGCAGCCAGAATCACCGAAGCCGAGTAGCCGTGACCGAGAGTCTCCGACTGGACAACCTGATCGAGCGAATCGCGGGGCTGATGCCGCGGATGAGCGGCCCTGCGGCCACCGAATTGCGCAAGAACCTGCGAGCCATGCTCACCAACGCCCTGGCGAGCATGGATCTGGTCACGCGCGAGGAATTCGACGTCCAGACGGCCGTGCTCGCTCGAACGCGCGCCCGGCTCGAGGAACTGGAGAAGCAGGTCGCCGCGCTCGAACAGGCGCTCAGTCGACCGCCCGCTCCACCGGGCGGCTAGAGCCGCGAGACGGCGCTCAGGGATGAGTATCGCAACCGTACAGAGCAGGACACAGCAGGGGATCGACGCGCCGCCGGTCAGCGTCGAAGTGCATTTGTCCAACGGCCTGCCCGGCCTGTCCATCGTGGGCCTGCCCGAAACCGCCGTCAGGGAGAGCAAGGACAGGGTTCGCAGCGCGCTGCTAAACAGCCGCTTCGAGTTTCCGTATCAGCGCCTCACCATAAATCTCGCCCCCGCCGACCTGCCCAAGCACAGCGGCCGTTTCGATCTGCCGATCGCACTGGGAATACTGGCGGCCTCGGGCCAGATCCGCGGCGAACGGCTGGCGGAGTGCGAGTTCATCGGCGAGCTCGCCCTCACCGGCGAACTGCGCCCGGTGGCGGGTGTGCTTCCCATCAGCATCGCCGCCGCGAGGGCCCGACGCGCACTGATCGTCCCCATGCCCAACGCCGCGGAGGCCGCCTTGGTGCGCGGGCTGGTGGTCCTTCCAGCCAATCACCTGCTCGAGGTCTGCGCGCATCTGAACGGCGAGCAGCCGCTGACGCCATATCGTGCAACGCCCGATGAGGCCGCCGCTCGCGGTGACGGGCTGGATCTCTGCGACATCCGCGGGCAGGCGCATGCCAAGCGCGCCCTCGAGGTCGCCGCAGCCGGCGCCCACAACATGCTCATGATCGGGCCGCCCGGAACGGGAAAGACGATGCTGGCCATGCGCCTGCCAGGCCTGCTGCCGCCGATGTCCGACGCCGAGGCCATCGAGTCGGCAGCGGTGGCCTCCGTAAGCCACTGCGGCTTCGACAGGCGAAGGTGGCGGCAGCGGCCCTTTCGTCAACCACATCACACCGCCTCGGCGGTGGCGCTGGTCGGAGGCGGCGGCGACCCGCGGCCCGGCGAGATCTCCCTGGCGCACCACGGCGTGCTGTTCCTGGACGAGCTGCCGGAGTTCGAGCGGCACGTACTGGAGGTACTGCGGGAACCGCTGGAGAGCGGCCGCATCACGATATCACGCGCCGCGCGTCAGGCCTCTTTCCCCGCCCGTGTGCAACTCATCGCGGCGATGAATCCCTGCCCCTGCGGCTATCTGGGCAACGCGCGCCGGCGATGCCGTTGCACGCCCGCCGAGGTCGCGCGCTACCGCTCGCGCATCTCCGGGCCCCTACTCGACCGCATCGACATCCAGATCGAGGTGCCGGGCATCGATCACGCCCAGCTGTTCGCCCGATCGCCATCCGGCGACGACAGTGCCACCGTGCGCGCGCGCGTGCAAGCCGCGCGGATGCGACAAACAGAAAGACTCGGCAAGGCCAATGCCTGCATGACCAACAAGGAAGTGGAACGCCTCTGCGCGCTCGGGCAGGTCGAGCGGGACCTGCTCAATACCGCCGTGGACCGCCTGGGTTTGTCGGCCCGTTCGGTCCACCGCGTACTGAAGGTGGCCCGCACCATCGCCGATCTCGCCGCCGAGGAACGCATATCCGCCGCCCACCTCTCCGAGGCGATTGCGTACAGGCAAAACGACGCGCAATCCGCCTGAGGCCTCGGGCGGTGATCGGCGCCGGAGGCGCACCGGCATGACTTGCTGCAAGGCACAAACACAGACGCTATACTTGCGGCCGGCCCGGTGCAGGCGGTGCGAGCGCACCGCAGTCGCGCGCGGTGGCCTCCAACCTGTTCCACCCGGGGTAGATCCGTTCGACGATGGCCATCAAGGAAATCATCATTCGCGGCATCACGGCCGACGGCAAAAAATTCCGGCCAAGCGACTGGTCAGAGCGACTCTACTACGCCGTCGCGACCTACGGTCCGAACCGCCAGGTGACGTTCAATCCGCTCGTGAAGATCAAGGTCAAGGGCGATCTGAAGTGCGTGGTCGTGGACATGCGCCTGCAGGACGAGGATCCGATGATCTTCGATTTCCTCATCGGCTTCGCTCGCGACAACGATCTGGTGATGGTGGACCAGGATGGCGACCCGGTGACCGAGGCCGCCCTCTGACCGGCAGATCTCACGGGAAACCGCGCCCGGTCGGTGCGGACCGGGCCAACGGCCGCCGCGACGTTCAGTCGCCCTCGGGCCAGTTCTTGATGTAGGACTTCAGCAGTCGGTTCTGGAACGTCGACTCGGTCAACGACGCCTTGATGATGTCTCCCATGGACAGCATGCCCACCAGGCGTCCACCGTCGACCACCGGCAGATGACGGATGCGGCGTTCGGTCATCAGCGCCATGACCTGATCCAGCGTGTCGTTGGGCCTGCCCAGGATCACATCGCGGCTCATCACCTCGCCGACGGCGACGTTTTCCCACTGCGCGCCCAACTTCGCCAGGTTCCGCAGCAGATCGCGCTCCGTAATGATGCCGGCAATCTCGCCGTTGGCATCGAGGATGACCAGCGACCCCACGCGCAGCACCAGCATGTCGCGCACTACGCCCTTCAGCGGCGTGTGCGCGGGAACGGTGTGGACCTTCTCGCCCTTGGTCTTCAGGATGGTGCTTATCTTCATCGTGGACCCTGCCGGAACCGATCGTTCACCGATATTAGTTTTTCGCCGTCCGCAGCGTCAATGACCGTCTTGCCGGCCGAGGCCCCGCCCCTTTGAGCAGGAGGGTTGCTATGCTAATTTGTCTCGATGAATCCGCGGGCAGTCCGAGACATATTCCGCCAGCCGCCAACGGGAGGATCCGAGGGGGGAATTTCCGCGATGCGCGCCTTGAAACTGCTTCCGATCATCATAGTGGCCTTCGTACTGCTGAACTCCTACGTCATCGTGGGACCGGGTCAGCGCGGCGTGGTGGTGCGGCTGGGAGCGGTGTCCGATCGCGTGCTGGGCGAGGGCCTCCACCTGCGCATCCCGTTCGTGGAGTCCGTCGTGAAGATGGACGTCCGCATTCAGAAGGAACAGACTGAGACAGCGGCCTCCTCGAAGGACCTGCAGGACACACACAGCACCGTGGCGCTGAATTACCACATCGACCCGACCAAGGCGAACTGGGTCTATCAAAACCTGAAGGACGAGTATACGCAGCGCGTGATCGACCCGACCGTGCAGGAGGTCGTCAAGGCCGTGACCGCCCGTTACACGGCAGTCGAGCTCATTACGCAGCGCGAAAAGGTGCGCGAGGAAATCCGCGACATCCTGCGCACGCGTCTGATGCAGTACAACGTAATCGTCGACGACTTCGCGATCGTCAATTTCAGCTTCTCCGAGCAGTTCACCGCGGCGATCGAGGGCAAGCAGGCGGCAGAGCAACTGGCGCTGAAGGCGCAGCGCGACCTCGAGCGCATCAAGGTCGAGGCGGAGCAGAAGCTCACCCAGGCGCGCGCCGAGGCCGAGTCGCTGAGGCTGCAGAAGGAGAACGTCACCCCGGAGCTGGTGGAGTTGCGGCGTATCGAGGCGCAGCTCAAGGCGATAGAGAAGTGGAACGGCTACATGCCTCAGGTCACCGGCAGCGCCATGCCCTTCATCAACCTGTCGCCGCCCGGACAATAGACGCTGGCACCGGTCCATGAGCGCCACGCATGCGTTGTCGGTCACAGTGGAGACCACCTACGTCGAGGAACAGTCCTCGCCGGAGGACCGCCGGTACGTATTCGCCTACACCATCAGCATGCGCAACACCGGAAGGGTACGCGCGCGCCTGCAGTCGCGGCATTGGGTCATCACGGATGCCAACGGCCGAATCGAAGAGGTGCGCGGGCCGGGCGTGGTGGGGCAACACCCGCATCTGGCGCCGGGGGAGGCCTTCCGATACACGAGCGCGGCAGCCATCGAGACACCGGTCGGCACCATGCACGGCAGCTATCAGATGATCGGCGACGACGGCGTGGCGTTTGAAGCCCCGATCGCCCCCTTCCGGCTGGCCGCCTCCCAGGTCTTCCACTAGCTACGCCGCGACGCGACGCCTCGAGCCCAAGCGTGGCGACCTATGCCATCGGGGATGTGCAGGGCTGCTTCGAGGAGTTGCAGCGGCTGCTGGCGGCGGTGCGTTACGATCCCGCCGTCGATACGCTCTGGTTCGCGGGCGATCTCGTCAACCGCGGCCCCGATTCACTCGCGGTGCTGCGATTCGTGCATTCACTCGGTGACCGCGTCGTCACCGTCCTGGGCAATCACGATCTGCATCTGCTGGCCTGCGCATGGGGCGGCCGCAAGCCGCACCGCCACGACACCATTGCCGAGGTCCTGAACGCCGCGGACCGCGAGCCGCTCCTGCAATGGCTGCGGCGTCGCCCGCTGCTGCACTACGACGCTGCCCGCGACACCCTGCTCGTACACGCTGGCCTGCCGCCGCAATGGAACGTGCATGACGCGCTCGCCAGGGCGGCGGAGGTGGAACAGGCGCTGCGCGGCGGGCGCTGCGAGGAATTTCTGCGAAACATGTACGGCAACGAACCGGACCGGTGGTCGAGCGATCTGGCCGGCTGTGCACGATTGCGATTCATCACCAACTGCCTCACGCGAATGCGGTTTTGCACGCGCCGCGGGCGCGTGGACCTTCAGCCCAAGGGCCCGCCCGGTACGCAGGAGGAAAAGCTGCTGCCGTGGTACGCGGTGCCCGGCCGGGCCAGCCGCGGCACCCGCATACTGTTTGGTCATTGGGCAACGTTGCACCTGGGGCCGGCGCGGACCGAGGACCACAACGTGGTCGGCCTGGACACCGGCTGTGTGTGGGGCGGACAGTTGACGGCGATGCGTCTGGATGACGGTCGGCACTTCAGCGTCGCCAGCAACACCCGGGCCGGAAACGGCGATTGAGTTCGGCCGCGCCCGCAGTCACGCGCGAAATGCGCGAAGCTCGGGTGCCGGCCTAGGATCGTCGTACCAGACGTAAAGACGTCGGAAGAGGATGAGGGGGCACCCGAGCAATCGCAATGGTAGGGGATGGCCGGGCAGCGTGCCAGCGGCGCCTGCCGGCACCGCGGATCAAGTCACAACGCCGTTGGCCGCCTGCGCGGGCGGCGGTTCGTTAATCGTCAGCCAGTAGCGGCCGAGCTGCGCAATGGTATCGGCGAACGCCACGAAATCTATGGACTTGCGGATATAGCTGTTTGCTCCCAGGGCGTAGCTGCTGGTTATGTCGCGCTCCTCGTTGGAGGTCGTCAGCACCACCACGGGGATCAGCCTGGTCTTGGCGTCCGCGCGCAGCCGGCGCAGGACCTCCAGGCCGCTCACCTTCGGGAGATTCAGATCGAGGAGGATGACCGCGGGGTGAATGCGCCGGTGCGACTCACGCGCCGTCAGCATCTCGAGCGCCTCCTCGCCGTCGTTGGCGACGACCATGGAATTGCTGATCTGCTTGCGGACCAGTGCCCGTCGCGTCAGCTCCACGTCGCTGGGATTGTCCTCGACCAGCAGGATCGTTCGCTCAGTGTTCACGTGCCGCTCGCGAGTGTGAAAAAGAATGTCGCCCCCTTCCCGGGCGCCGATTCGGCCCAGATCCTGCCACCGTGACGGCGGACGATCCGCTGCACCGTCGCCAGCCCAACGCCGGTGCCGGGGAATTCGCTCTGGCGGTGCAGGCGCCGGAACGGGCTGAACAGCTTGCCCGCGTAGTTCATATCGAAACCGGCGCCGTTGTCCGTGACGAAATAGACGGTCTCGTTGAGCGTGGCGCGGGCACCGAGGTGCACGCGCGCCGGCGATCGCCCGGCGGTGAACTTCCAGGCGTTGTCCAGGAGATTCTGCAGCGCCACCCGCAGGAGTCCCGCGTCGCCGTTTGCCTTCAAATCGGCCGCGGAGGTGAACTCCACGTCCCTGTCCGGATACTGGCGGCACAAGCCTTCGACGATCTGCCCCGCCAGGGCGGCGAGATCGACGGGCTGGGCTGCGAGGTCCACGCGCGCGACCCGAGACATCTCCAGCAGGTCCTCGATGAGGCGCCCCATGTGCTGCACCTCTTCCCGCACCTGCCGCAGGTAGCCTTGCGCCTGTCCGGGCAGGCTGGGCCCGTAGTCCTCGATGAGCGCAAGGCTCCAGCCATCGATACCTCGCAGCGGGGCGCGCAGGTCATGAGAGACCGAATAGCTGAAGCTCTCCAGCTCGGCGTTCGCCGCCTCCAGCTCGGCCGTACGCCGCCGAATGCGCTGCTCGAGCTCGGCGTTCAAAGACACCAGCTCGGCCTCCGCCCGCTGCCGCCGCTCGTTGGCGCCGTACGCCCAGACGAGCGAGGCGCAGGTGTTCAGCACCGCATCGAGTCTGCCCGGCAGCCGCGCACTGTATCCCGACGGCGCGTTGGCCAGCCCGATCACACCGCGGGCGCCGTAGTCGTGCGCGAACGGGATCAGCATGTAATTGTTCACGGGGGGATGGCCCGGGAGCAGATCGCTCGTTCCGTCCGCAGGATCGGGCGTATTGCAGATGAACGGCCGGTCCTTCAGCCCGAGCACGCCGGCCCAGTCGCCGAGCGTGATCCGGCTTTGCTCGCGACCGGCGTAATAGTCCCTGACCGGAGTATCCCATCCCGTGCCGGCGGTCGCGCAAAGCTGCAGCTGCTCGGCCCGTTCAAACACGCCGATACGTTCGCCGATGAACCCGAACTCGCTGCCGGTGTAGTTGAGCAGGCACGTAAGCAGCTCGCCGAAGGTCTCCTGCCGTGAACGGCCCGCGATGAGACGCGACTGCGCACGCGTGATGCCGCGCAGAAGCTGGTTGTACCCGCGCAGCGCCTGATCGGCCTGGCGTCGATCGGTGATGTCCTGCAGGATGCCGAAGATGCGCTCCGTGCCATCGGCCGGATCGCTGAAGACGTGGGCCTGCTCGACGATATGACGCAGGGCCCCGTCCGGCCGCAGCACGCGATACTCTGCCGTGTACGGACGCCGTTGGCGCCACGCGGGGTCGGCGACGGCGTCCCGAGCCAGCATGTCTTCGGCGACGATCGAGCGGCGCAGTGCGCCACGCGACTGCGGCTCCTCGGTCGGCTCGAGCCCGAGCAGGCGGCAAGTCTCCATCGACCAGCGCATCGGCCAGGCATCGATGTCGCCGCTGCCATCGGGCAGAACCTCCCAGGTGCCGATCCCGACCAGACGCAGGGCCAGGGCGGCCGCCGCTTCCCCGCGAGCGAGCAACGACGCCGAGGCGTCCGGGGTCGGCAGGAAGGGCATTTCCGGCTGAGACATGGCAGCGAGGTTACCGATTTGTCATCGAGGGCTAGTGTATCAGCGTTGCCGGATGCCAAGCATCGGGGCCGCCGTGCCGCTGCCGCAGGAAGAGGTGAAAGGGAGGAAGGGCGGCGCTGGCAGCGAGTCCTTGGCCTCTGCGCTCCAACAGAACCCGTGTAACGCTACCGGCGCCAACACTGAAACTTGCAGTTCCCGTACCACGATCGAACCGTTTGATTTCAATGATAAAGGGGACGGGGCCCGTGCTCGTCGTGCATCACCCTGGGGATACCTGGGATCGGCGTGCACCAGGCACGAGCATCGAGACCCGCAGCCTCAATGCATCTCTGCGGCCGCACTCCCATGGGACCGCGAGTCGATGACCGCGGCGAGCAGGATCAGCAGTCCGCCGGTCCACTCCATTGCCGTCAGGTCCACGCCGCCGAACAGGGCACCCGTCGCCGCCGCGATCGGCAACTCCAGCGTCAGGAGCACGGCGGCACGGCCCGCCGCCATATGGGCGACACCGTACTGGGTCAACCCGACCGCCGGGACCAGCCACAGCACTCCGAAGACGAGGCACGCCCACCAGGCCCCGCCTGCGGGCTCGGTGGGCTCGGGGAACAGCCACAGGCACGGCGCGGCGAGCATCACGGCCCCGACCAGCATGAGGAGATTCTTGCTCACCACCGGGACGGATTCCGCGCTGCGATAGGCAAGATTGTTCATCGCGTAGGTCAGCCCCGCGCTGATGGCCAGCAGATCGACCAACGCAGGCGGGTTATTCAGCAATTCCGGTCCGCCCAGGATCAACAGGGCGCCGGCCACCGCGATGGCCACGGCGGCTACACGCGCGGCGTCGATACGCTCACCGAGAAAGACCTGCGCGCCCAGCAGCGCCCAGATCGGCGCAAGATAAAACAGCATCATGACGCGCAGCGGATTGCCGCCGATCATCGCTGCGTTGTATGCAAGATTGGCGTAGCCGCCGCAGAGCAATATCACCAGCAGCGCCACATGGTGCGGCTGCCAGCGGGGGCGCTGTCGCACGGCCCACGGCAGGAGCAGCAACGCGGCGGCCGCGCTGCTCAGGATGGTCACCCATGCGCCGCTCAGCCCGAGGTCACGGAGCACGCGCATCGGCCACCACGTAAGTCCCCACATCGTGGCGCCTGCAAGCAGGGAGAAGACAGGCACCCGGTGGCTGCGCGTGATCGCGTTGAGGTCGAACAAGCGCGCCGTCCTCGTCCCGGCGATCAGACGGTTCGCACCAGCTCGACGAAGCTGTGCGCGTAAGGATTGCGCGCGTCGGCCGGGTGATATTCGCGCGCCACCTCGCACCAGCGCGCCCGATCGAAGTGTGGGAAGCGCACGTCGCCAGGGGCGTCGGCATGTACCTCCGTCAGGTAGATCCGGCTGGCCAGCGGCAGGGCCTCGCGATAGAGCGCCGCCCCGCCGATTACGCACGCCACGGGCGCGTCGGCCGCCAGGCTCAGGGCCTCGTCCAGGGAATGCGCGATCCGGCAGCCGGGGGCGTGGTAGGCCGGATTGCGGGTGACGACGATGTTGTCGCGGTCCGGCAGCGGGCGGCCGATGGAGGCGTGAGTCCGCCGCCCCATGATGATCGGGCGGCCCATGGTCAGGCGCTTGAAATGCCGCAGATCGCTGGGCAGGTGCCAGGGCAGCCCGCCCTCGCGGCCGATGACGTGATTGCGATCCATTGCGACCACGATCGCGACCTCGGGATGTTTCATCCTTGATTCACACCGCTATCGGCGCGGCGATGGAGGGATGCGGATCGTAGTCGCACAGCTCGAAATCCTCGTAGCGATACTCGAAGACGGACTTCGCCTGCCCATGCAGACGCATGGTCGGCAGCGCGCGCGGCGCGCGGCTGAGCTGCAGGTCGACCTGATCGAGATGGTTGAGGTAGATGTGCGCGTCGCCGAATGTGTGAATGAACTCACCCGGCCGCAGACCTGTCTGACGCGCGACCATCATCAGCAGCAGCGCATAGGAAGCGATGTTGAACGGCACCCCGAGGAATACGTCGGCGCTGCGCTGGTAGAGCTGGCAGGACAACCGACCCTCGGCCACGTAGAACTGGAAGAGCGCATGACACGGCGCCAGCGCCATGCGGTCGATCTCCCCGGGGTTCCAGGCGCTGACGATGAGCCGCCGGGAATCCGGTTCTTTCCTGATCCGCTCGATCACTTCGGAGATCTGGTCGATGACCCGCCCGTCGGCGGTCTCCCAGCGCCGCCATTGCTTGCCGTAGACCGGACCGAGCTCGCCGCTGGCGTCGGCCCATTCGTCCCAGATCGTGACGCCATGCTCCCGCAGGTAGCGCACGTTGGTATCGCCGCGCAGAAACCAGAGCAGTTCGTGGATGATCGACTTCAGGTGCAGTTTTTTGGTCGTGAGCAGCGGGAACCCGCGCGCGAGGTCGATGCGCATCTGGTATCCGAAGACGCTGAGCGTGCCGGTACCGGTGCGGTCCTGCTTTCGAACGCCATGCGTACGCACGTGGCGCAGGAGGTCCAGGTATTCCTTCACCGGCCCGCTCCGGGCGTTTCATTCCGATTCGCACGCAGTATCAGCCATATCCCCAACGCAATCATCGGCAGCGAGAGGAGCTGCCCCATCGTCAGCCAGTTGCCGGCGAGGTAGCCGATCTGCGCATCGGGTTCGCGGACGAACTCCACCAGGGAGCGCGCGACTCCGTACCCGACGAGGAACAGCCCGGTCACCGAACCGGCGGGACGGCGACGGCTGGAATACCACCAGAGCATCGCGAACAGCACAATGCCCTCGAGAATCGCCTCGTACAGCTGCGAAGGATGCCGCGGCATCGGCCCGCCGTTGGGAAAGACCACGCCCCACGGCAGATGCGTGGGCGCTCCCCAGAGCTCGCCGTTGATGAAGTTCGCCACCCGCCCAAAAAACAGTCCAAGGGGACCGGCGGGCACGACGAAGTCGCACACCTGCAGGAATCCGCGTCCGGTCCTGCGAGCCCACCACCAGCTCGCGACGAACAGACCGATGAGACCGCCATGGAAGGACATCCCCCCCTGCCAGACCCGCAATATCGCCAGCGGGTCGCGCAGGTAGACGTCGAAATTGTAGAAGAGGATGTAGCCGATGCGGCCCCCCAGCACGGCGCCCAGCGCGAGGTAGAAGACGAAATCCCCTACCTCCTCGGCCGTCCACCCCGACCCCGGCGCACGGGCGCGACTCCGCATGAGCCACCAGCCCAACGCGATTCCCGCGAGATAGGAGAGCCCGTACCAGCGCACGGCCAGCGGGCCGAGGTGAAAAGCGACGGGATCGATGTTCGGGAAGGGAAGCATGGCCTGCCCGGCATTGTAACAGGCCGCTCACGCCGCAGCGCCGGGCACGCCGTCAGTTCGCCGGCGCAGCGCAGAGGGCCACCAGGCCCTGCGGAGACAGGGTCGTCTCCACCACCTGCACGCAGTTCCTTCCGCGACCCTTGGCCTCGTAGAGCGCCCGGTCGGCGTACTTCAGCAACTGGGCTCGCAGGTCGATGCGCGACGGCGGGCCATCGGCGGCAAGACCGTTGGCGGGCGATGGCAGGACGGTGGCGACACCGATGCTTACGGTCTGTGGCCGGCCGTCCGGCCGTTCGACTTCCGAGACCACTTTGAGGCACAAGCGCTCAGCGATCTGGCGGGCCAGTACCGCGTCGGTGTGCGGCAGCAGGAGGACGAATTCCTCGCCGCCATAACGCGCCGGGATATCGCCCTGGCGGCAATCCCTGGCGATCGCACCGCCCACCCGGCGCAACACCTTGTCGCCGGCGTCGTGGCCGAAGCTGTCGTTGACGGACTTGAAATAATCGAGATCGATGAACAGCAGCGAAAGCGCCGTACCGTACCTACGTGCGGTGGCGATCCCCTGCTCCAGGGAGTTCATCAGGAACCGCCGCGTGTACAGGCCGGTCAGCGGATCGCGGAACGCCATGCTGGCATACTTCTCGTAGGACAGCTGGCCGATGCCGGCCAGATCGCGGATCACCCGCCACGCCAGCGCGAACAGCGCCTCACGCTGGCTGCCGTTCAACTCTTTCAGCGGACCGTGCGCGGTCTCGCCGAGAAAGGCCGTGAGGATGTGCCAGACCATATTGGCGACGTCACCGTCAATGATGCGCGCGGCACCGAGTTCCTGGCTCAGCATGAAGCGCTGTTCGATGGAGGCGTTAGAGACGTTGATCACCCAGTCCAGCGGGCCGGCCCGCAGCAGACACTCGGCATTCGGGAAGACCGGCACTCCCATCGCGGCGGCCTGCCTCAATCCCGGCGCGTCGGGATTGATATCGCAGATCCCGACGATCTTCACATCGGGCATCTCGGCGAACGCCGTGAGCAGCGCCTGCCCGCCGTGGCCGGCGCCGATGATCCCCACATGAGTCTTCTGCCTGAGAGCCTCGGTCATCCGTCTGCACTCGGCCCATTCGGGGAGCAATCGTCCGATACTCCGAGGGCCGGCGGCGAGGAGATTCGCCCTCCCAGCCACATCCGTGCCTGCATGGTGGCCCGGCTCGCAGCCTGGAACAGATCGTGTGCGGGCAACCGAGTTGTCGTGCCGACCTGACAATGGCCTGAATGCACAGGAGAAACCTCAATCCCTCGCATCGCCGTCGGCGCACTGGCGGGCGCTCGGCACGGGGCTTTTGGCGCCATGATCCGCCATGTTTTTGACACTGGCTTTTGCCGACTCGATCACATTGGTTATTATCTCATCCAACCGTATTTCAGGCGCATCCTTGTGAGCCTACGCAACGAGCGCGCCTCGCTCCCCGGTGCGCGGCGCCCCACCAGGTAGAGCGACACTCTGCGCGCGGAGGAAAAAAAAATGGAGACGAGCCGGGGCACCGGTGGGGGAATAGATTTCCGCAGGCTCCCCGACATCGAGCGCCTGCCTCCGCCTTACCAGGTGCAGCTTCTGAGCCAGGCTCGCGTGCAGCGTTGTGCCGATGGGCAGGTGCTGTTCAGCGCCGGCGACACCGATGACGCGCAGCTATACCTGATCGACGGCATGGTGCTGCTCATCGGAAACGATGCAAGCGTTCAGGAGGTGCACAGCTCCTCACCGGAGGCGCGGCGCGCGCTCGACCCGTCGCAACCGAGGCGCTACTCGGCGCGCGCGGTCGGCTCCGCCACCGTGTTGCAGGTCAAGCGTTCCCTTCTGGAGAAGCTCACCTCGCTCGCCGAGCTGCAGTCCGAGCCCGGCTCCGGGTCCGCGGAGGCGACCCATGACGATCCGGGCAACTGGATGTCCCGGATCGCACGGGCGCCCATCTTCTCCCGCCTGCCGCCGAACAATCTCATGTTGCTGTTCGAGCGCGGGGTCACCGTGCACGTTGCCGCCGGCGAGGTCGTGGTCGCCGAGGGCAGTCAACCCAACCATCTCTACGTCGTCCAAGACGGCGAACTGGCGATGTCCCGCACGGCGCCGGACGGAACCGCCACGATTGCGGTGGCGGAGCTGCGCCCCGGCGACTGCTTCGGCGCCGAGGCGCTGCTGACGGAGCGTCCGATGGATGTCAGCGTGCGCGCGGTGACCAGCGGCTCCTTGGTGCGGATCACGCGCGATGATTTCCTGCGCCTGATCGCCGAGCCGGTCATCCAGGCCATCCCGCTGCGTCAGGCCGGGGAGATGGTTCGTTCACAGCGCGCGCGGTGGCTCGACGTGCGCCCCGCGCATCTCGCGGCCGACATCAAGGGCGACCATGCACTGCACATACCCCTGAACGAGCTGCGCATCCGCCTGGATAGGCTGCCGCGCCAGGTGCCGTATATCGTCACGTCCGACAACGCCGCCACCAGCCGCGCCGGCGTGTTCGTCCTGCTCGATGCGGGTCTGGACGGTCGTTATCTGACCGAGGTGGCGGCCGTGACCCCCGCGGCCGAAACGCCGCCGCCGACCGCCGAGGCGACGACGCCTACGGTGCAGGCGCGCCCGGGTACCGCGTCAGAGCAGATCCCATCCAGCGCCGCAACGGAGGCCGCCCCGGAAATGAGCCCCACATCCAGCGTCAATGTCGAACCCGCGCATGCCGCTCCGGCGTCGCCGCCGACACATGGCACGCTCGCGCAGGTCGCCCAGCGCATCCACCACGAAATCGACGCCCAGGTCGCTGTCCTCAAGCAGCGCGTGGACCACGAGCTGGCTGCGCAGCAGCAGCTGTTCGAACAGGCCATGCAGGAGGAGCTGCGGCGGCGCACCGTGGAGATCGAGACCCGCTACCAGCTCATGGTCACGCGCAAGGAGCAGACCTTGCGCAAGTCCTACGAGCGCCTGCTCGCCATGGCCTCCAGCCTGAAGCAGCAGATCGAGGAGATCCACGCCGCGCAACAGAGTTTTGCCGGGATGCTCGGGACCGGGTTGAGCGAGGCGGAGGGCGATACGACCGTCATCGAGGGTGCCGGATAGCCCCGATGCCGCGGCGGCCGCGTCGAGCCATACTGCGCACACCGCGATGAGCGGCAGCCCGACCGGCGACCCGAGGCGCAACGCACTCGCCTCGGAAACCAGTCCCTACCTCCTGCAGCACGCCGGCAACCCGGTGCAGTGGTATCCGTGGGGCGCCGAGGCGCTGGAACTCGCGCGCAGCACGGGCAAGCCGATACTGCTGTCCATCGGCTATTCGGCCTGCCACTGGTGCCACGTCATGGCGCACGAGTCGTTCGAGGATCCCGAGACGGCGGCGCTCATGAACGAGCTGTTCGTGAACATCAAGGTGGATCGCGAGGAACGCCCGGACCTCGACAAGATCTACCAGGCCGCGCAGTATCTCCTCAATCAGCGCAACGGCGGCTGGCCGTTGACAATGTTCCTCACCCACGACGATCAGATGCCGTTCGCCGGCGGGACCTATTTTCCGCGCGAGCCCCGCTGGGGGATGCCGGCCTTCAAGGATCTGCTCCGAAACGTCGCGCAGGTCTATCGCGAACGCCTCCCCGACATCCGCCGGCAGAGCGTGGGCGTGCACGACGCGCTTAAGCGTCTGGCGGGCGGCGCGGGCGGGGAGCCGGCGACGGCCGCCGATTCCGCCGCCCTGCTGAAGGCGGTCGCAGAGATCAAGCAGTCATTCGATCCGGAGCGAGGCGGGTTCGGCCGCGCGCCAAAGTTTCCACATCCACCGATCCTGGAACGGTTGCTGCGACACTATGCCGCCAGCAGCCGCGCCGGCGTTGCCGACGAGGACGCGTTGCGCATGGCCACGCACACGCTGCGCCGCATGGCCATGGGCGGCATCTACGACCACCTCGCCGGCGGCTTCGCGCGGTACTCGGTCGATGCCGAGTGGATGATCCCGCATTTCGAAAAGATGCTCTACGACAACGGCCCACTGCTCGGACTGTACGCTCAGGCCTGGCAGATAAGCGGTGAGGAGGACTTCCGGCGCACGGCAATCGAGACCGCGGAGTGGGTGATGCGCGACATGCAGTCGGCGCAGGGCGGCTATTACTCGGCGCTCGATGCCGATTCCGAGGGAGAGGAAGGCAGGTTCTACGTCTGGACGGCCGAGGAGGTGCGGCGGCACCTGAGCGATCGCGAATTCGCCGTGTTCGCCACGCACTTCGGCCTCGACGGCCCGCCGAATTTCGAGGGAAGATGGCATCTGCGCATCGCCGTTCCGCTGGCACAGGCCGCGGCCGCGCACCGGATGACGCCGGAGGAGGCTCGGGAGACCATCGACCGGGCGCGCCGCAAGCTGCTGGCGGTGCGCGCGCGGCGCGTACCCCCGGGGCTGGACGACAAGATGCTGACCTCGTGGAACGCCCTGATGATCAAGGGCATGACGGTCGCCGGCCGCGTCATGCAGCGTCCCGAGATGGTCGACAGCGCCCGCCGGGCGTTGGACTTCATCCGCACGCGCATGTGGGACGGCGAACGGCTGCAGGCGAGTTACCGCGCCGGCCGCGCCAGGCACGACGCCTACCTGGACGATTACGCGTTTCTGATCGAGGCCTGCCTCGATCTGCTCGAATGCGCCTGGCGCGATCTGGATCTGGCGTTCGCCAGGCAACTGGCCGACACAATGCTGGATCAGTTCGAGGACGGCGTCGCCGGCGGCTTCTATTTCACTTCCCACTCCCACGAGCGGCTCATCCAGCGCGTGAAGGGCTTCGCCGACGACGCGCTGCCGTCCGGCAACGGCAGCGCGGCCCGCGGCCTCTTGCGGCTCGGTCACCTGTTCGGCGAGCCCCGCTACCTGGCGGCCGCGGAACGGACGCTGCGGGCGGCGGGCGCGGCCATGTGCGATCAGCCTTCCGCCCACCTCACCATGCTGAGCGCGCTGGAGGAGTGGCTGCAACCGCCGGAGATCGTGATCATACGAGCGGATGACCCCGACACCCTCGCGCTCTGGCGGCAGACCGCGCAGCGGGAGTTCCGCCCCGCTAGGATGGTCTGCGCCATTCCCGCCGACGCGCGCCTCGATGGCCTGCTGGCAACGCGCGCCGCGCAGGGTGGCGCGGTCGCGTACCTGTGCGCGGGAACAACATGCCGGCTGCCCGTGCACACGCTGTCCGAACTGGCCGCAGCGCTGGGCCGCTGAATCAGCCGCCCCGGGGCGCAACCCGGTCCCCGCGGTCCTCGGCCGGCTTTGGCTCGTCGTTGGACGGCGCCACCGTCCGGAATAGGCGCGCCACCTCGCGGATCGCGTGATCCGTGTCCGGCGGGGCGAGAACCTGTCCATTCGCGGAATGCTGCATCGTAATGGACTTGGACAGGTACCAGAACGTGAGCACGGAGGGGGAGATGTGAAACGCGCTGGCGACCTCGCGGGTGGTAACCGGCAGAGGCGCCTTGCGTCGATCCATGCCCCTGAACCTCTTCAGATTCAGGCGCGCCCAGGCGATGAGCGCCATCCCGGTGGCAAGTACCACGACGGCATAGACCGCGAGCAGGCGATACAGGCCCCCGACGTTTTGCAGCGTGGTCAGTTGCCGATGGATGAAACCGATCTCCAGACCCCATGCGCCGAGCGTGGCCAGCGGCATCCAGAGGTAGATGTACGCGAGCCAGAGGACCAGTGTCGCCATGCCGTAGCCATACCGCTGGCGCAGCGTCTGCAGGTCCGGCCGGTCGATGACCAGTTCGCTCATGATGCGCCCCCGACCGGTCCAACCCTGATGCCGCGGTCAGGACTGGTCCACACCGCGCGCTTGCCGCGGCCGCGGAGGAGCACGCGCGGCACGGCGACGACCGTGGTAGCGGCGCTGATGACCCAGTACACGAGCGGATACCACACCATCCAGTAGTAGTAACGTCCGATCTCCCTCTCGTAGCGGCTGTCTATCATGAGGCTGACGAGGAACTGCAGCAGGCAGGTGAACCCCAGCAGCACGCCGGCCCAACCCGGGATCATCTCCGGCACCCGCACACCTTCCGGCAGCGCGAGGAACTGGCTCACGCCCCAGACGGCGATGACGCAGGCCATCACGTAGGCCCAGAACATGCTCGCCAGCAATTCCATATACACCAGCCACATGCGGCGCTTGCGCCAGTGCAGCAGCGGCCTGAAATACTTCAGCAGGACTTCAACGCCGCCCTCGGCCCAGCGCAGGCGCTGCCTCCAGAGCCCTTTCAGCGTCTCGGGCATCAGGATCCAGCAGAGGCAGTTCGGTTCGTAGCGGATGTCCCAGTGATCGAGTTGCAGCTTCCAGCTCACGTCTATGTCCTCGGTGACCATGTCCGTGTCCCAGTACCCGACGCGGTGCAGCGCGGTCTTGCGGAAGCCGCTGATCACGCCCGAGACCGTGAACACGCGACCATAGATGCGCTGGCAGCGCTTCAGCAAACCGATGATGGAGGAGAACTCGCCCACCTGGATCTTGCCGAGCAGCGTCGAGCGGGTCCGTATGCGGGGATTGCCGGTCACGGCCGCGACGCGCGGACCCGACGCCAGGTGATGCATGATCCAGGTCACCGCGCCCGGATCGAGGATGGCGTCGCCGTCGACGGTCACCACGAACTCGCACGGCGTGATCATCGATCCCATTCGCAACGCCATGGCCTTGCCCTGGTTCTCCGCGAAATGCAGCACGCGCACGGCCTCGTGCGTCCGCGCCAGCTCATCGAGGATCGCCCGGGTATCGTCGGTGCTGCCGTCGTTGACGAGAATGATCTCGAAGTCCGGGTAGCTTTGCCGCAGAAGCGAATCGACGGTGTCGCGGATGTTCGCCGCCTCGTTGTGACAGGGAACGACGATGGCGACCTTGGGATAGGCGGGAAGGTCGGGCGGCGAGTCGTAGTCGGGCTCGCGCCTCTCCCAGTGAAAGTAGTAGTACGCGCCCCCGATCATCCAGAGGTAGGCCATGAACAGGGGGTAGTACAGCGTGAAGGCGAGGAGCGAGTCGAAGACGGGCCCGGGCATGCGGCAACCTATCTGCACTGCCCCGCGGATGGCCGCTGCGCGGCGACCCGCCACGGCGCCGCGTGTGAAGGCGATGTGAGTCGGCGGGGTGCCGGAGTTTCGGGCATCGCCCGCCGGCACCAGCCCGCCTCGATCCGCACGCGCCGGGCCATAGGCAGCCCGCACCTACCGTCCTCCCACTCTCCCATGACACCTGCACCAATCCAAACAATCTACATGAATTATAAATTATAATTCTATGTAATTACTATGGATTGGAAATCAACGCAGGGACGGGAAACGAAACCCGCCAACGCCGTCACAGACTGACCCCGGCGGCGGTGCGGGCGGACACCCTCAGAGACTGCAGCCGAAGCTTTCCCGATACCTGGCCTCGAATTCTGCGACCGAGAACCGGTGGTTCTGGGTACCGGCGGATTCGATCTTTATCGCCCCCATGAGCGCGGCGATGCGCCCGGTTGCCTGCCAATCCATCCCGTTGAGCAGTCCGTACAGCAGGCCGGCGCGGTACGCATCCCCGCATCCGGTGGGGTCCCGAATCGCGCGCGGGATGGCCACCGGAATGGCGATCTCGCCGTCGCGGGTCATGATGAGCGATCCGCTGGAGCCGCGAGTGATGATCAGCGCCTCCACGCGCTCCAGCACGTCGCGCGCCGACCAGCCTGTCTTCTCCTGCATCAGCTGCCATTCGTAATCGTTCACTGTCACCCATCGGGCCTGCTCGGTGAACCGCCGCAGCAGCACGCGATCGAACATCGGCATGCCCTGACCGGGATCGAAAATGAACGGTATGCCGGCCGCGGCGAACTGCGCGGCGTGCTCGATCATGCCCTGCCTGCCGTCGGGTGCAAGGATTCCTATCTTCACCCCCTTTGCATCGCTCACCCTGTTCTCGTGTGCGTGATTCATCGCACCGGGGTGAAACGCGGTGATCTGGTTGTCGTCCAGGTCGGTGGTGATGAACGCCTGCCCGGTGTAGGTGCCGGGGATCTCCCTGATGTGAGCGCGCGAGATCCCGCATTGATCCATCCACTGCGCATAGGGGCCGAAGTCGCTCCCCACCGTGCCCATGGGCAACGGATCGCCGCCGAGCAGCTTCAGGTTGTAGGCAATGTTGCCCGCGCAGCCCCCAAACTCGCGCCGCATTTCGGGAACGAGGAACGAGACGTTCAGGATGTGGATCTTGTCCGGGAGGATGTGGTGCTTGAACCTATCCTGGAACACCATGATGGTGTCGTATGCGAAGGACCCGCAGATCAATGCCGTCATAGTCGTCTTTCGTCGCGTGCGTTCGAGCCGCGCTATTTTACCGGCAGGGAAAAATGATGCGAGCGGATGTGCATCCCCTCGCGGCGATAGAAGCGATGCGCGTCCACGCGCGGCACCCCGGAGTCCAGTTCGAGATGGCCGCAGCCCTCGCGCCGGGCAAGGTCGACGAGCCAGGCGAACAGGCGGCGTCCGTGACCGCGCGAGCGCCGCTCCGCATCCGTGACCAGATCGTCCACGTACAGGCAGCGGCCGAGGAACAACGTCTCGTTGAAGCGATAGCCGGCGACCGCCACGACCTTGCCGCCCTCCTCCAGCCACGCCAGCCGGTAGCCCGCGTCCATCTGCCTGCGCACGCGGCCGAGAAACTCCGCTTCCGGCAGGTGTGGCCTGAGTTGCCGCAGGACGGGAAAGCAGCCGATGATGTCGGCATCGCTCGAGGCCAGGTGCACGTCTTCGGACCGCGCGGGCGCAGTCATACGGCGGGCCTCAGCGCGGGCCGCGGTAGGTCACGCGCCAGATCGTGCCGGAGCCGTCGTCGGAGACGAGCAACGAACCGTCCGGCATCTGCAGCAGACCGACCGGCCTGCCCCAGACCTCCCTGCGATCCTCGCCCAGCATCCAGCCGGTCACGAAATCCTCCGGGCCCGCCACGGGACGGCCGTCCTCGAACGGCACGAACACGATCTTGTAACCGGCCCTCTTCGCGCGGTTCCAGGAGCCGTGCAGGGCGACGAACGCGCCGTTGCGATAGCGCTCCGGGAATCCTGTGCCGGTGTAGAACAGGACGTCCATCGCACCGACGTGCCCGCCCAGCAGGACGTCGGGATACAACGTCCTCGCGACCAGCCCCGGAGCCTCGCCCCCGCGGCGCGGGTCCTCGTGCGGACCGATGTACGCATACGGCCACCCGTAGAACCCGCCCTCCCGTACGCGCGTGAGATAGTCGGGCACGAGGTCGTCTCCCAGGCCGTCGCGCTCGTGCGAACTCACCCAGAGGTCGCCGGTCACGGGATTCCAATCCATGCCGACGGCGTTGCGGATCCCGGAGGCGAAGATGCCATGGCCGCCGCCGTTGAGGTCGTAGCGGTTAATCGCCGCGCGCATCGGCGGTTCGCCGGCATCGACATTGGAGGCCGACCCGATGCTGACGTACAGGTGTTCGCGCTCCGGATCCAGGAGTATCGAGCGGGTGACGTGGCCGCCGCCGAAGGCTCGCAGATCGATGATCTCCTCCGGTTGGCCTGCGCGCACACCCGTGGAATCGTAGCGGTAGCGCCTGACCGCGTCGATGTCGGCCACATACAGCTCGTCATCGTGGATCGCGAGCCCGTACGGTCCGTTCAGCCCCTGCAGCACATCCTTGCGCTCGCCCTCTCGGATAACGGTGACGCTGCCGCCGCCCATCTGCGTGACAATGACCTCGCCCGCCGGTCCGAGCAGCATCTCGCGCGGGCCGCCGTGCAGACCGGTCGCCCACTCCTCGATGGCAAAGCCGGCGGGCAGGGCGAGCTCCGCGCCCTCGGGACGCGGAATTACCTGCGGCGGATTGCGCGCCGACGGGGTGGCGTAGGGCTCGGGCAGACCCTGCCAGTTGACCGGAAATTCCTGCGCCGCCACCCCCGCGTACACGGCCAGCCCGCAGGCGCAGCTCGCGATCCTGAGCACTGAGTTCATGGCTTCCCCCTTCTCCCGGCCCGCATCGGATCGGTTCTCAGGCGGCCGGCGCGCCGGCCTGGCGCGTCCGCAGCAGCGGGGCCAGATACCGACCCGTATACGAGCGCGGGTCGGCGGAGATCTCCTCCGGGGTGCCGCAGGCGATGATCTCGCCGCCGCGATGACCACCCTCGGGCCCCAGATCGATGACCCAGTCCGCCGTCTTGATGACCTCGAGATTGTGCTCGATCACGATGATGGTATTGCCGTGATCCCGCAGTCGATGCAGAACCTCGAGCAGCTTCTCGACGTCGAAGAAGTGCAGCCCCGTGGTCGGCTCGTCCAGGATGTAGAGCGTATGGCCGGTATCGCGCTTGGACAGCTCGCGCGACAGCTTTACACGTTGCGCCTCCCCGCCCGAGAGGGTCGTGGCGTTCTGGCCCAGGCGGATATACGCGAGGCCCACGTCGATGAGCGTCTGCAGCTTGCCGGCCACCGCGGGCACCGCATCGAATAACTCGCGCGCCTCCTCCACGGTCATCTCCAGGACGTCGTTGATGCTGCGCCCCTTGTACAGCACCTCCAGCGTCTCGCGATTGTAACGCCGGCCCTTGCACACCTCGCAACGCACATAGACGTCGGGCAGGAAATGCATCTCCACCTTGATCACGCCGTCGCCCTGGCAGGCCTCGCAGCGTCCGCCCTTGACGTTGAAACTGAAGCGGCCGGGACCATAGCCGCGCGAGCGCGCCTCCTGCGTGGCCGCGAACAGCTCGCGCAGCGGCGTGAACAGTCCCGTGTAGGTCGCCGGGTTCGACCTCGGCGTGCGTCCGATTGGACTCTGGTCGATGTCCACGACCTTGTCGAACTGCTCCAGCCCTTCGACGGCGGCGAAGGGGGCCGCCTCCTCGCTGGCATCGTTGAGCACCCGGGCGGCATGCCGATACAGCGTGTCGTTGACCAGAGTGGACTTGCCTGAGCCCGATACGCCCGTGACGCAGGTCATCAGGCCCACGGGAAACTCGGCGTCGACATCCTTAAGGTTGTTGCCGCGTGCGCCGCGTATGCGCAGCAGCTTGCCGGGCTCGAACGCGCGTCGCGCGCCGGGAAGCGGGATCGCGCGGCGGCCGGAAAGATACTGTCCGGTGATCGACTCCGGGCTCGCCGCCACGTCGGACGGCTTGCCGTGCACCAGTACGCGACCGCCGTGCACGCCCGCGCCCGGCCCGATGTCCACTACATGGTCGGCCGCCAGGATCGCGTCCCGGTCGTGCTCCACGACGATCACCGTGTTGCCCAGATCCCGCAGTCGCAACAGCGTGTCCAGCAGGCGCTTGTTGTCGCGCTGGTGCAGTCCTATCGACGGCTCGTCGAGCACGTACATCACTCCCACCAGACCGGCGCCGATCTGGCTCGCCAGCCTGATCCGCTGCGCCTCGCCGCCGGACAGCGTCTCCGCGCTGCGCTCCAGCGTCAGGTAGTCCAGACCGACGTTGATGAGGAACTGCAGTCGCTCGCGAACTTCCTTGATTATCTTTTCCGCGATCTCGCCGCGCTGCCCCGCGATTTGCACCGAGGAGAAAAAGGCGTGCGCCTCGCTCACCGGCCAGGCGGTCACCTGCGGCAGCGTGTATGCGCCGAGAAAGACGTTGCGTCCGGCCTCGCCAAGGCGCGTGCCGCCGCAGGCCGGACAGGCTCGCGTCGACATGAACTTCGCCAGTTCCTCGCGCAGGAGGTTGGATTCGGTCTCCTTGTAGCGCCGCCTTATGTTGGGCAGCACGCCCTCGAAGGGATGCTTCTTCCTGCGGTTGCCGTCGGAGTGAAAGTACACGAACTCGATGGCCTCCTTGCCGCTGCCATGCAGGATGACCTGCTGGACCTCGGGGGCGAGATCATGGAAGGGAGTGTCTATGTCGAAATCGTAGTGGCGCGCCAGGGACTGGATGAGCTGGAAGTAATAGGCATTGCGGCGATCCCAGCCGCGTATGGCGCCGGCCGGCAGGCTCAACTCGGGGTGCTGCACGATCTTGGCCGGGTCGAAGTACTGCTCCACGCCCAACCCGTCGCAGGCCGGACATGCGCCGTGCGGGTTGTTGAACGAGAACATGCGTGGTTCGAGCTCCGAAAGCGCATAGCCGCAATGCGGGCAGGCGAACCTCGCCGAGAACAGCGACTCCGCTCTATGCGGCTCGTCCATGAACGCAATTCGCGCCACGCCCTCCGACATCGCCAGCGCCGTCTCGAAACTTTCGGCCAGCCGCTGCCTGATGTCGGCGCGGACCTTGAAGCGATCGACCACCACCTCGATGTCGTGTTTGCGCTTCAGGTCGAGCGGCGGGGCGCCTTCCAGCTCGACCACCTCGCCGTTGACGCGCGCGCGCACGAACCCCTGCCGGCGCAGCTGATCGAAGACCTGCGCATGCTCGCCCTTGCGGCCGCTCACGATCGGCGCCAGGAGCATCACTCGGGTACCCTCCGGCTCGGCCAGAACGGAATCGACCATCTGGCTGACCGTCTGCGCCGCGAGGGTGATGCCGTGCACGGGGCAACGCGGCTCGCCGACGCGCGCGTATAGCAATCGCAGGTAGTCGTAGATCTCCGTGATCGTCCCCACCGTCGAGCGCGGATTGTGGGACGTGGATTTCTGTTCGATCGATATGGCCGGGGAAAGCCCCTCGATGTGGTCGACATCCGGCTTCTCCATCACCGAGAGGAACTGCCGGGCATAGGCGGACAGCGATTCGACGTAACGCCTCTGGCCCTCCGCGTAGATGGTGTCGAACGCGAGCGAGGATTTGCCCGATCCGGAAAGGCCGGTGATGACGATCAGGCGATCGCGCGGCAGGTCCAGGTCGACATTCTTCAGGTTGTGGGTCCTCGCGCCACGTATGCGGATAAAATCCATAAACTCTCGCTTGCTGCAACGCAACGGCCGAAGGGCAAACTGGTACTATACGGGCTGCTCCAGCCCCGACGCAAAACCCTGTCATGAGCGAAATTCCTGTCGAGCGCCTGTCTGCAACCGAAATGCGGGCCGGGGCGTCGCTGGCAACCATATTCTTCCTGCGGATGACCGGACTGTTCATGATCACTCCGGTCTTCGTGCTCTATGCCGAGCACCTGCGCGGGGCGACCGCCGGCCTGGTCGGGGTCGCCATCGGCATCTACGGTCTGACCCAGGCCGTATTCCAGATCCCCTTCGGCATGATCTCCGACCGCATCGGCCGCAAGAAGGTCATCGGCGCCGGCCTGCTCGTCTTCGTGCTCGGCAGCGTCCTGGCCGCGCTCGGGCGCGACATCTACTGGGTGACCCTGGGGCGCGCCCTGCAGGGAGCCGGCGCAGTGGGATCGGCGACGCTGGCGCTGGCCGCCGATCTCACACGCGAGGAGCATCGCACCAAGGTGATGGCGATGATCGGCATCACCATCGGGCTGGCCTTTCCGGTCGCTTTCGTGGCCGGCCCCGCCGTAAGCGCCCATCTCGGCACGCCGTCGGTATTCTGGCTGGCCGCGGTGCTGGGGCTGGCGTCGATCGCCGTCCTGCTCCTGTGGGTGCCGACCCCGGTGCGGTCGAGCTTTCATCGCGACTGCGAGGTCATCCCGGCGCAGTTTCTCGACATCCTGCTCGATCGAGACCTGCTGCGCCTGGACTTCGGCGTGCTGGCGCTGCACGCGATCATGACGGCGACCTTCGTCGTGTTGCCCCTGGCGCTGCGCGACGCGGCCGGTCTGGCGCTGACCAGGCACTGGCACGTCTACCTGCCGGTCCTCGCGCTGTCGGTGATCGCCCTGGCACCGCTGCTCAGGCTGTCCTCGGGCAGCGGCTCACGCACCAAAGGTGTGTTCTGCGCCTCGGTGTTCGCCCTGTTCGCCGCCGAGTTGGGCTTGCGCTACGGACATGCCCACCTGCCGGCCCTGGGCGTCTCCCTGTGGATCTTCTTCACCGCCTTCAATTTTCTCGAGGCGAGCCTGCCAACTCTGATATCGCGTCTCGCGCCCGCGGACCGGCGGGGAACCGCAATGGGCGTGTATTCGACGGCGCAGTTCCTGGGCATTTTCGTCGGAGGCGCAGCCGGCGGGTGGCTGCACGGGCGCCACGGCATGCAGGCGGTGTTCCTCTTCGCCGCGGTCATCGCCGCTGTCTGGGGCGTGCTGGCACTGGGGATGGCCAAGCCCCGCCACCTAGTAAGCCGCATGCACAGCGTCGGTCCGGTCTCGCCGGCGGAGGCCGCGGACCTGGCAGCGCGTTACGGCGCCCTGCCGGGGGTAGCCGAGGCCGTGATCGTGGCCGAGGATGGGATCGCTTACCTTAAGGTCGATCCGCAAATCTTTGACCCTGCTGCACTGCGCCCCGATGCCGCTGCGACAGGGTAGAATCCCTCGGGCATGCCGTCGCCCGCAGGGCGTGCGGGAAAGGGAGTTCAATCAAACACAATCAGGAAGTCAGAGGAGAACAAGATGGCCAGAGGCGTCAACAAGGTAATTCTGATCGGTAACCTCGGTGGCGATCCCGAGGTGAAGTACACGGCAGGAGGCAGCGCCGTGACCAACGTGACGATCGCCACTTCCGAGAACTGGAAGGACAAGACCACAGGCGAGAACCAGGAACGCACCGAATGGCACCGGGTCGTGTTCTTCGGAAAGCTTGCCGAGATCGCCGGGGAATACCTCAAGAAGGGTTCGCAGGTGTACGTGGAGGGGCGGTTGCAGACCCGGAAATGGCAGGACAAGGAGGGCCAGGATCGATACACCACGGAGATCGTCGCCAACGAGATGCAGATGCTGGGGGGACGCGGCGGCGGCTCGGCCAGCGGAGGGGCGGACAGCAGCCGTGCGGCCCCCGGCGAGGCGCCCGCACCGCGGGCAGCCGGCGCTCGAGCCAGCGGCAGCAAGGCAACCGCGGCGGTCGAGGACTTCGACGACGATATCCCGTTCTAGCCACGGGCGGCGCCTCTGCCGCAGGGGGCCACCCGCCCGCGGTGCGGCCCGGCGCCCGGCTCCGCCGCCGGAAACGACAACGGCGGCTCGAGGCCGCCGCTGTCCTTCCACATTCAGCCGGGAAGCCGAACTTCCCGGCGGCTACATGACTCAGGCCGTCTGCGATTTCGATAGGGCCTGCTTGATGAGGCCGACGATCACCATCAGGATCAGCCCGCCCACGCCCGAGCCGGCGATGCTGCCCGCCATCCCACCCCCGCCCATACCCAACTGGGCCAGGATTTGACCGCCGAGACCACCGCCGACGACGCCCGCGAGGGTATTGCCGACGAGTCCCAGACTCAGTTTCTTGAACAGGGCTCCGGCGATATTGCCGCCGATGCCGCCACTGATGAGGTTAATGATCAGATTGACGATTTGGCTCTCCATTGGCATCCCCCTTTTCGGTCTGAATGGTCGTCTGTCACTTACCGCATGCCTCCTGCGATGCGCTCTCGCCCGCTCAAGGTGCGAACACTATATACCGAAAGAACGGCAAGATCGTGGCCGGCCCGGATCCGCGCCTACGTGCACTCGTGATGCACTGCGATAAGGCTTTCAAATCAGTCTGAAGGCGGCGATCGCGACCAGTGTCGGGCCCAGCGCGGCGAGGAGCAGGCCCAGCGGATGTATGGTTTCCTCGTCGAAATGGCCCTTGAGTATCGACATTCCCGCCGGGTTCGGAGCATTCGCGATCACGGTGAGGCCACCGCCGGTGACCGCGCCGGCGACCAGCGCATACTTGAATTCCTCGCTCAATCCCTCCACCAGCGAACCGAGATAGGTGAGCGCCGCGTTGTCGGTGATCGCCGTCAACGCGGTCGCACCAAAGTACACGGTGTTGGCGTCCATGCTCATGAGGGCGGGCTGCAACCACCAGCGCTGCTGGCCGCCCAGCACCACCAGGCCGGCCAAGAAAAACGCGACCATCAGGCCCTCGCGCAGGATGAGCCGGTCCTGGTACTCCGAGTACGCCGTGGCTACCCCGAGGAAGAAGAGGAAAAGGCCGATGAACATGTGCGTGAAGTGCGCGAAATACACCACGCCGCCCAGAAACGCCAGATGCACGAGGATGATGGAGAGCGGCACGCCCGATCGCTGGTTGCCCCCGGTGATCTGCAGCGCCTTCAGCTCCTTTCGGAACAGCAGAGTGCACAGCAGCGCGTTCGCCAAGGTCGCCAGCGCCGCCCGCCACCCGAAGTGCGTGAACATGAAGGCCGTGTCCCAGTTCCACGTGGAGGCCACCATCAGGACCGGCGGCGCGGCGTAGGAGGTCAGGGTGCCGCCTATCGAAACGTTGACGAACAACACGCCGACGGTCGCGTACTTCAGGCGCGTGGAGACCGTACGCGAGAAGAGCTTGTCGCTGAGCATCAGGGCGGCGAGCGTCATCGCCGCCGGCTCGGTGATGAACGAGCCGAGCAGTGGCAGAAGCGACAGCGCCGTGAAATAGAACGCCATCGCCCGCGGCATCGGCATCAGCCTCGAGACCACGAGTACACAGTCGCGCGCCAACTGAAGCACCGGCCGGGTCCCGGCGATGACCATGATCACGAAGACGAAAAGCGGCTCGGTGAAGTTGCGGCTTTGAACGTACTCGACGGCAACCTCCTTGCCGGCGGAGATCGTCATGAAGACGATTAGCACCATCGCCCACAGCCCGAACACGACCTCGACCTCGCCCAGCAGGTGCCAGAGCCCCGCGTGCCTCGGGTGCGTGTGCGCGAGACGCTCGAAGAACCTGGTGGAGAAGGTGTGAATCAGCGCGAGCGCGAACAGCACGGCGCTGACCACCTGTATCGTCGTCGGATTCATCCTGCCGATGCTGCCATGAAACCGCGCACGCACGCCAGTGCGCAACGGCGGTCGAAGGGGCGCTGCCGGATTACGGCATCCGATCGCGGCGCAGCCGCAGCAGGTCGCTCAACAGTTCCGTCGGGCTGCGTTGCGAATGCGGAACGGGTTCGGTCACGCCCAGCCGGGCCCAGAGCCTCGCGCGCAGCTCCGCGGGCAGGACGTTTTCGAGGTACTCGAGCGCGGTCCCGCGCTGGGCCGGGTCGTCGCTGCTCGCACCATGCATCGCGAGCAGCAGCGCGTCGCGATCGAGCGCGAGCGACAGCAGCGTGAACACGTGCTGCAGCGACGGGATCAGCGTCTCCTCGCCTTCACCGTTGTCGGTGGTTCGACCGCTGCCGTCGGTGACGTGGGTCTGCGCGCGCCATACGCCGTCGTCCAGCAGCAGCTCGCGCTCGGCGAGTTCATACACACTCTCCGCGCTCAGGCGAAGCTCCCCGCTGCGCGCCGTGAGCCGCGCGAGCGCCCGCGCGCTGCTGTAGCGAACCGAGAATTCCGTGTCCGTCAGGCCCATCACCAGGGCGTCGCGGGCGCGAGCGTTATGAACGACCTCGAGCACGCTGGGAATGCGGTTGCGCGCCAGCAACGGCATGTCGGGATCGAGCATGGCGTCGGTGAGCTGGCCGATGATGCGCGGTGCCTGCCAGCGCAGCTCCGTGCGCACCTCTTCGGCGACTTCCTGCTGCGCGAGCAGCGGGATGAGGTGGGGAACCATCGTGACGTCGAGAGCGGCGCTGTGCAGCGCATGGCGTACGCGCTCGCTCTGCGTCGACCGCAGATCGGCGATGATCCCGGCTCGCGCATCGCCCGCGTCGGCGGCCGCGTTCAACGCCGAGGTGCCCTCGAGGGCGCGGATACGCGCCAGCAGCAGCTCCCGCTCCGCTGCCGCCGTCGTCTCGGCGAATATCCGGCGGGTGGTGGCGTCCGGCACCGACGCGGCATCCAGCGGGAACGCGCCGGCGCGCAGATTGGCGGCGAGACGCGACACGTAGCCGCGATAAAGTCTGGCCATGAGCCACAGCGAACCGAGCGCGACAACAGCCGCAAGCACCACCAGCCAGCGCGCCGGGATCTGCGGCAGCAGGAACAGCACGGCCAGCAACAGTCCGCCACCGAGCATGTCGCCGAGCCGATTCCCGCCGACGTCGATGATGGTCTTCGTCGGGCGCTTCTCGTCGGGAGCCAAAGGCGTATACAACACCTCGAAACCGCTCCTGAACAGTGAGTTCGCGAATACCGACTCGATCGCCCTCAGGCAGACGAACCCCCAGAACTCGTTGACGCTTGCCGCGACGGCCCCGCCCAGAATCACGGAGCCGGGGAGCAGGAATATCGACCCGCCCAGGCCGAATCGATTGAGCAGCAGGGGTCCCAGGCTCACCTGCACCAGGAAGGTCAACACGCCGACGGCCGCGTAGAAGGTAGCGAAGAACCCCAGCAGATCCGGCCTGTCGGTGTAGCGTAGCGAGGTCTCCGCCTTCAGCGCGTAATCGAGAAGACCTGCTATGACCGAAGACACCAGGATCAGGCCGGCCATCTGCAGCAGATATCGATTGCGCGCGACCAAGGTCACGCCCCAGCGCATGGGGGCCACCCCGGCGCCGTCGCTCGGGACGCGTCCGATTGACCCGACGCCGCGCACGCCGTACACGCAGACGGCGTGCATTGCCGCCAGCACCAGCAGCATCACGCGCGGGTCGCCATAAGTGGCAACGCGCTCGGCGATGAGTCCCCCGAGTATGCCGCCGAGGGTGGCCGCCGCGCCGATGCGAATGATCGTGCGCTTGGCGGTGTGCGGGTCGAAACGCTCGTTGACGACTGACCAGAAGCCGCTGATCAGCAGGACGCCGACAATGCCCATGTGCAGATAGAGCACGACCACCGCCGCGTGCGGCGCCCTGCCGAGCAGCCACCACTCGACGAGGAACAGAACCGCGCTGACCGCGAATCCGCGCGGGACGAGCCGGCTCGGACCGTACAGGGCGAGCAGCCGCGACATGAGGAGCACCCCGACTACCGACAGGGCCGCGGAGACCACCACGAGCTTGGGCAGCTCGCGCACGTCGAACTGCGAAAGGAACAACGCGTCGCGAGTCGCCTTGCCGGCCACCTGCTGCGCGATCATCACCGTCGCGGTGAGCAGCGAGTATCGCACTGCCAGGTGATCGCGCCGCTCCATACCTGCGTACCCGCTGATCCGGAGGCCGCTACTCGGACTTGACGAGGACCGCCCGGTACTCCGGCGTCAGGGCGATGATTACGATCAGCCAGGCCGCGCATGCCGCGACTACGAAGTATCCGAGGTGCACGACGGTGATGCCGAGTCCGAACCACTGCGTCAACGCCAGGATCATCAGCGAACCGATGACCTTGAACAGGCGGTAGCCGAACATGTCGATCCACGCCTTCGCCTGGTACGTGCGAACCGGATCGATCGGTATGTAGAGGATCTCCTTGGAGGCGCGGTTGATCGAATAGGACATGCCACGATCGGCGATCTTCAGCGTCGCTGCCATGCGTAGCGTCGGTCCGAGCATGTAGGCAATGGAGCCCAGCGTCACCAGCAGCGGCTGCACGAGCAGGCCGCTCATCACGCCCAGGTACTGATGCACGAGCGGCGTCACGATCAGGTTCACGCCGATGGCCACCCCGTTCAGGAGGAAGTAGAAATTTCCCTGGAACGCGGTGCGCTCGTCCGTGTCCGCGTACGCGGCTTCGATGGCCTTGCTGAACTGGAAGTCGATCAACGACTCCACGATCTGAGTGAGCAGCAGGAGCACTGCAATGAGCCGGAGGTAGCGGTTGCCGAGCAGCTCGCGCCATCCCGAAAGCTCGACTCGCCGCTGCGCCGCGGGCTGCTCCGTGTATACGCCCTGTCTCGACAGCAGCAGATTCAGCAGAAAGAGCAGCCCCAGCATGGCCGCCGACACCAGAAGCAGATCCTCGGTCCTGAGGGGCGTCTTTGCCACCAAGTCCGCGGCGAGCTTGCCGCCCAGCATCCCGCCAACCGGCCCGGCCATGGCCACGAAGCCGTACCACCTGCGCCCGGAGGCCGTCGTATTGACGGAATTCGCCAGGCTCCAGAACTGCTCGACCAGCACGACGCTGAAGATATCGACGAAGACGTAGAAGACGACCGCAACCGCGGCGCCTCCGATCGGAAACAGCAGCCGAAAAGCGACCAGCGCCAGAGCAAAGGTGATGAGCGTGCCCAGCACCACCCGCAGGCGATCGTGCCGCTCGACGATGCGATGATAGGCGCCGATGATGAGTCCCAGCACCGCTGCAGTCGTGATCCAGACGTAGGGAAGCATGTCGGCCGACCAGTACGCGATGAAGAGGGAACGCGCCGCCGGCTTGATCTGGTAGTAGCCGAGGATGATGAGAACGAAATTGACGAACAGCATTGCCGCCCGGTGGGGCTCGCCAAGGGCGGGACGGGCAGGCGATGGGCTGGGGGTCATGTCAAGACGATGGCGGCAAGGTTTGCGGACGGGCGCTGGCTCGGGTTAAACTCCCGCCACACTCGGGACGGCAACTTTCGCCGACAGGCGTCATGTCCATGTTTTAAAGCGGATTTCCACGACGCTTGCGAATCCCGAACACCCATCATCTGCGAAGCTTGGCATAGTATGTGCGGATTCGCGGAGGTCGCGCAACGCGGCTTTATTCTTCGACTCACGATGCGACGCCCGAACACCAATTACGCGGGGTCGTCGCACGACGATGGGAGGTACTGAATGACCGGAGTTCTCCGCACACTGCTGCTCGCAAGTCTTGCATTCGCGGCCGGCGCGCACGCGGCCCCCGAGGGACCCACGACGGCCCACTATCCCGATCTGCGCGACAGCCGCGACCGCACGCTGCAGAACGGTCTGGAACGGAGCCTGGAGCGGCTGGGCCTCACGGAGGCGGTGCGCGCCAAGCGCTTGGCCGTGGCCGTCGTCGACATCAGCGACCTGAAACACCCGCGCGTGGCCGCCGTCAATGGCGACCACATGCTGTACGCAGCCAGCCTGCCGAAGATCGCGATACTGCTGGGCGCCTTCGTCGAGATCGAGCGCGGCCGCATGAAACTCGACGCCGAGACGCGTGAGATGCTGACGCAGATGATACGCGTATCGTCCAACGAGGCGGCCACGGCGATGCTGCGGCGCGTCGGCAAGCAGAATCTCGAAAGCATATTGATGTCGGATCGCTTCCGCCTCTACGATCCGGCCTACAACGGCGGCTTGTGGGTAGGCAAGGAGTATGGCGACTCGCCGGCCTATCACCGAGATCCGCTGCACAACCTCTCCCACGGCGCCACTGCGCTGCAGGTCGCGCGCTTCTACTACATGCTGGAGACCGGGCAGCTACTGAAGCCGGAGCTCGCCCGGCAGATGAAGGAGATCCTCGGGAACCCCGGCATTCACCACAAGTTCGTCAAGGGCCTGGAGGACACCGGCAGCCGCATCTTCCGCAAGTCGGGCACCTGGGAGCAGTGGCACGCCGACAGCGCCATCGTCGAGCGGGACGGCCGCCGCTACATCATCGTCGGCCTGGCCGAGGATCGAAACGGCGGACAATGGCTGTCCGAGCTGGTCAAGCCGGTCGACGCGATGCTCATCCCGACCCGCCTGGCAGCCGCCGACCACACCCTGGTCGGAACCCGCCGGAGCGCCACCGATGCCGCCGAGGCGCTCTCGCCGGTAACCCGCGTGGCGCAGCCGACCGCCGAGAAGTCCCTCCCCGCCCTGAACACCGCACCCGGCCTGAAACTGAAACGATCCGAAATGCGACTGCTGATGGCCTGCGCCCGCGACACGCGCAGCGGCCCGACGGCGGTCGTGCTCTGCCGCTGAGAACGGCCTGGTTGCAGGAGTGCCCTGATCCCGCGCCCGGCGCGCCGGATTCCGCGCGCGAGCGCGCTCCACACCCCGCGTCCGCCGGGCCGCCAGCACGCCCTCGCGACGGGCTCAGGGCGCCGAGTGCATGGACTCGATAAGCTTGTCGATGCGGGCAGCGAGCGCGGCGTGCGCGGATGCGGAGTTCACGCCCAGCACGTTCGTCATCAGCGTCACGAGGTAGTGGCGCGCGCGCGTCTCCGCCGGGGTCTCGACGATGGCCACGGAGTTCATCAGGTTTTCCTTGTCGCCGCGATACGATGGACAGGGACGCGAATGGCAGCGGAACAGCGATCCTGACTTGAAATACACCGCGGCGGGAAACAGCGCCGGCGCCGCGGCGTAGCGTATACGCCGTTCCGTCGAGTACATCAGGCGCTTGATCTCCCTGCTGGACCAGTCGTCGACCAACTGACCCTTCTCCATCTTGACCAGGTAACGCATCAGTTCGCGCGGCGTCGCGTAGCTGTTCGGGCCGGGTATCTTGATGTCGCCGGTGCGGGTGAAGAAACTGCCCTGCCGCAGCTTGCCGATATCAAGGCCATTGCGGGTCACTGGCTCCTGCAAGGCGCTGGTAAACGTCTCGCTCAATTCCTGCTTGGGGGTGTTCTCGATGTAGGCCTCCGACTCCTCGCGGCCTACCGGGTAGCGCTCGCGGAAGTGAGCCATCAGCGTCAGCTCTTTCATCACCGCGCTGGCCGCCGAGTTCGAGCTAGCCGAGATCATCCAGTCCATGTATTCCCAGAGTGTCCCCTGGTCCCCGGGACGCAGCGGACGCCTGCTGAGCTGCCGGCTATCCAGGCTGAAGAATCGCACCGTATGGTGATCGCTGAGCACGAACTCGTCGGCCGTGACGAGCGTGTCCTTCAGGACGGAGCGCCGCTTCTCGATGTCGTTCGGATAAAGATCCGCGAGCAGCTGGAAGACGGCCAGCGCCACCATCAGTTTGCCGACGCTGCCGGGGTTGCGGGCGACGTCGGCGTTGTGCTCGGCGTACTTGGGGTTATCCGGGTCGGTGATGTCGAGCAGCGCGACGCTGTAGTCGCCGCGCCCGACGATGTCCTCCAGGCGCCTGGTGAATTCCGGATCGGGGGCAGGGATCTCGAAATCCGGCCGATCGCGCAACCGGATGTCCACCTGCTCCAGGGGCAGCGTGCCGCCGCTCGGTTGCGGCTTGCCCGCGAGCTTGCCCTCCTGCGTGAGGCGGGCCTGCTCCAGCCGCTTGATCCCCGTGTAGTCGTAGCCGTCCATCGGGTAGGAACTGGCCGTGGTGGACACGACGAATGCTACCAGCATCACCCATTTATTCATTTTCTCGGTGCCTCCCGTTTCGCCCAGGTCTGCCGCTGCGTCCGCCGGGTTCTGCCCCTCACCGCCCCGGCGGTTGGTCGAGCGGCACCACGGTCCTGGCCGCGTCAGCCAGGTTTGCATCGAGAGTGCGCAGATACTCGCTCGAACGGGCCTTGGCACTCTCCAGGAACGGCCGGATCTGGAACAGCTGCAGCCTGCCGGCCAGGAAGCCGAACTCGATGTCGGCCGGCGCCGGCTTGCCCTCGGCGTCGACGATCGGCGGGAAGCGCGTGGGCAGCTCACGCGCGAGCTGGATGAGCTGGGATATCTCATGCGGCTTTAGCACCGCGTCCTCGCCGCTCACCGGCACCCTCTCGATGCCGCCGCTCGCGGGCAGGATGCGGCGCACGGGAGCCGTGGCCTGGGCGAGCAGGGTGACCTCGCCGGTCACGGTGTCGATGCGCAGAGACTCCGCCGCCTGCCCGTCCACGGCGCCCCCCACGCCCTCGTTCACGGCCACCGACAGCACATCGGCCGCGCCGGTATCGATGTCCTGTGTCACCATGACCCCGGACTTGTCGTTCGGCACGCTCTTCAGCAGCAGCACCGCCGGGTAGGTGTGCTCGGGCCTGTCCATCCGCGTCTGCCTCCAGGCGAAGGAACGCGCGCTGAAGGGCGAGGCCCATACCCTGTTAAGCGCCTTCATCACCTCCTCGAAGCCGACGACGTTGGGCAGCGTCAGGTTCAGCCCGGCCCCGGTGAACCCGGCGAGATCCTCGACGTTCGTATCGCTGCGGACGAAGACCCCGTAGGTGCCGTCCTCGCCGAGGGTCTGCTCCATAGCCTTCCGCAGGCCCCTGCGGAACTCGGGACCCGGATCGACGTTCAGTACCCACTGCTCGAGCCGCTGCCGGAATTCCTCGGTCTGCCGCGCTTTTTCCGCGGTATCGGTGATCGCGGCTAGGCGGTCGTATTCGGCCGTCATCCACTCGAACACGCTCCTTCCCGTGCCGGGCATCGGCTGGTCCAGGACCTCGCGGAAGGCTCCGAAGGGGATGGCAATGCCGTCGGCGACGGCCTCGGGGTAATGCAGCTTGAGCTCTCCCAGCTTCGCGGCCTTCGGCCCGACGAGCCGACCGGAATCGCTGGCGCGCAGCCGCGCGAGCGGCACGAAGTCCCGCTTGGCGAGGTCGAGCTTCTCGAGGTCCACGCTGATGACCACGTCGGGCGCCCGGCTCTCCTGCGCGAACAGCGCCGCGGCCTCGCCGGTGTCCCCGGTTATCTGCACACCGCCGCCGCGGCTCACGGCAAGGATCACGCGCTGCCCGTCGCGGGCCCGCAGCTGATTCACCAACGACTCGTCGACTGCCACGTTGGGAATGCCGAGATTGCGGGCCAGGATCTGGATGTGCGAGAGAGGATTGCCCTCCCCACGCGTGAGTATGCCGGCAACGGGTGGCAGGTCCGCCACCGTCTCCGGCAGGAGATAGATGCCGTCGGCGGCGAACGTGGCCCCCGCGCCGCTGCCTTCCACGATATGCAGCGTGCCGCGCGCCAAGCCGGCGTTGAGCGCGCGCAGGCCGCCACCGACGTCGCTGCCGAAGAGCTCTCGTCTCACCCCGGCGAGCTTGTTGGCATCGCGAAGCAGCGAGTCGACGACGTGCGCGTAGAAGAACAGCGGGCTGCCGCGCAGCACGCTTTGTGGGAAAAGCTCCACCAGCGGTTCGATCCCGGCGAACTTCTCTTGGGAAGCCTGAAAATGGAAACGCAGCTGCTGTGTAGCCCAGCCGGGCACCAGGGCGACGTAATCCAGCAGCCCTTTGTAGTCGGCAAGGCTGCTCGAAGCTCCCGGCAACGCGGCAAAGCGTTCCCGCAGGACCGCGCGCTCGCGCGGCGAGATGAGTCCGGCCCCGTAGGCCGCCTCGGCGCTGAGGGCCAGCCAGTCGAGCTGCTCGCGCCGCGTGGCAGCATCGAGCAGCCGGTCGAGCGCCGCCGCCTGCGCGAAGTGCTCGTCCTCCAGCAGTAGACTGGCATTGAGCAGCACATGACGCGACTCGGCACGTTCGAAACGCGGCCAAAGATCGCGCAGCCGGGCCAGCGCGCGCGCCGTTGCCGCGAACCGATCGGCCGGCGTAACGGCCCTCTCCAGCTCGTCCATGGACTGCCCGATGGCGGCCTGCATGTCCCGGGAGGCCTGCACGCGCTTCAGCAGGGCATCGAGCGCGGGCCCCAGCCGATTCGACGTCGAGAACAGGCTGTCGATGCGCGCGGCGAGCCTCTCCAAGTCGGCAGCCAGTTCCTCGCTCGTCGCGGTCCTGGCGTACTCGCGCACGAGCACGGCGTCGCCCGCCTCCGGCCGGCCGTGAATCTTGTTTCGGATGTTGATGAAGCCGGGGTCGCGCGCGGCCAGGGCCGCGGAGAGGTCGCGCACCTCGACGATCGATTTCTCGGTGACGCCGTGGGGCAGCAGGCGCGCGCCGAGCCGCAATGGGAGAAATCGCTTCTCGAGCCAGAGCGGGTCCCGCATCATCGCGATGAGCAGGTTCCTGGCGCCCTCGATGTCGCCCTCGGCCTGCAGCGCGCCCCGATAGTAGCGCGCCTTGCGAAGTATCCAGCCGTCGTCGTGGGCGATCAGAAACTGCTCGAAGAGCATCTGACTGTAAATGTCCTGGAAGTCCGGCTGCCGCAGGGTCGCGGCGATGTCGAGGTCCTCGTAGATGTTTGCGATGCGGTAGCCGTTGCGGCGCATCTCCTTGACGCGGTCGGTCCACTCGCCGTGCTGGGCGCCTCCGCCGTTGTTCGTGCAGGGGGACTTCGCGTCGCGGATGGTGCCGTCCTTGCAGAACCAGCGGATGCGCGAGAACGGACCGCGGTCCGCCTGCTTCATCTCCTCGACCCACACGCGGTAGGTCGCGGCCACCGCGGCCGAGGGCTGGCCGCGGGAATCCTCGGCCGCGGAACCGTTCCGAACGCCAATAACGGACACGACCGCACACAGTATTGCAGTGAGGACTCGTGCTTTTTTCGGGGCGAGCGGCATCGTCGGAAATAGGCCGGCGGCTTGACCAAGCAGTTATGGTAGCCGATTATCAGCGTGTATGTCCCTGACGACCCCCGTGCAGCGGGCCCGCATCGGGACGGCGAAACCCCTCGCGCGCAACGACTGGCGCACCACCTGCGTTCAACAGCCGATGCGCCCAGTCACATGACCAATGTTTGAAGTCAGCAACAAGATACTGTGCGTCGACGATCAGGCTGAAATCACCCAGCTGCTCGAACAACAGCTCCGCGGCAAGTATCAGGTGAGCTTCGCCAACAGCGGCGCGGCGGCCCTGGACCTGCTGTCCTCGCAGGGGCCTTTCGCGGTGATGCTCGTGGACTACGCCATGCCGGGCATGGACGGGGTGATGCTGCTGCGCGAGGTCCACAACCGCGCGCCGGAGACCGTCTCGATCATGCTGACGGCCTTCGCGGACGTTTCCGTGGCGGTATCGGCCTTGCACGAAGCCAGCATCTTTCGATTCGTGCGCAAGCCTTGGGACCCGACCCTGCTGATGCGCTACATCGACGACGCACTGGAGCGTTATCGCGTCACGGTCACCGAACGCAACCTGTCCACGGCGCTCGAGCGCGTCAATCAACGCCTGTACGAGAAGGTCCAGGAGTTGGAGTCGACCCAGAGGCTGCTCGGTCGCTGGATGCAGATGAGCCCGGTGATCGCCTACGGCGCGATTGTGGGCGGGGACAGCGTGCGGCTGACCTTCCTCGGACCCAACGCCGAGGCGATGATTGGCCGGGGCATGCAGGATTGCCTCGCCACGCCGACGTTGTGGACGGAACTCGTGCATCCGGAGGATCGGGACCGGATACGCGAGCAGTTCGGTCGGGCGTCGACCGACGGGATCGCGATGCTGCAGGCGGAGTACCGCCTGGTGTGCAAGGACGGCAGCGTCCGCCACGTTCGCGACATGTACAGGAAGATCGCCGCCGGCGGCGGCTCGGCGGAGATATTCGGAGCCTGGATCGATGTCGGCGACGCCGGTCCCGCCAAGTCGGCCTGAGCGTCGCTCTCCACGAAGCCATGCGGCGGACCCGGCCTTGAAATCCGGCGCGGCGGACCCCATGTCCGCTCGACGGTGCTTCTCGCGCTTCCTGTGAGGCGCGGCCACGTATCATCCGCCAGGCGATCATGACCGACCAGAACGACGGCACTTCCGGGATCATCGTCGACGCTGCGCAGGGAATGCCGGCGACGCTCGGCGACCTCGTCCCGGATCGACTCTACCTCCTTCCGCTGACGGCACGCCCCTTCTTTCCCGCGCAGACCGTACCCATCGTCAGCAACGAGGCGAACTGGCGCACGACGCTCGAGCGCGCCGGCGCCACACCGCAGCACATGATCGGGCTGGTCTATACCGGCACCGCGCCCGGTTCCGTGCCGGAGGCCGAAGATTTCGCCGCTGTCGGCACGGTCGTGCGCATGCATCACCCGGGTACCGGCGACGGCAAGATCCATTTCATCGCCGAAGGCATCAAACGCTTCCGTATCCGGAGCTGGCTGACCACCAAACCGCCGTTCCTGGTCCAGGTGGATTACCCCGAGCAGCCGGCCGAGAGCTCCGACGAGGTCAAGGCCTACGCACTGGCGATTATCAACATGATCCGCGAGCTGTTGCCGCTGAACCCGCTGTACAAGGAGCAGCTGAAAGCGTTTCTCGAGAGATTCAATGTCGAAGACGCCTCGCCGCTGACCGATTTCGCGGCCATCCTGACGAGCGCCACGCCGCAGGAACTGCAGCAGGTGCTCGAGACCTTTCCGCTGCTTCCGCGCATGGAGCGGGTGCTCGTCCTGCTGCAGAAGGAGCTGGAGGTGGCCGGCATGCAGGCGAAGATCCGCCAGAAGGTGGAGGAGAACATCTCCGAGCAGCAGCGCAGATTCTTCCTGCGCGAGCAGATGAAGGAGATCCAGAAGGAGCTCGGCATCTCGAAGGACGACAAGACGGTGGAGCTCGACCGCTTCCGCGAGCGCATCGCGGCGCTGTCGCTGCCGGAGCACGCCCGCACACGCATCGAGGAGGAGATGCAGAAGCTGTCGTTCCTGGAGCTCGGTTCGCCGGAGTACGCGGTCACGCGCAATTACCTGGACGCGTTGACCGCGCTGCCGTGGGGCAGGACCTCCGAGGACCTCCTCGATCTGAAGCGCGCGCGGCGCATCCTGGATCGGGATCACGCCGGATTGAAGGACGTGAAGGAACGCATCGTCGAGTTCCTCGCCGTCGGTGCCCTGAAGGGCGAGATCGCCGGCTCCATCATTCTGCTGGTCGGCCCTCCGGGGGTGGGCAAGAGCTCGATCGGCCGATCCATCGCCGAGGCGCTCGGCCGCCGGTTCTACCGCTTCAGTGTCGGCGGCATGCGCGACGAGGCCGAGATCAAGGGCCACCGACGCACCTACATCGGGGCCATGCCGGGCAAGTTCATCCAGGCGCTGCGCGAGGCGGGCACCTGCAATCCAGTGATCATGCTCGACGAGATCGACAAGATCGGCGCCTCCTACCAGGGCGACCCGGCCTCGGCGCTGCTGGAGGTACTCGATCCCGAGCAGAATCGCGACTTCCTCGATCACTACCTGGACGTACGCTTCGACCTCTCGAAGGTCCTGTTCATCTGCACGGCGAATCAGCTCGACACCATTCCGGCCCCGCTGCTCGACCGCATGGAGGTGATACGCCTGGCCGGATACATCACCGAAGAGAAACTCCAAATCGCCCGGAAGTACCTCTGGCCGCGCCTGCTCGAGCGAGCCGGCATCAAGGAGGGGCAGCTGACGATCGACGACGCAGCCATGCGGGCCGTCATCGAGGGCTACGCACGCGAGGCCGGCGTGAGGAATCTGGAGAAACAGCTCGCGCGCATCGTCCGCAAGTCCGCAGTGCGTCTGCTGGACCGTCCGGATGAGGCGATCAGGATCGCCGCCGGCGACGTCGTGTCCTTGCTCGGGCAACCGCCCTTCCGTCAGGAAGCCTCTGCCCAAGGGATCGGGGTCGTCACCGGCCTCGCCTGGACCGCGATGGGCGGGGCCACGCTGAACGTGGAGGCCACGCGGGTGCACACCAAGAACCGCGGATTCAAGCTGACCGGCATGCTGGGGAGCGTGATGAAGGAATCCGCCGAGATTGCCTACAGCTACGTCGCGTCAAATCCCGGGCTGTACCCGGGCCACGAGCAGTTCTTCGACGACGCGCTCGTGCACCTGCACGTTCCCGAGGGAGCCACCCCCAAGGACGGGCCCAGCGCGGGCATCACGATGGCCACGGCGCTGGTGTCGCTCGCGCGCGCCGAACCGATTTCGCGCCCCCTCGCCATGACCGGCGAGCTGACCCTGACGGGCCAGGTGCTGGCCGTCGGCGGCATACGCGAGAAGATCGTCGCAGCGCGGCGCGCGGGGCTCAAGGAGGTACTGTTGCCGGCGGCCAACCGCCGCGATTTCGACGAACTGCCGGCCCATCTGCGCAGGGGCCTCAAGGCCCATTTCGTCGGTCACTACGACGAGGTCGCCCGCCTGGTGTTGCGAAGGGACAGGCCCCTGCGCCGCCGCGCGGCATCGCGGCAATAGCAGCGATGGCCCTTGCCCGCCCGCGCGCCCCCACCGGCGGTTAGAATTCCCCGCAGGCTGCGCAACCCCGGGGACCGACAGCGTGACCATCACCACGAATATCGACCTGCTGAGGCACCGCCGTACCAAGATTGTCGCCACGCTCGGACCCTCGTCCTCGGACCGCGAGACGATCGCCAGGCTGTTGCGTGCCGGCGCCAACGTCATCCGGCTGAACATGTCGCACGGGGACCATGCCGCGCACCGCAGACGCTACGAGAGCGTGCGCGCGGTCGCCGCTGAACTCGGGCAGCACATCGCGGTGTTTGCGGACCTGTGCGGACCGAAGATCCGCACAGGCCGGTTCGCCAATGGCCGAATCGAACTCGATGCCGGCGCCACCGTGACCGTCACCACCCGAGACGTGGTCGGCGAGGCGGGCCTCGTGCCGTCCCAATACGAGTCGCTGGCCCACGACGTCGCCCCGGGCGATCGCATCATGCTCGATGACGGCGCGCTGGAACTGCGTGTCGAGCGGATCGAGGGAACCGAGATCCGGTGCAAGGTCATACATGGAGGAACGTTGAAGGATCACAAGGGCATCAATCTGCCGGGCGTCAACGTCTCGGCGCCATCTCTTACCGAAAAGGATCGGGCGGATGCCGCATTTGCCCTGGCGCTGGGCGTCGACTTCATCGCCCTGTCCTTCGTCCGCACTCCCGAGGACGTGCGGGCGCTGCGCAGCCTGATCGCGAACGAGGGCGGCGAGGCAGGCATCATCGCCAAGATTGAGCGGCCCGAGGCGCTGCGGAACGCGAGCGCGATCATCGAAGCCGCCGACGCAATCATGGTCGCACGCGGCGATCTCGGCGTGGAGCTCAATCTCGAACAGGTTCCGCTCGCGCAGACCGAGCTCATCGGCCGGGCGCGCGCCCTCGCGCGCCCGGTGATCGTGGCCACCCAGATGCTCGAATCGATGATCGACAGTCCGCGTCCGACGCGGGCAGAGGTCAGCGACGTGTCCCACGCGGTCGCCGCAGGCGCCGACGCCGTCATGCTCTCGGCAGAAACGGCGGCCGGGCGGTTCCCGGTGGAGACGGTGGAGATGATGGTGCGGATCGTGCGACAGACCGAGGCCTACCACCTGCGTCGCCGGCAGTGGGGGTGGGACGGGGCCCGTCATCCGCACCCTGATCCGAAACGATTCGGCGACGCGGTCGCGGAGGCCGCATCGCAGCTGGCCCACGACCTCGAGGCCAAGGCGATCATCGTCATCTCTCAATCGGGCCGATCGGCGGTCACGGTCACGGCCAGACGCCCGACCGCTTCCATCGTCGGGGTGACGCCGTCTCCGCGGGTGGCGAACCGCATGGGCCTGATGTGGGGATTGCTGCCCGTCGTGGACCCGGAGGTCGGCGCCGCCAACCCGAATCAGGTCGCCCGCCGCATCGCGCGCGAGCGCGAGCTCGCGGGGCATGGCGAGTACATTCTGCTGGTACGCGGCTTCCACGGCGATCCGGAGCTGAACACCCCTTCCATCACCCTGCTGACTGTCTAGTTCACGAGGGCCGAGACCTGAGTCGGGGCGGGCAAGATGCCGCGGGAAGGCGGCGCAAGCGGCCCCTGTGCGGGCCGCAGGAACTCCCGGCGCGCCGGCCGGGAGGCCGGGTGGTCATGGCGTTGCGCCGACGGTGCCCACGGCGCAGCGTCGCATGGCGTATCAGCGGCGCTGGCGGTAGACGGGCACCGCCCCGTCGGCAGCGGCCTGGTAACGCACGGAAAATTCCGTGAAGGCCTTCAGCGCGTCCTCGGCGTTCTTGTCGGCACGCACGGCATAGCTGTCGATGCCGCAACGGCGCATGAAGTCGATGGTGTCCCGCACGACGTCGCCCACCGCTCTCAGTTCGCCGCGATAGCCGTAACGTCCGCGCAGGAGGCGGGCCTGCGAGAAGCAGCGGCCATCGGCGAACTTCGGGAACTCCAGGGCGAGAAGCGCGAATCGTCCGAGGTCGGGCGCGACAGTCTCCAGCGGCGTGTCGCCGGCGATCTTCAGTCCCAGGCGCCCCTCGCGCGCGCCCAGCGTCTCGCGCTCCTTCTGCCAGCGCGCAACGGAGACGATGACGCCGCCCTCAGCGGGCAGATCGGCGTCATCGTCGATGAGCTGCCAATCGTCCTCGGTCACCTGCAGCGCCCTGTCAATTATGCGCATATGCCCGCACCTTCTTGCTCTCGACACCTGCATAGACGCGCGCCTTGAAAGGCTCGATGCCGATGCGGCGCACGCAATCGAGGAACAACTCCTCGCCTTCGCGCTGCTCGACGAAGACCTCCAGTATCTTGGCGATCGCGGCAGCCACCTCTCCCTTGGCGAGCGCCGGACCGATGCGCTCGCCCTCGGCCGCGTCGTTGCCCGCGGAGCCGCCCAGCTGGATCTGATAGAACTCCACGCCATCCTTGTCCACGCCGAGGATGCCGATGTGGCCGGCATGGTGGTGCCCGCACGCGTTCATGCAGCCGGACATTTTCAACTGGATCTCGCCGAGATCGTACAGATAGTCCAGGTCGGCGAAACGCTCGTTGATCTGCTTGGCAATGGAGATCGAGCTGGCATTTGCCAGCGAACAGAAGTCCAGTCCGGGACAGCAGATCATGTCGGTGAGCGTGCCGATGTTGGGCGTTGCGAGGTCGTGGCGCTTCAGCTCGTTCCACAACGCGTACAAATGCGCCTGGTGCACGTCGGAGAACAGCAGATTCTGATCGTGCGTGCTGCGGACCTCCCCGAAACTGTACCTGTCCGCCATACCGGCCACCGCGTCCATCTGTTCGGCCGTGATGTCGCCGGGCGCAACCCCCGGCGCCTTCAGCGAGACGAACGCCACGCGGTAGCCCTGCACCTTGTGCGGGCGCGTGTTGCGTCTGATCCAGGTCGCGAATGCGGGGTCGGCGGCGAGGTGGCGTTCCAGCGTCTTGTCGTCCGCGGCTGAACGGTCGTACGCGGGCGGCTGGAAGTAGCTCTTCATCCGCTCGATCTCCTGATCTTCGAGCATCAGGTCATCTCGGATCCGCAGCCACTCCGCCTCCACCTTCTCCCGGAACCTCTCCGCCCCGAGGGATTTCACCAGGACCTTGATGCGCGCGCGGTGGATGTTGTCACGGCGGCCCTCCAGGTTGTAGATGCGCAAGATGGCCTCGATGTAGGACAGCAGATGTTTCTTCTCGAGAAACTCCCGTATCACCACGCCGACCATCGGCATGCGTCCCATGCCTCCGCCCACCAGAACCCTGAAGCCCACCTCGCCCTGGCTGTTTCGCACCAGGTACAGGCCGATGTCGTGCCACTGAACGGCGGCGCGGTCGGTGGCGGCGCCGCTGACGGCTATCTTGAACTTCCGCGGCAGCCAATTGAATTCCGGGTGAAACGTCGACCACTGGCGCATGATCTCGCAGTACGGGCGCGGGTCCTCGACCTCGTCTGCGGCGACTCCCGCCAGGTGGTCGGCGGTGATGTTGCGCACGCAATTGCCGCTGGTCTGGATGGCATGCATCTGTACGCTGGCCAGGTGCTCCAGGATGTCTGGGACCTCCTCCAGCTTGGGCCAGTTGTATTGAATGTTCTGGCGGGTCGAAAAGTGACCGTAGTTGCGGTCGTAGCGACGGGCGATGTGGGCCAGCATGCGGACCTGGTCGGATCGGAGCAGGCCGTACGGAACGGCCACCCGCAACATGGGGGCATAGCGCTGGATGTACAGGCCATTGCGCAGGCGCAGCGGACGGAACTCGTCTTCGGTCAGCTCGCCGGCGAGGAAACGCCTCGTCTGGTCGCGAAACTGCTGGACCCGTTCGTTGACGATGATCTGGTCGAAATGGTCGTACCGGTACATGGGCAGGCCGCATCCGCCTCGGGTCAAGGAGGGATGTCACCATAGCAAAGCTGGCCCCGGAAAATAAAGGACCAGTCCGCTCTAACCATATGCTAGAGCGGAATTTAGCTGCCCGCCGCGCCGGTATTGCGGACTAGTCCTCGCTCTCGCCTTTCGGCCGGTACTCGGCGATCAGCTGCTGCTGGACGCGCCCGGGGACTGGATCGTAATGGCTCAGGTTCACGGTGTAGGAGCCGGTGCCGCCGGTCAACGATTTCAGTCTCGACTGGTACCCGTTCAATTCCGCCAGCGGCGCCTGGCCGACTATGGTCGTCATGCCGGCGCCGGCGGTATCCGTACTGTTCACGCGTCCCCGCCGGCTGGACAGATCCCCGGCGATATCGCCCATGCATTGACTGGGAGCCGTGATATGCACGTCGACAATCGGCTCGAGGATCACGGGCCCTGCCTTCATGACCGCGTCGACAAACGCCTTGCGGCCGGCCGTCGTGAAGGCGACTTCCTTGGAATCGACCGGGTGGTGCTTCCCGTCGGTGACGACGACACGCACATCCTGCATGGCGAAGCCGGCAATGACCCCCTCCTGCAGCGCCTGCCTCACCCCCTTCTCGACCGCCGGAATGAACTGCCTCGGAATCGCGCCGCCCACCACCTCGTCGACGAACTCGAATCCCGCGCCGCGGGGCAGCGGCTCCACGCGCAGATACACCTCCCCGAACTGGCCCGCGCCGCCCGTCTGCTTCTTGTGGCGATGATGGCCCTCGGCCGCTGCGGTAATCGTCTCACGATAGGCGATGCGGGGCTGACTGGTCTCGACCTCGACGTGAAACCGGGTCTTCAGGTCCTCCAGCAAGACGCGCGTGTGCAGGTCGCCGAGCCCTCGTATCACGGTCTGATTGATCTGCGCGTCGTGCTCCAGCCGCATGCTCGGGTCCTCGGCCGCGAGCTTGTGCAGGGCATCGGAGATCTTCTGTTCGTCGCCGCGACTCTTGGCGTGCACGGCGATCCCCTGCATCGGTTCGGGAAACCGCAACGGCCGCAGGTGTATGTGGTCCTCGTCGTGGGAATCGTGCAGTACGGCGTCGAAATGCAGATCGTCGACCTTCGCCACGGCGCAGATATCGCCGGGCACGCCCATGCCGATCTCGCGCGTCTCCCTTCCCTGCAACTGCAGCAGGTGCGCGACCTTGAACGGCTTGCGCCCGTCGTTGATGAACAGCTGGCTGTCGCGGGCGACCTTGCCCTGGTGAACGCGAAACACGCCGACGCGACCGACGAACGGATCGATGCTCACCTTGAAGACATGCGCCAACGCATGCGCGTTGGCCTCCGGGCTGAGGTGCAGCTCCTTGGCCGAACTGCCTTCCCCCTTCAGAAAGGTGGGTGGGTTGCCCTCCATGGGGTTGGGCATCAGCTGCGCAAACACCTCCAGCAGTTCCTCCATGCCAGCGCCGGTGCGGGCCGATGTAAAGCAGACCGGGATCAGGTGGCCTTCGCGCAGCGCCTTCTCGAACGGGTCGTGCAACTGCTCCGGCGCCAGTTCCTCGCCCTGCTCGAGATACGTCGCCATCAGGTCTTCGTCCACCTCCACCACCTGGTCGACCAGCGCGGTATGCGCCGCCTTCACCGAGGAGAACGCCGTGGCCTGCCCGTCGGGACGGAAATAGCAGTCCACCACGCCCTCCCCGCCCTTGGCGGGCAGGTTCAACGGCAGACACTCCGCGCCGAAGGCGTCGCGGATCTGCGCGAGGGTCTCGGCAAGGTCGACGTGCTCGGCATCCATGCGGTTGACGATGATCAGGCGGTCGAGCTCGCGCTCCGCCGCCCACGCCATCATCTTGCGCGCGATCATGTCCACTCCTACCTGCGGATTGATGACCACGGCGACGGTCTCCACGGCGGGCAGCACCGCCAGTGCACGGCCGATGAAGTCCGGGTAGCCGGGCGTATCGATGAGGTTAATGCGTTTGCCGAGGTGGTCGAGACTGATGATGCTGCTGTGGAGGGAATGCTGCAGGGCTTTTTCCTGGGGGTCGAAATCGGAAAGGGTGGTGCCCTTTTCGACCGACCCCATGGTTTTGATGCCGCCGGTTCGGAATGCGAGGGCCTCCGTCAGGGTCGTCTTGCCCCCTCCCGCAACCCCCACGAGGGCAATGTTGCGGATGTCCGCCGTCGTGTACGTCGTCATAGCCACCTCCGTCACACTGGATTCTAATGGTTATTGCGCCGCGGAAGGCAACGGCGCGCGCCGGAGTGTCACCACATTTTCCAGTATAGGAGGCGCGGCCGGCGCGGCAAGGTGGCGCGGCCGATGTGCGACGCGCACTGCTCGCCGGGCGGAGAAAAGAAGGGGCTGCCGATGGCAGCCCCAATCTTGCGACAGGCTACGAGGAGGTCCTGTCAAACCGTGCCCACATCAGTTCCCCGTATTTCGAACCGCTCGCCGCTCCGGCCGGCGCGATGCGCCACCGGGCAGGACCATCACTCAGCTGCCGTGGAACTGCGCCAGCAGCGTCCTGCCCTTGCGAGTGATGTATCCGTCGGCGCTGATGAACCCGCGCTTCACGGCCAGGTTGTAGACCTTGCGCGGCATGTTCTTCGACAGGTACACGACGCCGTCGCCGAAGCGATTGCTCAGCACCTTCACGATATCGGTCTCCGATATTCGGGTGTCGTCCAGCCATTGTTGCACATTCATCACAATGTCGCCCCTCACCGTCGCGTAATCACGTCCCTGAAATTCCGCGAGTACTTTGTTGCTTAATAAATAAGATAGCTTTTCTATAAATATAGTCAAATGAAAAGCTCAACGCGCTGATTTTGATATTTTTATTCTGCGAGCTCGGTCAAATTACAAAATTTGGATGTGTTCATCTCACCACAAGCCGCCTGAAGCGTGCCTGAACCAGCTGTTGCGGCGTTCCTGGCGGCAACGGGGCAACGCACCGGAGAACGGCGACGGCGGCCGCGGCGATCGCGTACGGACCTTCCCGTATTGGGCGTCATGGCGTGGTCTCCGAGTGCCCCGGCAACGGTGCGTTCGGGACAGCCCCTGTGCGCGGCGAGGTCGGCCGCCACGCACGTCCTTGGGATCAGTCGGAGATGTGCGGGCGGGAGAGGTATTCGCGTGACTGCATCTCGTACAGGCGACTGGCCGTGCGAGCGAACATCGCCGACAGGCGCTCGCCGCGATAGAGACCGCCCGGCAGCGCGGCGGCGGAGACAATGAGCTTGACGTTGCGATCGTAGAACTCGTCGACCAAGTGGACGAAGCGTCTGGCGGCGTCGTCGAGCTGCGCCATCATCACCGGCACGTTCGCGACCAGCACGGTCTGATATTGGCGCGCGATCTCGATATAGTCCGCCACCGCCCTTGGACCGCCACAGATCGTCTCGAACTCGAACCAGACCACGCCGTCGGCGCGGCGGACTGTGGCGATCTCGCGACCCTCGATCTCGATGGCGCCGCCCTGCATGGCCGCGTCGGGCGCGATCGATTCGAAGGTGCGCAGCAGGCTAGAGTTGGCCGTGTCGTCCAGCGGCGTGTGGTAGATCTCTGCGCGCTCCAGCGCACGCAGCCGGTAGTCCGTGTCACCGTCGAAGTGATACACCTCGGTGTGCGCCTTCAGCAGCTCGATCGCGGGCAGGAAGCGCTCGCGCTGCAACCCGCCCCAGTAGAGGCGGTCGGGTTGCTCGTTCGAGGTCGCGACCAGCGTGATGCCGCGCGAGAACAGCGCCCGCAGCAGGTTGCCCAAGAGCATCGCGTCGGTGATGTCGGAGACGTGGAATTCGTCGAAGCACAGCACGCGGGTGTTGCGCGCGATGCGATCGGCGACGACATCGAGCGGATTCTGCACGCTGGTCAGCGTTCGCAATTCCTGATGCATGCGCCGCATGAATCCGTGAAAGTGGGTCCGCGCCTTCTCTTTGAACGGGAGGCACTCGTAGAAGGCGTCGACCACGTAGGTCTTTCCGCGGCCGACCCCGCCCCAGAAATACAGTCCGCGCGGCGCCCGTACGGCTCCTGCGGGCTCGGCTCGGCGCAGGAAGCGCTCGAGCCACCCCGCGCGCGGCGCGGCGCCGCCACTCGTCGAACCCTGCAGCAGCTGCTGATAGAGGTGCTCGGTGAGCTTGACCGCGCGCTTCTGCGCGCGGTCGGCGATGAAGCCTTCGCGTTGCAGATCCTGGCGGTATTTTTCCAGCGGGCTCATGGGCGGCCGGTTCGACTGGTGGTTGTCATCGCGCGGACATCCGGGCCACACCCGACCGGAGCATGGCGGGCGCCGCCGGACCTGCGTCTTTCAGGCGCGCCTTGCGGGCAATGGCCAGGACCGCTATTGCGCCTGAGTCTTGATGTAATCCTTGCGCAGTATCCTCGCCACTTCCTCGGCCTGCTCAATCTGCTCCTTCTTCATCGACGGTACGAGATTCGCGCGGACCTCCCTGGCATCCTTGGACTTGTTGGCGGCGGCAACCTCGCACCAGGCGTATGCCTTGACCACGTCCACCTTCACGCCGCGACCCAGCGCATACGCCGTGCACATCATCTCCTGGGCCTCGACCACGTCCTTGCGGGCCGCGCGCGCAAACCAGAACACGGCCTGTTCATGATTCTGCTCCACGCCGCGTCCGAGCCCGTACATGGTGCCGAGGTAGAACTCGGCGCGAGCGTGTCCCTGCTCGGCGGCCTGGCGCAGCCAGCGCACGGCCTCGCCGTCGTTCACGTCGATGCCGGCACCGTCCCGGTACATGCGCCCCAGCGCGTACTGCGCGTCGATGACGCCGGCGTCCGCAGCCTGCTGGTAGTAGCTCTGCGCAATCTCGGCATCCGCCTCCACCCCCTGGCCGCTGGCATACATGGACCCGAGGTTGTAGGCAGCCCGCGTCTCGCCCTGCTCGGCCGCCTTGCGATACCAGCCCACCGCCGCCGCGGCGTCGCTCTCCACGCCCTTTCCCGTCGCGTACATGTAGCCGAGGTTGAGCTGGGCAGGCGCGTATCCCGCCTCCGCGGCCTGCCGGTACCAGCGCACCGCCTCGGCGTCGTCCGCCGGCGCGCCGCGTCCGGCGCGGAACATGTTGCCGAGGTTGAACTGCGCGGCCCGGTGACCCTGCTCCGCGGCCTTCAGGTACCAGTACATCGCCTGCGCATAATCGGGTTCGACACCCTTGCCCTGCTCCAGCAACACCGCGAGCGCATACTGGGCGCGCGCGTCACCGCCCTCCGCGAGCGGCTTCCAGGCGTTGTAGGCCGCCACGTAGTCGCCGCCGTCGGCGGCGCGCTTGCCCGCGTCGAAGTTCGCGAACGCGGTGTCGGCTAGTACCGTACCCAGCAGTAACGTCGCGACGACGGCCATGAGCGATGCGGTACGGGTCATCATCCGGCTATTATAGGGAACATCGCATCCAAAGCGATCCCAGCGAGACCGTGATCGCGCTGGCCATGCCTGCATTGCGGCCGCTGCGGAGTCCCCGACTCCTGAATCGCGACGATCAACCTGCGTGTGGAGAGCGGTACTATGAGCGCTGCAAAATATTCGCGAGACCATCAGTGGATACGCCTGGACGACGACGGGATCGCCACGGTCGGCATCACCGACTATGCACAGCGGCAACTCGGCCAAATCGTCTACGTCGATCTGCCGCTGATAGGCGCGGTGTTCGAGCAGCACGCCGACGCGGCGATGGTTGAATCGGTGAAATCGGCCGGAGAGGTGAAGGCCCCGGCAAGCGGCGAGGTCGTCGATGTCAACGCCGCGCTGCTCGAGGAGCCGCAGAAGGTGAATACCGATCCGACCGGTGAAGGCTGGTTCTTCAAACTGCGGCTTTCCAACGCCGAGGAGCTCGCGAGCCTGCTCGATGAATCCGCCTACAACGAGTTCGTGCAGGCGCTCACCTGAAACCGCCGGCCCGCCCCGGGGCACGGTCTCCGCCGTGCCTCAGGCGTGCCCTTGCTCCGCCAGCGTTCCCTTCAGATCGTGATCGCTGCTGCCCGTCACGCGCACCGTCGCGAACTGGCCGGCGCGCAGCGCCGCGTGCGGCTCGATGATCACCACGCCGTCGATATCCGGCGCGTCGGCGCTGCTGCGGGCGATACCCGCGCCGTCGGGTCTCACCTCGTCGACCAGCACCTGCAACCTGCGCCCGACCTTCTCCGCCAGTCGCGCGCGGCTGATGGCGGCTTGGGCCTCCATGAACCTGCCGCGGCGCTCCTCCTTCACTTCCTCCGGTACCGCGCCCACGAGGTCGTTGGCGGCCGCGCCTTCCACCGGCGAGTAGGTGAAGCAGCCGACCCGATCCAGTCGCGCCGCCGCGATGAAGTCGAGGAGTTCTTCGAACTCCCGATCGGTCTCGCCGGGGAACCCCACGATGAAGGTGCTGCGGATGGTGAGGTCGGGACAGATCCGGCGCCAGCCTTCGATGCGCGCCAGCGTGCCCTCGGCCGCCGCGGGGCGCTTCATGCGCCTGAGCACCGAAGGGCTGCCGTGCTGCAGTGGTATGTCGAGATAGGACAGGATCTTTCCCTCGGCCATCAGCGGGATGATCTCCTCGACGTGTGGGTATGGATACACGTAGTGCAGGCGCACCCATACGCCCAGCTCGCCGAGCGCACTGCACAATCCGGTCAGTGAAGTGGTGTACGGCCGATTGCGCCACGACCGCTCAGCATAGCGCAGGTCCACGCCGTAGGCGCTGGTGTCCTGCGAGATGACCAGAAGTTCCTTCACGCCCGCGGCCACCAGCCGCTCGGCCTCTCGCAGGACCTCGTCCACGGGCCGGCTCACGAGATCGCCGCGCATCGACGGGATGATGCAGAAGGTGCAGCGATGATTGCACCCCTCGGAGATCTTCAGGTAGGCATAGTGCCGCGGCGTGAGCTTCACGCCCTGCGGCGGCACCAGATCGAGATAGGGATCGTGCTGCGGCGGCAGGTGACGATGCACCGCGCCGACCACCTCCTCGTATCTCTGCGGTCCGGTCACCGCCAGGACGTGCGGGTGCCTCTCGCGGATGAGCCGCTCGCGCGCGCCCAGGCAGCCGGTCACGATCACCTTGCCGTTCTCCGCCATCGCCTCGCCGATCGCCTCCAGCGATTCCTCCACCGCGGATTCGATGAAGCCGCAGGTGTTGACCACCACGACGTCGGCGTCGTCGTACGTCGGGACGATATCGTAGCCGTCGACCTTCAGTTGCGTGAGGATGCGCTCGGAATCGACCAGCGCCTTCGGGCAGCCGAGGCTCACGAAACCGACGCGCGGCGCGGCGACGGTCCCGGCACGGACGCCCCTCCTGGGAATCGATCTTGCGGCGGTCGTGGCCTTGCGACGCGACATGGGAACTCGACAGCGGAACGGACGGGGGCGGCGATTATACCCCCTATGGTCAGCAACGAAAGTGGCTGCGCCGATGAACAGGCCCTCGCGCCCGGCAGGGGGCGAGGGCCTGACACGAACTGGAAACGCCGGGGGCGCTCCTGCGGGCTAGGCGCGCGCGACCTCGACGAGGTTGTCGAAGAAGGTCGGGCAGTGGCCCATGCCGCCGAAGACCGCCGGGGCCACGCTGTTGACGGTGCCGACCGGATTCAGCGTGCGCCAGTAGCCCAGGGTCGCCACCACGATCCCGGGGTTCACGTCGTCGGTGATCTGGGCGTCGCCCAGAAACTGGCCATTGTCGTTGTAGACGCGGATCTTGTCGCCGTTCTCGATGCCGCGCGCGCGCGCGTCCGCGCCGTTGATGAGCACGAACTGCTCGCCCTGGCCATGGATCTTCTTCGCCTCGTTCGCATAGCAGGAATTGAGGAAGCCGTGACTCTTCGGCGCGACGATGTTGAGCGGGTACCTTCTCGCCCGTTCCGGATTCGTCTCCGGACGGTTCCTCGCGGGGATGAAATTCGGTACCGGGTCGATCGGCTCGCCGCCCTGGAACCCGTCGTACATCTGCCGGAACACCGTGGCGACGAAATTGCCGTTCTTGGCGAGGCTGGAATGAATCTCCACCTTCCCCGAGGGTGTGGGGAAGTTGCCCTCCTTGTGCGGGCAGCGATTATCCGGCGTGCCCACGTTCAGGCGCGCGTAGCCCTGCCTGAGGAAGGTCTCCATGGTGATGCCCTTCATCGCCGGCGCCTCCCAGTTTACGTGGTGCTCGATCATCTCCCGGTCGGTGCGGGTGAACTGGGGATCCTCCCCGAAGCCCATGGTCCGCGCGAGCCGGCGAAAGATCTCGGCGTTCGGCAGCGACTCGCCTGCCGGCTCGATCGCCTTCTGGTTGTAGGTGAGGTAGAAGTGTCCCCACGACCAGACCATGTCCTCGGCCTCGGCGGCGAGCGACGCCGGCAGGATGATGTCCGCGTAGGAGGCCGTGTCGCTCATGAACTGATCGGCGACCACGGTGAAGAGGTCCTCACGCCGCAGGCCGGCGAGTATCTTGTCGGTCTCCGGCGCCTGCGTCACCGGGTTGGTGTTGTAGACGAACAGCGACTTGATGGGCGTCTTCAGCGGCAGCTCGCCGACGAGCGCGCGGCCGGTCTGCAGGATGTTGACGACCTGCGTGCCTTCCGGGATCCAGTCCGGGCGGCAGACGCGATCCCAATGGATGGGGAATTCCCACACCGGCATCTCCAGGGTGCCGCCACCGACGTGGCGCCAGGCGCCGATCAACGCCGGCAGGATCGCGGCCAGACGTATCGTGTCGGCGCCGCCTGCGCTGCGCTCCAGCCCCACGCCGACGCGGATCGCCGCCGGCTTCACCGTGGCGTATTCGCGCGCGAGCCTGCGGATGTCCGCGGCGCTGACGCCCGTGATCGACTCGGCCCATTCCGGCGTGCACTTCAGCGCCCGCTCCTTCAGTTCCTCGAAGCCGACCGTGTACTTCTCGATGTAATCGCGGTCGAGCAGGTTCTCGTCGACGAGCACGTTGATCCAGGCCATCGCCAGGGCGCCGTCCGTGCCCGGCTTCGGGGAGATGTGCCAGTCTGCCTTCTTGGCCGTGAGCGACTTGTAGGCGTCGATGACGACCACCTTGGCGCCCTGTTCCTGCGCGCGGCGGATGAACGGCCAGTGATGCAGGTTGGTCGACAGCGTGTTGCAGCCCCAGATGACGATGTACTTCGCGTGCACGAAGCTCTCCGGATCGACGCCGCCGGTCGGACCGACCGTGATAAGCCACGCCGTGGAAGAGCCGGAGGCGCAGAAGGTCTTCTCGCACACCGTCGCTCCGAGGCGATTGAAGAACGCGTCGCCGGCGGTGATGCCGTGCACCAGCCCCTGGTTGCCGAGGTAGGACAGCGGCAGGATCGCCTGCGAACCGTGCTTGGCGATAATCTCGTCCCAACGTTGCTTGATCTCCGCCAGCGCCGACTCCCAGGTGATGCGCACGTACTGGCGGCTGCCCTTCGGTCCGTTGCGCTTCAGCGGGAACAGCACGCGGTCGGCGTTGTAGTGGCGTTCGTCGTAGTCCTTGAGCTTCACGCACAGGCCGCCGTTGGTCATCGGGTGGTCGGGGTTTCCCTTGACGCTGACGAGGCGGCCGTCCTCCACCGTGTAGACGAAGGAGCACGTATCGGGGCAGTCGTGCGGGCAGGCACCGTGATATGTCTTCACTTGCGCGGACATGGACATGACCTCCAGCTCTTGCTTGTAGTAGTTTTGTACTGCCTCTGACCGCCGAGTCTCCTCCTGGTCCCCGGAGGTGTCAATCAGGCAATGCCGATGGGCCTCCAGGCCCGATCCTCGAGGCCGGGAAGCTTCAGTGCTGCCTCGTCCGCCGCTGAAGCCGCTCCCACAGGGTGCTGCAAACCTCCGGGCACCCTTGCGGAAGGGCCGTCGGGTCCGGACCTCGCTCAGGCGGCGCCGGAACCATCCTCGGCGATGAACTCCATCGCCACGGAATTCAGGCAGTAGCGCAGCCCCGATGGCGGCGGTCCGTCGGGAAAGACGTGACCGAGATGGCCATCGCAGCGTTTGCAGCGGATCTCGGTGCGGACCATGCCCAGACTGTCGTCGCGCAGGTAGACGATGTGATCCTTGTCGAACGGTTCGCAGAAGCTTGGCCAGCCGGTGCCGGAATCGAATTTCGCGCGTGAATGGAACAGCGGCAGACCGCACAGCCGGCAAACGTAGACCCCTGTCTTGTCGTTGTGCAGCAGACCGCCGCAGAAGGGATGCTCCGTGCCGCGATGGAGAAGAATGCGACGCTCCTCCTCGCCAAGTCGGCTGGCCAGGCGATCGCGCTCCTCCTCGCTCAAGGGCGCCACGCTGTAACCGGAGGCGGACACTGCCACGGCACTTTCAGATTGTCGCATCTCTGTCTCCCGATTCGGCTGCTACGTGCGTCCCGGCGGACGCGGTGAGGCCCGCGTTCCGCCCCTCAGCATCTCGGAGTAATACTTGCGCAGCTTTTCGACTTTCGGCAGCGCCACTGCCGCGATGTACGGCTGCCCGGGGTTCAGTCGCGCGTAGTCCTGGTGGTAATCCTCGGCCCGATAGAACGCGGTGAGCGGTTCCAGTCGCGTGACGATCGGCGCATTGAACACGCCGGCGGCCTCGAGCTGTCGTATGTACGCCTGAGCGACGCGCCGCTCGCCCTCGTCGGCAAAAAAGATCGCCGAGCGGTACTGGCGGCCGCGATCATTGCCCTGCCGGTTCAACTGAGTCGGATCGTGAGCGACAGAAAAGAACACCTTCAACAGGCGGCCGTAGCTGATGCGCCGCGGGTCGTAGGTGATATCCACGACCTCGGCGTGATCGGTCGTGCCGCTGCACACCGAGTGATAGTCGGCCGTTGCCGCATCGCCGCCCGCATACCCGGAGACCACGTCCAGCACGCCATCCAGCTCGCGAAACACCGCCTCCACGCACCAGAAGCAGCCCGCGGCCAGCACCGCCCGCGCGGACGACTCCCGGCTGTCCGCCTGGAGATCCTCCACCGGGTCGGGAAAGCGATCGGGTGAGACCGTCAGGCTCGCACCGCGCACGTCGCATAACATGGTGTGTCCTCCTCGTCGTGACTCCGCTTCGATGGAAGCCACCCCTGCGAGGTTACATGAACGCAGCGCAGCAATCCGAGGACTTCGTCGAGTCTGATGTCGCACAGCCGCAAGGGACTCGATCGGCAGCGTCGATGGGCCCGTCCGTGGCCCTGGCGGGGGATACAACTGCCCTGGCCGCGGTCGGAATCCCGATGACCTCCCTCAATCGTCGACGCTTCCTCGCGCTGGCCGCCGCGGCCGTGGGCTCCGGACTCGCCCCGCGATGGGTCGGCGCGCAATCACCGGTGCAGATCCATCGGCCGATCCCAACTAGCGGGGAGCGCTTGCCGGTCGTCGGGTTGGGCAGCTGGATCACCTTCAACGTCGGCGACGATCGGGCAAAGCGCGCGCAGCGTCGCGAGGTACTGCAGGCGTTCTTCGAGCAGGGGGGCCGGCTCATCGATTCCTCTCCCATGTACGGCAGTGCGCAGGAGGTCATCGGCGCCCTACTGCCGCAGGTGCGCGGGCGCGAGGCGCTGTTCGCGGCGACCAAGGTCTGGATCGTCGGGCAGGAGGTGGGGGTCCGGCAGATGCAGGAGTCCGCGGGGCTGTGGGGCGTGGATCGCTTCGATCTCATGCAGATCCACAACCTGCTCGACTGGGAGACGCACGTGGAGACGCTGAAGGCGTGGCGGGCCGAGGGGCGCGTGCGCTACATCGGTATCACCACCTCCCACGGCCGCCGCCACGAGGAGATGGAGCGCGCGATGCAACGTGAGCCGTTCGACTTCGTCCAGTTCACCTACAACATCGTCGATCGCGAGGCCGAGCAACGCCTCCTTCCGCTCGCGCGGGAGCGCGGGATGGCCGTGATCGTGAACCGCCCCTTCCGGCGCGGGGCGCTGTTCGACCGTGTGCGGGGCCGGCCGCTGCCGCCGTGGGCGGCCGGGCTCGGCTGCCGGAACTGGGCGCAGTTCTTCCTGAAGTTCATCGTCTCGCATCCCGCGGTGACCTGCGCCATACCAGCGACCTCGCGCGTGGATCATCTGCTGGAAAACATGGGCGCGATCCGCGGGCACCTGCCGGAGGAGGCCGACCGCCGCCGCATGAGCGAGTGGTTCGCCGCGCTGTGAGACTCCGCGTGAGTTCGGCGCGGCCCGTCCGCCACCCGTCCGCGCTGCGAACGCGGACGCGCGGGCCGCATGCCGCCGGTCAGCGCACCGGGCGAACGATCAGGGGATTGGCGCCGCAGTTCGAGCGGACGTCACTGCCGCAGCGCCGCGCCTTCAACCCGCGATCCAGGCAGACGCGGACCTCGGCCAGATACTGCCCGTCGCAACGCAGTGCGATCATGTCCCCGCGCAGGTCGGTGTTGGCAGCGAGAAACTCGTCGCGGACGGCGGCCGCGCTGGTGCGCACCTTCACGCGGTCGGGCCGAAACGTATCCGGTATGGCGATCGACGCACGGGCCTCGCGCACCTGCCCGAAGTAGGCGCCTTCATCCAGGCCGCTGCACAGACCGTGCTTCCTCCATTGATGGCGTATCAGCCCATCGCTGGGCATGAGCTCGCGCATGGCTGCGACAGTGGCGTCGCTGACATGCCTGTCACCGCCGCAGTTCTCGGGCGAGCCGCGCTCGTACTGAGGCCAGAGTCCATGCACGACGAACGCGTAGCGGCGGCCGCCGCCGCATTGCTGCGGGTCGTCGCGGCCGTCGGTGGCGCAGTGCTGGGGCGACCACGCGAGGCTCAGGACGTAATAGTCGAAGTCCCGTCCGCCGGCCGTCGCTGCCCTCGCCGCCTCCGGCCGCGCCGACGGATCGCTGTCGAAATTCAGGTAGCCGCCGCGCTGCAGCCATGCCAGCACGACGGCGACCAGCACCGCTGCCGCGGTGCTCTTCCATCCACCCGCGCGTCTGCATCTGTGCACGCCCGCCTCCCCTCCGTCGTCATCGAGGGCGGGATGCTAGTTGAATCAGCGGCCGGCCGTCACCTCGTACGCGCGCGAATGACCGAGACCGGCGCGCGAGCCCCGGCGGACCGACGACGCTCACGCCCGGGTCTGACCGGCCGCGAACATCTGATAGCCGCCGCGGCCGCGGCTCTTGGCGCGGAACATGGCGGTGTCGGCATGGCGCAACAGGGCGTCGCCATCGGCGCCATCGTTGGGAAACACGCTGACGCCGATACTGCAGGAGGCCGACCAGCGGCGACCGCGGGTGGTGTAGGGCATACTCAGCGTCCGCTGCAGCTTCTTCGCGACCACGGCTGCATCCTCGGCGCCGCGCAGGCCTTGGACGAGAACGGCGAACTCATCGCCGCCCAGCCGCGCCACGGTATCGCCGCCGCGCACCGAGGCGAGCAGGCGCTTGCCCGTCTCCACCAGCACGGCGTCGCCGGCCTCCCGGCCGCACGCCTGATTCAACCCGCGGAAGTCGTCGATGTCGATGTAGAGGAAGGCGAGCTTCTCGGCGTAACGGCTGGCATGCGCGATTCCGCGCATCATGCTCTCCTGGAGGGCCGCGCGGTTCTGAAGCCCGGTGAGCGCGTCGCGCGTCGGCGCCCGTGCCGCCATCACGCTCATCGCCTCGGTCTGCTGCCGGGCGCGCTGTAGCTCCAGACCGTCGGCGATCTGCCGCGCCAGTGCCATCATGGCCGCGCGCTGCCCGGCGGAGAGGATTCGCGGCTCGGCATCGAGCACCGTCAGCACTCCCGCGGCAGTGCCGTCGGAGAGAACAACGGGGGCGGCGCCGAAGAACCGCATCGGTCCCTGCCCGCATGCGAGCAGGCCGGCGTGCGCTTCCCGATCACGTTCGACATCGTCGATCACCAGCAGCCCCTGTCCCGCGAGCGCCTCCCCGCACAGCGACGCGTACAGCAGCGACTCCTCCGCGCGGGGCGCGGCGGGCTCCGTCGTCGCGACGCCAGCAGGCTCCAGTCGCAGGTTCGCGTGCGGGCAACCGGCGATCTGGCGGGCCAGCATGACCGCCGTGTCGGTCACCGACGCGAGCGCGAGATTGGGACCGGAGGCTGCGGCCGGGTGCCGGGCCCAGTCTGTATCCAGGCGCGCAGAAACGCTCTGCGGCAGGTCGGCCGTCACCGTTTCGGCGCTGGCGGGCGCGGTGGCGCGCAATACTCGCAGCACCTGCGCCACCTTCTCGAACTCCAGGGTCTTGTCGAAGAAGAACTCCGCCCCGGCACGACGGCACTTCTCGCGATAGGCCGGGTGGGGATTGTTGGTCAGCATGATCACCCGCGGCATGGGCTGCGTGCCGGAGATCGCCCTCAGCACGTCGATGCCGGTGCCGCCGGGCAGCTCGACGTCGAGGATCAGTGTCTGCGGCTGCAGGCTGAGTATGCCGGCGACGGCGCTGCTGATGTCGCCGGCCTCCCCGACCACCCGCACACCATCGACGTCCGCCAGCATGCTGGCCAGTCGCTCGCGCACCAGCCGGGAGTCATCGGCGATGAAAACATCCATACGGCGCCTGCCAGTGGCCCTCCCGATCCCGGGGATCGGCGGTGTTCAGCGCTCGGGCCCGGCTGCGTTCACGCCCGGTGCGGCGAGCCCCTCGGGGACGGCATCCGGATGAGCGTCGCCGCCTGCACGCTCGGACTCCTCGATCTCATCGTTGAACTCGGGTGACGCGGTCGTGGATCCCGGGGAGGCGTCCGCAGCGTCGACCGTGGACACCGCCGCCCAGGTTCCCCATCGCATGTATCCTGTGGACATGGCACACCCTCCCTCGGGCTAGCTCCGCACTGCGCGCAGACCGCTCAATTGACCGCGTATGCCTGTCGCGTCGCCTCGTGCGCCACCGAGCCGCTGCGGCCCTTGGCCGGCCGCTTGCGGAGCACCGGTTCGCCGTCGACCAGCTCGATACCCGCCTCCTCGCAGCGCTGCAGCAGGCGCGGATGCAGGTTGATGATGCAGATTCCGACGTCCGTCTGCTGCGCCCAGTTAACGAAAATGCGCAGCCAGTTCATGCCCGACTCGCCGATCTCGTTGACCTCGACCATGTCGAAGACGTACCAGTCGCAACGCCAGTCGTCGGGACGCAGGGACTCCCAGAACGAGAATCCTGCCGACAGGTCGAACTGCCCCTTCGGATTGATGAAAATGGTGCGTCCGCGCGTCGAAACCTTCAGGCCTTGTGTCATGCGTCTTTCCCCCTACCGCTTCTCGTTGGACCTCTGCCGTTTGCCTTTCCATCCTCGGCCGGCTGCCGCCGGCCCCGGTGTGTTCCCGCAGGGAGCCTCGCGCGCTGGCGGTGCTCTCCGGCTTCCGAACCCTGGTTCGTCCCGACGCTATCGGTGGACGAATCGGCTCGGACCTGATGGAGAGAAGATTAGGCAGCGCAACATCGGCGGGGTATCGGCGCATGGCTGAACATGCCGTAGGAAGCCGCCGACAGCTTTGTAGGTCGCAGTCCTACGCGCTGTCAGGCGCTTTCATGCCCCGCGGCATCCGCGGGGCGACTACTCGACCAGGTGATTCTGGATGCAGTAGCGTGTCAGATCGGCGTTGGTCTTCATCTGCATCTTGCTGAGCAGACGCGTGCGGTAGGTGCTCACCGTCTTTACGCTGAGATACAGCTCCTGGGCGATCTCGCTCACGGACTTGCCGGCGCCGATGAGCCTCAGGACGCGGAACTCGCGGTCCGAGAGCATTTCATGCGGCGCCTTGGGCGCCTCGCCGGTGAGTTCGGCGGCGAGGTGCTCGGCAAGCTCGCTGCTGACGTAGCGGCCGCCGCCCATGATGCGTCGCACCGCGCGCACGAGCTCCTCGGCGGCCTTGTCCTTGGTGAGATAGCCGGAGGCGCCGGACTTCAACGCCCGCACCGCGAAGTGCTCCTCCGCATGCATGCTGAGGACCAGCACCGGCAGGGAGGGGTGCTGCTTCTTGATCTGCCCCAGGCAGTCCAGACCATTGCGATCCGGCAGCGAGAGATCCAGCAGCACCAGATCGAAGTCGTCCTTCAATCGGGTGAACAGGGCGCCGGCCGTATCGACCTCGACCACGTCGAGCTTGGGGAAGCTCTCGGTAAGTATGTCGTGAACGCCGCGACGAACGATCGGGTGATCGTCGGCGATGATTATGCGCATGCCTGCTCGTCCTCCTTGGCGGGCTGCGCTGCCGCCATTGGAACGATGAGTCGCACCAGCGTTCCGCCCTGCTTGCGGGCGTGTACGTTGAGCACGCCGCCCATGAGCTGCGCGCGCTCGCGCATGCCGAGCACGCCGAGCGTTTGGGTGATGGGACCGCTGTTCTCTTCTATGCCGCGGCCGTTGTCCGCCACTTCCAGCACGAGGTTTCGCTTGTCGTGGCGCAGGCTCACCATGGCCTTGTCGGCGCCGCTGTGCCGCGCGATGTTGGTCATCGCCTCCTGGAAGATGCGGAAGACGCCCGAGGCGTAGGCCTTGTCGAGCACCAGTTCCGATGGCAGCATCAGCTCGCACTTCACCCCGGCGCGCTCGCCGAACTGGCCGGCATACTCCTCCATGGCCGCGATGAGGCCCAGGTTGTCGAGCAGGGTGGGCCGCAGGCGGGTGGCGATGCGGCGCACGACCGCGATGGTGGAGTCAATGAGATCGCCGGTGGCGGCTATCTTCTTGTGCAGGATGCTGACGTCGCGCAGCCCGGTCTTGTCGTCGAGCCGCCGGCGCATCCATGCCAGATCCATCTTCATGCCGGTGAGCGCCTGGCCCAGCTCGTCGTGCAGCTCGCGCGCGATGTGGGTTCGCTCTTCCTCCACCGCGGCATCGAGCTTTCGTGCGAAGGTGCGCAGCCGTTCGCGGGACTCGATGAGCGCACTGCCAGCCTTCTTCAGATCGGTGATGTCGCTGGCGATGCCGTCGAGCCGCAGCGGGTTGCGGAAGCTGTCGGTCACCAGGCGCGCCCGGTCCCGCAGCCAGCGTATGCCGCCGTCCGGCCGGATGATGCGGTACTCGTAATCGTAGTGACCCGTCTTCAGGATCTGCGCCACCGTGCTCTGCACGCGCTGCTTGTCGTCGGGATGGACGACGTCGAACCACAGGCTGGGCCGCGCGAAGAAGTCCCCGACCGGGCGGCCGTACACCGCCTCCGCGGACGGGCTGACGTACAGCGGCTGGCAGTCCTTTACGGTCGAGGACCACACCACGTCGTCCAGCGAATTGAGGATGCCGTTGAGGCGTTCGCGGCTGTCGCGCAGGGCGTCCTCGGCGGCCTTGCGATCGGTGATGTCGCGGCAGTTCACGACCACGCCGTGGATCGCCGCGGAATCGAGGTGCGCGCGGCCCACCACGTCGAGCATCCGCCAGGAGCCGTCGCGATGCCGCACGCGCAGCTCCGCGCGCCGCACCGCGCCGGGGTTCGCGATGGTGTCGCGCAGGGCCGAGTGCGCGGTGATGCGATCGTCGTGATGCACGATGTCGAAGGTGCTCTTTCCGAGCAGGTAGGCGGGTTCGTAGCCGAGAATGCTCACCACTGAGGGACTGGCGAAGAGGATGGCGCCCTGCCCGTCCATGATGAGGGTCATGTCCGATGACATCTCCACCAGCGCCCGGAAGCGCTGCTCGCTGGTGCGCAGCGCCCGTTCCGCCCGCTTGCGGCGGGTGATATCGCGCGCGCCGATCATTATGGAGACGACGCGCTGGTTGGCGTCGCGCAGCGGAGTCACCGAGCATTCCAGCCAATAGCGGGTCTCCTCCAGACCGGCGGCCTCGATCTCGATCGTGCCGGAGACGCCCTGCTGCACGCGCTTGAACAGGTCGCCGAGATTCTGCCGGTGATCCGGCAGCACGAACTCAAGCATCGGGCGGCCCTGCAGGGAAACCGCCGAGTCGGCCTCCAGCGTCAGCACACCGGAGCGATTCACCTCGAGGATGCGGCCGTCGACCGAGAGCATGAACACGGCATCGGGCTGCTTGTCGATCGCATCGCGCAGCGAGGCGATGGTGTGGCGAAGGTTCTCCAGTTCGCGATACTGGTTGCCGACGTCCCGGAAGGTGAGGATCAGGGCGTTGCCGTCGGACTGTCCGATCGGTGCGGCGTGGATCTCCACAAACAGGAATTCGCCGTTGAGGCGCGCGATGTTCCGCTCGACGGTTATCGGCTGGTCGGCGTTGCCCGAGAGCAGTTGCCCGATCGACTCGTGCAGCACGACTTGATACTCGCCCTGCAGCAGATCGAACGGGGAGCGGCCGAGCAACTGCTCGCGCGCGGTGGCGCCGAAGATCTGCATGGCGGCGCGATTCACGAAGCTTATGCGACCGCGCTCCACCGCCACCATCGGCACCGGCAGCAGCTGCGCCAGCCTTTGGTAGCGCTCCTCGCTGTGGCGCAGCGCGCCCTCGGCCAGACGACGCTCCTGCAATTGACCCTGCAACACCGCGACCTCGGTACCGAGCCGCTTCACCTGCTCGGCGTTGCGCTGCTGCGGGCCCGTGAACACGGCCGCGGCGAGCGCGGCGATGCTGGCGAACGCGAACGGCGCAAGGTTGTGATCGCTCAACACCCAGCCGGCGTCCGCGCCGGTGTAGTAGAAATACAGATAGCCGATCGCGAGCAGGGCGCTGCACAGGCCGGCGATCGAGCCGCTGTGATAGCTGCCGATCAACACCGCGAGCACCAGCGGGATCGGCGGCGGGCAGATCTGATCGAAATGCGTCAGCTCGAGCACCGCGATGATGCATACGGCGAGCAGCGGGCCGAGAAACTGGCGCACCCCGAGAGTCATGTTGGAGTCCTGTGCGTTCATCCGATCCCCGCATTCTCGCTGTTCGATCGCTCAACCTCGCGCGCACCCCGCCGCGGCGGGCGCGGCAGACCGGCCGGATTAGTAGCACAAGCACCGCGCCGTATCCAGCACGGGCGGTCACACTATTTCAAGGGGCGCGGGCCGCTGGCGCCTCCGGCTCCGGCGGCAGCGGGCCCCAGCACGCGGCGCGCAGCCCCGTCGCGCGCTCCGTGCGTCGGGTCACGGCCGCGCGCACGGCCTCCTCGCTGCCCCAGAGCGTCACCCGGGAACGGGCCCGGGTCACCGCCGTGTAGAGCAGCTCGCGCGTCAGGACGGGCGAGTCCGCGCTCGGCAGCAGCACCAGCACGTGGCCGAACTCCGAACCCTGCGCCTTGTGAACGGTGAGCGCATAGGCGAGCTCGTGCTCCGGGAGGCGCGCTGGAGCCAGCGCGCGGTAACGGCCGTCCGCCGTAGGAAACACCACCCGCGGGCCGCCGGCCTCGCGCCTGGCCAGCACCAGCCCGATATCGCCGTTGAAAAGCTGCAGGCCGTGGTGATTGCGACGCACCATGACCGCCCGCCCCGGGAACCAGCCGCGCGCGGGCTGCAACCCGAGCTCGGCGGCGAGCGCGCGCTCGAGCTCACCGTTCAACCACTCCACTCCGACGGGTCCCTCCCGCACCGCCGCCAGCACGCGAAATTCCGCGAAGGCCTCGAACGCGGCCCGCTCATCGCCGCCGCGCACCGCCTGCGCGTAACGATGCAGGTGCGGCGCCACCGCCGCGCGCCAGCGTTGCCGGTCCAGCGGCTCCTGCACCCAGCTGAGCTCGCCGCCGGAGCGCAGCGCCGCGAGGGCCTGCCCGGCGTCGCCACGGCGAACCGCGCCCGCCAGGGCCGCGATCCCGCCTCCTGCGGCGAAGCGGTAGCTGCGCTCGAGCAGCACGACGGCATCGCGCAACGGCGAGACGGCGGCCGCATCGACCGCGACCTCATGCCCGGTCGTCGCCCGCAGCCACGCCGCGAACGCGGGCGTGTACGCATTGCGTTCGGGACAGATGCTGCCGAGGACGGCCCCCGGCTCCACCGAGGCCAGCTGATCCTTGTCCCCGACCAGCAGCAGGCGCGCGTGCGCGGGCAGCGCATCCACCAGCTTGGCCATCAGCGCGAGGTCCACCATCGAGGCCTCGTCCACGACCAGCATGTCCAGCGGCAACGGCCGTTCGCGATGGAACGCGAAGCGGGTGGAATCCGGCCTACCACCGAGCAGCCGGTGCAGGGTGCTGGCGGAGTCGGGAATCAGCGCCTGGCTCTCGGGACCGACGGGCAGACCGGCCCGGGCCTGGCGGATGGCCTCCTGCATGCGTGCGGCCGCCTTGCCCGTGGGCGCCGCGAGCGCGACGCGCAACGGTGCGTCACGAT
>Ga0073934_10000366_pt1 | contig 131723 bp, 131 predicted proteins | sample LarsenN4metaG_FD_76834 | JGI IMG/M metagenome (GOLD analysis project Ga0073934, IMG submission 76834) | Hot spring sediment bacterial and archeal communities from British Columbia, Canada, to study Microbial Dark Matter (Phase II) - Larsen... ... | reverse complement strand
GATCGGTAGTGGGCCCCGCGGCTTTCCTGCCGGGCGAGCGCCCCCGCAACGATCGTTTCGGCCACATCGAGCAGCGACTGCAGCTCCAGGGCCTGGATCAGGTCGGTGTTGAATACGCGGCCGGTGTCCTGCACGGACAGGTATTCGGCACGCGCCTTCAGCTCCCGTACTTTCTCGGCCGCCTCGGTCATCGACTTTTCCGTGCGGAAGAGGCCCAGGTTCAGACTCAGCATCTTGCCCAGTTCCTCGCGAAGCTGCCAGGCGCGCTCGGTGTCGCGGTTCGTCATCAGGCGTTTAATTCTCGCCTCTTCGGCGCGCAACGTCGCCTCCAGGACGGCGCGCGGGACGACGGTCTTCACAAATTCGGCTGCCCGTATGCCGGCCCGCCGGCCGAAGACAATCGTTTCCAGGAGCGAGTTGCCCCCGAGTCGGTTCGCACCGTGCACGCTCACACAGGCGCATTCGCCGGCCGCGTAGAGCCCGGGCAGCTCGGTTTCGCCCCACTGGTTCGTCCGCACGCCGCCCATCTGATAGTGCGCCCCGGGCCGGACCGGAATCGGCGACTCGATCGGATCAATGCCTGCGAACTCGATCGCCAGCTCACGAATCTGCGGCAGCCGCTCCAGAATCCGTTGCCGGCCGAGATGCCGGAGATCCAGCAGCACGCAGCCGTCCACCCCGCGGCCTTCCAGAATTTCCCGACCGATCGCGAGCGACACGGTTGAGCGCGTCGCCAGTTCCATCTGCTCCGGCGCGTAGGTTCTCATGAACCGCTCGCCCAGCGTGTTTAGCAAGTACCCGCCTTCGCCGCGCGCCCCTTCGGTGATCAGAATGCCGGTGTCTTTGAGCGTCGTCGGATGGAATTGAACGAACTCCATGTCTTCGAGCGGCACGCCGGCACGGTAGGCCAGGGACATCCCATCGCCCGTATTGATCACGGCGTTGGTGCTCGTGAGAAAGACGCGGCCGCTGCCGCCGGTGGCGAGAATGACGGCCTTGGCCCCGATCGCATGCAGGCCGCCGCGCAGGAGATCCCAGGCCACCACACCGCGGCAGGCTCCATCCTCCACAATGAGCGCCGTCACGTACCACTCCTCATAGACGAAGAGCCGCCGCTTGAGGAGCTGCTCGTACATCGCGTGCAGGATCGCGTGGCCGGTGCGATCCGCCGCGTAGCAGGTGCGCGGAAAGCCCGCGCCGCCGAACGGCCGTTGCGCGATGCGCCCCTGCTCGTCGCGGCTGAAGATGACGCCCATCCGCTCCAGGTCCAGAATGTCTCCCGGGGCCTCGCGGCACATGGCCTCGATGGCGTCCTGGTCGCCGAGATAGAGCCCGCCCTTGGTCGTATCGAAGGCATGCGCCTCCCACGAGTCGTTCTCCCCAATCGCCGCATTGATGCCGCCCTGGGCCGCGACGGAATGGCTGCGCACCGGATGGACTTTGGAGATCAACGCGACGTCAAGCTGGGGAGGCGCGGCCACAGCCGCCCGCATGCCGGCCAGCCCGGCGCCGACGATGAGAATGTCGTGGACTTTCATGAGGCGGCGGCGGGAGGCCTGACGAACGGGATAGACCGGTGAACGATCGAAGAGGTGGCGGCCACCAACATGTACACATCTTGACCGAAGCGCGGCGATTTCGCAAGGCCGTCAGAGTGCGCCGATGGCACAAAACAGAGCTTTTGCGGAGCGCTGCGATTATGATATAGGAAGCGCGCAAAGGGATCCCGATGACATCGCCCTCCCAGCTTACTGCCTTTTTGTCTCCGCCCGATCCGTTCGTGCCGCGGCACCTCGGGCCCACCGACGCCGACATCCAGGAGATGCTGGCGACGCTGGGCTTACACTCGCTGGACGCGCTGGCCGACGCGGCGGTACCGGACTCGATCCGTCTCCGCCGGCCGCTGGCGTTGGGCTCGACCAGGGGCGAGCACGAGGTGCTGGCAGAGCTGCGCGCTCTCGCTGACCGCAACCAGGTCTTCCGCTCGTTCATCGGCATGGGCTACTCCGACTGCTTCACCCCGCCGGTCATCCAGCGGAACATCCTGGAGAATCCCGGCTGGTACACCCAGTACACGCCCTACCAACCCGAGATCGCGCAGGGGCGCCTCGAAGCCCTGCTTACGTTCCAGACCATGGTGGCGGATCTGACGGGCCTGCCGCTCGCGAACGCGTCGCTGCTGGACGAAGCGACGGCCGCCGCCGAAGCCATGCACATGTGCCTGGCCATTGCCAGCCGCGAGGGAAACGGCCACAGGGCCCGCTTCTTCGTCGCCGCGGACTGCCATCCGCAAACGACCGCCGTGGTGCAGACCCGGGCCGAACCTCTCGGCATCACCGTGGAGGTCGGGGCCCCCGATCGTGCGGACTTCTCCCGTGGAGACCTCTGCGGCATCCTCCTGCAATATCCCGGCACCGACGGGATCGTCCGCGACTACACCGACGTGATCGCCCGCGCGCACGCGGCCGGCACACTGGTCGTGATGGCGACGGATCTGCTGGCCTTGACCTTGTTGCGGTCTCCCGGGGAGTTCGGGGCCGCCATCGCACTGGGGTCCAGTCAGCGGTTCGGCGTGCCGCTCGGCTTCGGCGGCCCGCACGCGGCGTTCCTGGCCACCAAGGACGAGTACAAGCGCCAGATGCCCGGGCGCATCGTCGGCGTTTCGCGCGATGCCGAAGGGCGCCCTGCCTACCGGCTGGCACTGCAGACACGCGAGCAGCATATCCGGCGCGATAAGGCCACGAGCAATATCTGCACCGCCCAGGTGCTGTTGGCCGTGATGGCCGGCATGTACGCGGTCTATCACGGCCCGGACGGGCTGCGCCGCATCGCCGAGCGCGTGCACGGCTTGACGGTCCTGTTGGCCCAAGGCCTGCGCCGCTTGGGTTTCGACGTCGGCGCCGAACCGTTCTTCGACACGCTGCGCGTCCGGACTCCCGCCGTGCCGGCGGAGGCGATTCATGCGCGGGCCGCCGCGCGCCGCGTCAACCTCCGGCGCTACGAGGACGGCTCGATCGGCATCGCGATCGACGAGGTCACCACGGCGACGGACATCCAGCTCCTGTTCGAAATCTTTGCCGGCGACCGCCCGATCCCGTTCACGCTCGTCCAATTGGCCGGTGAGGCGCAGTTCGCGTTCCCCACGAATCTCGCGCGCACCGGCAAGTATCTCACGCAAGACGTGTTCAACCGCTATCATTCCGAGCACGAGATGCTCCGGTACATTCGCCGGCTGGAGGCGCGCGACCTCTCGCTCGTGCATTCGATGATCCCGTTGGGCTCCTGCACGATGAAGTTGAACGCCACGATCGAGATGCTGCCCGTCACCTGGCCCGAGTTCGGCCGGCTGCATCCGTTCGCACCGGCGGAGCAGACCATCGGCTATCGCCAGCTCTGTGCGCAGCTCGAGACGTGGCTCGCGGAAATCACCGGCTTGGCGGCGATCTCGCTCCAGCCGAACGCCGGTTCGCAGGGCGAGTACGCCGGACTGCTCGTCATCCGCGCCTACCACAAGCAGCGGGGCCAGGGACACCGGGACATCTGCCTGATCCCGACCTCCGCGCACGGCACCAACCCGGCCAGCGCGGTCATGGCGGGCCTGAAGGTGGTCGCGGTCGCCTGCGACGCACGCGGCAATGTGGACCTGGCCGATCTCGACGCCAGGGTGCGGGAGCACCGCGATCGGCTCGCGGCGCTCATGCTGACCTATCCCTCGACGCACGGCGTGTTCGAGGAAGGCGTGCGCCGGATCTGCGAGATCGTCCACGCGCACGGCGGGCAGGTATACATGGACGGCGCCAACCTCAACGCCCAGGTCGGCCTGTGCCGGCCGGGTGACATCGGCGCCGACGTCTGCCACTTGAACCTGCACAAGACCTTCTGTATCCCGCACGGCGGGGGCGGGCCCGGCATGGGACCGATCGGCGTCGCCGCGCATCTCGCACCGTTCCTCCCCGGGCACCCGGTCATGCGGCTCGGCGGGCCCCTCTCCATAGGCCCGATCTCCTCCGCGCCCTACGGCAGCCCCAGTCTCCTGCCGATCTCCTGGGCCTACATTGCGCTGATGGGAGCCGCGGGTCTGACGAAAGCCACGCAGGTCGCGATCCTGAACGCAAACTACATGGCGAAGCGACTCGAGAAGCACTTCCCGGTGCTCTACACGGGCGCGAACGGCTGCGTGGCGCATGAGTTCATCCTGGACATGCGGGCGTTCAAGGAGAGTGCCGGCATCGAGGCCATGGATATCGCGAAACGGCTGATGGACTACGGGTTCCACGCTCCGACCGTGTCCTTTCCCGTCCCCGGGACCCTCATGATCGAACCGACCGAGAGTGAATCGAAGGCCGAGCTGGATCGGTTCTGCGACGCGATGATCGCGATCCGCGGCGAGATCCAGGAGATCGTGGACGGGCGCCTCCCGAAGGACAACAACATGCTCAAGCGCGCGCCGCACACCGCGCAAGCCGTGACCGCGACCGAGTGGACACGGCCGTACACGCGCGAGCAGGCCGCGTTCCCCGCGCCCTGGGTACGCGAGCGCAAGTTCTGGCCGGCCGTTGCGCGCCTCGACGAAGCTTATGGGGATCGCCATCTGGTCTGCACCTGTCCCCCGATGGCGAGCGAGAGCTAGTACCGGATCCCCATCCGAAGGCCTTTGCTCTCGCGCGCCACCGACACATCATGACTGCCCCCACCCAGCCATCCACCCCGAGGCTCCGCGTCACCGCCGAGTCTCAACTGCTCTCCTTGTCCCACGTCCGCGGCCAACGGGATCGTCGTGAACCCACGTGCGAAGCCGCCGCTTAGTCAATCTCTGTTTACGTAACGTGTGCGCTCTTGTCTTTTTCATGGTCCGGCGCCGGCCGGCTGTGGTAATTTCTCGGGCCGGATGGCTGCATGCAGCGATTCTTCCACAGCGTTCCCCCTTTTGCTTGCGTTCATTCTCTACTACGCCGCACACACGCCGATGGCGTGGACATCGTCACCCTGAAAGACGGCAGCGTGCTCCGCAGCGAAGTCGTGGACATGGCAGACGGGAAGCGCCGCCCCAAAACGACCTTCGGAACGGACGAGATCATCTCGATCAAGTAGTCCGACGTCGCGCAACTCACGACGAGCCGGCCGCTCCCCTTTCATCTGAGATCTCATATGCGCGCTTCGTGGCGCAGGAGAGCACGCGGACGATGCTCGCGGCCCTGAAGGCGGTCATCGAGACCAAGGGCCTCTTCTGCAGCCTGTACGTGGACAAAGCCAGCCACTTTGTCACGACGCGGACGGGACGGAGCCCGCATCGGCCTCAGCAGGCGACGGCACCCACCCAGATCGGGCGGGCCCTCGCGCAGCTCGGCATCGAGCTGATCCCCGCGCACTCGCCGCAGGCGCGCGGCCGGATGGAACGCCTGTGGGAGACCTGGCAAGGACGGCTGCCACAGGAGCTGCGCTTGGCAGGCCTCACGACGCTGGAGGCAGCCAATCGGTTCGTGGTGGAGACCTGGGTGCCGTTTCACAATCGGACCTGGACGGTGGCGGCCGCGGGCGAGGGGACCGCGTTTGTCCCCTACACGGGCGATCAACTCGACCGCATCTGTGCGTTGCAGCATGAGCGTGTGGTCGGGAACGATAACTGCGTGGAGTTCGGCAAACGCCGGCTCCACATCCCCCAGACCGCGTGGCGCTACAGCTTCGCCAAATGCCGCGTCACGGTCTCTGAGCATCTGGACGGCGCGCTGAGTATCGGCTATGGCCCCCACACGCTCGGGCCACTATGATGCCCAGGGGCGCCGCTGCGCCGCCGGACCGCAGCGGGGCTGTCAAGCCGCCTGAGGAGCGTCGGGGGCTACTCGGTCGGATGGCCACAGGCAAACTACGTAGAGGCGACGCACACAATGGCTCGAGGACGCGCGATCACAGGAGGGGGCGACCTGAGGGAGAGGGGGGAAATCCCACGCCGCCCCCTCATCGGACCGGGCCGATCCCGGGCATGCGCCGTCGGCGGGAGGCGGCGGCACCAGATCAACAACCGGACAGATCATTTGCTACAAAAACCGGACATCTTGACGTGCTACGGACAAACATCAATATTTGGGGTTGACATTTGTTTCTGATCCCAATATCTTGCGGTCCTGCGGGTCCTGTCCCAATCCACATTGCGGGGCCTCAGTAACCCCCTCACCACGACACTGGGATGATGTTTCGAGTCGCTCCGGTGAACCGGAGTTGAGTGCCCTTCACCTCTCAACCGCATCGAAAGGAGGATTGCGCATGCAGATGACGGAGTCGAACGAAGAGGCAAGACTGGCTGCGCTGCATCATTTTGGAATCATCGAGACTGCCCCGGAACAGGCCTACGATGAACTTGCGCGCACGGCGGCGACCATTTGTCAGACGCCGGTGGCCCTCGTAGACTTTGTGGACCAGGACCGGGTCTGGGTCAAGGCGCGTGTCGGGACGGATGTGACGGACTGGCCGCGCGAAGGGTCGTTGTCGGCGCAGGCCATCCGCGACAACGATGTGTTGATCGTGCCCGATGCCACGGCCGACGAGCGATTCGCCCCCTCGGCGCCGGTCATCAGCGGGCAGCAGATCCGGTTTTACGCCGGCATGCCGCTCGTGACGAGCTCGGGCCAGGCGGTCGGCACACTGTGCGTGCTCGATTTTGAGCCCCGCGAGCTGACCCGGCAGCAGGTGGATTGGTTGCGGCTGCTGAGCAAGGAAGTGGTCCTGCAACTGGAGAGCCGGCTGGACGTCGCGGAGGCCGTACACCTGCGCACGGCGCTCGACGAGCACGCCGGTCTTCTGAAGGCGGCGGAAGACGCCTTGCGCCAGCGCGTGAGCGCACTCCGACTGTTCCAGACCGGCCGCGAGGATACGCAGGCCGCACGGGCGGCCCAGCTCAGCGGGCTCCTCGGCCGGTTTCAACAGGAGATCGACGCACGCACGCGGCTGGAAGCGGTCGTGAAGGACCGCGAGGATGAGCTGAGTCTCCTGCGGGGCCAACTGGCGGACGTGACGATGGAGCGATCCTCCGAGGTGGGGCGGCTCACTGAGCAGCTCGCGCAGGAGACCGCCGGGCGGCAGCGCGCCGAACAGGCGTTGCTCAATCGCGAGGGCGAATGGACCCACCACCGGTCGCATCTCGAGGGCATCATCGCGGAACAGACGGCGGCGCTGACCCGTATCAATGAGCTACTCCAGCAAAAAGATGCGGAACTCGTGCAGACGAAAGACGCGCTCACGCAGCGGGACGAGCAGCTTCGCAAGGTGGAGCAAGGCCTGACCGACATGGCACAGATCGTCCGGCGGGAACTCGAGCGGTACGTACCGGCGTAGCCTGCATGAGACACCGTGTGACGGGCTCCGGCGCGCGGTCTGGCGCCGGAGCCTCGTCACGCCTGCTTCTTGACCTGCAGATACAGCAAGCACAAGCCCACGATTGACTTCACGTCGCGGATGGTGCCGTCCTGCACCAGCTGGATCGCCTTCTCCAGCGGGACCTCCAGGACTTCCAGCACCTCATCGTGGGCGAGACGTTGGGTGCCGCGCGTCAGCCCGGTTCCTTTGTAGATGTGGATCACCTCGTCGGTGAACCCGGGCGTCGTGAAGATGCTGGTGAGCCGCTCCAACGTCGCCGCGCGATACCCGATCTCCTCTTCCAGTTCTCGATCCGCACAGACGCGGGGATCCTCTCCTGGGTGCAGCTTGCCGGCGGGGATTTCGTAAATATACCCCCCCACTGCGTGGCGGTACTGCCGAATCAGCACCACCGTGTGGTCGTCTTTCAGCGGGACGACCGCGGCAGCGCCCGGGTGATGGATCACCTCCAGCTCGACCGTGCGGCCGTTGGGCAGCGTGACGGTCTCGAGGTTCAGATTCACAATGCGACCCTTGTAGATGTTCTTGGTTTTCATACGGCAAGTGGCGCGAGGCTAGAGGCTAGAGGTCGGAGGCTGACTGACATACTAGGGTCACAGAAGTGGAGAAGCCGCGATTTCATGGCTCAAAATCTCTCCCATGTAGCAACACCCCCCCTCGCATCTCGCCTCTAGCCGCGAGCCCGTTTGTAGAACGGCGGCTTGACGACGACCGCCGGCACGATCTTGTTCCGAATTTCGATGGCGAGGGCGGTCCCGGGCGCTCCATGGACCGGCGGCACATACCCGAGCCCGATTCCCTTCTGGAGGAGTGGGGACAGATTCCCGCTCGTCACTTCGCCGATCACCTCGGCACTGGTTCCGCCGCGCAGAATTCGGAAGCCGTGCCGGGGCACGGCCTTCTCCAGCAGTTCGAACGCCACCAACCTCCGGCGAAGGCCATCTTGGCGCTGCCGCACGAGCGCCTCTCTTCCGATAAATTCGCCTTTCTCAAAGCATACCGTCCACTCTGCGTTCGCTTCCAGAGGCGTGGTGTCTTCCGAGATGTCGTTGCCGTACAGGAGGTAGGCCATTTCCAGCCGGAGGAGATCACGACAGCCGAGCCCGGCAGGCTTCAGGCCAGCCGCTTTGCCTTCCGTCACCAGCAAGTTCCAGACACCGAGCGCCGCATCGGCGGGTAGATACAACTCATACCCCGCCTCGCCGGTGTACCCCGTCCGGGTGATCACCACGGCCTCCCCCCGAATGCTCGTCTCCACACCTCTGCGAGGCTTGAGGTCCGCAATGCGTTGCACGCCCAGGCCCAGCAGGATCGCCCTGGCGGCCGGCCCCTGCAAGGCCAATTGCGCCAGGTCGGTCGAGCGGTCGCGGAGGTCCAGTCCGCGCGCGCCGTCAGCCTGCTCCCGCAGCCATGCGACGATCTTGTCCCGGTTCGAGGCGTTCACGCAGAGGAGATACTCATCCTGCTTCAGACGGTACAGGTAGACGTCGTCCTTGATGCCCCCGTTCGGGTTGCACACCATGGAGTAGTGGGACTCGAGCACCCCGAGCGTGCCCACGTCGTTCGTCGTCACATGCTGGAGAAAAGCGAGCGCGCCCGGTCCCGCCGCCACGACCCGCCCCATGTGGCTCACATCGAACAGCCCGGCGGCGGTCCGGACGGCCTGGTACTCCTCCACCACGCCCGCATACTGAACGGGCATCTCCCAGCCGGCGAAGTCCACCAGCCGGGCGCCCGCGGCCGTATGCGCTTCATACAAGGGGGTCCGCTTCATGGCCATCTGCGCCGCACCGTCGTTGACCCCGGCATCCTCACCGCAGCCCGAGCAGCTCCACTTCGAACGTCAGGGTCGCGCCCGGTGGAATCACGCCCGGGATACCTTGCGGCCCATAGGCAAGGTCCGGAGGAATGATCAACTTGCGCCTGCCGCCGACCCGCATTGTACCGACACCTTCATCCCAGCCCTTGATCACCTGCCCCGCGCCGACCCGGAAGGAGAAGGGTTGATTGCGGTCCAGTGAGCTGTCGAACTTCGTGCCGTCGGCGAGCCAGCCTGTGTAATGCACGGTCGCGGCATCGCCCAGCTCCGCCTGTCGCCCCGTGCCGACCACGAGGTCCACGTACCGGAGGCCCGAGTCGGTCGTCACCTCCTGGCCCCGCTGGGACGCTTCCTCCGCCACCGCGGCGAGCGCCGCACACACGAACACCACCAAGCTGCCGAGCATCACGTTGCGTCGTCCCATACGTGTTCTCCCCCTGTGGACCGATGATCGGATCCACGCTGAGAGTGGGCACGAAGCCGGCCGCAGCCCCCGCTGATCAGGAGAACCCGGCCGCCGCCGGCTCGGAAAACAGCGCTACGCTCGCCGTATAGCCGTGGAGGAAGTTCCTCCCGCCGACCGGCCCGATTTCCCCTTGGGCAAAGAAGCCCGCGACCGGTATTGCCCCGGCCCGCTCGCGCAGCACCGCGACATCGTGGTGTGGATGGCCGAAGAGGCCGCGTCCCCGCCCGCAACAACTGAACAGCAACGCACCGAGCGGCGGCATCCGATGCCGCGAGCGCTCCGCAGCCAGCAGCAGGTGCAGATCTTCACTCGCGGACCGGGCGTCCCGCACATGGAACTGCACCGTCTGGCCTTCCCGGATCAGATCGCCGATAGCCAGGCTGCCGGACGAACGATCGACTCCGATCAGGTTGCGCACGAGGAAGTCGCCGCGTTCGAACCGGTTTCGCTGCTCGTCCATGACAATGCCCAGGTGCAGCGCACGCTGGGCCAGGCCGCGGGTCTCGGGATCCAACTCTTCCAGCAGGGTCTTGAGCCGCTGGAGGGCCGGCGCTCCACCCAGTTCGTGGATGACGTTGTGCTCGGCCCGCGTGACGACGAACCGCTCACCAATCGGACGGCACCCCTGTGAAATCACCGTCCGGATCGTGACCGGCCCCGAAACCGCGACGCCGACCAGGCCCCCGTCGTACACCTTCTCATCAAGGACCAGGCGATGCTCGCCCGCCTCCCGGCCTCCACCCGCCAGGCCGCCGATGGCGGCGGACCCGGGACTCCGATCCGCTAGCCCCATGAGGACCTCGTCCATCGGCGACGAAAACGGATCGGCAAGCAGCACGCACACGGGAGGCTCCGTGACGCTCCCCAGCTCCTCGGGCCAGCCGGTCACGGGAGACTCGTCGCTCTGCAGACAGGAGAGCCGCATGGCAACCAGATGCGCGTCGGGGAGGCAGGCTCCCCACAAAGCCACTGCGGGTGCGACTTCAATCTCTTCGGTTCCACCGATGACGCCCTCGCCGGTGCAGCCGAGCAGCACGCGCGGAGCCAGGCTCCCGCGCACCGCCGCCGCCAGCTTGTCGGCTCGCTCGGCATAATGGGAGGAAAAGAAGAGAAAGGCCAGATCCGGAGGATGACCGCCCAACTCACGCCTGACGGCCTGCCCGACCGCAAACCCGGCCGCCGTCGGAGTGAGTTCGCGCGAGACTGAGACCGCAAACCGCATGGAGGGATGTTCCCGGCCCAATGGCGTGAGTCTAGCAACGCGGGTTCGAGTTTGTCTACGCGGACGCGCAGGCTCTAGGCGATAGGCTAGAGGCTCTGGGCGGTATCAGAACAGGGCCTATTCGGGCAGATTCAACTTTTCGCCACGCTCGGCGTACAGCTTCTTGTGATACCGCCACATGTAGGAGTGGTAATCGTCGAGTTGCGCCAGCAGGTAGTGCAGCTCGCTGGGGTCTTCCGCCTCGATCGCCGGGATGAGTCGCTTCTGCAAAAATGCGGAAAATGCCTTCGTCTTCTCCAGCGCCGTCAGCAGCTTGAGCGGTCCGCCGAGTTGGTAGTCGTTCATGACGTCTCCTCTACTCCGCAAAGTGGCCCCCGGGAACTAACCCACATTGTTCATGGGCGCTTCTGCTGCGATCGCGCATTCGCCGCCGCGACAAGCCCGGCCGTGACTCTTATACAGCCAGGCGGGCAGGCTCGCCGCTTGGTCGGTCAACGTACTGTTTCAAGTACGGCTCTCTCCCTCACGGCTCCGCGTGCCCGTCTCGCAACGCGACTGCCGGATACCCGATGCGCCTCGGAATGCACTGGGTGGACGCGATGAACCGTCGTGAATAATGTGGGCTGGGCGCGAAGAATACTCACTCATCGAGCCAAATGCAAGCCACGCCGAACCGCACGCGGTCGTCTACTGATGCGGACCAACGAGGGCTTTGAGACGCGAGAGGGAAATCGCCTCGACCCGGTGCCCGTCACGCCCGACCATGGTCGTCGCCGTCGTCAAGGCGTTGAGGATCGCCTCCTCGGTCGCCTCGACCGTCGCCGCCAGGATCGGATTGAGGTGTGTGTCGGCCAGGTGGGTCATCGTGAACGTACGTTCCTGCGGGTAGTGCGGGATCGTATTGGCCGTGGAGACAGCCAGTATGAAGTCGCCGCTGCCGTGGCGCGCCGTGGATCCGGTTCGCGCCAGGCCCAGCGCGGCGCGTTTGGCGAGCCGGCCGAGCTGCCGCGCATCCAGCGGGGCGTCCGTGGCAAGGACGACGATGATGGAGCCCTCGCCCTGGCCCGCGCGGGCGCCCTCGTCTGTCGAGGTTGCCGGTGCCGCCCCTCCATCGGGCAGGCGGGAACGTGACACCGGCGGTTTGTCATACAGTCGTCCCACAGGCACTCCCGCGACCAGCAGGTCCTCGCGGCGTCCGTGATTGGCATTCACGAGCACGCCAACCGTGTAGCCGCCGTCCGGTTCAGCCAGCCGGCGAGACGCGGTCCCGATGCCGCCCTTGAACCCGTAGGACACCATGCCGGTGCCTGCGCCCACGCTGCCCTCCTCGACCGGACCGTCTCGCGCGCCGTTCAACGCCGCGATGACATCAGCCTCGGAAACATGCCGTCCTTGGATGTCGTTGAGCCGGCTGTCGTCGCACTCGGCCACCACCGGCGTGAGGGTGTCGTCCGTGATCCCGATCTCCGGATACCGCTGGATCATCCAACTTATCACGCCGTTGGCAACGCGCGGCACGTTCAGCGTGTTCGTGAGCGCAATGGGATATTCGAGAAAGCCCGATTCCGCCACCCACGCCAGCCCCGTCATTTCACCCGTGCCGTTCAGCACGAAGGCCGCCGCCGGGACTTTCTTGTGCCAGACGTCGTCGCGTGGAATGATCACCGTGACGCCGGTACGCACTGGCCCTTGCCCCGGCACGAGCTTCCCGTCGCCCTTGATCAGCGTGACCTGTCCGACCTTCACGCCGGCGACGTCCGTGATCGCATTGAGCGGGCCGGGCTGGTAGCGTCCGATGACGACCCCGAGCTCCCGGGCCCGCATCCGCGGCTCGCTGCCAGCCTCGGTCACGACCGCACACGCGAGCACGGCGGCCATGATCATCGCGCCGCACGGACCGTCTCGCCGTGCTCGTATGGATCGCATGCTCCGCCTCGCTCACAGCCGCCCGTGCATGAGCGGGCGACGGCAGACCGGACACTGCTCGAGCGCGGCCAGGTCGATCATCCAGGAGGTGTGCGGGCGCGTCGCGACCATGGTCCACACCAGCTTCGCCCCACAGTGCGGGCAGCGGAGCGCGAGCGTCAGCCAGACGAAAGTCGCGACGGCCAGAAAGGCGCCCGCGGCCGTGAATCCCGCGAAGCGACCGCTATCCGCTCCGAGCGAGACGCACGCCACCGTGAAGCACACGATCGCCCCACCGAAGCCGGCGATGGCGGCATACAGCTTCCAAGCCTGGCCAGTCTCAATAATCCAGTTCATCGCTTCAGCTGGCGCGAGGGCCGAGTCCCCTATCCCATCGCCGGGGACCGGGGAATGCAACGGGTGCCACCCGCGCCTCAGATCTCATGCGTCGAGTCTGGCTCCGGCACGATCACCTCCATGCGGGAATGCTCGGCCCGTATCGCGGCGGCCAGCGAGAACGCCTGGCGCTCCTCCCCGTGCACGACGAAGACGACGGCGGGGGCCGGGTTGATGGCCCGCAGATAGGCCAACAGGTCGCGGCGGTCCGCATGCGCGGACAGGCCGTTGATGCGCACGACCTGCGCCCGCCGCGGCGTCGGCACGCCGAAGATGGGGACAGTCTCCCAGCCTTCCACCAGCTTGCGGCCCAGCGTGTGGTCCGCCTGAAACCCGACGATCACGATGATGTTGGCCGGGTCTTCGATCGCGTGCTTGAGGTGATGGACGACGCGGCCACCCTCGCACATGCCGGAGGACGCGATGATCACACAGGGGCCCTGCATCGTATTGAGCTTGATGCTCTCCTGGACCGACTCCACATAGTGAATGTACCGCGCGCCGAACGGGTCCCCTTCGCGCATGAAGGTCCGGTAGGTCTCCTCATCGTAGAGCTCCGGGTGCGACCGGAAAATCTCGGTGGCCTTCGTCGCCAGCGGCGAGTCGATGAAGATCGGGAGCGGCTCGACGTGGCCTTCGTTGACCAGTTCCTTGATCCGCATGACGATGTCCTGCGTCCGGCCCACCGCGAAGGCCGGGACGATGATCTTGCTGCGATGCGCGACCGCGTGCGCAACGAGCTGCTCGACCCGAAGCTTGTTCGCATCCCGGTCCTCTTCGTGGAGCCGGTCGCCGTAAGTGGACTCGATGATGAGCGCGTCGCAGGGCGGCGGCGGGGTCGGATCGCGGAGGATGGGCATCCGGGCGCGCCCAAGGTCTCCCGTGAACAGCACGGCGGTCGAGGACCCGCGCTTGCGGACCGTCACGTGGATCGCGGCCGACCCCAGAATGTGCCCGGCGTCGTGGAACCGAGCCGTGACGCGCGGGTGCGGCGTGACCGCTTCGCCGTACTGCGCGTCCACGAAGCGGCGCGCGACCGCGCGAACGTCGTCCGTGTCATAGAACGGCTCAACGCATTGCTTCCCGCGCCGTCCTTCCTTGCGGTTCACGTAGGCGCAGTCGCTCTCCTGGATGCGGGCCGAGTCCTCCAGCATGAGCCTGGTCAACTCGCCTGTCGCGCGGGTCAGAAGGATTTTGCCGTGGAACCGGTGTTTGGCGAGAACGGGCAGGGCTCCGGAGTGGTCAATGTGCGCATGGGAAAGCAGGACGGCGTCCACGCTCCTCGGCTCGAAGCCCAGATGGCGGTTTTTCCAGTCGGCCTCCCGGCGCCGCCCCTGAAACATCCCGCAGTCAAGGAGCAGCCGCACCCCGCCTGCCTCGACCAGGTGGCGGCTGCCGGTGACGGAGCGCGCCGCGCCGTGGAAAGAAATCTTCATGCGGGACGAGCCGGCAGGTGATTGCTCGCGATGAGGTCCCAGACCTCCTGCGCGGTCTCGGCGTAATGGAACAGCCGGAGGTCCTCGGGGCTGATGAGGCCCTCCTCCACCAGCATCGGCCAGTTGATCAGGCGCTCCCAGAAGGCTCGCCCCACCAGCACGACGCTGACCCCGGTGACCTTGCCCGTCTGCAGCAGCGTCAGCGTTTCGAACAATTCGTCGAGCGTGCCGAACCCGCCCGGAAAGGCCACGAGCGCCGTGGCCCGCAGGAGGAAATGCATTTTGCGCAAGGCGAAGTAGCGGAACTGGAAGCACAGGCTGGGCGTGATGTAGGGATTCGGGCGCTGCTCTTCCGGCAACGTGATGTTCAGCCCGATCGATTTCCCGCCGGCTTCCGCGGCGCCCCGGTTGGCCGCCTCCATGATCCCCGGGCCGCCACCGGTCATGATCACGAAATCACACTGCCCGTTGATCTGGCAGGTGGAGGACACCAGGCGGCCGAACTCGCGCGCCATCTCGTAGTACGGCGACAGCGCGACGTGTCGCCGCGCGATCGCCATGGCCCGCTGCCGTTCCGGATCGCCCGGTCTGCGGGCCAGCTCAGCTTCGGCTTTTGCCAGCCCTTCCCGTGCGCGCCCGGGCTCGACGAGCCTCGCGCTCCCGAAGACCACGATCGTCGAACGGATGCCCTCTTCCTGCTGGATCAGCTCCGGCTTGAGCAGCTCGAGCTGCAGACGCACGGGACGCAGCTCATCGCGCCCCAGAAAGTCCAGGTCCTGATCGGCGCGACGATAGGACGAGGATTGTAGGATCGCCCGGAGCAGCCGATCGCGGTTCGTTGGGTCCGTGCTCACGCCTGCGCATTATAGCTGGACGGGCGTGGGCCGACAACGGCCCAACTCGGGGCTAGAACGAGCGGGCGGCTTTGTCCTCCTCGCTCTCCTGCGAGAGAGCGGGATCATCGAAAGGCCAGGCGCGGAAGCGGGAGGCGTTCGCATTGTGGGCGAAGACGCGCTGCCGAACCACCCAGTTGCGGTCGAAAAAGACCAGGAGCTCTTCCGTTCCCGCTCCGCCGCGGTGCAGGATGATGTCGTCGGGGACACCGGGCGGCGTGAAAAACTTCAGGAGGTACCCGAAATTGACACGGAAGCGCTTGAAGTCCAGAAAATGATAGTGCGCAACGGGCCCGGAGTCTGAGTCCGAGAGCTGGTCCGGAGCGCCAACCCGCGCGACCACGTCGTGGAACGTGGTCCGGCCCGGGACGACGAAGCTGACATCCTCGGGCTTGATGACTGCGTTGACCGATACCCGCTGCCACGTGAGCGGGCAGCCGGCGAGGCCGAGCCCGACGACCAGCAGGCCGACGAGCAGCCAGGCCTGCGACCTGTCGCGCGGGCCGCAGGCGCTAGTCCCCGAACGGCCAGAACTGAAACTTGAGTCGGTTGGTGCGCTGGCCGAAGACCACATCATCGACGATGCCCCTGCTGTTGAAGACGATGTAGAGATCGTCGCTCTTGATGTTCGTCCGGGAGAAGAACAGGATCGTACCGGACTTCAGGTCGTACCGGTAATACTGATAGATCTCATGGTCGTTGACCTGGACGATCCGGTCCGGCGCGCCGAGCCGATTGGTGACGTCGGCGCGTGTGCTCACGCCCCTCTGGATCGCTTCCACCGCCTCGGGATTCAGCTCGTCGCCCAGATTGGCTCTGACGAACGCGCAGCCCGAAAGGAGAACCAGGCTCATGACTGTCGCCAGCTTAAGCAGACCCCTCATCGTGCGTCTCCGTCTTCCGTGTTTGCGCCGGGTTTCGCGCCGGGCCGCGGCCACTCCCGCTGCGTGGAAACCCGGTGAGGGTCCCGACTGGCCAGAACAAAGTCCTGCTCGCACACCCGGTAGGTCGTGGTCGCCAGGCCGACCCGCGCATAGGCGGTCTGGGCTTGGATGTTCTCGCTTTCCACGTAGAGCCGCACCCCGCAGACATCGCCCCGCGCCCGCACCTCGCGCACCACAAACTCATGCAGGCGGCGATAGACCCCGCGACGGCGCCAGGGCGGATCCACGTAGACACTCTGGATCCACCAAAAGCTCCCGTTCCGCCAGTCACTCCACTCGTACGTCACCAGGAGCTGGCCGACCACACTGTGAGGCTTGGCGCCGGGCACCTCCGCGACGAGATAGAACCCGCGTGCAGGGGACTCGAACACGGCCCTCGTCCCCGCTCGAAGCCGGTCCCAGTCAAGCCGCCGGCCTTCCGTTTCGACCGCCATGGCCATGCTGAAGTCCACCAGCACCTCCAGGTCGGCCGGCGTCGCCCGGCGGACGATCAGGTGATCAAGTCCGGCCATCGCGGCGGCCCTCCCCAAGCCGCGGCACACCCGCACCCGGCCCTTCCACGCGCCGAAGCCACCCAGGCCGGGGGCGAAAGAGCCCGGCCGAAAACTCCATCTTCATCGCATCCTCAACCGGCAGGTGCAATGGACAGACCTGCTGATGCGGCACGAACGCGAGATATCCTGTAAACGGATGGATGGCGGTCGGCACGAACAGCATGACGAGTGGAGTCGTCGAGACCTGCTGGATCGGCGGCGGGGCCGCCCCCATGACGAAGCCGAGCGCCCACAGACCGTCCCGCGGGAACGGGAAGGCCACGACGGTGCTCCGGTTGAATCGTTGCCGGAAATTCAGGATATCGGTCATGCCTTGCAGCGTGACGTAAATGCTGCGGACCAGGGGAACCCGCTTGAGTGCCTCCTCGGTCAGTCGCACCAGGCGCTGGCCAAGGAACTGCGTGCCCAGCACCCCGGCCAGCAGGATGATCGCCAGCAGCAATGCGAGCCCCAGTCCCGGTACGCCGGCCGTGACCGACGGCCCGAGCAGCGCCGCGATCCAGCCCTCAACCGTGGACACAAGGGCACGCAAGATCAAGTACGTCCCCCATGCGGGGACCAGGAGCAGTACCCCGGTGAGAAAGACGCGCCTGATACTGTAATGGAGTCGGCCCATGGATCTCCCGGCGAATGGGTGCAGTCTAACAGATTCGTCCGACGCGTTCACGGTTCCGACGACTTTGCGGCGCGACCCGACCTCACGGCTCGCCCGCGGATGGCCAGCAACGCCCTTGATCTTCGGATACCAAATCTTCTAGACTTGGCGCGGCATTCGACAGTCACGGCGCCGTGCGGCGACGGGGAGGGACCATGACAGAGACCAAGACCGGCCACGTCAACCTTGACAAGGAGCTCCTCGCAATCCTCTGCTGTCCGGAAACCAAGCAGGATGTCGCCCTGGCCGATCAGGCCTTGGTTGCGAAACTGAACGACCGCATCGCCCGAGGAGACTTGAAAAACAAGGCCGGGCAGCCTGTCCGGGAGAAGCTCGACGGTGGCCTGATCCGCGCCGACAGGAAGATCTTGTACCCGATCCGGGAAGACATCCCGGTCATGTTGATCGAAGAAGGCATCCCGCTCGAAGGCGTCGCGTAATCAGCCGACCTCGTCCTGCGCGGGCGGCGTCCGTCGCACGACCGAGTCGCCCACCCCTCCCGCATGGATTGCCCCGATTGCTTGATAGCCGTCTGCAGGGCTCAGGAAAGAGATGGACCGGTACGCGTTACGGGATGAATAAGCGAACATCCCGCTGCTCGCGATCGGTCTTGGAGCCAGTGGACGTCCCGCATTCGACGCAGAGGTATTCGTAGAGGTTACCGGTGGGCAGGACCAGCAGCAGGCGTTCCCGCGCCGGGGTCGCTTGTCGGCACTTCGGGCAGAACAGCAGCGAGGCCTGAAACGAGGCATAGCCGTCGCGGCCAGCCGCCGGAGACCGCTCGAACGGATTGGGACGGCCTGCCGGATGACTTCGGGAAGGGCGCGGGCCGGGCGGCTCTGAACGAAACGACGGCATGGGCGGATTCTACTGAAGGGAATTTTGAACGGTCAAGCGGATGGGCGAGCCGGAGGGGCGCTCCGGTATCCCACGGTCAGATCCCGTCCGCATCTTCGTCGGCCGCCGTGTCGCCGGCCCGGCTGCGCCCGTTGACCACCCACCAGAGCGACCGGGCCACCTGCACCACGACATACACCGACAGGCCGATGAGCAGACCCTGCAAGGCCGAATCGGCTCCAGCCCAGCGGTCCGGAGAGTGCAACACCAGGCCCAGGACAATGTGCCCGCCGAGCCCGAGGCACAGGGCGAAAATGATCCACTCTCGGACGAGCGTGGCTCGGCGCGTGGAGTCCATGTGCCCAGACCGGTTCGTGTGCCGAGGAGTGAGATCCGCTGGTCCGCGGAGAAGGGGCAACAGCCGGCTAGCCCGTCCTCAGACTGAACTCTTGGCGCATTCGATCTCGGTGACGGCGATCAGGCCTGCGAGATAGTCCGAGACGAAATTGAGCGCGGCCTCCCGCCCGTCGGCCCGCCGACCTTTCTCTCGCCGTTGGACCGACAATTCGTGATCCAGGTCGGATTTCACGTCGGTCAGCAACCGATGCAGAGAAGGCGGGGTGAGGTTGGCATCCATCTCTTCCAGTTCCTGGCACCGATCCAGGACCCAGTTGAGCCCTTCGATTTTGCCGGCGTAATGCTCCTGATCGGCGGCATCCAGTCGCGCCATGGCGGTCGCAAACGTCTGCGCCTCATACACCAAGTTGTAAAAGCTCGTCACGGCACGCTGCAAAGTCGGATTCATACACTGGCCTCGTATAAGATGAGAGAATTATCTCATTATACATGAGAACGCCCCGGCAACAAGCCGTTTTTTCGTCTTTTTTTGATCGAGTCAGGTGAACAGCAGCGCGTGGAACTCCGCCATAAAGCCGTAATAGAGCGGGGCGAAGTCCTTGAGGCTTTGCGGGCTGATCTCTTTGAGGCGCTTGAAGAAGAGGATTTGATGACGGGGGTCGAGTTGTTCGAGGAGTGTACCGAGTTGCCCCATCGTGTAGCTGCCGGCCGGCACGCTCAAGACATAATGCACCAGCCGTTCGACGAATTGCTCGGCCACGTAGTCGCTGGTGATCAGTCCGTCGGGCAGTTTCCCCGTGGCCAGGAACTCGTGAAATGGCACGGCCTGTGCGGCAAACGGGAGCGGCGTCGGCGGTTGCGTCGTCATCGCGACCCCACTGTACCCAAGCCCCCTGAACCCGTCAAGCATCGCCAAACGCACACGGCTCTTCGGCCGTTCAGTCTCTTCCGTCCATTCAGTCGTTCCGTCCATTCGGTCGTGTGGCCCTTCGATGGAACTGATTAGACTGACCAGACGGTCCGCGGCGCTCAGCTTGACAGCCTCTACGACGGCCAGTAGAATCGAGCCTCTCCGCGAGGACGCGAGCGGGAATAGCTCAGTGGTAGAGCATCGCCTTGCCAAGGCGAGGGTCGCGGGTTCAAATCCCGTTTCCCGCTCCATTCCGCGCCTTCGTTTTCCCCCGACATTTGAAGCCGCTGCGGGCCACGGGTCCCTGGAGCAACGGGTACCCGGCTGCCCGCCCCTCGCGACCCGAGGCGTCCCCGCTCCACAGCACCTCACACCTTCCCATTGACTTCCCGCCCCGCCATGCCCACACTGAGCCGGTCGCTCTTTGCGCATGCTTTCCGATCTCGTCACCCTGGCTGACGTGCAGCGGGCCGCTTCAATTCTGGCCGGCGTGGCCCGCGTGACGCCCGTCATGACCAGCCGGCAATTGGACGACGCCGCCCAGGCGACCGTCTTCTTGAAGTGCGAGAACTTTCAGCGCATCGGGGCGTTCAAGTTTCGCGGCGCCTACCATGCCATCGCGACGCTGCAGCCGGAGGCGCAAGGACGGCCGGTGGTGACTCTGTCTTCCGGGAATCATGCGCAAGGCGTGGCGCTCGCAAGCTATCTGCTCGGACGCGAAGCCCACATCGTGATGCATCAGCCCATCAATCCGCTCAAGTACCAGGCGACCGTGGGCTATCACGCCACGATTCACGAAACGGCGGACCGAGAGGCGGCCGAGCACCGGCTCCGCGACCTGTTGGCGAAACTTCGGGGTGTCTATATCCATGCGTTCAATGATCCGCGCGTCATCGCCGGCCAAGGCACCGCGATGCTGGAATTCCTCCAGGCCGTGCCGGACCTGGATGTGGTGCTGGCGCCTGTCGGCGGCGGCGGCCTGCTCTCGGGCACGGGGATCGCGGCGCACGGCCTGAAGCCATCGCTGCAGGTCTATGCCTGCGAACCCCTCGGCGCGCTGGATGCGATGCACTCTGTACGCGAGAACCGCATCGTACCGATGCCCGACCCCCGGACCATCGCGGAAGGCCTGCGGACCAGCATCGGGGATATCACGCTGCCGATCCTGCGCCGGCACCTGGCCGGGTTTTTCACCGTCGCGGAAGACGAGATCGTCGCGGCGATGCGCTTCGTGTTCGAGCGGCTCAAGCTTGTGATCGAGCCTTCCAGTGCGGTCGCGCTGGCGCCGCTGCTCCGGCGGGAGGCTGCCCTCATGGGAAAGCGCGTCGGGGTGATCGTGACCGGGGGAAATGTGGATCTGTCGGCCTATTTCGACAGGCTGCGCGGGACAGCCTGAACGGAGCGCGGCGGCGACACCGGTCTTCGCAGCGCGCGCAGGGACTCCAGGACCGTTTCCGCCTGCGCGAGGTCTTCGGGAAGCAACGGCGCCTGACCAAATCGCACCCGGCAATAGATCGCGGTCACAGGCTCGATCAAGCGTCCGGCGTCCGCCCACTCCTGGTGGACGCGCTTCGCAAACTCCAGCGGCGTGACGCCCGGCGCCTTCGCGAACCCGCGCGACTCCAACAGCCCGAGCATCTGCCCGTACAGCTTCACGACCGCGGCCTGCCGCGCCGTCGGCAATCCCGGTGAGCGGACCCCCACGAGGCCCCGCGTTCTCGCCCAGTGTCCCGCGAACACGATCGCCAGGGCGACCCCGATCAGCGCGCCGGCGAACGCCAGCCAGTCCGCGGTGCGCACGACGGGCGCCGTCCAGACGCGGAGCGCGCGCATCCAGTCCGCCGCCGAGGCCAGGAGGCCCGACGCCTGCGACCGCATCCGCTCGCCTTGCTCGCGCACGGCCTGTGCCACCGCCATCTGGTCGCGAAAACTGTACTGGATGACGAAGCGGTCCCATTTCAGGCGGATCGAATCCAGGAGCCGGCCCGCTTGGGTCCAGAGCACAAGGTCCGGCACCACGGCGCCTTCGCTTGGGGTCGGATCAAACGTGACCCACCCGGAACGGGGGAAAAAGACTTCCACCCAGGCGTGCGCGTCCCGCTGGCGGACTGTGTAGTACTTCCCGAAATCGTTCCACTCGCCCTTGAGGTACCCCGTCGCCAGCCGCGCGGGAATGCCCAGGGTCCGCAGCATGACGACCATGGCTGTCGCATAGTGCTCGCAGTAACCGGTCTTTCGGATGAACAGGAAATCTTCGACCGGGTTGACCTGGCTCTCGCCGGTGACATCGAGGCTGTAGGTGTAATTGCCCTGGAGATGCCGCTGGAGTGCGTTGGCCTTCTCGTAGGCTGTCCTGGCCTGGCTGGTGACCTGCCGGGCAAGCGCCCCGATCCGCTCGCTCATCGGGGGCAGTTGGAGGAAGCGCCGCGAGATCGCCTCGGGGTAGACCAGGGTCGCGGCCCTCCGTTCGTGCTCCTGCAAACGGCTCGGCATGGAGAAGGCCGTGTACTGAAAGCGCGCAGACAGCGGGTAGGGCAGATAGACGTTCCCCATGCCGTCCGTCTGCAGCGCCAGGAAGGTTCCGGAGACGGCCTGCACGAAGGGGACCCCGAACAAGGCGGGCGTATCCAATGCTTCGATCAGAATCTCCTGGCGCAGATGGCCGGGACGTTCCGTGAACGCGTCGGTCTCGCTCATCTGAAAGACGCCCTCCATGGAGCGGGCCAACGGTCGACGCAGCGCCAGGCTATTGCTCCAGGAGCGGCCATCGTAGTGGTCGTACGCGGCGCCGCGGAAGTAGAGCCGGTGCTCCATGGGGCCCTCGAGATCCGGCACCTCGACGCGCAGGACGACGGTCTGATCCAGCTTGATGACGCCGATCACGCCGAGGTCCACTTTGTCGGAAAACCCCGACGTGCGGATCACCTCGGCCCTCTGCTTCTGAAAGAAGCCGACCCCGGTCCGCGGCGTGACGAAAAAGATGGCCAGGGTCAGACCGAATGCGCCGACCGCGATGACGTTGGTGCGCCAGAAAAACTGTGCCGTGATGGGCCCCGGCGCGGCGGACGGGGGCGTCGCGCCCGGTCGGGACAAACCGCCGACGCGCGCGTCCTCGGCCTCGTTCCGCAAATGGTAGAGCAGCAAGGACCAGATCGCAGCCAGCAGATAACAGACGAAGATCGCGGCATACCACAGTTCCACGGTGAGGGCGGCCGACGCCAGGATCTCGAGGAAGCTGATCGCGTAGAGGTGAAGGAAGTCCTTGCGCTGCTGGAGAGTCAGCAGCTTGGTGACCATCAGGACGACCAGAAAGGAGACACCCGCCAGAAGCAGGTCCTGCGAAAACCAGATCCCGTCTGCCAGGAAAGCCGTGAAGCCGAAGAGAAGGATCGCGTTCCAGGTGCTGCGCGTCAAGTGGAAAACAGCCCAGCTCGCGCCGTGCCCGGCGACTTGCAGGAGGCTGAGCACCAGGGCGGTCAGTCCGAACGCGACCAGCACGAACGGCAACTTGCCGGTCAGCACGAGCCCGGCGAACCCGGACGCCGCGAGCAGAATGGACGTCAGTCTGAAGGCCGGCTCCAGAGTCATGCGGGCTCCTACATCCGAAGGATCAGCGAGACGTTACGATAGGCCTGTTCCGAGGCCGCGGCCTCCCAAGGCAACACGAGCACGATACAGTCCCCGGACGGGCTGTCCTCCAGTCGGGCCATGGGAGTGGAGGACCCCGCCTCGATGCCCCTGGCTCCGAGCGGCTCGCAGAGTGCCAGCGCCCGCAGCAGATGATCCCGGTGGCCTTCGCCCGCGCCGTGCGGTATCACCTCGTCGCCGAGCACAAGCCGCACCGCATACCCGCGCTCGGCGAAATGGGTGACCAGCGAGGCCGCTGCCGAGACTGCCCGCTCGAATGTCTGTTCGTCCGGCGTGGACGCGTCGGGCGTCCGCATAAACCCGTTCGGTGCATCGAGCGGCAAGACCACCGTGGCCCGCCGCTCGTCCTCCGCCTCGGTCTCCTTGACGATCAGCGCGCCCTGCCGCGCAGAGGTCTTCCAATGGATCGAGCGCGATTCGTCCCCAGCGTGATACCCGCGCAGGTTGTACAGGGCCGCCCCCTGACCTCGCTGGTACCGCACCTGATCGGCTCCGAGCGCGGCGAGCTCCTGTGCGAGGTCCACCGGCAGAGGTGTCACTTCCGGATACACAATCGTCTCGGAAACCAGCGGCACTGTGGCCGTCTTGTTGAACAGTCCGAAGGGGAACCGCGTGAGCAGCCTGACCTCCTCGATCCGGTGGCGGCCGCGGCGCGGCACCGACAGGGAGAACGCCTGCAGCGCGGACGCGCGCGGAGCCAGGTGCAAGAGCCGGACGCCGCGGTCCACCGGCGCGCCCGCGACCACGTCCTGGAGGCGCAGCGAGAACGTTGGGAACCGCGGTTTGCGGTTGGTGATGGAGAAGAACCCCGTGGCCGGCTCTTTGGCAAACAGCCGGGTCGGCAAGCGGCGATGGATCTCCAGCGCTTTCAGCGACTGCTCGGACAGCACGCCTGACATGACAATGAGGCTGAGCATCATCGCCAGAAGCAGGTAGAGCAGATTGTTGCCGGTGTTGATGGCGGCGATGCCGACGGCGAGGGTGAACAGAACGAAGCGCGTCCCTTCCGGCGTCAGGCGGATGGAGCGGCCGCGATAAAACCAGCGACAGAAGGCGCGGATGCGGGCAAGCATGGCGACCGAGGGGCGAGGCCCGGGGCGAGGCGCCCTCGCCCCGGGCCTCTCGCCCATTTACAGAGGGACCGGCACCGACTGGACGAGGTCCACGATGATGCGTTCCGCGTCCTGGAAGCGACGGCCCCGGGGTTCCTGGCTGCCGCTGACCATGACCCGATGCGACAGCACGAGCGGCGCCAGTTCCTTGATGTCGTCCGGCAGGCAATAGTCGCGATCCCGCACGAACGCGAGCGCCTTGGCCGCTTTCTGCAAGGCCATGGCACCGCGGGTGCTTACACCCAGGGCCAAGAGCTCGCTGCTCCGGGTGCCCGTGACGATCGCCAGCAAATAGTCCATCAACGTCTCGTCGAGCCGCACCTTGTCCACCGCATTTTGCAGATCGAGCACCTCCTGGGCAGAGAGCACCGGCTGCAGCTCGTCCGCGGGGTGGAGGCCCAGCTGGCGATCCAGGATCTTTTTCTCTTCCGTCGCGTCCGGGTACCCGATCTTGGTCCGCATCAGGAACCGGTCGAGCTGGGACTCCGGCAAGGGAAAGGTCCCGTGATGCTCGATGGGATTCTGGGTCGCAATGACCATGAACGGCTGCGGCAGGGGATGCGTGACGCTGTCCACGGACACCTGGGCGTCGTTCATGGCCTCCAGCAGGCTGCTCTGCGTCTTCGGGGTCGTCCGGTTGATCTCGTCGGCCAGCACGATATTGGCGAAGATCGGACCGGGCTTGAACTCGAACGCCTGGCGCTGCTGGTGGAAGATCGAGACCCCGAGAATGTCCGAGGGCAGAAGATCGCTGGTGAACTGAATGCGTTTGAAGGAGCAGTCAAGGGAACGGGCCAGGCTGTGGGCCAGGGTGGTCTTGCCCACGCCAGGGACATCTTCGATCAACAGGTGGCCGCGCGCCAACAGCGAGACGACGGCCAGCTCGACGACGCGGTTCTTTCCTTTGATGACCCGCTCGATATTCTCCTGGACCGTGCGGATCTTCCTGGTGGCGAGCATAAAAAAACCCTCCCGCACTCCGAAGGGTTCGAGGAACGGTACAAACTCTATCAGAGGCTCTGGGCACCGTCAATTTTCGTACGACCCGGCGTGACGCCGTCGCGGGAGCCGCTTCACAGGAAGGGAGGCGACGTCTCAAATGTCCGCATCGTCGGGCACGAGAGTGAGCATCCAGGGTGGCGTTTCTTCCGGCATGTCCTTGAAGAGCCGGGCCGTCTGGCTGGATGGCAGTCCGTCAAAAGTCGCGCCGCGGCGGACTTCGACGTAGCGGAAACGGTAGGTCGGCCCCGGTGGCCCGTGGTCCGCCGACACGCGCGGGATCGTCCGTCGCAACGGCGCGACCTGATCGAGCGGCATCGCCTTGCCGATCGGGAGCGAGGACAGGGCGGTGTAGAGGGGGCCAAAGACCTCGGGCACATTCGCCGGCGTGAACACGACATCGCGCGGGCGCACGCGGTCCTCGTCCACGAGCTGCGCGAGGATCTCCCAGAACACCTCACTGTCCACCGCACCGAGGACGATCGCGAGCCCTCTCCGCGCCATGAGATCCAGCAGCGCCAGTGGGCCGCGGATCTCGAACTTCCAGGGCGGGAACAGGAGCGCGCGGCCCGCGTGCAGCACTTCCAGCGCCGGCTCGCCTTCGACGCGAACGGGGCGAAACTCGCCCTTGGTTTTCCGGAGATGGGCCTCGATGACGGGGGCGGAGACGCGCGAGGGCTCATACGCGAAGGTCGGCGTGGCCGGACCGTGGCAGGTCACGAGGGTGTAGCGCGGTAGCAATCCTTTGACGTTCGCCAAGGCGAACATATCCTGATTGCCCCAGAAACGGAAGGCGAGGCTTTTGCCGGCCCTCTGCAGTTTACGAAGACGATCCTGGTCCGCATGCAGGCGCCCGCCCAATCTGGAGCCGGGCCGCAGGCGGTCCACGCAGTGCAGGGTCAGCGTCTTCTGCCGGGCCCGCAGCCGCGGCCCGTACTGCGAGAGCAGCTCGTCGGCGAAGGACAGATCTCCCGCCCCCAGGTCGAGCAAGGAGGCGGCCTCCGCGTCGAGCAACAGATCGTACGGATTCCGGTTGGCGCGCAGGAAGGCTTCAATCTGCTCGGGTGGCGGCGCGGCGGCCGGGCCCGGCGTCGCCACCAGGTGGAAGAACACGCAGAGCGCGCGCACGGCCTTGGTGGCCGGCAACCCGGTCAGCTCCTTGAGCCGTGCCCCGTCCAGGTCCTGGATGCGGGCCGCTCGTCCGTCCCGCAGCGCGGCCAGCAGGGCCTTACACACCGGCGGGTCGAGCGAAGACGACCGCACCGCTGCCGCCAGCCGGGCCAGCGTCTCCAAGACGCGCGGCTGACCGACCAGCCGACTGGACGACTCCCACTGGGCAATCTGGGCCTCCCGCGCGCGCCTGAGAGCGTCCTGAAATCGCGCGAGGAGGTCGGAGGGCAGCGTCATGAAGGAGGCCGGTCGAGCACCAGGCGCTGCATGCCCTGCCAGAGCCCGTGCCACTTCTCCATGGCCAGCAGCGCCGCCGCGCGGATCTGGCCCCGGTGGACCTCCAGGTCTGCATATGAGAGCAGGGCGGTCCGGAGCCAGTCCCCGTGCTGCAGCTCTTCGAACAGGTGGGTCTGAAAGAACCGGATCTCCTCCAGTGAGAGGTCGGGGAACGTCAAGAGGCCGCCGTACAAGTACCGGTAGGTCTGACCGGCGGTGGTTTCGATCCCGAAGGATGCGCCGAGCGCCGAGGGCACCTCGCCATGCAGGAAGACTTCGCCGATCGTGTCGATGTACGCCCGCGCCTCCGGGCAGAGCCGTGCGCGCGCCAGCTCGCCGCGCGCAATGCCGAGCCGGTCCGTCAGCCGAAGCATCTGCGCGGCGTGCACGTCTTCCCGCACGCCGCGCCCGAATTCCGAGTAGAGCACGCGCGCCAGTTCGAGACTGACGGCCTCGTCCTTGTCCGAGAGGTTATAGAGGAGGCCGATGAGAATCTTGCGAAAGCGAAGTCCAAAGACGTACCACTGCGTGGCGAAGGTGATCAATTGCTCCCGGGTGACGCCACGCTGAAAGGCGAGCAGGAACGGGTTGGTATGAACGGGGAGGGCGGTCAGCTCGCGCTCCAACGCATCGAGGAAGTCTCGCGCCGACGTTCGAACACTCACATCGGGCATGGGGGCACGCAAACGAGAAGACGCCGGCGATCGCGCGATCGCCGTGACGGGAGCATAGTCCTGCCCTTCCGGCCAGGTCAAGAGGCCGGATTGCCGCGCGATCGGCGGTGTGGTAGGAGAATCTCATGCGGTATCGGTTCTCCATCTCCGCCATTCTGCTCCTGATGACGGGCCTCGGCAGCGCCTGTGCGCCGACGGCCGGGGAGACCTTCCAACAGGACCCGCCGCCGCTTGAGATTCCCGCGAAGGACCAGTTCCGAGAATGGCAGATCCTGGAGACCCGTACAGGGCGCGACGTGTCCTTCGAGGCGCTGACGTCCCTGCTGCTCAGCGCCGAAGTCGTGTACTTGGGCGAAGAACACAGAAACCGCTCCCACATCGAGGCCGCTCTCAGGGTGCTGCAGGCCCTGGATGCGAAGGAGCGTCGGCCCGTTCTGGCCATGGAAATGTTCGCCTGGGACGGCCAAGTCGGGCTGGATCGGTACGTGACGACCGCGAGCGGGACCAGGGAACAGTTTCTGCGCGAGTCGCGCTGGGAGGAGAACTGGGGTGGAGCTTACGATGATTACGAGCCGCTCATCACGTTTGCGCGCGACCGCCGGCTGGCAGTCCTGGCGCTGAATCCGCCGCGCCACCTCGTGCGACGAGTGGCCAAGGCGGGGCTGAGGCAGGCCCTCGCCGATGCGGAGATGAACCTCTATGGCCTGCAGGGCGAGCGGTTTCCGGACGACCCCATCTACCGCGAGAAGATTTTTCACCAAGTGCAGCTCTGCCACGGCGGCCTGCCGGAGGAGGCGTACCAACGGATGTATGAAGCCTCTGTCTTCCGCGACGAAGGCATGGCGAAGACCATCGTCGAGCATCTGCCCGTCGCGGAGTCGGGTCCCAACGTCCGACCGGGCCCTATTGTCAGCTACACCGGTGGTGGCCACATCCAATACGGGTTGCCGGTCCCCAAACGTGTCGTCCGCCGCGCCGGGAACCAGGTCCGCCACGTGACCATCTACCTGACCGCCTACGACGCGGCCCGAACGCAGGAGATCAAAGAACTGCTGCGGGAGTCCATCGCGGATTACCTGTGGCTGACACCGGTGGGTGCGGAGGGTGTCCCGAAGCGCTGCCGGTGACCCCCGCCAGACTCGTGCAATCCAGACAACCGATACGCTAGAATTCGTTTGGTGCAGCATCATCAGATCGATCTGGGAGGAGAATGCCATGCGAGATGAGGTCGTCATTCCGCAGCGCGGTCCTTATGTGAGGGAAGTGGGACCGGGGACAGTCTATTGGTGCCGCTGCGGACGGTCGAAGACGCAGCCGTACTGTGACGGCTCGCACACGGGAACCCAGTTCTCTCCGATCGAAGTCGAGTTCGAGGAAAAACAGCGAGTGGCCTTCTGCGGGTGCAAGCACACGAAGAAACCGCCGTTCTGCGACGGCACGCATTCGCGCATATGAAATGGCGAACATCATCCTTCCACCGGCCTGGCGGATTCCCGAGCGGGAGGCGACGCCGGAGGCGGTCTATCTCACGCGGCGATCGTGCTTGGGACTGTTAGCGCTCGGCGGCCTCGCGCTCGCCGGCGTGCTGCCCGCCTGCACCGCCCCGGTGAGCGAAGAAGACTTCGCCAAAGAACACCCCAGCTGGGATCTCTCTGACGCCGATCGCGCCGTCTATCCCGCCAAGCGCAACTCCCTCTTCGTGCTCGATCGCCCGCTGACGCCGGAATACCTTGCGGCGCAGTACAACAACTTCTATGAGTTCAGCGAAGCCAAGGACAACGTCTGGCGGCGCGTGAAGCGCTTCATGACTAGGCCATGGTCGGTCGAGGTCGGGGGTCTTGTCCGGAATCCGCTGCAGGCGGACGTGGACGACTTCCTGAAGATGATGCCGATCGAGGAGCGATTGTACCGCCTTCGCTGCGTGGAAGCGTGGGCCGTGGCGGTCCCCTGGACGGGGTTCCCGCTGAAGGCCTTGATCGAGCGAGTCGAGCCGCTGAACACCGCCCGGTTTCTGACATTCACCTCATTTCACATCCCCTCCGTCGCGCCGGGTCAGAACGGGTACGGCCCCTGGCCGTACACGGAGGGGCTCACGCTGGGCGAAGCGACGAATGAACTGGCGTTTCTTGCCACCGGCATCTACGGCCATCCGCTGCCCAAGCAGCATGGAGCCCCGATCCGGCTCGTCGTGCCCTGGAAGTACGGGTACAAGAGCATCAAGTCGGTCGTGAAGATCGAATTCGTCGCGCAGCAGCCAAGGACGTTCTGGAACACCCTGGTCCCGCACGAGTACGATTTCCTCGCAAACGTCAACCCCGCAATCGCCCATCCCCGCTGGTCGCAGCGCACCGAGCGCCTGCTCGGCACCAACGAACGCCGCGACACGCTCTACCTGAACGGCTACGATCGGTGGGCGGCAGCGCTCTACGCCTGAGATGTCAGAGAACCGGGCAGCCGGCGGTGATCGGAGCGATTGGTCCCGGCGCCGGTCACGATTCGGAGGTGGATGAGGCGGGCTTGGCCGTCACGCGCATCACAAAGACGTAAAGGACGCAAAGCAGGATCGCAAAGCCACCGACGAACCAGGACCGTTCACGCAGGACCTGGACCAGGAGCGACGGATTCTGGATGAGATCGGGCTGATCGCCGAGCAGGTTGCCGCCGAACCAGGCCAGCACCCAGCACCAGAGGCCCGCGCCGACGACCGTCATCAGGCTGTAGATCCCGAACGGCATGCGGACGAGGCCGGTAGGAATGCCGATGAGATGCCGGACCACCGGCACCAGCCGCGCGAAGAAGACGCCCCCGGCCTCATACCGTGCCAGCCACCGCTCCGCCCGCAGCACCTTGTCCTCCGGGCAGAACACGTACTTGCCGTAGCGCAGCAACAGGGGACGGCCCAGCCAGCGAGCCACCCAGTAGGTTGCGGCCGCGCCCAGATAGCTTCCGACCGTGCCCGCCAGCACCACGCCCCCGAAACTGTACCGGCCCTGCGCCGCCCAGTAGGCGGCGGGCGGAATCACGATCTCGCTCGGGATCGGGATCACCGAGCTCTCCATGGCCATCAGCAGCACGATGCCGGGATAACCCCAGTCGTGCACCCACTGAAACCAGAGAATGACCCACTCGTTCATAGGCCTCGCTCAGTCATGATCGGACGGCGATTCTACGCGGAAGCCCGGACCATCGCCAAGCAGAATCGTCAGTCCTGGACGGCTACGCTGCTGAAACTGCGTGGAGAAGTCTGCCCAAAATCTCCTTGCACCGCGTCGGGCGATTTTTGTACAATCCTCGCCGTTTTGCCGGGGCGTGACTCCGGCAAGTTATCCTTCAAGGAGGCGATTCATGAGAAGAGTCATGTGTTTGTTCTCGACCGCCAGTGCGCTGCTGCTTACGGTGGCCCCGGTCATTGCTTCCGAAGGCGGTGGTGAGGGTAAAGCACCCGATTACAGCGGCATCTCGTACATGTACTACACGCTGATCACCATCATCCTGGCGTGGGGCGTGTACGACACCTTCTTCCGGAAAGCCTGATTCCCTCCGGTTTTCCCTCTCACAACGTGGGTTGAGGCCGAATACGCCGCGCGCGGTCTGACGTTTGTCTGATCGCGCGCGGTGCCTCAACCAGCTTGCCGGTGTCGTGGGCTCACGATCGAGCCGGTGACGGCTTCGTCAGCAAGGGCTTCAACGTCGTGACCAGGCTCTCCACGATCACGCGATAGCCCTCGCCGGTAGGATGAATGCCATCCGCCTGGTTCAACGAAGCCGTGGCCGCCACGCCCTCCAGAAAGAACGGGATCAACGTCACCCCGTAGGTACGCGCCAGCTCCGGGTAGAGATCCTGGAATCGCGTCGCGTACTCCTTGCCGTAGTTCGGCGGGAGCTTCATCCCGGCCAGGACCACGGTGACGCCCGCGCCTTTCAAGCGATGGATCACCTGGTCCAGGTTTGCACGTGTCTGCGCGAGATCCAGCCCGCGCAGGCCATCGTTCCCCCCGAACTCCACGATTACGATGCTGGGCTTGCTGTTGAGGACCCAGTCCACGCGCCGGACCGCGCCCGCGGTCGTATCCCCGCTGACACCCGCATTCACGACCCGGTACCGGTAGCCCAACTGATCCAGGCGTCGCTGAAGTTGCGCCGGGTAGGACTCCTCGATCGGCACGCCCAGACCAGCTGTCAGGCTATTCCCGAACGCCACGATGACCGGCCGCTCGTCGCGTGTCGGCCTGAGCGCAGGCTCGCCTGCACGAGCAGCCTCCCTCGAAACTTGAACGGTGGCAGAGCGAGGCGTGGAGACCTGCTCAGGTGACCGCTCGCACGCATACACAAGAAGGCAGATGACGTAAACGGCGCCTGCAACTAACCATCCCGCCTTGACGCCGTTAGTAAGCTGTACCCCAGTCAATGCGACAAGTCCTCCTTCGAGCTTTCCATGACAGCGAGGATCGCATCGAGGCACCAGGAGCAGAGAGGACCGCGATCAGGGATCATCACAAAGTCAGACGCCGGTCCAGGTACGAGACGCGGCCGCCAAGTGGGGCCAGCCGCCGCGCTGAAGCTGGCGGCCCGATAGGCCTCTCGCTCATTTTTTATTTGGCGTTTCCAGTTCTCGGCTTTCTCGTCCCTCTCCTTGTCTTCCGCCCCTTCTTCCTCCCACTCCTCCGCCAGGATGTCATTGCATAGTGCGACGCACTCGTCGCAGATATACAGGGGGGGCCCGCAATCAATTTCTTCACCGCATCGCGCTTGTTCCCGCAAAAGGCTCATCTCTTGCGCTTGTGCTTCTTTTCACGGTCCTGGCGCAAAACTCTCTTGCTCTGAAAGCGCCACATAGGAAAAGTTCCGGGGACACCGCGACAAGGCGAACAGAAGACTAACGACCCAATGCGCTGTGCATATTATAATAGACTCGGGCTAAAGGGTCCGCGCATCTGTCTCTGAAAGGGAAGCGGGATGATCGCTGTCAGCCACCTCGTCATGCGTCTCACCGCCGCTGGCCATCAAGTCAGCATCCTGGACGACATCAACCTAGAGATCCCTGAGAAGCAGATGATCGCGATTGCGGGGCCATCCGGGAGCGGCAAGTCCACGCTGTTAGGCCTCATCGCCGGGCTCGATAAGCCAACCTCTGGCTCGATCAAGCTCGACGGCGTCGAGATCACGCTTCTCCCGGAAAGCCAGATGGCGCGCTTTCGGCGCGAGAAGATCGGGTATATCTTCCAGTCCTTTCATTTGATTCCCACGCTGACGGCGCTGGAGAACGTGGCGGTACCGCTTGAACTGAACGGGGATCCCCGCGCTCGGGCGCGAGCCGCCGAGTTGTTGGCCGCCGTGGGCTTGCATGAGCGGATTGGCCATTACCCGGTGCAACTCTCGGGCGGCGAACAGCAGCGCGTCGCCGTCGCGCGCGCGTTCGCCTGCCGCCCGCCGATCTTGCTTGCCGACGAGCCGACCGGCAATCTGGACTCCACGGCGGGACACCAGATCATTGACCTGCTGCTGAGGCTGAACCGCGACCACGGGAGCACGCTCGTCCTCGTCACCCACGATCCTGACCTGGCCGCACACGCTGAGCGAATCGTCACGCTGCGAGACGGCCGGATCGAATCCGACACCGTCAAACAGGGCCCACGCGGCCCATTGGGAGGAGAGTCGTGATCCCCTTCTCCCTCCGCATGACTTTCCGTGAGACGCGCGCGGCGTGGCGGCACTTTCTGTACTTCTTTGTCTGCATCGCGCTCGGGGTTGGCGCGCTGGTGGGTGTCGCGCTCTTCGCTTCCAACCTCGAGCGGACCATCACCCGTGAAGCCCGGGGGCTGCTGGGCGGCGATCTGGAGGTCCGGCTGACCCGGTTGCTGAGCGACACGGGCAAGCAGGTCCTGGCCTCGCTTGCGCGTCACGGCATCCAGACGCTGCACGTCACTGAGCTGGTCGCGATGGCGGCGACGGCTGAGGAAGGCTCACTGCGTGCGGGTGGAGCCACTCAAATCATCGAGCTGAAGGCGGTTGAAGAGGGGTATCCGTTCTACGGAGCGGTTCGACTGGAGCCCGACCGGCCGCTGACGGAACTCTTGGCGCCAACGGAGGCAGCTTGCCCCACAACTCAGTCTTCCAGCCCGTCCCCTCACCCCAGCCCTCTCCCTCGGAGGGGAGAGGCTGTTCCTGTCGCAACGACCTGCCATGGTGCGCTGGTCCAGGAGTCCCTCCTGATTCGGATGGGACTTGCGATGGGCGATCGCCTGAAGATCGGCCAGGCGGGCTTCATCATCACCGGGGTCATTCGCAAGGAGCCAGACCGGGTCGCCAACCTGTTCAGTCTGGGCCCGCGCGTCATGATCTCGCAGCAAGCGCTAGCGGCAGCCGAGCTGATCAAGCCGGGCAGCCGGATCCGTGAGCGATACTTGCTCAAGCTGCCTACGACGATGGCGCCGCAACCGCTGCTCTACGAGCTGCGCGGACAGTTGGCCTCGGACATGGCCCGTGTTTCCACCTATCGCGACGCGCAGCCGCAGCTCAAGAGTTTCCTCGAGCAACTAGCGCGATATCTGGGCCTGATCGGCCTTACCGCGCTGTTCGTCGGCGGCATCGGCGTGGCCACGTCGGTCCAGGCGTTCTTGCGCGAGAAGCTTCAGACGATCGCGATCCTGAAGACGCTCGGCGCGGACTCCTCCACGGTGCTCCGCACGTATGGCATCCAGACCTTGTTCCTGGGGACCATCGGCAGTGTGGCCGGCGCCGCGGTTGGTATCGCATTACAGCGTGTCCTGCCTCCGATGTTGTCGGGGCTTCTGGGGAGCACGCTGCTGGAGCAGATCGAGTTCACCAGTGCATTGAGCCAGGCGTCCCTCCTGCCCCTTGCCAAAGGCATCAGCCTGGGCATCCTGACGACCTTGTTGTTCACACTCTGGCCTCTGCTCAGCATCCGCGAAGTCCGGCCTGCGCTCATCTTCCGCCGGGACCTCGCGCCGGTCGAGGCGCCCTTTGAACCAGCGGCCACGGGGTCGCCATCAGAACCCCGCCGCTGGCCTGGCCTCATGCGACTCCGCGATCCGGTCCGCCTGGGCACGGCAGTGGTCACGAGCCTTGGCCTCGCCGCCCTGGCCATTTGGCAAGCCGGCTCCTGGAAGATCGGCCTCCTGTTCATCGGAGGCCTGGCCCTTGCCGTGGGTCTCCTCTTGGCCGCCGCGTTGGGCATGATTTGCGCGCTCAAGAGCTGCTCAGGCCTCATCACCGGCCACCGATCACTGACGCTCCGGCATGCGATCGGCAATCTGCACCGGCCGGGGAGCCAGGCGGCGGGAGTGACGGTCTCGGTCGGGATTGCCGTTATGGTGATCCTCACCGTGTCGCTGCTGGAGCGTTCGCTGGTCCGACAGGTCGGCGAGAGCCGCCCGGCCGACGCGCCCACCTTTTTCTTCATAGATATCCAGCCCGACCAGAAAGATGCCTTCGTCCGGCTGATCCAGAATCGGACCCACACGGCTCCGCAAGTCACGCCATTGGTGCGGTCGCGCCTTTATGCGATCAACGGCGCGCGAGTCTCAGGAGAGGAAACATCCGAGCAGGGCACTCAGGGACGGAAACGAGACGGGAAGAGCTGGTACTTCACGCGGGAATACATGCTGACCTTTCTCCATGACCTGCCCAAGGACAACGTCCTGCTGAAGGGGCGGTGGTGGGCACCCGGCGAGCGCCCGTCGAAACCGCTGGTGTCCGTCGAGGAAGAAGCGGCGAGAAATCTCGGCGTGGATCTGGGCTCGACCATCGAATTTGAGATCCAGGGCACCACGGTTGCCGCCGAGGTGAGCAGCATCCGGAAGGTGGACTGGGGCAACTTCTCGACCAACTTCTACATGATCGTCTCGCCCGGCTCGCTGGAAGGCGCTCCGTTCACCTACGTCGGCACCGTCCGCATTTCGCCCGAGCAAGAAATCCCTCTCCAGCAGGCGGTGGTGGCGGTCTTTCCGAACGTCACGGCGATCAACATCGGGGACGTGATGGACACCTTCGTGAGAATTCTCGATCGCCTGTCGCTCGCAATCCGTGCGATCGCGGTGTTCTGTATGCTCGCCAGCGCCATTGTCATGGCGGCCGCCCTGGCGACGACCCGCTATCGCCGCCTCTACGAATCGGTGATCTTGAAAGCGCTGGGCGCCACCCGCGGTTTGATCGCGCGCGCGTTCGCGACGGAGTACGCCCTGCTCGGCGCGGTCGGCGGCCTGATCGGTATCCTGCTGGCCTGCGCGCTGTCCTGGGGCGTAATGTATCTCGTCTTCGATCTCGCATGGACCTTCCAGCCTGCGATCCTTGCGGCCGGCTTGGGCTGCACCGTGCTCCTCGCGGTCGCCGTCGGCTTCTTCAGCACCTTCCGCCTGCTGGGTCAGCGCCCGCTTTCCATGCTCCGGCACGAATAACAAAGGTCTCCCCGCCCCGCGAGGCGCGCGGGGCTGAGGGCAGCAGGTCCTTTACAGGTCCCTTATCTGGGAGTCGTTGTGCCCCCTCCTGCCGGCTCCAGAGCCTTCCGCTGAAGTCCTATCTGCTACACTCCTTCTCAACGGGTCCCCAGCTCAGGAGGGCAACATGCTCACCACGCGACCCATCGCCGCCTTCGCGGTGCTCGCACTCCTCGTCCTGAACCCCACCTCCGCATGGTCAGCACCACACAAAGGCGGCCACGATTGCGAGAAGGTCGGCAAGCAAGGGTATAAGTGCGTGAAGGGTCCGCTGACCGGTCGGACGTTTCCTTCGGAGAAGGCCATGATCAACGCCTTACGGAACACGGAAGATGGTGCCGGCAAGTCGAGAGAGGCCGCCAAGAAGACGTCCAAGCAGAAGGGCGGGCGGGGATCCGGAACGAGCTAGCCCTCGGCGACCGTCTCCCCGCGGGCCGCTATAAGACTAATTGCGTCGCCAACCATAGGAACAGCCCCATGCTGGCGACGTCGGTGGCGGTGGTGAGAAAAATGCTCGAGGCTGTCGCCGGATCAGCGCCCAGGCGTTTCAGCCCAAGCGGCACGAGCGCACCGGACAGGCCGCTGATCACGCAACTCCCGACCATCGCGAGGAAGACCACCAGGGCCAGCACCAGCGCCGCCGGGTGCTGCTGACTCTGCGCATAGACGTACATGCCGAGGGCGGCGGTCGAGCCGACCAGGGCGCCGTTCAGCAATCCTAAGAACGCCTCCTTCGTCACGAGCCGCTGTTCGTGACCTCGCTCCACCTCTCCAAGCGTCAGGCCCCGCAGGGTGACGGCCAGCGCCTGGCAGCCCGTGTTGCCCGATTGCCCCGCGAGCACGGGCAGGAAGGCGGCGAGCAGCACCACCTGGTTGATCGTCTCTTCGAAGAGACCGACCACAGCCGCCGCGAGGAACGCGGTAAAGAGATTGAGCTGTAGCCACGGATGGCGGAACTGGAGACTCCGCCACCACGGGGTCGCCAGGCGCTCCTCTTCTTCGACGCCCACCATGCGGCCGGGCTGGGCGCTGATCTGCAGTGTCTGTTCCTCGAACAGGAAATAGCCGCGCACGAGGCCCACGAGCCGGCCATCCTCGTCGCAGACCGGGTAGACCGGGTAATGCCGGCGCACGGTCTCCTGCATGGCCTCATGCAGCCGCATCGTGGGTCGCAGCGCGAAGGGGCGTCGCAACATGATCTGCCACAGACGCTGGGTTCGTTCGGCAAAGAGGAGATCGCGCATGACCACCACGCCGACGAGCCGGCCCTCCGCGTCGGTCACGTACACGTACGTAACGAAGGTCTGTCGGACCAGGTCACGCAAGCGCTCGATGGCGTCCTGCACGGTCAGATCCGGAGTGAACACCCCCACCGGCGGTTCCATGAGACGGCCCACGCTTTTCTCCGGATAGGTCTGGTTCAATTCCCATTGCATGGACCGTTCGACCGGTGATGCGGCCAGGATCGCCTCCCGGCGGCCTTCCTTGAACCGGAGCAAGATCTCCACGGCCAAGGCCGGGCTCACTTGCGCCAGCACCTTCGCGATCACGCTGTCCGCCTCGTCCTGCAGGAGTTCGCTTGCGTCTGACGGAGCGCGTCGCTGCACGTCCGTCACGAGCTCGGTAAGATCGGCCGTGGTGGATGCGGACGCGCCCGCGGTCTCAGGGCCCGAGGTCTTCGGAACAGACTCATGCGCCATGGGTGTCCTCCCTCATCGATCGCTGCGGAGTCACTGTAGCTGGACGGTGCGCGCACCCCGCGCCGGTCGGAATGGTCAGACGGTTGCGCAGGCCCCGCCCGGCCCTATGCGAGCGAGGTACAGCCTGAGTTCCGCGGTCGCGCGCGCGCGGAACATCACGGCGACGCGAAGCTGTTCGAGATACTGAGCCAGCGTCTTGCCGCCCAGCTCGATCTTGCGCTCGTCGAAGAAGCGATGCACGTCGCGTTCCCATTCGGGCGTCGCGAGCCCGATCACGCCCTCGCACATGCGGCGCAAGCCCTGCTTGGGGAACAGGCGATCCATCGTGTCCCAATTGGTTTTGACGAAGGGCCATGCAAGCGCGCGCCCGTACACGCTCACGAGCAGCGAACGCACGATAAAGGGCGCGTCCTGCGTGCGAATCTCGCCATTGATTGTGCGGGTGAGGGTGTGCTGCAAGAGAGGTTCCGGTTGGAACGCCGCGAGTGAGTAGAGATAGCGCCGCTCCTCCTGCGGCGTGACGGCCGCGCGGAACCGCTGGAGAAATTCCTCATAGCGTGCGACATCTCCGGTGTGGGCCAGGATCGCGATCAGCGACGACAGCACGTTCGGATCCACCACCCCCGGGGTTTTCGCCGCCGCGTAGAGTTCGGAGGCGCGCGCCTGAGCCTCCCGGTCGTTCCCGATCGTGCCGAGGGCCCGGATCAGATCGGCTCGAAGCTGCCGTGTGAGCTCCTCTTCGCCGGGTTTCGGATACCACCCCAGCATCGCAACCGCCGGACCGACGCGGCTCCTCACGAAGGCCTCCAGCGCCGGCCGCTCGCTCGGCTCGATCACGCGGTTCAGGAAATGGAAGGAGTCCACCAGGACCGCCCATACATTCTTGTCCCGATCCGCTGCGAAGTGCGCCGTCAGATCGAGGTACTCGGCGATAGGCATCTGGCCGGCGAGCGCCAGCGCCCAGGCGTCGTTGATCAGGTTGAATCGCTCGATCGCCGGCAGCCCGCCCGGCAGCAGCCTGATGAGCCGCGCGAGCAGGTCCGGCCCATACCGCACGCGATAGAACCCGTGCCCGCTCTCGTTGACCAGCACAGCCTCGAAGTCAGCCGGCAACTCCACGCAAGCAGCGGAGTCGGTGAGGAGCACCCGCCGGACGTCCCTTTGGCCTCGTGTCATGATCGCAAGCTGCACCGGGACCTGCCATCGTTGGTCCGGAGGGCCACTCCCAGCCTGTTTCATGGCTTCGGGCAGGTCGCCACGACCCAGATAGGTGAATCGCTGCTGGGAGATCACGAGGCGTCCGCCCTGGTCGAGCCCGACGGTCAGCAGGGGATAGCCCGGCGCGAAGACCCAGCCGTCCATGAGGGCAGGCACTGGGCGGTCAGCCGCCTTGCCCAAGGCAATCCACAGATCTCTGGTATCCGCGTTCTCGTACGCGTGGGCACGCAGGTAGGCCCGTACGCCCTCGCGGAAGCTCTGCGGGCCCAGATCCTGCTCGAGCATGCGCAGGACCGAGGCCCCTTTTTCGTACGTGAGCACGTCGAACATCGCGTCGGCTTCGTGCGGCGCCCGGACCTCGTACTCGATCGGGCGTGAGCTGTGCAGCCCGTCGACGGCCAGCGCCGCCGCGCGCGACACGCCGAACGTCGTCCAGCGCCGCCATTCCGGCTTCCAGGCATCCACCGCAAGCATTTCCATGAAGGTCGCGAAGGCTTCGTTCAGCCAGAGCCCGTTCCACCAGGACATGGTCACGAGGTCGCCGAACCACATATGCGCATTCTCGTGCGCGACCACGTCGGCGATCCGCTCCAGCTCGGCATGCGTGGCAGCCTGTTCGTCCACGAGCAACGCGGTCTCGCGGAACGTGATGGCCCCGAGATTCTCCATGGCGCCGGAAGCGAAGTCCGGAATGGCCACTAGGTCGAGCTTGTCGCCGGGGTAGGGGAGTCCGTAGTAGTCCTCGAAAAACCGGAGGGAGAAGGCGCCGATCTCTCTCGCGAACTGAGCCAAGCCCCGCTTGCCTGGCACGCACCAGAGCCTGAGCGGGGTGCGGCCCACCAGCACCGGGTCCGTCGCCTCGAGCTCGCCAATGATGAAGGCCACCAGGTACGTAGACATCCGGATCGTGTCCGCGAACAGCAGGACCTTCTTGCCGCCTTCCCGCCGTTCCATCGCAACGGCCGTGTTCGAGATCGCGGTCAGCGAAGGATCAAGCACGAGGGTCGTGGAAAAGACGGCCTTGAAGTCCGGCTCGTCCCAACAGGGGAAGGCGCGACGGGCATCCGTGGCCTCGAACTGGGTCGCGGCGAGCAGCCGCGTGTCGCCGGCCTCGTTCTTATAGGTGCTGCGATAGAAGCCGCGCAGCTTGTCGTTCAGAATGCCTTTAAACGCCACCCGCAGGCGCCAGGTGCCCGGCGTCAGGGTCTGCGGGAACCGGATACGGCAGCGCTCTTCCGCCTCCAGCAACTCAACGGACCCGCGACACGGCGGGGCGGCCTCGTTTGCCACGGTGGCTTCGGGGATCTCCAGTTCCGCGGCGTTCAACAGGAGCTCGGCGGTCGGCTCCCGCACCGACAACGCGATGCTTGCCTCTCCGGTGAACTGGCAAGTGCTCAGGTCGGGTTCCAGACGAAGCTCATAGCGGGTCGGGATGGTGTGCCGGGGCAGGCGGTGGGATGACGTCATCACGGATCGCGTCACTCGTCTGTCAGCGCTTCACCGCGTTCGGTGCCGTCAAGACCTCCACGCCCGTGGGCGTCCCCACGATCAAGACGTGCGTACGCCCTACGAACAGCCCTGTTTCCACGACGCCGGGGATCAGATTGAGCCGGGCTTCCAGCCCTTCCGGATCGTCGATCCGCTCAAGATGGAAGTCGAGGATGTAATGGCCAGCCTCGGTCCGGAAGATCTGCCCGTTCCGTTCGCGCAGGACGGCCTTCCCGCCGAGCTCCGCGATCTGCCGGGCCGTGCTACCCCATCCGAAGGCCACGACCTCGACCGGCAGGGGCGTGGGGTTCCCCAGCGCCGGGACACGCTTCGTGTAGTCGGCCACGATGATCAGGCGCCGCGCCGCCGCCGCCACAATCTTTTCCTTGAGCAAGGCCCCACCACCGCCCTTGATGAGATTGAAGTGCGGATCAACTTGGTCGGTTCCGTCAATGGCCACGTCAATCTGCCACGAGTCTTCCGTCTCCAGGAGCGGGATACCTACCTTGCGGGCCAGCTCGGCCGTCTCGCGCGACGTCGGGACGCCCCGCATGCGGAGCCCCTGCTTGACCCGCTCGCCGAGTCCCAACACGACGTACTTTGCGGTCGACCCAGTCCCCAAGCCGACAACATCGCCATCGCGGACATAGTCCAGAGACGCGCCCGCAGCCAAGCGCTTCAATGCTTCCAGATCCTGTGGCCGGTTCACTCCGCCAAGTCTCCTTGCCCGTGCCGCGACAGGGTTGCCGCCGCTGAGGCGGCGCCGAGGAGCGCGGTACTGGGATTCATGATGACGTAGACGGGGATCCCGCTCAAGAGTCGCCGGTACCGCCCCTTGCCGGTGAACGCCCGCAGGAAACCGGGTTCCTGCAGCTTCGGGAGGATCTTGGGTGCGATACCGCCGCCGAGATAGACCCCGTCGTAAGCCAGGGCTTTGAGCGCCAAGTTGCCGGCTTCCGCGCCGTAAATCGAGGCGAACAAATCGAGCGCCTGAACGCAGATCTCCGCCTGGCGGCTCAGGCCGATCTCGGCGATGACGGCCGCCGGATCGCCCGTCTTGATGCGCTCGGCGACCCAGGTCGGTTCGTTTTTTTTGGTATCACGCAGAAACTCGTAGATTGCGTGCAAGCCCGGGCCCGAGAGCACCCGTTCATAGCTGACATGCACGTAGCTGCCGCGAAGGTAACGCAGCAACTCGATCTCCTGATCGCTGTTGGGGGCGAAGTCCGCATGGCCCCCTTCGGACGGCAGGGGCCGGTATTCGTGTCCGTTCCAGTACAGCATCGCCTCCCCCAGACCGGTGCCGGCGGCAATGAGCGCCATCGCGCTCTTGCCGGCCGCTTGGCTGCCCCGGTTCAGGACCGTCACCTCATCGGGACGCAGGCACAGTAACCCGTACGCCGTGGCTTCCAGATCGTTCACCAGCCGGACCGCAGGGATCTCGAACCGTCGCGCCAGCTCCGGAGCGTCCACGACCCACGGCAGGTTGGTTGTCCGGCAGCGGTTGCCGATGACCGGCCCCGCCACCCCGAAACAGGCCGCGGTGATGGTGGGTGGACTGTCAGGCGGTTCAGTGTCCGCCCGGTCTCCTCCGCGATCCGACTCCGCCTCGTCAGATGGGAGCGAGAGGGGTCGCGAAGGCATCTCTAGAAACTCGGCGAGCATCTCTTCGAACGTCTTATAGTCTGCACTCGGCACTGTGTGCTCGCGCGCGGGCTCAACCCGCTCGGTCTTCCAGTCGAACAGCGCCAAACTCGTTTTCGTGCCGCCGATATCGCCAGCCAGGATCATTTACTCCTCGCGATCATCCACCTGTTGCTTCACCGCGGCAAGGTGAGCCGCCGCCTCGCGATCCAGGAACCAGACGAGACGGCCGGCCGTCGGCTGGACCAGCCTGGCCGGCAACCGCCGCTCGTACTCGTCGCGGGGCTCGAGCACGGCCCGGACGGCCGGAGCCTTTGCGGCCCCGCTCACCAGAAACACCACCGTGCCTGCGCCGTTGATCGCCGGCAGGGTCACCGTCACGCGCTGCCGCGGTTCCCGAGGGGCGACGCTACCGATTACCAGCCGTACCCGTTCCTCCAACGCCGGAGTTTGTGGGAACAGCGAAGCCGTGTGGCCGTCTTCACCCAGTCCGAGCAGAACCAGATCGAACCGCGGGACAGCCGGCGCCGGCGTCGAGCAGCGCTCCCGAACGGTAGCCTCGTATTGGCGCGCGATTGCGTCGGCGTTGGACCCTTCGCCCACCATGCGGGCTACGCGATTGGGATCGAGCTTGAGCGGGGTAAACAGCGTTTCATTCGCCATGCGGTAATTGCTGTCCGGATGGTCCGGTGGCACGCACCGCTCATCCCCGAAAAAAAACTCGACCCGCTGCCAGTCCAATTCCCCAGGGCCAGCACGCGCCAGCGCGCGATAGAGCGCACGGGGCGTGGCACCGCCGGCCAGGACCATGCGGCATCGTCCGGCCTGAGCGAGGGTCTGCTGCCCCACCCAAAGGACGAAGTCCGCCGCTTCGCGCGCCAGCTCGTCACACCCATGCATGATCCGAAGCTCGGGCGCCTCGCTCATTCTACCGCCTGGCGGCTCGGTTCTGCGCGGCCTTCCTCCGGAGGCGAGCCTGGCGCCCGGTCGCGGGCCGCGTGGGGCCCCTGGTCGCTGCGCGGGCCACGGCTGTGATGGTGGCCGCCCTGCGACGCCCGAGGGCCACACGGAGAATCGGTCGTCCCCGGGTCTGCAGCGCCTCAAAGTCTCCCGCCGCCTGCGCCGCGGCCAACGAGCCGAAGGTATACCGCTGACCCGGTATTTTCACGTCCGGGACGAAGGGCTCCACGAGCTCCAGGAACAGTCCGGTGTTCGGACCGCCCTTGTGGAGCTGCCCGGTGGAATGCAGATACCGCGGTCCATAGCCGAGGGTGGTGGCGAGCCGGTGCCGGATCAGCAGCGCCAGACGTAACTTCTTCAGTGCGGCCTCGACTTTAGGCGAGGGGGTCAGATAGGCCAGGATGGCCAGGTACTGACCCGCTTTCGCCCGAGCGAGCAGGTCGGTGACCTCGCCGCTCGTCTTCGCGGTCATGGCGCGCACCTTGGCGACGCTTTCTTTCAGAATCCGCGCCGTACGGTCCTTGGCCTCCTGCACGTCCGGCTGATCGAACGGATGGACGCCAAGATAGTGGCCGGCGGTGGCGGTCGCAAATTCCCAGCGGAAGAACTCAGCAGCCACGTCCGTGCGGTCGCGTAGTCGGAGCCGCACAACCGGATGGCCGGCTCGTTCCAACGCGGTGACCTGCCGATCCGTCATTGCATTCTGGTCGGTTTCCACGCGCAGATAGACGAACAAGCGATCGTTGCCATACGTCTCCGGTGGCGCCGGCGGCTCGTCGGCGACCGGGACCAGGCCTTTTCCGTCCTTTCCGGTGCTCTCCGCCAGCAACTGTTCCGCCCAGAGGCCGAAGGACCCGATGGAGGGGGAGGTGATCAGCGTGACTTTGTCCCGCCCAGCGCGCCCCAGCACACCCAGGATAGCGCCGAGCGTGGCACCGGGATTCTGTTCAGGCGGGACCCGCTCGCCGCAGGCTCGTTCCATTTCGAGCGCGCGCGCCAGGAGCGTACTGAGATCCACGCCCAGCAGCGAGGCGGGCACCAGGCCGAAGTACGAGAGCACGGAATATCGCCCGCCGATATCCGGCTGGTTCAGAAAGGTGGTGCGAAACCGATAATCCTGTGCGAGCGTGGTCAGGCTAGTCCCCGGGTCCGTGATTGCGACGAACTGGGCGCCCCCTGTATTCCCTCGCGCCCGTTTCACCAGCCCCCAGAAATAGGCGAACAACGACCGCACTTCGATGGTGCCACCGGACTTACTGGCGACAATGAACAGGGTTCTGGCGGGCTGAATGCCCCTCGTGACTTGGCGGATTGCCCCCGGCACCGTCGAATCCAGGACCCAACAGAGCGGATAGCCCGGGGCTGAGCCGAAGGTGCAGCGCAGGACTTCGGGCCCCAGGCTGCTCCCTCCCATCCCGAGGAGCACGACATGCCGGAACCCTCCGTCTCGGATGGTGCGCGCAAACTCTTGCAGCGGCAGGATTTGGTGCTGCATCTGGTCCGCAATCGTGAGCCAGCCGAGCCGATTCCCGATTTCACGCGGTTCCGGCTTCCACAGCGTGTGATCCTTGGCCCACAGCCGCGGAATCAGACGAATCTGCGACATCCGGCTGAGCGCTGCCTCGACCTCGGGTTGCAACGCACCCAGACTGGCTGTCATCGCGGTCATCGGACTCGTCATGGCCCTGACCGTGTCCTCGCGAGAGGTGCGGGGCCGGAGAGACGTGCACTTCAGCGCCGGGCTGAAGCGGGCGCTATCTTAGGCTGGGGAAGAGGAAAAGGCAATCCGCTCGCGAGCTAGCAAGAAACCCCTACTAGTGGGGGTGTTTCGGGACGCCCGGCCCGTTCGCACGGCCCTCCTGCACCACTTCAGCCGGAGCGCTCCAGCCGACCAGGAGCGGGATCCCTTCCGTGACGGTCCAGGCCAGTGACCTCGCGGCCTCAAGCGGGAGCACCAGACGGAGCTGAGCGCGGCCAGCCGCCGCGGCAGGCTCCTCTGCTCGACCCCTCAGGCCAATAATCCGGCGCCACCAGTGACGGATGTAACTCCGGGTCCAGAGCCAGGGCTGTTCCTTGGCTGGCGGAGATACCGCGATCCGCAGAGGCGGGTCCCAGAACAATTCGTATTCACCCGGCATGTCACTCAGGTCAATCGGGTTCGCTGTGGGATCCGTCCCCGGCTGCGCCTGGGGACGGTCCACGGGTGGTCGATCCCGCAAACGGTACAGGCCCCTGGGCACGGTTTTGCCCGCGACACTCCACGCGGTGACGGGAATACGATACAGCACCAGACCGCGACCCTTGACGAGGAGGGCCGGCACGGAGAGATCCAGCAGCAGATAAATCCGGGGATGGGCCGCGAGCTTGATTTCCTCCTCCAGCAGCCGGTTGGCCTCATGGAACCGCGCAGCTTCAGCGGGCCGGTCAGGTCTGCCGCCTGGGGGCTGTGCCTGCGCCGTGCCCCACAGAGAGGGCACCGCCACCAGGACAGCCCAGATCATCAGGAACCGATGGAGCGCCGCAGCCCCGGCGGGGCGCAAGAGAGGACCGAAGCGATGTCGGGAGTCGCGCGGTGTCGCAGTCTTGGCAGACGATGAATCGGAGGGGAACCGGAGAAGAGCTGACATCAGAAGATCATGATAGGCGTCCCGATCCGGGCAAGCTTGTAAGTCGTTCGAAGGTCCTCGTCGTTCAGCCGGATGCAGCCGTGGGTCACGTTCTTGCCGAGTAATCGGGTGTACAGCGTCCCGTGGATGAAATACCCCTTGCCGAACCCGAGCGCGTAGTCACCTAGCATGCCCGGCTCGAGGCGCTCCGTGGGGTCTTTCGGCAATTCCAAGCCTTCTTCGAAAAACGCCCAGTCCGGCTTGACCCAAACAGGGTTCTGGAGCTTGGACTGCACCGTGAATTCCCCGCGCGGCGTGTCGAACACCCACTGGGCGGGACGATCGGGCGCGTGCAGAATGGTCCCGCTGCCCGTGGAGACAAGGGCGTCCAGCAGCGTCTTGTTTTCGCGCATGACATAGAGGCGGTTGCGCGCGGTATCAACGACGATATAGTTCTCGGTCGGAGCGAGCTGGGCGAGTTGACGTTTGAGCACCACATGTCGGGCGCGCAAGCTGTCCACACGCGTCGTGTCACCCGCCGTGGAGTCCGCGTTCGCCACATCCGGTCCGGTCGGGGTTTCGCCCTGACACGCAGCCACGAGGAAGGCCGCCGCGATCACGAGCACGACATTCGCCGCGTGGCCAAGCATCCGCATCTTCGATCCGCTCATGACGCTAGCTCCGCTCCGTCTCCGAGAGACTCGGCGTTCCTACGGTGTCCTGCCTCTCTTGCGCCTGGACCGCCGATTGTTCCGTCTCCTCGTCGCTCCACTCCAAGTCAGCTAAGGCTAACGCGACCGGGTTGGCCGTGTCCAGTGCTCCGACAATCGTGATCGGAGTGCCGACCTCGGTGACTGCGAACAGGTCGTCCATCTGCGGGTTGTCCAGCATGATGCACCCCAGCGTCGCGCTCAGCGCTTCGTTGTCGCTGCCATGGATCTCGATCTGCCCCCCGATCGTGATGCCCGCCGGAATCGTTCGGGCCATCCTCGCTTTCCGGAACCGGCGCCGATCCTCTTCATTGGGATAGTCGAGCAGCAACGCCCGATAGAACTTCGTCTGACCGTGGTCACGTTTGCGGATGATGCGGTACTGCCCCTCTGGCGTCGCCCCGTCACCCTGATGGCGCTTCTCCAGCGCACCACTGTACCCCAAGCGCACCGGATAGGTCTTGACCGCCCGGCCGTTCCGGTACACGGTCAACCGTCGCTCCGCCTTGCTCACCACGATCGCCACGGCGCGATGCAGGCGGGACCAGTCCACTGCGCGGGCCACCATCTTCCGCCACGTCTCGATACGACCCGTATCGGTGTACCGGCCCAACGCCTTGCCTAAGACCGCTGTCTGGTCCAGCATCAGTTGCGTCGCTTGGTCGGACGCGACCACGGACCGGCTGAAGTGGCCCTGACTGAAAAAGGACCTGGCCTGCTTGACGAGCAATTCCGTCTTGACCGGCTTCTGCCCCAGCAGCATCCGGCCGCCGACGGTATCCACCGTGGTCGTGAAGGATTGCAGGCGCCGTTCCAGATGCACGACGCGATCTTCCGCTTGCCGCCGTTCGGCCTCGCGGCGGGTCGCCGCTGCCTGGATCGCCAGGGCACCCTCCTGACGCAGTTGCTCGAGCTCCAACGCCAGTGCATTGGACTCCCAGGGCCACCGGATAGAGTCGTCCTCATAGTTCAGCCGATCCTTAAAAGCCACCCAGTGCTGCGCGAAGCGGGTGTATTCTTCCGGCGCGAATTCTACGCCCCGTGCCACCGCGAGTTCGCGGTCCAGATCCTCGACCGCCTGCATCAGTTCAGGGGGCGCGGTCTGGACACACCCCCCCAGGGTCACGACCAGCGTAAGGACTACCCCTGGGAGCATCGCTGTACGGTCCGCGTCCATCATGATGGGCAACGGGTTCACTTCTTCGGCGCCGGTTTGGCTTGAGCCTTCGCCCCGCCGACCTTGGCAATCGCAGTCCGCAACTCCGTCGACACGGCCTGGCTCTTCTCCTGGATCGCCTTGGCCTTGGCGATGGCGGCCTTGAAGTCGCCGGCGTCCAGCGCGGTCTGCACTTCTCCGAGGGACTTCTCCAGTCCCTGTACGTCCGCCTTGATCGCTTCCAGGGCTGCGCGGTCCTTTCCCACCGGCGCCTTAGCGACCAATCCTTGAGCCGTCTTCACCGCGTCCTGCGCCTCCTTCTGCGCCTGCACCGCAGCGGCTTTGGCCTCCTCCTTCTTCTTGGCCGTCTCGGTCTTTACGCGCTCGGCATCCGCCTGCACGGCTGTGAGCAGTTGCTCGGCCTTCTGGTAATCGCGCAGGAGCGCAAACTTGGCGCCTTGATCCGCGATCTCCGTCCTCGCGCTTGCGAGCATGCCATCCAGCTTGGTGAAGTCCTCGGCCAGATAATCCGGCGCACCGGCCGTCCGCGCCTCTTCGACCGCCTTTTCGGCCGCAGCAACTTTCTCGGTCGGTGCCTGAGCGCATCCCGCGCCTATCAGTAACACACCGGCTATCAGAAACGGCAACCATGTTCTCATCTCGCAATCCTCCTCACATACAACAACTGATCATCGTATTGGTCAAGAGAGTTCGTTCCGGGCAGCACGACGCCCGCAGGTCTCTACGGAATGGAGTGGAAGAGGACCGGAGGCCAGCCAGTGGTTCCCCTCGATGGAAACACGACGTCATCGAAGGGAACCACTGCTCCGGCGAAGCGCTTACTTCTTTTCGCCCTTCTTCTTGGCTTCCTTTTTCGCCTCTTTCTTGGGTTCCTTGGCTTCCTTCTTCTCCTCTTTCTTCATCTCACCAGCGGCCGGTGCAGCCGGAGCCGCGGGCGCAGCAGGTGCGGCAGGAGCCGCCGCTTTCTCATCGGCCTGGACGAACGTCGCCGAAGCGAACATCAATCCCACCACCAAAGCCATCATCGCCATCACCATCTTCACCATGCTCGACTCACCTCCTTTCATGATGATCTCGCCTCGGGCTGCTCCACGAGGCGGAAGGGTTTACACGGAGACTCAAGGCCAAGGGCTGCTAGCAACCCTGATGCCAGCTAGTTCGCCGATCCGTTCTCGTGATAATCCCACTAGTTTGAAATGTGTCCTGTCCCAGTCGGCTTGGTTTTCCCCACAGGAGTGGGGCGAGATGGCGTCTCGCGCACAGGACCGCCACAGTCAGTGCCGAGGCTGAAACGCTCGTGTGCCGGATGGGCAGGATGGCCACGGCGAGAAGCACGAAGCCGACGTGGGCTGGAAACCATGCTGCATGACGCTTGAATTGACTCCCCTGGGTCTGGCCCCTATAATGCGGTGCTTTTTCTCGGGAGCACTCGCCTGAAGGGAGTGAAGACATGTCGTTCACCTACAAGCAACCCTCGAAGCTGAAGCGGAAGCGGGACCACGGGTTCCGCAAGCGGATGAGTACCAAACACGGGCGGAAGGTCCTCGCCCGTCGGCGAGCGAAAGGCCGGGCTCGGCTCACGGCGTGACCGCGCGCCGAAGGATCCATACGGTAAGGCCAGACCGCTTCTTCCTGCACAAAAGCGCGGATATCGAGCGGATTAAGCGTGTCGGGCATCGCCGGCAGACTCCCTTCTTCAATCTCGTGTGGGCAGCCGGGTTGAGGCCGATCGCGCGCATCGGTATCATCGTCGGCAAACGACTGGGCACGGCCGTCGTCCGGAATCGAGCGAAACGGATCTTCCGAGCACTCGCCCGGCAAGTTCGTGGACAGTTGATCGCGGGCCAGGAGTGTCTGGTCTTTCCGCGACGTCAGGCGCTGCTCGCCCGGCATGCCGAGTTGCGTGCCGTATGGCTGGCGGCCTTGCGCGAAGCAGGCATGCTAGCTGGAAAGCCTCGTTCCCCATGCGAACCGCCTTTATCAGCGTGATTCGAGTCTATCAGCGCTGGGTCTCCCCACTGCTGCCCCGAGCCTGTCGCTTCGAGCCGACTTGCTCGCAGTACGCCTGCGACGCCCTCCTTCGTCACGGGGTCCTGCGAGGTCTGGGATGCACCCTCTTGAGGGTCATGAGATGCCACCCGTTTCACCCGGGCGGATATGATCCGGTACGGTAACAGGCCCGATGCCACGAGGCGCCATGCCGGCCACGCATCCTACCCCACCGCCACGAAGGCTCGATCGCAGCGGTCCTAGGTCCGTGCTCGAGCGCTGAGGAGCTGTTCGGCCCGAAGAGGCCTTACTCTGGACATATGGAAACGCGTCTCATAATCTTTCTGGTACTCGCGCTGGCCATCATCATCGGCTATCCCTATGTCCTGGAACAGCTCGGGTATGCACCGACCCCACCGCCACAGGAGCAGAGCCGGCCGGCCAAACCTGAGGAGCCCCTGACTGGGACCACGCCAGCCTCAACCTCGGAGGCCAAGCCCAACGCGGTCGCTGCATTGCCCCTGCCCCCGTCAGGCGATCGCTCTTCCAAGTGGCCCGCGGACTCCGTCCACGCCCAGCCCTCCCAGATCGCGGAAGAGCGTGTTGAGGTGGTGACCGATCTGTATCGCGCGACGTTTACGAATCGCGGGGCAGAGCTGACGAGTTGGCAACTGAGCCGCTACACGATGCCGGGCCCGGACGGACCCAGGCTCGTTCAGCTCGTGCCTCAGGAGGGGAAGTTCCGGGGACCGCTGTCCCTTCACCTCAGCGATTCAACCCTGACCACTGCCCTCGCGCAGAGCCTGTATCGAGTGGAACGCGATTTCACCAGTCTGGACGCCGCGCATCCGACCGGGCACCTGCGCTTTCACTGGGCTTCAGCCGACGGGGCGGTGCGTATCGTAAAGGCCTTCACCTTCCGCCATGGCAGCTACCTGACGGAGGTGGAAGTACGCACGGAGGGCCTGAGCGGTGATCTGGATCTCAGTCTGGGCACCAATTTCGGCATCGTGGAGTGGGGGCAGGGCTTCATCGGTCTCGTCGGCCCGGCCATGATGGTCGATGACCAACTCGTGAAGGTATCGCCTGACACCGAAGTCGAGCGCAAGGGCCCGATTCGCTGGGCCGGCCTTCAGGACAAGTACTTTCTCGCCGTGCTGCTGCCTGCGCAGGCATCGGCGGTGCTACTGAAGAACGAAGGTCCTCAACTGGTGTCGGCTCGTCTCCGCGCCCCCGCACCGGCCGCCGGATCCGCGCTTACCTTCCAGTTATTCGCCGGCCCCAAGGAATTCGACACGCTGCGGGACCTGAACGTCGGCCTCGAAGAGACAATTGACTTCGGCTGGTTCATCTACGACAGCTTTAGCCTGGTGCGGGCCGTCGCCAAGCCGCTGTTCTCCGTCCTGCGATTCTTCTATGAGTACACGCATAACTACGGCGTGACGATCATCCTACTCACGGTCGCGATCAAGCTCCTGTTCGTGCCCCTGCAGTACAAGAGCTACAAGTCCATGAAACAGATGCAGGTGATCCAGCCCAAAGTGCTGGACCTCCAGAAGAAGCATGCGGACGACCGGGAGCGGCTGAACCGGGAGTTGCTGAAGTTGTACCGCGATCACAAGGTCAACCCCGTCGGCGGCTGCCTGCCCATGCTCCTCCAGATGCCCGTGTTCGTCGCGCTCTTCAATATTCTGTACATGACCATTGACTTGCGCCAGGCCCCGTTTGTCCTGTGGGTGACAGATCTCTCCGCGGCCGACCCCTACTACGTGCTCCCCGTGCTGATGGGCGCGTCGATGGTGGTGCAGCAGAAGATCATGCCGACGACGATGGACCCGACTCAGGCGAAGGTCATGCTCATCTTGCCCGCGCTGATGACGCTGCTCTTCCTGAACTTCCCATCGGGGCTCGTGCTGTACTGGCTGACCAACAATGTCTTGACCATTGCGCAGCAGGTGATCACGGACCAGTACATCTTCAAGCTGCCAGCAGCGGCGGCAGCAGAGTCGCCCCCGGCCGAGAGGGAGGCTCGACCCGGGAAGAAAAAGAAGGACAAGGCCGAGCGGCCGAGCGAGACCGACACCCCCATTGAAGCGTGACCTGCACGGCACATGAGTAGTGTCGCCCACGACACGATCTGCGCCATTGCCACGCCGATCGGAGAAGGCGGCATCGGGATCGTGCGCCTGAGCGGTGCGCAAGCGATCGCTGTTGCCGCCGCGATCGTTCGTCCGCGTTCCGGTCAGGCACTCCGCAGCCTTTCCTCTCATACCCTTCATCTAGCTGACCTGCTCCACCAGGGGACCAGCCCGGGGTCGCGCAGCGGCGCGGCCGGCCGGGGGCACGCGCTCGATGAGGCTCTGGTCGTCGTGATGCGGGCCCCGCGCTCGTATACGGGCGAAGACCTGGTCGAGCTGCACTGTCATGGCGGACCGCTCATTCTCCAACAGGTCTGTGAGGCACTGGTTCGACACGGCGCGCGTATGGCCGAGCCGGGAGAGTTCACCAAGCGCGCCTTCCTCAACGGCCGACTAGACCTCAGCCAGGCAGAAGCGGTGTTGGATACCATTCAGGCGAAGACGGCGGGCAGCCTGCGGATTGCACAGGAACACCTGCGCGGCTCCCTTTCCAGGCGGATTGGGCGGATCCGCGACCCCCTGATCGGGCTGCTGGCGCAGGTTGAGGCCGGCATCGATTTCACCGAAGAAGACGTTGCGTTTGTGGACGCGACCACGCTCCTCGCCGGGCTCCGCCAGGCGGCCACGGACACGGCGCGCCTGGCTGAGAGCTATGAGGAGGGCCGGCTCTTGCGCGAAGGCGTGACGGCCGCGATCGTCGGGCGGCCGAACGTGGGCAAATCCAGCCTCATGAACGCGCTGCTGCAAACCGACCGTGCGATCGTCACGCCAATCCCCGGCACCACGCGGGACGTCCTCGAGGAATTCGTCAGCATCCGCGGTCTGCCGGTGCGGTTACTGGACACCGCCGGTGTTCATGAGACCGCCGATGCTGTGGAACAGGAAAGCGTGCGTCGCAGTCGCAATGTGATAGAGCGCGCCGACCTGCTCCTCTTCGTCGTCGATGGATCGGCGGCGCTCACAGACGAGGACCGAGCACTCAACGCGGAGCTTCACGGCCATAGGAACAAGAAGCGGCTGCTGGTCGTGAACAAGGCAGACCTGCCGAGAGCACTCGCATCGGAAGAGCTGGACAGCCTGCGGGACCCAGGACCGCCGGACACGGATAACATCTTCCCATTAGAGGCCCCGGTGCTTGTGTCCGCGTTGACCGGATCGGGCTTAGAGGAACTGCGGGACCGAATCCGGTCGGTCTGCCTCCGGTCCGACCTGGAGCCAGATGAAGCCACCCTCGTCACACGGGTCCGGCACCGCGATGCCCTGCTCCGGGCGACGGAAGCCTTGCAGACGGCTGCGGCCTCAGTTGAGGCGGAACTTTCGGGGGAATTCGTCGCTGTCGACCTTCGCGGCGCGATCAACGCCCTCGGAGAGATCACCGGCGAAGTGACCACGGACGATATCCTCGATCGGATCTTCCGGGATTTCTGTATCGGCAAATGATCGGGCAAGCGGCAATGGGCTCTGGTCTCTTGCGGCAGCCGCTCGGAGATGCGTCGTGCGATTGGTCTGCCGTCTCTCGCGTCGTTTTCATCGCCTATTACCTCTATAGCCAATTGCCCAGGATGTGCCGTTCCACGCACCAGCAATAGCCATGGCTCGTGAATACGATATCATCGTCGTCGGTGGCGGGCACGCGGGGTGCGAGGCAGCGCTGGCTGCGGCTCGTATGGGCGCCCGCGTGCTGCTGCTCACGATGGACGAGGACAAGATCGCGCAGATGTCCTGCAATCCCGCGGTGGGCGGGATCGCGAAGGGGCACCTGGTCAAAGAAATCGACGCCCTCGGCGGCGAGATGGGCCGTAACACGGATCGGGCCGGGATCCAGTTTCGGATGCTGAACACGAGCAAGGGTCCGGCGGTGCGCGCGTTGCGGGCGCAGTGTGACAAGAAGCTCTACCGCCTCGCGATGCGGGAGACACTGCGAGCCCAACCCGGGCTGGACATTGCGCGTGGGACAGTGGACCGCATTCTCACCCACGGCGGCGCCGTCACCGGCCTCGTCACGGACGCTGACGAAACGATCGCCGCCTATGCTGTGATCTTGACCTCCGGCACGTTCCTCAAGGGGCTGATCCACATCGGTCTGAGCCGCTTTCCCGCCGGTCGAGCCGGCGAAGCCGCGGCGGAGCATCTGTCGGACTGCATGCGAGACCTCGGCTTCGAGGTGGGCCGCCTCAAGACCGGCACGCCGCCGCGGTTGGACCGGGACACGATCGATTTCGGTGTCATGAGTCTGCAGCCCGGTGACGACCCTCCCAAGCCCTTCTCCGCTCGTACGGACCGGATTACGACCCCCCAGGTCCCCTGCCATCTGACATACACGAACGAGGCCACACACCGGATCATCCGCGACAATTTGGACCGGTCGCCCCTGTACAATGGGGTGATCGAATCGGTCGGGCCTCGGTATTGCCCCTCTATTGAGGACAAGGTGGTGCGCTTCGCCGACAAGCCGCGTCACCAGATTTTCGTCGAGCCCGAGGGCCTGGACACGAAGGAATACTATCCCAATGGCATCTCAACGAGCCTGCCTGTAGACGTGCAGGCCGCGATGCTCAAGACGATCCCCGGCCTGTCATACGCACAAATGCTCAAGCCAGGGTACGCGGTCGAATACGATTACTTTCCACCCCGCCAACTGCACCCGACACTGGAGACGAAGCTCGTGCAGGGCCTCTATCACGCCGGCCAGATCAACGGCACCTCAGGCTATGAGGAGGCGGGCGCGCAAGGCATCGTGGCCGGGATCAACGCGGTCCTGAAGCTCCGGGGAGAGCCGCCGCTGGTGCTTGACCGTTCCCAGGCTTACATCGGCGTGTTGATCGATGACCTCATCACGAAGGACGCGCGCGAGCCGTACCGCATGTTCACGTCCCGCGCCGAATACCGGCTCCTGCTCCGCCATGACAACGCCGATCTCCGGCTCGCGAAGATCGGGCATCAGCTCGGCCTCGTGCCCACGCATCTGTATGACCGCGTCCGAGCGAAAGAGGAGCGTATCGAGCGGGAGGTCTCCCGTCTCAAGGAGAGTCGTCCGAAGTGGACAAGTAAGCGCAGGGCAAGATTGGCTGGCCTGACTCCCGATACTGTCGAAGCAGATAGCACACTCGCCCATCTGCTCCGTAGGCCAGGAGTCGGTTACCAAGCACTGCTCGACCTCCTGGAAGAGCCCGGAGCAGATGATCCAGAAATCATGGAAGCCATTGAAATTACAGTTAAATATGAAGGATACATACGACGGCAACTCAGCCAAGTGGTGCAATTCCAAAGACTAGAGCAGCGACGAATCCCGGATGGATTTGACTACGACACCGTGGTGAGCTTTTCTCGGGAGGTTCGCGAGAAGCTGAAGCGTGTCAGACCTTCCTCGATTGGCCAGGCTTCACGGATTTCCGGCATCACACCAGCAGCGATCTCGTTACTTTTGGTAGCCCTGGAGCGCGACCGAAGAAACAGCCTTCAAAAAACTCCTTGACCCGGCCGCGCCGATCACGTAGATGTTCCACGTGGAACAACCGCGTGAATCTGCAAGAGACGTTCTTCTTGCTGGTGCGCGACAGCTCGGCTTGTCCCTAAGCGATCAGCAAGTCTCGGCCTTGCTGACGCATCTTCACGAACTCCTGGCTTGGAACCGCAAGATCAACCTCACTGCGATCCGAACTGAGCGAGCGATCGTCGTCAAGCATTTCTTAGACTCGCTCATGGGGAGCTGTGCACTGACACCGGGTCGAAAGGGAAGCCTCCTCGATGTGGGCTCCGGCGCTGGGTTTCCAGGGATCCCACTCAAGATCATGCATCCTGAGCTTGAGGTGTCGCTCCTAGAGCCCAACCAGAAGAAGACGGCCTTCCTGCGCCACGTCATCGGAACCTTACATGTGCCGCAGCTGTTCGCTCTCCCGAGAAAACTTGAAGATCTCTTCGAGGACGGGCGAGCCCTCCGCCGGTTCACATATCTCGTCACCCGGGCGGTGAAAATTGACTCCATGCTTCCCTTATTCAGACCCCTGCTTGAAGGTGACGGTTACACCCTGCTATTTCGGGCTCATCCGTTCGATCCCGAGGTTGCGGCTGAAGGAAAAGACCTGAGCTTCAAGCTCGTCAGAGAGGTCCACTATTCATTACCGTTCGGATTTGGAGAACGAGTGATTAGTGTGCTCGCTGCTACGTAAGCCCTCTGAATCAGCGGAGTGTTCCACGTGGAACATTCTCGAAATAATTAGCGAGTCCGAACGGGAAAAGTGAGACCATCGGCATGAAAATAGTTGCGATTGCGAATCAAAAGGGAGGTGTTGGAAAAACAACGACTTCTGTTAATTTAGCGGCCGCGATCGCAATGGCTGGACGCTCAGTTTTGCTCATCGATCTCGATCCACAGGCAAACGCGACAAGCGGTCTAGGGCTCGATGTAAGAAAGCAGAGGCAGACCATCTATGACTGCCTGACCCGAGGAGCCAAAGCCAAGGACACCATTCAGCTTACGGCCATCGCGCAACTCTCAATTCTCCCATCGAGCCCCGATCTGGCGGCTGCTGAGGTGGAACTCGTGGAAGTAGAACATCGCGAGACCGTGCTTGGTGGATGTCTTCATGACCTCACCGGGGCCTTCGAGATCGCTCTTATTGATTGCCCGCCCACACTGGGCCTACTGACTATTAACGGGTTGGTCGCGGCCACCTCGGTGCTGGTTCCCGTCCAATGTGAATACTATGCGATGGAAGGTCTCGGTCGCCTCATGGCGACGATTCAGCGGGTCCAGGCTTCACTCAACCCGGGCCTGGAGCTTGAAGGTATTCTGCTCACGATGTTTGATGTACGGAACACGCTGTCCAAGCAAGTGGCGGAAGAGATCCGCGGACATTTCAAGCAGAAGGTGTACCAGAGCATTATCCCCCGAAACGTGGCCCTGGCAGAAGCTCCCAGCTATGGTCGTCCCGTGCTTCTTTACAATGCCGGCTCGAGCGGCGCCCATGCCTATCTCGAGTTGGCGAAGGAGTTCCTCACCCATGCATAGAAAAGCGCTCGGAAAAGGCCTTGAGGCGTTACTTCCTGAGCCCGGTGTCACGACGATGGTACCGGCCAGCGAAATCAGGGAAATTTCGCTCGACCAGATCGCCCCTAACCGCTATCAGCCGCGCCGCGCGTTCTCCGATACGGAACTGGCAGAACTTGCCGAGTCCGTCAAGCAAACCGGCGTCTTGCAGCCGGTCTTGGTCCGGCGTCGAGGGGATGGCTCATATGAGCTGATCGCGGGGGAGCGTCGATGGCGCGCCGCCAAGCTGGCGGGTCTCATCAGTCTGCCGGCGATTGTCCGCAACGTCAGCGACGAGCAGGCCATGGTCTATGCGCTAGTGGAGAATCTCCAGCGACAGGATCTGAACCCCATCGAGTCTGCCCGGGCCTATCAACGTCTGATGAACGAATTCGGGCTGACGCAGGAAGAGGTCGCGCATCACGTCGGCAAAGACCGCTCGTCCATCGCCAATTCTCTGAGGCTGTTAAATTTACCTAGTGAAATTCAACATCTAGTAGAATCATCAATCATTTCGACCGGTCATGCGAAGATTCTGCTCGGTCTCGCACAACCGGAGAGCCAACTGCGCCTCGCGCGGCGAATCGTGCAGGGACAGTGGTCCGTCCGCCAGGCCGAACGCGAGGTTGCACGGGGAGCCCGATCCTCCCGCGCCAGGCGCGGGACGCATCCGCGCGGCCCATACACCGACCTCGAGGAGCGCCTGCAACGGCATTTTGGCACGCGCGTCGAAATAACAAAAGCTCGGAGGGGTGGAAAGATTGTGCTACACTACGCCGACTCCGAAGAGCTGGATCGATTGCTACAGACCCTCATAGGGTGACGTAGGGGGTTTCGAGGGCCGCAGAGCGTCCGCCCGGGCGCGAATTGCTCGCGCGCCGTTTCCCGCCGCCACTCGGATACCCCGCCCGATGCCCCTACTGGTGAGGTCCCGGGCACCTGTTGGCGAGGGCGTATTGGGAGCTGCCCATTGCTAGGCTTCATGCAGAGGGGAACGGACATTCTGTGTTGTTATTACGCACATACAAGGAGGTGCACGCATGTGGATGAAGGAGAAAACCGACGCCAGGGCTGGCGCTGCTTCTGCGGATGAGATGGCGGGTGAGCGGGGGCAGGGGGCAGGGACGTCCGGCGGCGAGCATGGCGACGATGTCATCGCCTTCGTGGGCAAAGGTGTGGAGTTCAAGGGCATCATCTCATACAACGGGACCGTGCGCATCGACGGGCACCTGGACGGCGAGATCCACACGGAAGGCATCCTCTTCGTCGGCGAAGATGCATCCCTCACCGCCAAGATCAACGCCGGCATGGTCGTGAGCAAAGGGAAAATAACCGGCGATATCGTCGCCAAGGAGAAAGTGCGGCTCTTGGCTCCCGCCGTCCTCAACGGCTCAGTCAAAGCGCCGATGCTGTCCATGGAAGAAGGAGTCCTCTTCAACGGGAACTGCGAGATGGCCCGCGCCGAGGTGCGCGAGCTCAGCCGGGAGAGCGTGGTGCGCGCCGTCAACGCGCCAATGGGAAACGTCAAGCGCATCTCCGGTTGATCGGCCGCGCCGCTTTCGTGGTCCGATCGTCCGGGACAGGCCGCAGTCAGCGTCGCATGCCAATCGAAGCGGGACGCTCACTCTGAGGAGGTACACATGTGGGGGCTCAAGGATAAGGACAGGATGAAGCTCAGCGAAGACGAGAATTTTACATTCCTCGGCAAGGGCGTGGATTTCAAGGGGGTCGTACACTTCGAAGGCACCGTCCGGATCGACGGGCGCCTGGACGGGGAGGTCCACACCAAGGGAATGCTGATTGTCGGGGAACACGCCGTCATCAAGGGAACGATCACGGCCGGCACGCTGGTCAGTGCCGGCAGGATCAAGGCAAACGTCACCGCGGTGGAGAAGGTCCAGCTGCTCAAGCCAGCCCTGCTGATCGGGGATGTGCGCACGCCGTCCATCGCCGTCGAAGAGGGCGCGCACTTCCATGGCGCATGCGACATGGGCGCCAACAAGTGGGTGGAGGAGGAGCGCCCCGACCATGAGAAGGTCCATGACCTGGCTGCGCATCGCGGCAAGGTCCGAGCACAAGATTTCCAGTCCTGAACCAGAGGCCCATGAGTCCTCCCAGCGTCATCGTCGGTATGAGCGGCGGCGTGGATAGCTCGGTCGCCGCCGCACTCCTGGTGGAGCAAGGCTACGCCGTGCATGGCGTCACGCTCCAGGTCTGGGAACATGAGGACGAAGCGGTGGCCGCCTCGAAGCGGTGGGAGGAACGGGGCTGCTGCAAGATCGGGCTCGCCAGGTTCGTGGCGCAGCGTCTGGGGATCGGGTATGAGGTGCTGGACACGCGTGCGGCCTTTCGTTCCGGGGTTATCGATGACTTCGTAGCGGGCTACCTATCCGGCACAACGCCCAACCCTTGTGTGCGATGCAACGAACGGGTGAAGCTGCGGATCTTGTGCCAACTGGCGGAAGAGCGTGACATCGCATACGTGGCCACCGGCCACTACGCGAGGATCATCCGAGAGCATGGAGGCTGGCGTCTGCTCCGGGCGGCGGACGCGCGGAAGGATCAGAGCTATTTCCTCTATCGCCTCCAGCCGCAGTGGCTGCCGCGACTTTTGTTCCCCGTGGGCGCGATGCAGAAGGCGGAGGTGTGGACACGGGCGGAGGCCTTGGGTCTGCCTGTGGAGGAAGTGAAGGAAAGCCAGGAAATCTGTTTCGTCAGTCATGGCGACTACCGCACCTTTCTCGAAACGCAGGCACCGGAGGCCCGACGACCAGGATACTTCACCGATGTCGAGGGCCGGGTGCTCGGACAGCATGACGGCATTGCCTTTTACACCCCCGGGCAGCGGCGGGGCCTCAGGATCGCCGCTGGTCGCCGGCTGTATGTCCAGCGCGTACACGCCGACACCGGAACCGTCGTCCTGGGGTCGGAGTCCACGCTGTTTCAGTCTGAGTGCATAGTGGGGGACTTGAATGTGTACGACGGCTCGCTCCGGTCAGGGCCCGCCGACGTCGAGGTCAAGGTCCGGTACGCCACGCCGGCGTCCCGCGCACGAGTGATCCCCCAGCCTGACGGAACTCTCCTCGTCCAGTTTGTCTCCCCGCAACGCGCGCTCTCCCCTGGCCAGTCTGCCGTCTTGTATGCTGGAGACCGCGTCCTCGGTGGCGGCATCATCCGAACCCAGTAGACATTCCACTGGAAACTCTGAAGCCCTCGCAGTCCGTCCATCCGTAGCCGCTGCGCCGGGTCTTAGCGAGGGAGGTCGGCGCCGACGGCTTGACACGTCCCTCGATCGGATGCTAGCGTGATTCGATTTTGGGCCGTGCCCACCCCAGGCGAACAACCCCAGCGCAGCTCTGGAACCGGCGGATTGATTCAGTGATTACGAACTCGGTCTCACGTCGATACGCCAAAGGCCTGTTCGATTCGCTGGAGACGGCCGCCGTCGAGCCGACCCGCCAGGGCCTGGCGGACATCGCGGCCGCCCTTGCAGCGTCGCCCGCGCTCAAGACCGTCCTGGCCTCTCCCGGCTTCACGTTCGAGGAAAAGCGCGCGGTGCTCTCCGCACTCAACCGGAGGGTCGGCGGGCCTGCCACGCTCAGCGCCTTCTTCGCCCTGCTGCTACGGGAGAATCGGGTCACGCTGCTCCGTGAAATTGCGGATGCGTTTGCCGCGCAGGTGGACCTGCAGAAGGGCACCACCAAGGTTTCCGTGACCTCGGCGTGTTCGCTCGCCCCGGCCGAGCAGGACGCACTCCAGGCGCGCCTGCGGGACCTCCTGCGCCGCGATGTGGACCTCACGTTTCAAACCGATCCGGCTGTCGTGGGAGGCTTGCACATCCGGATCGGCAGTCACGTCATCGATGGAACCGTGCGAGGCCGACTCACCGCTTTGCAGAGTCTGTTGACCAAGGAGTGACGATGCAGATCAAGGCTGAAGAGATCAGCGCGATCATCAAGGAAAAGATCCAGGGATTCGAGAAGCGCGTGGACGTCAGCGAGACTGGGTCCGTGATCCAGGTCGGCGACGGCATCGCCAAGGTCTACGGCCTGGACGGCGCGATGGCCGGCGAGATGCTCGAGTTCCCCGGCAACCTCTACGGCATCGCCCTCAATCTCGAAGAGGACAGCGTCGGCGCTGTGCTCATGGGCGACGGCACCGGAATCAAGGAAGGCGATCCGGTGAAGCGTACCGGCCGCATTGCGGAGGTGCCGATCGGGGACGCGCTGGTAGGCCGTGTTGTCAACGCCATCGGGCAGCCGCTCGATGGGAAAGGACCGATCAAATCGTCCACGTTCCGCCGGATCGAGCTCCGCGCGCCGGGCGTGGTGACGCGCCAGTCGGTCCGCGAGCCGCTCCAGACAGGCATCAAGGCGATTGACGCCATGATCCCCATCGGGCGCGGCCAGCGCGGGCTCATCATCGGCGACCGCCAGACGGGCAAGACCGCCATCGCGGTCGACACGATCATCAACCAGCGCGGGCAGAACGTCTTCTGCATCTATGTGGCCATCGGTCAAAAGCGCTCCACGGTGGCCCGGGTCGTCAAGACGCTCGAAGAGCACCACGCGATGGAGTACAGCATCGTGGTCTCGGCGACCGCCAGCGATTCGGCCTCGATGCAATTTCTGGCTCCGTACGCCGGTGTCGCGATCGGTGAATACTTCCGGGACGGCGGCAAGCACGCGCTGATCGTGTATGACGACTTGTCCAAGCACGCCGTCGCGTACCGCGAGCTCTCGCTCTTGCTCCGCCGGCCGCCGGGCCGTGAAGCGTACCCCGGCGACGTGTTCTACCTGCATTCCCGGTTGCTGGAGCGCGCGGCGAAGCTCAACGAGAAGCTCGGCGGCGGCAGCCTGACGGCGCTCCCGATCATCGAGACGCAGGCGGGTGACGTTTCGGCCTACATTCCGACCAACGTCATCTCCATCACCGATGGGCAGATCTATCTGGCGAGCGATCTCTTCTATTCGGGCATCCGCCCCGCCATCAACGTAGGCCTCTCGGTCTCCCGCGTGGGGGGCTCCGCGCAGATCAAGACCATGAAACAGGTCGCCGGCTCCCTACGCCTCGACCTCGCGCAGTACCGCGAGCTGGCCGCGTTCGCGCAGTTCGGCAGCGAGCTCGACAAGACGACCCAGGCGCAATTGGCCCGCGGCGCGCGCATGGTCGAGCTGCTCAAACAGGGGCAGTACCGACCCATGCCGGTCGCCGACCAGGTGTTGGCGATCTACGCCGGCGTCAACGGCTTCTTGGACGACGTGCCGGTCAACAAGATCCGCCAGTTCGAGGATGAGCTGATCCATTACGTCACGCAGCATCACCCGCAACTCAAGAAGGACCTCACGGCAAAACCAAAGATCGACGAGGCGTTCGCGAACGACCTGAAGCAGATCCTCACGACATTCAAGCAGAAGATGGGATACCTCGCCCAGGACTGATCCTCAGCGGTCGCCCGATGCCCAGCCTCCAGGCCATACGACGCAAGATTGGCGCCGTCAAGAACACCCAGAAAATCACCAAGGCTATGAAGATGGTGGCCGCAGCGAAGCTCCGGCGGGCGCAGGAGCGCATCCTCGCCATGCGGCCGTACGGGATGCGGGTCAGGCAAATTCTGCAACGGGTCAGTCAGCGAATCGACCGCAACATCCACCCGCTGTTTCACCGGCGCTCGCCCAACAGGGTTGAGGTCCTGGTCGTGACCAGTGACCGCGGGCTCTGCGGGGCGTTTAATGCGAACGTCCTGCGCAAGGCCGTGGAACTCCTGAAGACACACCAGGACCGGGGTGCCCGGGTCGCGGTGAGCGTCGTCGGACGCAAGGGCATCGACTTCTTCAAGCGACGCCCCTGGCCGATCCGCCAGCAATGGCCGGGGGTGTTCGACCGCCTCGTCTTCGAGCATGGCAAGGACATTGGGCAGGACATGATCGAGCACTACAAGGCAGGAACCTTCGACGAGCTGTACGTCGTATATAACGAATTCAAGTCCGTCATGCAGCAGCGGGTCGTCGCCGTCAAGGAGCTCCCGCTCGAGTTCATCGGGGATGACGAACAGCCTGCGCCAGACCAAGTTGGCGCCTATCTGTACGAACCGAGCGAAGAAGAGATTTTCAACGCCTTGCCGCAAATCATCTACCTTGCCACGTTCCGCATGCTGCTGGAGTCCGCGGCGGCGGAGCAAGCCGCCCGGATGGCGGCGATGGACGGCGCCACGCGCAACGCGGGCGAGCTGATCAAGAAAATCACGCTGTTCTACAACAAGACCAGACAGGCAGCCATCACCAAAGAGCTGATGGATATCGTCGGAGGCGCCGAGGCCCTCAGATAGCGGGCCGTCAGAGCGCCGGCCGCTCCGGCTCTAGCGACCGTCGACACTGCCGGTCTGTCTCATCCGGAGTTCGTCCGTGGTCGGAGCCATCCGGGCCGACGGGGTTCACGGTCTCATCCCCCCATCGTTGCACTTTCGTTGCTTCCGCTCTTTACGGTCCCTTGACGGACCGGCTTGCACGAACGGGCCGCCAGACGGCTGATCCGGTGCGCGCAGCGACGTTCGCCGACCGAATCTTGATGCCGCGCTATAATTATTAGAACGCTGAGCGACGAGGAGGCTGACGCATGCGATTGCCGGTGATTACGACTCCCGGGCACAGGGGAAAGGCCCTGGAGGTAGACGTCGAGCGGGAGACAATCACGCTGGTGGGGATGGTGGGAGAAAAGCTGGGTACGGTCTCATGGGAGGCGGTCATTGGTCTGATTCAGGCCGGACATCCCCAGCCCAAGCCGGGGGACGCCCGCAGCGAGCAACGCGCGTCGCTGCTGGTCAAAGTGCGCTACACGACGCCGGACGGCAAGATCATCGAAAGCCGCGCCAGCGGGATCGGCGCCGGCGGACTCTTCATCGAAAGTACCGCGCCGCTGCGCATCGGAACCCACCTCTCAGTCGAATTCGCCTTGCCGGATCTGCCGGCGGAGTGGCTGGAAACCCGCTGCGTGGTCTCTTGGGTCTGCCCCAAGCCGGATCAATACACCTTCTTCCCCGGCATGGGCGTGCGCTTCCTCGACATCTCGCCCGAGGTCCGCACACGCATTCGGGACCTCGTGACCGCCGTAAATCGAGCTGGGGGCACAGCCTAGCCTTCCGCTCCTTCCAACTCCAGCACCGCCCGGGCGGCCCACCGCCGGACACCCGCGTCCGGATCCCGCTCGGCGGCGTGGAGCGTGGACAGCACACTCGCATCACCCAGCTTGCCCAGACGGAAGGCCGCCTCGCTCCGAACCCCGGCGTCCGTATCCCGCACCAGCCGTGCAGCCAGCGCCGGCAATGCGCGCCGATCCGCCAGCTCGCCGAGTGCGGCTACCGCGCCCTGCCGGACTCCTGCGTCCGGATCGTCCAAGGCCGCCTCGAGCGCATAAAAGGCCGCGCGCTCCTCGAGCAACCCCAAGGCCTGGATGGCGACGCGACGCGTCGGCGCATCGCCGTGGCGCAACGCCGCGATGAGTCCGTCCCGCATGGCCGCGGACACACCCAGGTGCCCCACCGCCTGCGCCGCCGCCACCCGCACGTCCGGAACCGAGTCGTGAAGAGCCTGGATCAGCGCCATTCCGGCGACCTCCCGTACGGACTCCCCCAGCATACCGAGCGCCCAGGCACTGGATTGCCTCACGAGCGGATCCGCATCATGGAGAGTGGTCAGGAGGGCGGGTGCGGCCTCCGGAGCGGCCAGCTTGCCGAGCGACAGTGCGGCTGTTCTGCGGACCTCCGGAGCGGGATCTACGAGCAGGCGGATCAACGAGGCCGCGACGTGCCCCGGCTCTTGTGGCGCAGGGCCGGACCAGCATCCCGTCGGAAGCGCGGACCATCCGGCAAGCAGGAACGTGCAAAGCAACGGCGAGCGTCGTGACACGGGAGGAACGGGCGTCAGCCTTGCTTGGGAGGCTCTTCTTGCGTATGCGTAGCAGGCAGTTGCTTGGCGGCTTCAATGGACTGCTCGATCTCTTTCTGGGCCGTGTCTACCTCGGCGCGGATCGTTCGAATTTCGGGTTCGATCGACTGGCGCACCTCGGCGGCCGCCTGGCGAAACGTCCGCAACGCATCGCCTAGCGACTCGCCCATGCTCTGCATGTCCTGCGGCGTCAGACCGCCCGCCTGCGCCGCCTTCTCCCGCATCGCCGCCTGCTGCGCCTGGACGCGCGCGACCGCATCCTTGTTCACGATCGCCGAGGGGCGCTTCGCCGCCGGCTTGGCTTGCGCCATGGACGGCACGGCCGGATAGGCAGCACGCTGCGCCACAGGAGTGTGGGCCATGCGTTGCTCCATCGTCGGCGGTAACGGCACCGAGGACGCGGCGGGCGCGGCCGGCGTCTCGGGCGGCACCTGGCCAGGCGCCTGAGTCGACGGTGCGGTCCGCGGCGTTCGAGGCTGATAGGCCTGCGGGGCCGCGCCGGCCATCAACGACGCGGTGGTGCCGGGGGTCAGCTCCGGACCCGGCGCGTAGGGCGCGGCCGGTATGATTGGGGACGCCGCTCCGGCCGCCGGCTGCGGTGCCGGGGCGGCCGCCTGTTCCGTCTGCGATGACGCGGCGGTCGTCGCAGAGGCGGTGTTCGGATCCGGCAAGGCGTCGACTTCCCGCACCTCTTTCTTGAAGCCCTTGAGGGCCTTGCCCAACCCCTCGCCAAGCTGCGGCAGTCGTCCGGCCCCGAAAATGATCAGGACAATGACCAAGATGATGATGAGCTCAGAAAACCCGAGCGTGCCAAACATGGCGGCAGATCCTCTTCTTGCCAGCACTCTATCTGCTACGTTCCAACAGTGTCAAGCGAGCCGCCTCCCACCCCTAGCCACTTGTCCCGCCCCTCTTACCTAAAATCGGCACGATCTCGGTCTGCACCGGCTGGCCGAAGACCGCCACATCGCGATCGCTCACGTAGACGTCGAGCTCGCTCCGGATACCGAAGTCGCCCTCGAGATAGATGCCCGGCTCGATCGAGAAACAGGTCCTCGGCATGAGCCGCCGGGTGTCACGGGTTTCCAGATTATCGATGTTCGCGCCGTTCCCGTGGACTTCTTCCCCGATCGAATGGCCGGTGCGGTGCAGGAAGCGCTCGGCATAGCCGGCCTCGCGAATCACGCCGCGGCACACGTCGTCCACCTCGGCGCCGCAGGGAAAGTCGCCGGCACCCACGCGCCGCTCGACGAACTCCAGCGCGGAATCGCGCGCAGCGCGCACCACGGCGAAGACCGCACGCTGGCGTGCCGGCACCGTGTCCCCCACGTAGCCCGTCCATGTGATGTCCGCATAGACCGAGCCCCGCTCCGGCCGCTTGGCCCAGAGATCGATCAGCACCAGGTCGCCTCGCGCAATGACGGCCGATCCGTCCGGTCGCGGCGAATAATGCGGATCCGCACTGTGTACGTTGACCGCCGTGATCGGCGGCGTCGCTGTCACCAGACCGTGCGCCTGGATGCGCGCCAGCACGAACTGCTGGAGCCCGTATTCGGTCAGCACAGCCCCCGCCGTTACCCGATCGGCCACATGGGTGAAGGCCTCGTCCACGATCCGCCGCAGCTTCTCCGCCGCATCGCGATGCGAGACCAGTTGGGAATCGTTCCAGATCGCCTCGAAGCGCTGCACGAGGTCCGCCGAGGTCACGACCTCGACGCCTAGACTGCGGATCAACTCAACGGTGCCAGCGTCCACGCGCGAGATATACGGGATGGCGTTCAGGGGGGAATACTGCATGGCGATTCGTCGTGCGCCCCGGAGGATGGTGGCGAGCTGCTCCTGCTGTTCCCGCCACGAGACATAGAACCGCGATTCGCCCGGCAAATCATCCAGCGTGTGGGGCTCGATGCGATGCTGCAGCTTGGCCGCGGTCCCGCTCGCGGGAATCCAATAGTACCAGCGCCGCGTCACGTGGCGCGTCGGATCCACGCCCAGGACCCGGTAGGCCAGTGGATCGCTCCCTCGGAAATCATAAAAGAGCCAGCCGTCGAGGCCCGCTGTTTCCGCAAGGACGCGCTGGATCTCCGCAACGCGATCGCCGCTGGCAGGTCCGCTCGTCATCGTGAGCCGCATCTTAGCCCCGCCCGTTGAAGACCGTCAACGCGCAGGCTCCTCGTCCGTGTCGCGCCGCACGGCGGGCGTTCGAGGAGTGGGAAGCGTGCTAGAATGCGGGCCGCCATGGAACCTTCCCCCGCACCGGCTCCTCAGAGAACGCAGTATCGGATCACCCTATTCTACGGCCCGGAGCCCGTGACGGCCGATCCACCGCAGACGCAGTGCGTTTTCAATGTGAAGAAGCGGAGTTGGAAGGCCGGGGTCCAGATCGCCGTGCCTCTTCTGGACACTGAACTGGCGCGAGTGCGGGTCGCCATCGGGATCCAAACGTGGCTGGCGTCGCTTCTGGCCGCCGTCCCCGACCCGGATCGTGAGTCGTATGAGGCCAGGGCCGGGGACCTTGTGACCCAGGCCCTCTGCGAGCTCAAGCTGCAGCTCGCGCTCGAGGCCGGCCTGTCGCAGGAAAACCAGCGTCTCGACGCCGGGGCATGGAGCGCGGAACTGGCTGGAGCAGCGGTCGCCGCCGCCGAGCGGATTAAGACTCAAATCCTGACGGCACTTGACGTCCCCGGATGATGACCCCGCACGTCCTCCATGGACCGGCCTGGCCACGGCCACCTGCGAGTGCGCCAGGAAGGGTTCCTATCCGCGAAGGAATTTGCTATAAGCATGCCCGGTTCGCCGGAGATGGGCGGCGGGCCTGCCGGGCACCAACGTGCAGGCCGCGCAGGCGATCACACACAAGGAGGAGACACCGTGCAAACCGTGCCTGAGGAAGCCACGCAGCCAATGCAGCGCACAGGCAGCTTCATGAGAATCATGGCCCTCGTTCTGGCGCTCACCATGGGCCATCTGACCGTCACGCCCCTGGCGTGGGGCGCGACCGAGGATGAAGAACGCAATGAACACACGGGGACTCAGTTCGGTCTCGGCGTCGCCAGCTTCTTCGCCACGCTGCCGTATGGCGCCGTGAAATTCGCGTTCGCCACCGCGGGAGCCCTAGTGGGAGGGCTGACCTACGCTTTCACCGCGGGCAACGAGCGCGCGGCAAAGGCCGTGTGGCATACGAGCATGCGCGGCACGTATGTGGTGACGCCCGACCACTTTCGGGGCCAGAAGGCCATTCGCTTCTTCGGGGTACCGCCGCTCGAGGAGCCCGGCGCAGGGGCGCCCCCGGCACGATGAATGAAGCCCATCATCGGAGTCACACCCGACTTTAACGCGGGGGATCGCCCGGACTTTGGGGGCCGGGAGCCAACCTATTTCCTCCGCGCCCGGTATGTGAACGCGATCGAGGAATTAGGCGGCGTCCCGCTGATCTTGCCGCTGGTCGAGGAGCCAGCGCTCCGGAAGCGGCTCCTCGACAGCGTCGACGGGCTTGTGCTGACCGGCAGCGGACCAGACCTGCCGCCGGCCCTCTACGGTGAACGCCAGCGTTATCAGTTCCGGGTCATGAGCCGTCGCCGCAGTGCCTTCGAGCTGGACCTTGCCCGACGGGCCATGGCTCACGGCGTACCCCTGCTGGGCATCTGCGGCGGGATGCAGGCGATCAACGTGGCCCTGGGCGGCAGCCTCGTGCAGGACATCGCGTCTCAACTGGACAAACCGTTGCAGCACCGGGCGCCGGGACCGGCCACCCGTCTGGCACACGCAGTTGCAGTCTCGTCGGGCAGCTTGCTTGGCCGCGTGACCGGCCGGGCTCGAATCCGCGTGAACAGTTCCCACCACCAGTCTGTCAAACGGGTCGCCCCGCCGCTCGTCGTGAGCGGCCTGTCCCCCGATGGCGTCATCGAGGCCGTGGAAGCGCCGGCACATCCTTTCTTGCTTGGCGTCCAGTGGCATCCCGAGTTTCTCTATGCCCGGCACCTCGTCCATCGCCGGCTGTTCCTCGCTCTCCTCGACGCGGCGCGCGCCGTGTCGTGATCCGGCTTTTCGCTTGCGCGTTCGGGCCACACCACCCATAATGCGCAGCAGGATCGCCCAGTCGACCGATCACGGATGCGCACGCTAAAGGTAACGCCCCTTTTCAGGAGCCTCCGTGTCCAATCCGCTGTTACGCACCAAATCCATCGAGGAGATCCTCGCCGACAGCGATCAGCCTGAGCATCGCCTCAGGAAGACACTGACGGTGTGGGACCTGACCGCGCTCGGTATCGGCGCCATCATCGGCACCGGGATCTTCGTCCTGATCGGGACCGCTGTCGTTGGCGACGCCCATCGCCCGGGCGCTGGGCCGGGCATCATCCTCTCGTTCATCCTGTCTGGGTTCACTTGCGCCCTGGCCGCCCTCTGTTATGCTGAGTTCGCCGCCATGCTGCCGGTCGCCGGCAGCGCCTATACGTATTCTTATGCCACGCTTGGCGAATTTCTCGCCTGGCTGACCGGCTGGAACCTGATCTTGGAGTACGGCGTCGCCTGCGTGGTCGTGGCGATTGGCTGGTCCGGGTACTTCAACAACATCCTCACCACGCTCGGCATTCAATTGCCCGTCTGGCTGACTCATGCACCGGGAACCGCGGAGGGGGCGCTCGTAAATCTCCCTGCGGCGCTCATCGTGCTGCTGGTCACCGTCGTTCTGCTGCTCGGCATCAAGGAAAGCGCGCGCACCACGGCGGTCATCGTCGTGGTCAAGGTGATCGTGGTCCTGTTTTTCATCACGGTGGGGCTGTTCTCGGTCGAGCCGGCGAACTGGTCGCCGTTCATGCCCTTCGGGTTCAGCGGGGTTGGGGCCGCCGCCGCGATCGTCTTTTTCGCCTATATCGGCTTCGACGCCGTCTCGACCGCCGCCGAAGAGGCGCGGAATCCGCAGCGGGACCTGCCGGTCAGCATCCTGGCATCACTTGGCATCTGCACCCTGCTCTATGTCTCTGTCGCGGCCGTGCTCACGGGCATAGTGCCCTACGACCGGATCGACATCCATGCGCCCGTCGCTGAGGCATTGCGGATGACAGGGTTCCACTGGGGCGCGGCCCTCGTGGCGACCGGGGCACTGGCCGGCATCACGAGCGTGCTCTTCGTCATGATGATCGGGCAGATCCGGGTGTTCTTCGCGATGTCGCGCGACCGGCTGCTCGGCCCCTGGCTCTCGCACGTGCACCCGCGATTCGGGACGCCCCACCGCGCCACGCTGGTGACCGGCATCGGCGTGGCCGTGCTGGCCGCGCTCGTTCCCATCGGCGAGGCGGCCGATATGACCAACATCGGGACCCTGTTCGCCTTTGCGCTCGTCAGCGTGGCCGTGATCATCCTGCGGCGCACGCGGCCCCAGCAACCCCGTCCCTTTCGGATTCCGTTCATGCCCTGGCTCGCCATCTTGTCGGCCGCCACTTGCTTCGGCCTGATGGCATTCCTGCCCTGGCTGACGTGGGTGCGCTTCGCCGTCTGGACGGTGATCGGCGTGGCCGTGTATCTCACGTACGGAATCAAGTACAGCAAGCTCGCCGCACGGGTCTCTCCCGGCCAGCCCGCGGTCGCCGCGTCCGAATCTCTTGTCCGCCGCTAAGCTCCACGGGGTCCCCTCCACCTCATCGGCCAGCCCGCCTCGGAGCGCGCGGCTGCAGTCGGCGGACTCGCCTGATAACAACCGTGTCTCGCGTTCGGACTGTGAGCAGGAACAGGGGTCTGCGAGACGGCGGAGCGGCGGCTCAGGCAGGCTGGGAATCAGGCTTATCGGCCTCAGCAGGAGCGGCGGCCGCGGTCGGGGTCGCCTGACCGACTGGCGCAGCGGGAGTTGGCTTGGGTGCCACGGCAGGCTGGGCAGGCCCGGGCGTGGCGGCCGCCGCGGGTTTGGGCGCCTGTGCGGGCTTGGGTGGCGCAGGCTTCTCCGGTTTGATGCCGCCTTCCCAGTGCGGGCCCGAGTACATCTCAGCCGAGAGCCCGCGTCTCTTCCACTTCTCCTCAAAATCGGCCGCGGCGCGGTTCGGCGTCTCGCCCTCGCCGACGACCTGGTTCCAGGGGTAGATCTTCGGAGAGATCACACAGGTGTTGCCGTTGCGACGCAGATACAGGGCGATGGGGTTACCCCGATACGGACCGAGGAAGATATGCAGGCTGCCGACATACTCCAGCAGGGTCGCCATGACACCGCTCCAGAAAGATGCATGATGCCACATCGAGCGAACGGCGGGCAAGCCGCAAACGGCTCCCAAAAGGCTCTGAGCCGCCGCTCCTTGACTCCACTGTACCAGTCAGGTGAACCGCGCAGGACAAACTGAACACGGACGCCAGCGACCGGCGTGGCATCTGTCTGTGGAGGCGACCGATCAGAGAATCAACGACGATGGTGCGCGGGACTGTCCGAGAGGCCAGGGAGCCATAGAACGAGGCATCCGTAGGGGAAGCAGGCCCGTCAGCGCAGGCGACTCAACCATTCGGCCCGCTGCTGGATGAAATGCTGCAGGCGCTGCTCTTCACGGGCCACTCGGAGGAATTTCACGCCAAGCTTCCCGTCCTTGGCGGACCGTACCGAGCCCGCGACCTCGACCGGGGGCTCCCCTTGGCTGAGGAAGAGCTGCATGTACAGCAACGCGCCGACCTGGACCTTAACGTCGGTGTCAATCTTGCAGCCCCCTTTGGAGATGTTCACCACGGTCCCTTCGCCGCGGATATGACTCCCGGAAAAGGCGGTGGAGAAGCGGACCGGAATGCGTTCCCACTCCCGACGCTCGGCGCGCTGATCGCGATAGAGGCTGCTGAACCGGAATGCTAGAAAGCGGTGACCGCAGATCTGGCACTGGAAGGGATGCGTCGCGAACAACGACAGGAACTGCTCGGCGATCGACTGGACGGTGGCCCGCTGGGCCAGCCCCTTCCCGCACCTCCGACACCTGAGCAGCAGATTCATACCGGCCGTTCCTAATCTCTTATAGTATAGCTCTATATACAAAAGCGGCGGCCAGGGCAAGATTTTCTGACGGTCGTGTCAGGACTTACACGGATTCCAAACGGCCTCCTGAGGACCTCCGCCAACCTGTTTCTCCTCCTCAGACCCGACTCAGGGACCGAACCGGAAGCCGAACATCAGGGCGACGCTCGTTTGGTCCTGTCCGGCCGGCGCATTCAGGTTTAGATTATAGAGATTGACCGTCAACGTCGTGGCCAGAGCCAGTCTCTTTGCAAGCTGGTACTCCAGCGACGCCCCGAGCGGGATGTAGTAGCTCGTGTCGTTGGAATCCACCCGGCCTGGGCCGCTCGCGCGTTCCAGGGACGCATGCACCAGGCCAATGCCCGCAAACGGCACGAGGGTGAACGCCCCGATCCGGAGGTGATAGCGGGCCACACCCGCAAAGGCGATCTGCATCAGATCACCGCCGGGGGCGAACTGCATCATCGGCCCTACGGAAAAGGCCGGGTCCAGGTAGTAGTCGAGTTGTGCACCGAGGGCGAACACAGTGTCGTCGTACGTGCCGGCCACAAATCCGACATCCGTGCCGAATCCCCACCGACCTGCGTTGCCTTCCATCGCGTGCCCTGCGTTCGCATCCGCGGTGATGAGCGCCAGTGCCACGGCCATCCCGGCCAGTGCTCGTCCTGTCCTCACCATTTCGAGTCCCCCCCTTCATTCCGAAACATGCCCGGTTCAGCCCGCGCGACTCTAGCACAGGCCTTTCGCCCTCTCAACGGTCCGGCCTGTCGTCACTGCGCGGGGCGCGACTTGTCCCAGCAGGGCGGTTCGGCTATGCTCGGCCCGCCTGCCTGGCGGCAGCGCCAGCGTACAACGGAACCGATCATGCCCGACTCCCAGACGAGGATTGCCGGGGCGCTCTACGCCGTGTTTCCCCGCGCCGTGTCGCCGGCAACGCTGGCAGAATACGGGATCGACGCCAATCCTGCGCAGGCGCAGCGGCTCACGAGGGAACTGCTGTCGTTGAGCCTGTTCTGGGCCCGCGGCGCCGTGGAGGTCGTGCTGCCGCCCAAGGACGTCGCGCGAATTCTGGACACGCTGCGTGCGCGCGTCGCGGAATCCTGGGACGTGGAGCTCGGGCTCGCCGGCCAGGACAGGACCGCCTACTTCGCCGAACAGGAAGAGCGAGGCCGGACCTATCAGGCGATCATCAAGAAAGGCGGCGAGCCGATCGCCGTCGTCAGCGAGGCGGCGGCGCTTCTGGTGCACGAAGGAGTGGTGCGGCCCGAGGATCGGGGTAAGGTGCTCGCGTTGCTCACCGACCTGACGCCGGTGGACGAACTGGGGGAGGTCATTCAGGAGATCGAAGAAGGAAGCTGAGCCCTGTTGTCTTCACAGGTATCGCTTTCCCACCACTTCAGCGGCGGCATTCAACTCATAGAGCAATGGGGCCCCGGTCGGAATGTTCAGCTCGAGGACTTCCTGCGGCGAGAGGCGGTCCAGGTGCATGACGAGCGCGCGCAGGCTGTTCCCATGGGCCGAAATAATGATGGTCTTGCCCGCGAGCAACTCCGGTCGGATTCGTTGTTCGTAGTACGGCAGCACCCGGTCGGCGGTGTCCTTGAGGCTCTCGCCCCCCGGGGGGCGGAGATCGTAGCTGCGGCGCCAGAGCTTCACCTGTTGGTCTCCGTATTTGGCCGCTGTCTCTGCCTTGTTCAGGCCCTGCAGGTGGCCATAGCAGCGTTCATTCAGGGCCGCGTCCTTCTCGATGGGAATCTGAGCCTGCCCGATTGTTTCCAGCACAATCCGAAGTGTATCGATCGCGCGCTTCAAGACTGACGTATAGGCCCGGTCGAACCGAAAGCTCGTCAGCTTGCGACCGGCCTCCCGCGCCTCCTCTTCCCCCTTCGGCGACAGGGGTACGTCCACCCATCCCGTGAACCGATTTTCAAGATTCCACTGCGACTCCCCATGCCGAAGCAACACGAGCTGCGCCACGCGTCACACCTCCTCCTTCGCTCGGTCGTCACCCGCGAGGGTGCCTCAGTCTACGCGATCGATCCCCGCCTTGCAATCGCCCCGGTCAGGGGGTACGATGCGGCACACTCCGAGGAGGCGCGCAGGCTGTGATGTCGGCTCACCAGCCAACGACGGCGCAAGTGTGGCAGGATCTCGAACGCTGGTGGGTGGCGATGGCCGCCCGTCTGGGCGTCGAGGAGAAGGGCAAGCTCTTCTTTGCCCATGCATCGGGATCGGACGGGGTCCTGACGCGCATCGAGCTCGTCGGCGGGGAAGTCCACTACATCCTGTTCGTGCTGCTGCGCTACTGGCTTCCATCGGTGCTGCCTCCACCGGGGCGGGAACGGCTCACGAAGCATGATCCCGACTACTGGCTGGAATCCGAGCAGATCCTCAAGGCCGCCGTCGTGCGCCTGCGCGAGCTGAAGCCGCTCATCGAACTGCTCACCGCCGAGCACCCTTTCGCCACCGACTCGGCCGCGCATGCCGCGCCGGCCCATCCCGTCGTCGAGGTGGAACTGGCCAGCATGCTCGAAGGCATCGCGGAGGTGGCGGGCAGTTACGGCGGCCCCGACTTCACCTCGGTCATCAAGAATTTCGATCCCATCCCGCTCAAACAGACCCAGCCCTTCAAGCACAACAAGAAACACAGCGCAGAGCTCTGGGTCGTCTTTCTCCTGCGCGAGCACTTTCGTTCGGTCGGCCTGGGCAAGGACCGGTACTGGCCACTGATCGCGGATGTCCTGAGGGCCGCAGGCCTCTGTCAGTCGGATGGGCTCCCGGATGTCCCGGACGAACTGAAAGCCTGGTGGCAGAAGAACTGGCCCCGCACCTACACCCAGCTTGATCAGAGCTCGGGGGCGCAGCCTAGCGCGACGGCGTACCAGCGCGACTTCGAATGGTTTCAGGCCTGGTTTGCCTGGCAGCGGTCCGCGCATAGCCGCGGACGGAACCCTCGCTGAGGGCTTCTGGAACTCAGAGGGCCGAACGAACCGAGGCGGGCCGTACCTTGTCGCCGATCGGTGGGAAACCATCTGGCGCCCCGTGGCGGATCATTTCGATCAGGATGGCCAGGAAGAGCGCGTACAGCGCGACCCCCACCCAGATGACGTAGCGCTGCACGCCGCCGAGATCCCTGACCAACCGTTCGGTGGCCCCGGCATCGAGCCCCGCGCGTCGCCTGATCGCCGCGAGATGGTCTCTCACGTGCCAGTAATAGACGTAGTGCGCGGTGGCCCCGGCGATGACGCGCCAGACGATCCCGACGGTCAGATCCCCGGTCACATACGCAGACACGACCGGACCGAGCGCATACACGGCCGCGTAGAGGTACATCTTCCGATAGAGGAACCAGAGAAACGGATCGAGGAGGAATGCGGGCCAGTGCCAGGTGAACGCGAAGCGGGTGCGGGTGCCGTCGGAAAACTTGCGGAAGCAGGCCAGGTACCGGTCGGCGTTCGGGCCGATGAACGCGCGCCAGAGTTGCGTCTCCTCGGACAGCGCTCCGGCCTCCACCGCCGACCCGGTGGGCCCGGGCTGGATCTCATCGAACCCGGCGCCGCATTGCTGACAGAAGCGGGCATCCGGGACGTTCTGCTGCCCGCACCGCTGACAGGGCTTCATCGCGGCAGCTTATAGCATCGCACCCCGCGTCTGCTCAAGCGCGGAATTCCTCAATGCTCAGAACAAGATAGGACCGCCGCGGGGGCACTTTCGTATTGCGTTGCCCTCGACCGCTGTGCTAGTTGTTTACGATTCTCAAGGCCGGGAACGACATGCCGACCGAGGAGCTTCGACAGGACGCGGATCGCTACTTGATGAACACGTATGCCCGCATGCCGATCTCGATTGTGCGCGGCCGAGGCTGCCGGGTCTATGACCTGGAAGGGCGCGAGTATCTGGATTTCGTCGGCGGGATCGCGGTGAATGTCCTGGGCCATTCGCACCCGGACCTGGTCGCCGCTATCCAGAAACAGGCGCAGCACCTGGTCCACACGTCTAATCTTTATTACACCGAACCGCAGGTCCGGCTCGCGAAGACGCTGGTGGATCACTCGTTCGCGGACAAGGTCTTCTTCTGCAACAGCGGGGCAGAGGCGAACGAGGCAGCCATCAAGCTAGCGCGGCGCTATGCGCACCAGCGATACGGCGCTGAGCGCTTTGAGATTCTCACCATGCGGAACTCCTTCCACGGGCGGACTCTGGCCACGCTGACGGCTACGGGGCAGGAGAAGGTGCAGCAAGGATTCGAGCCACTGATGCCCGGGTTTCGGTACGTGCCGTTCAACGACCTTGAGGCGGTGGAGAAAGCCGTCAGCGACGCGACGGCAGCGGTGATGCTCGAGCCCATCCAGGCTGAAGGCGGCGTGCATGTGGCCGAGCAGGCCTACCTCAGGGGACTGCAAGAGCTCTGTCACCGGCGGGACATCCTGCTCATCTTCGACGAAATTCAAACCGGCATGGGTCGCACCGGGACCTTGTTTGCTTATCAGCAGATGGGGGTGGAACCGGATATCATGACCCTGGCCAAAGGCCTGGCGGGCGGGGTGCCGATCGGTGCGTGCCTTGCCAGAGAATCCGTCGCGACCGCCTTCACGCCCGGCTCGCATGCGTCCACCTTCGGAGGCAATCCCCTGGCCTGTGCGGCAGCCCTTGCCGTGCTGCGTGTGCTGCTCGAGGGCCGGCTCTTGGAACAGAGCAGGCGCATGGGCGACTATCTGCACAAGGGCCTCCTGGACTGCAAAGATCGGCTCCCGATCGTCAAGGCCGTGCGCGGGCTCGGGTTGCTGCAGGGCATGGAGCTGACCGTCGACGGCCAGCCTATCGTGACCGATTGCCTGACGCGAGGCCTCTTGATCAACTGCACCATGGACCGGGTTCTGCGGTTCGTCCCACCTCTGGTCATCGCCCAGCGCGACATTGATCGCCTGCTGGATACGCTGTGGCAGGTGCTCAGCAAGCGGGGGTAAGCATGATGGGTCTGCGGGCAGCCATACGGTGGCGGGGTCGCCGTCCGAATCGACGCTCAGCGGGTGCACGGCCCTGGGGTCCCCTGGGGAAGGACCTCCTCACGGTCGCGGCCATTCCTCGGCGCGAAATCGACCGCCTGCTCCGGCTCGCCGCCGAGCTGAAGCGGCGCGTCCGTCGTGGGATTCCGCACCAGCTCCTAGTGGGCGTCACCTTGGGGCTGGTCTTCGAGAAGCCGTCCACGCGGACGCGCGTGTCGTTCGAGGCGGGCATCAACCAGCTCGGCGGCCAGTCGGTCTTCCTAACGGCCGGCGACCTCCAGTTGAGCCGCGGCGAAAGCGTCGCCGACACGGCGAAAGTGCTCTCGCGCTATCTGGACGGACTCGTCATTCGGACCTATGGGCACGCCACGGTCGAGGAATGGGCGCGGCATGCGACGATCCCCGTCATCAACGGGCTCACCGATCTGTGTCACCCTTGCCAGGCGCTGTCCGATCTGCTGACGATCCGTGAGCGGAAGGGCCGACTCAAGGGCGTGAAGCTCGCCTACGTGGGCGACGGCAACAACGTGGCCAACTCGCTCATCGAGGGCGCAGCCAAGATGGGCATGGCGATCAGCCTAGCCTGCCCAACCGGCTTCGAGCCGGACCAGCGCATCGTGGACGTGGCCCGGCGGGAGGCGGAGGACACGGGCGCGACGATCGAGCTCACCGAGGATCCCCAGGTCGCGGTCAAGGAGTCGGACGTCGTCTATACCGACGTGTGGGTAAGCATGGGGCAGGAGCGCGAGCAGTCGCGTCGTCTGACCGTGCTCGGGCCGTACCAGGTCAACGAGCGACTGATGAAGCTCGCCCAGCCCGACGCGATCATCATGCATTGCCTGCCGGCACACCGCGGGCAGGAGATCACCGCCGGACTCCTCGACGGGCCGCAGTCGGTGGTGCTCGAGCAGGCTGAAAACCGCCTGCACATGCAGAAAGCCATTCTGGTCGCATGGCTCCAAAGCAACCGCAGGACGTAAGCGATCAGGGAGCGCATGAGTAGACATCCGATCAAGAAGGTCGTGCTCGCCTATTCCGGCGGACTGGATACCTCCGTCATCCTCAAATGGCTGCAGGAAACGTACGAGTGCAAAGTCGTCGCGTTTTGCGCAGACCTCGGCCAGGGTGAGGATCTCAACGCCATCAAGAAAAAAGCGCTGGCGCTGGGCGCAGCCAAGATCTACGTCGAGGACCTGCGCGAGGTCTTCGTGAAGGAACACATTTTCCCGATGCTCCGAGGCAACGCGGTGTACGAGGGCAGCTATCTGCTGGGCACGTCAATCGCCCGCCCGCTCATCGCCCGCCGCCAGATTGAGATCGCCGCCAAGGAAGGGGCGGACGCGGTCTCCCACGGCGCAACCGGCAAGGGCAACGACCAGGTCCGGTTCGAGGTCACGTATCTCGCGTTGGATCCGCGCATCCGAATCATCGCGCCGTGGCGGGAGTGGAGCTTCCGCTCGCGGCGCGAGTTGATCGAATACGCCTCGGCGCACGGGATCCCGGTGACGGCCACCAAGACCAAGCCGTACAGCATGGATCTGAATCTCTTCCACATCAGCTATGAGGGGGGCATCCTGGAAGATCCCTGGGAGGCGCCGCCGGAGGAGATCTTCCAGATGACTGTCGCGCCGGAGCGCGCGCCCGACAAGCCGCGCCATGTCGAGATCGAGTACGAGCGCGGGGACCCGGTCGCGGTGGATGGCAAACGGATGAGCCCCGCGACGCTCCTCGCCCACCTGAACCGTCTTGGCGGCGAGCACGGGGTCGGCCGCGTGGATCTGGTCGAGAACCGATACGTCGGCATGAAATCCCGCGGCGTGTACGAGACCCCGGGCGGGACGCTTCTCCATGCCGCGCACCGCGGGCTGGAATCCCTGACGCTGGACCGGGAGGTGCTGCATCTGCGCGACAGCCTCATCCCGCGCTACGCCGAGCTGATCTATTACGGTTACTGGTACGCGCCGGAGCGCGAAATGTTGCAAAAGGCGCTGGACGAGGCGCAACAGGACGTGACCGGCACGGTCCGCCTCAAGCTCTACAAGGGCAGTTGCACGGTGGTCGGGCGCCGATCCGAGCGCTCGCTCTACCGGCTCGACCTCGCCACCTTTGAAGAAGACGAGGTCTATCGCCAGAAGGACGCCGAAGGCTTCATTCGTCTCAACGCGCTGCGGCTGGCGATCCGCGCGCAACGACGCACAGGAAGAAAACGATGAACGCTGAATTTGGAACGATGAATGATGGACGGGAAACTCTGCCGTTCATCGTTCAGCATTCCTCGTTCATCGCTTGATATTCGATGCCCCAACGAAAGCGCACACGCCCCGCCAACGCGATGGCCAAGGCCTGGATCGGCCGCTTCCGCCAGCGCACGCATCGATTGGTCGAAGCGTTCACGAGCTCGCTCGCGTTCGATCGGCGTCTGTACGCGTACGACATTCTAGGCAGCATTGCGCACTGCAAGACGCTTCAGCGGGCCGGCGTCCTGACGCGACAGGAGATGGCCACGCTCATTCGCGGCCTTGAGCAGATCCGCGAGGAAATCGAGACGGGCCGCTTTCGCTTCGCCGCTGAGGACGAGGACATTCACATGGCCATCGAGCGGCGCCTGACGGAACGCCTCGGTCCCGTCGGCGGCAAGCTGCACACCGGACGCAGCCGGAACGACCAAGTGGCCCTGGACCTCCGCCTGTACGTGAAGGACGTCCTCGGCTCGCTGGGGGACGCGCTGCGACGGTTCCAGCTCGCGCTGCTCCAGCAGGCGAAGGCGCATCTGGACGTCGTCATGCCCGGCTATACGCATCTGCAGCGGGCGCAGCCGGTGCTGCTTTCGCACCATCTTCTGGCCTACGTCGAAATGCTCGAACGCGACAAGGGACGGATCTGCGATGTGCTCGAGCGGGTGGATGCCTTGCCGCTCGGGTCCGGCGCCCTGGCCGGGACCAACTATCCGGTGGACCGGGTCTATGCCGCCAGGCTGCTCGGCTTCGCCCGGGTCAGCGAAAACAGTGTGGATGCGGTTTCGGACCGGGACTTCGTGATCGAGACCCTGGCCGCGCTGGCGCTGTGCATGATGCACCTCTCGCGGCTCAGCGAGGAGCTGGTCCTCTGGTCTTCACAAGAGTTCCAGTTCGTGGAGTTGCCGGACGCCTTCTGCACGGGCAGCAGCATGATGCCGCAGAAGAAAAACCCGGACGTGCCGGAGCTGGTCCGGGGCAAGACCGGCCGCGTGTATGGGCATCTCCTGGGCGTGCTGACCGCGCTCAAGGGGCTCCCGCTCAGCTACAATCGCGACCTGCAGGAGGACAAGGAGGCGCTCTTCGATGCCGTGGACACGGTCTCGTCCTCCGTCGAGGTTCTCACGGAGGTGATCAAGGGCCTCATGGTCCACCGCGCGACCCTGGCCAAGGCCGCCGCCTCGGGCTTTCTCCTCGCGACCGAACTGGCTGATTATCTCGTCACCAAGGGTGTGCCGTTTCGGACCGCGCATGAGACCACCGGCCGGATCATCCGCGCCTGCTTGGAACGCCACCTCGAGCTGCGCGATCTGACCCTGAGCGACTTGCGGGCCTTCTCCGACCGCTTCGAGAAGGATGCACTGGACGTGATTACCGTCGAAGGCGCGATTGAGCGGAAGGCCCAGATCGGGGGCACCGCCAGGAAGCGCGTCGAGGCTCGGATCAAGAGTCTCGCGCGCGAGCTCGCATGAGGTGGCGCAGGATCGTGACGGTGCGTGAGGGTCCACGGCAACAAGTCAGGCGGACCCTGGCTGCGGCTGCAGGGCTGTTGCTTTTGGGACTGAGCGAGGTGACAGGCTGCGGCCAGATCGGCTCCCCGATTCCCCCGGAGGATATCGGACTCGTGCGAAGACTGCAGAAGGAACGGGCGAAGGAAGAGGCTGCACGCAAGGAGGCGGCGGTGCAGGCGCAACGACCGAAGGAAGAAGCGCCCGAGCAGCCTGACGTGCAACTGCCTCCCTTACGGCCCAGCGGGGAGCGCTGATAGCGCCACGGCGCCCGGTGCCGCCGGGTGGCCGCGCAGGAGGTGATCGATGGAGACGATTCGACGGTCCGGGAAGACCCGGAAGCTGTTGTTGGTGGATCCATATCCCCGCGACAATCCCTATCGCCTCACGGCCAGCGAGCGGCGCGCGGTCTGGTTCCCGAAACTGAGCCTGCCCGTGATCGCGGCCTACACGCCGGCCGAGTGGGAGGTGGCGCTGGTGGACGAGGCGGTGCAGGACGTGGACTTCGATCATCCCTGCGACCTGGTCGGGCTGTCCGTGATGACCTGCTACGCCCCCCGGGCCTACGAGATCGCAACGGAGTTCCGCAAGCGTGGCAAGCCGGTCGTGCTGGGCGGCGTGCATCCGACCTACTGCCCGGAGGAAGCCCTCCGCTACTGCGACGCAATCGTCTGTGGCGAAGCTGAGGATCTCTGGCCGCAGCTCGTGGCGGACTTCGAAGCGGGCCGAATGAAGCGGATGTACCAGATGGAGACGTTTCCGGCCCTGGAGCACTACCGGAACCCGCGCGTGGAGCTTCTGAGCCCCGACGCCTACATGACTCGGCAGTGCAGCTTCACGACGCGTGGGTGTCATTTCGACTGCGAGTTTTGCAGCGTGTCGCCCTTCAACGGGAAGACCACGCGCCGCCGTCCGGTCCATGAAGTGGTGGCGGAAATGCAGCGGATCAAGCAGTGGATCCGCAGCGAGCTGGTCGAGCGGATGAGACGAGGCACCGTGTGGGAGGCCTTGCTGACCGGCCTGCGCATCCGCCTCGGAATCGAGGACGGGACCATCTTCGCCTTCGTGGACGACCTGCACAACAGCCATCGGGCCTATTGCCGGGACCTCTGGGAAGCCCTGAAGGACCTCAAAATCAAATGGGGCTGCCAATCCACCCTGTTCCTGGGCGATGATGAAGAAATGGTCAAGCTGGCCGCGGAGAGCGGCTGCGTCTCCGTCTTCGTGGGTCTGGAGTCGCTGTCGGAGGAGTCGCTCGCAGAGACCAACAAGGGCTTCAACCGCGTCCAGCTCTTCGAGAAAGAGATCCGGATGTTCCATGATCACGGCATCATGGTGAATCCCGGGATCGTGTTCGGGTTCGACAACGACGACGAGTCGGTCTTCGAGCGAACCGTGGACTTCCTGATCAAGAACAAGGCCGAGCTGGCCTATTTCAACGTCTTGACTCCACTCCCCGGCACCGCGCTCTTCGAGCGGTACAACCGCGAAGGCCGGATCTTCGATCGCGACTGGGCCAAATACGACGGCAAGCACGTCGTGTTCCGTCCCAGCCGTATGACACCGGAACAGCTCCAGGAGGGGTTCTACTGGGCCAATCACCGGTTCTACTCCCTGCCGTCGATCTGGGCGCGGCTGGCGGCCACCAAGCAACGGTTCTATCCCCGGTGGATCATGAATAATGAGTTCCGCAAGCTCGTCAAGCGGACATGTCCTCAAGGAAGGCTGTCGCCGGTGGCGGCGGTCCTCAAGACCCTCCAGGCCAAGCTCCCGACGTTCGAGACCGGACAGTTCGTTCCCAACGCGCTTCAGGCGCTCAAGGTGAAACTGGAAGAGCACCGGCCCAGGGATCTGTGGTTAAATGTCAGCGCCCGGCGGCACGACCGCTTCGCGGCGCTCTTCGTGGACCTGGAGGGCACGCTGGACCATCTCAACGCCCGCGAGCTGCTGGCCCGGCTCACGGAGGCGGCGGCGAAGGCCAAGATGGACATCATCGTAAATTTCGAACACCTGCGGGCGGCGACCCCGGCGGCTCTGCAGACCCTGCTGGATGGCGAGGCGTTCACCGGGGTCGCTCCCTATGCACGGGTGCGGTACCGGAAGTTCAAGGCCGCCTTCCAGGATGCGCTCGAGGGGTTCTCGCTGCACGGGCTGGACATGCTCAACGAGGATTTGCAGGATGCATGACTTTGCCTATCGCTCTGGCGAGCTGTACTGCGAGAAGGTGCCGCTGAGCCGGATCGCCAAGGAGATTGGTACGCCCTGCTACGTGTACAGCCACGCCACCTTGGTCCGCCATTATCGGGCCTTCGCCGGGGCCTTCGCCGACGTCCCGCACATCGTGGCCTTCGCAATGAAGGCCAACTCCAATCTCGCCATCCTGCGCCTGATGGCGCGCGAAGGGAGCGGGGCCGACATCGTGTCCGGCGGCGAGCTGTATCGGGCTTTGCTGGCCGGCATCTCGCCGAGCAAGATCGTGTTCGCCGGGGTCGGGAAGAGCCGGGAGGAAATCCGCTACGCGCTCGAGACCGATATCCTGATGTTCAACGTCGAATCCTCGGCCGAGCTGCGCACGATCGATCAGGTGGCGGCCGAGCTGGGCCGGCGCGCGCGTGTGGCCTTGCGCATCAACCCGGACATTGACCCCAAGACGCACCCGTACATCTCGACCGGCCTGAAGAAGAGCAAGTTCGGCTTCAGCGCCGAGCGCGCGCTGGAGGAGTTCAGGCTCGCGTCCAGCCTCGCCCACATCGAGGTCGTGGGGGTCCATAAGCACATCGGATCCCAACTGACCGACGTCACGCCGTTCGTGGACGCGCTGAGAAAGGTACTGGCGCTGGTGGAGGCGGTCAAGGCGCAGGGCATCGACATCCGGTACGTGAACATCGGCGGCGGGCTCGGCATCACGTACTTCGATGAAGCCCCGCCGCACCCCAAAGACCTGGCGGACGCCATTTCGCCGCTCGTGCGGGATCTCAAGTGCGTCCTGATCATGGAGCCGGGGCGGGTGATCGTCGGCAATGCCGGCCTCCTGCTCACGCGTGTCCTCTATAAGAAGGAAGGTGAGAGCAAACGCTTCGTGATCGTGGACGCGGCGATGAACGACCTGATCCGCCCCAGCCTCTACGGCGCCTATCACGAGATCAAGCCCGTGCGGGAGGCGCCGCATGCCAGGAAGGTGACCGTGGACGTGGTCGGCCCCGTCTGTGAGTCCGGCGATTTCCTCGCCAAGGACCGGCTCATGCTGGACAGCGAGCCGGGCGATCTGCTCGCCGTCATGAGCGCCGGCGCCTACGGCTTCACGATGTCGTCCAACTATAACTCGCGGCCGCGGGTGGCCGAGGTGTTGGTCCAGGAGGACGCCATTCACGTCATCCGGGCCCGCGAGCACTACGCGGACTTGATCCGGGGAGAAACGGTGCCCGAGTTCCTCAAGTAGGGACCTGCAATGTCAGCCAGATCGTATCGGGGAATCAGGCCGATTCCGTTCATGAAGCTGTCCGGCAGCGGAAATGATTTCATCCTCGTCGACAACCGCAACCGGATCGTGGATCCCAAGCAGGCCGGTGCGCTCGCGGCGAAGGTCTGCATGCACCGCATGTCCGTGGGCGGCGACGGACTGATCCTGATCGAGTCCTCGCGGCGGGCCGATTTCCGGTGGCGGCTGTTCAATGCGGACGGGAGCGAGGCCGAGTTCAGTGGCAATGGGGCCCGCTGCGCGGCCCGGTTTGCCTATCTCAAGAAGATCGCCCCGAGGCGGATGCGGTTCGAGACACTGGCCGGGCTCATCGAAGCCGAAATGGTCCCCGCGTCGACGGGCGGCCGGGAACGCGGGAGCCGGCCGCTGACGGCCGTGAAAGTGCGGTTCCCGGACCCCAAAGGCCTGCGGCTCAATCTGCGCGTCGAAGTCGGCGGCCTTGTGCGCGAGGCCCATTTCCTCGATACGGGGGTCCCCCACTGCGTGTACGTGGTGGACGATCCTGACAGGGCGGATGTCATCGGCATCGGGCGACCGACCCGCTATCACGAGCTGTTTCAACCGGCTGGGACGAACGTCAACTTCATCAAGATCCTGGACCCGCACAGAATTCGCATCCGCACCTACGAGCGCGGTGTGGAAGACGAAACGCTTGCGTGCGGGACGGGTGCGATCGCGTCCGCGCTGATCGCCAGCCTGGTTGGCAAGGTGGAATCGCCCGTCACACTGATCCCCCAGAGCGGCGTGGAGTTGGTCGTCCATTTCTCGTCGCGGAACGGGACCTTCAGCGACGTGTACTTGCAGGGCGATGCGCGCGCGGTGCATGAAGGCCGCATCCTGCTGGACGCGTGGAAATAACAGGTAGCCCAAGGAAGTTCATCATGTTCACCGGTTCTCTGGTCGCGATCGTCACCCCGTTCAGGAACGGGAAGGTGGATGAGCGCGCGCTCGGCGATCTCATTGAGTTCCAAATCGCCAACGGCACGGACGGTATCGTGCCCTGCGGCACCTCGGGCGAGTCCGCCACGCTCTCTCATGCGGAACACGAGCGGGTCGTTGCGTTCACCGTCGACGCGGTCCGCCGACGGGTGCCGGTGATCGCAGGTACGGGCTCCAACTCGACCGACGAAGCCATCGCCCTGACCAAGCATGCCGAGCGTGCCGGTGCCGACGGCGCCTTGCTGATCACCCCCTACTACAACAAACCGACTCAAGAGGGACTCTTCCAGCATTACAAAGCGGTGGCGGAGGCGGTGGAACTGCCCATCGTCCTCTACAACATTCCCGGACGCACGAGCGTGAATATGACGCCGGCGACCGTGGCCCGCCTGGCCCAGTGCCGATCGATCGTGGCCATCAAGGAGGGTAGTGGTTCCCTGCAGCAGGTCTCGGACATCATCCATGCCTGCGGGGACCGGATCACCGTCCTCTCCGGGGATGATCCGCTGACGCTTCCGATGCTGGCAGTGGGCGCCAAGGGCGTCATCACCGTGACCGCGAACATCGCCCCGCGCGACATGGCTGCGCTGGTGGATGCCTGGGCTGCTGGTCGGGTCGAGGAGGCGAGACGGCTGCACTACAAGCTGTACCCGCTCTTCACCGCGCTCTTCTATGAGACCAACCCGATCCCGGTGAAGGAGGCCCTCGCGATGATGGGAAAGATCTCGGGCGAACTGCGTCTGCCGCTCTGCCCGATGTCCGGAGAAAACCGCGACAAGCTCGCGCAGGTGCTGAAGGAGTATGGCCTCGTCTGATGAGGCAGGCTTGGGGCTAGGGGCACGAGGCTAGGGGCACTCGTTCAGCGTTCACCTCCCTCGAGCCTCTCGCCACGTGCCCCTCGCCTGAGCCGGGAGCTCACATGATCAAAGCCATCGTCGTCGGAGCGGCCGGGCGTATGGGCCGCACCCTGGTTTCGTTGCTCAAGGAATCGGCGGCGCTGACGCTCGCGTCCGCCGTCGAGAGCAAGGGGCACGTGTCCATCGGAGAAGACGCCGGGGACGTAGCCGGATGCGGCCGGATTGGCATCGAGATCCGCGAGGACCTGTCCTCCGCCCTCGAGCGCGGCGAGGTGGTCATTGACTTCACGACCCCCTCCGCCACGCTCGAGCACCTCCGGCTGACCGTCCAGCACCGCCGAGCCATTGTGATCGGCACGACCGGCTTCACACCCCCGGAGCTCAGCGAGCTCCGCACGCTGGCACGCTCGGTCCCCTGCGTATTCTCACCGAACATGAGCGTGGGGGTGAACGTCATCCTGAGGGTCATTGCGGAGATGGCAAAGACCTTCGGGGAGGACTATGACATCGAGGTCATCGAAGCGCACCACCGGCTGAAGAAGGATGCGCCGAGCGGCACGGCGCTGAAGATGGCCGAGGTGCTCGCCAAGGCCACCAATCGTGACCTCGAGCAGGTCGGCGTTTACGCCCGTAAGGGCCTGATCGGGGAGCGCAAGCGCGGCGAGATCGGCATCCAGGCGATTCGAGCTGGCGACATCGTCGGCGATCACACGGTCCTGTTCGGGGGGATGGGGGAGCGGGTGGAGATCACACATCGTGTCCAGAGCCGGGACACCTTCGCGCGCGGGGCGTTGCGGGCCGCCCGGTGGGTCGTCCGGCAGCCGCCCGGACTCTATGACATGCAGGATGTGCTCGGCATCAAGTAACACGCGGGGAAGGGCGCACCTTCCCCGCGTCAGCAGCCCACCTTTGACTCCGCTTATTCTTTGGGCAGCATCAGGTACATCGCAATTGCGATCAGTGGTGCGATGACCATCATGGCTTTCCTCCGGTAGGTCGTCGGCCCGATCACATCATAGGCGCCGAAGATCAGCACGACGGTGATGAATGTGAAATAGATCGTGGCGATGCCCCGGTAGCCGCCGCCAACTCCCTCCGCCAACGCCGCCGCCGGCGTCAGACTCAGGCCTAGCCCATAGACCCAGCCCACTAGGTTCTTCATTGCCTCCCTCCTTGTCTGTCCTGCAGCCGCGCCAACTGCGCAGCCACCTGCAGGAACCATGAGATTTCACTCAGACACCGCGGTTGACCCGTCAGCTCTTGAAAACACGAACGCCTCCGCAGACCACACACAGCCTGCGCAGGCGTTGTTTGATACTCGAAGTTGGATCTCTAGGGTTGAAGGACTTGTCCGCGCTTACCCCGGCATCCGATCACCTCCGGGACTAATCATGGCACGACGTTTCTAGCATGCTCCGGAAGCTCGGGGCCTGTCAATGGGACCCTCGCGCATGAGCAGGAGGTAGGGGGCGGACCAAAAGCGATTGCGGGAGCGGAGGTTAGGTGGATACGCTTGCGCGCACTCAGTCGGGGCGAGGCACCGCAGCCGCATGCGGATCGGCGCCTTTCACGACGGTCGCGCAGGAATGGCACTTCACAACCTTCTGGTCGGCCGGATAGCTGATCAGTCCGTAGCACTGCGGGCAGCAGATGAGGGCAGTCAAGGGTGCACTGACAATGCGATTGACCGAGGGTTTCATGACAATTCAGGAGAGCGCCACGAGCTCCGGCTCAACCGGAGCTTGACCGAGGGCTTCATCGGCTCGACGGCAGGCCATCACGTGTGCGATGCCGTCATAGACCGCGCGCGCCGCTTCGGACCAGGCCGGGTTAAACGGAAACCCTCGGAAGGCAGCCTCCGCCGCTTTCCGTTCGTCAGCGCTCAACGACCGAGGCAGACGCGCCGTCATCGCCGGCCTCTCACCGCTTGCTGACCAAGGGGCGCGGCTCTGATTCCGCCGCCCGTCGGCGCCCGCAGTTCAGGCAGGCAAAGACACGGATCGCCAGACCAGAGTCCAGGTCCACGGCCCGCTCGAGCGTCATGGTGCCCTTGCACTTGTCGCAGGTTTTCATCGCTTTTAACGTAACACGCGATGGACGATTTTTCCATCAGCCGGAAGTCCCCCATAAAGCCCGAGCAAAAGCCCCTCGGGAACCGGCCGTATAGGCCATTCGGGCCCATAAAGTCCGCCCAGCGTGGGGGCTTCGCCCTCCTCCGGAGGGACGGGAGGAAGAATACCCACCTTGACAGCCAGGGCGGCCAGCCCTAGGATGCGCCTCTCCCGGGGTCAGGAGATGCGCCCGAGCATCCAGGGCGGGCGGCCGCGCGTAGGGCGTCGCTGAGGTCGTCAAGCCAGCCGCGCGCCGCCTTCTCGAGTTGCGGACGACCATGTACCGATTGCTGATCATTCTCCTTCTCCTGATCATCGTGTCCCTGCTCGTGCGTACAGCGCTGCGCCAATTACGCCGACGACACGATGAGCCGCACGCGCTCGATGCGAAAGACGAGCTGGTCCAGGACCCGGTCTGCCAGATGTATGTGACGAAGGCGTCAGCCGTCAGTGCGCGGATCGGGGGCCGGACGCACTATTTCTGCAGTCGAAGCTGCGCGCAGGCATTTGAGAAGCAGGCTGCCGCCTCAGAATAAGGCCGGTCAGCAGCCGGAATAGCTGGAGTCGGTGAGCTTGTCGGCCTTGTCGAACTTTAAGGTGATCTGGCACTGATTGGGCGTGAAATTGAAGAACGGCGGGCCGGTCTTGCCGCCGGAAATTCGATAATAAGTCCAAGTTTCCCCGCCGAAAAACCGCGGAGACTTCGCGCTCGGCGCGCCCCAGTTCTTTTCGAACCAGGCCTTGTCCTTCCCTTCCAACTCGGCCGGGTCGAGCGACGCATCGAGATACGGATTCCCGCCGCACCCGGCGAGGACTGTCACGGCCAGTACCCACCAAAGAGTCTGTCGCATGCGTATGGCTCCCCCCGCGCGAGAGTGGAACTCGCCTCGATTGTACTGGGCAGGCACCGACCTGTCAAACCGGCCCATCCGCCGAATTCGTTGCATTCGCCCACCGCTGCCCCTACAATAACATCGTCGCCTCACACACGAGCCGGGGAGACCTCTCATGAAAATCTTTCTGGACACTGCCAACGTCAAAGAGATACAGGAGGCCGCCAGCCTGGGATTGGTGGACGGCGTCACCACGAATCCGTCGCTCGTCGCGAAGGAAGGCCGAAGCTTTCGGGAAGTCCTCTTGGAGATCTGCCGCCTCGTGGACGGTCCGATCAGCGCCGAAGTCGTCAGCCTCGAAGCCGACGCGATGGTGAAGGAAGGGCGCGAGCTGGCTAAAATTCACAACAACATCGTGATCAAGTGCCCCTTGATTCCGGAAGGTCTCAAGGCGACCAAGAAATTGGCGGCGGAGGGCATCAAGGTGAACGTGACGCTCTGCTTCTCGCCGACGCAGGCCCTGTTGGCGGCCAAAGCCGGCGCCTGGTGCGTGTCGCCGTTCATCGGCCGCCTCGACGACGTCAGCTCGGACGGCATGGCGTTGATCCGGCAAATCGTGCAGATCTACCGCAACTACGACTTCAAGACGCTGGTGCTGGTCGCCAGCGTGCGGCATCCGCAGCACGTGGTTGAGGCCGCGTTGGCCGGCGGCCACATTTGCACGATGCCCTATGGCGTGTTCCAGTCGCTCTTCAAGCACCCGCTCACCGACAACGGCTTGAAGAAGTTCTTGGCCGACTGGGAGAAGGCGGGCCTCCGCTAGCGTCAAGTCATTGGTCAACAGTCATCCGTGAATGAAGCCGGCCGTCTGCTGCCAACCTCCCTCTGTCTCCCACCGTTGACGATTGACCAATGACCGGTCACCTTCGTCGTTGCCTGAGCAGCGCGCGAGCCTTCCGGAACACCGAGTGGAACATTGGGCGGGTGAGCTTGCCCGTGAACGTATTCTGCTGGCTCGGATGGTAGGAGCCGATCAGGGTCACGCCCCAGGGCAGGCCATGCACGGCCCCGTGCGCGAAGCGCGGCGCCGGCGACGGGATCTGGTAGCCGCACGCGTGACAGGCCTTCAGATAGTGGTCGAACGCGATCTTCCCCAGCGCCACCACGACTTTCACCCGGGTCAGCAGCCGGAACTCATCCATTAAATAGGGCCGGCAGGCGTCGAATTCCCTCGGCAGTGGCTTGTTGCCGGGCGGCGCGCAGCGCACCACCGCCGCGATGTAGCAGCCCTTCAACCGGAGCCCGTCGCCCCTGTGCGTCGAGGTGGGTTGATTGGCGAATCCGAAGGTATGCAGGGCTTCGTAGAGCCAGTCCCCGCTCCGATCACCCGTGAAGATCCGGCCTGTTCGATTGCCTCCGTGCGCCGCCGGCGCGAGGCCGACGACGAACAGCCGCGCCCCCGGATCGCCGAACCCGGGCACCGGACGGCCCCAGTAGGTCCACTCGCGGAACTGACGCCGTTTCGCACGCGCAATCGCCGCCCGATACCGCACCAGCCTCGGACAGCGGGTGCACCGGATGATGCGGGCATTGAGCACGGTGAGATTCACCATAGCGGCGCGAGTCTACCACATTCAGAAGAAGGGGCGTGCACTTGTCGGTTGGTCCTCTTCCTGCTAGCATGCCTGTATCGGCACCGCGTTCCGGAAGGAGGACGGACTCCGATGCGGATCGGGTTTCTCTTGCACACCCGCTGGAACCGATCATTCGCGCCGGCCGCCGGCTGCGCGCTGGCACTGATGCTGATCATGCCCTTGCTGCTGCTCGCCCAGCCGAGCGCACCCGAACCCGACCCGTCCGCAGCGGCTACGCAGGAATCCGCCCCGATTCCACCGTCGAAACCTGGCGCCGAGGAGCTCCCCAGCGACGGCGCCACCCCTTCCGAAGCCGACGTGACCCAGGAGCCCGACGACCGCCTGGTCATTCTGCCGGAGATTCAGCGTGAAGGGACCCGCCACTTCCTCAGCTCATTCCGGCTCCCGGACACGCTTTCGTTTGCCGGCATGACGATTCCCATGGACAATTGGCAGGTCCGCGAGCGGATTGAATACGAGTTCTATCAGTTCCTGGCCGAGGAGGGCGAAAGCATCATCATGGCCAAGCGGACGGGACGCTGTTTCCCGCCCGTGGAAAAGCAGCTCGTCGACTCCGGCATGCCGGATGACCTGAAATACATGCTCCTCGTCGAGAGCAAGTGCATCGCCGCCGCATTCTCCCGCGCGAAGGCCGCCGGGCCATGGCAATTCATCCGCTCAACTGGCAAACGCTACAAGCTCCAAAGCAACCAGTGGCGCGACGACCGGCGAAACCTCGAGCTTTCGACCGAGGCGGCGATCAAGTTCCTGCGCATGCTGAAAGATGAGATGGGCGACTGGTTCCTCGCCATGGCCGCCTACAATGCCGGGCCGGAAAAGATCAAGAAGCTGATGAAACAGCAGAAAGTGGACAACTACTGGCAGTTGCACGCGGTGCGCGAGACGATGCGCTACGTACCGCGCATCATCGCCGCGAAAGAAATCTATTCCCAGCCGGAAAAGTACCTTGGCTTGACCAAGCGCGACCTGTATGCGCCCATGGAGACCGAGACTGTCACCGTCAACATCAAGGAACCACAGAAGCATCTGGCCTCGGTCGCGCAGGAACATGGCACGTACTTTCTTGAACTCAAACTCCTGAACCCCGAACTGAGCAAAGACTACTTGCCGAAAGGCACTCACCAGATCAAGGTCCCCAAGCAAGAGTGCCCCTACCGCTGCTTCAGACAAGACAAAGCTCCGTAGGCCCGATTGGCCTCAATGCGGATCCTCCTCCGCCAACCTAAGGTCCGAGCGCTGCTTCGGCGTCTCCTGACCGCGTCCCTGAGCGCAGCCGACCCTGCAGCCGCCGTGCGCCGGGCCGTACGATGCACAGGGCGTATCCTGACCGTCGGCGCGCAGCGGTACGACCTGCAACGGTATGAGCGCGTCGTGGCGATCGGCGCGGGGAAAGCCTCGGCGCGGATGGCGGCCGCCTTGGCAGGCATTCTCGGCGCGCATCTGCAGGATGGCCTGGTAGTCAGTCCCCATGGGCTCCATGTCCCGCTACGTCGCATCCGTCTTGTCACAGCGGGCCATCCCGTGCCGGACCGGGCAGGCGAGCGTGCCGCGGGCCGCCTGCTGGCCTTAGTCCGGGACCTGACCGAGCGCGACCTGCTGCTTGTCATGCTGTCCGGCGGCGCCTCCAGTTTGCTGCCTGCACCCGCGGCGGGGCTGACGCTATCCGACAAGCAGCGCACCACACACCTCCTGCTGCGAAGCGGCGCGACCATTCAGGAGATGAATGTCGTTCGGCGTCATCTCTCGGCGATCAAAGGCGGTCGACTGGCCGCGGCAACGTGCGCAACGGTCGCGAACCTCATTCTCTCCGACGTCGTGGGCGATGACCTAGCCACGATCGGGTCGGGCCCCACGGTCCCTGACCCGAGCACGTTCGCGGACGCTCGAGCCATCCTCCGGCGTTACGGGCTCTGGCGCACGGTCCCTGCGCGTGTCCGTATGCACCTCGTGAGGGGACACTGCGGCCTCCTGCCCGAAACGCCTAAGCCAGGTGCGCCCCTGTTCAGACGGGTCCAGAACGAAATCATCGCGAACAACCGTACCGCGGTCGCCGCGGTGGCCCACTCTGCGCACCAGGCCGGCCTCCGCTCCCTGGTACTGACCTCATCGCTCATCGGGGAAGCCCGAGAGATCGCCAGAGCGTTCGGAGCGTTGGCAAGAGAAATCCGAGCTTCACACCAACCGGTCCGCCCACCGGCCTGCCTGATCGCCGGCGGGGAATTGACCGTGTCGGTCCGCGGCGCCGGGCGTGGAGGGCGGGCCCAGGAGTTCGCGCTGGCTGCCGCATCGGAGATCGCGGGGCTGCCTCGGATCTGGGTCGCCGCGTGGGGCACCGACGGAACCGACGGGCCGACCGATGCGGCCGGGGCGGTGGTGGACGGGGGGACGGTCTCACGCGCGAACCGCGCGGGGCTGGACCCCGCGGAGGCCATGCGCCAGAATGATTCGTATTCGTTCTTCAACCGTCTCGGCGGGCACATCGTCACGGGCCCGACGGGGACGAACGTGAACGATCTCTATCTGCTGCTCGCATTGTGAAGAAGCCATCGACGCTCACCATCCCTCTCGAGGCTTGCCACGATCCGGCGCTAGTGGGCGGCAAGGCCGCAAGCCTCGGCCATTTGATCCGCCGCGGCTTTCGCGTGCCACCCGGGCTGTGCCTCACCACGGTCGCCTACCACGAGACGCTTCGTGCGGCTGGGCTCGACCCACAAGGACGCTGGCGTGAAGCCTGCCGTACCGATGCAGCGCACCGCCGCGCGGTCCTGGACGATTCGTTCGTCAAGGTCACCAAGCTTTCGCTGCCGCAAGACTTGCGTGATGAGCTGGAGGCCGCCCTGGACCGGTTCGATTCGGCCCACAAGGCCCTGTGGGCCGTCCGGTCATCCGCCTCCAACGAAGACGGGACAAAGGCCAGCTACGCGGGCCTCTATGCCACGGCCCTCGGCGTCCAGCGCAAGGACATCCCCATGATGGTCATCCGCTGCTGGGCCTCGCTCTGGAAGGAAACCGTGGTGGACTATCATCGCCTCACCGGAGAGCCCGACGATCGTGGGCCTGAGATGGCCGTGATTCTCCAGCTGATGCTCAATCCGACCACGGCAGGCGTGGCGTACTCGCGCCATCCCATAACGGGCGCGCCACAGGTGGTCATCAACGCGGTGCTCGGCCTGGCTGAGCCGTTCGTCACCGGACACGCCACGCCCGATCAATACGTCGTCGCCTCGGACCAGCTCCTCGAGCGCACGATCGCGACGAAACCGATTGCCACACGGCTCCAGGTAGACGGCCTCACCGAGGTCGCGGTCTCATACTCGCAACAGACCCAGCCGGCACTCACAGACGACGAGGCGCGGAACCTGGCGCGCCTCGTGACAGATGTGGAAGCCGTGTTCGCCATGCCGGTGGACGTCGAATGGGCGCTCGATGACGCAGGCTTCTGGCTGCTCCAGGCACGAGCGATCCCGGCGCAGCGTGCACGTCCCTCGCTCACGGAGGCCGCGTGCATCTGGTCCCGAGCGAACTTCAAGGAGACACTCCCGGAGCTCCCGAGCCCGCTGGGCCTCTCCTTCGTGAACGAGTTCATGGAGCGCGCCATTCTCAAGCATTACCGCGACCTCGGCTGCATCATTCCCCCCGGCGTCGCGTCGGTGCGCGTCATTCGCGGTCGGCCGTTCATCAACGTCACGCTGTTTCAATCCTTGGTCGCGCAACTAGGCGGCGATCCGGCGCAGGTCGTCGAGCAAATGGGCGGGGATCCTTCCGTCGCACCCCCATCGGTCCCGCGCTTGTCGTGGTGGCGGGTGCTCCGCGCCGTCGTGCTCGTGGAGTCGCGGATCCGTCGTGCCGCCCGCCTCGCGCCGAAGTGGTTCGCCGAGATCAGGGCGATGGCCCATGAACTCTCCGACGACAGCCTGCGAACCTGGGCGCCCGCGTCCGCCATGGCACGCCTCCAGCACCTCGGGCGTCGGCTCTATGAGGGCGATCTTACGTTTGCCATCGTCGCCGGCGTCTCCCAGGGCCTGCAGGCCCTGCAATTCATCCTGGAGCGGAGGATCGGGCCCGGCTGGCGCCAGCTTTTGAACGCCTCGCTCCAGGGGCTCGGGACCGTGATCAGCGTGAACCAGATCCTCCGCCTGCAGGACCTGGCGGATGTCGCGCGACAGAACCCGGCCGCGTGCGCCTTTTTCACAGCGGATCCGTTCACCCCGGAGCTGTTCCGAGCCAAGCTCGCCGGCACGCGCTTCCTCCAAGGCTTGGAGGCCTATCTGACCGAGTACGGTCACCGAGCGCTCGGCGAGTCCGATGTCATGGTCCCGCGCTTTCGCGAGCGCCCCGAACCGCTCCTGCACGTGATCCGCCGCCATCTGCTGGCGCCGCCGGTCGCTACGACGACGGACATCCAGCGGGACCAGGAGGCTGCTCGGACGAAGACGCTGCGAACGATCCGTCGTGCGCTGAGTCCATGGCTTCCGTGGTGGTGGGCGTTCCAGTGGTGGCATCGGCGGCTCAGCCGCTCCTTGGCTCTGCGGGAGGCCAACCGCCATCACCTCATGTACTTCGCCGACGCCACACGGCGGCTGCAACGGCGGATCGGCGAGCATCTGACCGCCCACGGTGCGCTGGCGCAGCCGGACGATGTTTTCTTCCTGACCGCGGATGAATTCAGACGGATCCTCGACGAATCGGATCGTGACTGGAAAACCCTCGTGGCGGTGCGGCGCCGGGAGCGCGCCAAGCATGCGGAGCAGACCGTGCCCGATTTCGTCAGGCCGGCCGGCCTTCCTGCGCTGACGCCCACGGCTGGTGACGGCCCGATCCTGCGAGGAGTTCCGATCAGCACCGGCCTGATCGAAGGGCCGGCCCGGCTGGTGCTGTCTCCGGAAGATGCCTCGACGGTGCAACGCGGGGACATCCTCATCGTGCCCGTGATCGACCCGGGGATGGCGCCACTCTTTGGGCTGGCGGCCGGGCTCGTCGCGGAGATGGGCGGGACGCTCTCGCACGGCGCGATCATTGCGCGCGAGTATGGCCTCCCCGCCATCGTCAACGTGCCGGGAGTGACGGAGGCGTTGCGCACCGGTGAGCGGATCATGGTGGATGCGACCGCCGGTGAAATCCGACGCGTGGCCCTCGAGGCGCCTGCCCGCGAAGGCGGAGGCTGATCCCCGTCTGGAGGTGCGGTCTCAATCCAAGTGGTAGGGCACGTCCAGGACGAGCGTGTTGTACTTGAACAGGACCGCGCCCTTGAGCAGGAGGGCGCGCTGGTTGTGCAGGAAGGTATGCCACCACTTGCCCGGGATCACTTCGGGCAGCACGACCGTCACCCAGGCGCCGAGATTCTCCTGACGGATCTTCTCGATGTGGTTGAGCAACGGCACCATGACCGAGCGGAAGGGGGACGGCAGGACGTCCAACGGCACCCCGCGTCCCCATTTCTCCCACTGGGCCTTCACCTCCGCCGTCTGGACCGGATCGGTATCCACGTAGACCGCCCGCAGGTTGGGCGACCCCACGTTGTCCAGCACATAGTCCAGCGCGTACACCACCGCCCGGTTCACACCGCCGATCGGCATGACATACACGGCCCGCTTCGGCACCGCCGGACGGGAGTATTGCTGGAGCGACAGCTCCCACTCGCTCAGGGTGTAATGCCGGCGGATAGTCCGGAACATCATCATCAATAGCGGGATCAGAACGATCACGGCCCAGGCCCCGTGCACAAACTTGGTGACGGCAATCACGATCATGGCGACCCCGGTCGCGACGCACCCAGCGAGGTTAATGGCCAAGGCCTTCCTCGCGCCGGCCGGCTTGGAGTACCGCCACGCGTCGCGCCAGTAGGACACCATGCCGGCTTGCGAGAGCGTGAAGGAGAGAAAGACGCCGACCGCGTAGAGCGGGATCAACGCGTGCGTGTCGCCCTCGAAGAGCGCCAGGAGCACCGCCGCGAACGTGCCGAGCAACACGATGCCGTTGGAGAAGACGAGTCTGTCTCCCAGTTCGGCCATCTGGCGGGGGAGATAGCTGTCCTGGGCGAGCAGCGACGCCAGCCGCGGGAAGCCCGCGAAACTGCTGTTCGCCGCCAGGATCAGGATCAGCATAGTGCCAGCCTGAAGCAGGTAATAGAGCACGCCTTCTCCAAAGACGAGGCGTCCGATCTGGGAGATGAGGGTCTCCTTGGCGCTCGGCAGGACGCCGAACCCGTAGGCCAGCGTCGAAATGCCCAGGAAGAGGCTGCCCAGGATCGCGGCCATCCACAGCATCGTGATCGAGGCATTCTCGGGGGAAGGCTTGCGGAAGGCCGCGACGCCGTTCGAGATGACTTCGACGCCGGTCATCGCAGTACAGCCGCCGGAGAAGGCCCGCAGGAGCAGGAACAGCGTCAACCCCTCCACCCCGGGAGGCTCGGGAACAGGCGCCGCGGGCTCCGCACCGCCCAAGGCCAGCCGGCCGAGCCCCATGATGATGAGGAGCCCCAGACAGGCGATAAAGAAATAGGTCGGTGCCGCAAACAGCCGGCCCGATTCCCGCACGCCGCGCAGGTTCCCATACGTCAGGATCGCGATCGCCGCCAGCCCGAGGGCCACGCGGTGCTCGAGCAACGCCGGCACCGCCGAGGTGATGGCGGCGATCCCGGCCGCGACGCTCACGGCTACGGTCAGCACGTAATCAATCAGCAGAGCGGCGGCCGCAGCCAGGCTCCACTTCACGCCCAGATTGGCCTTCGAGACGGTATAGGCCCCGCCGCCGCCCGGATAGGCCAAGATGATCTGCCGATAGGAGGCGGTGACGATGGCGAGCAGCAGGACGATCGCGAGGCTGACCCAGATGGTCGCCTTGATTGCCAGCGTGCCGGCGAGCACGAGGACCAGCAGGATTTCCTCCGTGGCATAGGCCACCGAAGAGAGCGCGTCGGAGGAGAAGACCGCGAGCGCGATCGGCTTGGAGAGGCGCTCCGCCGGAGCCTGCGCAGAGGCCAGCGGATGCCCGAGCAACCAGTGCTTCAGCCGCATGCGGTCGGTCCCGTGATCAATCAGGTAGGCGAGGGCACAACAGCCTGTCGCAGTGCTCCACCAGTATGGACATGGATCATGATGCTAGACCGTTGCATCCAGCAAAGCAACGGCGCGGGTTGAGAGCGCCTCGGTCCTCCGGAGCTCAGCGTTTGGGCAACGGTTGTCCCGCCCAGCCGGCCTTCGAGGCAAATCCCTTGCCGTAGCGATCGTAGAGTTCGAAGAACTGATAGGCCTTGCAGTCCGTCAATACTTCCCTGATCTCTTTTAGGTACCGCTCATAGGAGTATTCGAAGACGACCCCCTGCCCACCCACCAGCGTGACGACGCGTCGATCGGGATCGATTGCGCTTTCCTGGTGAAACACATACCGATAATAGGGGCTCTCCGGCCCGCCGATATGCTCGAGGAATTGCACCCAGGTGGGGGGCTGATCCACGGACAGCCGTTCCCGGATGCCGACGCCCCGCACTGGCCCGAATCGCTCAAAGAAATCTTTGAACATGGTATCGCGCCATTGGTGCTCGTCGGCGATGTGGTGGATGGCGTGCTCGAAGGGCACCACCGTGTGCGTTTCCCAGCGGGAACCCGGGGCCCAGTGGAAGATCACGCCGTTGGTCGGGCCATTCCAGTCCGAGCCCCCGACCCGTTCCACCTGGTGCTCAATAAGCTTGTTCGCCCAGACCCAGAAGAGGAAATCCACGAACCGCGGATCGTCCGGCTTCAGCGTCAACGCGTCGGTCCGCAACCGGGCGGTCGGGTTATAACTCGTCCGCACGTCCTTGCACCGCTGCTCCCACTGGGCGTCCGACCAGGCCGCCTCGCTCACGGGGAACGCCTCCGCGCACACAACGACCGCCAGGACGATCACCGACGCACATCCCAGCATGAACCACGCAATCTGTTTCATGCACGTTCCTCCTTTCAGGGATCCTCGTGCCCGTCAGGGGTCGACGCGGTCCACCTCACCAGTCTTGTCCAACTCGGCCACGAGATCGCCTTCCTGCTCATCAGAGGCGACCGGAAGCCCGCGCCGGGTTCTCAGATCTTCAATCTTGCTCAGCGGTCGCTCAAGCTGTCTTCGGCGTGTGGTGGCTAAGGTTTCGTATTCCTTCTGGGCTTCCCCGATCCGCTTGCCGACCTGTTCGAGTTTCCGAACGAACTCGTCCCACTGTTTCTTGAATGAACCGAGCAAAGAGAGGATTTCATTCGACGTCCGTTCCAGGATGAAATTATCGACCGCCTTCCGGATGATAGCCAGGATGGCAAACAGAGTGATAGGGGAGCAGAATACGACTCGGTTCCGGATGGCCTCATCCAATATCGAGTGGTCCTGCTCGTGAATGAAAGCGTAGACCTGCTCGTTTGGAATGAACAGCAGCACCGAGTCCACCGTATTCTGCTCGGCACTGATGTACTCCCGGGAGGTCACTTCCTTGATCCGGGCTTTGACATCGCGCAAGAACTCCGAACGGAATTTTGCTTTTTCTCCTTCTGAGCCGGCCTCTAAGAACCGAAGATAGTTGTCCAGCGGGAACTTGACGTCCATGTTGAGCTTAAGGTCGCGAGGCAGCAGAAATGTGAAGTCCGGCCTGGCCATGCCGCCGTCGATGGCACGCTGCTTGACGTAGTTCACATTCTCGATGAACCCGGCCAGCCTGAGGATATCCTCGGCCATTCGCTCCCCCCACTGGCCTCTGACCTTCGTACTGGCGAGCGCCTCCCGGAGCGAGTTCGTCGTCTGGAGGAGAGCCTCCGTCTGCTGACCGGTCGTCTTCAGTTGAGCGGCCAGCTCGCCGAATTTGTGAATCCGGTCCTTCTCCAGGTCCTGCATCAGCGTGGACACCTTCTCCAGCTCTGCCGTCATGACCTGCAATTGCTGGTCGATCAGGCTCTTCCTAGCGTCGAGCTCCTTGGCGGTGACGTCCCGTTCGGAATCCAGCTTCTGTTTCGCCAGCTTCAGAAACTCCTCCGTGGAACGAGCGAGCGCGTCCAGGGACAGATCCCCGAAGCTTGCCTTCACGTGCTCGATCACGGAGTCCACGTGGGCCTTGCGCTGGGCTTCCGCGTCGCGGAAGAGCTCCTCCGCGAGCTCCCGCGAGGTTTTCGTGTGGATGAGCCTCAAGAAATAGGCCGCGACGAGCCCGACGACGAACCCGACCACGAACCAAACCGCACCGGCGATTCCATTCATCAGTGTCCTCCGGAAGAAGAGGGACCCTCCCGCTTCTCGATTGAGCGTAGTGACCGGAATGCTGTGCTAAGCATGGGCCGCAAGGCGGTGAAAAATCAACCGGTCACATCCTCGCGCGATGATGCCACTCCTTGTCCTTGACGGCCGCGCATGTTTCTCGTACGCTTGCCGCGGAGAGGCTCCCGTGCAGTGCCTGGTCGCCTCACGGACAGCACAGAAAGAGAGCAGGCTATGACCGACGAGCAACGGATGGTGGAGGAGTTTCATCGCCGCTTCCAGATCCTGGTCGGGACCACGCCGGCCGTGCCGGACGAGTCCACGCAGCGGCTTCGCGTGCGTCTCATCCAGGAGGAGTTTGACGAGCTCAAGGAGGCACTGAGCAAACGCGATACGGCTGCGGTCGCCAAAGAGCTGGCGGATCTCCTGTACGTGGTGTATGGAACGGCCGTCTCCTGCGGCATCGATATGGAGTCGGTGTTTCGGGAAGTCCACCGGTCGAACCTCAGTAAGGTGGGCGGTCACAAGCGTGAAGACGGCAAGTGGGTCAAGCCGTCGTGGTATTCGCCGGCTCATCTTGGGCCCATTCTCGCGGCGCAAGCGGCCTCGACTGGCGACGCAAGTCGCGCGGTCGCGGATCAAGTGCGCTCCGAGAGCGTGACGGCGACGAAAGGAGAACACGCATGAGCGAGCCACGTTGCCCCGCGTGCGGGACGCTGTACGTCCGCCGGGCTCCGCTGGACAGCGTCTTCGAGCGTCTGGCCAGCCTGGCGTATCTCTACCCGTTCCGTTGCCAACTGTGCACCAGCCGGTTTCGGTCCTTGCAATGGGGAGTGCGCTATTCCGAAGAGGGCGCCGACAAGCGCGAGTACGAGCGCCTGGAGATCAAATTTCCGGTCACGTTTACCGGCCGCCTGGTCTCCGGCGAGGGCCTTGCAACGGACATCTCGCTGACCGGCTGCCGGATGGAAACCGACGTGCAGTTGCCCGACGGGACAGTGGTGAATCTTGCGCTGAAGACTTCCGACAAGAAGCCGCCGTTGACCGCGCAGGCGGAGGTGGTGCGCTCGATCCGGCCACGGCTGCTGGGCATGAAGTTCACGCGCCTGACCCAGGAGCAGCGGGAGCACCTGACGCAGCTCGTCACCAGCCTGCTGGGCTTGCCTCCGGTCAAACGTCCTTGACGATGAGTCCTCCCCGACAGACGGACGCCTCGGGATCGGCACAGGGCAATCCGGCCTGCCCGAAGTGCAAACGCGACTTCGTGCTGCGCGTCGTGCCGGAGGGCTTCTTGGAGCGAGTTGGCGGCCTTCTGTCCATCTCACCGTTTCGCTGCCAGCTCTGCACCAACCGATTTTACGGCTTTCGGTCCGGAGCCGGCGTGGCGAAGCAGCCCATGGATCGCCGCCAATACGTGCGGTTCGCGGTGCGTCTGCCGGCGACGTTCAGCGGGGAGGCGCGGGGTGAAGGTACGGTGGTGGTCCTGTCCATGGGCGGGTGCGCGATCGAAACCGACGTGCGAATGCCAGCGGGGAAAGTGCTTCAGGTGCGGATCACGATCTCGGACCAGGAGGCGCCGGTCGGCATCGAAGCGGGAGTCGTCCGGTCCGTCCGGAGCGGAATCATCGGGGTGGAGTTCCTGCGGCTGGTACAGTACGAGAAAGACCGGCTGTCTCGGTACATCGCCGGCCTGCTGCTCGCGAGAAAGAACGTGACAGGAACCAAGTGAGGCGTGACAGGGCACCCGTCACCTCTTGACGAGCACATTATCGATCAGGCGTGCGCGCCCGATCCGGATCGCCCCCAGCAGGACGGCCGCGTCGGTCACCCGCGCGAGGGGCTTCAGCGTCGTCGGGTCGCAGGCCGTGAGATAGTCCACCCGCGCAAGCGGTTCCCGTGCGACCGTACGGCGCATGATCTGCCTGATCTTCGCTCCCGAACGGACCCCTTTCCCGATTGCCTCTCGCCCGGCCAGCAGGGCCGCATAGAGGACCGGCGCTGCGCGCCGCTGCGTTCGCGTAAGGTATGCGTTGCGCGAGCTCAGGGCCAGCCCGTCCGGCTCACGTACCGTTGGGCACAGCACGATGCGCGTCCCGAGATCCAGATCCTCCGTGAGCCGGCGCACCAGCAACGCCTGCTGGTAGTCCTTCTGCCCGAAAAACGCCCGCTGCGGTCGCACCAGATTGAGCAACTTGGTGACAACGGTCGCGACCCCCTCGAAGTGTCCTGAGCGGAACTGCCCCTCCCAGCGACGGGAGAGACCCCGCACGATGACGGCCGTGTCGAAGCCTGACGGGTACATCTCCGCGAGCGTCGGCGCGAAGAGAACGTCGGCGCCTTCCTCCCGGCACAACGCCGCGTCCGCTGAGAGCCGCCGCGGATATCGCGCGAGGTCCTCGCCTCGACCGAACTGGAGCGGGTTGACAAAGACGCTCACCACCACAGCGTCGCAGGAGAGGCGCGCGGCGCGGAGGAGCGAGCGATGGCCGTTATGGAGCGCACCCATCGTCGGCACGAGCCCGATCGAGACGCCCTCGCGCAGGAGCGCGTCTCGCCAATCGGTCAGCGCGCGAACCTTGCGGATGATACGCATTAGGCGGAGCCGGAAGGATTCCCCGTAGCCGTGGATGGCTCGGCCGCACGGCACGCCGGACGGCCGCCATAACGTGCGCCCGGGGCCGTCTCGTGGCGTCGAACCTGGTGAGGATCGGACAGATGCTCCAGCAGGTCGACGACGGTCCGGCGCAACAGGGGATGGATCAGATCAGGCGCCAGCTCGACCAGGGGAACCAGGACGAAGCGTCTGAGATGCAGGCGCGGATGAGGAATGACGAGCTCGGCCTCCTGGATCACCCGCTCTCCGTAGAACAGGATGTCGAGATCGAGCGTGCGGGGGCCGCCGCGGTGTTCCACGTCGCGGCCAAGCGCGGATTCGATCTCACGGCAGACCTTGTGCAGGCTGCGAGGACTGGCCTCCGTTTCCAGGCGCACGACACCGTTCAGAAACCAGCGGCTGCCGGGGTCGGTACGATTCCGGACCGGCTCCGTCTCATAGAGGGATGAGACCCCCGTCACCTGCGAGTGCGGCAACAGGCCGAGCAACGTGACCGCCCGATCGCAGTAATCGAGCCGATCCCCGACATTCGACCCGAACCCGATGTAAACCGTGCCCATACAAAACCCGTTCGTGATGCGTGACGGGTGGCTGAGCAAGTCTCTCCGTCAAATCATTGCGCATCACGCCTTATTAGAATCCGCACTTGCGGATGCGCTCGACTGCTTCCGCCAGCCGCTCCTTGCTCGTGCAGACCGTCAGCCGGATATACCCTTCACCCGGTTCGCCGAATCCGTTGCCTGGGGTCGTGACGATGCCCGCTTTCTCCAGCAGATGAGCCGTAAATGACGCGGACGTATAGCCCTTGGGCACCGCCACCCAGACATAGAAGGTTGCCTTGGGCAAATCCACCGCCAAGCCCAGCTGTTGCAGCCCTGGCACGAACACGTCGCGCCGTTCCTGGTAAATTTTGCGGAGCGGATCCGTGAGGAGCTGGTCTTGCTCGAGAGCTGTGATGCCGGCCTCCTGGATCGCCTGAAAGCAGCCCGAATCCAAGTTGCTCTTGACTTTCAAGAGGCCCGCGCAGATCTGTTTGTGACCGACTGCGAACCCGATCCGCCAGCCGGTCATGTTGAAGGTCTTGGAGAGCGAATGGAACTCTATCCCGACGTCCTTGGCCCCCTCCACCTCCAGGAAGCTCGCCGGCCGCTGCCCGTCATAGAAAATTTCCGAATACGCCGCATCGTGACACACGATGACCCGGTGTTCCTGCGCGAAGGCGACCACCTTCTTGAAGTAGTCCTTGCTCGCCACGACCGACGTCGGATTGTTCGGCGAGTTCAGGAACATCAGCTTCGCCTTTCGGGCCATGTCCTTCGGGATCGCGCCAAGATCGGGCAGAAAGCCATTCTTCCGGGTCAGCGGCATGAGGTACGGCGTCCCGCCGGCAAAGCTCGTTGCCACCGGATAGACCGGATAGCCAGGACTAGGTACCAGCACGACGTCACCGGGGTCTACGAAGGTGAGCGGGATGTGGCCGATCCCTTCCTTCGAGCCGATCAGCGTGATGACCTCGGTCTCCGGATCCAGCGAGACACCGAACCGCCGCTTGTACCAATTAGCGACGGCGGTGCGGAAGGAAAGCAGACCCTCATAGGAGGGGTACCGGTGATTTTTCGGGTCAGCCGAGGCTTGCATCAGCCGCTCGATGATCGGCGCCGGCGTTGGCAGATCGGGATCGCCGATCCCAAGATTGATGATGTCGATGCCGCGCGCAATCGCCTCCTGCTTCATCTTGTCGATCGCAGCGAAGAGATACGGCGGCAGCGTCTTGATCCGGGTCGCGTGTTCAATCGGAAATCCGCCCATTCTTTCTCCTTCGTCGCGATGTTAGCTATCAGCCATCGGCTATCAGCTCTTCTCAGCCGGGCTGTCTAGCCTACAAGACACAGTGCCCGGCAATCAACGGCTGGCGGAGGTGAGATGGTCGACCAGGGCTTGCGCCCAGGTATGCAAGCGCGGCAGATGAGACACGGCGTTGCGTATCACAGCCTGTTCATCCAACTGCGCACGATGCACGTCTTCCGGGCACTCGTGGCAGAGGGCCTCGATGCCAGCCCGCTCGAGTTCGGGATGGAAGAGCAGGCCATAGGCCTTATCACCGTACCGGAACGCCTGCAGACACACGTCGTTGACGGCCAATGGCACGGCGCCGGCTGGTAGGTCGAACACTTCCCCATGCCACTCGAAGACCTCGAACGGGTCTGGCATCGTAGCGAACACCGGGTCCGTGCGGCCTTCTTCGGTGAGCCGAATCGGCGTGATGCCGACTTCGAGCTTTGGCCCTGGATAGACCTTCGCCCCGAAGGCTTTTGCGAGAAACTGACTGCCGAGGCAGATGCCGAGATAGGGCACGCCCGCCTCCACGGCCTTCCGGATGAACGCCAGCTCCGACTGAATCCACGGGTCCGGATCGTTCACCGACATCGGCCCGCCCATGACGAGCAGAAAATCGCCGGGATCAGGCGGCAACCCCTCCTTCGGCACAATCCGGCGCTTGACCTGATAGCCGCGCCGCTCCAGCAGCCGCGCAAACGCCCCCGGCCCTTCAAACGCCACGTGATGTAAACACACCGCGCGCATGTCTCGCTCGGCTACTCGACTGAGCAGAATCGACACGACATGGGCATAGGGCTAACGGCGCCCGCAAGGCACGATTATTACTCGAATTCGAGAGGGTGCTTCAAGCCGGGCCACGTGCACACGAGGCTCCATCGGTCCTTTAAGCCGAGCGTCGGATTCGGCACCCACAGCTCAGACAATCATGCCATCGCTGTAAGGAGGCCCGTGGCCAGTTCCGCTCACACAGGAATGACGGACCGAGCGATCGAATGGACGATGTTCACGGCGCTGTTCCTGACGGCGCCGGCCCTGCTGTTTCTCATCCAGGTCGTCATGTTCTTTCCGGCGATTTTCTTTCTGGCCGGCCTCGTCTCTGTCGTTCCGAAAGCGTTTGTGCCGGGACACACCGCGGGGTCCTTGGCATTCATCGTCTTTCTAGGCGTGCACGCCCTCATCAACGGAAGGCTGCTCTATGGGATAGCCGTCCTGGCTGCGAAGACGATCACCCTAACGAACAGGCCCCACGTGAGGAACGCTGCTGTCGCGACGGTCTGCGCGGGCCTTGCCGGACTCACGCTCGTGCCCGTGTACAGGGCCGGCGTCCACGGGCCGATGCACTGGTTGACCTGGACCCAAGCCCCCAACATTTGCGATACTTGCCCGTCCCCGCTAGCATAGCGGACCCTTTCGCCACCAATAGGTTGCATGACTCATCCGTTCGAGAGGACGGCAGCGGCGTTGCCCGCGTCGAGGTCCTGGGCTGTCTGGACCGGTTGGCAGGAGGCGACGCACGAGCAGCGACGCGTCCTCCTGCTGACGTGGTTGAGCTGGTCGTTCGGCGCGATGGACACGATGATCTCCGCGCTCGTCTTGACGCCGGCCCTGCAGGACCTTCTACGCACGTCGTCCCCCGAAGCAGTCGGCTGGTACGGGGGGGTCATCTTCTCGATCTTCCTTCTGGGCTGGGCGGTCGGCGGTGTGCTGTTCGGTTGGTGCGCCGACCGCGTCGGCCGTCGCCTCATCCTGATTGTCGCCCTCCTCCTGATCGCCGGCTCCACGGGCATCGCCGCACTCTCAGGAAACTGGTGGGAATTGGCCGGCCTCCGGTTCCTGACCGGGATGGGGGTTGGCGGACAGTGGGCGGCCGGGGTGGCGCTGGTAGCGGAGATGTGGTCCGACCAGAAGCGGGCTGGCGCAGGCTCCTTCCTCCAGTCGGCATGGGGCGCGGGCTTCTTCCTGGCGGCGCTGATGAATCTGGCCGTGAAAGAGTTCGGCTGGCGCGGGCTCTTCGCTGCGGGGCTCCTGCCAGCGGGCTTGGCCCCGGTTCTCTGGCTCTGGATCACGGACTCGCAACGGTGGGTCGTGGCTCGCAGCCGAGCAGCGGAGACGGGGCCTCGTCCGAACATCGGGATTCGGGAGCTGTTTCACGGCGAGTTGCGCCGACCGACCGTGATCGGCTCGGGGCTGGCCTTCGTCGCAGTCTTCGGGATTTGGGGTGCGACTAACTGGACGCCGGCGCTGGTCCACGCGCTGCCGGATGTGCGGAGCCTCGAGCCAGCCGACGCCGCAGAGTCCGTGGGTTACGCGATCATCGCCCTGAATGCCGGGGCGCTGGTCGGCTATCTGAGCGTCGGGCCGCTCGCGCAGCGCCTTGGGCGGCGCCCGACTTTCACCGTGATGTGCGCCGGCAGCCTGCTCATCGTTCCGTTCACTTGTTTGGTACCGACGGCCTACCTGCAGGTCGTGCTGCTACTGCCCGTCCTGGGCTTCTTCACCAAGGGGATCTTCGCCGGCTTTCCCATCTACCTCCCCGAGCTGTACCCGACGCGCCTGCGGGCGACCGGGGCGGGATTCTGCTATAACGCGGGCCGGACCGTTGCCTCGCTCAGCCCGCTGCTGACCGGCGCACTGGTCGCCGCACTCGGCGGCTTCGGTCAAGCCGCATCCGCGATCGCGCTCGTGTACCTCCTCGGCCTACTGATCCTGCCCTTCGCCCCCGAAACCAAAGGCCGCCCGCTGCCGGAGTAGCAGCCCGCTGCAATTCATTGTTGCTTGCGAAAGCCGATCCCGGCCTTCTGCACCTCCTGATACGGCAGCAGCCACACGAGCGACTCGTCGTGGAGATCCACGACCTGGATGCGGTTCCCCCATGGATCACGGAAATCGCACCGAAAGCCCGGTATGAGTTTGAGCTTGTACTTCGTCCTGAGCTTCCGGCGCACTTCCCGAATCTGGGCTTCATCGCGGACGATCAGGCCGAAGTGCTTCATCCGGTCGGGTTGCAGCGTTTTCACCTCGAAGATCGCCATGAACTGGTGCTCGCCGAGCTTGCACCACGCCGCCCCCTCCCCGCCCCGGAGCATGGTGAGCCCGAACACGTCGGAGTAGAATTCCACGGCCTGCCTGGCGTCCGTCACCTCGATCACGATGTGGTTGCAGCCATAGACGTGGACAGCCACGGCTCACGCTCCTTTCGTGCCGGTGATGACTTCCGTCGACTTCACACGAGCAGCCTGACTGCCGGTCCGCCGGGATTCCACCAGCCACCGGAGATGCACCGCCATTTGCTCAGCGGGCAGCCGCTTCCGCTCCCCATGGCCGGGGAGCACCCATTCGAATCGGTACGCCAGCAGCCTCTCGATCGAACCCAACAGACTGTCCCGATCCCAGATCAGCCGCTCCGGCGCGCCGAGCGAGGCCCTGTCTCGATCCCACCACAGGTGGTCGCCAGAAAACAGGACCTGCTCGCGATAGAGCAGCGCCTGGCTGCCGGGAGTGTGCCCGGGGACCGGAATGACCAGCAATTCCGGGGCGATCCGGACCGGCTCGGTCCCCGCAATAATGAGCTCGGCGCCTGGAACCGCGTGTGCATCGGCTCGATGGATGATGCGCGTCGCCTTGAAGCGCCGCGCATATCGATCGGCATCCGCGACGTCGTCCTCGTGGGTAAGGAAGATGTAGCGAATCCCTCCTAGCAGGTCGAACGCCTCGACCAGGTGCTTGAGGTACCGCGGCGAGTCCACTAACCAATTGCCGTCCGGATGCCGGATGACATAGCTGTTGGCGCCAAACGATTTCTCCGAGTTAAAGCCGCAATAATACACTTCGCGGTCGACGCGCATCGGGAACCCGGCCGTCGCGGCTTTGAGCCGCACCGGCTCATGCTCCAGGGTCCCGATGCTCCCGACGGGACACGCAAGCAGAGCTTGATAGGCCTGATCCACCTCCACATCGCCAGCCGGCTGCCGGACCACGGCCGAATACTCGCCTTCCTCGCGAAAGCTGCCAGGCGCGAGCTGGCGGCAGGTGTCGCAGTTGATGCAGGTCGCGTCCACGTAGAAATTGCCCGCGACGTTCGTGGTGAGCCGTTTCTTGACATTCGCCATACGGGCTCGCCTTACAACTTCAAGGGCTTGATCGGGGACACCACCGCCGCCGGGTTGCGTCGCCAGATCGACTCGTCGGCATCCACGTACACCTCCACCTCATTCCCGTCCGGATCTTCCACATACAGGCTCTGGCTGACGGTGTGGTCGCTCATACCGGCGATCCTGACCCCCGCTGCCTCCAGCTCCTGTTTGGCGGCCCGGAGCTCATCGAGGCTGTCGCCGACCTTGATCCCGATGTGGTACAGCCCCAGCCGCCGGCCGGTCGGCGGGCCGGGCGCGACGCCCACCTGAATCAGCAGCAACTCATGGTGCGTGCGCCCCGACGTCAGCGCAGCGGCCTGCCCGTCGAAAATTCGACCCACTTCGCGGAATCCCAGCAGGTCACGATAAAACGCGAGCGCGCGCTCGAGACTTCTCACATAGAACACTACATGTCCCAGGTAGTGGGCTTTCATCGCGCAAGCCCCCCGCTTCAGGTCGGCTCCCAGATCACCACTTCGACCTGGTTATCCTATTGCTTCCCTCGACCGACGATCAACCCCTTGCCCGCCGCGCGCCGGGCCCTCGGATCCTCCGAGCGAAGTCATCCGGGCCCCAGGGCCATGCCAGGCTGAAATCGCAGTAGCCCAGAGTCAGGTGACTGCGCTAGAATTTAACCGTGCGTCGTTCGATCAAGACCGCCGACGATCTATCCTGGCTGCTGCAGCACACGAACGCCTTTCAGGGCGGGCAGGTGACCGACCTGCACATCCACAAACGCCGGCTGTTCGATGAAGCCTCCGGCCGCGAGATCGTCTCCGGCACGGTGGTCACCGCGCACATCCAGTACGAGCTAGCCGTCCACGGGTACGACCGTTTCTATGCCGTCACCCGGTACGCGAAGCTGACGATGACCGGCGCCACCGACTTCTCGGTCTTCGAGCAGGACGGCGCGGATTGCTCCGTGATCGGGGTGATGCACGCCGAGCTCTCGGATGGCCATCTGCAGTTCTGGTTCGATCCGCGCGGGGAACTGTATGTCATCTGCGACGAAGCGGAGCTCGAAGAGGTGTCCCGGCCGGGCGAGCACCGGCCGCTGCGCCGCGGGATGCGCGAGTGGACGTTTCAGGCGGACGCCGGTGAGGACCCGGCCGTGGCCTGGCTCCTGGATCGGCTGGACGGTGCAGGCATTCCCTGTGTGTGGCGGGCGTCAAAACCTTCGTCGCATCCGTCCGTGCGGTGGGAAGGCCATCTGACCCCCGTGGGACGGGACGGCTCGATGCAGGCGGCGGGTATCACGGTTCAGGCGTACGGGCCCCTCGATGGCTGCGGCTCCGGGTTCGGGATCACCCTTCGCACCACCGACCCGCACGATGACGCCACGGAGCGCCTGCTCATGGCGCTCGCCGACCTCATCGCGCGACACTTCACCGGCATCTGCCTGGCCGGCAGCCACCTTATCGAGCGGGACGAATGGCTGGCGGACCACCGCGACGGCCGACGTCCTGCCCTCCAGAAGCCGGCGTAGCCGCGCCGCGCGCAGCCCACGCACGACATTCCTGCCGGGTCTAACCCGAAATTGTATCGACGATGAATCGACCGGCCTGGCAGGTCCGCCGGGCGCTAGTTGTGCGCGCTCGCCCCGTTCTTACGGTTCTCGCACTCCACCAAATACCAGAATCGCAGGGGATTGACGTGCTCCTTCCGGGCGACGTGGAGCGACGTGCCTTCGAGAACCGTCTTGAGCGACAGATCGGTGCGGAAGCCGAGATGTTTGCAGAGCGGGGAGATGACTTTTTCGACGGCGGCGATGAGTTTGTTCCCGTTGGTGAAGTGGTTCAGCATAATGATGCGGCCCGATGGCCGGCAGACACGGATCATCTCGGTGACGACTTTCCGATAGTCGGGGACGGCGGTCACGACGTAGGCCGCCATGACCGTGTCGAAGCTGTCGTCCGGGAAATCCATCTGGCCGGCGTCCATGCGGTGCAGCTCCACGTTGGTCAGGCCGTGAGCCTCCACCCGTTGCCGGGCTTTGTCGAGCATGGCGGCGGACAGATCAATACCCACGACCGTGCACCCGGGGGGATAGAGCGGCAGCGCCAAGCCCGTTCCGACGCCCACCTCCAAGATCCGCTCGCCCGGACTCACACACAGACTCCGGACCGCCGATTCCCGCCCCTCGTGGAAAATCTTCCCGAAGATGTGGTCATAGACTCCGGCATAAGTCGAATAGACGCGTTCCACTTTGTGCAAATCCATAGTGCCTCCGTGCCCCAAAAAAAATCCCGAACGCGTAGACCCGCGTATGTCTGGGCCCGACGGGGTGAAGCAATGAACTGGGGGACGCTTCCAGGGGGGAGAACCGAACGATGAAGCTATGAAAATGCGGTCTCCCAGAGCCAAAAAAACCGGCTTACTTTAGCGATTTCTTGAGAACGAGTCAACAGGCTTGGCAGATTTCGCCATGCACCAGGCACACGGCGACCCGGCCCCGTCTTCCGTTGCCGCGCACCCCTGTGGTATCGTTCCGCGCATGTGGCTGGCCGGCATCTTTGCCACCATCCTGCTGCTCGGGCTGATCCTCGGCGACTGGATGCATTTCACCCGCTTGACCCCTGCCACCGCGCGCTACGGCTGCGCGGTGGCGCGCCTGGAGGACGTGTGGCAGCAAACCGGATGGGACGCGCTCGTCGAACGGTTCGGCCGTCAGGGCGTGTTGCACCTGCCGCATGGCATCGCGCGTCTGTTCGGCGAGGACCGCCGGATCCTCCTGCGCCCGCAGTACCGGCTCTTCTCCCTGCGCTTCCGCACCGCCTGGCCGCTGAAGGCCTGCATCGAGGTGGAACCAGAGGGCCGGGGCACGCGGTTGACGTGCGTCAAGCGACTCCCCTGGTCGTCCGCGCTGATCACCGGCGCGTGGTTTACCCTGGTGCTCGCGGGGACATCGGGCTTCCTGGTGGTCTACGGCCTGAACGGGGGGCTGGAATCCATGAGCGGGGTCCTGATGGGGTTGGGGATTGTCGGGCTGGGCTTGCTCGTGCTGGCGTTCGGTGTAGTGACGGTGTCCTTGGGCTATAGCCTGGAAAACGAGCGGCTCACCAAGGTGTATGAGGAGCTGCGCGCGGCTCTGAGCGCCCCCTGAGCGCCGTCCGTCACCGGGGCCCCGGTGACGCGGCCCCGCCGTTGCCCACGGGGGCTGTCGCCATCCCGTCTGTTCCGCGCACCATCGCCGCGAACTGTTCCAGGCTCGCCGCGATGCTGGGGTGGTCGGGACCCAGCGCCTTCACCCGGATGGCCAAGGCGCGCTTGTGGAGGGCCTTCGCCTGCGCCACGTTGCCCTGCGCGAAGTACAGCGCGACCAGGCCGTCCAGGCTCTCGGCCACGTCCGGATGTTCGGAGCCGAGGGCTGCTTCACGGAGCCCGAGGGCGCGCTTATAGTACAGCTCCGCTTCGGTGCGCTTCCCTTGGGCCGCATAGAGGTCGCCCAGACTCTTCAGCGATGCGGCGAAGACCGGGTGACCGGCGCCCAGTTGCTTCTCTTCGATCCTGGCGGCCTGATTCAACTGGAGATCCGCTTCCCCCATCCTGCCTTCTTTCATCGCCAGCACACCGAGGCTGTGCAGCACCATCCCCGCGAATGCCGAGTCGGGCCCCGCCGTGTTGTTGGTGATCTCTAACGCACGCCGGTACGAGGCCTCCGCATCCCGAAACTTGCCTTGGGCCATGAACACGTCGCCGAGGGCCTTGAGCGTCGCGGGCACGCCCGGATCGGGCGTCGGCGGGGCCTTGGGGTCTTCCAGATTGATCAGTCTGAGCTGCTCCGCTTCCTTGAGCGCGATCTCCAACTGGGTTTGGGCTTCCGCGTACCGGCCCTGCTGATACGCCTTGATCCCTGCCTCATAGTGGAGTTGCCAGAGGCTGGCGGGCGGCAACGTCGGGGTGATGGCTCCGGGCCGGGCCGGACCGCAGCCTGCCGTCAGGATCAGAAGGGACAGTGCAGTCAAGGTCAGCAGCCCGAGTCCCCGTGCCGTCATGATCGCTCTCCTCGTCAGTAGCGTGAACCGTCGGACCCTGCTACGTGAATAACCCGAACGCCTCCCTTTGTCAAACAACCCGGCAATTCCGCCGCCGACCACGCCCCCGCGTATCAGCCGAGGACGGTTTCAAGCAGACGGTCGTACTCCGGCGGCAGCCCGAGTGCGGCGCGCGAACGCGCGAGCCCCGCGATGATACCCCGGTGCTTGCGGTTCAGACCGGACTCGACGAATGTTTCACGATAGAGGGCCCACCTGCGAGCGGGATCGTCGCGGATTGACTCCTGCTCCGCTGCTGCGATGCCTATGAGTTTTCGCGTCAGGTGGCGGACGGCCTCCTCCACGCTGTTGTAAGGCGCGGCAAGCTTGAGGTGGGTATAAAACAAGATCAGATGCCGCCGGAAGTCTTCACGGAGCGCCTGAACCGCCTCCGAGTACGCGATGTCTTCACGCATGCCAGGACACTTCCTGCCGGAGTGCAGGCAAGCATAGGACGGACCCCGCGCCGGTCGCAACCCGTCGAGCTCCCGACCGGTTGACCGTGCGGGAATCAATCGGTATCCTGCCCGCCATTCGGCTTTGTCGACGGACGTACGCCTGATGCTGCGCCGCTACGCGACCTTCATCGTTCGCTTCCGCCTGCCCGTCATCGTGGCCGCCCTGGCGCTTTCGCTCTGGTTCGCGACGAACATCGGCCAACTCGTGGTGGTGGTCAATCCCGATCACAACCTGCCGCAGGCACATCCTTACGTCATCACGACGAACGCGATCGAGCGCCTCTTCGGCGGCCGGAACCTCGTCGTGATCGGGATCGAACCCGCATCCGGCGACGTGTTCCAGCCGGAGATGCTCGCGAAGATCCAGCGGATCACGGACGGCGTGCTCGAGATCCCGGGCGTGATCCGGAGCAACGTCATCAGCCTCGCGGCGCGGAAGGCCAAGGACATCACCGGGACCGTGGAAGGAATGGTCGTCCGCCAGCTCATGGAAACGGTCCCGCAGACGCCGGAGGAGATCGCCCGCCTGAAGGCCGCCGTCTATGCCAACCCGATCTACGTGGACTCGATCGTGGCCAAGGACGGGCGCATGGCCGTCGTGATCGCCGACTTTAAGTTCGGGAAGGACCTGCAGGGCTACCGGGCCATCACCGAGGCCGTCGAAGCCGTGGTGCAGCGGGAGCGCGACAATCGTGTCCGCATCTATCTTGGCGGGATTTCTGTCAACCTGGCCTGGCTGGAAATCTATTCGCAGCGCATGCAGTACTTCTTCTTCGGCGCGCTTGCCATCATCATGGGCGTGCTGTATGGCTCCTTCCGCTCGTTCCAGGGCATGATCATCCCCGTCACCACGGCAATCCTGAGCGTGGTCTGGGGGCTGGGCCTGATGGGGGCTCTCCACATCCCCATGGACACGTTCAATGCGACGACACCTATCCTGATCATGGCCGTGGCGGCCGGCCACTCGGTCCAGATTCTGAAGCGCTATTACGAAGAATACGGCAAGCTCCATGACAGCGCCGCCGCAGTCATCGAATCCCTGGCAAAGATCGGCCCGGTCATGCTCACGGCCGGCTCCATGGCAGTAATCAGCTTCCTGGCCCTGACCGCGTTCCCCACGCTGACGATCCGGATCTTCGGCGTCTTCACCGCAGCCGGGATCCTGTCGGCCATGATCCTGGAGATGACCTTCGTCCCGGCCTTCCGCTCGCTCATCCCCGCCCCGAAACGGTACGAAGCCGAACGCGAGCGGCTCCGCGACTGGCTGGACGGCCGTCTGGATGGGATCGCGGAGGCGATCGTGGGTCGCCGCTGGCTCGGTATCTTCGGCACGCTGGGGGGCACCGCGGCCCTGCTCGGCGTCGGGCTGGCGCTGCTGGTCGTGGACAACAGTCTCAAGGGGGAATTTCATCCCGACAGCCAGGTCCGGCGCGACGATCGCGCGCTGAACGATCGGATGGGCGGGACCAACACGATCTACCTGCTCGTCGAGGGCCCCGCACCCGACTCGATGAAGGACCCCACCGTCCTGCAGGCGATGGAGGCGACCCAGGCGCGCCTGCAAAAGAAATTCGCCCTGGTCGGCAAGACTCTGTCGCTCGCCGATTTCCTCAAACGCATGAACAAGGCGATGCACGCGGACGCCCCGGCGTTCGACCGGCTGCCGGAAAGCCGCGAGTTGATCGCCCAGTACCTGTTCCTCTACTCCATGTCGGGCGACCCCGGCGACTTCGACACGTACGTGGATTACGAGTACCGCGCCGCGACGCTGTGGGCCTATCTGAAGACGGACAGCACGGCCTACCTCGAGGAGGTGATTCGTGACTTGCGGCCATTTCTGGCCGAGCGCTTCCCGCCCGAGTATCGCGTGAGCATCGGCGGCGGGATGGCGCAGGGGGTGGCCCTGAACGAGGTCATGGTCCAGGGCAAGTTGCTGAACATCGGCTCCATCGCCGCCAGCATTTACCTCATCTCCTCCGTCGTGCTGCGGTCGCCGCTCGCGGGGCTCTTTGTCTTGATTCCGCTGACGCTCGCGGTACTCGCCAACTTCGGCCTCATGGGGCTGACCGGGATCCGGCTGGACATCGGCACCTCAGCGACCTCTGCCATGGCCGTGGGTATCGGGGCGGACTATGCGATCTACCTGATCTATCGGCTGCGCGAGGAGTTCGCCCGCCACGGCGATCCGGAGAAGGCGCTGCGGGCCAGCGTGGCCACCGCGGGCAAGGCGGTCCTGTACGTGGCGATGGCCGTCGGGCTGGGCTATTCGATCTTAATGCTGACCGGGTTCATGCTGCATGCGCGGCTGGGCTTCCTGGTCGCCTCGGCGATGACGGTCAGCTCGCTGGCGGCCGTGGCCCTGCTGCCCGCGTTGCTGTATCTCGTCCGGCCGAGGTTCGTCTATGGGCCCGCCCCGGTCGAGGCGTCCCGCGCCTGAGGCGAGCGGCCGAACTGCGGAAGGAGAGGAACGGTGAAGCGACTGCTGAAGATGGCCGCAGCGAAGCACGCGCTGTCGTTCGGTACACTCCTCGCGCTCGGTCTGACCTTCGATCCGACGTGCACGACGACCGGCGTGGGGGCGGAGCTCTCGGCCCGTGACATCATGGAAAAGAATTTCTACGTGACCAAAATCAAACACATGCACAGCGAAAGCACGATGACCCTGATCAACGACAAGGGCCAGCAGCGGGTCCGCAAATCACGGTCCGTCTCGGTGCTGCAGCCCAACGGCATCGACAGCAAGATCATGATCCGGTTCCTCTTCCCGGGCGACATCGAGGGGACGGGGTATCTGCAAGTCCAACACTACGACGGCGAGGACGACATGTGGATCTACCTGCCGGCCTTGAAGAAAGTCCGGCGCCTCGTGGCGAACAACAAGAAAGACAGCTTCGTCGGCTCGGACTTCTCGTACGGCGACATTCTCCTGCCGGTCGTGGACTCTTACACGCACACCCTGCTCAAGTCCGAGCCCCTCGACGGCGAAGAGTGCTGGGTGATCGAGTCGGTGCCGGCTACCGAGGCGATTAAGAAGGACTACGGATACTCGAAGCGAATCGCCTGGATTCGGAAGAGCAACTTCATGGAGAAAAAAGTCGACTATTTCGACACGGCTGGCCGGCCGCTCAAGACGCAGGTCGTGCCGGAGGTTATCGAGGTGGATCCCACCGCGCACAAATGGTGGGCGACCCGCCGGGAGGTGCTCAACCACCAGACCGGCCACCGGACGCTCCTCTCCTTCGAGAACCTGGATGTCACCAAACCGGTCCCCGAAGACTTTTTCACCGCGCGATATCTGGAACGGGAAAAGTGACAAACCGTGATGCGTGATGCGTGACGAGTGATGCATTTAGGAGAGCAGCGCGGCAGTGCGCACGGCAAGCGCACGGATCTTGCACCTCGCATTATTCCATCATCGGACTGCTGTTCGTGGCGCTCGTGCTCGCGACACCGGCTCCCGGCCGGCCGGCCGAGCCAGAGCCGCTACCCGCGGATCCACTGCGTGAGGGATCGGCAGCCGGTCCGCCCTTGATCCGGACGCTCGGTCTTGGAGGCCACGCCAGGTTCGACTATTACTCGGCTTCCAAGAAACTCGACGACACGCACAGTCTCCCCGGGCTCACGTTCCAGCCCAGGGCGCTGCCCAAGTTCGGGACCTGGGGCGACGGGAAGATCGAGGCCCGGATCACTGACCAGGACCTGCGCCGGGAGGGTGGCGTGCAGGGCCGCCTCCTCGAGGCTTACGCGAACTACTATGGCGGCTTGGTTGATCTTCGGCTCGGCAAACAGATCGTCACGTGGGGGCGGGCGGACGCGGTCAATCCCACGGACAATCTCACGCCGAAGGACTACACGCTCCTGTCGGCCAAGGACGAGGAAGAGCGACGGATCGGAAGCTGGGCGGCCAAGGTCAATTACTATCGCGGCCCCTATACGCTGTCCGTGATCTGGATCCCGATTTTCAATCCGACCACCATTCCGCTGACGCCCCCGCCGGGGCTCACCATCACGGAAGACAAGCGGGATGACGGGGCCTGGGAGGACCAGGCTTTCGCGCTCAAGCTGGACAGCACGGGCGGCGATCTCGACTGGTCGGTCAGCTACTACAACGGCCTGGACGTGAATCCGCAGGGTGTGCCGTTGTCACCGACGCTCGTGCAGCTCGTCCACCCTCGCATCCGAGTCCTCGGCGCGGACTTCGCGACAACGCTGGGCCGCTACGGGGTCCGCGGCGAGATTGCCTACGAGGCGACGGAGAACCCGTCGGGCGAGGATCCGTTCATCAAGAAGCCGTTCGTCTGGTACGTGCTGGGCGGCGACCGGGACCTGACGGAAGACCTGAACATCAACATTCAGGCCTATAACCGCATCATCATCAACTATAAGGACCCCTTCCAGATTGAGGACCCCGTAACCCGGAATGCCTCCGTGCTGAACGCGACGTTCAATTATCAATTGGATAGATTTCAGGTCGGCCTGACCGGACGGATCAAGGCCACCTGGTGGAACAAGACGCTCGAGGGCGAGGTGCTGGGCCAGTGGAACGCGAACCGCGGCGATTTCTTTCTCCGGCCGTCGCTGGCCTATGCCTTCACGGACGTGTGGAAGGGCTTCATCGGGTGGGACATCTTCAACGGCCAGCGGCACTCGTTCTTCGGCAGGCTGGAGCCGATGACGGCGTTCTTCACGGAGTTGCGCGCGTCTTTTTGACCCGCGGTCTGGTGATGGCCTAACGGCGCGGAAGGGTGGCGCTTGAGACGGGCTGTGCTATCATGCGGCGATGCCGATGGAACGAGACGCCTTCAAAGAAGTGGCCGTTGAGGCGGCGCGGCGCGCAGGCGCCATCCTGGAGGACTGCGCGCGCACCGGCTTCTCCGTCGAGCACAAGGATACCGTCAACCTCGTCACCGATGCCGACCGGCGTGCCGAGCAGGCGATCGTCGAGACGATCATGAAGGCCTATCCCTCCCACCAGGTTCTCGCCGAGGAGCGGGGGTCGCAAGGGGCCGGACGCTCATCGTACAAGTGGATCATTGATCCGCTCGACGGCACGACCAATTTTGCGCACCGGTTTCCCGCCTACTGTGTGTCCATCGGCCTCGAGCACGCGGACTCGGTCATCCTGGGCGTCGTGTTCGATCCAACCCGCCAGGAGCTGTTCATGGCCGACGCGGGAGGCGGGGCGTCCTTGAACGGCGCGCCCATTCAATGCTCCCGTACGCCCAATTTGAACGATGCCTTACTGGTCACCGGCTTCGCGTACGATATCCGGGAGAGCGCAGAGAACAACCTGAACCACTTCGCCCACTTCTCGCTCCGCGCCCAAGGAGTCCGGCGCATGGGCGCGGCGGCGCTTGATCTCTGCTACGTTGCCTGCGGACGGTTCGACGGGTTCTGGGAACTCAAGCTCCATCCGTGGGACATGGCGGCCGGGACCCTCATCGTGCGGGAAGCGGGCGGACGGGTGACGGACTTCAAAGGCGGCGCCTTCTCGATCTACGGACAGCAGATCGTCGCCAGCAACGGGCTGATCCATGATGAAATGGTGGCTGTTCTGGCGGCTACTGGACCCTGAGGAAGAGGCAAGGCCCCTCCTCAGCCGCCCACCTGATCCTGAGCTGCCGCCTTCGGGCTCATCGCTCCGTTCGGTGGCCAGCCACCGCCCAGGGCCTTGTAAAGCTGGACGATCGAGACCAGATGGAGACGATGGGTGCCGGTGAGCGCCAGCTCGGCCTCGAAGAGATTCCGCTGGGCGATCAGGACATCGAGGTAATTGGCGAGCCCACCCCTGTACCGCTGGGTGGCGAGATGCAGGGCCGACCGCAAGGCCTCGACCTGTTGGACCTGGGCTTCGCGCTGCTCGCGGGCGTCGCTGCCGCCCAGCACACAGTCCCGACCCCTTCCTGCGCCAGAGCCAGGCTCTCGTTAAGTAAGGGTTCACCCGGTCATTGTGACGGCTCTGCCGTGTACACTGCTCAAACCGATGCGGTATTATGTTTAAGGATTGTTCAGGGAGGTTCGATATGGCAGAACCGACGCCCCTTTCAGGCAAGCCGCCTTCCGGCAAGCAGGCGCCCGGCGCCACGGCACCGGTCCTCGACTTCGAACTGCTTAAGGTGGTCGTGACCCGGGACGGTCGGAAGGTGAGCGCACAGTGGGCCTTGCACCCTCAGATGAAGTTAGATCTGCGTCCGGATGAGCTGAAAGAGTTGAGCGAGCTGATGGGAAAGGTGACCACGCTGGTCGGCACCCGGTTCGCCCAGATCCTGTCCGAGGCGGAGCCGGACAAACCGGGCACGGCGTAACGACACGCTCCGGGCGAGAGGCCCGAGGCGAGGGGGACGAGGCTGCACGGGTTCGTTCGGGCGCTGCGCGCTTCCCTTCGATGGCCAGTACCTTCTTCAAAGTCTTACCAATCCAACCGCCCCTCACCTCGAGCCCCTTGCCCCGCGCCCCACAGATCGCCGAGAGACCTTAAGGAGGACGAAGACATATGGATACCTATTATCATCCGCATGATCTCGCTAAGTTCGCCGAGATGGAGAAGGGCAACAAGGAGCTGTGGGAGAAGTTCTCGAGCTACTACAGCGCCGTGTTCGCGGACGGCGCGCTCACGGAGCGAGAAAAGGCCCTGATCGCCCTAGGCGTCTCGCACGCCGTGCAGTGTCCCTACTGCATCGACGCCTATACGCAGGCCTGTCTGGAGAAAGGCTCGAACATGGAGGAGATGACGGAGGCTGTGCACGTCGCATGTGCCATCCGTGGCGGCGCCTCGCTAATCCACGGCGTGCAGATGCGGAATGTCGCGCAGAAGCTGTCGATGTGAGGAGGAGCGTCAATGGTCACTAGTCACTGGTCAATGGCGGGCCAGTCAGGAGGCTTCCTTACCATGGACGATGGACCCATGACCGTTGCCTATGCCCCTTTCGGAGGCAGGTAGCCGTTGGCACGGAACCACGTCAGCGCATCGCTGATCGCCTTCTCGACGGGATCGCGGGGGTAGTCCAGCTCGCGGATCGCTTTCGAGCAGTCGTAGTGCTGCATGTGCTTGAGCATCTCGACAAAGAAGCCCGGGACCGGCGCCGGCCGTCTGAGGATCGTCCGGAACGCCCAGTCGCCGATTTGGGAGCCGTACCGCGCCAGCCGGAAAGGCACCGGGATCAGCGGCGCCCGCGCGCCGGCTACGCGGGCGATCAGCTCGTTCAGCTCCTTCTGCGTGGTATTCCAGTTGCCTAGAATATAGCGCTCACCCACCCGCCCCCGCTCGGCCGCGCGAATCATTCCGACTGCCACGTTCCGCACATCGATCACGTTGACCAGCCCGTCCACGTAGGCCGGCATGAGACCCTTGGCGATCATAATGATTTGCGTGCCGCTGGTCGGTCTGCTGTCATACGGACCGAAAAACGCCGTCGGATTCACGACCACTGCCGGCACGCCCATGCGCGCGGCGTCGAGCACCGCCTCTTCCATGGCGGCCTTGGCCATCAGGTAGGGGTTGTTCGGATAGAGAGACTGAAAGGGGCAGGTCTCGTCGGCCAACTTGCCCGGATCAGCCGGGAACCCGATCGTGGTCAACGTGCCGGTAAAGACCAGCCGCTCGACGGCCGCCCGCTTGACGGCACCCAGCAGGTTGCGCGTCTCCTCGAGCGCCTGATTGACGGCGGTTTCAACGGGGACGGTGAACGGTGGGTAGTAGCTGGCCGCCTGGTAGACGACCGCCACTCCGTCGCATGCTCGGGCCAAAGACTCCGCGTCACACAGGTCTCCGTGGGCCCGCTCCACGTTGAGGCCTTGCAAGGCCAGGTGATGGCGGATCGCCTGTGCGCCGGATGACACCGAGCGCACGAGCACGCGCACCAGATCGCCCTTGGCCAGCAGTGCCCGGACCAGGTTGGACCCCAGTTGGCCGGTCGCGCCGAGGACCAGTACCCTCATCCCGCCACCCTTCGAACCAACCGGCTCGCGCGGCAACAGGGCGCGCGAGCCGCTACTTCATCTTGGTCGGATCCTGATAGATCATCAGGTGCGCGTAGGGCGTGCCGTCGAACATGATCCAGGCACCTGACGGATTCGGACGCGTCGGCAGCATCGTGGCCTTGGACTCAAACGGCCACATCATCATCCAATGGGGCGGTTCTTTGACGAGCTTCGCGCCCGGCTCTTCCTTCATCAAGACTTTTCCGTCCTTCTCCCAATGCCAGCCGCCACGCGCCATGTAGGCGATCCCCGGCACTTTGTTCGTGGGAGCCGGGGCGTTATTCTGAAGGGCCTCGACCCACTGGCCGACGGCCTCGTCAAAGCACATGGGATCCGGCGTGTCGCGCTTGTTGACGGAAGGGATACAAGTAAAGCCGTTCGTGCCCTCCTTCACGCGTTTCAGCTTCCCGTCCTTGTCGGGCACCATGACCGCCGCCCCTCTGGCGATGTGGGCAGGCGCCGCACTCAGTGCCAGCGCGACTTGTTGCTGCTCCGACATGGTTGCGAGGGGGTTTTTGACCTCCTTTGCCTGGAGTCCGTGACCTCCAGCCACCAGTGCGAGGCTGAGACTCCCGCAGAATGCACAGGTCAGTGTCCGTTTATGATGGCGCGTCATCGCCATCCTCCTTTCGCGAGAACGCTCGCCCCGATTGCGCTTCGGGCGCCCGCCACATCCTCAGGCCTGAGTCCCCGCGCGCTGCCCCGCGTGGCGCGCACCCTGGCCGCTACCCGACGGCCCGGAATTCCTGAAACTCCCGGTCGGCTTTTGCCGCCAGGTAGAAATCGCTCTCCGTCAGTCCGTTGATTTTGTGCGTCCAAATCTCGACCTTGCACTTGCCCCAGGCGAGATGCAGATCCGGGTGATGGCCCTCGTGCTCCGCAACGGCGCCCACCTTGTTCACGAAGGCGAGGGCCTGCGCAAAGTCCTTGAACGTATAGAGACGTTCCAGATGCCCGTCTCGATTGAGCGACCAGCCGCGCTCAAGCTGTGTCAGCAGCTCCTGCGCCTTCTTCGCTTCCATCGGCGGCACCCCGCCCCGACACGGCACACACTTCTGATCCGCCAACCCCATACTACCCTCCTTGAAGGGGGCACCCAGCCCGTCCCACCACCGAGGTGAGTCGAGGATACGTCTGAGAAGAAAACGCCGGTCTGTGCACAAACACCTCGGTCATCCCCCATGGTTGGAAAAGTTGGAAAAGAAGAGCCCCCGATTGATGTCACCGATGCTGACCATGCCGACCAGCTTGCCCCGGTCGACCACCGGGATGCGCCGGAAGTGCTTCAGCCCCATATACGAGGCGGCCTGGAGCACCGGATCGTTCGGCGACACGGTCAGCGGGTTGTGGCTCATCACCTCTTCGACCTTCTTGGACAGCACGGCGGGATACCCCTGCTCCATCTCGATGAAATCCCTGCTGTGCACGTTGTCGTGAATGTAGTCGCCGTAGTTGGGATAGAGTGGCAGCATGATGTCTCGCACACTCACGATTCCCACGAGCCGGTCCTCGCCTTCCACGACCGGAATCGCCCCGCACTGCCGGCTCAACATTTTGACGACCACGGATCGCACCGTGTCGGGTTTCCTCGCCGTCACCACACCGGTGGACATGACATCATGGACACGCATGGCGTCCTCCTTCTGGCAGGTTGTTGAGCTTCTCAGTCACCCTCGTCCGGCGCGCCGCCGGTGCGCGCCAGGTCCGCAACGCTGATCTTCTCGGGATTGAACTTTTCCGCGGCGCTGGTCATCCGGCCGAGCGTCTCCTCGAAGGAGAGCGGCGCGGCGTCCTTCGGGCGGAATCGGAGCGGGTTCACCCGGGCCACGACGAAGCTCTTGAGGTACGGGCTGGTCAGCCCGCGGGCCTTGAGCGCTTCGACTTTCTGAACGACCAGATCGTCCAGCGTCAGCACGGTTTTCGCGCGCGCGTGACGGGTGTCGATCGCCGTCCGGATCGGCTTCGCGAGGAACTGATCCACCCGCTTGAGCACGGGATGGTAGGCGCCGCCGCTGAACCGCGGACGCTCCTCGTAACAGAGGCCCAGCGTGATGAATGCCGGCTCTTCAAACTCGAGGGCGTAGGTGTCCTCGGCCGCGTCGTCCAGGCGGGCAAGCTCCTTGTACATGCGAATGACTTCCAGGGCTTTTTCTCGGAGGTTATGCGCTTTCTCAGTGTTGAGCGCAAGGATCTGATAGGCGGCCGCGGTCTCCGGCACCACGATCGCCGTGATGCTCTTCGCGCCGAGCGTCCGCATGGCGGACAGCCGGTGGTGCCCGTTGGGCGTCCAGTACTTGGCTCCGCGCCTCTCCCCCTCGACCCCGGCTACCCCTTTCCCCCGCTCCTTCGGCGCGCGCACGACGATGATCGGGTCCAGGAATCGCCCCAGCTTGCCGATCACGGCCTCCAGCTTCCGGACGTGCGTGTCGGAGAGATTCCGCTGATAGGGCGTGGGGGCGACCAGGTCGATCGGTAACGCCGCCAGGACCACCCAACGCCCCCCATAGGGTTCCCGGTACACCGAGAGGACTTTCCCGCCGTCCTGCTCGATCGTCCGGTGCAGCTCGGCGACTTCTCCGGTCGGTGCTGCGGCCTGCAGCTCAGTCGCGGACAGCCCGGCCGACACGCCGGCCGGCTTCCGGCGTCGGCGGATGATCCCCGGCGCCCTTGGCTTCTTGGCTTTCTTCTCAGCCATGACGAGCAAGGTTCTTCGAGCAGACCTCTATGGTAGGCAACCGATCGGAAAAAAGAAAGCCCCCGCCAAGGGGCCCCGACAGCATTGACATGTTTGCGCATTTCCCCTAGGCTGCGTGGTGGCGCGAGTCCCACCGCCCGGCATTCCCGGTCCCGCCGAGCCCGGCCATTCCCGGTGACAGCGCCGCCAGAGGAGGATCCACGCATGACCAAAGCAGTCCGGATCGTACTGTTCATCATGGTCGTGTCGCTGTCAGGGCCCGCGGCCGACGCGCAGGCGCCCGCACCGCAACCGCCTTCGGGCCCGCAAATCATCCAAGTGGATGCCCGCTTCCAGCACGCCGTCGCTGGCCAGGCGGTCTTTGTCATCGAGGGCGAAGTGCGGACCCTGTCCGTGCCGGCGGAGGCGAAGTCCCTCCAAGCACGCCTTCAGGCGTATCAGCCCGGGGATTGGCTGATCCTGGACGTGGCTCAGGACGGAGACACGCTGATCCTCCAGGAAGCCACTGCCGGGACGATCGACGTCACCCGGTGGCACCGGGTCGGCGTGTTACTGGGGGTCGCCCTGGGCCTGCTGCTGTTTCTCTCGGCGCTGTTCAGGGGCAATCCGTTCGCGGTGCTGATCGGCGAGGACGGCCGGTACAGCTCCTCGAAGTTCCAGGTGGCGGTGTGGTTCTTCGTGCTGATCGTGACCTATCTCGCGGCGCTATGGCTGCGCTGGAAGCAAGGAGGCGCCGAGTTTATCGGCGGGGTCAATATTCCGGAGAACCTGCTGCTCCTGTCAGGGATCAGCGCGTTCACGTTCGCGGCGGCCAAGGGCATCACGACGGCGAAGGTGGACGTCGCGCGCCAGAGCGGGGACACCAGGGTCAAGGCGGAGGTGAAGCCTGAAGAACGCAAACTGCTGGCCAACCTGGTCTCGAATGATCAGGGACGGCCGGACTTGGGCGATACGCAGATGCTGATCATCATGCTGGTGGCGGTCGGGACCTACTTCGCCGAAGCGTTCAAGTTCCTCGGCGCGATGCCCTTGCTGCACACCGTGATGCTGCCGGACGTCGATACGACGATCCTCGCCACCTTCGGCCTGGGGCAGGGCGCCTATCTCACCAAGAAGTACGCGGGGCGGGTGGGCGAAGCCTAGCCTATCTGGAGAATCGCTTCACGCGAGGAAAACAAAAGCCCCCGGCTTCCGCGGTAGCCGGGGGCTTTTGTCATGGTGGACCCTTCTGAAGCGCGCTCGAACCTTTTTCGAGGCCCAAGGTCCCTGATCGTCGAACTCGGACCGCTTGAGCGCCTGTCACGCCCCTTGCGATCTCCCATCCCCCCTTCCTCGGTCACTCGCCTTGCACAGGCTCCCAGGGTCTCTGTCCGCCCCTCCCCACACCTGGCCTGCTGGCAGACCAGTGTGTCGGGGACCCCTGCCCCCGCCCGCTACGGCCGATTTCCCTGACCGCCGAAGGCTAACCGAAGGAAGACTCTTGCGCCCTTGGCCTGCCAGCCGGAGCTTTAGCGCAGGCTGGTGAGCCATCCCCCCTGTCGAAGGAAAAGCCGGTATTTCTGCGCCAACGCTGCTTGATTTCTTCCGTAATCTGGCATATGCGTCTAAAGGGAGCCCCGCCACCAAGCCTACCACGACCAACAGGATATCGGGATTTAGGCGTCGGTCGCGCTAACGGGGCAGCAAGTGGTTCGGACCCGCTCAGGGATCGACGAGTTTTCGACGAGGTCAACCTCTGGCAGGCAGACGTGAAAGGCCAATGACCGCGTTGGGGGGAGACACCTAGTCGTTGAGGGGCAACATGGGCCAGGAGCACACTGCTCACACGACTTGGCCGGCTGATCGTCTCATTGAGCTGATCCAAAAGCTCACCGGACAAAAGGCACCTATCGAGAAGATGGAGTCTGCCTTGACTCAAACTCTCTCACTGATTGGGCCGATGGGGTATAGCCAATTCAACGAGCTCTTGCTCGGCCTGGGCTACGACCGCGTTGAGAAAGACTTCTTTGATTTCTTTAGCGAGAGCGGGCAAGGGATCGCCTCTTTCGATGATTTGGAGCGCATGGTGAGGAACTTCCGGGTGAAGGCGATGCTACGCTATGGAAACGTCAAGTTTGCCTTCAAGACCCTTTCCCGGAAGAAACGATCCGAGATCGAGGACGCCCTGAGTGCGATCTGTTCTCCGGTCAAGCTTGAGGAATTCGCCAGCCGCCACGATCCGCTGATCAAGCTTGAGCCCATTCCGCGCAGTAAGACGCCCTGCGTTGGTCACATCGTGGAGCGGGAACTGACCTCGAAACTTGAAAAACTCAAATCCGAAGGGAAGCCCACCGCAGTCGAGGAGAAAAAGCTCGCCGAGCTAAAGAGAGTTCAGGAGACAGGGAGGCGTAACCTCGATACTTATCTCACGTTCGACCATCTTGATGTCTATATTGCAACATCTATGCGGGAGCCGCATGAATTTTGGCTCGTGAGTGGATTCATAGAGAGATTGTTTGCCTCATCACTGTTAAAGCCTCTCAAACTGCGGTGGTTTGATCCTACCCAGTGCTACTGTTCCAGTCGTATTGACAAGGGTCTGGTTGAAGGTTTGATGCTCAAGCGGGCGAGATGCACGATTTACCTGGCGCAAGAGTCGGACACGTTTGGCAAAGACTCCGAACTTGCATCAACCCTTGCGCAGGGCAAACCCGTGATAGCATACGTGCCCCGCCTCGGGCCTTACGAAGACTTTAAGAAGGAGGCTGCACAAATCATCCAAGTGCTTTATCCCGGGGAAGACCCAAGGTTGGTAGCTCGGCGCTACCTCCCTCTCTTCATGCCCCGCGGAGCGTGGGAGAACCGCGATGTGCGAAGGTGGCTTGACAACGATACGAGCGTCGATCACGAGAAAATACTGAGGCTCACCTACGACAGTGCCAGAGCCATGTACGATGACCGGGCGGACAAGCTGAAAAATTTCCATCCTCTTGGGCTGCAAGTCAACCTTGAAACAGGCGTCGCGAACGGCGTACTTGTCGCTCGGACAGTTGAAGAATGCGCCAAGCTGCTGCGCGGGATCCTGCTCTGCGACTTGGAATTCGAGATACAGGAGCCGACGCCCGCAATACCTCTCACGTTGCTCCGTGAGAAGCTGACCGGAAGCGTCTTCCGGGTGGTGACGGAAGACGAGCTGCTTACAAACACCTTCTGGAACTTCTACAGGGAAGGTGGGAGTAGCTAGAGCGTGGAGAAGATTCGGGACAACATGAACGGAGTGCCTGTGACCGTCATCGTAAACATCAGTCGCCCACCAGTGCCGCCTGGAATCGGGAAAAAAACATAGGCGATGAATTTCACGAAAGCGCAACGCCGGGCAATTGAGATCACTGACAAGAATCTCCAGCTCATTGCCTGCGCCGGCTCAGGGAAAACGGAAGTCGTCGCCCGCCGAGTCGCGGAGCTGCTGAAGAATGGCTTAAACCCCGCAAACATCGTCGCCTTCACCTTCACAGACAAAGCCGCAGCTGAACTTAAAGAACGGATCATCACACGCTGCCGGGAGCAACTCGGAAGCCTCAACGGCATGGCCGAGATGTATATCGGCACGATCCACGCCTTCTGCCTGGAGCTGCTCAAGACCGAGGTCCCCAAGTATCTGAAATTCGATGTGTTAAACGAGGTTCAGCAGTCCCTGTTCATCGACCGGCAATGTAAAAAGAGCGGTCTCACTACCTCTAACGATCTCGCCGGCCGGAAGCTGGCGCGTTACAAGGATACTCCGCACTACCTCAGCGCCATTAGCATTCTTCGCGAAGCCGAGGTGGATAAGCAGGCTCTCGACGGCTGCTCGGTCGTAGACGGCCTGAACGCCTACCGCCGCCTCCTGGACGAAACACGCTACTTCGACTATTCCGCCATCATGGAAGCAGCGGTAGACGTCCTGACCAATGAACCCGCGCTCCGCGAACGCCTGGCCGCGCGCATTAAGCACGTCATTGTGGACGAATACCAGGATGTGAATCCGATCCAAGAAGCTGTCGTCTGGCTGCTGCACCACCTCGGGGCCAAGGTTTGCGTGGTGGGTGACGACGATCAGACCATCTACCAATGGCGCGGCAGCGACGTGCAGAACATCCTGACCTTCGAAAATCGCTATCCGAACGTCACCCAAATTCGCTTGGAAGAAAACTTTCGTTCCAGCAAGGGGATTGTTGAGACGGCCCGCCCGTTCATCGAGCAAAACAGCGAGCGACTGCCCAAGAAGATGCAGCCCACCGACGCACAGGCGTATGAGCCGGGCGACATCGTCGCGCTCTCCTCTAACACGCCAGATCAAGAAGCCTCTTACATAGCTGAGACAATTCAGTCTCTTCGCGGCGTTGCAATCAAGGAGCCGACAAAGGATGACCCCAACCGTATGCGCGGGATTTCTTGGTCCGACATGGCCATTCTGCTCCGCAGCGTCAGCGCCAACGGCGAGCCCATCACGCGTGTCCTTGACCAGGCCGGCATTCCCTATCTTGTCGTCGGAATGAACAACCTCTTCGGCACCGCTGAGGCGGAAGCTGCCCGGCAACTCTTTTACTTCATGGCCAGCCGCCCCGCGGTGGACGCCGCCGGGCTTGAACGCATGTGGCTTAGCGCTGGCTTGGGCCTCACCGCCGCCGACGTACGACGTGCCGTCCACACCGCGGCAGGCTTCCGGGCCCAGCTCGATAATCCGACCGAGCGCTTCGGCTTCTACTCCATCCAGCGGACCTTTCAGACCTTCCTGGAGCAAGTCGGGGTTCGTGAGGAGAAGGTCCCAAACGGCCGTGGGGAAATTGTCTTCTACAACCTAGGCAAGTTCAGCCAACTCATCTCCGACTTCGAGAGCATTCATTACCACTCCAAGCCCAAAGAGAAGTACGAGTCTTTCGCCAACTTCTTGCAATACCGCGCCGAGGATGCCTACCCAGAGGGGTGGCAGGACAACCAATACGCGAATCCCGATGCCGTTCGCATCATGACCGTGCACCAGGCGAAGGGTATGCAGTGGCCAGTTGTGTTTCTTCCCGCTCTGCTCAGAAATCGCTTTCCGTCTGCCAAAGTGGGCGGTCGCAACGCCTGGCATCTCATACCCAAAGCTGCAGTCAAAGGCCAGCCCCGGTACGAAGGCACCATTGAGGACGAGCGTCGGCTCTTTTACGTTGCCATGACCCGAAGCCAGAAGTTCCTTCATATGACGTGGGCACCAATTCCGGGGAAAAATAACCGATATATCAGCCCATCCGAATTCTGGCAGGACATCCTGGCATCCAATTTTGTCAAACGTTGGCCGCAGGACTACACAGCCCGTCGCCGTCTGTCTCCTCAGCCACGCACAGGGGTATCGAACGTCGTGTTCTCCTTCTCAGACATCAAGTACTTCTTCGCCTGCCCCTACCACTTTAAGCTCCGTATTCTTTACGGCTTCAACGCGCCGATTCACGAGGCTCTCGGGTACGGCCGCTCCCTTCACAACGCCCTTGCGGAGATCCATGCCCGCGCCACCCACGGCGACCATGTGGATGAAGGCAAGGCTAGCGATCTCGTAGATACTCACTTGCACACACCCTATGCCTACCCCGCGCTCAAGGATAAGCTTGAGGCAGCCGCCGCAAAGGTCTTGCGCGACTACATCCACGACAACAAGGCCCTGTTCGACAAGATCGAATTCGCCGAGAAGCAAGTCGAGATCAGCCTAGGCGACGGTATTAGCGTCAACGGTCGTATCGACCTTGTGCGTCGCCTAGATACTAATGAAACAACGATTGTGGATCTAAAGTCTAGCGACCGCGCTCAACCAGAGGACGTCACAGAAACGCAACTTCACATCTACGCGCTCGGGTATGAGGAGCTCACCGGCCGCAGAGCCGACTATGTTGAGATTTACGAGCTTGACGAACGGAAACGGAAGCCGCGTTCGGTAGATAACGATTTCATCGAGGACGTGAAGGGGAAGGTGCGCGACGCCGCGCAGGCCCTTCACCGGAGCAACATGCCCGCTGCCCCCACGCCAGCCAAGTGCCGCAAATGCGATTACAGGGGTCTGTGCACCGCAGGCGCGTCCGCGGCCAAGTCAACCACATGAGGACATGAGGCATCACACCATGGTCCGCAACACCAAGACAAACGGCAAGAACAAAGCTAAGCGTGTCACCCGCTACACCCACGACGAGATCAAGGAGCCGCGGACGCCCGAGACCGGGCACACGTCGCTGTTGCCCCCTGAGGAGCTGGTGGTGACGCTCCCGATGGATAATGGCTGGAGCAAGGCGATCGAGGTCGGGAAGCTGCCCGAGGGGGGCGAGCGGCCGGTGGTGGTGGACATGGACCCGGCGGCGGACCCGGTGCTCTTCTGGGCGGGCAAGCGCAACCAGCGCGAGGTGCCGGTGCTGCCGCTCCAGCGCAACGAAATCGTCTCCGAGTCGCGCATCGCGCAGATCATCGAGCGGGCGCGCCGGGCGGCCGAGGAGAAGTCGGGCGCGGCGAGGCAGGGGCACCTCTTCGCCGACCTCGAGAAGACGCTTCGCGAGACCGACCGCGCCAAGCGGGTCGAGTTCTACACCCACGAGGAAGGCTGGAAGAACAAGCTCATCTGCGGCGACTCACTGCACGTGATGGAATCGCTGCTCCACTACGAGGGCCTGCGCGGCAAGGTGCAGATGATCTACATCGACCCGCCGTACGGCATCAAGTACGACTCGAACTTCCAGCAGCGGGTCGATTCGACAAAGAATGACGAGGAGGATCGGGCCGATGATGTGCTGACGATCAAGGCGTTTCGCGATACGTGGGCGCTGGGGATTCACTCGTATCTGTCGTACCTGCAGGAGCGGCTGTACCTGTGCCGGGAGCTGCTGGCGGAGACGGGAACCATCTTCCTGCAAATCAACGACACGAATGTGCATGTTGTTCGTGCACTCATGGATGAGGTTTTCGGAGCTGGCAACTTCCTAAGCGTGATTGCCTTCCAGAAGAGCACGTTCCAGTCAGCTTCCCTACTGGGTACGGCCAACGACTTTCTGGTCTGGTATGCCCGAGACAGGCAGACCGTGAAATACCGGCAGACGTACAAGCAACGAACAGTCGGTGGTGATGGCGCCGAAGAGTACAAGTACCTTTACGATCCACGCACGAAGGCGATCCGCCCAATGACCACCGAAGAGCTCAGAAATCCGCGCACGATACCTGCGGACCTCAAACCGTGCCGATACGGACCCCTGACGTCTCAAGGCGCCACAAAGGAAGGCGGCCAAGAGATCGAAGTGGGCGGGACCAAGTATGGGCCAGGGCCGAATCACCATTGGAAAGTCTCGATCGATGCGATGCGGGCGCTCGTTGCAAAGGGGATTGTGTTCGCTCGAGGCAAGCAACTCTCGTATCCGCTGCTCCTTGAGTACAACCCGCTGGTTGCACTGAACAACTTGTGGGACGACACCAAATGGGGGTTTGATGCCGGGGAAAAGCGGTACGCAGTTGAGACGAACCCAAAGGTTGTCGAACGCTGCTTGTTCATGACCACCGACCCCGGCGACCTCGTCTTCGACCCGACCTGCGGCTCGGGCACGACGGCCTTCTGCGCCGAGCGCCTCGGCCGCCGCTGGATCACCTGCGACACCTCACGCGTCGCCGTCAATGTCGCCCGCCAGCGGCTGCTCTCGGCCACCTTCGAGCACTACAAGACCCGCAACGGCAAGGTCTCCAGCAACTTCCTCTACAAGACCGTCAACCGCGTCACGCTCAAGAGCCTCGCCTACGACCTCGAGCCCGAGAAGGTGGAGCTCGTGGACCAGCCCGAAGTGGACAAGGACGCCATCCGCGTCTGCGGCCCTTTCGAGGTGATGTCGCTCGGCCGCTACTCCGTCGAGGACTGGAAGGGCTACGTCGTCCGCGAGCCAGCGGCGGCCTACGGTGAGCCCGCCAAGCTCGAGAACTACATCGAAGTGATCTGCCGCCTCTACCGCAAGGACGCCGCGATCCAGGGCGCGACCGGGCTGGTGCACGCGGTGGCGGAAACCGAAAAGGAGAAGATCGCGATCTCCGTCGGGCCGCTCTCGGGCCGGGTGACCGGAAAGCAGATGAACGACGCGGTTCAGGACGCGCTTGCCTCGGGCATCCTCGAGGTGCACGTGCTCGGCTGGGCGTTCGAGGCGAACGTGGGCGAGGTGAAGTCGCAGCTCGAGAAGCGCGGCAAGGTGAAGGTCGAGCTGATCATGATCCGCCCGGACACGCTCGCCGAGGGGCTCAAGGCGACGCAGCCGGAGATGCTCTTCTCGCCCCTCGCGCTGCCGGACATCGAGGTCGCCGCCCTGAAGAACGGCAAGGAGAAGCAGGTGCGCGTGACGCTCAACGGTGTCGCGCTCTTCGACCGCAAGCGCCGCACCACCGAGTACAAGCAGGCCGACTCGGGCTACGTCTCGGCCTGGTACCTCGACGAGGACTACGACGGCGACTG
>Ga0073934_10000361_pt1 | contig 132397 bp, 111 predicted proteins | sample LarsenN4metaG_FD_76834 | JGI IMG/M metagenome (GOLD analysis project Ga0073934, IMG submission 76834) | Hot spring sediment bacterial and archeal communities from British Columbia, Canada, to study Microbial Dark Matter (Phase II) - Larsen... ... | reverse complement strand
CGCCCGCAGCGTCGGCGGCCTGGCCGACGTGCGCAATGTCCTGGTGATGCCGGGAATCTTCGGCGTCGTGGTGCAAATGAAGCCGCGCTACTACGGCGAGGCAAAGAACGTCCTCATGTCCGTGCTGGCGAGCGAATATCAGCACCCCAAGATCGCCATCGCGGTGGACGTCGACGTCGATATTTTCAACTACGCGGAAGTGCTCTGGTCGATCAACACGCGGGTCAATCCATCGGAAGACATCGCCATCATCCCGGGCGCGAAGATTCACGCCATGGATCCGTCCTGCCCCGAGTTCGGTCACCCCGGCGCGCCGGGCTGGCACCGCATCGGCGGCAAGATGATCATCGACGCAACCAAGCCGCCGGAGTGCGACGCCAAGCGGCGCGACGAATTCGAGCGGCTGCGGCCGGTCGGTTGGGAGACGATCAACCTGGAGGATTTTCTGCCGGCGGGCGCGCCGCCGCTGCGAATCAAACCGAAGGTTCCGGTGGATTAGAGATAATGGCGCAGGAAGGGTCCACCGCAGAGACGCTGAGATCGCGGCGTTTCATTCTTGTCGAAATCGATGCTTACTCTGTGCCCTCGCGTCTCCGTGGTGCCTATTCATCGGTCTCGCCGAAATAATCGCGGACGATACGTTCCTTGATGTATTCGATGGCTCCGAGATCCTGGATGATATCGCCGCCGGTATCGTAGAAAAAAATGTCGCCGTTTTTGTTGCGGCCGATGGCCACCAACCATTCCAGCTCGTCGCGATCTTCCAACAAATAATTGATCGTTTGATTGGCTCCTTTGCTGGCGAGGATCGTGACTTTGGGGTTGGCGGTTTTTTTTGCCTGGGTCATTGGGGGGCCTCCTAAACGATAAAACTTTATAACAGTTGGCCGGGCGACACAACTTGCCAAAAAAGAAGATTGGAGTGATGGAGTATTGGAATACTGGAGTAATGGTTTCCGGACCACCCAACACTCCATCACTCCATCTTTTTCTTATTTCATCGTGAAATCCACGCGATTGGGCCGGCCTTTGAGCTTCGCCCCCTCGTCCGGGGTCAACGGTTTGGCCGCGACGATGAACAAGCGCTCAGCGCCGATCTGGCCGGCGCCGAGCAACGCGTCGCGCACCGCCTGAGCGCGTTGGCTGGCGAGCTCGCGCAGATCGTCGTCGCCGACTCTGGCGTGCTGCAGCATGAGCTTTTCCATTTCCGGCACCGGCAGATCTTGAGCCATGCCGATGAAATTGCGCGGTTTGGGAAAACTCTCTTCACCGTAGGCGGCTTTGAGATACTGCGGGTATTCGTTTGGCTCCACGCGCACATCATCGACGGATTTTGCGCTCTCGCCACGGCGCACCATGGCTTTGAGCTTTTGCGCCTTGACCTTGCGCTCGAGGGAGAGCCGCCTGAGCCCGTCGAAATCGCTACTGGGATCGACCCGGCCGCTCAGTTCCAGACTGAGCCCCGGGCGGTTGCTCAACGCTTTGGCGAGCGTGGCGATTTTGGCCTGCGCGGCTTGATTCAAACTGGCCCGGCCGCTGTCGAATTCGATATAGCTCAATTCCTCGCCGCTGGCGCCGCCGAACGCCGCAGCGAGTAGCGAGAAAGGCGCGGTAATCGCCTTGGTGATGATATTGATGATGATCCGAAGGATGATGCCGCCTACGCTGAACTGGGGGTCGTCGAGGGAGCCGCTGATCGGCAGCTCGACGTCGATGACGCCGTTGCGGTCTTTCAGCAGCGCCACCGCCAACAGCACCGGCAGTTTGGTCGCGTCGGGACTGTCGATCTTCTCGCCGAACGTGAGCTGGTTGAGAATGATCCGGTTTTCCGCCATCAGCTTGCGGTTTTCGAGCTTGTACTTGACGTTGAACGAAAGTTTTCCTTTCTCGATGCCGTAGCCGACATATTTGGCGGCATAGGGCGTCATGGGATTGAGTTCGATTTCCTTGGCATCGGCCGCGAGGTCGAGGAACAGTTCCTTTGAGAGCGGATTGATTTTCCCCTTGATATCGACGGGCGCACTGTTATCGAGCCTGGCTTGGATGTCGAGATCGCCTGGAGATTCCGGTTTCAACTCAGCGATCGCGCCTTGTACGCCGGTCAAGTTGGCCGAGTAGTTCGGTTTGATGAAAAAGTCGCTGAAATGAACATTGCCGCCCTGAAGATTGATCTTGCCGATGCTGATCGCTTTGTCCGAACCGCCGGGTGGTGGTGGCGCTGGAGCGGGTTTGTCAGCCGACTTGAAGGTCTTTTCCGGAGGCGGTGCCGCGCTTTCCGGTTCTTCCGCTTGAGTCGTCAGCTTCTGCAGATTCGTCTTGCCATCCGCGCCGAGAATTAGCCGCGAATAAAAGTCGGCAAGATGGATTTCGCCAATCCGTAGTTGAAAAGGCTCCAAATTGAACTGAAATGCGTTGAGAAGGAGCGACTTCCAGCGCAAAAGATCCTGCGAGCTGGTCCTCTCAACGGTGGCGAAATCGGCGACTTCGATGCTGCCGTCGTAGCTGACTTTTGCCGGTCCGCTGCCGCCCGTGTCGACGCTGAGATTTCCTTTGGTGCCGATGCGGCCGCCGGTCAAAAGAAAGTTAACTTGGTTTTCCAGGTAGGGTTGGAACGGCAGGACTTCGATGTCTTCGCCTTCAACGGCGAGCCGGGCGGTGGGCGGGTCGGCGGTGACCGGGCCGGCGGCTCTCAGCGCGCCGCGATTGTTGATGCGCGCGCGCAAAGTGACTTTGGCCGGACGGTTTTTCTGATTGGAAAAATTCTCCGCGCGCAGAGACAATTCAGACAAACTCGATTTGACCGGCGTCGGCGCGGCGCGGTCGTCGAAGCTGATGCTGAAGCGGTCAAAGACGATTTGTTTCGCTTCAATGTTCCAGGGGCCGCCGTCCTGCGCTGCCGGCGGCGGAGATGGCGCCGTAGCGGCCGCGTTCTTCACGATGCGCGCCAGGTTCAAGTCGCCCGCGCTGTCACGCTGAATGTAGCCTGCGCCGTCTTTGGCCTCGAGCGCGCCGATCGAGACGGATTTTTTTGCAAGGTCGATGCGCCCGTCTTTCACCGCCACGGCACCGACGCGCCAGAGCGGTTCGGGTTGGCCGGCAAGCTCGAGGCGAAAGCCGCGCAGGGTGGCGCTCAACTCCGAGAGCTTGATGTCAGGCTGGTCGGTTTTATTGTCAAAACTGTAGAGCGCGGCCAGATCGAGTCGGCCGTCCTTAACTTCGGCGGCGAGCGCCTGCCGATAATAGGGCGACAGAGCGCTCAGACGGAGCGCTTCCAGATTCACTTTGCCTTCAGCGATCAGCGGCGTGAGTTGAAGCGTGCCGGAATGGGAGAATTTTTCCTTGCTCTCGGTTTCGAAGGAGAGTTCGACTTGAGCTTTCCTATCGGCTTCGTTGTCAAGCCCGGCGACGCTCAGCGTGAAATGATCGAGAGCGACCCGATAGGGAAGCTGCGGTTGTTCGTCGAGCAAGCGAATCGTTGCGCCGGCAACGGTAAGTTCCTCGATGCGATAGGCGAAGGGTTTGCCCGGATCTTTTTTCGCTTCGACCGCTTTGGCGTCGGACGGCGCGGCGACCAAATTGGCGAGATTGACCGCGCCGTTACGGTCACGCTGGATATGGAGATCGATCCCTTGAGCCTTGACCGATTTGACGCTCGCGCGGTTGCCGAACACATCGACGCTATCGACGACCACCTCGAGGCTGGGCAGCTTGAGCAATGGCGCGCCGCTCGGATTTTGCATGTCCAGCGCGGTGAGCGCCAGATTCCCTGACAACGCCAGCACCGCGGGATCGTTCTTCGCGGTTTTGAACGCCGCGCGGATCTTTCCGTTCAACTGTCCCGAGCTGATCTTGAAGTTCAGCGGCACCGGCGAGTATTCGAAATATTTGCCGATCTCGACCCTGTCGAGATCGAATTCCAGCGTGCTTTCAAGCATGTCCTTGAAAGGCGAGGTGGCGTCGCCGATGAGATGAAAGGGCGCGCCGTTGATCACCGCCGCCAGCTCGGGCCGGACCTTGATGTCCACATGCGCCGGCAGACTGGAAAAAAAAGGCACGCCGAGCTTCAACCCGGTGACCCTATGCTGGATGCGCTCCGGGCGATCGTCGAAATCAATCGTGCCGTCGATGATCTCGATATTGTTGAGCGCGAAACGCGGCGTCGGCCCGGGAGGGCCGGAAGTGAACTCGTCGATCAAGTCCTGAAAGTTATACTTGCCGTCTTCATGGCGTACCAGATTGACGTAAGGCTTGGTCAGGCGCAGCTCTTCGATCACCGGCGCGACGCGGAACAAGGAGCGGATGTCCAGGTTGACGAACAGTTCGTCAAAGGACGCTGCGTTGGTTGGACTTTGGCGTTCTTTCATGGCGAAACCGCGCAGCGCCACCGTCATCGCGAATGGATTGATTTTGATTTGCTCAAGGGAGACGGAACGGTGCAGTTTCTCGCTCAATTGAGCGGCGAGTTGACCGCGCAGCAGCGGCGGCACGGCGAAGGCCAGCAACAGACCGAAACCTGCGACGATGACGGCCGTCCAGAGCGCTACTTTGCGTGCGCGCCGGTGGCCCGCCAAGGTGAGCGCACGATGGGCGATTACGTTCATTGCCAACGCCTATCCTTGCCGTATTGTCTGCGCATGCTCCGCCGCAAATTCCGAGCGCCCGCGAACTTGCCGGTCAGCTCTCCGCTGCGTGCAACGACTCGAGCATGGTTAGGTAGGTCGCCGGCAGCCGCCAATGTTTGGCGCCGGCGAGGATTACTCTCTTGTATTCCGCATTGGGCAACGGCACGTCGGTTTCGATCTGGGCAATATAGACCAGGGCGTCGATGGGCGGGCGGCCGTTGCCGAGAGGATTCACCTTCAGGATCTCACGGCGATAGCCGTCTTCAAAACCATCCATGACCATGAGATCCGCTTCGCTGACGTCGTACACAGCGCCCCAAACCTGCTGCCCTTTGGCCGGAAATATATTAGCCGTGCCGCAATTGCGCAGGCGCGAATGCCGCGTGATGCCAAACTGATAATCGTCGAGACGGGCGGCGCAGACGAAGCGCGCCGAGGGGCAGCGTTGCTGCATCTGCGGCCAATAAAGATTCGAGCCGTAGGCAAAGTAATACACGAAACCTACTCCTCCGCAGCAAATCGCATATTAGGCAATCTCGACGCGTGCTACAAGTGAAACTAACGAACATCGCCGAGCGGCCGGAAATCTAGAAGCTTCTTCCTGCGATGCTGGGCCCGCTGTTCGCGCCAGTTATCGCAAATACCATCAACGTTAGCGGGATCGCCGGAGTTTTAGCCCTCTGAGAAACCGTTATTCACTTTTGTTGACGGTCGTGTGGCTTCCTTTCGAGGGCGACCGAGCCAACAAGATCAGCACGGCGCAGGCGAACAGGGCGCAAGCAAAGAGCGTGAACGAGAGCTCATAGTCGCTGGTGCGGTCGTGCAGGAAGCCGAAAAACGGGGCGCCGCTGGCGGCGAACAGGTGGGAAAAGAACAGCGATAGTCCGCGCACGGTGCCGAGGGAACTGCGGCCGAAAAAGTTGGCCCAGATCACTTCGCGCAGCACGAAGCTGCCCGCGAGACCGGTGCCGTAGAGAAAAAAGCCGAGATAGGTGACCGGCAGTTGCCGCGTCGAAATCACCGCCAAAAGTCCCAACGCCTGAATCAAGAACTGCACGGAGCATACTTTTCGGATGTCGAATTTATCGGCGAGCGTTCCCCAGATCAGCGTGGAAGCGAGCTGGGTGAGGGCGATGGTGCTCATGAACGAAGCGGCGATCAGCGGCGAGTGGCCGATGTCGGTGACGTAGGAAAAGATATGGAGATTCAATCCGGCGATACCGACGCTGGCGATGCCGAACGTCAGCACGAGGAACCAAAAGGCCGGCAGCCGGATCACTTCGCCGCGCGTCCATTGCGCGGCTTCGCTGGATACAGGCGGCTCAACGCGTGATGCCTTCGCGTCGATCTCAACGGGTTCTTGCAGCGGCGGATCGCCGTCCGGACGAAGTCCGATGTCCTCCGGCCTGCGCCGAATGAAAATGAGCGCGGGAGCCACCACCAGCAGCGGGGCGACGATGCCGAAGATCGCCCAGGTGTAGCGCCAGCCGACCCGAACAAAAAGCGCCGCTGCCGCGATCGGAATGCTCAACTTGGCGACGCCGGTGCCCAAGTTGGCGATGCCCATGGCCCGGCCTCGTTTGCGCACGAACCACTGCGCGATCGTGACGTTGATGACCAGGGAGCCCAGCAGAGCTTCGCCGGCAATGACGAGGGAACAGCGCACGACGACAAACTGCCAAAAATTCTGCACCAGGCTCGACAGCAACATGCCGGCGCCTTCCATGGCGACGCCGAGGACGAGGACACCCCGACCGCCGTGGCGGTCGATCCAGGAGCCGAGCAACGGTACAACCAGCGCCGCCACGCCGATCTCGAAGGTGCGGATCAGTGAAAACGCGCCGCGCGAAACGCCCAGCTCTTCGGTGATCGGTTTCAGAAAAATGCTGAGCGTGCTGGAAAACGCAAACGTACCGGCGATGTTGACGAGAATGCCCACGCCGACGATGTACCAGCCGTAAAAGATTTTGCCGCGGGATTTCATGCGCTGAACGAATAACGGCAACCACGCGCCGCCATGGATCCCTCACTCTTATGCGACGCCGCTTGCAAATACCACTTGGCGGCCGTAAGAGTGGCTGAGTTCGGGTCTTGGGGAGTCCTCATGCTGATTCTGTCGAACGAAGACATTGAAAAAATTCTTCCGGTCGGCGCATGCCTCCATGTACTTGAAGAAGCCTATCGCGATCTTGGCAACGGCATGGCGGCGACGGTGCCGCGCTATGACGTTTTCAGTCCGACCCAGCCCGACGAGTTCTATGAATACAAGACCATGAGCGGCGTCTTGCCCGGCCGCAAGATTGCAGCCCTCAGGCTCAACTCCAGCGTGGTCAAGTGGTACGAGAAGGCGGGCGGTGTGCGCAAAGATAAATTGCCGGCCGCCGGCGGCGATAAGTTCGTCGGCCTGGTGATGCTGTTCAGCACCGAAACCGGCGAGCCGCTGGCGATTTTTCCCGATGGCTACGTGCAAAAGCTGCGCGTCGCGGGCGCCAGCGCCATCGCCGCGCGTTATCTGGCGCGCAAGCATGCAGCGGTTATGGCGCTGCTCGGCGCCGGTTGGCAGGCGGGCGCCCATCTCGTGACGCTTTCGACGGTGCGGGATTTGAAGGAGGTAAGAGTCTTTAGCCCGACGCCGGAGTCGCGGCGCAAGTTCATCGAGGATTGGCGTGGCAAAGTGGCGGCGGACCTACGCGAGTGCGGCAGCGCGGCGGAGGCGATCCGAGACGCCGACATGGTCGCCTGCGCGACCAATTCCATTTCCGCGCTGTTTTCGGGCGAGCTGTTGCAGCCCGGCATGCACATTTCATGCGTGAAGCCGTGCGAGTTGGACGCGCGCACCTACCAGCGCGCCGATCCGCTGATCATCCACTGGCGCGAGGCGAAGCCGTTTCAGATCGCCATCGGGGTCGAGCGGCAGAAAATTCCCGACATCGCCGAAGGCTGGCTCCATCCGCTGACGCGCGAGGATGCGGCGATCTGGGATTTGCCGACGATCGCGCAGTTGGTGAATGGCCAACATCCCGGTCGAACCCGGGACGCGGCGATCACTTGCTTTTGCAACAACGTCGGCCTCGGCTTGCAGTTCGCCGCCGTAGGAAGCGAAGTGCTGGCGCGAGCGCGAGAGGCGCGGGTCGGAAGGGAGATCCCCACCGAATGGTTTCTCGAGGATGTGCACCCGTGAACCGGTGTTTCGAGTTCCGGGTTTCGCGTTTCGAGTTTCAAGAATTCGGACGCTCTCCCGCAAAGGCGCGAAGGCGCTAAGTTCGGAATTAGAAGAAAATTAACCAAACAACACGAAAAGGGGAATTGTCCGGAGGAAAATTTCAGCGACCGGACCAGCCGAGTTGGTTGACAGTGGGGCGGCGGTCTCTGTAAGCTCGATAAAATCGCCGCTAAAGCGCAGGGAGGTTGGTCATGAGTTATGACATTTTGATTAAAGGCGGGCGGATCTACGACGGCAGCGGACTGCCGTCCTATCATGGCGATGTGGCGGTGCAAGACGGCAAAATCGTCGAGACCGGAAGGATCCGCGCGGGCGCCAAACGCGTGGTCAACGCCGACGGCTTGGCGGTTTCGCCGGGTTTCATCGATTTCCACACTCATCTCGATGCCCAGTTGCTCTGGGATCCGCTCGCGACGTCTTCGTGTTATCACGGCGTGACGACCGTCATTCCCGGCAACTGCGCTTTGGCGCTGGCGCCCTGCAAGGAGCAAGACCGAGAAACCATTCTCAAAAGCTTCGAACGCGTCGAAGCCATCTCCTTGCCGGCGTTGAAGGCGGGCGTGAAGTGGGGCTGGACAACGTTCCCGCAGTATCTCGATACGCTGCGGGGTCATCTCGGCGTCAACGTCGCCGCGCTGATGGGGCACTGCGCTTTGCGCCAGTTCGTGATGGGCGATGCGTCCCTCGAACGCGCCGCGACGCCGGCGGAAATCCAGCAGATGAAGGAAGTGCTCAAGGCGGGTGTGCGCGCCGGCGCCATCGGATTTTCGACCAATCAGAACCCGGTGCACATGTACGCCGACGGCACGCCGATCCAGAGCCGGTTTGCCACCAACGAAGAGCTTGTTGAGCTCGCCTGCGCGTTGGGGGAGATCAACCAGGGCGCGGTGCAGATCTCGCTCGGCTCGATGGGCGTATCGGTGCCGATACCGGAGAGCCTGAAGCTGTTTGAAGAAATGTCCTCGCGCTCGGGTCGGCCGGTGATCTGGCAGAGCATCGCCCATCGCTGGGACAAGCCCAATGAATGGCGCGTGCTCCTGGATGCGGCGAAGGAAACCATCGATCGCGGGGTGCAGTCCTATCCGCTGTGCAACGCGCGGTTGTTCAACAACCGGCTGACGATGAAAAATGCCCAGGTGTTCGACGATCTGCCCACATGGAAAACGATTTTGTTCCTGCCGCTTGAAGCGCGCATCGCCGCGATCAAGGACCCTGAGACGCGCAAAAAAATGCGCTACGAAGCGGTTGAAGAAAAGAAATCTTCGCGCTTCTCGCGCCGCTGGGATCTGGTCTATCTGGTCAACGCGGTGAAACCGGAAAACAAGTATTTGGAAAAGAAGAGCGTCGCGGAGATCGCCAAGATTCGCAATCAGGACATCATCGACGCGTTCCTCGATCTCTCGTTGGAAGAAGGGCTGGACACCGAGTTTCAAACTTCCAGCACCAACGGCGATGAGGCCGCGGTGGCGGAAATCATCCGCAGCCCCTATGTGCTGGTCGGCCAGTCCGATGCCGGCGCGCACCTGATCTACGACGCGGGATTCGGCTATGCGACCCGGCTGCTCGGCTATTGGATCCGCGAGAAACAGATCATGAGCCTGGAAGAGGGGGTGCGCAAACTGACTTTCATGGTCGCGTCGATCTTCGGCCTGCGCGACCGGGGTCTGCTCAGACCGGGTTACGCCGCCGACATCACCGTCTTCGACCCGGCGACGATCCGTGAATGCGATCCGCACATGGTGCAGGATCTGCCGGCCAACGAAAAACGCTACGTGCAGAAAGCGGTCGGCATCGAGATGACCATCGTCAACGGCCAGGTGTTGGTGGAAAAAGACAAGCACACCGGCGCACTCCCCGGCGCCGTGCTCGGCAGCGGCAACGGCCACGGCTTGCAAGCGGCGGCGTAGCGGAATTGACCACAAAGAGCACAGAATCAAATCCCCCTCTTTCCCCTTTGCCAAAAGAGGGATGAAGGGGGATTTTGTTGAGTAAAAATCCATTTTCGTAAGAGTTCACAGAAGCGGAAATTCGGATTCGGAACGATTAACCGCAGAGAACGCAAAGTGCGCAAAGTTCGTATTTCCATCTTTCCTCTTCCCCCGCGACGCGAGGGAGGAAGGAGGAGGGGCTTGAACAGAGCGTAAGCGGTTGAACGTTTGGAACGACTGGAACAGAGTTAGGGAAATCATGGGCGCTACTGAAAAAATCGCTCGCTTCATCGTCGAAACGGGTTACCTGGACGTACCGCGTGAAGCTGTGGAGAAGGCCAAGCGTACGGCGCTCGACTGCTTGGGAGCTGCGCTCGCGGGCATCGGCGAGCCGGTCAGCCGGGCGATCACCGAGTACGTGAGCAGGCTCGGCGGGTCGTCCCAGGCGTCCGTGTTTGGCGCTGCCGTCAAAGCTTCGGTCGCCGATGCGGTGCTCGCCAACGGAACGATCGCTCACGCGCTCGACTACGACGACTGCGGCGTGAAAATCGGTCATCCCAGCGTACTGGTGCTGCCTGCGGTCCTCAGTCTCGGCGAGCACCTGGGTGCGTCCGGCCAAGAGACACTCGCAGCGTACATCATCGGATTGGAAATCGAGGGCAAGCTCGCGCTGCACGCCGATTTCAAGCTGATGCAGGCGCGCCTGAATCACCAAACTTGGTACGGCTCGATCGGCGCGGCTGCGGCCTGCGCTAAGCTCCTGCGTCTCGACGTCGCCAAGACCAGAATGGCGTTGGGCATTGCGGGGAATTTCGCCTGTGGGTTGTCGGCGAACCACGGCAGCATGGCCGGCGCAATGTCGGCGGGCAACGCTTGCCGCAACGGCGTCATCGCCGCCTTGATGGCCCGGGAAGGAATCACGGCCAATCCGGACATCATCGAAGCGAAGAACGGTTTTTATGACACCCTCGTCGGACCGGGTCGCCACGATGCGGAGCGGATGTCGCAAACTCTGGGAGATCCGTATTACATCGAGTCTCCGGGTATCGGGCTAAAAAAATACCCGAGCTGTTATCATACGCATCGCGCGCTCGACGGAATCTTTAAGTTGCTCGGCGAAAATCCGCTGAGCGACAAGGAGATCGCCGCGATCGATGTCGGCACCTCGGAGCGCGCCCTGCGCGTGCTCGCCTTCTCCGAGCCGGCAACGCCCTATCAGGCCAAGTACAGCATGCCGCACTGCATCGCCGCCGCTGTGGTGGATCGCGCCGTGACGCTCGACACGTTCACGGATCACAAATTGAATGATCCACGGATCATGGACGCGAGAAAAAAGGTTCACCTTTCGTTTCCCGACCTCCCCATTTGGCCCGGCCTTGCGGATGTCGGCCCGGACACTGAGTTCGTCGGCAATCCGGTGGCGATCCGGACGAAAGATGGGCGTCATTACAGCGCCCGCGTGGACATCCCGCGCGGCGACCCCGCTCTGCCGCTTAGTGACGAAGAGCTGCTGGCGAAATTCCGTGACTGCGCCGGCTCGCAGCTTGGGCCGGACAAGATCGAGCGCAGCGTCGACATGGTTCTTGGCTTGGAGAAGCTCACAAACAGCGGGGCTCTGATTGCTGCTCTTGGCTCATCAAGACAAGCGTGATCGGGATTTTCACGAGGTTGAAATGGAGGCGGTAAAAAAGGTTCACATCGGACTGCTGACCTCGCGCAGCGGCGATCGCCCCCATTTCGATGAGTTTCGCCGCTTGGTGCCCGCGGAAGTCGTACTTACGATTGAAAGCGTCGGCGTTGGCCCCGAAGCGAACGTCGCGGCCAGAACCGAAGGGGTCCTGCGCCGCGCTTCGGCAATGACCCGGGACAATCCGATCCAAGGGTTGATCATCACGGGTGCGCCGCTCACGGTTCTCAATCCCGAGATCGAGAAAAAACTCGACGAGGCGATCGCCATTCCGGTGACAACGCCGATCCGCGCCGCCACGCCCGCGCTGCGAGCGTTCAACGCCGAGAAAATCATTCTCATGACACCGTTCGACGATGAGATAAATTCACTTATCCAGAATCGGCTCAAACGATCCGGCTTGGCCGTGCTCTCTTGCCCTTCACTCGAATATCTCGGCGCCCGCACCGGAACGCACGTCCCTGCTGATAGGATCTTCGAGATCATGGAAAGAATCGTCCGGGAAACGCCCGGTGCCGATGCGGTCTATTTCCAAGGCGCGCCGTTCAATCCTCTGCCGATCATCGGCAGGATAGAAAGCGAGCTGAAACTCCCCGTCATCGCCAGCAACCCCGCCATGTTGTGGCACAACCTTTCAAGCTTGGGCCATCGATTCTCGATTCGAGGCTACGGCAGACTGCTGGAAATTTGGCCGGCGCTAACGAATAGTCAATAGGCGCTAGGCAACAGGCAAGAAGCCGGTTGAAATCGGCACGGAGCGAAGCCCGAACGCCGAGGAGTATTCACCGGTTCATTCTTGCGGATCCGGGCAGCTGCTCGATGAATCCCAATTGGCTGGGGAGAATACGCCTCCGGGCTTCATCGATCGGGAACCAGGCGGCGCGATCGACCTCGGGGAATTGCCGCATGCGGCCGGACTTCGGCGGCCACTCCAGCGAGAATAGATTGCTGCGGATTTGCGATGCGTCGCAGTCAGCTTCGACGGCCCAGGCATGGACGACTTTGCCGCCGCGCTGCCGCAGCGGTTCCAGCTGGTGAAACGCGCCTTCGATGGTAAATCCGGTCTCCTCGGTAAACTCGCGCTTGGCGGCCTCGAGCGGTTCTTCGTCCTCGTTGAACTCTCCCTTGGGTAAGGACCAGGCGCCGAGATCCTTTTTCGCCCAAAACGGTCCGCCGGGATGAACCAGGAAGACCTCCAGCCCAGCGCGGCGACGATACAGTAAAAGACCGGCGCTATTCTTCTTCGCCATAATCTTACTTCTTGGCCTTCTGAGGAGTGTCGAGGGGTCGTGGGACGAGGGTCGAGTGTCGGCCTTTTTCATCCAGTCTGCGCGGGAGAAACTCCGAATTGTCGTACGACGTAGTCGCAATCGGCCACACGAGCTTTCATTTGAGTTTGAGGTATTTCTCTCGGATCTCCGCCAACGGCAAGACTTCGGCTTTCAAGACGTTGCGGATGATGCGCAAGGCGCCTTCTTTGGCGCCCGGCGGCTCTTTTTCGCGATGGACCATGGTGCAGTCTTCGACGACCACGACTTTGTAGCGGAATTGATGCGCATCGGCACAGGTCCAAAGGACGGTGTTGTCGGTCGAAGCGCCGGCTATGATGAGCGTCTCGCAGCCCATGGTTCTGAGCGTGTAATCGAGATCGTTATGGGAGAAGCCGCTGAGAAAGCGCTTGTAGACGATGATATCGTTGTCGATGGGCTGGAGCTCCGGGATCACTTCGAGCCCCTCGCTCCCTACCATCATGCGCGAGTGCTCGCTCACGCGGTCTGTGGGACGGCGCATGCTGTTGACGTGCACGACCTGGACGCCGGCGGCTTGCGCCGCGTCTTTAAGCCGGCGCACTTGCGCCACCATTTCGTAGCCGAAACCGCCCGGCGTCCAGCCGTAGCCCTTGGCCATATCGAGGATAATAACGGCGCTTTTTTGCGCTGCCGTGTCTGCCATCGAGGGATCTCCTTTTTTGTCGATGTTGGAAAAAATCAAGCTTAAGCAAAAAAGCGATCGAAATGCACGAGATAAGCCAGCCTCATGAATAATCTCGGCATACTTTTACCCGGCTTTGCCGGTATTTCACAGGCTTCATTGATTCAGCCGAGTTTTAAGATAGGCTAAACTACCTCGGCGAGCATCGTGGCGGCCGCGAGCTATTATTGGCGAGTTCGGGGAACTCCTAGGTACGCCAAAGTTAAGGTCGCGAACCTCGCAAAGAGCGCTCTTTTCCGCCCATTCGTCAATTCTCAGAAAGTGGGGATCTATGAAATTGAAAACCGGGTTGGCCGTGTTACTGATCGCGTTCTTGCCGCGGGTCACGGCAGTTTTCGCGGGTGAGCCGACGGAGGCGATTCGTGGCGCGGTGAATCAGGGCGTCGAGATCCTGAAAAATGCCAAACTCAATAATCAAAAACAACGCGAACAGGTCATCGACCGCCTGCGGCAAATCGTCTATCCCTTGTTCGACTTCAGGGAGATGGCGATGCGCGCGCTCGGGTCCAATTGGCGCCGACTGAATCCCCAGCAGCGCGCGGAATTTGTCTCGACGTTCACCGCTTTGCTGGAAAAAACCTATGCGGATCAGATCGACCTTTACGACGGGCAACAGGTGGTTTATACCGGCGAAAGCATCGAAAACGGCTATGCGCAAGTCGATTCGCGCATCATCGACAAGAGAGGTCAAAAATACTCCGTTGTTTACCGCCTGCATAAAGTCGAGGACAAATGGAAAATCTACGACGTGGTCGCGGAGAACATTAGCCTGGTGAATAACTACCGCGCCCAATTCAACCGCGTGATCGCCAAATCCTCAGTGGAGGAACTTTTGAAGATCATGAAGCAGCAGGCGAGCTAGAGCCATCGTACCCGTCACCCTTGCCCTAGATTTTGCTACTCATGAGTTACCGATTCAGCAAAATCCCCCTTTTATCCCGCTTTAGCAAAGCGGAGCTGTGAAAAAATCAAATCCCCCTGTTTCCCCCTTTTTCAAAGGGGGACTGCTAAACGCGGCGCTTCTTTTTAAGTGATTGAGGATGCGCATGATTCGAGCTCCGGTCCCCCTCTTTGGAAAAGAGGGGTCAGGGGAGATTTGTTTTGTGGAGTGGGGCGAGGCTTCATCATTTTTTCACACCCCCAGCGGGAAAGAGAGGGATTTGTTGAATTCGTCTGGTCGAACAAAAAACACGAGGGATATAAGCGGATCTCACGTCTGTTTCCACTGCACTGCGTAGACCCAGATCGAATTTTCGAAACCTTCAGCGGTACCGCGTCGTCGAATTTCAAGTATTGCATTGTGCGCGATTCACGGTATATCGGCTAGGAGCGCCTAAAGAAAGGATGAAGGATGAGGGCGAAAGGATAAAAAGGAAGAACTGGCTACGGGTGGCGCAGGATCAAAGATGGCGATCAATAACTCGGTGCGGAGGGCGAGAAAATGAAAACATTAGGATGGGTGCTGCTGGCGTGTCTGCTTTGGCAATCGGATGTGGCGGCACAGACGCCGTTTTACCAGGGGCAGACCGTAACCATTCGCGTTGGCTTTACTGCCGGCGGCGCGTTCGACGTGTGGGCACGGATTATTGCTCAGTACCTCGGTAAATATGTACCCGGGAATCCAACATTCGTGGTGCAAAACATGACCGGTGGGGGTTCGATGATCGCGGCGAACTATATCTACAGCGTCGCCAAACCGGACGGCTTGACGCTCGGCGTGGTTAGCCCGGGGCTTTATATCCAACAGCTGTCGGGCCAGCCCGAGATCAAGTTCGATTGGTTCAAGTACAGCTGGATCGGCTCGCCGGAGAAGACCGATCGGATTTTTTATATTCGGGCCGACACGCCATACAAGACCTTGCTCGATCTGCGCAATGCGGTCGAGCCGCCCAAGTGCGCCGCCACCGGTCTTGGCACCGCCGCCTATTATTTTCCGCGGCTTCTTCAGGAAGCTTTCGGCCTCAAGTTGACCATGGTGCCCGGCTATCAAGGCGCGGCCGATGCCAACCTGGCGATCGAGCGCGGCGAAATGCATTGCTGGTGCGGCTCGGTACAAGCGTATTTCGGCAGCGAACCCGGCCGCACCTGGGCGAAGACCGGTTTCGTCCGAGTGCTGACCCAGGGCGGACAAAAGCGGCACGCCAATCTGACCCAGGTGCCGACGGTGTGGGAATGGATGGACAAACAAAAGGTCAGCGATCTGCACCGGCGCATCGCAAAGATTTTCGTGCTTCCCGACGAGATGGGCCGGCCGTTCTTTGGCCCTCCGGGGATGCCGGCCGACCGCCTGAAGGCGCTGCGCGACGGATTTAACAAAATGGTCAAAGATCCCGATGTGATCGCCGACGCCAAGAGCAAAGGACTCGAGCCGAGCTTGATGACCGGCGAAGAGGTCGAGGCTTTGGGGCGCGAGATCGGCACCGTGCCGCCGGAGCTGATCGAGCGGCTAAAACCGTTACTCGAGAAATAGCCGGTGCAACCGACTATCTTAGGTCTGGTGACCCGACGCTAGATTATTCATGACGACGCTCGAAGCGCGCACGAGCGGAGCTCCAATCATCCAAAGGGGGACATGCTATGTAAGCTTCGCCTACGACGCGGCGCGTTCCATCGATCTCGCCAAGGCGGAGCAGCTCATCCAGCAGACAACCGAGCGGCCGACCATCGCGCACAAGCGGCGCACGCCGAGCTATTTCGAGTATCAGCCGCAGCCGCTGCGCACGAGCCGGACGAACGAGCCGTTCACAATCGGCAAATTCGCCACCGGAGCGGTGGTCGATCTGATGATCTATGATTTCGGCGCCGTCGCCGTGACCTATAGCATCGGCATCGAAGCGCCATTTGCCGATCTGCGCGAGCTCAGCGAAGAGCTTTATGACAACGAGTCGCTGTTGAACGACTCACGGAGGCGGGTCAATCAGCTTCTGGAGGTCATTCAGAGCGCGGCCGTTCAAGCGCATTCCTCGCCGGCCGTCGAAGACTACGTCATCTTTCACATCGAAAGGTTTGCCGGCTCCATCGAGCCAAAATCATTCTGCCTGGAGCACGGCAGGGAGATCGCCCAGATTCTCCGCGCCGAGCGCCAGACGCTTTCGAGCGAGGAGGTCGAAGACGCCCTGTCGGTGCGGCTTTCCTACAGCGAACAGGACATCGCGATAGTGGACTGGAACGCGGCGCTGCTGATCGACAGCGAAGGGGACGACGTGCGCGCGCTGCTGGACTTCGCCAATGTCGAGTTGCTGGAAATGCGCTACGTCGATCAGAAGCTCGACCGCGCTCTGGACCAGGCGCACGAAGCGCTGTCGCGGCGCTCCTGGGGGTTGGCCTGGCTGTTCGGCTCCTCCGGCGCCGACCTTCGCAGCCTCGCCGAGCTGCAGGTGGACAACGCGACTTTGTTCGAAGGCGTCAACAACACGCTGAAGCTCGTCGGCGATCAGTATCTGGCGCGGCTCTACCGTCTGGTGAGCCGGCGCTTTCACCTCGACGAGTGGGACTCGAGCATCTTGCGAAAACTGGAGACGCTGGAAAGCATCTACGAGAAGATCTCCGACCAGGCTTCCACCCGGCGCATGGAGATTCTCGAGTGGGTGATTATTCTTTTGATCGCGTTTTCGATCGCGCTGGAGTTCATTTAGCAGGCTGCTGAAAAGACCTCATATGCTTCGTTGCGCTCGATCACCTCGCTTCGACGTACTGGCTGAGTACGCCTCCGCTCGTTGATTCTTCGCGCGCCTCGCATCTTAGGTCTTTTGAGCAGCCTGCGTCGATCGTTTCTTTGTATTCAGGTTGGCATTTTTCCGCGCAAATGCCGCGGCGTTTCGGCCGGCGATCTCGCCAAAGACAGCACAGCGGGTGAGCGACGAGCCGGCCGGATAATTGTGATAGAAAAAGCCGCCGGTGACTTCTCCAGCGGCGTAGAGGCCGGGGATCGAAGCGCCCGTTGTGCCCACGACCTCCGCTTTGGAATTGATTTGGATGCCGCCGAAGGTGAAAGTCATCCCGCCGGTGACGGCGTAAGCATAAAAAGGCGGCTGCTCGATCGGGTAAGCGAAATTGGTTTTCGGCGGCGTCATCTGCGCATGGGTTCCATCCCGGGCGGCGGTATTGAATCGATCCACGGTCGCAAGCAGCTTTGCCGGTGCGATGTTCAGCTTTCGCGCCAACTCGCCGATGCTTTTCGCTTCGACGGGTCCTTTCTCAGGTCCTTCGTACATCGGATTGACGTGATCCTTCCAGCTCGAATCGAGGATTAGATACGCGATGCCGCCGGGTTGGGTGAGCGCGATCATTCTGCCGAACTTCGCATAAGTCTTGTCGGCGGTGTCCTCGCCCTCATCCACGAATCTTTTGCCCAATCGGTTGACGAGAATTCCCGGCTCGTATTTCTTGACGCTGCGCATGCCTCTTTCTTGTCCCACCACGGGATATTTTTTGTAGCCGTAATGAATCATGCCCCCGTGATAGCCATCCATGCCGATAAGGCGAGCGCCGAGCTTCGCTGCCATTCTGTGGCCGTCGCCGGTGCTGTTTTTATAGCCTCGAAGCACCAGCCGGTGGGCGCTTGCGCCGATATGCTGGGTGACGAGTTTTCGATCGGCTTGAAATCCGCCGGTGGCGATCACGACTGCCTTGCACGGCATTGTGTGCGTGGCGGTTCGTGACCGCAGGGTGACGCCCCGCAGCGAACCATTCGAGAAGCAAATGTCTTTCGCAGCGGTCCGGTAAAGAATCGCGATCTGGGCCTTCCTGACTGCTTGCCGAAGCGTCGGCGCGAGACGAGCGCCCTTGCCGACCACGCTATCGGCGCGGCCCGGATTCGATGTGGGCAGGGTCCAGCGAATCCCCAGGCGGCTCAAGTTAGCTTTCGCGCGCCGCGAGTTGCGGATGGTTATCCTGGTAAGCTCATCGTCGGCTTCGCCTTGGGATACCTTCATGATATCCGCGAAATACCTTTCCGCCGAATATTCCGTGGAGACGCGCCTGAGCGCGCCGCCGCAAAAAGCGGTATTGCCATGCGGCACGTTCGCTTGCGATTTTTCGATTATGACGACATTGGCGCCCCGTTTACGGGCGGCGAGCGCGGCGAGACAGCCGGCAATACCGTCGCCAATGACGACCACATCGATGATTTTGCTTTGGCGCGGGGATCGAACGGGTTGCATATTGTCGGCTCGCTCATATCAAAAAATTAGCCAATTGTAATCGGGGGTTGGGAATTTAGCGGTGCACCGACGGGCCTGTTATTTGCTCCGTTATCGCCGCGCGTTCAGCAAATTTTCCTAGAAGCTCGATTATCCAATATTTTTTTGTGGACAGCGGCTTTGGCGCCAGTACAAAATCGCCCAACGGTGCCGGTCTTTGGAGGGGCAGGCCTCCGTGTTGGCTCGGGCAGCGATTTCAGGGCGCGGGCGCTGCAGCGACGGCGAAACCGAACGGATCGTGACGCGCGCAAACCTCAGAAGGAAAGAAACGAAAGGATCTAGTTATGGCAGCAGTAAAAACTCGGAAACGCAGGAAGCGGCGGCATGAACCGGCGGTCGAAATCAGCGCGCCAAAAACGACGCGCGCGCCGGCGTTGGTCAGACGCAGCCAAGCTCCGGCGAGGAGCGCCGCGGAAAAGATCAAGCGCAAATTGGATACCGTGCCGGACCGCATCGATATACGGGATTGGTTTTATCAGCCGAGCTTGAGCCCGCTGCCGGATCAGATCATCAACGTCGATCTGGTACCCGAAGTGCTCGACCAAGGCTCGGAAGGGGCGTGTACCGGCTTTGCGCTGGCCGCGGTCATCAACTACCAACTGGCGCGCCGCAACCTGATCAATCCGATCAATCGCGAGCGCTCGGTCAGCCCGAGAATGCTCTACGAGATGGCGCGGCGCTACGATGAATGGCCGGGAGAAAAATACCAGGGTTCGAGCGCGCGCGGCGCGATGAAAGGCTGGGTGGCGCATGGCGTATGCACGCGCAGGACGTGGTCGGACAAACTGCACGGGCCGCAACATTTTTCTTACGAGATCGCCGATGAGGCTCGCAAAACGCCGGGCGGCGCTTACTACCGCGTCATGCACCGCAACATCCGCGATATGCATGCCGCCCTCGCCGAGACCGGCATTCTCTACGCCAGCATCATGGTGCACGAGGGTTGGGACGAGCCCGGGCCGACGAAGGCGAAAATCACTTACGTGTTATCCGACAGCATGCAACAACGCGAGTTTCCGGTGATCGCGAGAAAAGGGCGCGCGGACAGCGGCCACGCGGTCGCCATTGTCGGCTACAATCAAGACGGCTTTTTGATTCAAAACTCGTGGGGCGAGGAGTGGGGCAGCGGCGGCTTTGCTTTACTGCCTTATGAAGACTGGTTTCTCCACGCCACTGATTGCTGGGTGGCGCAGCTCGGCGTGCCGATCCATTTTGATCTGTGGGCGCGCGGCGCCGCCGACACCACCGCCGGGCTCCATCGGGCATTGGGCAACGTGCCGCTGAACGAGATCCGTCCCTACGTTGTTGATATCGGCAATAACGGCATGCTGTCGGATTCGGGCGATTATTGGACCACGGAAAAGGACCTCGAGCGCCTCTTTGAATCGGTTCAACAGCGCACCGAAAGCTGGACTAAGCGGCGCGTCATGCTTTATCTCCATGGCGGGCTCAACGACGAAGCGGCGGTCGCCAAGCGGGTGGTCGCTTTCCGCGACGTCTGTTTGGAAAATGAAATTTATCCGATTCACATCATGTGGGAGACCGGATTTTGGGAGTCTTTGCAGGCGAGCTTTTTCGACCTGTTTACCAATGAGGACGAGCGCGCCGGCGCGGACTGGCTGGATCGGCTGCGCAACGGCCTCGCCGAAGCGAAGGATCGCACCATCGAAATGACCGCCGCCGTCCCGGGGACCGTGGTTTGGGATGAAATGAAAGAAAACGCCCGCCTCGCTTCGGCGCGCAAAGGCGGCATGTTCCTCCTGACGCAATACGCTGAGGAAGCGATTTCGGCTTTGAGCCAAGCCGATCGCAAAAAATGGGAACTGCACGTCGTGGCGCACAGCGCCGGCAGCATTTTCGCCGCCTATGCCATCGAGCTTTTGATCGGGCTCGGCGCCAATTTCAAATCCCTGCAGTTGATGGCTCCGGCGCTGACGGTAGACGAATTCAAGCAGCGCCTGCTGCCGCACATTCAAAGCGAAAAATGCCCGTTCCCCACCCAGTACATCTTGAGCGACGTGGGCGAGCGTGACGACACGGTGGGGCCTTACGGCAAGTCATTGCTCTACCTGGTGAGCAACGCGTTTGAGGAAAGGCGCGAGACGCCGATTCTCGGCATGGAGCGATTTATCAGCTCCAGGAGCGCCGATCCGAACAAGGAGCTGGTTGACAAGGAACTCGACGCATTTTTTAAGAAACACATCAGCGGTTGGCCCAGCTTGATCGTGGCAGGGAAGGGAAACGGCGCCGCTCAGATTTCGCCGAGCGTGTCGCGCAGCGAGACCCACGGCGGGTTCGATAACGACGAGTACACGATGAACTCGGTCTTGTACCGAATCCTGGGCGAGAAGCCCAAGCGCCCGTTTACGCTGCGCGATCTGCAGTATTAGAGAGTCTCAAACCCCTCTTCGGCTTTGGAAGAGGGGAGTCCCTGAGCAACGTGGCAGTTTCCGGCGCTACGCGTGCACGCATTCCTGCGTGTCGAAGTCGGCGGGCTTCGGAGGAAGCGAGATGGGTTCGGAGCGCAAACCGAGCGCCCGCGCTTGCTCATAACAGCCGCGACATACGGTCATGTTGAGCAAGATCACGCCATCTTCTTCGCTGACAACCCGATACGGGTGGCCGACGACTTCTTCATCACAGTGGCGGCAAAAGAATTTCATACCGCTCTTGGGGAGCAAAGGAAATGCCGATGGACACGCGCGGTCACAAACGGCCAGCAGCGACAAACGACGACCAGAAATCACGCGCGCTTTCGCATTGACAGGAATTCCCAGCGGCGTTCGCAATTCAATTTTGAGACATTCTCTTCGCGCTTTAGCTGCGCTCGCGGGCCGATGCGCAACATTGCGCCAAGAAGCGGAAGACAAAAAGAAACGAGTTTAACCGCAAAGGCACGAAGCCGACGGAATCTGCCAAATACGTCTGCCAACTTCGTGCGCTTCGCGGTTACACCGCAGTTTTCCCAATGTTCAAATCTTTTTGATTTTCAACTTTTCCATTCTCAATTGGCGAGAATCTTCTTCACTTTCTCTACCACCTCCGGCGGAGAGTCGAAGATCTCTTTGACGAGCTTCTCCAACTCTTCGCCGGTGGCCGGATCGATATCCATCCGGCCGCGCTTGGCCTCGTCGATCACTTCGGGATCGTTCAAGGTTTTGAGAAAAGCGTCGCGCAGGATTTTGATGCGATCCGGCGGAGTGCCCGGCGTGACCATGATCGGCCGCCCGAAATCCCCGGCGGCCAAGAGCACCTGCGCAAGGCGGCGGCTGTTTTCAGGCACTTTGTATTGATCGAAGAGCTCTAAGAGCGTCGGCGTGTCGCCCGCGCGAGGGTCACGCTTGCGCGAGGTCTGAACCAGGTGGCGATCGAACCCCTTTTTGTGCCAGCTATCGAAGGGTTCGCGGCCGAAATGAGCCGACATGCTGTGGGCGCGGCAAACCACCTCGTTTTTTTCCACCGCCATGTCGATCTCAGTGCCGCCGGCGTAGCCCAAGATCGAGTTGAACTTGGCGCCGACCGTCTCCTCCAACACTTTGGACAGGATATAATCGCTGCTCGCCGTGCCGCTGCCGCCGCACTTGGGCGGCTCCTTCGCTTTGATGATATCCGCGATGTTCTTGTAAGGAGCGTCGGCGCGCATGTAGAAGATGATCGATTCGGTCACCGGGGAACCGATGAAGCGGAATTTGCGCATGTCGAACTGCACTTCCTTGCGGCCGACAAACTGGTCGATGTAGACGCCGTTAAGCGGCATCACCAGGGTGAGACCGTCCGGCTTCGCCACGCTGTAGACATGGTTGGCGGCGATGACCGAACCCGCGCCGGTCATGTTTTGCACAATGAACTCGGGCTGGCCGGGAATATACTTGCCCATATACTTGCCGAACAGCCGGCCCCAGCGGTCATAGAATCCGCCGGCGGTGGAGCCGACCATGATGCGGATCGTCTTGCCTTTGTAGAACGAATCGGCCTGCGCTCCGACGCCGGGAGCATTCCCCGGAAGAGCCATCGAAAAACAGAAAATCACCGCAAGCAGAAGCACTCGTGCCATAGCGATCTCCTTTCGCCAATGTATCATCGACCCTGTTGACGTTACTCTTGCCACTCGCCCGCGTCCCAAGCGTCCCTATCGCGAAGCACGAGTGGAGTCAATGGACGATTTTTAGGGTGATTTTTAGGGTCGGCCGCCGGACGGACAGCGAGCTCAGGTAAACCAGCCTCCGGCGCCTTATCGCTAGGGTCTCGCCTGAGCTGCTTTAACCGCTTCCCCGATCACTTTCTTCGCGCCATCGAGATCTCTAAACTCCGGACGATAGACCGCGATGAATTTGTCGCCCGGTTTGGGTTTGTAGGGCTCGACGCTCGGATCGGGCGGCACGTCCTCGCGCAGGCTGAACACGGGATCGCCGCGCATGAAATGCTTTTGATAAAGCGTCTGTCCCTCCACGGAAAGCAGCCAATTGACGAACAGCTTGGTCGCGTTCGGGTGGGGATTGCGCGTCAAGACGCTGAGCGAGCCTTGCGTCGGGCGCATGTAAACGCCTTCTTTGAATGCGCGCGGCTCAAAACGGCCGAGCGGCAGACCTTGCTTCATGGCGGAGAAAACTTCGTTGGCCGGCGCGGCGAGCGCGATGGCGAACTTTCCGATCGCGAGCCAATCGACAATTTGACGGCCGTCGCGCACCAGAGTGATTTCCATTTCGCCGAACAGTTGCCTTAAGAATGGGCTCCCTAGCTCGGGATGATAGTAAGCGAACTGAAGGAGACCGGTGGGAAAGCCGGCGAGATTGGGATCCATCGCGACGATTTTTTTCTTCCACTTGGGCTTGAGCAGATCCCAGTATGAAGTAATTTCCCTGGCGTCCAGCAGAGTGGTGTTGAACGCCATGTCCGAACGCACCACTCCTTCGAAGACAAAAATATATTTGCCTTCGGGGTCGCCGTAATGATGCTGTTTGTGCAGCCAGCGCGAGGGATCCTTGATTTCAGGCAGGATCAGCAAGGGTTGGATCGATTCGAGTACCTTGGCCGGGTAGAGCACGTCGAGCGGCGTTCCCGGCGAGCCGATATACACGTCAGCGAGGTATTTGTCGCCGCGCCGTTCCGCCATGATGCGGGTGATCAAGTCGCCGCCGCGCCCGCTCACGGCGACGATTTTGATGCCGGGAAAGCGCCTGCTGAAGTCGGCAAACAGCCCCTCAAATGGCCCGCGGGTGTGATAAACCGCGACTTGCCCTTCCTTCTTCGCCCCTTCGACAACCCGTTCCCATTCCGTCGGTTTGAACTCGGCAGCATGGGCAAAGCCCATCGCGGCGTAACAGGAGAGCACCCAAGCGAATGTTTGGCGCACAAAGTACTTTGTCATGCGATCGTTTATAAACGATAAAAGGCGATCGCGCCAACGGATTCGGTCCAATAAGTCTCAGGTCTGAAGTTGAGAGTTGCGCCGGTTCGGTTCAGCAACCGGCTCGAACAGAACTGACGCAATTCGGTGGATCACTGGGCGGGCGAGTTATCGAAGAGAGGCAGCGACCATGCGGTAAGTTGGGTCATTCGTCTCGTTCCGAACGCGCTCGCCGTCGTTCAGAAACCAATACCGATCCCGACACCCAACCCGCGGCCGCGGCGCCACTCCATGTCACCCTCGAATTCACGCCGGCGATCGCGGCGTACGTATTCCACTTCGTCCTCCATTCTTTTGCCGAGCCATTCGGCGTCGGCGATGAGCTGATCGCGGCCAACCTCTCTTGCCGGAGGATCGCCGGCGAGATCTTTCTCGATCGTCTTGCGGATCTCCCGGGCGGGATCCCAGTAAGCTTCGAAAGGACGGCTGCGTTCCATGTAGTCGAGCCAGTCGTAAATGCCTTTCATTGCGGCTTCGATCTCCTTTACGCCATTGGCCGTGTCGCCGAGCCGCGTCAGGGTCAAGCCCAAGTAGAGCCGCGCCAGGTGATCGTCTCTGTCGAGAGCCAGAGCCCGTTCGAGCGATTGGCGCGCTTCCGCGTATCGCTGGGTGGCGTACTGGCTGCGCCCCAAGTAGGTCCAAACCGTTTCGCGAAAACGATCGGAGACGTAGACGTAGTTGGGATCGTTCTTTGCCGCTTCGCTAAAATACGGCAGGGCGCGCTCCGGATCATTCACCAGGAGCGCCCGGCGACCGCTCTCAACCTGACCGGCGATCCGATAGGCTGCGCAGCCGAGCGCGAACGCGAGAAGGACACACCCTGCAACCCCACGAGCCGTGACCATAGACAAAGGCTAGAAATAGGCTTTGCCGATGTCAATGCGGCCAGCAAAGATAACGAGGTCGGCAACGTGTTTGCGCGTTCGAGCCAAAATGGAGTAGAAGCGGGACACGAAAGGCGAGGGAATGATGGCCTTCGGGAGATTTTATAAAGGGATAACGGAACAAAATGTGATCGCGGCGCACGCGATCGAGCCGGGGACGATTTCAAAGGAGGTGAGCTATGGATTTGGGCCGCAACGACACCGAAAGGATCGCTCGGTTTGTCGCCGAAACAAGCATTGAGAAATTACCGGTCGATGTCTTGGCGGCGGCGAAAACCGCGATCTTGGATTGCTTCGGTGTCGCGCTGGCTGGAACGAGAGAGGATTGCGCGCGGATCTGCGCCGAGGAAGTTCGAAGCGAGGAGGCGCGCGGCGCGGCGTCGCTGTGGGGACGGAGTTTCAAATCCTCGCCTAGCTTGGCAGCGCTCGCCAACGGAACTGCAACCCATGCGCTGGATTACGATCACGGCGTTTATCTCGGCCAGCCGACGTCGGCAATAGTGCCGGCGGCCATGGCGTTGGCAGAAGCGCGAGGGGCGAGCGGGCGCGATTTACTGGAAGCCTATGTGGCCGGCTTCGAAGCCACGGCGAAGATCGCCAAGTCGATACCGGAGGAGGGCCGCGGCGGCTGGCACAGTGCCGGAACGTTGGGGACTCTGGGCGCGACGCTTTCTTGCGCCAAACTGCTCAAACTCGATATCGACCCATTGCGCATGGCCCTGGGAGTTGCCACGTCCATGGCAAGCGGGACGGCCTGCAATTACGGCACGATGACCAAACCATTGGGCGCGGGCCTGGCGGCGCGAAGCGGCGTCATGGCCGCGTGTTTCGCGGCAAGGGGATTCACAGCGAGCGACAAGGCTTTGGAAGCAGCGACCGGTTTTTTCGGATCCTTTCTTTCCTTGCCTCCCGATCCTGCCCCCTTAGAAGAGTTGGGCCGGTCTTACGAGCTGACGCAGGGGTTGAAAATCAAACCGTACGCGTGCGGCGGGCTGTCGCACAACGCGATCGACGCGGTGCTTGAGATACGCGACCGCGAGGGCGTCACGGCCGATTCGGTGGAATCGATCCGCGTGGAAGTGGCGAAGCATGCCTGGGAGCGGCTGGTGTTCCGCGTGCCGCGGACCGGGCTGGAGGGAAAATTCTGCATGGGTTATCTCCTCGCCCGGGCCATGATCGACGGCGAGGTGTCGCTCGACCACTTCAGCGACGCCGCGGTGCGCGAACAGCCGATTCTTGAATTTGCCGAAAAAGTTCACATGGCCTTGAACCCCGCCCTGGCAGACAGCTCGGAGCGGCGGCCGAGCAAAGTGGAAATCCGGCTAAGAAATGGCAAAATTCTTTCCCGCTACATTGAATACGCCAAAGGCGGCCCGCAGGCCCCGCTTTCCAAAAGCGAGCTGAACCGTAAATTCGTCGATTGCGCCCGCCGCGCCATCGACGACAAAGCGGTTCAAGGGATTCTCGACTGCGTCGAGGATTTGGAAAATTTGAAAGAGGTCGCCGGCTTGTCCCGTCTTCTCGCCGGTTAAGGAGAGAAGGAAAATTTTTTGGTTTTTTTGTGGAGTTCATTCTCGCGAGCTGCTATTCTCGCGCGCATGTTGATCTCAAGTTTGATGGCGTTGACGATGTTCTGGTATGCCGTGCAAAGTTTTCCCGGCCTTTTCGAAGCTACGGGCTTTGTGTTCGGAATCCTGGTCGCTTTTTTTACCCTCGACGCGGGGCTGCTGGACGATCCGGAATAGCGCCGCAGCCCCTGGCTGCTCCTATCGTTTAGTCTTCATACATCACTTGTAGTAACCCCGTTCGCGAATCTTGCCGCCCGACCCTAGCCGCTTAGGTCAGTCAAGCGGCGAAAAACCGCAGCCTGGACAATTTCGCGCTGCTCCGATAGTCATCGAAAACGCCGGCGCGCCGATCACGGCGGCGACCGCGACGGAGGATGGCAATGGCAGCGAGCGAAGCAGTCTTAGGCGTGGGTGTCATCGGTCTCGGCGGAGCATCGCTTTCAATGATCCCGAAGTTTCAGCGAAATCCTCGGTTTCGCATCGCCGGGGCGGCCGATATCGACGGCGAAATCCTGGGGCGCTTTCGGAAGGACTTTCCGGACGCGGAGTCCTACGGCGATGCCGCCAAGCTTTGCGCCAGCAGCAACGTCGATATGATCTACATCGCGACGCCGAACCGATTTCATGCCGAGCACGCCCGCATGGCGCTGGAAAACAAGAAGCACGTACTCATCGAGAAACCGATGACCATCGATATCGCGGAAGCCGAGCAGATGATCGCCACGGCCGAGCGCAACGGCGTACGGCTCGGCGTCAACGTGAAACACAGCTTCGAGCCTCGGGTGCTGCGTCTGCGCGAATTCGCGCGGAGCGGGGAACTCGGCCGGCTTCGGATGATCCACAGCTGGCGGTTCGTCGACTGGCTTTACCGGCCGCGCACCGCTGAAGAGCTGACGCCGGAATTCGGCGGCGGCATCCTCTGGCGCCAGGGCGCACATCACTTCGACTACATCCGAACGATCGCCGGCGGCGCGGTGCGGAGTCTGCGCGGCAGCGTCGCCGTCTGGGACCCCAAGCGGCGCGTGCCGGGCTGCTACAGCGCCTATCTCGAGTTCGACGACGGCACCGTGGCGAGCGCGGTCTGCAGCGGCCACGATCACTTCGATTCGAGGGAATGGGTGCAACCGGGATTTTCCGTCGATCCGGCAAGCTATGCCGGCGCCCGGCGCGAATTGCGCGCGGCGCCCGACGCGCATTGGGAAGAGCGGGCGGCGCGCGAAGAACGCTACGGCGGCGGGCGCAAGAGCGGCAACGATTCCGTGCCCAAACCGCCGTCTTTGGGTTGGCTCATGAACGGGCCGCTGATTGCGAGTTTCGACAACGCGGACGTGCGCACGAGTCCGGGCGGTCTCATGGTCTACGATGACAACGAGTCATACGAGATCAAGCTCGGCGTCAAAGACGAGGACGGGCGCGACGGCCGCATCCATACGTTCTACGACGCCATCGTGCGCGGTCGACCGTTGCCCGCCGACGGCGCGTGGGGATTGGCCACCCTGGAAGTGATCCTGGCGATCGAAGAGTCGAGCCGCACGCGCCAGGAAGTTTTGCTCAAGCATCAAGTTAAAGGATGAAGGACTGGAAATGAACGCGATGGTGCTCGTGGAAAAGTAAGGGATAAAGGATGAGGGTCGTGGAACCGGCAAAGATTGCATTGTCCAGTGGGACTGAAGTATGGCAATGGGAGAAACCGGTTTGCAGCGCCGAAAGGAATCAAGATGGGAGCGATTTCAGAGCTGACTAGCAGCCGAACGGTCGGTGAGTTGGAAAACTATTTTTCGAGCTACGCTGATTTGCCGCGGTAGATTATTCTGAAACACGATCTGCTGCGCGTCGGACACTGGTTTACCGACGCAGCGCTGGAGCTGGCTTCACAAGCGCTGGTCAAATCCTATCGGCTCTTTTCCTACGATCTCATGGCGATGAAGGACATGAAGCGCAAGGAGCACCGCCGGATTCCCGAGTGGTTCACGGTCAGGCGCGGTGTGTACGGACTCCGGCCGGTGAGTATTCAAACCACGCTCGATTCCAGCTCGCCGTACGTCATCGATGTCGTCGACGGCCGGCCGAAGCTGCTGCTCCATGGCGAAGAAATTTGCGAAGTCCATTTTCCCAAGCCGCTGAAATATTACACACGCAAGTTCGACGACGGCACGGCGTATCACGAGATCATCGCCTTCGGTTACTTCGTAACGGTCTTTCGCAATTGTCAGTATTGGGGTCCGGACGAGGAATGCCGCTTCTGCGACATCAATATGAACGCGCGCCAGATGAAGGAATCCAAGGACTTTACCTTCAATGCGCCGGTGAAACCGGTGGAATACATGGTCGAAGTCGCCCGCTCCATCGAGCAGGACGCCACCGAGGAAGTCGGCTTCACCCCGCCGATCGATTTTCTCATCACCGGCGGCACGATCCTGAAGACGCTGCACGGCAAGGACGAGCTGAGCTTCTATTCCGAATATGTTTCGGCCCTCAAGTGGGGCGGACGACGGCGTTTCGTCAACTTGCAGACCAATGCGCAGGACAAGGAAACCATGAAGCGTTACCGGGCGGCGGGCGTGGATTGTCATCATTCGAACATGGAGGTGTGGGACAAACGGCTGTTCGAATGGATCAATCCGGGAAAGAACCGGCGCGTCGGCTGGGACGGTTGGGTGAAAAGCCTGATCGACGAAGTGGACGTGTTCGGCGAGGGCAACGTGCGGCCCAACTTCGTCGGCGGCGTCGAAATGGCCAAGCCTTATGGATTCGAAACCGTCGCGGAAGCCGTGAAATCGACGGCCGGCGGCGTCGACTTCATGATGCGCCACGGCATCATTCCACGCTTCAACCAATGGCGCCGCGAACCGGGCTCCAACCTGGTCTCGCAACAGCCGCAACCGCCCATCCCGCTCGAGTATTATCTTCAGTTGATGGGCAGTTATTATCACAGCTGGAAAAAATACAATTTGCCGCTGCCGCGGCGCGAATGCGTTCATCCGGAGCGGCGCATCGGCTCGGGTCACGGCACCTACGATGATATTTTGCTGCTCAACGAATTGCCGGATTATGAACAGGCGTGGGACCGCGGCCTCAACGAAGGGCTAAAGGGTTGTGTGACCAGGGAATACGATGGTGCTGGTGATCGTGGCCCTTACCCGGGCTCTCTGCCGCAAAGCGGGCGAGGAAAAGAACTGCCGCGTTGAACGGCTGGAACGGCTCTTGAGGTGGGAAATGATCGGCAGCGGTACGCTGACTAGAGAGATCGCGGCCTTTTTGGCTCGCACCGGATTTGATGCGCTCGATGCTGGCGCTTTGCGCGCGACCAAGGAGCACATCCTTTACACGCTCGGCACGATTCTCGCCGGCTCGAGCGCTCCGGGCATCGAGCAGGCCTTCGCCGGTGCACGAGCTCTGAACGGCCGCAGCGAGGAGAGCACGGTGCTTGTTAGCGGCGAAAAGCTGCCGGCGGCATCGGCCGCGCTGGTGAACGCCACGATGGGGCATAGCCGCGAGCTCGACATTAACGATGATCGGATCGCGTACAAATCTTCGGTCACGGTGGTTCCGGCGGCGCTCGCGTTGGCGGAGAAAGCCGGCAAGGTTTCCGGCAAGGATTTCATCGCGTCAGTCTGTCTCGGCGTCGATCTCGGCATCCGCCTGGGACTGGCAACCAATCCGAAACCAGTCCACGCACGCGCCATTGCGTTGGGTCCGTTTGCCGCGGCGGCGGCGTGCGGAAAAATTCTCGCTCTGGATGAATCGGGCATGCACAACGCGCTCGGGATTGCGTTTTGCCGATCGACGGTAGCAGGCAACAGCACCGTGGCGCCGTCTTTGACGAAGCGGCTCGGCGTCGGTTTTGCCTCGCAGAGCGGCGTAGTGGCGGCTCTGCTCGCATCGGCGGGGTATCCGGCTGCGGGCGAGGTGCTACAGGGCGCCGCCGGTTTCTTTCAGACGTTTTATCAACAGGAAGGCGATTACGAGCAATTGGTCGACCAACTCGGCCGCCGGTTCGAAATCGTTCTGGTCGGTCCCAAGCCGTTCCCTTCGTGCCGGTACACGCACGGAGCGGTGACCGGCGTGCTCGAACTCCAGCGCCGGCATGCGATGCAAGCGCGCGACGTCGCCGAAGTGCGCGTGCGCATCGGCGAGCGGGATATGCGCTCGGTGGGCGGTTGGAGCGAAGATGAAAAAAGGAAAAAGCGCCGGCCGGAGGGTGTGGTCGACGCGCAGTTCAGCATTCCCTATACTGTCGCGGCTACATTGATCCACGGCCGTTTGTCGCTCGAGGAATTCACCGAAGCGAAACTTCGCAGTGAGGAGATTCTCGATCTTGCCGCTCGAGTGCGGACGATTCTGACCCCCGAGTTTGACCACGGTCCGATGGATGTCAAACCGCAATGGGTCGAGATCGTCATGCGCGACGGCAAAGTATTCGGCGAAAAGATTATTTACCCCAAAGGCAATCCGAACAACCCCGTCACGGCCGAAGAGGTGGTTGGGGCGTTCCGGGGCATGGCGAGTTATGCGACCAAGCCGATGAGCGCCGCCAAGGTCGACGACGCGATTGCCGTCGCACTGCGACTGGAAGAAGAGAAAGATGTTGCGGTGTTGGCGCAGCTGCTAACGGCGTGATTGGGCAAAAGGCAAATTCCCCTTGCCCCGGTGGGTTTTTTTCACGGTGATCATTTCTATGGCTCGTCGGATTGTTTTTCAAATGTGCGTGACCGCGTGGTGGGTTTGCTTATTAGGTGACTCGCTTTACGCTGCGGAGCCGTTTTATCAGGGCAAGACATTGCGCGTGATCGTCGCCTCGGCGGCGGGCGGCGGCAGCGACATCGTCGCGCGCTTGATGATGCGCCATCTGCCGCGCCATATTCCCGGCCATCCCACTATCATCGTCGAAAATATGCCAGGCGCCGGCGAGATCGTCGGCACCAACTACGTGTACGGCAAAGCCAAAGCCGACGGACTCACGGCTCTGTTCGCGACCGGCACGCCGATTAATCAGCTGATCGAACTGCCGGGGATCGAATTCGATATCACCAGAATGCCGATCATCGGCGGCAGCTCCGAATCGGTGGCCGCTTTTATCCGAAACGACAAGACCGGCGTGAAATCGGCGCGCGATCTGCTCCATCCGAAATCACAGATTATCATCGGCGGTTCCGGCTACGGTTCGATTAAAGATGTCTCCATGCTTGCGGCGTTGAATTTGCTCGGGGTGAAGAATCCGACCTACGTGACCGGCTATGGCGGAGCCGGTCCGATCCGTCTCGCTTATGAGCGCGGCGAAGTGAACTTTACGCAAGAGACCGCGGTCGGCATCGCACGGTCGGTGTTGCCGTGGGTACGCGAAGGCTGGACATCGATCCTCTATCAGGTCGGTTTTCTCGACGGCAAGGGTAACGTTATCAAAGATCCGGCGTGGAGGGAGCTGGGCATCGAGGCGCCGTCCATTGCAGAGGTCTACCGGGGGATTTACGGCAAAGAGGCCGCCGGGCCGCCGTGGGAAGCGGAAAAAGCGTTAATCGGCGGTTACTCGCTGACCCGAATGATGGCCGTCGCGCCCAAAACTCCGCCGGCGCTGATCGCCGATCTGCGGCAAGGATTTCAGGCCATGGGAAAAGATCAAAATTTCTTAAGGGAATGGATCAAAAGCCAAGGCTCGCCGCCGCGCCTGGTCTCCGGCGACGAAGCGGCAAAGATCGCCGTGTCGATTCTCAAAGCGCCGCGGGAGGCGGTGAACATTTTGAAAAAGCTCGCCCTGCCGTGATCGTCATTATAGTTTAAGCCGTCGAATCGCTCCGCTACGTTCAAGTCATTCAAATCGCTTCATTCGCCGACACGAGCCTTTGTTCTGGTCAGGGGGAGCGGCGATGAGATCCGAGTCCTCGAGTAAACCCGTGAGGGCTGTGTCGGCTGCGGCTTTCCCCTTTCTACGCGAAGCGGGCGAGGCAAGAATAGGAAAAGCGTGCTCGTGAAGCGCGATCCCTCCGACTCAGAACCGACACGTACAGTGGCGGTGCGGCCATGCACGAGGTAAAATGGCGAAATTATAGCGAGCCTGTCGAATGACTGCAGCGGTTCATAGCGGCGTTCGGTTGAGCGGCCGCAGGTCGAGGAAAAAAAACCGGCGGCTGCGCTGGAAATTAGCGGCGCTGCGCTTCTGCGTTATCGGCATCGCCGGGCTGTTTGCGGTTAATTACCTCTATCAAGTCGTTCGCAAGCCGGTGGAGATTCTCGCGCCCGTTAGCGCCGCTCTGGCGAAAAATCCCCATGCCACCTGGCAAAACTACGGCCATCTCTTTTTAGAACACTCGACCCACATCATCTCGTCGGATTTTCTCGCCGCACTGGCGCAAGCCGAAAGCGACGGCAATCCGATCGCGCGCACTTACTGGCGCTGGCAGTGGTCGTGGAGCCCGTTCGAAATTTATCGTCCGGCTTCGAGCGCGGTCGGTATGTTTCAAATCACCGACGGTACCTTCGCCGAAAGCCGACAATACTGCATCCGCGACCACGCGGTGGCGAGCGCCGGCTCGTGGCACGACTTGAATGCATGCTGGTTTAACTCGCTCTATGCGCGAGTTCTGCCGAGCCATGCCACCGAACTGACCGCTGCCTACCTGCATCGAAAGGTGAACGAGATTCTGTCGGCCCGGCCCGGCGCAAAGGCCACTCTCGAACAGAAGCAAAGACTGGCGGCGGTGATTCACCTTTGCGGAGCGAAGCGCGGCGAAAGTTTCGCTGCGCGCCGCTTTCGCGTGAAAACGGGCGAGCTCTGCGGCAGCCATGATCTGCGGCGTTATCTTCAGAAAATCGAGCTGCTGAAAAAACACTTCTCCCGCCTGGCGGGAAATTGATTTGCCTTCATTCCCGCAAGCCGGCCGTAAAGGCGTCCAGCCTTCGGAGTCATCGAGTCCGGCGCCCTCCGCCGGCAGCAGGATTGGCGCCCAGGGACAGGGTAAAATCGAAGAAGCATATTGCCGCCGGACGACCTTGTGGCGGGGCGGCCTAGGTGGTAGTCGTGAGCTACCCGCCGATGCGGAAAAATTCAGCACGCTTCGAGCGATGCTCATGAATCCATCTCTCGGTTGGTCCGGAAATGTTCCCATCGGTTTTCAGCAACCTGCCAGAGCACGACGCGATCGGAGCCGATTGCGCGCGAGGGAGGTGACATGAGTCCGACGGCACAGCAGACACAGCGAGACGGCCGGGTTGCGCCGTTCAGGCGCACTCAGGCGCCCGATCCGCGCGCCGGCTCCAAGACGCCGGCAGCGCCCAAAATGCCGCCGCGCCAGGCGTGGCTGTGGTTCGTCCTCATATTGCTCGCCAACTTCTTATTGATGCGCCTGCTCCTGCCGGGACCCAAAGCTCCGACCACTGTGCCCTATACGCTCTTTCGTGAACAGGTCAAAAAACGCAACGTCGAAGCGATCTACACCCGCGGCGAGATTCTCACGGGCCGCTTCAAGGCGCCGATTACCTACCCGCCGCCGGAAGAAAAGAAAGAATCCGCTGAAAGACGGCCGCCGCTCCCGAACATCGCCGCGGCGCGGCGCGGCCCGCCCGAACAGGTAAGTAACTTTACCACTACGCTGCCCTCGTTCGTCGATCCCGGTCTGGAATCATTCTTGATCGAGAACGGCGTCGAGATCAGCGCTGAGCCGATCCAAGAAAGCGAGAATCCGTGGTCGATGTTTCTTCTTGGCTTCGGTCCGGCTTTACTGCTGATCGCTTTTTACGTCTGGCTTTTTCGCCGGGCCGCACAACAAGGCGGCGCGATGGGTGGCGGGCTCATGGGCATCGGTCGAAGCAGGGCGCGGCGCTATGATCAGGAAAAGGACACCAAGGTGACTTTCAATGACGTGGCGGGCATCGATGAAGCCGAAAACGAACTGGTCGAGATCGTCGACTTCCTCCGCGACCCAAAAAAATACACCCGCCTGGGGGGCGCCGCTCCGAAAGGCGTGCTCTTGATCGGCGCCCCCGGCACGGGGAAAACGCTGCTGGCGCGAGCCGTGGCAGGAGAAGCCGGAGTGCCGTTCTTCTCGATGAGCGCCGCCGAGTTCGTCGAAATGATCGTCGGCGTGGGAGCGGCGCGGGTGCGCGACCTATTCAAGCAGGCGCGCGAGAATGCGCCGGCGATTGTTTTTATCGACGAGCTGGATGCCATCGGCCGGGCGCGCGGACAGCTCGCGATCGGCGGCTCGAGCGAGCAGGAGCAGACGCTGAATCAGATCCTTACCGAGATGGACGGTTTTTCGAGCCGCGAGGGCATCATCGTTCTGGCGGCGACCAATCAACCCGACGTTCTCGACAAGGCGCTTCTGCGTCCTGGCCGCTTCGATCGACGCGTCGTGGTCAACCTGCCGGACAAAGGCGGCCGCGAAGCGATCCTCAAGGTTCACACGCGCGGCGTGCCGCTCGCCGGCGATGTCGACCTGGCGGAAGTAGCGGGGGCGACGCCGGGGTTTTCCGGCGCGGATCTTAAAAACCTGGTGAACGAAGCCGCGCTGCTCGCGGCGCGGCGGGAGCAGAACGAGGTCCGTCCCAAGGATTTGCTCGACGCTCTGGAAAAAATCGTGCTCGGACCCGAGCGTCCGCTGCTGCTCAGCCGCGCCGACAAGGAGCGTATCGCCTATCATGAAGGGGGGCACGCGATCCTCGGGCTGGTGGTGCCCGGGGCCGACCCGGTCAACCGGGTAACCATCGTGCCGCGCGGGCAAGCTCTCGGGGTAACTTATCAGCGACCCGACAGCGACCGCTACAACTATCCCGAAGCCTATCTGCGTGCGCGCATCGTCGGCATGCTCGGGGGCCGCGCGGCCGAAGAGATCGTCTACGGCACCAAGACCACCGGCGCGGAGAACGACATCGAGCAGGCCACCGCCTTGGCGCGGCAGATGGTGACGCGCTGGGGCATGAGCGAGCGGGTCGGACTCGTACAGTTGGCGCCGCGTGAAAATCCTTATCTCGGCAGCGTAAACGGCTATCCAGGGGCGAAGCCGTTCAGCGAAGAGACGGCGGAAGCGATCGATGCCGAGGTGCTCAAGATTATCAATGAATGCCACGAGCAGGCCAAAAGGCTTTTGCTCGCCCATCGCAAGCAACTCGATGCGTTAGTGGAAGCGCTGTTGTCGCGCGAGACGCTGAACGAGCAAGAAATACTCAGCGTGACCGGGCTGCCGCCGGCACCGCCGTTAGAGACCGGAATCTTGCCGGCTCGCGGCGCTGATGGCAGCGCCAATGCTTAATCGCGATCGACAACGGTGGTTTTCCCGCGCCCGCTCCCTCGCGCTTGATTAGGTTGCGCGACTAGGATATTCGAGCGTTTAACAACGCCCGAGAAAGCGAGCAAACGGACATGTATTACGGCGCGCGCGGGATCGTCGGACTGGTGAAACCCACCTACCGTCCGGGATCGATGGAGAGTTTTATCAAATTGATGCCTGAAGGGGTGGGCTTTATTCCGGCGCACGCCGGAATTCGCGCCGGCAACGAGAAGGAGCTGCAAGAAGCGCTTACGGTGGCGGAGCGGAAAGTTGCCCGCCTCGCCGAACTCGGCGCGGACGTCGTCATGATTATGGGGGCCCCTCCGACCATGGTGCGCGGCCACGGCGCGGACCGCGCCATCGCCGATTCGCTCACGCAGAAATACAAGATTCCGGTCACCGTGGCGACCATCGCCCAGGTGGACGCGTTCCGCGCCTTGGGCATGCACACGCTGGTCGGCATCACTTATTTCCAGGGCGACATGAACGAACGCTTCGCCAAGTTTTTGCGCGACGACGGCTTCGACGTCAAGGCGATGAAGGGTATTGAGGTGCCGTTTAAGGATGCCGGCAAGCTGTCACCGGAGGCGATCTATAATTTTGCCAAGAAAACCTTTCTCGAAGCGGGCAAGGCCGACGGCATTTATATGCTGGGGGCGGGCTGGCACAATTTGCCGGTGATTGAAATGCTGGAAAAGGATCTCAAGACCACGGTGCTTTCGAGTATTCCCGCACAAGTTTGGGCGACCAAGAAGATACTGCATTTGAACGAGCCGGTCCTGGGCTACGGCCGGCTGCTGGCGGAGATGCCATGAAAAACAGCTTCGAGTTTCGAGTTTTGTGTTTCGTGTTTTTCGGAATGGGAATCGCGATACTCACGATGCTGATTAGCGTCCGCGCGTCGGCCCAGGACGTCAAGGCGCTCGCCGAGAGCGAAGGCAAGATGGTCTTTTACGCGGCGTTCAATGCCAATGACTCCAAGACTCTTATCGACGGCTTCAAGCAGCTCTATCCGAAGATCGACGCCAGTTTTTACCGCGCCACGGACGCGCAATTGATGGAGCGCATACTGACCGAGGCGCGCGCCGGACGCAATCTTTGGGACGTCGTGATGAGCACGAGTTTTTACGGCCACAATCTAAAGAAACGCGGCGCCCTGGCGGTCTATGATTCGCCGGAGCGAAAGTTCTACCGCGAGGGCTACAAGGATCCGCAGGGCACCTGGACGTCGATCTACACCAATTATGCCGCGTTCGGTTTCAATACCCGCAACGTGGCGAAAGCGAGCATACCGAAATCCTACGCGGATCTGCTCAAACCGGAGTGGAAGGGCAACATCGGCCTCGACAGCCGGCCGTACGAGTGGTTCGGCACGATGGTGAAGGCGATGGGCGAAGAAAAGGGTTTGGCGTACATGCGCGAGCTCGCCAAGAATAGCCAGCTCCGCAACGGCCGGACCCTCTCGCTCAGCTGGTCGCCGCCGGCGAGTTCAAGGGGGCGCTCACCGCTTATTCGCAAACCTTCGAGCAGATGAAGCCGGTGGGCGCGCCGGTGGAGTGGGTTTATCTCAATCCGGTATTCGCCAATATTCACCCGGTCGGCATCTCGGCCAAGGCGCCTCATCCCAACGCGGCGAAACTTTTCGTCGACTTCGTGCTGTCGAAGCGCGGTCAAGAACTGGTCCGCGGCATGAACCGCATTCCCGACCGTACCGATACGCCGCCCGAACAGGCGCGCTTTATCGACGGCGTCAAGCCTGCTTTCGCACCCACGGAGGTGCTGGAAAATTTCGAAAGCTACGCCAGGCAATTTCACGAGATATTCGGCGGGAGGTAGGGCGCGCAACGGCGTTTCGGGTTTTCGAGTGTCGCGTTACGCGTACGGATTGAGAAATAATCCTGCCGATTTTGGCGGGACTGCGAAGGTTTCCTTTTCCTTGGGTCGCGAGGAGCTGCGCGATTTATTTTGAACCGGTGAAGCCGCAGGGGTTGGTCAACGTCAAGTCCGAAGATTCGGAAAGTGAACAGCGGTTTCGAGTTTCGGCTCAAGACTCGAAACAAGAAACACGGAACCCGAAACTGCGCAGGGATGCGATATGAAAGTCGTCGTTCACGGCGTCACGAAAGAATTCGTCACGGGGCAAGGGACCACCCGCGCGCTCGGCGGCGTAAGTTTCGAAGTGCGCGATCGGGAGTTTTTCGGCATCATCGGCCCCACCGGCTGCGGCAAGACGACGCTGCTGCACATCATCGCCGGATTGGAACAGCCGACCCAGGGAAAGGTCGAGTTCGTCGGTGAAAAGCGCACCCAGTCGATGGTCTCGATGGTGTTTCAAGAATCGGCGCTCATGCCGTGGCGGACGGTGGAAGAGAACGTGCCGCTCGGCGCGGAATTTCGCGAAGAGGAGCCGACGATTTACAAACGGATAAGCCGTTTTTTCCTCGAAGTGGTGAAGATGCTCGACTTCGCCTCGGCCCGGCCGCATGAACTGTCCGGCGGCATGAGGCAAAAAGTCGCCATCGCGCGCGCCCTGGCCAACGATCCCGAAGTGATCTTGATGGACGAGCCGTTTGCCAATCTTGACGCGCAGACCCGACTGCTGATGCGCGAGGAACTGCTGCGCATCTGGGAGCGGGACAAAAAAACCGTCATTCTGGTGACTCACAACCTCGACGAAGCGGTGATGCTGTGCGACCGCATCGCGGTAATGAGCGCGCGGCCGGGCCTGGTCAAAAGCATCATCAGCGTCGACGTGCCGCGGCCGCGCAATTTCCGGAGCATGAAGGACCCGGATTTCTCGCGCTGCATGGAAAAAATTTGGGACATGCTGCGCCATGAGGTCACCGACGCGATGAGCCCCGCGCCGGCCGCCAAACGCGGTTGAATCTTTCTGGCAGTGTCAAAGCGGCATTCGTAAACCGCCCAGGGGGGATGAGATGAGAATCAGTGCGACAATGCGAGCGGCGCTTGCGGCGGTGATGGTAACGCTCGCGATGGCCGGCTGTGCGGCGAGATCGACGCCCAACTACGCGGAAATTTTGACCCTGCCGACGCGGCCTGTCGCGGAGCGGGCGCTCGATGCCGTGCGCAAGCCCGAGGAAGTGATGGCTTTTTACGGGGTCAAGCGCGGCGATAAGGTCGCCGACCTGTTCACCGCTCGCGGCTACTATGCGGCGATTCTTTCACACTTGGTCGGACCCGAAGGCGTGGTTTACGCGGCCAATGCCACAGCGAGGCCCGAATTGCACGAGCGGGTGAAACATCCGAGTCTGGCCAATGTGCGGGTGATCGACGGTCCTTTCGAAAGTGTCGCCTTGCCACAGGACGGTTCGCTGGATCTTGTTTTTATCCATCTGGACTATCACGAGCTGTCGGCGCCGGTGCGCGCGGCGATGAACAAACGGGTATTTGCCGCGCTCAAGCGCGGCGGCGCCTACGGCATCGTCGATCACGCCGCCGCCCCGGGGCGGGGCGACCAGGACGCCAAGACCCTTCATCGCATCGAAAAAGCCCTGGTGATCAAGGACGCGGAAGCAGCTGGCTTCAAGCTCGCCGGCGAAGGGACCATGCTCAGCCGCGCCGACGACAGCAAAGATTTTAGCGTCGTCAAGCTGCGTAACCGCAGCGACCGCTTCGTGCTGAAATTCGCCAAGCCGTAAAAGCCGGTATCATCCGCCGCGAAGGCGCAACGACTCGAAGTTACAGGCAAGATTTAGGGCGCGATAAGACGCGTCTCCGGCAGACTAGATCTCCGTCACCGTGCGCAACTTCAGCTTCTTACGTTTGGCCTGATCCAAGACGTATTTGCCGACGGCGAGATCTTCGTCGGCGATGCCGTTGGATTGGAAGAGAATTCTTTTCGGCCGCGGCTGCGGGACACCGCCCACAACCGCTTTTTCCAAGGGTACAATATCTTCCCAACGGGCGATGCGGGTCTGGCACGCTTCGACGAGATCGCCGCTGTCCGCTTTGGCCGCGCCGATATCATCGGTAACGATCAAGTCCATTTGCCGGATCAAATGATTGGATACCTCGTGCTTGACCGTCGCATTGGCGCCGATGGAAGCGACCAGCACTTCATCTTTGAGGTTGCTGCCGTTCGCCACCGGCGTGGTCGAATCGGTGGAAACCACCAGAATGTCGGAAACAGCTTCGCATTCGTCTTCGCTGTCGACGATGGTCCATTGGGCTCTGACCACCTTGCTCATTTGTTTGACGAAGTCCTTGGCGCGCTTCGGGGTGCGGCCCCAAACGACGATTTTTTCGATGGGGCAGGCTTCGGCGACCGCTTCGACCTGAAACGTCGCTTGCCAGCCCGGCCCGATGATCCCCAAGACTTTGCTTCCGGCCGGGGCGAGATACTTCGCGGCGACGCCGGTTGCCGCCCCGGTGCGTAGGCTGCTCAAGTAAGCCATGTTGACGATCGCGGCGATGCCTCCTTTGCCGCCGCCGTGGAATAGCGTGATAATATTGGCGCCGGCGGCGTACGAGCGCAGGCAAAGAAGGTCGGGGTCCTGGTGCCAGGCGGCCATGACGTTGAGCTGCTTGTCACTGCCCTTGAGACGGCGCCGGGGCAGATTGCGCATTTTACCGGCGGCGCGGTCGCGAAACATTTTGTCAAGCAGTTTGACCGCCTGCGGCATGTCAATGAGTTTGCGGGTTTGCGCTTCGCTGATGAGAATGGCCATGGTCCGAAAAGCCTCCCGCGCTTCTATAGCCCAAGGGGCGTCTTGGGGCAAGGTTTGGATCGCTATTTGCCGCTTTCGCGCGCTTAGAACAGCTAAAGGCCGCGCTATTTAGGAGCCAATTCTCGCACGCAAGGGCGGAGAAGCGCCTTTTCACGACTTCCATCTTGCATTTTGCGGAGTGCAATATTCGAGTCCCCTCTCCTGAACGTCTAATCCATACCGACACTTGACGGTGGGAGTTTGCCGCCGCAGAATGGTCGTGAAGTGAAAACCAGGAGCTATCGATGGCACAAACCACTTCGCAAGCGAAACTTTGTCCCCATTGCGCCAACAGCATAGCGCTCGATGCGCTGAAATGTCCCTATTGCAAAGCTCCGCTGAACCCGGAGAAAGCGCCCGAGTGGGCGGAGCGGAGTAGTGACGGGGCCAGCGAGAGCCGCGTGCGCCCAAGCGAAAGGCGCGGCATCCAGCCGAAACTGGTTGCCGCGGCGGCGGCGATCGTCCTCGTGGCTCTCGTCGCGGTGTTCGCCCTTAGCTACTGGCCGCGCGGGAAGCCGGGCGCTACGACCGCGTCTGCCGAGCTGCGCGAGAGAGAGCAAAAAATTAACACCTTGGAAGCGGAGCTGGCCAAACTGCGCGAGAATAATCAAGGGAGCGCCACTGAACTCCAGGAACTGAAGAGCAAACTCAGCGAGACTCAGAAAGACCTGGCGGCGGCGGAAAAGAAGCTGGCCAACGCCAACCGCGAAATCGAGCGGCTGCAGTCGAGTCGAACGGTATCGAATCCGCGGCGCCTATCGCGCAGCGCGGACCCGGCGCCGCGCTCAGGCCCCGCGCCGCGCTCCGACCCGGCGCCGCCGGTTACGCGGTCCGCTGAACCTGGCCTCTATGAAACCCTGCGCTCTACCCGAGTTTTTGAGGAGCCGGTCGGTTCTTCGCGCGTGCTCACAGAGATCGCCAGAGGAACGCAAGTGACGGTGGTGCGCTCAACGGGGGAATGGCTCGAGGTGCGCTCCAAGCACGGCAACCCGCCGGGTTTCATCCGAGCCGATGACGCGCGCTTCGTCGCGCGGGCGAACTAGAGGAGAGGGCGCCTCCTCGACACGCCGATCATCGCCGGTTTGACTTGTGCCGGCTCGCTTTCCTATGATGCGGCAGTCGCTGGAGAATTTATGAAACCGCTCACGCTCGGAATAATTTGTTTGGTTTTCGCCTTCGGCATCACCGCGGCAGCGCAGGCTCAGCGGTTTGGCGGGGCCGTCGCGGCGCCGCGCGGCGCTGTCGCCGTGCAGGTTGGGCCGCCGGGGGTGCACGCCCGGTCTCACGTGGTGTCGCCTCGTGTTGCGCCGCCGTTCGTCACCGGGCCGAGGTTGTACGGCCATTATGTCCCGGCGCCACGATCTCATTTTATTGCGCCGGCGCCCGTGTTCGTAGCGCCGATTGCGCCGCAACCGCATTACTATCATCCGCCGATCTGGCGGCGCCATCCGGGGACCATCATCATCGACGTGCCGTACGCTTCGGAGAGCACCATCATCACCCAGGTCGCTCCCGGAGTGATACAAGAAGAGCGGCGCCAGGAAGAAGCCCCAGCGAGCGAATCGCGCACGAGAACAGCCGGTCCGCTGGCGCCCTTCGATCCGACGCCGCACGAAATAGTGGAACGTATGCTCAAACTAGCCAACGTGAGATCGGGCGATATCCTTTACGATCTTGGCGCCGGCGATGGCCGGGTCGTGATTGCGGCCGCGAAAAAGCACGGCATTAAGGCGATCGGCTACGAAATCGATCCCGGGCTCGCGAAGCTGGCGCGGGAAAATGTTGAGAAGCACGGGGTGGGAAATCTGGTCGAGATCCGCCAGCAAGATTTTCTGAGCGCCGATCTCTCGTCGGCTTCGGTGGTAACGCTCTATTTGTCCCACAATGCCAATCTCGCGCTGCGCTCGAAGCTGATGCGCGAGATCAGACCTGGCGCGCGGGTGGTGTCTTACACTTTTGACATGGCCGAGTGGCAGCCGAAAATCGCCGAACAGTATCGCGACCGCGCCGGCAACGTGCACATGCTTTACCTCTGGCAATCCGGCGAGCCGCTGGCGTTTCGGTAAATCCTTAACCGCAAAGAGCACAAAGAGCGCGGAGATTAAGATTTTGAAATCCTCGGAGTCCTTCACGCATTCGAAAAGTACTTGCAGGATGGGCAAATCGAGCGAACCGAGACCTCGCTCGCGGGAGAGGGCAGCGTGACGGGCGATCTGCCCTATGCATATAACCTATCGATAAAGCCGCTATCGTCGATTTTGCGCAGGTAGTGCAGGTCCCAGGGTTCCATCGGGCCGATGTGGCGCATCTTGGGATCTTTGCCGACATCGAGATCGTAGACATTTTGGATCGCCGCCGGCAGGGGGTAGGGTTTCTTTGACAAGAGCTTGGCCCACTCACGCTGCAGGTGCATATAGTACTCGTCGTCTTCCAAGCCGTAGCGCGGGGCGAGATTTTTCTTCAAAATCGGTACGACCTCCGCAGGCTTCGTCTTGAAGAAGTGGAGCGCCTCGATGAATCCTTTCAGGAAGGCTTCGACGGTCTCGGGATTTTCTTTGATGTAGTCGCTGGTGGCGAGCAGCGTTGTATTGTGAATCACCGGGCGGTCGGGAAGGTCGACAACGCGCAGCCCTTTCTTGATTCCATAAAGATCGAAGGGCATGTCCACCAAGGCGGCCGCCGCTTTGCCCGCGGTGATTTCATCGACGAATTCGAGAAATTTTCCCGACGTATCGTCGATCACCTCGATGTCGATCTCCTCGGCCTTCAGGCCGCAATCGAGCAGCACCGCGCGCAGATTGCCCGAGACGCACGGCGCCTTGGAATGGCAGACGATCTTGCGGCTTTTGAGATCGTTGACGGTTTTGATTTCCGGCAAGGCGACCAGGCGATCGTCCCAATTATTCTGCGCCTGGGCGAGATAGGTGAGGCGTTTTTCGCCTTTGGCGCGCGCGCGGTAAGTCTCATGATGCAAACCGCTGAGAAAGTCAATTTCGCCGGCGAGCGCGAGCTTGGCGCGATGCGCCATGGTGGGCGCCTTGGCGCCGCCGACGATGTGGAGATCGATTTCATAGCCGTACTTCTCCATCACCTTCGATTCCTTGAAAACGTAAAGAAACGGCAGGTGGGACGAGTCGCTGGCCAATAGATCTAAGGTGCGCATGATTCCTCCTAAGTGATTAGCGTGAATCCTTCGATTTCCCGCGGCACTTCCGTCCTAGTGCCGTACAGCGCAGCAGGAATAACCACATAGGGCACCAAGGTCACATAGAAAAAAGTCGCTGGACAGATTGCTTCAGTGAACCTATGTGAACTTTGTGCTCTTTGTGGTTGCGGCTCTTAGCGAGTTACTTTTTCTTCGGGATCTCCAGCGGCAAGTCGGTTCGGTCGCCCCATTCTTTCCACGAGCCGATGTAGTTGCGCACTCTGGGGAAGCCGAGCAAGCGCAGCGCAATGTAACTGTGGGCGGCGCGATAGCCGCCCTGGCAGTAGGAGACGATTTCTTTATCGGGCGTAATTCCGGCCGCGTCGTACATCGCTTTCAGTTCCGCATCGGATTTAAACCTGCCGTCGGCGTCGAGATTGTCGGTCCATTCGACGTGGATCGAACCGGGAATCGATCCGCCGCGCGCCGCGCGCACCTGGGTTCCCAGGTGTTCGCCCTCGCTGCGGGTGTCCAGTATGGCGATTTCTTTTCGATCGAGAGAGCGCAGCACGTCATCGACCGTCGCCAGGACCTGACGTCGCTCGGCAATTTTGAAGGTCGCCGGCCTAGGCGGCGTGCCGTCGCGCGTTACTGGGCCGTGTGCTTGCTGCCAGGCTTGGAATCCACCGTCGAGCATCTTCACGTTGGGATGGCCGAAGTACTCTAGAAACCAGACCCCGCGCGCCGCGCGCATGTCGGAGTTGGCGCCATAGAACACAACTTCCTTGGTTTCGCTGACGCCGCGCAGCTCGAAAACGTGGTGGATCATGAACATGAACGCTTTGAGCGGCGCCTCGGTCGTATCGACCAGGCTCAAACCGAATAGATCGAAATGCGTCGCGCCGGGAACGTGGCCTTGCGCGTAGTCTTCGGCGCTTCGGGTATCGATGATACAAAGATTTGCCGCACCGAGTTTTTGCTTCAAGCCGGCCGCGCTGATCAGCAAAGTTTCACGAGAGTATGGCTTTTCCATGGCTTCCCTATACCATTAGTTAAAAAGGCACTGCAAATATCCTGAAAGGATTCATGACGGTAGTTAAATTCATCTCGATGTTGTCTTCAACCCTCTCCCTCGACGGGAGAGGGCAGGGTGAGGGTGCGCGCCGACTCACTACAATTTTGGTAGTTGTGCTACTATTCACCACGGGCTTTACCTATCAGCTCGCCCTCTCAGGCCGAAAACTAACTTTTCCAGCCGACCATTATTCCCATCCCGATTTTAAAACCGAATGGTGGTACTACACCGGTCACTTGGAATCCGATAGCGGCAAGCGCTACGGCTATCAAGTCACTTTTTTTCGCTTCGGCCTGCGCGATCGACAGAAAGAGCCCAGAACGAAGCCGTTGTTCAGCGAGTTGTACATGGCGCATTTTGCCTTGTCCGAAATCGATGCCAAGAGATTTTTGTTCCGAGAGCGCATCCATCGGGGCATTGCCGCCAAGGCCGGAGCGGCCACCGATCGGTATCTAGTTTGGAACGAGGATTGGAAAGTCGAAGGCGATGCGAGCCGCCATGCGATACGGGTGAGCGACCGTGGCGCTGAGCTCCGCCTCGAGCTTCAATCGCTCAAGCCGCCGGCGCTGCACGGGCAGAATGGGTTGAGCCAAAAGGCCGAAGGCGAAGGGCGGGCTTCTTACTATTATTCGCTGACGCGCATGCAGACCCAAGGGGAGCTGACGATCAATGGCAAAAAAGAAAAAGTCACCGGCCTCACCTGGATGGATCATGAGTTCGGCAGCAATCAGCTCAGCGAGGATCAAGTCGGCTGGGATTGGTTCAGCATCCAGCTCGATGACCAAACCGAGCTGATGCTGTATTTGATGCGGCGGAAGGATGGTTCGGCCGACCCGTATTCGAGCGGCACGCTGGTCAGCGCCAGCGGCGCGACGACACATCTGGCCCTCAGGGATTATCGCGTGGAAGTGCTGGAGCGTTGGAAAAGCTCCAAGAGCGGCGCCCATTATCCTATGAAGTGGAAAATAACGATTCCGCAACAGGCGATGGAACTGGAAGTCACCCCCGCATTTCCCGAACAGGAACTCATCACCAACCGCAGCACGCGCGTGACCTACTGGGAAGGCGCGGCACACATCCGCGGCACAGCGAACGGCAAACCGGTCAAGGGTCAGGGCTATGTCGAGATGACCGGGTATACGGGAAAGCTGACGCTATAACCCTGTCTGGAATTTGACTGGCCTAAGGAGTCACCAGCGCTGGAATGCCAGGCCCGGTTTTCTGGGGAAGCTCCGTTTATCTCGAGTAACGAGGACGAATCCTGTCGCGATCGCGGTAGCTGCGATGATGAGATCGTGTGGCCCGACAGGAGTTCCTTTATAGAGGGATCTTGGAGGATAGGCGAGGCTGATCTATCACACCATTAACCATCATCCGCCCCGACCTTCGTAGAGAAATCGCGGGTGGTCTTCGCCAAGCTACTAGAGACAATTGTTGCCTACCCTTGCCAATGTGCTACTTCGTATGATACTCGCCGACGGAAGGAACATTCTTTTCAGGACACCAGGCGAGTGATTGAACAGGACAGAACTCTCATTGCCGGCTGCGTAACTGGCGACAAGGCGGCCTGGGGTTTGTGCGGCAGTATTCCAAGCTAATTTACCATACCATCAGAAACTCTGCCGCTCCGCACCGCGCTGAAACTCCTCCAGACTTTGCTGACGATTTATTTCAGGAGGTTTTTTTATCGCTCGTCAAAGACGATTTTCGCCAACTTCGTAAATTCAGAGGCGATCATGGCTGCTCGCTGGCGAGCTGGCTGCGCATGATCGCCGCGCGGAGGACTATCGATCAGTTGCGAAAACTCAAAAAAAGAGCAAGTCCGCTGGAAGAATCGTTCGCTAAGGAATTCAGCGCAGAGCCGGAAAACGAAATAACTGACGAGAAAGTCGAAAAACTGGTTGATGTAGTTGCTGAACTCCCACCCCGCGACCGGATCATCATCGATCTCTGCTTTCGGCAAAATCTATCCTCTCAGGACGTCGCCTCTATACTTCACCTCTCCGTCGGAGCGGTTTACACCCAGAAAAGCCGCATTCTCGCCAAACTCCGTGAATCCTTAGAAAAATCCCGTTCCGTGTAAGAAATCGCAGCGTCCTGCGACAATTAGTTAAAGTCAGTTTCACCGGAGGCCGTAGCGTGTGTGTGCTGACGCGTTTTGTGCCTATGCCAGCTCACGTCTGTTCTAGCCACTCGTGGCATAGTGCCAGCTCGAGAGATCAAACAAGACTAACCCAATCACACCCGTTGACTCTTAACTGATGACATTAAGGAGACACCATGAAAACTAGGGTTTGGTTTTTGTTGCTTGTGACCGCGCTAACAGTCTGCACAGCTCTTTCGTTTGCACAGGAGCAAGCGCCGGCGCCGGTTTTTAAGGATGGAGATACTTGGAAATTCAATAGAATCGTGAAAGGTCGAGCCAGTTCGTCTGAACGATTTACGGGAACTTATGATTTGGTGTTTTCTCAGGGGCAAATAAAGGTCTACGAGATCAACGACGACAAAAGGACCGAAATGGATGTGAAATCCGAAGGTCCTGGTTCGGGACTATTAAGCTTGATCGGCATCGTTGAGGAACGCCCGATCCTAAAATTTCCGTTATCAGTTGGGCAAAAATGGAACTATGAATTTCTTAACCGGCCTGCTGGGGCGCGTGAGGAGTCTAAATATTTCGTTGAGATTGCTGTCACTGGTATCGAAGAGGTGACCACTCGCGCCGGCTCCTTCAAAGCGTTCAAACTTATTCGGAACCAGCAGCGAAGGGCTGCCGGGCGACAGGTCAGATGGATCAGCACCACTACGACCTATTTTTACAGTTCGGAAACCAAAAGTATTGTCAAATTAATCAGTGTGAGTGACGAAGGATCAGCAAGCCAAGAAACTGAACTGCTCAAATATACGCCGGGAAATTAGTGTGGACTTTTTGGCCGTACCGGGCCTTATTTCTCATCCTTGGTACAAGTTTCCCCAATGGATGTAGGAAAACACGGAGCGCTCGACAAACCGTAAGGGGGAATACTTCACGGGGCGAAACAACCTATTATTATTCGCCATCCACAAAGAGCGTAATAAAGGCTAGCTATACGGGACTTTCGGGAGAAGTCGGCGAGGTTAATCTACTCGAATACGGCAACAAGCAATAGAAGACTTGCCGGGCGTCCGGTTCCAGGTGAGTAGCGGATCATTATGCAACCCTACGTCGCTAGTGAATAGCGCTGAGTAGCTACTTGTGGCTTCAAATTGCTGCGGGTGCGCCGGCGCCGGAAAATAAAAATCGAGATCGGAAGCCTGGTGTTGTCGACACGTCAAATATAAAGATTCAAGACCTCTCGGGAGTCCTGGTCTTTCAGGTAAGACTTAACCACGGAGACATTGCAGTTATTATCCATACTCTCTCTCGGTGCGGCCTGCATCCAAAACAGCCGCATCCTTGCCAAACTCCGAATAACCTTCGAAAACCTGTTTCTCTGTAAGAAATCGCGGCCTCCCGCGACTATTTGAACGAGTTGGTTGTCACCGGGGTAAGTTCTCTCATTCTCAGGTGACGTCGTCATGCCCTCTGCTGGGTTGTGGGCCGTGGTTTTCTCGCGACTCGAAGTTCCTTCGCAGCGGTTTTGAAAAAGCGCTAGTGATTGGAGAAGGACGCCAAATTCAAGACGTTCCCCAAGCCTTTATCCGCGCCCGCGGGGAAGAACCAAGGGTTGATCCAAGAAGCGTGGTTCGTGCAGAAACAATGGGTCTCGCAGGTATTAACAATATTGACGAACTCGACCCGGAACTCAGGACGCCATCTGTCGCTTTTTCAGGGCTAAGAGGAACACCTTCATGATGTCATTTACAGAGACCACGCGGTCAGTGAAAAGCAGTGCAATTGGGCTGTTTGTAGAGCTACTACTGCTATTTGCGTTTACGGCACCAGCCCCGGCGCAGGTGCAGTTTGTGAAGGATTTTGTTCGATACGGCACAGAGCCTCAGGCTCCTTTAGTCCAGGCAATTGACGGTTTCCTGTATGGGACGAGTTTTGCTGGAGGTGCGTTTTTCAATTCGGGCACGGTTTACCGTGCAGACCCAACAGGTACCATCACAATAGTGCATCACTTTAACTGCAATGATGCCACCGACGGTTGTTTTCCCAGGGCTGGTTTGATCCAACTCGCCGACGAATATTTATACGGGACAACTGAGCAAGGGGGAGAGTTTGGCCAAGGGACAGTCTTCAAGATCCGGCCGGACGGAACAGACTTTCGGGTAATCCATTCGTTTGAGTGCCTTAATCCCTCCAATGGCTGTGCCCCTTTCGCGGAAATGATGCGAGGTGCCGATGGGTTTCTGTACGGCACCACGAGCCAAGGCGGAGCCTCAAACTCCGGTGCCGTTTTCAAGGTGCGACCTGATGGAACAGACTTTAGCGCGATCCATTCATTTCAGTGCGGCGTTACCACTAATGGTTGTATCCCCACGGCTGGTTTGATCCAACTCGCCGACGAATATTTATACGGAACAACGCAACAAGGTGGAGAGTTTGGCCGAGGGACGATCTTCAAGATCCGGCCGGATGGAACAGACTTCAGTGTGATCAAGACCTTTGAAAACTCAAATGGCGCTATTCCGTTTGGAAAACTCATTCATGTCAGCAACGGATTCTTGTACGGGACAACAAGCCAAGGTGGGGGGGGCAACACAGGCACTATATTCAGGTTACTCCCGGACGGATCTAGTTATAGCGTTATAAACTCCTTTCAATGCGCAGCAGGTTGTTTTCCTGTCGCTGGCGTAATTCAACTCACCGATGGTTTCCTATATGGGACGCTAGCAGGTGGTGGAGTGGGCTCTGGAGGCGGGGTCTTCAAAATCCAGCCGGATGGATCAAGCTTTAGCCTGCTCAAAGCGTTCACATTGGGAGTTGTTGAAAGTGGCTCAAGGCCTCGTGCCAGCCTGGTCAACGCGATAAACGGCTTTTTGTATGGAACGACGGCAGAAGGCGGGGCAAACAATCAGGGCACATTATTCAGAATCCGCCCCGATGGGGCAGGCTTTTCCCTTTTGCAGTCCATGGGCTGTGCCTTCAATGACGGATGTTTTCCGGCGGCCACCCTTACTCCGCTGTCAGATGGATTTTTATATGGGACGACGAGCCAAGATGGTAACAACAATCAAGGCACCGTTTTCAAGATCCGGCCCGATGGGACCGGTTTTACCGTGATCAAAACCTTTCGCTGCTTTGAGGCGGACAACGGCTGCTTACCGCTAGCCGGACTAGTCCCATTGGCAGACGGGTTTTTATACGGCACAACGAATCGTGGGGGAGTTTTCGACCAGGGAACAATTTACAAGATCCAGCCGGATGGGACGGAGTTTAGTGTAATAAAGTCCTTTCAGTGTTTTGTCGCGACCAACGGTTGTTTCCCGGTAGCGGGGTTAATCCAGCTGCCGGATGGCTATCTATACGGTACAACTCGTGAAGGTGGGTCATTCTTCCAAGGGACTGTATTCAAGATTCTGCCAGACGGGTCAAACTTTAGTGTGATTAAAACCTTTCAATGCGGCGTTGCGACCGATGGCTGTTTACCGCAAGCGGGTTTGATTCCAGGTGTCGATGACTTTTTGTTTGGGACCACGGAGCAAGGTGGAGCTTTTAACCAGGGCACGGCATTCAAGATTTCGCCAGATGGGACAAGTTTTAGCGTGATCAAGTCATTTCAGTGCGGCGTTGCGACCGATGGCTGTTTACCGCAAGCGGGTTTAATTCGAGGTGATTTCTTCTTGTATGGGACGACGGAGCAAGGTGGAGCTTTTAATCAGGGCACGGCATTCAAGATTTCGCCAGATGGGACAAGTTTTAGCGTAATCAAGTCATTTCAGTGCGGCGTTGCGACCGATGGCTGTTTGCCTATGGCCGGCTTAATCCAACTGATAGACGGCTTTCTATACGGTACGACGAGCCAAGGTGGGGCGTTTGACGTCGGCACAGTCTTCAAGATTCTTTCAGACGGGTCAGGATTCAGAGTGATCGATTCTTTTGGGTCTGACAAAGATGACGGATTCAACCCTCAGGCGGGTTTAACTCTAGCGGGCGACGGCTATTTATACGGCACGACATTGGAAGGTGGACCTTACGGAGCGGGAACAATATTTCGCTTCTTTCCCGATAGCGCACCGCCAGAAACGACTATTTCCACAGGGCCGGCGGGACAATCCAATAGCACCAGCGCCACCTTCCACTTCACCTCCAGCGAACCTGATAGTACGTTCGCGTGCAGTGTAGATAACGGGCCCTATAGCCTTTGCACGAGTCCGAAGACATATACCGGCCTCGCGGAGGGAAGTCATAGGTTCGCGGTGCGCGCCACCGATCTGGCGGGCAACACCGATGCAACGCCGGCGACGCACAACTGGACCATCGACATCACCCCGCCCGACACCACGATCGACAGCGGGCCAAGCGATCCGACTACTAGCACCAGCGCGAGCTTCAGTTTTAGCTCGACTGAAGCCAACAACAGCTTCGCCTGCAATCTCGACGGCGTCGGTTTTAGCGCCTGCTCCAGTCCGGCTATTTACAATAATCTGGCACTAGGCGGTCACACCTTCCAGGTCAGGGCGAACGACGCCGCAGCCAACTTTGACACAACACCGGCGAGCTTTAACTGGACCATCAATAGTATTCCTGTAGATACCACTCCACCCGACACCACGATCACCTCGGCGCCGCCCGCGTTGACCAACAGCACGAGCGCGGTGTTCGAGTTCACTTCGAATGAAGCAGGAAGCACGTTCACTTGCCGTCTCGACGGCGCACCGTTCGCAGTTTGTTCTAGTGGAACTATCTACAATGGACTAACCGACGGCTTTCATACCTTTCAAGTTACGGCTACCGATGCAGCCGGCAACACCGGTCCATCGCCCGCGACTCATGCATGGAGCATCGACAGCCGTCCGCCGGCAGTGGGGCTGTTCCTCCGCGAGAATCCGACTCCGACAAAGGCCGCCACAGTCCAATGGACTGTGCGGTTCAGCGAGAATGTTTTCGGTATCGATGTTGGCGACTTCGCGCTTGTCGAAGCCGGTGGGGTCGCCGGAGCCGCAATCACGACTATCACCCCTTTAGGACCTGACACTTTTACAGTGACCGCGAACAGCGGCACTGGTAGCGGAACGTTGGGTTTGAACCTTGTTGACGATGACTCGATTACGGACCAAGCCGGCAATCCGCTTGGCGGACCTGGCTTGGGCAATGGAAATTTCATAGGACCTGTTTACACCGTTGACCATGACGCGCCGGACACAGTGGTCATCTCAGGGCCGCCACCTCTGACTAACAGCACGAGCGCATCTCTCGATTTTACGTCTGACGATGCCGCGGCGACTTTCGAATGCAGCCTGGACGGCGTGGCGTTTAGCGCCTGCGCAACTCCGCAGAACTACACGAGCCTAACAGCCGGTGGCCATACGTTCGCGGTGCGGGCCAAAGACGCGCTTGGCAATACCGACTTGACGCCGGCGACGCATGCATGGACTATCGACAACGTCGCCCCGGACACCACCATTACGTCTGGACCCACTGGCACGATCACAGTAAATACGGCGACATTTCAGTTCACCTCAACGGAGGCTAACAGCACATTTGAGTGCAGCCTGGACGGTTCTCTGTTTAGTTCCTGCACTAGCGGTATCAATTACCAAGGTTTGGCCAACGGCAACCATACCTTTCGAGTGCGTGCCATCGATGTGGTTGGAAACGTGAATCCAAGTCCGACAAGCCAAACGTTTACGGTCGATATAACCGGAAGTGGTCAAGATCATATCTACTGGGCAGACCCTGGTACCGTTCGTATACAGCGGTCCAATCTCGACGGTTCGAATGTTTTAACCCTGATCAGTGGAGCTGGTCTGCAATCGCCAACTTCGATACAACTCGACCTCGAATTCGGGAAGATGTACTGGATTGAGCAATCGGCTCCCAACCAGAAGATTCAAAGAGCCAATTTGGACGGATCAAACATTGAGACCATAATTTTAACACCTGGAGGCCCAAGAGCCTTGGCTTTGGATCTCGTGAACGAAAAGATCTACTGGATTACCAATCAACCTCCTGGAACAATCTTCCGGGCCAACGTTGATGGTACAGGACAAGAAATCGTTCTTACCACACCAAGCGGAGGGAATGCTCAGGGGCTCGCTTTGAGCATCGCCACTGGTAAAATCCATTGGATCGATAGTCGTTCTGGTATTGTCACCCTTTACCGAGCGAATCTCGACGGAACCAATATAGAATCACTTATCGCAGGTGCAGCAGCCTCATTCTTCCCGTTCAATTTGGCGCTGGATAACGTAAACGATAAAATTTATTGGGCAGATTTAGGAGCGACAAACCGAGGCATCCGGCGCGCTAACCTTGATGGAACAAGCATAGAGAACGTTGTCACGGGATTGAACCTGCCATCGTCAGTTGCTGTCGATACGACAGGCCAAAAAGTCTTTTGGACGGACCAAGGTACGGGAAAAATTCAACGCGCGAATCTCGATGGGACCCTTGTCGAGGATATCGTCGCGGGTTTAGTCCAACCGGGTGGGATTACGATTGCGATCCGTGACACCACCGAGCCGGATACGACGATTACGTCATCACCCGCAGTGCTGACCAATAGTACCGATGCGACGTTTACGTTTACCGCGAACGAAGCCGACAGCACTTTTGGTTGCAGCTTGGATGGTACGCCGTTTACTTCCTGCACCAGTCCGCAAAGCTACTCGAATTTGGCGGACGGGACTCACACCTTCCACGTGCGCGCTACCGATGCGGCGAACAATACGGACCCCACGCCAGCCGCGTTTAGCTGGATGATCAATACCGAAACGACCGACACCACTTCGCCGGCCCTAGCAAGCTTCATCGTCAATACACCGACCGTGGATGCGAGCAACGGCCCTGCGAATGTGCAAGTGACGCTGGTTGCGGCGGATAATCTTTCCGGAGTTAGCGCTGTATTCGTCGATCTGCGCAGCCCGAGCGGTGTCATCCGCGGGAGCAGCTGTGGTCGAACCAGCGGCACTTCATTGAACGGCACCTATCTTTGTACTAGCAGTCTGCCGCAGTACAGCGAGTCTGGCGTATGGCAGTTATCAGTGCGCTTGCAGGACTCGGTCGGGAACGGTGCGACAATTACCAACGCGCAATTGGTCGCGCGCGGTTTTCCGGCGACGTTTACTAATACGGGCGTACAAGACGTGGCGCCTCCCGTTTTGGCGAATTTTGTCGTCAACACGCCGACCGTGGATACCACGAATGGCGCGGCCAATGTGCAAACGGCGCTGACGATTACGGACAATCTTTCCGGCGTCGGTACGCCGTTTGTCGACATTCGAAGTCCGAGCGGTCAAATTCGCGGCGGCGGCTGCTCGTTTACCGCCGGAACCTCGCTGAACGCAACGTATCAATGCACGAGTAGCCTCCCCCGGTTCAGCGAGGGCGGTGTGTGGCAATTCTCGGTGCGCATGAGCGATGTCGTGGGTAACAGCACCACGGTCACGAACGCGCAGCTCGTAGCGTTGGGATTTCCGTCTACGTTCACCAACACCGGCCAGCAAGATGTTACCGCGCCGACGTTGGTGAGTTTTGTAGTCAACACACCGGTGGTGGATACCAGCAGTGCGGCGGCCAATGTGCAAACGACGCTGACGATCACCGATGATCTGGCGGGTGTGCAGACCCCGTTTGTCGATCTGCGCAGCCCCAGCGGGCTAACCCGCGGCGGCGGTTGCTCAATGACCGGCGGGACTTCGCTGAATGCAACATATCAGTGCACGAGTCTTTTACCCCAGTTTAGCGAGCAAGGAATCTGGCAATTCTCGGTGCGTTTGAGCGATCTCGCGGGTAACAATCAAACAATAACGAACCCTCAGCTCGTAGCTCTGGGCTTCCCGGCGATATTTGTGAACAGTCCAGCACCCGACACCACAATCACGGCCAATCCACCGGCGCTCACGAACGCGACGACGGCCTCGTTTAGTTTCACATCGAGCCAGGTCGAGGGCTCGTTTGAGTGCAGCCTGGATGGCGTCGCGTTTAACGCCTGCGGCAGTCCGCAGAGCTACTCGAATCTGAGCTCGGCCAATCACACCTTCCAGGTGCGGGCGGTCAATGCCTTCGGCGGCGCCGATCCTAGTCCGGCGAGCTACGTTTGGACGATCGATGCGGTCGAGCCCGACACTAACATCACAGCCAATCCGCCGGCACTGAGCAACAGCTCGAGCGCTTCGTTCAGTTTCACGGCCAGCGAAGCAGGTATCAGCTTTGCTTGCAGTCTGGACGGCGCGGCGTTTGCGCCTTGCACGAGCCCGCAGAATTACGCCGGGCTGGCGGCGGGCAGCCATACGTTCCAAGTGCGGGCGACGGATGCGGCGAATAACACTGATCCGACGCCAGCAAGTTCCACTTGGACGGTCGATCTGACTGCGCCGAATACCAGTATCACGTCGAATCCGCCGGCTAGTACGAACACCAGCTCAGCGACTTTCGCTTTTGCGTCGACTGAGGCGGGAACTACGTTTGCTTGTAGCCTGGACGGTGGTCCATTTGCGGCGTGTACGAATCCGACAACCTACTCGGGTTTGTCCGTCGGGAGCCACAGCTTCCGCGTGCGGGCGACCGACCCGGCGGGAAACACGGATCCAACGCCGGCGAGTTACAATTGGACAATCGACGTTGTGGCACCAAACACAACGATCACGTTAATGCCGCCCGCGACGACGAACAAGAAAAACGCGCAGTTCAAGTTCACATCGACCGAGGCTAGCAGCACGTTTCAATGCAGCCTAGACGGAGCCACGTTCGCAACATGTACTAGTCCACAAAACTACAATGGTCTATCGCCGAGCAATCACAGTTTTCAGGTGAGAGCAATCGATGCCGCTGGTAATGTCGATGCGACGCCTGCCAGCTACTCGTGGACGGTGCAATGACCGAAAGTCTGCTCGGACTTCAGCCCGTGCCGAGCTGCAGGTTCTCGCTCTGAAGTTTTAAGTTTTCTCAGTTATATGTCTTCGGACGGGTTAGCGGTGTAATGCCACCAACCAATCATTGCTGTGGGCTTTCTCGGCAGTCCGGATTGTGTTAGGGAGGGTCGAAATGGATATTGACGAAGAAAAGCTTAGGGCGATAGTGAAGCTCGCCGCGAGCCGGCCGCGGGGCGCGGCGGTGCGAAACAGTTGTCCTGGCGAAGAGACCCTGGCGGGCTACCTTAGCGGTTCACTCGCCGTGGATGTGCGCGGCCGGATCGAAGATCATTTGTCCCGCTGTTTATCTTGCGCCGATGATATCGTCGCTGCCTACGAATCCATTCGGTCCGACAATCTGGCGAGCGTTCCGCAGCGGCTTACCGATAAAGTATCGGCGCTGATTCCCAGGAGGGAAACTTTATTCGATTTAACCGTGCGATTGATAAGTGATTCGATCGAACTGATTTCAACCTCGGCACGGATCGTGCCGACGCCGGTTCCGGTTTTGCGTGGCGAGGCGTTGCCGGCGGCGGGAAAAATGCTGCAAGTCGAGCAAGAAGTAGGCCGGTTCAGGGTGGCGGTGGAGCTCGATCTCACCGGCGCCGGTGCTTGCCAGGTGCTGGCCAATGTCACGGAATTGTCAGGAGCGCCTGCCGAAGGTGTTCGCTTAAGTCTGAGTTCGGGAGAGCGAGAACAAGCCTCATTTCTGACCAGGCACGGTATCGTCGTATTTGACCAGCTAGCCCGAGGGGAATATAGTATCGCCGTTTCCGAATCGGGCACTTATCTTGGAAAGATCAGGCTGAATTTGATGTTGGAAAAATAACCGGCCAGCTAAATAATGATCCGCGCGTATAGTTTCTAGTTCATGCGGACGCAGCAACTAGCGTGGTATGACGCACGGGGCCCTGACGCTTGACCTCGCCCGCGAGGGGCGAAGGCTCAAAATCAGTCTTTTCGAAGGCAGCGACAAAGCGCTGCGGCCCTACGTCAGTCAGGACGCCACCTGGGACCAAATCGAGACGCATTGCCGCGAGCTTTTAGCTCTCCTCAGTCGCTTTAATCGTAACGGCGCCCTTGCTGCCGAGCATCTCAACCACCTAAAAAAGACCGGCCAGGTCTTGTTCGATCTGCTCATCCCGCCGCAGATCAAGGAAAAACTGGCAACCAGCACGGCGACTATTCTCACGCTCCGCCTGGAAGACAATCTGGTGCAGATCCCTTGGGAGTTGCTCCATGACGGGCAAGATTTTCTTTGTCGCCGTTACGCTACCGGCAGGATAGCCAGCACGTCTCAGACGCCGACCGCTCGGTCGATCCGCGAACCAAAGGCTCCCTTCAGCGTTTTGATTATCGCCGATCCGCGCGGCGACCTCCCCGCGGCTTATCAAGAGGGTTTGGATCTCAAGGCGTTTCTGGATGGGCGACGAAGCCGCTTTCATGTCGACTTCAAAAGCAAGCCAGTGGACATCGCCTTCGTCAAAAAAAACTTGCGGGATTACGATATTGTCCACTACGCAGGGCATGCTTGTAATAACGCCCAGAACCCATCAGAGAGCGGCTGGCTTTTGAGCGATGGAACGCTCAGAGCGGAAGAGATAGCGGCGATGGGCGGCTTTGAGCCCATGCCGGCGCTGATATTTGCCAACGGCTGTGAAAGTGGGCAAACCGACGAGTGGAAGAATGACGGGCAAGAACAGCCGGTTTTCGGTCTCGCCAACGCCTTTCTTCTCTCCGGTGTGCGGCATTATATCGGTACCTTCCGCGAATTTGCCGATCTGTCGGGTGAGGACTTCGCCAAACGCTTTTACAGCGGGATTGGCAATGGAGAAACCATCGGCACAGCGTTGCAAAAAGCGCGGCTGGGGCAAGTGAATGGCAGCCATAGTGCGACATTCGCCTGGACGAATTATATGCTTTATGGCGATCCGGCTGCCCACCTCGAAATGGCCATAGGTGAGGAAGGACAGAGTGGAAACGCCCGGTGGAAAGAGCGTCTGGGGTCCATCCTATCCTCAGGCACCCGTGAGCGAACCTGGCTCACGCCGTCATTGGTTCTCAGCGCCATAGCGTTGGTCGCTTTGGGATACGGCGGATATTCACTGCTTAATCTGAATTCGGCTAAACCTGTTATTCCCAGGGCACAAGTTGCCGTACCATCGGCAATGCTTCAGAACGCGGCAACCCAAGTTCCCGAGACCTTGACTCTGGCGATGAACATCATCGGGCAAAGAAAAGAGCCCGATGGACGTTTCTCGGAAGTGATTGTTAGAGACGGAAGCGTGCTGCAATCGCGTGACCATTTTCAAGTGCACGTGGAAACCAATCGTCGCGCGCATATGTATGTACTGCTGTTCAATAGCCAGGGACAAGCAAGCCAGCTTTTTCCTGATCCGAAAATGGAGCAGCAAGGACTTATCGAAGCGGGCCGAACGATCGCGGTGCCGGATCGAGAATTGTGGTTCTGGCTCGACGATCATCCCGGTACAGAAACCGTTTATGTACTGGCATCAGAGGAGCCGTTGGCGGACATCCGTTTGTTGTTGCACAAAATGGAACAAGCGAACGAGACCGAGCGAAAAAAATTATCGGGAGAGATCAAACAGCAGATAGAAATCGTTGAACGCGGCGTCGGCGGCGTCACCAAAGGAAAGACTGTAAGCTATCCACTGAGCGACGGAAGACGAGTAGAAAAAGTCACCGACGTAGTTGCCGGCACAGGCGCTGTGGTGCGGACGATCAGTTTTGAGCATAGGTAACGTAGGTTCTGTTTGTCCAACGGTGCTTAAAATGCGGTATTCACGGATCTGGATTTTGGCTTGCCTTCTGTTGCATCTAAACTTTAACAGTGCCGATTGTCAGGAGTTTGATCACGCAGACGGGCGATTGGATATCCTCCGTGCCGTTACACGTGGCGAAGGAGCGCAAATACTTGCTCTGTAGGAGGCACAGGCTAAGCATTTCGAGGCACTATTTCAGTCCGGCGCATTGAGCGACGCAGATTTGCTGCAAGCGGTAAGAACGTATCGTTTGGCTGCTTTTACATCGAGATATCTCGGGAATTTTGAAAAGGCTATTGGCTACGCCGAAAAGATGTTTTCTCTCTGTGAGAAACTTGGCAGTTCCACAACGACCATACAGGCCCTCAATGAGCTCTACAATGCTCATTTAGGAATACTAGATTTTAAAAGCGCAGCACGGTTCCTCGATCTCGGATTTCAGCTCCTTTCTGAACTCGATTCTGGTTCTGTAGAGGGACTTTGGTGGCAAAGTAGGTTCTATAAACACAAAGGAGACCTGCTTCGGCAACAACGGCAACTCGACGGAGCGGTCGATGCCTATCGTCAATCGATCGACGCGATGGACCAATATATAAGGCAATACGTCACCGGCGGTCGGGTGGGGGACCGCAGCCTTGTTGTCGCGCATGGGCTTCAGATCAACTCTTATGTCGGTCTGGGTGGTGCCTATCACAGGCAACGAAAGTTTGATCTGGCTTTGGTGAGCTACAATCGCGGCCTGGAGCTTTCGCAGGAGTGGGGAACCGAGATAGCGCAACCTAATCTCTATCGCGGTATTGGGGAAGTCCGGTTTAGCCAGAACGAATTTCTGGAGGCACTTGCTAACTTCAAGAAAGCCCTCGAGTTGGCGCGCCGCTATGAAAGACCGGTGATGATCGCCAATGCGGCAGGCTGGACCGCTCGGACTTTGCAACGGACCGGAAATCTGTCCGATGCGCTTGCTTACTATGAGGAAACCATCAAAGTAGTCGAATCTGTACGGTCGCTGCTGTCCGAACAGTATAATCGGCAGGTGTACTTTGGCGGCCAGACTCGAGTCTATGACGGAATTGTCGAAGTCTTGTCAGGCCTCAAAAAACCCGAATCGGCTTTTGATTATAGCGAGCGCGCGCGCTCCCGCAGCTTTCTGGATTTACTCGGTACCAAAGTCCAAATTGGTAGACAGTCGACGAAAATACAGGAGCAACGGAGAGCACTGGCGCGAACCATGGCTCTAGCAGAGACAGCGAGAGACCGACAAGTTTCTCGAGCGAGTACCGAAGCTGAATCAAGTTACCAAGAGCTTTTAGACCAGATTCGTCGGCAAGACCGCGAGCAGGCATCCCTGATGTCGGTGGAGCCACTAAAATTAAAGCAAGTGCAGACGATACTAGAATCGAATCAGTTATTACTTCAATACTTCGTGACACCACGACAAGTTTACTTCTGGGTCGTAGGAAAAAACCAATTTGAAGCGTTCGCGATTGGGCTCTCGCGCACGGACATTGTTCGAAGGTTGCAATCGTTGCGCAGCGCGATCTCCGAACGCAAACCGGTAAAAGAGTATCAAGCGCTCGCACACGACTTCTACGATCAGCTGCTTGCACCGGCGAACCCTTTCATCCAAGGCAAAGAACTCATCATCGTTCCGCACGACGTGCTGCACAATCTGCCATTTCATGCGCTTGTGGGAAGCGACGGCCGATATCTGATTGAAACGCATCCGGTACAGTACCTTTCCAGCGCCAGCCTCATGCAGTTTACGCAAGCCAAACGGCGTGCTTTGGGAAAGAAGGTTTTGGCTTTCGGCAATCCGAAATCGGACAATTTGATGACACAATTGAAGTTTGCCGAGCAGGAAACTACCGGAGTAGAAAAACTCTTTCCCGCAACAACACTCTTGCAACGGAGTGAAGCCACCAAGGATAAAGTTAAGCTGTTGGCGCATAACTACGATATCCTTCACTTCGCGACACATGCCGAACTTAAGCAAGAGGACCCCCTTTCGTCCGCAGTTCTTTTGGCCAAATCCGCCGAGGACAACGGCAGGTTGGAAGTGCGGGATATCTTCGCCCTCGACCTGAAAGCCAGTCTAGTGGTGCTGAGCGGGTGTGAGACGGGGTTGGGGCAGTTATCCAGCGGCGACGAACTGGTGGGCTTGACCAGAGCATTTATCTACGCCGGCACGCCTTCGGTCGTTGCGAGTCTTTGGAAGGTTGACGACGCGTCCACGGCGCACTTGATGAGCAGCTTCTATCGAAATCTAAAGAGTAAAAGCAAAGTGGAGTCTTTAAGGCAGGCGCAGTTAGAAATGATTCGCGGCAAGGTGGATGCGCAACTGCTGGCCCAGCGCGGTGTCGGCGGTGTGGGCAAGCTCGGCAAAGCTCCCGGCGCGCGATCTTCTAACTCAGTCACAATCGCCCATCCTTACTTCTGGGCGCCGTTCATCTTGGTGGGCGATGGGAAATAAGACCAAACATTGAGAAACATTGTGCCGCATCCGTCTGTCATTTTTCTGATTGCTCTCTTGATTGCCGGGCCGGTGGCCGCGCAGCAGAAGTTTGAACCTGCCGATTACCAAAAAGCACTCGTCAGCGGACAAATTGTGGAATATGCGGCTGCTATGGAAGACTTGGCGAGACGCGCTCAATTGGCGGAGAATTGGCCCGACGCCTCATCGGCATATGAACGGGCTGCGACCGCATTTCTTAGACTGCGCCAGCTTCCGAAAGCCATGTCTCATGCCAGCGCCGCTGTGGAATTGGCCCTAAAATCGAATAGCCCCTCTATCGAGTTGACCGCAATGATGAGGCTGGCGGATGTGTTTGGGAGAGTGAGGCAGTTGCAAAAAGAGTGGGAATGGCTCGAAAAAGCACGAGCCGTTGTTGAAAGTATGGAACCGGGAGTGAATAGGAATAACCGCGAGGGCAGGCTGAACATGCAGTCTTGCCCGACTTGGCCGCGCATATCTCCAAGCTGGAAATCTAGAAGAAGCTATCGAATCGTTCACGCGTGGGATAGGTGTTGTGCATGCCGCCAGGTTAGAAACCGATATGGAGGCAAGTCTTTTGGGCAATTTAGGCTGGGCTTATCTCCAGCAGAAAGATTTTGAGCGCGCGATGGAGAAGTTCGTTGAAGCCCTGAATCTAGCGGAAACGCGACACCAACTTCCAGTTATTATAAGCTCGAACAGCGGCATAGGAGAACTCCTTCTTGGGGCCAATAGGCCTTCGGAGGCTGTCTCTTACTACAAAAAGGCCGTCGACATCATTGAGTCAAATCGCTCGTTGTTTGGCTCTGGGGAGCTACGCGCCTCCTTTTTCGATACCAATAACCGTATAGGGCGCTACGTGGGGCTTATCAACGCCTACTGGGAAGCGCAGGACGCGGAGCAAGCGTTCAACTACAATGAACGGGCTCGATCCCGAGCTTTCTTGGATATTTTGGGAACCAAGGTCCTGTTGTCGAGAATTAACGGCGTGTTGGGTCGGGAAGCAGAGAGTCTCAAGGCCAGCGCGGACGCAAAGCTGAGGACGGATGCAAAGGAAACTGGAATGGCGGGAGGCGTACCCAGCATAGATCTAATCGAACCGGATGTGTATGACGATGAAACCGCCGGCGGGGCAATACAGGAGCACAAAGAGCACGCGCAGTTGATGAACGTCGAGCCTTTGAAACTCAAAGAATTTCAGCAATTGCTTGAACCCGGACAGACGCTCATCGAGTATTTTGTCGCGCCCGAAAAGGTTTTGTTGTGGGTAATCGAAAGAGATCGTTTCAAGACTGCCTTTGTGTCCATAGCGCAGAAAGACTTGGAGCAGAAAGTCAATGTCCTGAGAAAAGCGATTGCTGAGCTGAAGCCGCTGCGCGAGTATCGAGCCCTCGCGCGGAATCTCCATGACCTCCTTCTCCTTCCAGCACTGTCGTATACGAAAGGCAAAGAGTTGATCATCGTTCCCCATGGCGTACTGCATTATTTACCGTTTCAAGCCCTGTATTCTGCCCAAGGTCGATACCTCGTTGAGGACTATTCAATCAGTTATCTGTCCAGTGCCAGCCTGATGCAGTTCACCAAGGCGAAGCGAAGAACAGTAGGGCAGAAGGTGTTGGCCGTCGGCAACCCGGCTTTCGAAGTTTCTAAGGCGGCGTTGCCGATGGCGGAGTTGGAGGCGGGTGAGATTCGCCGGCTTTATCCGCAATCGGCGATTTTGGCCAGAAGGGAAGCGACGGAAGATAAAGTCAAGGCGCTAGCGGGAAGTCACGATGTACTGCACTTCGCCACGCATGCGGAGTTGCATAGAGACGATCCGCTCGCCTCGGCGGTACTGTTATCAAAAGGGGAAAAAGAAGACGGCCGGCTGGAGGTGAGGGAGATCTTCGGCATGGACCTCAAAGCGAGTCTGGTAGTGCTCAGCGCGTGCGAAACGGGGTTGGGGCAGCTATCCAGGGGCGATGAATTGGTGGGCCTGACACGTGCGTTCATCTATGCCGGGACGCCGTCGGTCGTGGCGAGTTTGTGGAAGGTCGACGACGCCTCGACCGCCGCGTTAATGAGCAGCTTTTACAGAAATCTGAAGATCAAGCCCAAAGTGGAGTCATTGCGCCAAGCGCAGTTGGACATGATCCGGGGCAAGGTGAATACGCAATTACTGGCCCAGCGTGGTGTCGGCGGTGTTGGCAAGCTCGGCAAAGCTCCCGGCGCGCGATCTTCTAACTCAGTCACAATCGCCCATCCTTACTTCTGGGCGCCGTTTATTTTGGTCGGGGACGGAAAGTAGGCGCTAAACGATCGATCACTTGAGAACTTCTTGGCGAATTTCTTCGAAAGCTTCGAATTCCGGATCCTTGTGGACCAGGGTGGCATTATGCTCGATGGCGGTGGCGCCGATCCAGCTATCGGCGACCGACAAACCGCCTGATGCTTTGATCCGAGCAGCAAGCTCCAAAATACGCGGTTCGCAGGACACCCAGTGCACGGAAAAGGAGTCCAGCAATCGCAGCGCATGACGGGCCGATTCTTCGCCCTCGCTTCGCCAGACAATGTAAAGAATTTCCATTCTGCTCATGAAAGAAGCGAAAATCCGGCAACGCTGCCTTTTTGCCATGTCAAGAAGCTTTTCCACTCGATCGGCTCCGGCTTCATCACCACGCAACGCCAAGAACGCCGACGTGTCGAGAACAAAATTATTGGCGGGGGGCATTTTCCTTTAGTCGATCTCGACGGCGATCCTTCAGCAATTGTTTGATCAAGCCCTTTTTCCCCGAGCCACGAAAGGCCTGAATAGGATCGGCGGGAACGGGTATGACTCTGGCCGTTACTCCTTCCACTACCCATTCAAGGGTTGTGTTAGGGCCGATTTGGAGCTGCTTACGAATTTTCGCGGGAACGGAGACCTGTCCACGCTTCGAAACCTTTGTACGCATGCTTATAAGATACGTAGCGTTATGAGGAAATACAAGTAAACAGATGGTTTACATGTTATTCCGTCTTTTGTTTTGTAACCGGAACTTCTAGAATGCCCTGTTTGATTTGGCCCTTAGAAATAGCGAGACTGGCAAAGGCACGATGATTACGCAGGAAATTATTCGAGCAGCTATTCGCCGCCATCGACTGATTGAGCGCGGGGACCGCCTGCTGGTTGCGGTTTCCGGCGGCGCGGATTCGGTGGCGTTGCTGCACCTGCTTTACGAGTTGCGTGAAGAGTTTCAGTTGCATCTCGAAGTGGCGCATCTGCAGCACGGCATTCGCGGCGAGGAGGCGAAAGAGGATGCTCGGTTCGTTGGGGCATTGGCGGACCGGCTCGGTCTGCGGTTTCATGTCAAAGAAGTCAGCGTGCCGGCGATGCGTTCGGCCGCGGGCAAGGGTAATCTGGAGGCGCTGGCGCGCGCGGAACGGTATCGCTTTTTTAGCGAAGTTGCAGCCGCGCGCAGACTGACGAAAGTTGCCACCGGTCATACGCTGGACGATCAGGCGGAAACCGTCGTGATGCGCTTCCTGCGCGGCAGCGGAAGGAAAGGTTTAGGGGGTATCGCTCCCGTGCAGGCGATGAATTCGTCGGGTGAGGAAGAGCTGGCGGGTGTCACCGTCATCAGACCGCTGCTGCAAATTTCAAAACGGGACCTGCTGGCGTATTTAGCAGAGCGAGGCCAAAATTTCTGCGTCGATCGCACCAACCGGGACACCTCGTTGCTGCGCAATTGGCTGCGTCTGGAACTGCTGCCGAAAATCCGCGAGCGGGTCGATGGCGGGCTGAATCAGCGTTTGGCGCAGCAAGCCGAGATCATGCGCGACGAAGACGCGGTGCTCGAAGGACTGGCGCGGCTCAAATTCAAGCAAGTTTCCCGTGTGGAAGGGCTCAACCGGCAGGCTTTGCTTGCCGAGCCCGTGGCTATGCAGCGTCGTTTGCTGCGCTTGTGGGTCGAATCAGTGACCGGAAGCCTGCGCGGGTTTGATTTCGATCATATCGAGGCGCTGCTTCGTCTAATCGACAAGGGACCGCCGAACGGCAGGGTCGCACTCCCGCGCGGTTGGCAGGCGGCACGGCAATACGATAACGTCAAGCTGGTCAGACGGGGGCTCCTGGCCAAGCCCGGCTGTTACGAGTACCGTTTTATCCCTGGCCAAACGCTGTGGATCGCCGAGGCGGGCTGCGAAATCCGCAGTGAATTTGCCGAGCCGCCGCTTGACCGGTTGCCCGCTGATTTGACCCAGGCGGTATTCGACGCGAGCGGCGTCGGCGGACCCTTGACCGTGCGCAATTTCCGCAAAGGCGACTTTTTTCAACCGCTCGGCATGCCGGGTCATAAAAAGATCAAGGATCTGTTCATCGAGCGCAAATTGCCCCTCGCTGCGCGCGCCGTGCTGCCGCTTCTGGTGCTTGGTCCGGAAGTTCTGTGGGTTCCGGGTTACGCTCGCAGCGAGCGCGCCAAGGTGACGCTGGAAACCGCTTCGATTTTGCGCTTGAAAGTTATTGACAGGAACTCCTAGGGCGATAAAGTCTTTATTGATCGCACTGGTACCGTATGTTAGACTTTCGGCTGTTTTCCATCAGTAGGAGGCTCGGTTGAGTCAGTCATCGAAACACATTGCGCTTTGGCTAGTTTTGGCGCTGGTCTTTCTGGTCATTTTCAGCGTCTTCAATAAGCAGCATGGACGCGATCCGGAAGTCGTCTTCAGCGAATTCATGACCTCCGTCGAGCGCGGCGACGTTCAAAAGGTGGTGATCCAAGGCAACAACATTCAGGGTGAATACAAGAACGGCGAGAGATTTCGAACCTTTGCGCCCAATGATCCAGAGCTGGTCAAAACCCTGCGCGACAGAAAAGTCAAGATCGCCGCCAAACCGGAGGAAGATTCGCCCTGGTATATGGTGCTGCTGCTCAATTGGTTTCCCATGCTGCTGCTGATCGGCGTGTGGATATTCTTTATGCGCCAGATGCAGGTGGGCGGCGGCAAGGCGATGTCGTTCGGCAAAAGCCGCGCTAAACTGCTCACGGAAAACCAGCACCGGGTAACTTTCAGCGACGTTGCCGGAGTTGATGAAGCGAAGGACGATCTCCAGGAGATCATCGCCTTTCTTAAGGACCCCAAGAAGTTCACCAAACTCGGCGGCCGTATTCCCAAAGGCTGTTTGCTGGTGGGCCCGCCGGGCACCGGTAAAACCTTGCTGGCGCGGGCGATCGCGGGGGAGGCGGGTGTCCCGTTTTTCAGCATCAGCGGCTCGGACTTCGTCGAGATGTTCGTCGGCGTCGGCGCGTCGCGCGTGCGCGACCTCTTCGTTCAAGGCAAGAAGAACGCGCCTTGCATCATCTTTATCGACGAGATCGATGCGGTGGGACGCCATCGCGGCGCCGGTCTGGGCGGCGGCCATGATGAGCGCGAGCAAACCCTCAATCAACTGCTGGTCGAAATGGACGGCTTTGAGGCCAATGAGGGCGTCATCCTGATCGCCGCCACCAACCGGCCGGACGTTCTGGACCCGGCCTTGCTCCGCCCCGGCCGCTTCGATCGCCGCGTGGTTGTGCCGCGGCTCGACGTGAAGGGCCGCGAAGGCATACTGCAGGTCCATACGAAGAAGGTGCCGATGAGCCCCGATGTGGACGTCGGGGTGTTGGCCCGGGCAACGCCTGGTTTTGCCGGCGCGGACCTGGAAAACTTAGTCAACGAGGCCGCGTTGCTGGCCGCCCGCAACGACAAAGAAAAAGTCGACATGGGCGATTTCGAGCTCGCCAAGGACAAAGTGATGATGGGCGCGGAACGGCGCAGCATGATCATCAGCGACGAAGAAAAGCGCAACACGGCTTATCACGAGGCCGGACACGCGCTGGTGGCGAAGCTGTTGCCCGGCGCCGATCCGATTCACAAAGTGACGATCATTCCCCGCGGCATGGCGCTGGGATTGACCCAACAATTGCCGATGGACGAGAAGCACACCTACGGCAAGGAGTATTTGCTCAACAATCTGGTGATCCTGTTCGGCGGCCGAGTTGCCGAAGAGCTGGTGCTCGAGCATATGACCACCGGCGCCGGCAATGATATCGAAAAAGCGACCGATCTGGCGCGCCGCATGGTCTGCGAATGGGGCATGAGCGAAAAGCTCGGTCCGATGACTTTCGGCAAAAAGGAAGAAGAGATCTTTTTGGGCCGAGATTTTACTCAGAAGGTCGATTACTCCGAAAGCACCGCGATCGAAATCGATGCCGAGGTCAGGCGGATCATCCAAGAAAGCTATCATAGGGCCAAGGAACTGCTCAGGACCAATATCCGCCTGTTGCACAAAGTCGCCGAATCGCTCCTGGAAAAAGAAGTGCTCGACGGCTCCGAAATTGACGCGATCGTGCGCGAGTATAGCGGCAATGGTGGAGCCCCGCTCTCGTCGGCGAGCGCGGCGGTGGCTTGAGCTTCTGACGAAAGCCTCTGTTTTCGTTCTCCACGTTCCGGGCGATCCTTGATTCGCGGCATCGGCGCTTCAGTCAGGGCGCTTGTGTTCTTGAGTGTTGCCGAACACCGGCGCATGCTCGGTGTGCTGTCATTGATCTCTGTCTCGCCAAACGCTTAGGCCCTCAACGATTCTCGATGGCGCGCGATATCCCGGCTGATTTGAACTCGACGCTGCGGCGTTTTACCGCGCCGATTCCTACGGTCGCGCCCGGAGCCGGTCTGCTCACCACCCGACACGGCGCGGTCGACTTGCGCCGGCGCACGGCCGTAATGGGGGTGCTCAACGTGACCCCGGATTCTTTCTACGACGGCGGGCGGCGGAGCGGCGCCGATCAAGCGATCGCCGACGGCATCGAGATGGCGGAGAGCGGCGCCGATATCATCGACGTCGGCGGCGAATCGACCAGGCCCGGCGCGCTGGAAGTGTCGGCAGACGAGGAGTTGAGCCGGGTCTTGCCGGTTATCCGCGGACTGCGCCAAGCGATCACCCTGCCGATTTCCGTCGATACCTACAAAGCGGAAGTGGCGCAGGCGGCCTTGGATGCCGGCGCTGATATCGTCAACGACATCAGCGCCATGCGTTTTGATGCAAACATGATCTCGCTGGTGGCGCGAGAACGAGTGCCTGTGGTTCTCATGCACATGCAGGGGACGCCGCGCACCATGCAGGCCGATCCGCGCTACGGCGACGTCGTGCGCGAGGTGCGCGATTTTCTCGCCGCGCAACTGTACGAAGCGATGGACGCCGGCGTCGCCGCCGATGCGATTATCCTCGATCCGGGCATCGGCTTCGGCAAGGCCATCGAACACAACCTCGAGTTGTTGCGCGGCTTGCCGGTCCTGGCCGCGCTCGGACAGCCGCTGTTGGTGGGCGTCTCGCGCAAGGCCTTCATCGGCCGGATTCTCAACCTCGGCCCGAACGATCGGTTGGAAGGCAGCTTGGCCGCCGGGGTGGCGGCGGTTCTGGCGGGCGCCCATATTCTTCGGGTTCACGATGTACGTGCGACTTGCCGGGCCGTTAGGGTTGCCGACGCCGTACGTTTCGGCATCTCTTAGGGGGGATGAGACGGCTGATGTTCGAGCTGATCCATCAGATTCGCTGGCAAGATATCCTCGACATCGGCATTATTACTTTTCTGATTTATCGGGCGCTCCACATCGTGCGCGGCAGCCGGGCCATGCAGATGATCATCGGCCTGGCCGTGATCTTGGTAGCCTATGTCTCCTCGCGCGCACTCGAGCTGTTCACGCTCAACTGGATCCTGGACAATTTTTTGGCCTCGATCATTCTCGTCATCATCGTGATTTTCCAAAGCGATATTCGCCGCGCGCTCACCCAGGTCGGTAGCGCGCCCTTGTTTACACCGGCAGAACGCGCGGTACAGCGGCGCGAGGACATCATCGAAGAGGTGGCGCAGGCAGCCATGGCAATGGCCGCGAAGCGCGTCGGCGCTCTGATCGTTTTTGAGCGGGAAGTGGGGCTTAACGAGTACATGGAAATCGGCACCCGCCTCGACGCGCGGGTGAGCCGTGAACTGTTGGAGAGCGTGTTCTTGCCCCATTCGCCTATTCATGACGGAGCTTTGGTGATTCAAAATGGGCGGGTAACGGCGGTGCGCTGTCTGTTGCCATTGAGCACCAATCCGCGCCTCCGACAGTCATGGGGCACGCGCCACCGCGCCGCACTCGGCGTCACGGAGGAAACCGACGGGGTGGCGGTGGTGGTCTCGGAGCAGGAAGGCACGGTGACCCTCGTGGTGGGCGGCAATGTAACGGAAAATGTCGATGGCGCGCGCCTGCGGGGCGCCCTGCACGAACTGATCAAGACATGAGACCACTTTGGGAAAAAATCGTCGCCCTGGCGGGCAGTAACTTCGGCTTGAAAGTGCTCGCGCTGACCATCGCGGTGGGCCTGTGGATCGCCGGACATCGGGACATCGAGCGCGCCGTCGAAGTACCGGTGGAGTTTCGTAATATTCCGTCGGATCTGATGGTGCTGGACAACCGCATTGATTACGTCGTGTTGCGCTTTAGCGGGCCCCGAACTCTGGTCTCGACTCTCGACCCGAACGAACTGAAACTGTCGCTCGATCTGAGCGGAGCCAAGCCAGGCTCGCTGAGTTATCCGCTGAGCACGGGCTCCTTCAACATCCCTCGCGGCGTCACCGTGGCGCGCATCACTCCGCCGGTGGTGCACCTGCGGCTCGAACCGATCGTGCGGCGGACGCTTCCGGTCACCGTAAGACTTGCCGGCAAGCCGAGCGCCGGTTATCAGGTGGGCCAGGTGACCGCGCAGCCTGCTAACGTTCTGGTGGCGGGGCTCCCGGAGGATGTACGTCGAATGACAACCGTGGAGACCGTGCCGGTGGAAATCGATGAAGCGCGAAACGCGATCAAGCGCAAAGTCCGTCTATCCAACGACGGCAAGCCGCTCACCTTTACACCCGACCAGGTCGAGATCGCGGTGTTGCTGGAAGAGGAGGAGGTGGTGCGCGAATTTACCGACGTCGCGGTGAGCGCGCGCGACTTCAAGGGCGCTTACACCGTCGCGCCACAGACGGTGTCGTTGAAACTTTCCGGTGCCAAATCTCAGATCGATAAGCTAGAATTAAAAAACGATCAGGTTTATCTGAATCTTCAGGGTCTGCCGGCCGGGGAGCATCAGTTGCCGCTCAGTTTTGAGTTGCCGGCCGGAATTCAGGTCGTGGAACAAAGGCCGCAGCGTTTCCGTGTTCGGATCAGCAAGCCCGCCGCTTGAACGTGGAGGAGTTAGCGATGAGTCAGCCGCAGACGAAAAAAAATCAGCCTACGCGCCAAATGTTCGGTACCGACGGCGTACGGGGCGTCGCCAACCTGGAACCGATGACATCGGAGACGGCGCTCAAGCTCGGCCGCGCCATCGCTAAGGTGCTGCACGAGTCATCGCCGCCGAATTCATCGAATCGCATGCCGCCGCCTTCGTTTGGGCGAAAATACGGCGAAGCCGATCCGCATCGATACAAGATCCTCATCGGCAAAGACACGCGCTTGTCGGGTTATATGCTGGAGACCGCTTTGGCCTCAGGGATTGTCTCGATGGGCGCTGACGTGCTGTTGGTCGGGCCTTTGCCGACGCCGGGAGTGGCTTTTCTAACCCGCAGCATGCGCGCCGATGCGGGCGTCGTCATCTCCGCTTCCCATAATCCTTATCAGGACAACGGCATTAAATTCTTTTCCTGGGACGGCTTCAAGTTGCCCGACGAGGTGGAAGCGAGGATGGAGGAGCTGATCTTTGCGGCGGAAGGCGAAGGTTCGCGGCCGACCGCGAATGCCATCGGCAAGGCGTTTCGCATCTCGGATGCAGTGGGGCGCTACAACGTGTTTCTGAAAAATACTTTTCCGCGTCATTTGACCCTGGAGGGATTGAAGATCGTGGTCGACTGCGGCCATGGCGCGGCTTATAAGGTGGTGCCGGAAGTCTTGTCGGAGCTGGGCGCGCAGGTCTTGCCCATCGGCGTTCAGCCGGACGGCGAAAATATCAATCGGCGCTGCGGCGCGCTTCACCCGGGGACCGCGCGCGAAGTGCTGCTGCACGAGAAGGCCGATTTTGCGGTGTCTCTCGACGGCGACGCCGACCGTGCGGTGTTCGTCGATGAGACGGGGGAGATCCTCGACGGCGATCAGGTGCTGGCGATCTGCGCGCTGGACATGCGCGAGAAGGGGACGCTCAAGGGCAACGGGGTGGTTGCCACGGTGATGAGCAACCTGGGTCTCGATTTGGCGATGCGCAAGGCGGGGCTCGAAGTCGAACGGACGCAAGTCGGCGACCGCTACGTGGTCGAGAAAATGGTGCAGTCCAATTTCAATCTCGGCGGCGAACAATCCGGCCACATCCTTTTTTTGGACCATAACACCACTGGAGACGGCGCCATCACCTGCTTGCAGGTGTTGGCGCAAATGGTCGAAAAGCGAAAACGGCTGAGCCAGCTCAAAGGGGTCATGACGCGCTTGCCGCAGATCCTGGTCAATGTCGCCGTCAAGGAGCGCAAAGACTTTGCGCTGATGCCCAGAGTAGAAAAGAAAATCAAAGACATCGAGCGAACCTTGGCCGGCCGGGGACGCGTGCTGGTGCGATATTCCGGCACCGAGTTGCTGGCGCGGATCATGCTCGAGGGCGAAGACGAGAAACAGATTCGCGGCATGGCGCAGGACATCGCCGGGGAGATTCGCGCGGAAGTCGGCAAGTGAAGAGATTAACCGCTAAGGGCACGAAGGGTCGCAAAGTAAGGGAGGATCGGACGGAGTATTAACCGCAAAGAAAGCAAAGTAGGCAAGGGGACTCCGATAGCTCACCACGAAAGCCACCCAACAGACGAATTGCAGTCCCGATTCTTTTCCATGGTGTGCTTCGGGTTTTTGATGGGTCCTGCCGGAAATATTCGCGTCCGCAATACCACGCCTGATTGCAAACCATGATTCGCCTCGGCGTCAACGTTGATCACGTCGCGACCGTGCGGCAGGCCCGTGGCACCGATGTTCCCGATCCGGTTGCCGCGGCGCTGGCGGCCGAGAAGGCGGGTGCGGACGGGATCACGGTCCACTTGCGCGAGGACCGCCGCCATATTCAGGAGCATGATGTTCGCCGTCTGCGCAAGCGGGCCGCGACCAAAATCAATCTCGAGATGGCCGCGACGGCGGAGATGGTCAAGCTCGCCGCCAAGCTCAGGCCCGATGACGCATGCTTCGTGCCCGAGAAGCGGCGCGAGCTTACCACCGAAGGCGGTCTGGATGTGCTGGCTCAGCAGCGGAAAATCAAGGACGCGGTCTCGCGGCTGCAGGACCGAGGCATCCACGTCGCCTTGTTTGTCGATCCGGTGCGAGCGCAGATCGACTGCGCGCGAGCCGTCGGCGCGCACGCGATAGAAATCCACACCGGGGCTTATTGCAACGATGACGGCGCCCGCCGGAAACAAGAGCTGCGAAAAATTATCGCCGCCGCCGAGCTGGCGAAAAGCTATGGCCTGGAAGTGCATGGCGGCCATGGTTTGAATTACACGAACGTTGGGCCGATCGCGCGGATCGAGGCGATCACCGAGCTCAACATCGGCCACAGCATCGTCGCCCGGGCGCTCTTCGTCGGCATCGCACAGGCGGTGCGCGAAATGAAAGAGTTGCTCGTCAAAGCGAGAGCGTAATACGTGCGATACGTTCAACACGTTCAAAACGTTCAACTCTCTCCCTCATCCTCCGCTGCGACGCGGTGCAGGAACCGAGGTGGGGCTCGAACGGAGCGAGCGGCGGGCGGTTGAACGATTTGAGCAGCATGAACCATGATTGTCGTCACCGCGGCAGAGATGCGCGAACTCGATCGATTGACCATCGAGCGCTACGGCGTGCCCAGTTTGACTTTGATGGAGCGCGCCGGTGAGGCGATCACGGCAACGATCGTGCAACGCTTCGGCGCCGTCGCCAAGCGCGGCGTCTTGGTGGTTGCAGGCAAGGGCAACAACGGCGGCGACGGCTTCGTCACGGCGCGCTTGCTTAAGAAACAACGAATTTCCTGCGAGGTCGCTCTGCTGGCGCGCGCGGGAGAATTATCGCCGGACGCGCAGCAAAATCTGCGCGCCTTTGCCCAACTCAAAGGCAAGGTTACGGAAATTCCTTCCGATCGGCTCGACCTGCTGAGCGAGCGGTTAAAAAAAAACCGGCTGCTGGTCGATGCGATCCTCGGCACGGGCACGAAAAATGAGGTGCGCGGAACGTTTGCCGAGGCGATCGCCTTGATGAACGCCTCAGGCCTACCGATCGTCGCAGTGGACATTCCTTCCGGTCTCGACAGCGACAGAGGGGTGCCGCTCGGCGCCGCGATCCGAGCCGAAACCACCGTGGCGCTCGGTTTTGCCAAATTGGGCGAGGTGATCCATCCCGGTCTGGACCACGTAGGAGAGCTCGCGGTCGCCGATATCGGCATCGACGAACGCGCCGTCGCTGCGGTGCGCCCGCCGACGGAGTTGCTGGAGCGGGAGATTGTTCGCCGGCTGGTGCCGCGCCGGCGTGCCGACACGCACAAAGGCAGCTATGGCCATGTCGTTGTGATCGCCGGATCGCGCGGCAAAACCGGCGCGGCGGTGCTGGCTTGCCGAGCGGCGATGCGCGGCGGCGCGGGACTGGTCACGCTCGCCGCGCCGCGCTCGCTCAATTCCATCTTCGCGTCGGCCTTGGTCGAGGTCATGACCGAGCCTCTGGGGGATGATCGCCGCGATGAGATAGAAAGCTTGAGCGACTCCCAATGGGCCGCCCTGCTCGAACGAAAAAGCGCTTTGCTCTTCGGTCCCGGGATTGGTGTGAGCGATGCGACGCGGAACGGCCTGCGTTGGCTATTGAGAAATCTCGATATGCCATGGGTCATCGATGCGGATGGTTTGAACAACCTGGCGCTCGATCTGCATCGGCTGCGCCGGGCCAGATCGGCGCCCATCCTGACGCCGCATCCCGGCGAGATGGCGCGGTTGATCGGCAAGGACACGGCGGCGGTGCAGGAAGATCGCGTTGGAATCGCGCGCGCCTTCGCCGTCGATCATCGCTGTCATCTCGTTCTCAAGGGCGCTCGAACGGTGATCGCCACGCCGGAAGGCAAGGTTTTTGTCAACCCAACCGGCAATGCCGGCATGGCCAGCGCAGGCATGGGCGATGTCCTGGCCGGTTTATTGGTGGCGCTCCTCGGTCAAGGTCTGTCGACGGAAGACGCGATGAAGCTGGGGGTTTACCTGCATGGCTTCGTCGGTGACCGTGTCACGGCGGTGAACGGACAAATCGGACTGATTGCCTCGGATATCATCGACGGCCTGCCGACCGGACTGGGCGCGCTCGCGGCTCAATCCTAGCGCTCGAATTGCCATAAAAAATATACTACTTGTACTCGGTGAGGCCGCGCCAAGATGGGTTCGTGGAGCACTGTCTCTCGGTCGTCGCGCCAGACCATGAACTGGGGTAAAAGGCTCGCACGCCTAGTTCAAGGCGGCGAAATCATTGGACTTGTTGGCGAGCTGGGGACCGGCAAGACCTGCTTTGTGCGCGGTTTTGCCGAAGGGATCGGAGTTGGCAAAGACGCCTGGGTTCGCAGCCCGACGTTCACTCTAATCAACGAGTATAGCGGCCGGCTGCCGGTTTATCACATCGACCTCTATCGCGTGAGCGCGCCGGAACAGCAGGAGAGCCTCGATTTGCGCGGATACTTGTACGGCAACGGGGTTAGTCTGGTCGAATGGTTTGATTATTTGCCCGCCGATCTGGCGGATGAATATCTCGAAGTTTCGCTGATCCATCGCGGCGCTGCCGAGCGGGAATTGCGCTTCATCGCTCATGGAGAGCAGTATCAACAATTGGTGGAACGTTTGCGCGAAATGGCTTAGTTTTTTGGATTCAGATTTTGCATTGCCGGGGCGGACCACGACGCGGCGCGTGTTTCTGCCGATCGACAATTCATAGCCGAAATTTGTGGGAGTTATCTCGGTGGGTTTACTGGTGCAAAAGTACGGCGGTACGTCGGTCGCTACCATCGAGCGCATCAAGCACGTCGCGGCGAAAGTCGCGGCGGCAAAGCGGTCGGGGAAAGACATTGTCGTCGTGGTTTCGGCGATGGCCGGCGAAACCAATCGATTGATCGCCCTGGCGCAGGAGATTTCGCCGATGCCCGATGAGCGCGAACGCGACGTGCTGCTAGCGACCGGCGAACAGGTGACGGTGGCGCTGCTCAGCCTCGCGCTCAAGGAGATCGGCCAGCCGGCGCGCTCGTATCTCGGCCATCAAGTGCGCATCGAAACGGACAGCGCTTACGGCAAAGCGCGCATCTTGAGCATCGATTCCAGCAAAATCGTCCACGCGCTCAAAGCTGGCGAAGTGGTGGTGGTGGCGGGGTTCCAAGGCGTCGATGAAGAGGATAATATCACCACCCTCGGACGCGGCGGATCGGATACCAGCGCAGTGGCGCTGGCGGCCTTTCTTAATGCGCAGGCCTGCGAAATCTACACCGACGTCGAGGGGGTGTTCACCACCGATCCGCGGATCTGTTCCCAGGCTAAGAAACTGGGCAAGATCAGCTACGACGAAATGATCGAGTTGGCGAGCACCGGGGCCAAAGTCCTTGAAATCCGCTCGGTGGAGTTCGCCAAAAAGTTTGCCGTGCCGGTGCACGTGCGGTCGACGTTTTCCGAGGGTGAAGGAACTTGGTTGGTCGAGGAGGACGAGAGTATGAGCGATGTGCTGGTTTCGGGCGTGGCGTGCGACAAGAATGAAGCGAAGATCACGCTCTTGCGGGTGCCCGATAGACCGGGGCTGGCGGCCCAGATATTCGGGCCGATCGCCGATGCCCACATCGTCGTCGACATGATCATTCAAAACGCCAGCGAAGATGGCACGACCGATATGACCTTCACGGTCCCCACGGCCGACCATCAAAAAGCGCTGGCGATCGTCGAGAAGGCGCTACCGGCAGTACACGCCAAGGGGATCAAGGTGGACACCAATATCGCCAAGATTTCCGTCGTCGGCGTCGGCATGCGCACTCATGCCGGCGTGGCGGCGATGATGTTTGAGACACTGGCGCGCGAGAAAATCAACATCCAAATGATCTCCACTTCGGAAATAAAGATCTCCGTCGTGATCGCGGCGCACCAGGCGGATCTAGCGGTGCGCGCGTTGCACGACACTTTTATCGGCTCGTGAGGGCGCGTCAGAGGGGCCTTATGAAGGACGTATTGCTATACGACACCACATTGCGGGACGGCTGTCAGGCCGAGGACATTTCTTTTACGCTGGAAGACAAACTACGGATTGCCGCGAAGCTCGACGAATTGGGCATCGACTACATCGAGGGCGGCTATCCGGGTTCCAACCCGCGCGACGCCGATTTCTTTTCCCGGGTGAAAAAGCTCAAGCTCAAACACAGCAAGATCGCCTCCTTCGGGACGACGCGAAAATTCGGCGCCAAGCCGTCGCAGGATATCCAGCTGAAGGTCTTGCTCCAGGCGGAAACGCCGGTGGTGACGCTGGTGGGCAAGACCTGGGATCTCCACGTGCGCGATGATTTGCGCATCAGCCAGAAAGCCAACCTGGAGCTGATCGCCGACTCGATCGCCTATATGAAGAAGCGAGTCGATGAAGTCGTCTTCGACGCCGAGCATTTTTTTGACGGCTTTCGCGCCAATCCAGAATATGCCATCGAGTGTCTCGCGGCGGCCCAAGAAGGCGGCGCGGACTGGATCGTTTTGTGCGAAACCAATGGCGGGCGCCTGCCCGGCGATATCCGCGACGCGCTCAACCACGTCAATCGCGTGATCAAGACGCCGCTCGGCATTCACTGCCACAACGACGGAGAGCTGGCGGTCGCGAACACCATGGCCGGGGTGGAGATGGGCGTTACTCAGGTGCAAGGCACCATCAATGGCTTTGGCGAACGATGCGGCAACATGAACCTGATTTCCGCCATCGGCAACTTGCAGCTCAAGATGGGCAAGAAGTGCGTCACGCCGGCTCAGCTCAAAAAATTGCGCGAGGTGTCGCAGCTGTTCTACGAATTGGCCAACATTCATCCCAACAAGCGCCAGGCCTACGTCGGCGACAGCGCGTTTGCCCACAAGGGCGGCCTGCACGTCGCCGGGGTGCTGAAAAACCGCGAGACTTACGAACATATCGATCCAGAACTGGTCGGGAACCGCCAGCGGGTTCTGGTTTCCGACCTCTCCGGCCGCAGCAACGTGATCTACAAAGGGCGGGAGTACGGCATCGATTTAACGGATCGCGGCGATGCCGTGAAGGAGATTTTGCACCGGACCAAAGAGCTGGAAAGCCAGGGTTACGAATTCCAGGCGGCGGAAGCCTCTTTCGAGTTGCTGATTCAAGAGGCGCTCGGCAAAAAGCGCAAGAACTTTCACTTGATCGGCTTCCGCGTGATCGACGAGAAACGCAGGGAGGATGAGCCGCCGATCTCGGAAGCGACGATCCAAGTGCAAGTCGATGGCGTGCTCGAACATGCCGCGGCGATGGGCAACGGACCGGTGAACGCCCTCGACCAGGCGCTCAGGCGGGCGCTGACGAAGTTCTATCCAGCGCTCAAACAAGTGGAGCTGCTGGACTATAAAGTCCGTGTCCTTTCGTCCGGCGAGGGCACGGCAGCCGTGGTGCGGGTCTTGATCGAATCGGGAGACGGCAAGGATCGCTGGGGCACGGTGGGCGTGTCGCACAACGTGATCGAGGCGAGCTGGCAAGCGCTGGTCGACAGCATCGATTACAAGCTGTACAAAGACGCGCGGCATCGGGCGAGCTGAAAGAATTGGAGTGATGGAGTAATGGAATAATGGAGTGATGGGGAAGAGTGGGTCAGTTCCGATCCAACACTCCAGTACTCCAGTATTCCAACGCCCCATTCCCCTCCCATGTGGCAGACGATTAAAGAAGATTTTCGGGTCATCTCGCAGCGCGATCCGGCGCTGCGCTCGGTGTGGGAGATCGCCCTCGCCTATCCGGGCTTTCACGCCATCGTCCTGCATCGTCTGGCGCACTGGCTGTGGCAGCAGGGGTTGACCACGCTGGCGCGCTTTATCAGTCACGTCAGCCGATTTCTTACCGGCATCGAGATTCATCCCGGAGCCAGGATCGGGCGGCGGTTTTTTATCGATCACGGCATGGGCGTGGTTATCGGCGAGACGACAGAAATCGGCGACGACGTGACGCTTTATCAAGGTGTCACTCTCGGCGGCACCTCGACGGCGCGGATCAAACGCCACCCGACCATCGAGGATTGTGTGACGATTTTCAGCGGCGCTGCGGTGCTCGGCCCGGTCACGGTGGGGCGGCATAGCCGTATCGGCGCAGGGTCGGTGCTCGTCAGTTCCGTTCCGCCGCATTCCACCGTGGTGGGTATCCCGGGCAAAATCGTCAAAACCGAGGCGCAACACACGCCCACAGGGAAAGCCATCATCGATCTTAACGCCGCCGATCTTCCCGACCCGGTGAGCAAAGCGTTCAGCGCCCTCGGAGATTACATTGAAAAGCTGGAAAAGAAGGTCGATGAGTTGAGCGCCCGCCAGGGCGGCTTGGAGGAGAAGACGGCTGAGGAAACCGAGGAGCTGAACAAGATTAAAGAAATACTGAGGAACACGGGGAGCTGAGAAACAGTTTCGAGTTCCGTGTTCCGGGTTTCGAGTTGAGTTCTAACCCGTAACCCGCAACTCGTAACATTCACGTACTGCGGCGGCCCCCGTCGATGTGAGAAGAGTTCGTCATGGCTAATAAGCAGAAGGTAGTCGTCGCCATGAGCGGCGGAGTTGATAGCTCGGTGAGCGCCGCGCTTCTGCTGGAGCAGGGCTACGACGTGCGCGGCGTGTCGCTGCGCATGTGGGAAGGTCAGCAGGGGCCGCGCGTGTGCTCGGATCATCGCGGCGCAGCGGAAGTCGCGGCCCATCTCGGCATCCCGCATTGTTTGCTCGATCTACGCGCGCAATTCGCCGCGACTGTGGTGAAACCGTTTGCGCAAGACTATCTGCGCGGCCGTACGCCCAATCCTTGCGTGGCCTGCAATCGCGACTTCAAACTTGGCACGCTGCTCCGATGGGCCGAGGAAAACGGCGCCGAGTACGTCGCCACGGGTCATTATGCGAACGTCTTTCATGGTTGCGACGGCACGCGCGCCACGCTCCGCCGCGGCGCAGACCGGCACAAGGATCAATCATATTTCTTATTCGCCTTATCGCAGCGGCAACTGCGACGCACGTTGTTTCCGCTCGGCGGCATGCACAAGAGCGCGGTGCGCGAAAAGGCGCGCGCGCTCGGACTGCCCGCGGCGGAGCGGCCTGAGAGCCAGGATATTTGCTTCGGTGATTACAAGGCGCTGGTGGAAAGCTATGCCGATGGTGGTGAACTTGCGGGCGGCGATGTGGTCGACCGCGCCGGTAACGTGCTCGGTCATCATGGCGGGGTGCATACGGTGACCGTGGGACAGCGGCGCGGCCTGGGTATTGCCGCCGCCGAACCGCTTTATGTCGTCGGCATCGACGATCGCTCCCGACGTGTCGTGGTCGGCAGCAAGGCCGACCTAAAGTGCGCCGGTCTAGTAACGCGTGCGGTCAACTGGCTGGAGCCGCCCGATGGCGAGACTCCGGCCGAAGTACAGATTCGTTACCGCGCGCCGGCGGTCGCTTGCCGGATTCGCCCGTGTTCCGACGGCAGCTGCGAGGTCCTTTTCAGCGAGCCGGCGCCGGCGGTTACGCCGGGACAAGCGGCGGTATTCTACCGCGGCGACCAGGTGCTCGGCGGAGGCTGGATCGAGCGCGCGCTGCGTTAGCGCGCGGCGGGCGCAATTTCAAATTCAAATTCCAGATTCCAAATTCTTCAATCTGTAATTTGGAATTGTAACCTGGAATCTGCGCTCTGGAGTCTTGAATTTATAATCTGGAATTGTTTTACGAAGTGAAAACATGCGCATCGCCATCGTCACCCTTGGTTGCAAGATCAACCAATACGATTCCGCGGTGATTCAGGATCGCCTGGAAAACCGGCACTCGCTCGTGCCCTTCGAGCGGGGCGCGGATTGCTACGTGATCAACAGCTGCACGGTGACCGATCGTGCCGATTGGGAGGCGCGCCAGTTGGTGCGGCGCGCCAAGCGCTTGAATCCGGCGGCCAAAGTCCTGGTCACCGGCTGCTACGCTCAGGTGAGTCCGCAGGAAGTCGCCGCTCTGCCGGGCGTCGACTATGTGGTGGGTCTCAACCGAATCGAAGATATCTTGCGATCGCTCGAGACAGACCCCTCCAGCGAGCCGAAGATCGTTGTCGGCGACGTCAAACGCGAGCGCGGCGTACCGGTGCTCGGCACGCGCGCTCTGCCGGACCACACGAGGGCGTTTTTGAAAATTCAGGAAGGCTGCAACTATGCCTGCACCTACTGCATTATTCCAACGGCGCGCGGTCTGAGCCGTAGCGTTGCGCCGGGCGCGGTGCTGGAGCAGATCAAACGGCTGGCCGATAGCGGCTACAAGGAAATCGTTTTGACCGGCATTCACCTCGGCGGTTACGGCCAGGATCTACAGCCGCGCATCGACTTGACCGTCCTGGTCGAAAGGATCGCGCGCAGCGGGCTGGTTCGGAGATTGCGCTTGAGCTCCCTCGATCCGCGCGAAGTGCCGGACCGGCTCTTGGACTTGCTTGCCCATTGCGACGCGGTTTGCCCCCATTTGCACATTTGCGCTCAGGCGGGCGACGATCAAATTCTCAAGGCCATGCGGCGGAATTACGATACCGCGTACTATCGCGAATTGTTGGCGCGGGTGCGCGAACGTTTACCGGAAGCCGCTTTGGGCAGCGATATCATCGTCGGTTTTCCCGGCGAAGGCGAGGCGGAGTTCGAAAGCGCGCTGGCCTATTTCGCTTCATTGCCGTTGACCTACTTCCATGTCTTTCCTTACTCTTCACGCCGAAACACCGCGGCCGCGTCATTGCCGGGCCAGTTGGCAGGGGCGGTGAAGAAAGAGCGCGGCCGGCGCATGCGCGCGCTGGGCGAGGAAAGAAAGCGCCAATTCTACGCCCGCTTCGTCGGCCGGACGGTCGCGGTACTGCTGGAAAGCAAAATCGATGAAAGGACGGGTCTCCGGCGCGGTTTCACGCGCAATTATCTGCCGGTCGCCGTCGCCGCCGCGCAAGATCTCGCCAACAGCGAGATCGATGTTCGGCTCACGGCGGTCGGTAACGCTTGTCTCAGCGGCGAATTGGAAAATCCTCGTCAATTCCAAACGGGTGCTCAGCCGGCCGTGCCAAGCTGAACTGCGGAGCCGTGAGTACCGACAACCACTACGAGCAACTGCAAGAGGCGCTGGGCTATCGTTTCAAGGACCGCGCGCTGCTGCAGCGCTGCCTCACTCACGTATCTTTCGAACGCAAAAAAGCCGACGGCCACAACGAAGTGCTCGAGTTTCTCGGCGATGCCGTGCTCGATCTAGCGGTGAGCGATCTTTTGATCCGCAAACATCCGGACAAGAGCGAGGGCGATCTATCGCGCATGCGCGCGGCTCTGGTGAATTCCACCGTGCTCGCCGAGAAAGCGGCGGAGCTGATGCTCGGTCCCATGCTTCGTCTCGGCAAAGGCGAAGAGCGCAGCGAAGGGCGCAGCAAGCCGTCGATTCTGGCGGGCGCTTTCGAGGCGTTATTGGGCGGCATTTATCACGACGGCGGTTACGACGCCGCGCGCCAGGTGGTGGAAAAGTTTTTTCTCAAAGAGGTATCGGGCAAGAAGCTCGGGCAGCACGACTACAAGACCCGGCTGCAAGAAATCAGCCAGATGCTCTATCATGAGCCGCCCAACTATCGTCTGGTTGCCGAAAGCGGTCCCGACCATGAGAAATATTTTGTCACCGAAATCAGCATCGCCGGCGAGGTGCTCGGCAAAGGCGAAGGGCGCAGCAAGAAACAATCGGAACAGGCGGCGGCGAAAGTGGCGCTGCGGCTGCTGCAGGAGCGGCGCTAGAAGGCGTGCTCGTGAGTTGTGCTCGTGAAGAGCCGAGGGCTTTCACGAACGGCACGAACACGGTTTGCGATACCATGCACCAACTATCTACCGAAGTGCTCATCGTCGGCGCCGGCGGCGCCGGGATGTACGCGGCGATCGCCGCCGCGCGCGCCGGCGCGGCGGTGCTGCTCCTCGATAAGGGACAGATCGGCCGCGGCGGCGCGACCGTGATGGCGCAGATGACGGTGGCGGTGGCGCTCGGCGAACAGGAACCCGATTCGGTCGAACTGCACCTCAAAGATACCCTGAATGCAGGGCGTGGGCTGTGCAACGAGGAACTCGCGCTTCTCCTATGCAAAGACGGTCCGGAGCGCATCCGCGAGATGGCCGAGTGGGGCACGCGCTGGGCGCGTGAGAACGGCCACATCAAGCAGGAAATGGCGCCGGGCCATAGCGTCAAACGCTGCTGTTATGTCGATTTCCTCAACACCGGCCCGGCCGTCGCGGCAACGCTCAGGCGCAAGGTGAGCGAAAGCGCGGCGATTCGCAAAATCAGCAATTTTGCAGTGGTGGAGATACTCGTGCGGGATCAGCGCGCCGTCGGCGCCATCGCCCTCGATTGCATCAGCGGTGAATGGGTGGCTATCGAAGCCAAGGCGGTGATTCTAGCCGCCGGCGGTTTGACCAAACTGTTTGCGCGCAACAGCGCCTCGGCCAACATGGGCGGCGAGGCCTACGCACTGGCGTTGTGGGCCGGGGCCCAGTTGGTCGACATGGAATTCGTGCAATTTTTTCCTATTGGCCACTTGGCCCCCCGCCTGGTCGGCATGGACCCGATCATGTGGGATCCGTTTCGCTACAAACTCGGCGGCAAGCTGCTCAACGGCGAGTTCGCCGAGTTCATCGACCGCTACGGCAGCACCGATTTTGGCAAATACAACGCTACCCGCGACATCGCCGCCTATGCCATTTTAAAAGAGGTCGAGGCCGGGCGCGGTACGCCGCATGGCGGCGCTTATCTGGACTTCCGGCACATTGGCGAGGCACAACTGCGAGCTGCGTTCGGCCCGGTGATCGATCGACTACAGAAAAACGGCATCGATCTGACCTTAACGCCCGTCGAAGTCGGCCCGATGGCGCACTATCATATGGGCGGGGTGCGGGTCGATGGTCGTATGCAAAGCCGCGTCGAGGGGCTCTTTGCTGCCGGTGAAGCTGTGGGCGGTGCCAATGGCGCCAACCGACTATCCGGCAATGCGATTACCGAGGCTTTGGTGTTCGGCCAGCGGGCAGGTTTGTGCGCTGCCCAGCACGCCCACGCAACCCATTCTCACTGGGATCGAGGATTGGCTCAGGCCGTCATCGAAGGTTTTAACGGCGCGCGTCAGGCGAATTCGGCCGAGCCATCAACTCCGCTAGCGATTCAAAACGAACTGCAACAATTGATGTGGAAAAACGCCGGACCGTTTCGCAGCGGCGAAAAACTGCTCATTGCGCTGGCGCGAATCGAACAAATGCAGAGACAACTGGCGCGGCTTCGAGTCGGTACTTTGCAGCCGTTCAATCTCGACCTGCAGGATTGGTTCGAATTGCGCGCCATGTTGACGACCGCGAAAGCCGTCGTGCAGTCCGCTTTGGGGCGGACGGAAAGCCGCGGCGCGCATCAGCGCGAAGATTATCCCGCGCCCGACGATACTAAGCTCAAAAACCAAGTGTTGGAACTTAAGGCCGGTGGGCTAGTCGGCCAGTGGATCGAGCCGAAACGGTTGCCGGAAAGTCCTCTTCGTCATTCGTGAGACGCCGATGAAAAAGGCTCTCCTTAGAGTTCGACGTGGTGCGCAGGGGGAAGAGACGCGTTATGATGAATATTCCGTGCCGTATGAAAAGGGCATGTCCGTGCTCGATGCCCTCCGCTGGATCCGCCTTCATCTGGACAGCAGCCTGGCGATTCGCTACAGCTGCATTAACGCGAATGCCTGCAAAACCTGCATGGCGCTCGTGAACGGTGAAGTCGAGTACACGTGTATCGCCAGATTGACATTCGGGATAACGACCGTCGAACCGCTGCCCAAGCGGCCGCTGGTCCGCGATCTGGTAACCGACATTATTCCCGATGATGAAAAATTTTCGCCCTAATTTTCAAGGCGATGGCCGAGTTCAATCTAAAACATTTTCTTTTTCAGGTGGGGGTTTGGGGCGTTGTTGCCGCGGGCGCGTTGAGTTTCGAGCAACCGCTGGGCGTGCCCAGGGCCGTTTCTGGGGCGCTGTTATTGACCTTATTCCTCGGCTTCGTAACCCTACGACTTTTCGCTTTCTTCGACCGCGAGCAGCGCTTCATCGCCGCCGGCGTGACGCTTTCGTCGGCGGTGGTGCTGCTGCTGCTGACGGCCAAATTTTACTGGTTTGACTTCGAACTGAGGGCTTTGCACTTCATCGGCATTTTTATTTTGCCCCTGATCGTGAGCGTGCTTACCAATGGCTGGCGCAAAGACGACTGACCCCCATCCCGCTACTGCAAGCCCATCAGCCGGGCCGGATTGATTGCCGCCACCTGATTGACTTCGCCTGGGCTCAAACCGCCTTCGTGCAGCATGCCGAGATACATTCTGAAGAGTTCGGCGGGATTCGGGCTGTAGGGGCGGAAGTAATCGGTGCTGGCGATGATTTGACGCAGGCCGACCTGGCGAAATTGTTTGACCAGATCGGGCGAATCCATACGGCCCGGCGCAAGCGCATTCCAGCAGGCTTCTAGAAATGCGCCCATTTCAGCGGCGCGCTTCATGGCGTCTACAGGCATCGCGATGATGTGGCTTTGCACGTGATTGACGACGATCCGGTGGGCGAAGCCCATGTCGCGCGCGGCTTCGATGAAGGCGAGGGATTCCGCCCACGAAACATGGCCCATGCCAAGTGTGAGGCCGTGGCCTTTGCATGCTTCAATAATCTCGTAACCGGTTTTGATTAGCTTTCCTTTGTCGTCGAGAAAATAATAGTTCGGGTTATCCAGCCGGGCGTGGCGCCCGTAGTAGGATTTGATCCGGGCGCTGAAGCCTTTGCGTTCGACGTCGTTGCGCGCGCTCCAGGTGGGCAGAAAAATCATTTTTCCGCCGAGCGCGGCGCAGGCATCGACGATGCAAGGGTTCGGCCCGCCTGCCGTAATGTTGAGCGTGACGCTGGACCAGAGCGCAACTTTGGTTTGGACGGCGGCGAGAATATAAGGCGCGACATTAACCGTCGGCCACCAATGAGATTTAAGGACGACGCCGCGCATGCCCATCGCTTCCGCTTTCGGCAACCAGAGAAACTCCGGCTCGCGCTTGCGCTCCTGGGCGGAAAACTCGAAGTCGATATGGCAGTGAACGTCGATGACGCCTTGCATCATGTCGTCGTAGAGAGTCATTGGTGGCTCCTTGGCTAGCAGTCGGAGGTCGGCGGTCAGAAGTCAGTGGTTTCGATATCGGATTTCCGACCTCTGACTTCTGATTTCCGGCTAGGCAGCCGGTCGGACGGCGCCGCAGCAGCGTTTGTACTTCCGGCCGCTGCCGCACGGGCAGGGATCGTTGCGGCCGGCTTGCGGCTGCGACGTTTTTGCGTCGGCGGCGCGGACGATCTCCATGAGTTTTTCGATGGGCTCGCCGGCTTCGACGAGCTGGGCGAATTTCTCGAAGTACGGTTTGCTGTGAGTGAAGAATCTCTTGAGTCCGGCGCAGAGGTAATTGAGCCCGTCTTCACCGTCGGGAGTCTTGATGATGCGGTCTTTGGGGCAACCGCCGTTGCACATGCTCAGCACGTCGCATTGGCGGCAGTACTTCGGCAGCGTCGTCCATTTTTGCCGGCCGAATTCCCTCTGTCTGGCGTCCTCGACCATTTCCGCTAGAGGCCGCTCATGGATGTTGCCGATTTTATATTCCGGCAACACATAGTGATCGCAGGCATAGAAGTCGCCGTTGTGCTCGACCACCGGGACATCGCCGCAGGTCTCGCGATAGATACAAAGGGCGTGTTCCATGCCCAAGAACGGCCGCACCGATTCGTCGAAGAGCTGGATAAAGATCTTGCCGATATCGTGACGTACCCATTCATCGAAGATCGTATTCAGAAACCGGCCGTAGGCTGCTGCCGGCACGGAGCGTTGATGCGCCGGGTTGTTCGAATCGCCGGTCTTTTCGACCAGCGGCAAGAACTGCAAATACTGGCCGCCGATTTCTTTGAAATAGCGGTAAACCTGGGTCGGATGCTTGACGTTGACGTCGTGGACGACGCAGAGCAGGTCGACGTGGACCTTGGCCCTGCGCAGCATGTGAAAGGCTTGGACGACTTGCTTGTGAGTCGGTTTTTGTCCCTTGGTGACACGGTAGTGGTCGTGCAGTTCACGGGGGCCGTCGAGGCTGAGGCCAATATAGAAGTTTTCTTGGGCGAGAAACTCGCACCATTCGTCATCGATGGTGGTGCCGTTGGTCTGAATGCCATTGATGATCTTTTTCCCGGGCGTGAGATGTTGTTTTTGAAACTCGACCGCTTTGCGGAAAAATTCTACACCCAGGAGGGTGGGCTCGCCGCCGTGCCAGGAGAAGCTGACGACGTCGCCGGGCGTCGCCTGAATATGCTGTTTGATATACGCATCGAGGGTCTTGTCGTCGAGGCGAAAATGAGTGCCTTTGGGATAGAGGTTCTCTTTTTCCAGATAGTAGCAGTAGTGACAATCGAGGTTACAGATCGCCCCGATGGTTTTCACCATGATCTGAAATTCACGCGCGGCAGTTTCCAATTGCATAGCCTCCAGGTCCCAGGGCACTATCGGCTTCCCGGCAGTGCGACCTTGGACTTTACTCAAAAAAATGCTGGATGTCATCACCTCGCGCCGGGACCGTTGGCGCTAGCACGTCAGTCATAATATAAGGCTGGAACGGGCTATGCCATTCAGCGCAAAACAAAAAGGCGTGGTTCGCCGAGTTATTCCCGCTGCAGTCTTGAGTCTCGCGGGATTGTTCCTCGGCGCCTTAACGTTTCCGGTCAGCGCGATGCATGGGCCGGAGGCGGGGGCCCGCGTCGCATGGGGCTTGCAATGGTCGTTGTTGCCGATGCTCGCCTTGATGGTCAGCGTGATGCGCGTGGCCAACCATCGGTTTGCGACGCCCGAGGATATCGATGGCAGCGGCCTCACGAGCGGCACTCCAAGGGTCTTGATCCTGTGCGCGATCGTACAGAACACGCTGGAACAAGCTGTGCTCGCATCCGCGGCGTATCTCATTTGGGCGATCGCCATGCCGCTTTCCTGGTTGGGCGCTATTCCAGCAGCGGCGCTGCTGTTCGTTGTCGGCCGCATCTTGTTTGCGCGCGGCTATCAAGGCGGCGCACCGGGGCGGGCCCTGGGATTTGCTTTGACCGCGTATCCGACGTTTGCGATGTTGATTACCATCACGCTCGTCCTCCTGGCGCGCATTGCAGGTCATCTGGTCTGATCGTCGTCACGGCCGATCCCATCGGGCGATCCTGCGCCGTGCTAAGAGAGGGGTTGATTGCAATTTTCATCGCGATGGAGGTATGCAGAAGTGCACCGTCCAGACGCTTATCGCCGAAAGGAGCTGACGCATCATGGTTTCAAGCTTGGGCAGTTTGCCGCTCAAGGCGGTGTTGGCGGCGGTCGTGACGATCCTCATGGCGGCCGCGCCGACAGCGGCCGCGACGCCGACTCAAAGAGTGCGCATCTTGTTCGCCGATTTCAGCGAGCGGATGGGGCTCTTCTTCGTCGCCAAGGACCGGCACTTCTTTGAAGAGCAAGGGCTGGAGGCGGATTTGGTCCAGGTGAACAGCGGCCCGGTGGCGGTGGCCGCGATGGCGGCGAACGAAGCGCAGTTTTACACGGTTTCGGCGACGGGATCGGCGCTGGGCGCGATGGCCAGCGGGCTCGATCTCGTCTGGGTCGCCGGAATGATCAACAAACTCGACGGGTACTTTTACGTCTCGCCGAAAATCCAAAAACCCGAGGACCTGAAAGGGAAAATGATCGGCGTGCAGAGCATCGGCGGGGGCATCTGGATGTTCACCATGATGACTTTCGATCACTGGGGGATCGTGCCGGAGCGCGATAAGATACAGTTGCGCGTCATCGGCGATCAGTCCGTTTTGGTGCAGGCGCTGGGCGCCGGGATCATCGATGGGGCTGTGCTGGGATACGCTTACAGCAGCGTCGTGCAGCGCAACGGCGGACGCCTGCTGGCGGATCTCGGTACTCTCAAAATCCCATACCAAGGCACCGGCCTGGTCGCGCGCCGAAGTTTTATCGCCGGCTCTTCCCATACTGTTGAAAGGACGCTGAAAGCGTTTATCAAGGCGAGCGCGTTTTTGCAGGACAAGAACAATCAACCCGCGGTCATCGGCAGTTTGCGCAAGTGGTTGCGTCTGCCCGCGAGCGAGAATACCGTTGAGCTCTACGAACGCATGAAATCGCTCTACGACCGGAGGATCAGTCCAACTCGAGAGGGCGTGCAAAATGCGCTGCGGGTGCTGAGCAAAGCCGATTCCAAGTACGCCAAAATGAAAGTGGAGGATCTCATCGACGATCGTATCGTGCGAAAACTGGAGAATTAGTTTCGCGAAGGCCAAAATTTGGCCCAATGAAAAGGCTATGATCCGCGTAGTGCACGTCTTGAATCAATTTTTCGCCGGCATCGGAGGCGAGGAGAAGGCCGACATCGCAGTTGCCGTTGCCGCCGGCGCAGTAGGCGCGGCGCGCGGGCTGCAAGCTCAGTTGCGAGAGGGCGAACAAGTAGTCGCAACCGTATATTCGGGCGACAACTATTTTCACGCACATAGAGATGAAGCGCTGAATGCGATCCTCTCGGCCGTCCGGGAGCACGATGCCGATGTCGTCGTCGCCGGCCCGGCGTTCAACGCCGGGCGCTACGGCCTTGCATGCGTCGAAATTTGCCAGTTCTTGAGCGAGCGGTTGGGATTGCGTTGCGTGACGGCGATGGAGCGGGAAAATCCCGGCGTCGCCGTTTATCGCGATTATCACAACGAGAAAGTATTCTTATTGCCCACTACGGAAAGCGCCGCCGGCATGACACGCGCGCTGGCCGCGATCGCGCCGTTGGCGGCAAGGTTGGCGCGGAGCGAAGCAATCGGCCCCGCCAGCAGGGAAGGCTATGTTCCTCGCGGCCTTCGAAAGCTGGTGCGCGCCGAGCGAAGCGGAGCGGAGCGGGCCGTCGACATGCTGCTCGCCAAAGTCGAGGGCAAGCCGTTCAGCACCGAAATAGCGATGGAAGTCTGGGACAAAGTGGAACCGGCTGCGGCGCTGTCCGACGCCGCCGCTGCCAGGATCGCCGTTATCTGCACCGGCGGTGTCGTGCCTTGGGGTAATCCGGACGGATTCAAAACCTACCGCAACACTTTTTGGCGCAAATACAACTTCGCCGAGCTGAGAGCGCTTGAACCAGGCAAATGGGAAGCGGTGCATGGCGGTTACAATATTTCGTTCATGAACCGGAACCCGCATTACGGCATGCCGCTCGACGCGCTGCGCGCGCTCGAAGCTGAAGGCCGGATCGGGCCCGGCAAACTCTATCCCGCTTATTACGTCATTCCTGGAAATCAAGGTTCGCCTTCGGTGATGCGCCGCGTCGGGCAGGAGATCGGCGCCGATTTGAAGAAAAACGGCGTCGACGGCGTGCTGCTCGTCGCCACTTGAGGAACGTGCAGTCGCAGCGGCGCTGTGATCAGCAAAGAATTGGATCGCGCCGGGCTGCCGGTGGCGCTGATTACGGCCATGTATCCGGTGGCTGAACAAGTCGGCGCGAGCCGGATCGTCAAAGCGGTGGCAATTCCCCATCCCTGCGGCGACCCCAATCTGCCGGCAGAACTCGATGCCAAACTGCGTCGCGAGATCGTTTTGACGGCGCTGAAGGCTTTGCAAGCGAACGTGGCCACGACCACGGTGTTCGCGCCGGAAGGACGGTCGCGTTCGTGATCGTCGTGTGGGTTCGTTCATCAGAGTAGCCAGGAAGATATGCGCCTTGAAATGGCAGAATTTTCGGTCCGTGAGATTCGTTTCAGCGAGCGATTTTGCTATCGAGACGGCGTGCTGGAGGTCGATCGCAATGAACTAGCGCGGCTGGTGCTGCGGGATCCGCGCATTCAAGCCGCGCGCTGCGAGATCGTCTCGCCCGGCGACGCCGTTCGCGTTACGGGGATTCGCGACCTGGTCGAGCCGCGCCTGAAGGCCAGCGGTTCGAGCCAGGTGTTTCCCGGTGTTCTCGGTCCGGTGGCTCCGGTCGGCAACGGGGTGACGCACCGGCTCTCGGGGATGGCGGTGCTCGCCTGCGCCGCTTACGAAGGGACCATCCGCGCCGGCACCGGCGTGCAGCGCAGCGCGATTCTCGATATGGCGGGCGCTGGCGCGGCGGCATCGCGCTTCAGTACTCTCAAGCATCTGGTCTTGATCGTGGAAATCAGCTCCGGCATCGCCGAAGTCGAAGCCCATGGCGCGATCCAGAAAGCCGAGTTGGAAGTGGCGCTCCGCATCGCGCAAACGACCCGCGGCGCGATGCCAGCGAAGTCCGAAATATTTCAATCCAATGCGGCAGAGCGCGCGCTTCCGCGCGTGGCGCTGGTCCAGGGCTGTTTGACCGACGCGCAGCAAGGTCATTCGGGCGTGAGTTACTACGGCTTGCCGATCCGCGAATCCTTGACCACCGCAATTCATCCCAATGAACTGTTCGACGGAGCGGTCACGGTGAATACGACGCGTTGCGTGGCGTACAGCCCGACCACGTGGGACTGGCAAAATCATCCGCTCGCCCTGGCGCTCTATCGCGCCCAAGCGGCCGGGCGTTTGAATTTCGCCGCCGTGCTGCTTGAGCGCATCGCCTTCGAAAACTTCCATGGCAAGGAAGTCGTGGCGCATAGTACGGCGCAGCTGGCGGCACAGATGCAAGTGGACGCGGCGCTCGTCACCTGGACCGGTTCGGGCAACGCTTTTGTCGAAGTCATGATGACGATCCGCGCCCTTGAAGAGCGAGGCATCAAAACAGTGCTCGTGACCTATGAATACGGCGGTAAAGATGGCATCGACTCGCCGCTGCTGTATTATGTGCCGCAAGCCAACGCAGCCGTGAGCACCGGCAGCCGGGACCGCTGGATCGAGTTGCCGGAGGCGGAAAAAATCATCGGCCCTTACGATGATATCAAGGTGCTGAGCTATCCCGGCGCGCCGAAGACTCCGGCGCGCGAGCGATTGACTCTCGACGCGCGCGACATGATCGCGGGAGGCGTGGATAATTGGGGCGGCCGCGATTGGGTCTGTGAATTGTTCTAAGGCGGCCGGGAGCACAGATTGGCGGAGAACATCAAACAGATCATTCCTATCGGCGGCGGCGGTTTTTATCGCGACCCGGAAAATCTCGAATTGGAAAAATACGTGATTCGGCAGAGCGGCGCCGAGAACCCCCGTATCTGCTTCGTGCCGACGGCGAGCGGCGAGCCGGACCATTACATCGCCAGTTTCTACTCGGCGTTTCTCAAGCTCGGCTGCCGCCCCTCGGTGCTGACGCTTTTCAAGCGGACGCCGGACTTGCGCTCCTTTCTGCTCGAGCAGGACGTCATCTATGTCGGCGGCGGCAACACCAAGAGCCTGCTCGCCGTCTGGCGCGATTGGGGCGTGGGCGAAATTCTGCGCGAAGCGTGGGAGTCGGGCATTGTGCTGACCGGGGTGAGCGCGGGGGCGATTTGCTGGTTCGAGCAGGGCTTGACCGATTCGTTTTCAGACCGTCTTCGAGCTTTGCCGTGCCTCGGCTTCCTGCCCGGCAGTTGTTGCCCGCACTACGACGGCGAGCCGCAGCGCCGGCCCTGCTACCATCAGTTGTTAACGGCTAACGAAATCGCGCCGGGCGTTGCCATCGAAGATTGGACCGGAGTGCACTTCATCGGTGGCGCGATACACAAGGTGATCGCCTCCAAGCGCGGCGCGCGCGCCTACCGCCTGCGCGTCGCCCACGGGTCCGTGCAGGAAGCGCCGCTGGAGGCCGAGTATCTGCTCGGGCCGGATTGACGGCGGCGAGGGCTAACCTCGAGAAGTTTCGCAGGTGGAGCGGTGAAACGAGCGAAAAAGATGCCGGTTGTGGGAGCGGTCATGACGTCCTTTCCTTATTTCGCAGGGGCGGAGGACTCGGCGTTGAAGCTCGAAGAAATCATGGACCAACGCGGCATTCGGCACCTGCCGATACAAGACGACGGCAAGCTCGTCGGCATCGTATCCGAGCGTGATTTGCACCATACCGTCAAGCGTAGCGCCGCTGCGGAGGAAAAAGAACGGGTGAAGGCGCGCGACATCATGGTTGCCGAGCCGTACGTCGCGCCGTTCAACACACCGCTCAACGAGGTCGTCGCGGAGATGGCGCGCCGGCGCATCGGCGCGGCGATCGTCACCCGGCGGGGAAAGCTGGCGGGTATTCTTTCGACGATGGATGTCTGCCGAGTACTGGCTGAGTATTTGGAGGCCGAGTTCGGCTCCGCCGGCGGAAACGATGCCGCCTGACGAATCGGGCTCAAGGAAAAAGCAAACCGTGGCGATATAGAAGATCAGCCAGAAAATGGCGTCAACGAAGCTTGTGCGGCTACCACTTCGCGACCAGCATCTCTCTTGCGCAGTCGCTCCACTCGGAACCTCGCGGCACGACGACATCGCCGGGGCGGATATTGCGATAAGTCCGCGGATCCACGCCGCGCGGCTCAACGCCACTTTTGCGGTCCTCGATGGCCGCCAACAAAAGACGGCGCAGCTCGATAATGGCCTTATCGGTCGTGCCGAGATGTTCGCGGCTGCGGTCCACGATGGCTCCCATACTTTCTTGCACGGCCAAGTCTTGTGTATTGACGCCTTGAATGCCGCTATAGGTCTGGGTGCGTTGAATTTCGCGGTCGATCAGCCAATCGTTGGCGCGCGTGCGAGAGCGCACTCGAGTCTCGCCCCCAAGCCCGCGCCCGGCGCCGGCTTCGTATTTCTCGGCGTCATTTCGGCTGAACGCCTTGTCTTGTTCGATGGCGAAGATCCAGTTGAAGATCAACGTGTTTTCATCGTCCATCGGCACCCACATGTGACCGCGGATCTGCGGGATTGCTTTACGTGAGCCTTTGCCCCGCTCGTAATTGACCTGCGCCGAACGGAACTGGTGGAACGGCAAAACGAAATGATAGATGCGCACGTATTGACCTTTTTCTCCGATGTCTCGAATACCGGCGTAACGAAATCCGTAGGGCGTCCGCTCGACTTCCAGACGCGGCGCCTGGCCAATGCGTTTGAAGTGCGCCACGTCGGAGAGGTCGTTGTTATGCAGAAACGACGAGTGCACGGTGTCGATGCCGCCTTCGATCGCCTGAAGATAATTGCAGAACTCGTGCGTGACCGAGACATTCCGATAAGCCGCTGGCGCCCTCAGCCACTCCATATCCGGTAAGCCGGGCATTTTCGGTCTCGGGCCGAGGAAGGCCCATACCACGCCGCCAAGCTCAACGGTCGGATAGGATCGGATCGATACTTTCTCTTTGAAGCGGCTCTCCGGCGGCTCGTTGGGCATATCCGTGCAGTTGCCGTCGATGTCGAACTTCCAGCCATGGTAGACGCACCGGAGGCCGTTTTCTTCGTTGCGCCCGAGAAACAGCGATGCGAGCCGATGCGGACAGTATTCCTCAAGGAGCCCGGCGCGGCCGTCGCTGTTGCGAAACGCGACTAGTTCTTCGCCCAGAAGCTTGACGCGAATCGGTGCGCTATCGGGTTTGGCGATCTCATCGCTCAGACAAGCGGGCAGCCAGTAACAGCGCATCACTTCGCCCAGCGGCGTCCCGGGTCCCACTTCGGTGAGCAGTTTGTTTTCTTGCTTTGTCAGCATGTCTCGCGTCCCCCGGATCGCCTCCCGATCAGCGGCCTTCTGCGAGCAAAACTCCGGGTGTCGAGCAGCGGCACGCTTTGGAGCGACAAAAAACTTGCCAGCTCCGGAGCGGCATGCCGGAAGTTTCAGCCGCTCCGCTCACGAATCGCGCCATCGATCGCGCCGCGGGCGCGGTCACGCACCGCCCTAGCGTGGGGCCCCTGCCGACATCCAATGGCCGGCTTTAAAAATCGGTGCAAGAATTTTTTGGTCCTCCGGGCCGGGCAAAACCTCTTCGAGATGTCTTTGGTACTCAGCTTCGCTCAACGGTTTGCCGTCGACGCTATACCGCTGGCCGGCGTAATCGCCGATGCGGCGGTTGAACTTCATATCCGGCGCACAGAGCTTGGGCTGGCCTTCCGGGATCAGGGCATTCAAGCCGGCGATGACCTCGCAGTCTTCTTTGAAGTAGAGGTTGCGCGCCTCCTCGTTGAGCCGATCGAGATCTCGGGGCGGTTCTTGGGCGGTCGCTTCGTTGAATCTGCCCTTAAATCCCCAGCGATAAAAGCGCGCCGCCGCGCTCGAATGGTCTTTGCCGAAGAGGTCGTAACCGGTGGAAAGCCATTTGTTCAGATATTTCTGTAGAATGTGCAGGGGAATTTTTCCCGCTCTGATGATCCGCGACAGGCCGCTCTGGCCGGTGAACAGATGGAATGCTTCTTCCTTCAGCATCGGTCCCATGCTGCGCGAGAGCGGCGCAAAGCTCGACGGATGCAGCATCGTAAGCTGATACTTGCCGTCCCGGTCAATGAAGCAGGTATAGGTGACGAAATCGATGAAGTCCTCGACCTGTTGATTGAAAGCGCCCAGAAGCCGGGTGTTTTTGTAAGCGCGCCGCTCAAGCAGCTTGCGCGCCTCCAGCTTGCCGGAATCGCCGAAGTTGGAAATCAGCACGTGGCACATCTGCCAACCGTGCCTTTGTTCTTCGCGCATCACTCGAAGCAGGCATTGCCGATCATACTCGCTCGGCGCGCTGTCGATCAGCTTGCGCTGCTGTTCGGAGGAGCCGAATTCGGTATCGCCCTGATAAAAGATCAGATGCAGCAACGAATCGCGCATTTCTTGGGTCGGGATGTCCAAGACCTTTTCGAATTTCCTGCGTCCCTTGAATTCGCCGAACTCAATGGTCGGGCCGGTGCCCTCATCGTAGATCGCCTCGAATTTGTAGTCTTTGACCAACCCGGGGTCAAAGCCGATGTCTCTCTGCCATTTATAAAAGAGGTCTTTCCAATCGTCGAAGTTCGCGATTCGTTCACCCATATAATTCTCCTCGTGAGATTGAGAGGCGCCCCGTTACCGGCGCTGTGGGCAGTTACGGCTGCCAAACGCAAAGCGAATGCCAATAGCCAAGCGCGATGCTCACTGTAGATGGAGCGAATAGCGGCGTGGGATTTTCTTGCACGTCGGAAAACCCTGCAGCGAGCTTGTCAAGAATGGGAACGGCGAGCGGCCTTATGGGATGCAGAGCCGCGCTTGATTCGGCGCGGCGTCGCGTAACGGGATAGAGTCGCTAGGTCGAGGGCTTTGATTCCTTGCGGCTAACGCGGCGTCGATTTACAGATCGTAAATCGGCGTATTGACGGCGACGTGTTCGCCTTGAGCGATGGCGCTGATGATGTCCGCGCGGCTGACGATGCCGACGAGCGAATCGCCGTTCATGACCGGTAGACGTTTGATCGCGTGGGTGGTCATGAGCTGGGCGATTTGTTCCACCGGTGTGGTTTCCTCGATGCTGATCACCTTCTTGCTCATGATGTTTTTTACTTGCTTGCCTTTTTTGGCGAGGATGTCGGCTTCCGAGACGACTCCAATGATCTTGCCGTCTTTGCCCGCGACCGGCGCGCCGCTGATCTGGTTTTTGATCAACATCATGGCAAGATTCTTAACGGTCATAGTCGGGCTGACCGTGATGATGTCGCGGGTCATAATGTCTTTGGCGTTCATCGTTCGTCCTCCTGCTAAAGTCCCTTTTCAGCCATTCGCATCGCCAGATCGGCAACCCGGCAGCTATATCCCCATTCGTTATCATACCAGCTCAAAACTTTCGCCATCTTGCCGTCGAGTACGACGGTGGATAAGGCGTCCACAATGGACGACGCTGGATGACCGCGGAAATCGCTCGAAACCAACGGCTCGTCACAAAACACCAATACCCCATGCATGGGGCCGTCGGCGGCTTTCTTGAGAGCGCCGTTGATGTCGTCCGGGGTCGCGCTTTTGCGCAGATTAACGACCAGATCGACCACGGAGACGGTGGGGGTCGGCACGCGCAAGCTGATGCCGTGCAACTTTCCCTTCAGCTCCGGCAGCACCAGCCCGATGGCCTTGGCGGCGCCGGTGCTGGTGGGCACGATGTTCATCGCCGCCGCACGGGCGCGGCGGAGGTCCTTGTGCATCAGATCGAGAATGCGCTGGTCGTTGGTGTAAGCGTGCGTGGTGGTCATGAGGCCGCGCTCAATACCGAAGCTGTCATGCAGGACTTTGGCGACCGGCGCGAGGCAGTTGGTGGTACATGAAGCGTTGGACACGATGTGATGCCGGCGCGGGTCGTATGCTTGGTCGTTGACTCCGAGAACGACCGTGATGTCCTCGTTGGATGCCGGCGCGGTGACGATCGCCTTTCTCGCCCCGGCTTCGAGATGCGCGCGCACCTGCGCCGCATCGGTAAATACGCCGGTCGATTCGATGACGATATCGACGCCGAGCTTTTTCCAAGGCAAGCGGTTGGGGTCCTTTTGATTCACGACCGCGATGCTCTTGCCGTCGACGCGCATGATCCCTTCGCCGATCTCGACCTTGCCGGGGAAAATTCCATACGTCGAATCATAGCGAAACAGGTGCGCGTTGGTCTTCAGATCAGCCATATCGTTGACCGCGATGACCGACAGCTCTTTTGGATAACGTTCGAGCATCGCCCGCAAGACGAGGCGACCGATACGGCCGAAGCCGTTGATGGCGATCTGAGTGGCCATAGGTTCCCTTCTTAGCTGCCGCCGTGTAGATCGGTAGTCAAATACTGGTAGCGATCGCGAAAATGTTCGGGGGCGCAAAAATGCTCCGCCGAGGAAGCCGCCTGAGCGAGCTGGCGCAGCTTCTCGCCGTCACGAAAATCTTCCTTTTCCAAGCGGATCATGTACTCGCGGGCGACCTTATAGGACGGCGCATCGATGTCCACCCGACGCACGCGGGTCTTGCCGGTGGCGCCATCCTTCAAGCTTTTAAAGTCCAGATAATCGAGTTTGCCGTTGACGAGACAAACCAGCGCGCCGTTGAGTTGGGCCGCAACACTGGCGGGATTGAGCAGGAACTCAACCGCGCCGTAGCCGAGCGTTCGGACATACTCGCAGTCGAAGGCGATGGGCGCGGCGCAACGGAGCTCGTAGCCAATATTCTTATGCACGATCGCGAGCGGCAGGCCGTAACCGGCGAAGCGGTGTTCGACCAGATTCTTGAGAATATAAGCGAGATCGACTTCCGCCATGCGCAAATGGCCGTATTGGTCATGGGTAATGCGAACGCCCTCGATGCCTTTCAGCTCATCGACCGGCATAGTTTCCAGCAAACCCTCGGCGATGACGGCGACGCCATCGGAGCGGTTCCAGAGCGCTTTCCGTTTTAGAATCGCGCCCTCGAGGAGATCGCAAACGGTGGAGATGCGGATGGGGCCGGGAAACTCTTCGGGGATCAAGGTGAGAGTTGCGCCGGTGGATTTGCCGATCCCGAGGGCGAGGTGGCCGGCCGACCTACCCATGACCACGACGAAGTACCAGCGCCCAGTCGTGCGCGAGTCTTCCATGAGATTTTGCACCAAAGCGCTGCCGAGCTGGCGCGCGGTTTCGAAACCGAAGGTCGGGATCTCACCCGGCAACGGCAGATCGTTATCGATAGTCTTGGGTACGTGGCAAACGCGAATGCCCGCGCCGGCCAGCTGCGCGACTTCGCTGGCGGCAAACATCGTGTCGTCGCCGCCGATGGTCGCCAGATAACCGATGCCGAGCGCGTCGAGGGATTGGACCACGCGCTGCAAATCTGCCGCGTTCTTGGTGGGATTAGCGCGCGAGGTGTTCAGGATCGAGCCGCCGAGAAAATGGATCCGCGAGACATCGTTGTGATCGAGGTCCTTGATATGCGTCTTGTCGCCTTTCATGAGCCAGTGAAAACCGTCGTAGATGCCGATGACCTTGTGCGCGCGGGTGCGCGCCTCGAGAGTGATGGCGGCAATGACTCCGTTGATGCCCGGAGCCGGACCGCCGCCCACCAGGATGCCGAGATTGGTTTTTTCAAGAGGAGGTTGAGGTGTCGCCATGGTTTTTGCTTTCATGATCGGTAGCGATTTTCGTGCCTGGTCATTGTCCCGCTCTGGCAGTGGAAATCAAGAAGCGAGGGCGAATCTTTGCAGAACTGCGAAAATAGGGCGGCTCGGTTCCTGCCGGTGCGAAGACTTTCCTCGCAAAGATGCCCAAGCCATTCGGATTGCTGGAAAAAATTGTGGCACATCGATTGCGCTACGATAAGCAGGAAAGTGGAAGCATCTTTGGCCCTGCGCCCGGGCAGCGAGTGCGACAGTCAAACAGAGTGGGAAGGAGACCGACCATGGAAGAGATGACCGATGTCACGATGATCTACGAACTACTCAAAAGCGGCGATGAAATTTCAGCCATCGAAAGGTTGCTGAATGAGTTCGAAGCCCACGAGAGCAAGGAAGAAAAGACGCTCGAGCAATACCGCAACGCCGCCGGAACGATTAAGAATCCGGTCAATCGTTTTGTGCTCCAGATGATTCTTTCCGACGAGGAAAAGCACCGGGCGGTGGTGCACGCCATGGCGGCAACTCTGAAGGGCAGTTTGACGTGGTCTAAGCCGCTCGGGAGTCTCGAGGGCGATCCCGACGACGCGGCCGCCAATGACCATCTGGCGACGATTACCAATGAGTTTCTCAAACTTGAAAGGGAAGGGATAAAGGAATACAAGAGCTTATTGAAAGCGAGCGAGGATTATTACCACGGTTTGTTCAAGATTCTGATTAGCGCGATGATCCGCGACTCGGAAAAGCACGTCGAATTGCTCGAATTCCTACGCGAGAGATTGAAAGCTCAATGAACAAGCCTGAGCCGTTCGATCCCCTGATCAGTTTTGCCGAGATTGAACGGCTCGTGGCGAAGATCTACTTTCGCTTTTCGCACCTCTTTATCGGCGCGCCGGAGCTGCGCGATTTCTGGTGGGAAATGGCCCGCGAGGAAGAGCAGCACGCGTGTATTTTGCAGGCCTGCCGGGCAGTGATCGAGAACTATGAAGGAGAACGGCTCGATCCCCATATCAGTCGAGCCAAAGCGCGCCAACTCCGGAGCTGGCTCGAAGCTTTTATCGCGCGGGGCAGCGCTGCGTTGAACATCGAAGAAGCGTTTCGTATCGCGCTCCAGATCGAGAGCTCCGAGATCGACGCCATTTACAGCAAGCTGGTTCATTTGGGCGGTCCGCAAATCGCCACGACCTTGGAAAACCTCGGCGTGCCGGCGAGCGTGCAACGGCAAAAGCTCAAGGCCGCGCTGCGACGACACTGTACCGACCCCGAGCTGCTCAGCGCGGCGGAAAGACTGTGAGCGCTTCGAACATGGCCGGGTGCGGCAAATCCGCGGACTTCACAGCCCTGTGCCCGCAGCGGCTCAACCTCCTCCGGAACCAACCGATTGGAACCAACGCCACTCACGCGCTTCAAGGCTGATCAACAGCGACCGCCAAGCCATGGAATTTCGTCTCGAGAACATCGTCGGCAGGAGCAAGGCGATTCGAGACGTCTTGGAGCTGGTCCGAAAAGTCGCCAATACCCAGGCGACCGTGCTGATCACCGGAGACAGCGGCACGGGTAAGGAGTTGATCGCGCTAGCGCTGCACGCCCACAGCGATCGCAAAGACAAACTGTTCTTGCCGGTGAACTGCGGCGCGCTGCCGGAAACGCTGCTGGAAAGTCTGCTCTTCGGCCATCTCAAGGGCTCGTTTACCGGCGCGTTTGCCAACCAGGAAGGGCTGTTCGAGAAAGCGCGCGGCGGGACTATTTTTCTCGACGAGATCGGCGAGATCCCGCAGCACCTTCAGGTGAAGCTGCTGCGCGCGCTCGAGGCCAAGGAGATCCTGCCCATCGGCAGCACGATGCCGCGTCGCATCGACGTGCGGGTGCTGGCGGCGACCAATCGCAATCTCAGGAAAGAAGTCGAAGCCGGCCGCTTTCGCGAAGATCTGTTTTATCGGTTGAATATCATGGAAATCCATATTCCGCCGCTGCGGGAGCGGCCGGAGGATATTCCGCTGCTGGTGCATTTTTTCATCGAGCAGCATAATCCGGAGTTGAAAAAAAACTTTTCCGGCATCGATGAGGAGGCCCTTCGGATCCTTATGTCGTTGCCGTGGAAAGGCAACGTGCGCGAGCTCGATAACGTGATCGAGCACACCATGATCCTGGCCGAAGGGGAGCGCATCACGCTCAAGGATTTGCCGAAAGCCGTGGTCGCAAGCAGCGAGGGACAGCCGGCTTTTACGTTCAATCTGCGCGACGCACTCCGGCAATTCGAGAAGCAACACATCATGCGCGTCCTGGAACAGACCCATCAAGACCGGCGCGAAGCGGCGGCGCTCTTGGACATCAGCCTGTCGTCGCTTTACCGGAAGATCGAAGAGCTGGGCATTGCATAAGGGTTCCGCGAAGCGCCGCAGCGCCGGCGGCGAATTCCATCCCCTGCAATTGACAGGCTCGATTATTCCGCCCGGCGGGAAAGTTCTCTGACGGCAAAGGGCCCTTCCCAGCGTCCCAATAACGCGACGGGGAGGCTATTTTCCACTTCTTGCGGCCTTCGCGGGTGTTTCAAAGGCGATATCTGCTGATCCGCCTTCGAGCAACCAGCCTGGCACCTTAATTGCGGAACTCAACCTTGAATCAAGGCACGCTTATGGCAAAGGCTGCGGCGGTACAGGGCAATTCCTGCGATCAGGCAGCGCAAGATTCGCTGCTTCAAGCGATGATGCAGCCGGAGTTCTATCCTAAGGCTCCGGCTGAAGTCACCCATCACGAGACCCACATCTCACATCTGTTTTTTGCCGGCGACTTGGTCTACAAGCTCAAGAAGCCGGTGCGGTATTCGTTTCTCGATTATTCGACCCTCGAGAAGCGGCGGTTTTTTTTGCAGGCCGAGTTGCGCTTGAATCGGCGTCTGGCGCCGTCGGTGTACATCGGCGTGTTGCCGATCGCCTTCGATGACCAAGGGTGGCGTCTTGGGGGCTGGGCGGAGCCCGCCGAATACACTCTGGTGATGCGCCGCCTGCCCGAGAGGCGGATGCTGCCGTTTTTGCTCGACACCGGACAAGTCACGCCGGCCATGATGGCCGAGCTGGCCGAGCTGCTGGCAAAATTTCATCGCGATGCCCCGACGATGAAAAAGCTCGACCCCGAGCGCTACCTCGCCGCGGTGAGTTCGCAATGGTGCCAAAATCTCGGCGAAATCGAAAGCTATGCCGGCGAGCTATTGGAGCGCGAAGAGTACGACGCGATCGCGCGATATGGCCGGGAATTCATCGAGCGACAGCCGGACCTGTTCAGAAGGCGAGCCGAACAGGGATGGGTTCGCGACGTTCATGGCGATCTTCATTGCGAGCACATTTGCTTTGCGCCCGAGGGCATTCAGGTCTTTGACTGTATCGAGTTCAGCAGCAGGCTGCGCCGCTGTGATCTCGTTTCCGAGATCGGCTTTCTGGTAATGGACTTGGAGGTGCGAGGCGGGGCAACGCTGATCGAGCCTTTCTTAAGCCGCTATCGAGAAATGCTGCCGGACGACGCTTTCGACGCCCTTTTGCCGTTTGCCAAGTGTTATCGTGCGCTGGTGCGCGGCAAGGTTCACGCTTTGCGGGGCGAGAGCGGTTTTCAAATAGCCCGGCGTTACTTTCGCTATGCGGCGAGTCTTACCTGGGAAGCGTTTCGGCCGTTTATGATCCTGATCAGCGGTCTCACGGGAAGCGGCAAGTCGACCCTGGCTCGAGCGCTCAGCCGGCGCCTCGGCGTTCCGACTATCAACTCGGATGTCGTGCGCAAATCGCTGATCGCCAAAGTCGGACGGCAGGCGGCCGCGTACGGCAAAGGCATCTACAGCCCGGCCATGACTGAAAAGACCTATGCCAAACTGGCGCAGTTGGCTGCGGAGCTGCTAAGCGAAAATCGGGGCGTCATCGTCGATGCGACTTTTTCTCGCCAAGCGCAGAGGCAGAAATTCCTCCAGTTCGCGGCCAAGCAAAAAATTCGCCTCGCCCTGATTCACTGCTCGGCCTCAGAAGCGGTGAGCCGGGAGCGCTTGGAGCGTCGTTTAGCTCACGGCCATGATGTCTCGGACGGCCGCTGGGAGGTCTATCTGGAACAGAAAAAAGCCTTCGAGCCATTCACCGAGATGCCACTCTTATCGCATCTGGAACTCAGCACCGATGCGCCACTCGAGCCCTTGATCGGCCAATGCGAAAAGTTTTTGCGCAGCGAGTTGGCCAAAGCGCGAGTGGCGCAAAAGACGCCGCCCTATCCCCCGGCTTCTCAGAGTTCTCTCTGGTCCTGACACTGAACGCAGAGCTTGCCTGCGGAGTGAGTCGCATGTCGCTCTGAGGTGAGGAGCGCGCCGCAGCCACTGCAAACGGCGAAATTGACTTGGCCGACGCGCCGCAACGCCTGATCGACTTGCTTGATTTCCTGCGCGTACCACTGGCTCAGGTCGCGCAACAGAGTGAGGCGGCTGGCGCGCGCCTCGCGGTCCATCGAGGCTTCCTTCGCTTCGATATCGCTTTTTTGCAGCTCGACATGGCGTAGCGTCAGAGCCATTTCGTCTCTGCGCTTGATGAGCTGAGCGCGTGGATTGGTTGGGTTGACCGTGTTCATAGACAGCCTCCTCGCCGCAGGAGTGCGGATTTAAGGCTTGGGAAAACCCCAAGTCGCGCCACGGTGCGATTGGATTCGATGTATATATATCGCCAGCGGCAAGACGAATCCAGGGGTTTTTTGAAAAATTTTTCCGTGGTTCCGCAATCAGGTTGAGCAATAGCGATGCCAGCGAAGCTAGGATCAAATAGCTAGCCTTTAGCAATAATAAGCAACCGTTTATTCGCAAGAGTGCGAGATCTGCGCCAAAGTCTTGCCGGATTCAGGAAAAGCTAGGCCATTGCACAAGCGTAATCGTGCCTCCTGGATGGCATATAACTTGCGCTATTTGCGGCTGAGTGAAGCAGAATTTTAGGGCATCAGGAGGGCCAAATGCTCTACAGCAAAATATTGATCCCGCTGGACGGTTCGAGAACCGCTGAGAAAGTGCTGCCGTTCGCCCGCCTCTTGGCGCGCACCCTGCGCTTACCCGTCGAACTCGTCGAAGTGGTCGATGTCTCGGCTGCGAGCGCCCATGTGGCGAGCGACAAGGCGCGCTTTCTCGATGCCTTGATTGCTGAAGGGGAGCGCGAGAGCCGGGAGCATTTGCGCGTGGTTGCGGCGGAATTTCCCGGCACGAGGGTCACCTGCACCGTGGAGCGGGGCAATCCTGCTGAAGTGATCATCGAGAGAGCGGCTGCAGACAGGGGCACGCTGATAGCGATGGCGACCCACGGCCGCTCGGGTGTCAACCGCTGGATCATGGGCAGCGTTGCGGAGAAAGTTTTGCGCGGCTCGGAGAGCACCATGTTTCTCCTTCGAGCGGATGAAGATGCGCCGAACACCGCCGCCGCGATCAGCTCAGTCGTGGTGCCGCTGGATGGCTCGGAATTGGCGGAATCGGTGTTGCCCACCGTGGTTGAAATGGCCAAGTCTTTGGATCTCGAAGTGGTGCTTTATCGAGCCTACGAGCTGGCCGCTTCGGCCTACTACGGGAGCCGGGATTACTTGCCCCATTACGACGCGATGCTGCTTGATCTCAAAAGAGAAGTGGAGGAATACCTCGGCAAAAAGGTCGAAGCGCTCAAGAGCGCCGGATTGACTCGGGTGTCCAGCGTTGCCGCCCCTGGCGCCGGCGCAGATGAAATCGTGCGTTATTCGCGCGAACATCCGGACGCGCTCATCGCCATGTGCACGCACGGACGTTCCGGCGTTCGGCGCTGGGTGCTCGGCAGCGTCACCGAGCGGGTCGTACGCCACTCCGGCGACCCGGTTTTGGTTGTCCACGCCGCGTGAGAAAACAGGGAGGCCGCTGACGGAGTGAAAACACAAAGGAGGGTTTATGCCGAAAGTCAAGAAAATTCTCGCGCCGACGGACTTTTCCGAGCTGTCCAAGAGAGGCATCCGTTACGCGCTGGAGATGGCCCGCGATACCAGCGCCGAGGTGATCGTCTATCACGTCATCGATCTCGGCGATGAGCGGCCGGAGATCCATGGACCGTACGGGCCGTACCACGACATGCGCGAAGACCACCGTCGGGTGCTCGATAAGTTCCTGAGCGATGCTTTTGCCGATTGCATCGATCTCGTCGAAGTACGCCAAGTCGTCGAGTTCGGCCGGTCCTACAAGAATATCGTCGAGCTCGCGGAGCAGGAAAATGTCGATGTCATCGTCATGGCGACGCACGGCCGCACCGGACTCGAGCACATGATTTTGGGCAGCGTGACGGAAAAGGTGGTCGCTCGTTCGGCTCGGCCTGTCATGGTGATTCCGGCCGTGGAGCGCGCCAAAGGCGAAGCGCTGGCGGCCTGAGCTGCAACGGTTGCGCGCCGAGAGGGAGGCGAAATGTATCGCAGGATCTTGATTCCGCTGGACGGCTCCAAAACCGCGGAAACCATTCTGCCCTATGCGCGGTATCTCGCCGGCAAACTCAAGATCGCCATCGAACTGCTCGAGGTCGTCGACATCATGGAAGCGAGGCGTAGCGTCTCTGCCGATGACGCCATGCTGATGCAGCGATTGGCCGCGGATGATGTTCGACGCAGCGGCGAATACTTGAAAGCGGTGTCGGCGAGTTTTGCCGGCGCGCCGGTGACGACCACGGTCAGGCAGGGGCCCGCGGCCGAGATCATCCTCGAAACCGCCGCCAACGAAAAAGATACACTCGTCGCCATGGCCAGCCACGGCCGCTCCGGAATGAACCGGTTTTTGTTGGGCAGCGTCGCGGAGAAGGTTTTGCGCGGGGGCGGCACGCCTCTGTTGCTGGTGCGTGCAACCCAGCCGCCGCCAGCCCAGAGCGAACTCGCTCTTAAATCGGTCATCGTGCCGCTTGACGGTTCGGATATGGCAGAATCGGTCTTATCGGTGGTGGAGGATCTTGCGCGCCAGCTCGAGCTCGCGCTTATTTTATTTCGCGCGTATGCACTGCCCTATGGAGCTTACACCGCCGGCGAGGGGTTTTACGATCCAGTCAACCTTGAAGCTTTTCTCAGGCGATTGGAGCAGGAGGCGCGCGATTATCTCGAGCGCAAGACCGGGGAATTGAAACGAAAAGGACTGGCTGATGTGTCGTACGTCTTGTCCGAGGGGCTGAGCGCCGATCAAATCATCCAATTTGCGCGCGCCACTCCGAACAACCTGATCGCGATGTGCAGCCATGGCTACTCCGGCGTCAAACGTTGGGTGCTTGGCAGCGTCACCGAAATCGTGGCGCGTCATTCAGGCGATCCGGTTTTGGTGCTGCGACGATCGGACTGAAATCTCCATCGCGTGATTGCGCTATTTAGCGGCGGAAGAGCCAGCGCCGGTCTTGCCCCGCTGGTAAATGAAATAATAAACCAGCGCAACCATCGCAGCTCCACCGAAGATGTTGCCGAGCGTCACGGGCAGGAGATTGGCGCCGAAGCTGCTCCATGACAGATGTTCGGCGCCGGGGACGGCGAGCTGGCTCTTGAGCAGTATGCCGAGCGGGATGAAGTACATGTTGGCGATGCTGTGCTCGAAGCCGGCGGCGACGAAGGCGGAAATCGGGAAGATCACGGCAAAAATTTTGTCGGCTACGCCGCGGCCCGCCAGGGCGAGCCAGACGGCCAGACAGACGAGAATATTGCAAAGTATGCCACGAAAAAAGGCTTCCCAGAACGTCAGGGTCACTTTGGCCGCGGCGATTTTTACCGCTTGTACTCCCACCGCGGCCCCGTTCATCTCCCAGTGATTCGATAAATACACCAGGATAACCAAGCCAACGGCACCGGCCAAGTTGGCGAGATAAATGACTGTCCAGTTGTAGAGCAGTTCCAAAGTCGAGATGCGTCTGCTCGCCCAAGCCATCACCAGCAGATTGTTTCCGGTAAAGAGCTCGGCGCCCGCAACGATCACCAGAACTAACCCGAGAGAGAAGGCCACCCCGCCGAGCAAGCGGCTGGCGGCGAAACCTAACGTCGAGTCGCTGATCACCAGCGTGAAATAGAGCGCGCCGAGACCGATAAATCCTCCGGCCAGAACGCCAAGCGCGAGCTGAGAGCGCAACGGCAGGCGCGCCTTGGCGACGCCGATGGCTTCAACTTTTTGCGCAATCTCCGTTGGCGCGTAGGCGTCGAAGCCGAAAATTTCCGCCATGGCGAAGGCTCGGATTTTATTTCTTTTGCAGGGTGGCGACGTATTCGGCAATGATCTTGGCTTTGAGCAGAGTGGTCAGCTCAGGGTACTTCTTGCCCTCGGTCTCGCGATAAAAGATCTCTCCCCAAACCGGCATGTTGCGATCGCCGTGCGCGCGCACCGTGCGCCTGCCGTCGATGGTCGCCATCACAGCATCGAGCGGATAGACGCCTTTGTTCTTCCGCGCGAGCAGCGTGAGGTCGGGAACCCGCACTTTGAGATCGCGGCTGACGACACCGTCGCCCTTGCCGTCCTTGCCGTGGCAGGAGCCGCAGTATTGCAGGTACATCTGCTTGCCGCCGTCGCTCTCGGCGGCGAATGAAATTGCGCCGCCGCCAAGCAGCAGTCCCACCAGTGGCAGGGTTTTGACAATTGTCATAGAGATATCCTTTCCGAAACGATCATTTCGAGCTGAACCAATGCTCCAACCCGGCGCTGCAACGACAAACCTAGGCGCTTCTCGCAGCTATGGGAAGTGAATGGGTCTTCGTTCGCGAAGTTGCAAAGAAATGGCTTGGTCGCAGCATAAACGCTGCCTCATTGCTTGGCAAGCGGACCATTTACGAGATCTGAAACAGGGATGCAATTGGCATCAAAGCTGCGTCCAATTTCCAATGAATACTTACGAGGGGGACCAACATGGCCGACGAAAAAGACAAATTCGGCGACACCATGCGATTGGTAGAACGAGCCAAGGAAGATATCTATTTTGCCGAGCGCGACCGTGAAGTCATGGCAAAGCTCAAAGCCCAGCTGCAAAAGATCGACAAAAGCGCCGGCGATTTGCGCTGCCCCAAGTGTTCCGGAGCTTTGCAGAGTTACACCTTCCACGGCTACGCGCTGGACCGGTGCAACCGATGCGGCGGCATCTGGATGGATCAGGGCGAATTGGAAGGTGTGGTGCGAAAAATCAGCCGCGGGCCTCTCGGCGAGTGGCTCGATACGCTGACGGCCAAGAGCTGACGCGCCGTCGCGTCGCTGAGCGTGGGCGGAGCCTCTCGGCGCGACGAAACGGCAAACAGGCCAAGAAGGACGGGGCGCGCGCGGCGCCCGCGGTGACGGAGAACTTATGAGACCGGCAGCAAAAAAGTACAATACGCTTTATAAGAAAAAGCCCGACGTCCATCGGGACAGTTTCTTGCCCGGGCGCGCGCCGAAGGAAACGCTGCAGTGCAGAGGCTGCGGCGCCTTCTATTATCGGCGCCGGTGGTCGCTAAGCGCGCCGCAAAACTTCACCGTGGCGGGTTCTTCCCGGCCGGTTTTTTGCCCGGCATGCCGGAAAATTAAAGCACGATCTGCCTCCGGAGAAGTGCATTTGCGCGGGATCCGAGATTCGGATCGGCGCGATCTGCTCCGTTTGCTGCGCAACGAGGAAAAGCGAGCGCGCGAAAAAAATCCCCTCGAGCGGATCATGGGAATCGAGGCTGTCGATCACGGCTGGAAAATCGCCACGACCACGGAAAAATTGGCGCAGCGGCTCGGTCGCTCAGTCGGCAAGGCGCGCGGCGGCCCTCTCGCCTTTAAATGGTCGCACAACAACAAATTTGTCCGCGTGGTATGGGAGCAGAAAAGCGCCAAAGCAGGCCGCTAGGCGAGGACCCGCGCGTGAATAAGAGTAAGGATCTATCATTCGTCTACGTGATGGTGGCGCTGGGTCTGCTTTTCCTGCTCCAGTACGCGCTACTGAGCAAACCAGCTGAAACGATCAGCTACAGCCAGTTCAAGAGCTTGCTCAAAAGAGGTCAGCTGGCCGAGCTGACCGTCCGCGACAAAACGATTACGGGATTGATCAGGGTCGAAGGCCTGAAGGAGACCTTTTCAGCGGAAAAGATCAAAGGACTGGGCGAGGCCGGCCAAAAACCGATGCCGTTTGTGGCAGTGCGCGTCGATGACGCTCAGCTCACGGCCGATCTGGAAGCGGCGGGTGTGACGTTCAAGGGCGAGGTGAGCAGCGACTGGCTGCCGACCCTGTTTTCCTGGATCGCGCCGATCCTTGTTTTCTTCGCGCTCTGGCTTCTGCTTAATCGCATGGGAGGCGGCGTCGGCGGCGGCTTGATGCAGATTGGCAAGAGCAAGGCCAAGGTCTATATAGAAAAATCTACTGGAGTCACTTTCGCCGATGTGGAAGGGATCGAGGAAGCCGAAGAAGAGCTGATCGAAGTCGTCGATTTTCTCAAGCAACCGGAGAAATATCAGCGGCTAGGCGGCCATATTCCAAAGGGCGTTCTGCTGGTCGGCCCGCCGGGCACGGGCAAGACTCTGCTCGCGCGCGCCGTTGCCGGCGAAGCGGGGGTGCCGTTTTTCAGCATCACCGGATCCGACTTTGTCGAGATGTTCGTCGGTGTCGGGGCGGCGCGCGTGCGCGATCTGTTCTCGCAGGCCGCCGAACACGCGCCCAGCATCATCTTTATCGACGAGCTTGACGCCCTCGGTAAAGCGCGTGGCATGAGCATGCTCAGCAGTCATGATGAGCGCGAGCAAACGCTCAATCAGCTGCTCGCGGAAATGGACGGGTTCGATCCCAACAAAGGCGTGATCATGATGGCGGCGACCAACCGGCCGGAGATCCTCGATCCGGCGCTGCTTCGTCCGGGAAGATTCGATCGCCAGGTTTTGGTCGATCGGCCAGACGTAAAAGGCCGCGAGAAAATTCTCCGGCTGCACGCCAAGAAGATCAAGCTCGCGCAGAGCGTCGATTTGAGCCTGATCGCGGCTAGAACTCCCGGCTTTGTCGGCGCCGATTTGGCCAATATCGTCAATGAAGCCGCTCTGCTCGCGGCGCGGCGCGGCAAGGATGCGGTCGAGTCGAACGACTTCGACGAAGCCATCGAACGAGTCGTTGCCGGTCTGCAAAAGAAAAGCCGAGTGATGAGCCCCAAGGAAAAGCGGACGGTCGCTTATCATGAATCGGGTCACGCCTTGGTGGCCGAGTTGCTACCCGGCGCGGATCCCGTGGCCAAGATATCGATTATTCCGCGCGGCATTGCGGCGCTCGGCTATACTCAGCAAACTCCCACTGAAGACCGCTATCTGCTCACCAAGTCGGAGCTCATGGCGCGGGTGTACGTTTTGCTCGGCGGCCGAGTGGCGGAAGAGATGATCTTCGAGGACGTCTCCACCGGGGCGCAGAATGATCTGCAGCGAGCCACCGAAATCGCGCGCACCATGGTGACGCAGTTCGGCATGAGCAACGAGATCGGATTGGTCGCCCTCGAAGGAGCGCGCCAGCCGGTGTTTTTGCCCGTGCCGATGCCAACCGCAAAGGAGTACAGCGAAGAGACGGCGCGGCTCATCGACAGCGAGGTTAAGGAGATCCTCACGCAGGCTCATGGGAAGGTCAGCGAGATCTTGGCGGCGCATCGGCCGGTGTTGGAGGAGCTCGCGCAATTGCTCTTGAAGAAAGAAGTCGTCGAGCGGCCGGAGCTCCAGGCGATCCTGAAAGTCGTAAGCATCGAGAAGGCGAAAGAGAAACGAAAAATCCCTCCGGCGCTTGCCGACGAGGCCTAGAGGCGACTCGACGCTTTGCGCCCAGCGAGCGGTTGTGAGTCAACGAGTCAAACGATGAATTCGGATCAAAGATTCAACGGCGGGAATGGAGAAAAACAGGCGAGTCGCCGCCGCGCCGGTGCCGGGACGGAGCGCCTGACCGAGGCCGAACGCCGGGTACTGACGCAAGTAAGACTCGCGAAGACCAACAAGGAAATCGCACGGACGCTGGGGATCAGCCCGGCCACCGTCAAGCGCCATTTGGAAAAGATCCTTACCAAACTCAAGCTGCGTAACCGTGTTGAAGCGGCCATTTACGGCGTGCTGATGAACGGTTGTCCGCTCCAGTCGCGGCCCCGCTGCGGACTGCGCGAGGCGCGCAATAATGGGCTGGGCTCCGCGCTTGGCGTCGCCCAAGCGGGCCTGGCCTCGGGAGATTTCAGCTAAGGTGAGCGGGCTCTCGACCGCTGCTCCGTCAGGAGGTCGGAGATTCAGCGGTAACGCGAAAACCGATTCTGTCCAATTCGGAGCGGAGCCGGCGGATATGGTCGAGCCCTGTGGTTTCGAGCGTCAGCTCCACTTCGGTCTCGCCGATCGCCGTATCACCGAAGCCGCGGCGCTGGTTCACGTGAAGAATATTGGCGCCCAGTTCGGCGATGCATGCGGTCAGACGTGCCAGATTGCCAGGGCGGTCCGACAGCACCACAATCAGCCGGCTTAGACGGCCGTCCTGGATCAATCCTTTTTCGATGATGCGCGCGATCAAGTTCATGTCGATATTGCCGCCGGAAATGATCAGTCCGACGTTCTTGCCGCTCAGCGAGATTTTCTTATTGACCAGCGCGGCCAGCGGCACGGCGGCGGCGCCCTCGGCGACCGTCTTTTCGACCTCGAGCAAGAGCAGGACGGCGTTGGCGATCTCGCCTTCGTCGACGGTGACGATGTCATCGACAAACTTTTTCACCAGAGCCAAGGGGGTTTCACCGACGCGACGCACCGCAATGCCATCGGCAATCGTGGATGCGGGCGCGAGCCGAACCGGCTTGCCTCGGGCGAGGGCTTCTCGCATGGAGGGCAGGGCTTGGCACTGAACACCAATGACTCGAACCTTGGGATTGAGCGTTTTCAGAGCCAGGGCGATACCGGCGATCAGTCCGCCGCCGCCGACCGGCACGATCACGGCGTCGAGATCGCGATTTTGCTCAAAGAGCTCCAAGCCGATGGTTCCCTGGCCGGCGACGATCCACGGATCATCGAAGGCGGATATGAACGTCAACCCTCGTTCGTTGCCGATGCGCTGGGCTTCTGCGAGTGCGCCGTCGTAGTCGTTGCCGTGGAGCAGACCGAGCGCGCCGTACTGGCGCACGCGCGAGACTTTGATCAGGGGAGCGACAAGCGGCATGACAATGGTTGCGGCGATATTGAGGCGCTGGCTGTGCAACGCCACAGCCATGCCATGATTGCCCGCGCTGGCGGCGATCACTCCGGAGCGGGCTTGTTCCGCGCTGAGGGTGAGCAAGCGGTTGAGCGCGCCGCGCTCTTTGAATGAGCCGGTGATCTGCAAGTTTTCGAGCTTACAAAATACCCGGTTGCCGCTTATCCGGCTAAGCGTTTCGGAGTACGGCAGCGGCGAGAGATAGACCTGATCTTTGATGCGGTCGCGGGCTTGCTCAACATCCCCGTAGCTGATCATCGGCACGAAGTTAAGACCAAAACCATCGCGTATGCAAGTGAATGGAAATCGATCAGCGAAAATGATTGAAAATGGATAATCGGCGGATAACAATCAAAGCGCGCCAACGAACCAATGGCTGATTTGGCAACTTCCACCGAAGCCGACATCGCCCGCTATCGGCAGAACTATCTCATCGAGATGGACGGCATCGAGCTTTACCGCTTGCTGGCGGACGCCGAAAAAGACGACAAGAGAGCGGCGATCTTCCGCAAGATCGTGCGCGCGGAAGAGCGCCACGCGCAGCGCTGGGCGCGCCTGATCCAGGCGCGCGGCGGCGCGGTGCCGAATTACCGGCGCAGCGCGCGGGTGCGGCTGTTCGGCTGGCTGGCGCGCCGATTCGGCACCGAACGCGTGGTGCCGATCATCAGCGCCATCGAGGCGCGCGATGAGCCCGGCTACTTGAATCAAAGCGAGGCGGCCGGTTTGCCGGCGGAGGAGCGCGCCCATAGCCGGGCGCTGCGCCAAATGGGCGAAGCGCTGCCGAACCGAGGCGATGACGATATCATCGGACGGGAGCGCTGGCATATGGCATCGCGCGGCGGGAGTCTGCGCGCCGCCGTCTTCGGCATCAATGACGGTTTGGTATCCAACTTCAGTCTGGTCATGGGCTTTGCCGGAGCCGAAGCCAGACCAGATTATATTCTGCTCGCCGGTGTAGCGGGTCTGCTCGCCGGCTCTTTTTCCATGGCCGCTGGAGAATACGTTTCGGTGCGTGCCCAGCGCGAGCTTTTCGAGCAGCAGATCGCGATGGAGAAGCAGGAGCTGGAAATGTCGCCCAAGGAAGAGGAGGAAGAGCTGGCGTTAATCTACCAAGCGAAGGGCATTCCCGAAGCCGAGGCGCGTTTGATGGCGCGCCGCATCATCGAGAATCCCCGCACGGCCGTCGATACCTTGGCCCGTGAGGAGTTGGGTCTCGACCCGGCGCAATTAGGCTCGCCATGGAGCGCGGCGGCCAGTTCATTCGCGGCCTTCATTCTTGGCGCTATCGTGCCGGTAGCGCCCTATTTGTTTACCTCGGGAACCCTCGGCTGGGTGATCAGCGGATTATTGAGTTCTCTGGCGCTCTTCAGCGTCGGCGCGCTGATCTCGATCTTCACCGCGCGCGGACCGGTGGCGAGCGGTTTACGCATGCTTGGGATCGGCTTGCTGGCTTCCACTATCACCTACACCGTCGGCTGGCTGCTTGGGGTATCGGTTGCGGGCTAGAATGCTGGTGCGGATTATTCGTGGTGAAACGGCCATCGCGGTGTGTAGCTTCCGGAGCGCCGGCACTGCGGTTCAGCCTTGAACGCAATGAACGGGGTCGATCGTGCAAATCGGAGTGAAACGGTGAAGCGTTTGAGCCAAGCACTGGGCGCTGCGATGAATAGTTTGGCGGATGCCGTAGCTCCTCCAGGTCACACCTCGCTCGACACAGCATCGGCGATTTCCTCGCCGCGTGCATAGAATCCAGGCTAGAGCACAAGTAGTTTTTAGCGTTTGGGCGTAAAAACCGTCTGAGCGCGATTGTCGGCTCGGCTGCTGCCGGCGATGAGGGCCTTTAGCGTGGCGCCGAAATCGGCGTTGTCATAGTACCCTTTGAATCGCTCGGCGCCGACACCGAGGGCCGCGACCAGAACCGGCTGGTTCGTATGGGTGCTGGTTTGCCAATAGATCTGAGTGTGATTGGCGATCATCATGCCGAGCGCATTGGCGGTCGGATCCAATGAGATGGTGCGCGAAACCGGCAGCCGCTTGAGAATCGACTCGCGATATTCGGGCGCGAGGGAAAAACCCGGAAAATAATCGTGCATGAATTTGTCGAGGTTCTCTGCAGTGGGGCTCCGGCCGAGCATCTGCGACGCCTTGCGCAATGAAATGCCGATCGTCTGCAATTTTCTGAGATCCGCCACCGTGCCCGCCGTCTTGTTGGTGTTTGCGTAACTGGAAAAGTCTTTGAGCGCTTCGGTGAATCCCAAGCCGCCCGTTTCATGATCGGAAGTGACGACGATCAGGGTTTCGCGCGGATATCGCCGGTAGAATTCGTAGGCCAGGCCGACGGCGCGATCGAATTCGCGATATTCATGGACCACGGACGCGATGTCGGTAAGATGGCCGGCGCTGTCGATTGATTCAGATTCGATAAAGGCAAAAAAGCCGCGTGAATTTTGCTCGTGGAGCAGGCGAATGGTGGCGGCGGTCATGTCGTAGACGGAGGGCTCACTCTGTTTATCGCGGTCAAGCTCAAAGCTCATATCGCGTTCACTGAAGAGGCCTAAGACTTTGCCGCGTGCGACGCGGGCGAGTTGCTCCTTAGTGGCGAGCTGGCGGTAACCTTTGCTTTCAAAAGCGGCGATCATGTCGATATCGTCGCTACGGCGGCTCCCCGGCTGACTTTTAGGAAGGAATTGTTCTCTGCCACCGCCAAGCAAAATATCGGGTCCCATTTCCAAATAACGATTCACGATGGCGTTGTAGTCGCGGCGATTGGCGACATGGCAGACGAAGGCAGCCGGGCTGGCGTCGTAGACCACCGAATTGGTGACCAGGGCCAGCTTCATGCCGCGCCGCCGCGCCATTTCCATTGCGCTGACCGCGACGGTGCCGTCGGCACAGACGCCAAGCGCGCCTATGTTCGCTTTGCAGCCGCCAGCCATCGCTGTCGCCGCGGCGGCGGAATCAGTCGAGAGCGAGTTGGCGGCATGGGTGGTCATGATGCCGAGGCTGCCTTCCTTGAGGATTTTGTCGACGATGACCATGCCTTCATTGTGAATGTGCTTGCGATAATGGCGGGCGATTTCCAGATGAGCCATGCCGCCGCCGTCGGCGAGGAACAGAAAAACATACTTGGGCGCGCCGTTCGGCGCCGATTGCGAGTTGCCGTCCCCGATATTGGCAAAAAATGCCAGAACCAGAGACATGCCCAGAAGGAATCGCAGCGCGTGAAGTGACCATGATCGCGGCATTTGCTTTAACCTCGCTGCTGAATTGCCAGGCTTCGTATCTGAAGCCACAGCGATAGCGCCGTATAGTAGGCCGGATAGAGCAACGACGCAAACAATAATCGCTCCGGCGGGTCGGGGAGGCGGTAGATTGCATACAAGACCAGGAGCCCCCATAGACTCCCAAAAATGTTGGTCTGGACGCGAAAGCGCGGCGCCCGGCTCGGATAAATGAATTTGATCGGTACGAAGACCAAAAGCGAAAGTCCGATCAGCGTGAAAGCGTTAATCCAGAGCGGCGACTTTAGCGCGTAGAAATAGAAGGCGACGATGTTCCAGTAGGAGGGAAAGCCGAGAAAGAAATAGTCGGCGGTTTTGGCGTCGCGCTGGGAAAAACCATAGGCGCTCGCGAGCAACGGCAAGGCGGCCAGCCAGGCGGCGTCGGCCGGCGGCAAAAGGCCGGCCCGCAACATGAAGTAACAGGAGACGATCACATAATTAAAGTAGTCGACGATTTCGTCGAGCACATTGCCGTCGAACCACGGAATCCTCTCGTGGACGCGGGCAGCGCGGGCGAGCGTACCGTCGGTTGCGTCGATCGCGACGGCAAGCGCCATCAAATAAAGCGCTTCACGGAAGCTTCCCTGTTCAATCGCCAGGAGCGTAAAGAAACCGACGACGGTGCCGAGGGCCGTATAGAGATGGACCAGCCAGGCGAAAACAACATGAGCCATCGCGAGCAATCATGTCGGCTGAAGATGGATCGAAAATGAGACCGCGGTCGTCGTCGATCTTCGATCGTCAATCTTCGATCTTCATCAAAGTTCACTGAGCAGAGGCCGCGTAACTCGGTCTGGCTTTAAGCCGGACGAGCCAAGCCGCCGTATCGGGGTACTTGGCGGCATCGACAGCGATGCCGAAGCGATCTAACTGATCGATGTTGGACATGAAAGCGGCGTCGGCAAGACTGAAGGCGCCGACCAGGTATTCCTTGCCCTTGAGCTCTCTCTCAGTGCGCTCGAAAGCCAGGCTGATTTGGTTTCTCGCGTTCTCGATGCGGGCGCCGTCGCGCTCGCCTTCGGGTTTGCGCATCTCTTGCATGATGTGGACGAAAAGCGGATTAAAGTGGACGTCACGGAAGTCTTCCAACATGCGGGCGCGGGCTCGGCCTTCCGAGTCCTTCGGCATGAGCGAAGGATACGGATACTCGTCCTCCAGATATTCATTGATGACGGTCGAGTCGTAAACAATGAACCCTTCATCGTCGAGGGCCGGTACTTGGCCGAACGGATGGATTTTGAGATATTCGGGATTTTTCTGCTCTCTTTTTGACAGGTCGACGTTGATCCGCTCGAACTCCAACCCTTTTTCCAACAATGCGATACGCACTTTGCGCGAGTTTGTCGAGGGTGGAAACGTGTAAAGCTTGATCATCGCCTGCTAACCTCCTTGCCACACAGCTAAGGCATAGTAACATAAGGATGTTTTAGCTGCGAGGGTTTTTTCCATGATCGTGACGAGTTCGACTCCGAAGCGCCCTAAACGGTGGGTCAATTTGTGCACCGTCAGCCGCGGCTCTGCAAGATGGCCTTGAGCGTCAATGGCCGGTTCATGCGCAAGACCACGATCTCGATTTCCTCGCCCGCTTTGCGGCTGCTTAGGGCGCCGGTCATGTCCTCGATATTCGCGATTTCCGCGCCGGCCAATTTGACGATCACGTCTCCTTCACGCAACCCGGCGCGCGCCGCGGGGCTGTTGTCCGTCACTCCCGCCAACCGCACTCCCGTCGTCTCCGCGCCGTAGTCCGGCATGGTACCCAAATAGACGCCAAGGGCGCTGGACTGCGCCGAGACCGCTGAAGGCGGACGCGCCGGCAGAGCGACGAAGTTCACCGGATCGCTGGCATCGGCGAGCTTTACGAGAGTCAGCAAAGTCAAGTCGCTGATTCGGGCCATGCCATCGATATTTAACTTTTCCCAAGTGTCGCTCGGCCGGTGATAATCCTCATGCACGCCCGTGGACAGGTGCAACACGGGGATTTTCTTGTTGTAGAAAGACAGATGATCGCTTCGCCCGACGTCATCGGAATGGCGCAGCAGCAAGCCTAGATTTTTTGCCCCGGCGTCGATCAGCTCGCTCAAGCGATCGCCCGAGCGGGCGCCGAAAACGGTGAGACGAGTGTCGCGCAGCCGCCCGACCATATCCAAATTGAGCATCGCTCGAACGCCGGATAGATGAGGGAATCGCTCGACGAAACGGCGCGAGCCAAAAAGCCCCAGTTCCTCGCCGCTGAAGGCGACGAAAACGATCGTGCGCGCCGGTTTGAGAGGCAGATGGCCAAGCCGACGCGCCACCTCGAGCAGCACCGCGGTTCCGGAAGCGTTGTCATCCGCGCCGTGATGAATTTGACCGGCGCTTTTTGCTTCGCGCGCGCCAAAGTGACCAAAGCCGAGGTGGTCGTAATGGGCCCCGACCACGATGCTTTCCGCGGCCAATCCCGGATCGCGGCCTGGCAGGATGCCGACGACATTGTCCGTACGCTCGCGAATCTCCTCAAGCGTCACCTGCAGCTTAGCGCGGGCATTGCCGATCGCCATGGACGCAGGCTTTCCGTCGCGGTCGATCTGTTCTTTCAGCGCTCGGATCCGGATGCCGTGGCTTTCGAGGAGTTTCTCGAGCGTGCCGGCTTTGACTTGCACCGCGACCAAGCTGGGATGGGACCGCGCCAGACTGGCGGCGGGCGTGATCAATGGATCGCCTTCTCGCTGGTCGAGATCCACCAAGATCATGGCCAATGCGCCATGGGCGCGGGCATTCGTCGCTTTGGTGCGCAAGACTGCATGGCTCGAATAACTGGGCGGCTTTCGAAACGGGCTATCGCTGTCCCGGGGAGGCGGCTCGTAGCGCAGCACCACGACCACTTTGTCTTTGACATCTAGGCCGGCATAATCGTCATAGCCCTTGGCGCTGATACCGTACCCGGCAAAAACCAGGGGCGCTTCGATTGCACCATTGGCGGACAGCCCGAGCGGCGTCCATTCCCGATCGAGCGCCAAGGCGTGGCCGTCCAGTGCCAAACGGCTTGGCGGTTTTACGGCGACGCCCACCGCCACGTCAAACTCTTGTCGATACCCTGCACCATCGCCGCCCGGCTTGAGCCCATATTTGGCGAACTCGCCGGAGATATAGTCCCTGGCGAGCGCGATGCCCGGCGTACCCACGCCCCGGCCGGTGAGTTCGTCGGAGGCAAGATACTTAACGTGGCGGAAAATCTCTTGGCTGGATGCCGGTGCGGCCAGTTCCTGGCTCCAGACAGATAAGGCGAGGATGAGGGCGCAGGCAAGAGCGGCTCCGGCCAGGGGGAGAGGCGCAGTGAATCGGCGATAGAGTGTTCTCCTCATGAGGCAAGTTAGCAGTTTGGCCGATAGAGTTGAAGGCGCAACGAGGCAGCGGGCTGTGCCCTGACGTGCAGATGAAGCGGCGCTTCGCTTCTTGCGCGTTGCTCCACAAGGTAAACTATGCTAGCCGAGGAGAATGAGTTCCGTCGCGGAGGTCTCACGATGATTTCTCAAAGCAGCATCAAGCAAACGGATCGCAGCGCTCTTTATTTCGCTCTTCTGCTTTATCTTGCGCTCGGGGGCGGCGCCTTGGCGGCGAGCGTGCCGGGCCATTTGGCTAACGATCCGGTCACCAAAGCGGTCGGTGCCGAGGTCATGAGCGCGGCCATCAAAGAAGGTCGGGTCGTCTGGTATGCGGGCGACAACACCGGAGAGTTTTTCAAGGCCGGCGGCAAGGAGGCGTTCGAAAAGCGCTTCGGCATCAAAATCGAACCGGTGACCGGCCGCCTGCGCGAGCAGACCGACCGTCTGCGCGCGGAACATGCCGCGCGTCGAATTGTCGCCGATCTTTTCGACGGAGTTGATCAGTACCATATGGAGCTCTACCGGCTCGGTGTGTTGGAGAAGTATACGCCGCCCGCGCCCGCCCTCGCCGAATACGACAAGAGCGTCTTTACCAAAGAGCCGGTCGGCTACTGGACGCCGCTTTTTATCAGCGCGCAAGCGTTGATCGTTAACACCAACATGGTCAAAAAAGAGGACTATCCGAAATCGTATTTCGATATTTTAAATCCGAAGTGGAAAGGACGCGTGGCGACCCGCGATCCGCGCAGCGCTGGAGGGGGCGGCTGGCAATTCTTGCAGATTTACGACAACCCCAAGATGGGCCTCGACTACATTCGAAAGCTCAAGGAGATCGTCGATCCGTTCATCATTCCGGGCGGCAGCCGGGACATGAGCGAGGCGATTTTGACCGGGCGCTTTGCGCTCGGCTTCAGCGGGCGGCCGGAATTTCTCACCGACGTGCCGAAGGGATCCCCGCTCGCCTACCTCGTGCCGAAGGAGGGGGTGACCTGGCTGCCTCACTCCACCGCATTGATCAAGAACGCTCCGCATCCCAACGCGGCTAAAGTCGCCATGACCTGGTTCTATGAAATTCCCAATCTCCAGCTTCTTGCCAAGGAAGGCGGTCGCATGATCCCGCATCCAAAAATCAAGATGCCCATTCCCGAAATGGAGCTCTCGAACAATATCATGATGGAGGGGATTCCGGCGGCGCATCTCGCCGATCCCGGCTTCTTTTTCAAGGAGATGGAAAAGATCTTTGGCCGCCGCTGAGCGCGCTTCTCGTCTTGTCTTACGCCGCTTTTTGCCTGGCCTGTAGATGCTTGCCAGATTAACCGGCGCTTTGCGCTTGTGCACCCAGGCTGCGGTTTTTTATTATCTGCTTTTCTTCGTTCTAGTCGTTCTGGTCCTCTATCCCACTTTGATGCTTCTGGCGGCGAGCTTTTTTACCGGCCAACCCGGCGCATGGGGCGAGTTGACCTTGGCCGGCTATCGAGAGTTGTTCGAAACCGAGGGCATCGGCGAAATTATTGTCAACAGCTTCATTTATGCCTCGGCGCGCACCGGGATCAGCCTCATGTTGGCTTTGACTTTCGCGTGGGCGGTGGCTCGGGGGCAAGTCCCCGGCCGGGGCGCGATGGAGATTTTGCTGCCGATCCCGTTTTTTATTCCCGACCTGCTGACGGCGATTTCGTGGGTGATGATCGGCAATCCTCAAAATGGTCTGATCAACCAGCTGTTCTTCACCTATTTCGGCGCGCGCGAACCGGTGGTGAACATCTACGGCTGGGGCGGGTTGATCTTTCATTCGGTTTTGAGCACGACCGCGTTTCTTTATCTGCTGCTGGTGGGATTTTTTTACAATATGGATCCGTCGTACGAGGAAGCCTCGACGGCGTGCGGCGCCAGTCAATTTTTGACGACCTTTAAAATAACGCTGCCGATGCTTCTGCCGGCGATTCTGGGCGTATCGATTCTATCGTTCATCCGCGCTCTCGAGTCTTTCGAAGATCCCTACCTATTCGGCACGCCCGGACGCGTCTATGTCTTCGCCAACGAAATTTATCGGGTGCTCCGGCACCGCCATCCGCCGCAGTACAATGCCGCCACCGGGCTCGCCGTCGTGCTCATGATCATCACGTTTGTTTTGGTCGCTCTGCAGTGGAAGATCCTGGGCAACCGGCAATTCACCACGATCAGCGCCAAAGCCTACCAGCCGCGTCGCATCAAGCCCCATCCGATCGTTGGCTGGATGATCTTTGCGCTTTTCATTGTCTACTTCATGCTCGCAATCGTCATTCCGTTGACCCAGATCTGCGCCAGTTCGTTCTTCAAAGTTTTCGGCCTTTACAACCCGGACCATTTTACTTTCGACAATTGGCTGAAAGTGTTGCGTGACCCCCGCACCATGGGAGGGCTGCGCAATACGGTTATTTATTCGAGCCTTGCCGCCGCGGGAGTGATTGCCATCGGCGGCTGCATCGGCTACATCCGGGTTCGAACCCGGCATTGGCTCGGACCCACCATGGAGCTTACTGCTTGGTTACCTTGGACTCTTCCGGGCATCGTTCTCGGGTTGGCGCTGTTATGGGCGTGGATCTCCCTACCGCAGCCGTTCAATCTCTACGGCACTGCGGCGATCGTCGTCTTCGGCTTTATCGTCAACGGCCTGCCGCTCGGGACCCGGACGATGCAATCGGCGATCATGCAGGTGAGCAAGGACCTGGAAGAATGTTCGATGGTGCACGGCGCTTCCTGGCTCCAGACGATGGCGCGTATCGTGTTTCCCCTCTTGCGCATCGGCATCGCCGGCGCGTTTGTGATCGTCTTCGCCCTGTCGGCGCGAAGCCTGACGATTCCGCTACTATTGTATTCTTACGGCACGGAGACTTTGACGATCGCGTTGCTCTACTACTATGAAGAAGGTTACCGCAACATCACTGCCGTGATCGCGGTGATCCAGCTCGCCCTGGTGATGGGCCTGCTGCTGCTCGAAAAACTGACGCGGCCGCGGAGCGCGGAGTAACAACAAAGCCCGCCAAAGTTTCGGGCGCGTTTCAGTTTGGCGAGAATTCATTTGGCGACCCTCGTGGTCGCCCGAACGAGCGGACGCACCCTTCATTTCACGCTGCTGAATTTGACTGCACCACTAGCCAATTTTGCGGCACGTCTGGCGACGTGTTATAAAGGCAGCCAGGAGGGAGGTGTCAAATGGCAAAATCCGTCGTAGTTTATACACAGCCCGGCTGAGGCCCTTGTCACAAAGAGGTAGAGTTTCTATCTCAGAGGGGCGTGCAGTTCGTTGAAAAGAACGTCCGCGCCGACCAAGCGGCGCTGAAAGAACTGATCGATCAGGGTTTTCAAAGCACGCCGGTGGCGATCATCGACGGCCAGTCGGTGGTGGGGTTCGACCAGCAGAAATTGATCGAGCTGCTCGGTCTGTGATTCCACAGATTGACGAATGGAGTTTCTCCCGCCAAGTAATTCATGTACCGGTTGGTACAACACAGCCCATGAAAATCCCCCTTTTTCGCCCTTTGGTAAAGAGGGAAAGAGGGGGATTGGTTGCACTGGCTTTTGTCGAATAAGAAGTATCTATTTTCATAACAGGCGCAAAGCCGCTGAGTCCGGGTTTTAGATTTCGTGGCGCAAACTATCCTTTCATTTCACTTGCGTTTTCCAGCCTGACGAACTGAGCATTTTTCCCGTCACATTCTTCGAATCGTCCGAAGCGAGATAGACAAATACTTCGGTCACCGAATCGGGCTTGCTGCCGTGGTAGCCGGTCAACTTGGTGGCGACGTAGCCCGGCTCCACCGAATTCACCCGGATACCCAAGGAGCGCGTTTCAACGGCGAGGTTTTGGCTAAAACCTTCCAGTCCCCACTTGGAAGTCGCATAGGCGATGAAATTGGCGTAGGCGCCCCGGCCGATCGACGAAGACACATTGATGATGGAACCGGATTTTTGTTTCGCCATGATCGGCAGCACTGCTTGCGTGATCAGAAAAGGACCGCGTAAGTTCACCGCCATCGTGTAGTCCCACTTTTTGATTTCAAGTTCGGTGATCGGCACCGGTCGGGTCATCACGCCGGCGTTGTTGACGAGCACATCGATGCGGCCGAATTTCTGGCGCGCGCCGGCCACGAACTGCAGGACCGCTTCGGGCACCGACACATCGCAAACCCAGCCTTCAGCCTCGCTGTTTAGCCCGCGCAGTTCATTGACCGTTTGTTCCAACTCAGCGCCAGTGCGCGCGCAGAGCGCGAGCTTCGCACCTTCGCGCGCGTAGGCGAGCGCGATGGCTTTGCCGATGCCGCGCCCGCCGCCGGTGATCATCGCCACCTTGTCTTTAAGTTTCATGGGTTTCCCGAGTCAGTGGAAATTGTTACAACGAACCGACGGCTAAGCCAAGCGGTGAGAACGGCAAGCTACAAAAACGGCAAGCGGCTTTGACAGTCGGGGCTGATTTCCCTAGCATTGCCGATGTCGAAAACCAACCCTGGTAAAACACAAACCTGAAGAGGCGGAACTCTATGGCACGCTTGAAACTCCGATCTGAAGTTCAATTGTTATTCTGGACAATCGTCGCACAGATTGTCATCGGCGCATTCGCCAACCCGGTCGATGCCCAGGCGCAAAAAATCCGAATCGCTTATTCGAGCCGGAGCAACACGGTGACTCCGCTCTATGTCGCTTCCGACAAGGGCTTCTTTCGCGAAGAAGGATTGGAAGTGGAACTCATTCAGGTGAGCCCGCGCCTGGGCTCGATGGCCGTCATGAACGGCGACGTTTCGTTTACCACCTCGTTTACCAGCACCTTTCGGGCGATTCTTCAAGGCATGCCGCTGAAGCTCGTGATGGTGGCGCTCAAAAAGGGTGTTTACTATCTCGTCACCCGGCCCGAAATCAAAGATATCCAGGAGCTAAAAGGCAAAAAGATGGGGATCGCGACGATACGCGGGACCGATAGCATCGTTGCCGAGGAACTGCTCCGGTCGAAGGGATTCAATCCAGCCTCATTGCAGCAACTCGTCATCGGCGATACCAGCCTCAGAGCGCAGGCGCTTGTGAGTGGAGCGGTTCAGGTGGTCTCTTTGTCGCCGCCGCATGACCTGCTGCTCAAAAAAATGGGCTACAACATTTTGGCCGGGCCGCCGGAAGTCGGATTACCGGCTTCGGGTTTGTTCACTTCCAATCGGTTGTTGAAAGAAAATCCTCAAGCGGTGAACCGGACTTTGCGCACGGTGATCAAGGCCAATCGGTTTATTGCGGCACACCGTCCGGAGACCATTGCGGTCATGGTGAAATGGTTGCCCCAGACACCCGAGGTGGCGGGCCAATCGTACGACGTCGAACTAAAGGCGCTCACCCGGGACGGACAGATGACCGACGCTGAGCTGGAAACTCTCATCGACCGCTTGGAGGAGAAAAAGCGTCCATTGGACGAGGTGCGAGATTTCAATCCGATCCGGCGGGCGATCAAGGAATTGGATGCTAAATTGTAATTTCTTCGAAGTCGTCATCGATGCAAAGGCCTCCTCGAGCTTTCGCCGCGCAACTGCGGTTGACAACCTTTTTTTCCTGTTCGATAAATCGTCCTGCGGTGTGTCGCGGACATTGCCAAGGCACTGCGACTGGCTCAGAGTTTAACGGGAGGATTTATGGCGTACAAACTTGAAGGTAGTCTTCTGGAAGTGTGCAACTGCAACGTGCTGTGTCCGTGCTGGGTTGGTATGGACCCTGACAAAGGTACTTGCGATACCGCTTTAGCGCACCATTTTGAAAAGGGGGAAATCGACGGCGTCGACGTATCGGGGCTGACGATGGGATTCACCGCGCATGTTCCCGGCAATATCTTGCAAGGCAACTGGCGCGTCGTCGTGCATGTCGATGAACGCGCGACCAAGGCTCAGGAAGATGCGCTTTTGTCGGTTTACACGGGCAAGCAAGGCGGCCCGGTCGCCGATTTAGCGAAGTTGATCGGTGAAGTGGTTTCGGTTCAGCGCTCGCCTATCACATTCCAAGTTTCGCAAGGCAAGGGAACCTTGCGCATCGGCAATGTGGCCGACTGTGAGATGGAGCCTTTTCGCGGTCCCAATGGCGAAGTGACGACGCTTCGTGATTCGATATTCACGACGATTCCCGGCTCGCCGGCGTATGTCGCCAAGGCGACCAAATACAAAATGAACAACCCTCTATTGGGACAAACCATCGATCTCCAAGACCATAACGCGATTCAGGGAAAGTTTATTTTTCAGAGCTAGGCAAACATGATTCAAAAGAAATCCCCCTTTTCGTCCCCCTTTGACAAAGGGGGAAAGAGGGGGATTTGTCGTACTCCCCCCGCGCTTCATTTGCATCAGGAGCTGTGCTTAAGAGTAAGGGCGGTTTATCCAGTAAATTTGTAGGCTGCCAGTATGGCCGACCGGAAGGCGTTCTTCGGACTCATCGTTTCGCTGACCGGGTTAGCCTGGGCTGCGCTATGGATTTGGGATCGCTCGCCTTACGGCCGCTATCTCAGGCACGAACAAATCGCCGCAATCGACGCCGGTTCTCCGCTTGCCCCGATAGCTCTGTACCTCGCCGGTTGGACCTTGATGACCGTAGCGATGATGTTGCCGACGACGGTGCCGCTGCTGGAAATTTTTCGCCGTTTGACCGCTCGGCGCGAGGATCGATCGGGGCTCTTGACTCTGGTGATCACCGGTTATCTTGCCGTCTGGCTCGGCTTCGGTGGTTTAGCGCACGGCGCCGATTGGGTGTTGCATGAAATCGTCGAACAAAGTCCGTTGCTTGAAGCAAACGCGCGGTTTATCGGCGCAGGAACGCTGCTCCTCGCCGGCTGGTTTCAGTTTAGCCGCTTGAAGTACCGCTGTCTGGACAAGTGCCGCGCGCCGCTCAGCTTCGTCATGGAGTACTGGCGCGGCAGTCATGATCGGCTGAACGCATGGCTGCTCGGTATGCACCATGGGCTGTTTTGCGTCGGTTGCTGCTGGGCGCTGATGCTCCTGATGTTCGCGGTAGGGGTCGGCAATGTCGCCTGGATGCTGCTGCTCGGCGCTATCATGGCCGCGGAGAAAAATCTGCCGTGGGGCCGCAAGCTGAGCGCGCCGGTTGGCATCGCTTTGCTCGCCGCGGGCGGTATGAGTTTGCTCCATCAGTTATGACCGCCTAAATCCCATAAGACCCGGCGAGTTCAAAAACATCCCAGCCGATCAACCTCCGGGCGGCTTCGTGTTCCTCAATTGCTGATACACCTCACCTTGGGAGCGGCGCCGAGAGGGTCTGGACTGCCCGTACACCAACTTCTCGGCATTACTCACAAGACACTCCGAGTACAGCCTCGGATCCTGCTGGTTTGGCGCATTGCGAACCTGCCTGCTACAGTGTGACGTGACGTTCGCTGCGTGGCGGAGATGAATTACGATCGCATTACTATGCCAGGAAAAGCCTTGCCCGACTCGAAAGATATTCCCGACGCGGTCCAGACGTCTGTGCGCGGTGCGGCTCTCAGCAGTCTAGAGCGAGTTCGGACGCTGGTCCTGACGAAAGTTTCTGAGGATGAACGCGTCGACGAATTTACCAGCCGGGGCACGGAGGCCGCTGAGCTTCTGGGTGAACTTGGGATGGATGCCGAGACGCGTGCAGTCGCTCTGCTGCTTCCCGCGCTAGACGCAGGTGCGCTCAATCCGGCGACGGTTGAGAAGGAGATCGGCACTGAGGTTGCCCGCCTGACTCAAGGGGCCCTTCGTATGGCGGGGCTCAAAGATCTACGCAAAACCGCAACCGAGCGTTTACAAGCCAACCGTCTGCGGCACATGCTCTTGACGATCGCACAGGATCCCCGGGTTGTGCTTGTGGCTCTCGCGCACCAGGTTTGTGCTCTGCGCGGCGCAAAGAACGCCCCGGAACAGGCCCGACGCGTTCTCGCTCAGGAAACTCTCGATATTTTTGCCCCTCTCGCAAACCGTTTGGGCGTCTGGCAGCTCAAAGAGAGACTAGAAGATCTCGCGTTTAAATATATAGAGCCAGACACCTATCAGCGCATCGCGGACGGGCTCGATCAGCGGCACACCGACCGCGTGCGCTACATCGCGCAAGTTGTTGGCCAGTTGCGCGAAGAATTGGATCGCGCCGGTATCCGCGCCGAGATCAGCGGCCGCCCCAAGCATGTTTACAGCGTCTGGAAGAAGATGTGCCAAAAGGGGCTCGATCTCAGCGAGGTCTTCGATGTCCTCGGCTTTCGGATCGTCGTCAACGATGTGAGCGACTGTTACGCGGCGCTCGGTGTGGTGCACGGCTTGTGGGAGCCGATCCTGGATGCATTCGACGACTACATCGCCAAGCCCAAACCGAATGGTTATCAGTCGCTGCACTCGGCGGTCATAGGTCCGGAAGGCCTAACCATAGAGGTGCAAATCAGAACTTTTTCTATGCACCGCCACGCCGATTTGGGAGTGGCTGCCCACTGGCAATACAAAGAAGGGCTGCAAGAGCGCATCGCGTGGTCGCGCGGGTTCCTGGCAAGCGGACAGAGCACGCCGCTAGGCATGGACCTCATCGATCGCTTCAAGCAAGCGGCTTTTGACGACCGTATTTACGTGCTCACGCCGCAGGGTCGCATCATAGATCTGCCGATTGACGCGACGCCGCTCGACTTTGCTTATGCGGTTCACACCGAGGTGGGTCAGCGGTGCCGCGGCGCCAAGGTTGACGGGGTTATGGTCCCGCTAACGAAAACCCTGGCGAGCGGCCAACAGGTCGAGATTCTGACGGCGCGCGAGGGCCACCCCAGTCGCGACTGGTTGAATCCTCAACTTGGTTATTTGAAAACGGCTTCTGCGCGCGCCAAGGTCCGTCGCTGGCTGAAGCAGCAGGATCATGAAACCCAGTAGCTCAAGGGCGTGCCGTGCTGGAGCGTGAATACCGGCGATTGGGCGTGAGCGCGATCAATATTGCCGAACTCACCAAACGCTTCAAAATGCGCCGGCCCGAAGACCTGCTGGCAGCGCTCGGGCGCGGCGATATCAGTCCGGTGCGGCTCGGCCAAGCGCTCGGCATCCAGCTGACTCCCCAACCGCCGAGCAGTACGGCATCATTGCCGTTATCCACTGCGCCGGGCAGTTTGCTGGTGCAAGGTGGCAGCAACATTCTGACCAAGATGGCGGGCTGCTGCAGGCCCGTGCCAGGCGAGCCGATCGGCGGCTACGTCACCGCGCGGGGAGGTGGGATCTCGATTCATCGCCGGGATTGTCCGAATTTGCAGCAGCTCGCGACGCTACGGCCTCAGCGAATGGTGCAGGTCGCCTGGGCCAAACGGTAGCGTCACGAACAGTCCGAACGCGATTACGGACAACCGGAATCGCTGGCGTGGAAAGCAGACGTGCGGTCGTAAGCGCTGTCGTCCACGTGCAGGTGCTTATCCCACATCTAACTTTAGTTGTAGAAATGAGCTATATCCATTGACTTAGTAGAACTTAAGTAGTAGCTGTCGGCAAGCAACGTAGGGAGGAGGGTCGATGATGCCCCATATACTCGTCATTGATAAGGAACTTCGTCCCGGAGCGTTGCTCCAATGCCGATTTGGCGCCGATCTGAAGGTCAAATCGGTGCATTGCATTCAAGCAGCTTTGAAGAAAGCGATTACGCGCAAAATAGATCTAATCATCTGGAATACAGCCACTGACGAATCCTTAGAAGGCGATTATGGCAAAACGATTGCCATGCTGCTGCATCAAAACCCGCGCACGAAGATCGTTATTTTCGCAGATGCAAAATCAATAACCGCGCCTCCGCTCTGCAGTGAGAATGTTTGCATCGCTTCCCCACCTGCTAGTCAGGAAGAACTATTCTCATTGGTTGAGAGAAAACTTTCCCGACTTCCGATGCAGTCAAGCATAGCGGAGAGCGGTGTGCCGATCGATTTTGAAGGGATCATTGCCGTCAGTTTGCCCATGCAGGCTGTCATACGGCAAATCATGGACGCTGCTGCTGTTGATATTCCGGTTCTCATCACAGGAGAAACCGGCACCGGGAAGGATCTTGTCGCCGCCGCGATCCATAGACGGAGCCAACGCAAAAATAAGCCCTATATCGCCGTCAATATGGGAGCCATGGCTCGTGAGCTGATCGCCAGCGAGATGTTCGGGCACGAACGAGGAGCATATACCGGAGCGCAAGAGACACACGCGGGCATATTCGAGCAAGGGAACGGCGGCACCGTGTTCTTAGACGAAGTCGCCACTATGGACGAGAAAAGCCAGATCAGTTTACTGCGGATATTGGAAGAAAAAGCTTTCCGCAGAGTAGGGGGCACCAAAAGCATCGGTGTAGATGTGCGGGTCATTGCTGCAACGAACGAAGACCTGGAAACGAAGGTCGCGGAAAAGCGCTTTCGTGAGGATCTGTTCTATCGGCTGAACGTGTTTCACATTCGAGTTCCACCCCTACGGGAGCGGATCTCCGGAATTACGGCACTAACCAATCATTTCGTCTCGCGGTACTGCGCGGTTTATAAAAAAAAAGTGGACGCAGTATCCCCCGAAACCTATCGGCTGCTGCGTCACTACTCGTGGCCGGGTAACGTGCGCGAGTTGAAAAATGCGGTCCAGACGTCTGTCCTGCTGGTTGAAGGAAACGAACTCACTCCGGAGTATCTTCCGCCCCGCATTAGAGAATTTTCCGCAGACGGGACGAGTACCAGCCGCGAGCCCGTGTGTTCCTTTAAAGTAGGAACGACCCTCGATAGCGCTGAGAACGAACTGATTCGCATGACGCTATCGCACATCGGCGGCAACAAAAAACTTGGCGCCAGTATTCTGGGCATCAGCCGGCGGGCCCTTTACAACAAGATGAGAAGGCACGGCCTCATTTGAATGGTTGTGCACAATATGCGCAGTCAATCTTCGATTGGGATTTTCCGAAGCAGCGAAATGTTTCTGTTTTTTTTGACGATCTTTCTTGCTCTGACTTTCGTGTAAACATTGGTTACATGGAGAGCCGTTGTAAATCCCGCTTTATGTAACAGTTTAGTCCGCCGAAAAGGCCGTTGAGCTTTCAGCACTACGAATGCGCCGATATTTATTGAAAATTGTGGGGTGGTGTCATTCTTGCTCATGGTCCGAGCAGGTCGGCGCGGAGGTGACTCGATGGACGGCCATCCTGCCTTGACGGGGTACGTGTCTAGACTGAATACCCACTTCGAATTGGACATTCTCGCATCCTATGAGTGTGCTCAAGCCATGAGCCGGCGCGCAATCTTCTATCCCGAAGAGAAACTCATGTTTGCAGTCTTGACCGATGCGATCCTTTGCTTGCAGCTCCATAACGATTCCGAAAGCCGGCGTAATCAAGCTCTTTTCAAGCGAGCGAGAGCCTGGATCTTTGATGACCGGAGCGATTCGCTCTATTCTTTCGAATCCATCTGTGAGGTTCTGCGAATCGACCCGTCTTATCTGCGCAGCGGCTTGAAGCGATGGTTGACCGAGCAAGTTTCAGTACGCAGAAGACGAAGGCGGCTGCGGGAGCCGCTCAGGCATCCGTACCGCATCCGAAACCAGCGTGTTTATGCGTAAAATCTCAACGCCAGCGAAAAGAAAATATTCCCGGGGGTATTCTGTAGCGAGGTTAGTTCAAGGAAAAGTAATAGTCCGCAAGGCCAGGCTGGCATATCAAGTTTGTCCAATACGAGGAGAACGCGATCTTATGAGTTCGGCGAGAGCGTGGAATAGTGCAGCAGCACGATTGGCCGTTCTGATCGTCGCCATCGTGCAGCCGTATGGGCTGGGAGCCGGTTGGACAGAGGAACCTGTGCAACCGCGCATCGACGAGCAATTCGCCAAGCAGGAAAAAATCTATCATCGACGCGGTGCCCGGAGCTACACCGCGAACCGAGGGCTGTCGAGCTACGCGGAGCTTCTTCCCGGCGGGTTCTGTGCAGCGCTCGGCAGGCTCCGCGGCTCGGACCGATGGCTGGATATCGGAGCAGGCGAGGGACAGGCCATACTTGACTACTATGCACCGCAAGAAGATGCGTCGCCGGCTGGAAGATGCGGCGGGTCAGCGGCCAAGGCGCGCGCGGTCGCGATCTCCATAGAGGATCGCCGGACTGACCAATGGAAACGGCGTGCCGCAAGCGTCGGCGGCGAGCGCTTACGCTATCTCTTCGGTAAGCGCCTGCGGCACTATTCGGCCGAGGAGCTTGGAAAATTTCAGCTTATCACAGACGTGTATGGAGGCTTCACCTACACCGAAAATTTGTCCCGATTTGTCGAGAAGGCGCTGAGCCTGCTGGAGATTGGCGGCGATTTTTACACGCTGCTGCCAGCCGTGCATTTGGAGGATGGCACAGACAAGCTCGGCACCTGGTATAAGACCGAGCTGGTGGATGCACTCAGCCGCCCCGTCAAAGTCTGTTCTTGGCTTAAGCAGACCACCTGCGCAAAAATCATTTGCGAGTCGAAAAGCGATTGGGACGAGCCCACGCAGTTGATAAAAATTCGCAAGGTTTGCAGCGATATTTCGGTGCCGCACACAAAGCTGGTCGAGTACATGGCGGGGTCTCCTCCCGGCAGGCGATTCCAATTGGAGCGGTAGACAGCCCGGTCCCGGAGCTTAGTGCCATTCCGAACTTCACCGCCGTAAACCCATAGTTTAGTTCAGAACTCTGACAGCAAAGCCTACAACGGATGGTCGCCGGTTCACGCTAACTAATACTTTAGTACTAGAACCCCACAAAGAAATTAGGTTGCAAATGGATGAATTTGTAGTATTTTTGGGGATACCTGGGCTAAAGGAGCCATTATGAGTAATACTAAAGTCGTAACACCTGACGAACATGCGCGATTACGTCACGGGTTCGGAAAACGACATTCGACGAAGGTCGTCGCCGAGAAAACGCCACTCGAGCAAGATTGGATTTTTCAACGAGAAACCGCGGTAGCTTGGTTGCGTTTAGCGTTTGCGGTTCTCGCCATTGCGGTGATCCAGCTCAACCCATCGCGCATCGCCCGTTCCCCGCTGCTGTCTGAATTTTCGCTCGGCGCATTCCTACTCTATAGCATCGTTGCATTGTACTTGGCGCGCAAAAACCGCCTCGGCCCGGGGCTCGCCGGAATAATCAGCACGGCTCTAGACGTCATCTGGATCGCCTTGATCGTTTACTCTACGGGGCGAACACGCACGCCATTTTTTTTCTATTATTCTTTCCCGGTTGTGACGGCGAGCTTACGCTGGGGCGCCAAAGGCAGCCTTCCAGTCGCGTTGGTCGGGGTCACGGCCTATGCGGTAATGCATTTGACCTTGGCCGCCGAATCCGGCGGTAAACCCCTCGGCATCGACACCATAGTCGTACGCAGCCTCTATATGATCGTTTTGGCGGCGATCTTCGGCTATATCAGTGAATTTGAAAAAAAGCAGAACCAAAAACTGCTGGCCCTTTCACGAACGGCCGGGCAAGTCGCTGCGTTACAGGAACGGCGCCGGATAACGTACGAACTCCACGATGGCGTTCTACAGACGCTGGCGGCATTGATTCTGCGTTTGGAAGCATGCCGCGCAACGATGGCAAGCGCCAAAGGTGAACTCGACCGGGATCTGCGCGACATAGAGGACCTGATGAGAGGCTCGATGAAAGAAATTCGCCAGTTTCTTGCCGGTAAAGATACTCAGCCGCTGATCCGCGGTACGCTAGAAAGACGAGTGCGCGATGAACTGCAATTCCTACGCGATGGTTTGGGCATGAGAGCGATCTTGGAGACCCAACCGGAAGATCTCGATTTGCCGCCGGATGTCGAGCGGGAACTCTATTACGTGATTCGCGAGGGCCTCACCAACGTCACGCGCCATTCGAATGCGTCGCGGGTTGAGATCAATCTGCGTAAGGGCGAAAAAGATCTCGAAGGAACTCTGGTCGACGATGGTGTTGGAATGAATTTAAATACCAGCCGATCCTGCGGGCTTGGACTCCAAAGCATGAGGGAGCGCATCGAAAAAGTCGGCGGAGAATTTAAAATGAAATCCTCGCCGGGCGCCGGAACGAATATTAGTTTTGTCGTGCCGATTAGTTCACATGGCTGATGAGCGCTCAATCCGAGCACGGGAGAATGATCCTTGTCTGACGGGACATTCTTCTTTGACTATGGCCGACCGTGCTTTCGTTGGATATTCGCGCGCATGTTTTGGCGCCTTTCGTGGGTTCACCGTGCCGCGCGCCCTCCCAGCCGGGCGCCCGGTGCATAAAGAAGACAAGAGGTGAGCGATGCGAAGCAATGCTTTTTTTCGAACCACGTCTGTTTTCATGCTTGCTTCATGGATCGCAATCACGGCGGCAGCCGCTCAGCCAAGCGCCGCGTTACAGCAGGCCAAGAAGGACGCCGAAGCGAAGGGCTTTATTTTTGCGGCGAGTCACGACGAGATCGTAGCGAGAGCGAAGAAGGAAGGAAAGCTGGTCGTCCTGAGTTCCCAGG